>ENA-ORCO01000008-ORCO01000008.1-marine-metagenome-genome-assembly--contig:-NODE-8-length-487149-cov-36.030944_pt1 | contig 487149 bp, 519 predicted proteins | sample MGYA00248633_ERZ508508 | MGnify/ENA primary metagenome ERZ508508 (study PRJEB26179, sample SAMN06268845) | marine metagenome | isolation source: A23 P1 aerobic enrichment on pine of planktonic cells...
CTGGATCAGGGAACGGATACCGCGAGAAGCTAACGGACAGCGCGCCGTCTGGTAGTTTTCGGAGTGGGCCACCACGGATTTGAACCGCGAACTTCCACCTTATCAGAGTGGCGCTCTACCTGATTGAGCTAGTGGCCCGAACGCAGTTCCACGTACCCCGTTTGCAAGTTTAAGACTTTCCTTTCTACAGGCGGGGTGTGAGTCAGTCGCGCTGTCCGCGGTCGGTTTCGTCGTCTGAATCGTCCGGGTCGTCGTCCTCGAACTCGACGTCGTAGGCGTCGGGGCCGAGGTCGACGGTGTCCTCGTCCGAATCGTCTCGTTGGCCGCCGGGGCCGTCGAACGGATTGAATCCGCCGGGGCCGTCGTCGCCACCGAAACCGCCGAAGCCGCCCTGGTCGGAACTGTCGCCATCCCCGCCGGGCGTCCAGCCGCCGGGGGTGCGGGCGGACCCGTCACCGTCGCCGGGGAAGCCGAACGTGTAGACGTTCCCGCTGGCGAAGCCGCCGGTCTGGGCGTCGACGTAGGGGACGATGACGAAGCGCTTCAGGAGCTTCCGGAGGGGGATTCGGGTGATCGGGAGGACGAGGACGAAGCCGATGGCGTCCGTGACGAGGCCGGGGGTGAGGAGGAACGCGCCGGCGGCGATGAGCATCCCGCCGTCGATGAGCTCGTCGGTCGGGGCGCGGCCCTCCAGCATCGCTTGCTGGATCTTCCGTATCGTGTGGCGGCCCTCGGCTCGAACGAACAGCATGCCGAGGAGGGCGGTGAGCACGACGAGGAGCACCGTCCACTCCCACCCGAGGATGGCGCTCGCGACGTACGCGAGGAAGAGCGCGTCGAGCAGGGGGATGAGGAGGAGCGCGGCGAACGCGTAACGGAGTCGTCCCATCACTCCCGGCTACCCTCTTGCGCTTCATAGTCTTTCTCCCACGCGTGCGGGTTCGACACGTTTTCCATACTCCTGCACAGAGAGCACGTATGCACGACGCGGCGGACACGTCGAAGGTGGAGTGGCGGTCGTGGGGCGCCGACGCCTTCGAGGACGCCGAGGAGGCCGGGAAGCCCGTGCTCGTCTCGCTCTCGGCGTACTGGTGTGAGTGGTGCCAGGAGATGGACGAGGTCGTCTACGACGAACCGCGGCTCGCGGCGAACGTCAACGACGGCTTCGTCCCGGTCAGGGTCGACGCTGACGCCCACCCGAGGGTCCGGGAGCGCTACAACATGGGTGGGTTCCCGTCGACCGTCTTCTGCACCCCGAGCGGTGCGATCATGTCCGGCGCCACCTATCTCGACGGCGACGGCTTCCGGCAGGTCCTCGACCGCGTCCGGGAGGCGTGGGACGAGAAGGGAGCTGACGCCGGCCGCATCCCCCGCGCGCTGCAGGACCAGGAGCTCCCCGCGGGTGCGGTGACGGGTGACGTCGAGCGGCTCGTCGCCGGCCAGCTGGACGACAAGTTCGACGACGAGCACGCCGGCTGGGGCACAGCAGAGAAGTTCCCGCTCCCGCGAACCATCGAGTTCGCGCTCAAGCGGGAGCGCTCGCAGGCGACGCGGACGCTCGACGCCATCCGCGGCCACCTCCTCGACGACGCCGACGGCGGATTCTACCGGTACGCGAACGAGCGCGACTGGAGCGACGCGCAGCGAGAGAAACTCCTCGACGTCAACGCCGGGCTCCTCCGGGCGTTCGCACATGGCTATCTGAACACTGGCGACGACGCCTACCGCGAGACCGCCGCACGGACCGTCGACTACCTCACAGAGACGCTCTGGACCGGCGAGTACTTCGCCGGAAGTCAGGCGCCAAGCGACTACTACGGGCTCTCCGCGACCGAGCGCGCGGGCGTCGAAGAGCCACCGGTCGACGACCGGGCGTTCGCGGAGAAGAACGCGCTCGCCGCCGACGCCCTCTGCTGGTACGCCGCCTACACGGACGAGGACCGGGCCCAGCGCTACGCCGAACGCACCCTCGCCTACCTCGACCGAGCGCTCGTCGCCGCCGACGGCACCGTCTCGCACGTCCCCGACGCCGACACGGAACAGACCGGTCTCCTCACCGACCAGGCCGCCGTCCTCAATGCATACGTCACCGCCGCGCAGGTCCTGGGTGACGACTATCTCGACCAGGCGACGACCGTCGCCGACCGCACCGTCGACCTGCTCCAGGAGACGGAAACGAACGCTGGCGCCCTTCGCGACGGTCCTCTCGAAGGTGTCGGCCTCCTCGACCGGCCGCTCTATCCGCTCGACGACAATGCGCTCGTCGCCGATTCGCTGGTCGATCTCCACCACCTCACCGACCGAGTCGACTACGACGACGCCACCCAGGAGATCCTCGCCGCGTTCGCGGGTGCGTCAGACCGGATGGGCGTTCAGGTCGCCGGGTACGCGACCGCGACGGCGCGCTTCGTCCACCGGCCCCTCGTCATCGCCGTCGCCGACGACCCGTGGTCGGACCTCCACCGGGCAGCGCTCCGGATGGCGGACCACGAGAAGGTCGTCGTGCCGAACGCCGACGGGCAGGCTGGGACGGCGTGGCTCGTCGAAACGGACGGCCCATCGGACGTCGTCGACTCGCCACAGCGGCTCGCCAATCTCGTCTCCAGCCGGTCGACCGACAGCTGAGGCAGTTTTCCGATTCTTGCGAGAAGGCCCGGCGGCGTCGAGCCCTATATCCGTGGCCCGGAGCCGTAGAGGAGTGAGCGCGCGAAGACGAGTACGGGGATGATCTCGAGGCGGCCGACCCACATGTTCAGCACGAACATCCCCTCGGCGAGGGGCGCCATCGTCGGGCCGGTGATGCCGGTGGAGAGCCCGACGTTCCCCTGCGCGCTCGCGACCTCGAAGAACGCGTCGGCGAACGAGAAGTCGGGGCCGGCGAGGTTCATGAGCACGAGGCTGCTGACGAGGAGGAGGAACAGCCAGAGCATGGAGACGAGCGCGGCCTCGCTGAACTCGCGCTCCATCTCCGTCTGGCCGAGGCGGCGGTCGCCGATGCTCGTGGAGACGATAGCATTCGCGGGCAGGAAGACGCGGGAGAACTGCCAGCGGATGCCGCGGGCGACAGTGTAGGCGCGGATGATCTTGATGCCGCCGACCGTCGAACCGGCCGCACCGCCGAGGATCATCGCACTGCTGATGATTATCTTCGAGGAGTCCGCCCAGGTACCGATGGGGGCGGACTGGAAGCCCGTACAGGAGAGCGCGCTGACGAACTGGAAGATGGCGTCTCGGCTACCGGTCGACGCGGGCCCCGACCAGGTCGCGACGTGCTGGACCGCGAGGAGGGCGGACCCGCCGACGAGGAGGATGAGGAGCCAGCGCGTCTGGACGTCCGAGACGAGCTGTCGCCAGTCGCGTTCCACGACGACGAGGTAGTGGATGGGGAAGGCGATGGCGCCGAGCGTCATGATGGGGAGGAGGACGGCTTCGACAGTGGGGGAGTCGTAGGTGGCGATGGAGTTGTCGGTGACGCTGAACCCGCCGGTTGCGAGGCCTGTCATGGCGTGGTTGATGGCCTGCCAGGCCGCCTCAGTTGGCGGAAGCGGGGCGGTGTCGCCGTACTGGATGGCGAGGAAGAGGAGGACGATGGCGAGGACGGTGTAGCCGACGAAGAGCTTCCAGACCGATCGAACAGTCGAAACGATGCTCGGATGGATCTTGCGTTCGCGGGCCTCGCTCCGGTAGAGCGCGTAGCTCCCGCTGCCGGGACGGGCGAGGATGGAGACGGTGAGGACGATGACGCCGACGCCGCCGACCCACTGGATGAGCGACCGCCACCAGAGGAGCCCCCGGGGGAGGCTTGGTTCGTGGACGGCCATCGTGAGGCCGCTACCGGTCCAGCCGCTCATGCTCTCGAAGACGGCGTGCAACGGGTTCTGGAAGTAGACGAGGCTCGAGTGGGCGTAGTCGACGCCGGCGGGGACGTAGGCCGCCTGCACCCCTGGCGGCACGGCGTAGGCGGACAGCAGGAAGGGAAGGGACCCGAAGAGCGCAGTCATCAGCCAGCCGGCGGCCGCGATGATCATCCCGTGCTTCATCATGGGGTCCGGGGCGTCGGCGAACCACCGGCGGGCACCGAGTCCGACCCCGCCGGTCGCAACTGCGGCGGCGACGAACGCGGCCGCGACGTACCACTCCTGGAAGAGTGCCGCGACCAGTACGCTCACCGCCATGAGTCCCGCCTGGATGGAGAGCAGGGAGCCGACGTCTCGGGCGACGATGGCGATGTCGGTCGGGATGCCGCCACGAATCCAACGGAACGCCGCGTGCAGCATCAGTGGTCCTCGAGGTGGCCGAAGATGTCGGTGATCTCGGGGGTCGCGCCGCGTCCGGAGTACACCGTCACCTCGTCCCCCGCTCGAACCGCCGTGGTGCCGGTCGGTACGACCGGTTCGCCGGTACCGCCGCGTTCGACAGCGATGATGAGCATGTCGTCACCGAGGAGGCCCTGTTTGGCGGCCTCGCTCAGCGTCAGTCCGGCCATCGGTGCCTCCTCGGTCACCTCGATCTCGAAGATGGCGGCCGCCTCGCCCACCCGCATGAAGTCGCTGATCGACGGACGTTTGACCGACTGGTAGAGGTACTCGGCGATGAGGCGCTGGGGGTTCTCGATGGTGTTCGCGCCGACTCGTCGAAAGATATCCATGTGTGCGGGGTCGTGGACGACCGAGACGACGGTCTCGATGTCGAGTTCGTGCGCGAGCAGGCAGACCATGATGTTGGTCGCGTCGACGTCGGTGGTCGAGATTATGGCGTCCGCCTCCGCGGCACCGGCGTCCTCGAGGGTCTCCTTCACCGTCGCGTCGTCGTTGATGACGAGGCAGTCGTACTCGCTCGCCAGCTCCTCGGCCTTCGACGTGTCCCGCTCGATCACCACGACCTCGTTCCCGCCAGTCGTGGCGAGTTGGGTGAGCGGCCCCCCGATGTCCCCGCCGCCCACGATGATGATGTACATTAGTAAGAATCGCTGCCGCCCAACACCAAATTACTACTGACCCACGGTCGACCCCGACAGCGCCGAAGCCGGAGTTCCCACCGAGAACCGGTTTCCAGAGTCCGATGCCTGGAAGCCCCGATCGACTTGCCGGCCATCTGTAGCGGCCACACGGTGGGTACGTCCCGGAACCCTGTAAACGGACGCAGGGTTTATAACGATTCTTGCACAATTGGGGATGAATGGCGAACCTCAGGGATCTCGGGCTATCGGAGTACGAAGCGAGTGCGTACCGGGCGCTCCTCGAGACCGGGCCGGCAACCGCAAAGGAGTTGTCAGAGGTGAGTGGGGTCCCCATGGGGCGGATCTACGACGTCCTCGGCACCATCGAGAGCCAGCACCTCGTCCGGAGTCAGGCCGCGAGCCGACCGAAGAAGTACGTCGCCGTCGAACCAGACACCGCCCTCGACCGCCTCCTCGAGGACCGGAAGCGCGAGCTCGACGAGAAGGCGGAACAGTACGAGGAGGTCGTCGACGAACTCAGTCGCGACCTCGAAGGCCCCCGAACGCCCGATGACGGCTTCTGGACCGCCGCACTCGGCCCCGAGGACTCGCTCGAACTCCTCCTCGAACGTATCGAGTCCGCGAGCGGGTCCATCACGCTCGTCTCCGGGTCGTTCTCCTCGAGTTTCGACCTCGCGGACGCGACGAGCAAGATCATGGCCGCCCTCGAGGAGGCTGTCGGCCGGGGCGTCGACGTCTCCGTCCTCCTCTCCGTCGAGTTCTCCGAGAACATCCCGCCGGACGTCGAAGCCGTCTACAACGACATCGCCGACGACCCCAACTTCGAGGTTCGCGTCGGCGGGAGCGTCGGCGGAAACGTCCTCGTCCTCGACGACAGCGAGGTACTCCTCGACGTCTCCAACCCCGTCGACCCCGAGCGCTCGCTCGCCATCATCGACCTGCAGGACGAAACCTTCGCGAGCGACATCCAGAACGAGTTCCGCGACACCTGGGACACCGCCGTCACCCTCGACTAACCACGAGTCTGTCGCTCCGCCGCATCACTCGCACCCCCGCCGCAGCCGTACAGGGTGCCCGTAGGTTCACATACCAGAACGAGGCGAGAAGGTTTAGGTGACTACTCGCTGGACGGGCACGAAATCGGCGACACGCCCCGTCTCCAGTCACTCATTGCACCGCCGAAGCCGTGTCGTCTGTTCTCCAACTAGTGCGACGAAGCGTGACGTCGGGCCTTCCGACGCCTATTCGGCGTCCCCGTTCACTTCGCCACGGAGGTCGCCGAGCGTCGCGATCCGCTCCGCGTGTGCGTTGTGCTGGTGGATCGACTCGTCGTTCGACTGCTTCATCGTCACGACGGCGTCGTCGCCGAGGTCGTCGAGCTCCTCGACCACGCCTTTCGCCATCGAGCGGACGCAGTCCTCGACGAACTTCGCGTTCGCGTGCGCCTGGAACGTCATGTGGTCCTCGTCGGGCCGCTTCGCCATGTTGTAGATTCGGGCGCTCATCGAATCACGAGCGAGTTCGACGATGTCGAAGAGGTCAACGCCGGGGTCCCCACAGGTCTCGACGGTGAGCGTCGCGTGGCCGCGCTGGCTGTGGCCCGCCTGCGGGACCGCCTGGAGGAACTGCTTGACCTCTTCGGGTTCGACGCCGAGGTCGTCGAGCTGCTGCTGGGCGCGCTGCGTCATCATCTGCTGACTGCACGGACACACCGTCATGCCCGTGACGCGAGCCCCGATCTCCTCGCGGGTCGCTTCGCCCTCTGTCGCCGTCGCCGACGCGATGACGTCCACCGTACCCTGGGTGTGTTTCCCGGACTCCGGAGTCTCCTCCTGCACGACGAAATCTGCCTCCATCCGGATGGTCGCCTTCGACGTGTAGTCGTGCTTCTCGAGGAGTCGCTCGACCGCCTCACCGCACATCTCCTCGAGCCGATAGACGGGGTCCGCGACGGCGTCCTCGAGGGTCTCGTCGATGACCTCCATGTTCCGGCTCATGTCGATACCCTTCCGGCCCCGCGGGAGGTCGACAAAGACCTCGAACTCCGCGCTCAAGACGTAGGGGCGCTTGTCCTCGCGAGCGATCTTCACGAGCTTCTCGACGCCCGTGACGCCGACCTGCCCGAGCCCGACCGAGACGTCCGGCTCGGACGCCTGCACGTCCGGTAACTGCTGGCTCATTACGCCAGCGTAGCGGCTGCCGACGAGTAACGGTTTCCCTTCCGGCGAGCACCGGCCATCCCGGATAACCGTACTGCCAACGAGCTACTCGAGTTTGTTCAACGCCTGGAAGAAATCGGACTGGGGCCCCGCGACGCGTGCCGGGTCCGCGGCGGGCTTCAGGGTGACGACCTCCGGGGTCTTCATCTCCTGCGTGCTCGACCCGTCCGAAGAGACCACCGCGGTGGTAGGGCCGTCCACCCGGACCGTAACCTCGCTGTCCAGTCGGACCGCGAGCGGCGGCATCGGGTCCGACGCACACAGCATCGTCACGACGAGCGTCGGGACGCCGGGCTGCACCAACGGTCCGCCCTCGCTCAGATTGTACGCGGTGCTCCCGGTCGGCGTCGACACGAGCACGCCATCGGCATGCCCAGACGAGTACAGCGACCCATCGACGCGCACCTCGATGTCGAGACCCTGACCGTGGCCACGCTGAGTGCCCTGGACGACGACCTCGTTGATCGCCGGCGTGAGCGACCAGTCACGCTCGCCGGTCGCCTTCACACGGGGAACCTCGCGGTGCTGGACCGCACCCGTCTCCAGATATCGTTCGACCTCCGTCTGCACCGCCTCGACGGCCTCGTCCGGCGCGACCGCATTCAAGAATCCGACCTCGCCGAGGTTCACACCCATCACCGGCGTCGAGCCGGCACCCCGCGCCGCGTACAGGAACGTCCCATCACCGCCGATACTCACCACCAGGTCGCACTCGTCGAACTCACCGACCGGGACGCCATCGGTGTCGAGTGCCCGCGCCGTCGCGGTGTCCAACCAGACATCGGTCTCGGGCCCCGCGAGCACCTCGCGGAGCTCCGCCGCCAGGTAGGCAGCCCGAGAGTTCCCTCGCTGAGCGACGACGCCGACGCGCATAATCGCCCGAACGCACCCCGTCCCCTAAAAGTCCGCGACCCGCTCGCGGTCTCGTGGGGGAAACCTACAAGCCGTCAGGCCACCGAGAACGTACAGAGACGAACCGCAAGCCGCGGAGGACCCACAGTGCCCGAAGACGAGGAAGACGAAGACTGGTTCGAAGCCGCATTCGAAGATGAGGACGCGGAGGGAGCCGTCGCTGAAACCAGCGAGGAAGAACACGAAGCGGAGTCGGAGGACGAACCGACCGCGACTGAGGATGACGCTGCGGAACGGCCAGCAGAGGTAGCCGAAGAACCACCCGAAGAACCACCCGAAGAACCACCCGAAGAACCACCGGGAGCGGAGGTAGAGCCCGGGGAAACCGACGATCAAGCGTCCGGTCCGTCCTTCGGAGAGATGGGTGCGAGCGAGGGTTCCACGGAACCGGGCGGCTTCGGCGAGGCGCCCGATACCGCCGGCGAGGCGGCCCCGAGCGAAGAGGACCTCTTCGGGGGTGACTTCGCGGCCGAATTCGAGAACGCCCCGGGTCCGGGCAGCCCCACGGGTAGTACCGGCGGCGGTGGCGAGACCGGCGGCGAGTTCGGCTTCGACCTCGGCGGTGGCGGTGGCGGCGAGACCGGCGGCGAGTTCGGCTTCGACCTCGGCGGTGGCGGTGGCCCGCCGGAAGCCGAGGAGTTCACCGACGAGGACTTCGAATCCGCCATCCCCCGCATCCAGCTCGGCATCGAGGGCCTCGACGCCATGATCCAGGGCGGCGTCCCCCAGCGCTCCCTCATCGTCGCCATCGGCGGCGCCGGTACCGGGAAGACCACGTTCGGCCTCCAGTTCCTCAACCAGGCCATCCAGAACGGCGAACGCGCCGTCTACATCACCCTCGAGGAATCCCACGAACGCGTCATCCGGAGCGCAACCGAGAAAGGCTGGGACTTCGACCAGCACGAAGCAGACGGTCGACTCGCCGTCATCGACATCGACCCCGTCGAGATGGCGAACAGCCTCACCAGCATCCGGAACGAACTCCCCCGCCTCATCGAGGACTTCGGCGCGAGCCGACTCGTCCTCGACTCCGTCTCACTGCTAGAGATGATGTACGACGACCAGGCCACCCGACGAACCGAGATCTACGACTTCACGCGCTCCCTCAAACAGGCTGGCATCACCACCATGCTCACCAGCGAAGCCAGCGAAGACAACCCCTTCGCCAGCCGCCACGGTATCATCGAATACCTCACCGACGCCGTCTTCGTCCTCCGCTACGTCCGCCCCGAGGACTTCAGGGAGACGAGACTCGCCATCGAGATCCAGAAGATCCGGGACGCCAACCACTCCCGCGAGACCAAACCCTACGAGATCACGAACCAGGGCATCTCGGTGTACCGGCAGGCGAATATCTTCTGAACGGACCTTTTTATTGCGGGCGGGCTTCGCCCGCCCGATAAAAATCTCCACCAAAAGCACTCCTCACCCCCTTCGGGGGTTCGTCAGCCCGCGAACCTTCGGTTCGCGGTGGGACCACCAACGGTTTCCGCCACCGCACAGCAACCGCCACCGCACAGCAACCGCCACCGCACAGCAACCGCCACCGCACAGCAGGGGTTCGTACTTCGTATGGGTTCTTGGAATTAGCTCCGGTGAGTGAGGCCGACGCCGTCGGCGAGAAGTTCGTGCGACCGGAGTCCCGTCTCGTGGTCGGGAGCCGTCTGCTGGATCATGACCTCGTCGACGTCGATGCGGTCGGCGAGCTGTTCGAGGAGTCCGGCGAGTGTCTCTGGGCTTCCGGAGATTGCTCGGGGCCATTGGTCCTCGTCGAGCGTCTCCGGAGTCGGCTCGGGGACACCACCGAGCTCGTCGATCGCTTCGTCGACGGTCGGGCTGGGGCCATCGAGGTCGCCCCGGCGGAGTCGCTGGTACGTCGCTTCGGCGACCGCGCGGAGGCGGGCAGCGTCCTCGTCAGATTCGGCGCAGATAGCGTTCACGGCGACCATGCCACGGGGTTCGCCGATACCGCCCGCGAGTGGTGAGGACTGGAAGTTCTCGTGGTACGTTTCGAACGAGTGTTCGGCCCACTGTGGGCGGATGAATGCGGCGAAACAGTAGGGGAGGCCGAGTTCGGCGGCGACCTCGGCGCTCGACGGGCTCGACCCGAGCACCCAGGGAACGGCGGGGCCATCAGGTGAACCAGGAATCTGGAGGTCGCTGTAGGGGTGGTCGGCGGGGTAGTCGTCGTAGAGGTGGGTCACGACGGCCTCGATCTTCTCGCGGTGGTCCTCGTCCGGGTTCTCGACGTGGCGCTCCGTGCCGAGGGCGCGGTCACTGGCAGGAGAACCGTTCGCTCGCCCGAGTCCGGCGTCGATTCGGCCGGGGGCGAGGGCGTCGAGGGTGCCGAACTCCTCCGCGACCTTGTAGGGGCTGTAGTGATTGAGGAGGACGGCGCCGGATCCCAGGCGGATGGCGTCGGTCTCGGCGGCGAGATGCCCGAGGAGGACTTCTGGCGTTGTTCCAGCGAGCCGGTCGGCGTGGCCGTGGTGTTCCGCGACCCAGAACCGGGTGTAGCCGAGGCGGTCGGCCTGCTGGGCGGCCTCGACGGTGTTGGCGTAGGCGTCCGTCGCGGTGCCGTCGCGCGGGACGGGCGAGAGATCGACGACCGAGAGGTCCATAGCGACACTGGGAGAGGGCGAGGGGTAACGGTTCGGATTGCAGCAGTCTGGCGGCGTGTAGGACTCGGGTGCAGTCTGGTCGCGAGAAGGCCCCGAGTGGGTGGCGCACTCGGGGGTAGCCGGGGCCGGGTCGGGACACGTGACTCAGACCGGTGGCAGGTATGGTGCATGCGGCGGAGGGCGGCCCCGCACTCCCTCCGATTTGGCGAACGCCGAGTTAGGGGAAAGGCGCTGCTATGAGGCGTCTATAGGGCTCGGTACGAGGGTGGAGGCGTCCGGTGGAAGAGTCAGCGGACGATGGTGACGGGAACGGTCGACCGGCGCATCACGGCTTCGGCGACGCTCCCGAGGAGGATTCGGGAGACGCCTTCGCGGCCGTGGCTCCCCATGACGATGTGGTCGACGTCGTTCTCGTCGGCGTAGTCGACGATGGTTCGGCTGGGGCGGCCGACCTCGGTCTCGGTGTCGAGGTCGTGGTCGTACTCGTCGGCGATCTCGTGTGCCTGGTCGAAGAGGTCCTGGGCGGCCTGCTGGGCCTGCTCGAACCACTCCTCGCTGTAGCCGGGGACGGTGGCCTGCGCGGTGTAGCCGGCCTCGATGGGGTCGATGACGTTCAGGCAGACGACGTCGGCGTCCTTGAAGTGGTCGAGGGCGTAGCGGAGGGCGTGGTCGGACTGGTCGGACCCGTCGAGTGGGACGAGAATGCGCGTCATACGTGTGAGATGTCTCGCGGTCTCGTAAAAGGTTCGGGCCGTTCTCACCCGATGGAAACCCGACCGACGTCATCGAAGCGTCGGTCAGTCCCGGCCGTGCCGGGTGAGGCATGTGGGGAGGCCGACGATCTCGACGGGGTCGGAGTTGTCGGGGCTGTAGACGACCATCTGGCCCTTCTCCATGTAGGGGACCTTCCCCTCGAGATTCGAGGGGATGTTGACGCTCTTGATGGCGTCCTCGTCTCCGAGATTCAGGACGACGGTCGTGTTCACCTGCTTGAAGACGGGGTCGGCGATATCCTGAGGGTCCTGGGTGACGAGGAAGAGCCCGAGACGCTCCTTTCGGCCCTGTTTCGCGGCCTCGGTGAACTTCCCGATGACCTTCTTCGCCTGCTCGGTGTCGGCGTCGGTGAGGAAGTTGTGTGCCTCGTCCATCCCGATGAGAAGGGGTGTCTCCTTGATCCTGGGGTAGAACGGGTCGTTCGAGAGCTTCTGGTCGACGAGCAGACTCGATAGGGCAAGGACGACGACCTCGGTCGCGCGGGAGTCGTTGATGTGGTAGGTCGGGACGACGCTCAAACCACCGGGGCGGACGAAGTCCCGGATCTGGTCGGTGATGGGGCGGGCGTCCTGGTCGAAGATGTTCCCGAACCCACGCACCCGGCGTACGAGCGCCTCGAAGGTCGCTTCGTGGACCCGCCCGGATTCGTCGAGCTCCTCCTTCAGCGCGGGGTCGTCGAGGAACGTCAGGAACTCGTCGTACTCGGCGTCGTCACCGTAGCTCTTGAAGAACCGCGGAATCAGCTCGTGGACGAGCGCGTTGTACTGGTTCTCGTTCAGGCCGCTCCCGGCGACGAGCCACGGGTTCCCGCGCACCATCGAGAATGGAATCGTGAACTCGACCTGCTCGGCCCTGTGGTGGCTGGCGTTGTAGCTCGCACCACCGACCTTCGGGACGAACGCCTTCGTGTCGTCGTGGCCTCCGTGGGCGAGCCCCTGCGCCTCCCAGCGCCGGGTTTCCTCCTGGCCGGCGTCGGGGTTGTCGTCGTGCATCTGCGCGTACTCGTCCTGGGGGTCGAACTGCACGACGGCCATCCGGGCGTCGCGGCCGTCCTCCATCTCGTACGTCCGGTCCTCGTGGAGGTACTGTCGGAGGAAGTTCTTCGCCGTGTGTGTCTTCCCCGAGCCCGTCCCGCCAGCGACGAGGGTGTGTCGGAAGACGAGCGGGTCGCCCGCCTCGTAGTCGTCCTTCACGCGGTAGTCGATGGTCGGCGGCGTCGCCGCGGTCCGCACCTTCTCCCCGCCGACGGCGAGGTGTCCGAGGAAGACGCCGTCCTCGGGGATCTTGAGTGCCGTCTTGATCTGCTGGGTGTCGCGGGCGTCCCGCACGACGGTCTCGGGCTTCGGGACGCGGTCGGGCGCCCGCCGCTTGAGCTCGCCACCATCTTCGTAGATGACGGCGACCGGGTCGAGGTCGGCGACGAACCGGTAGTCGTCCTCCTGCACCGTCGAGTCCTCCCGCATCGCACGGCGGGCGTGGATCTCGTTCGCGTCGTCGCCACCGAACCGGTGCCCGTACTCGAGCGCGGCGATGCGGCAGAAGAGGCTCTCGCCGTCCGGGTAGTCCGCGAGCACGTACTTCCCGAGCCGGATGTCGCGCCGGTTGTCGGTCGTAACGTACGCGCTGATCCCGGTCTCGCCGTCCTCCTCGCTGATGCGGAGCCCCTGGCTCGCCGCGAGCGTCCCGATGCCCTCGCCGGTCGCCACGTCCGAGAGGGATGGACGTTCGAACCCGTCGTCCTCGGCGTCGGCAGCGGATTCGTCGTCCGCTGGAACGGCTTCCCCGCTAGCCTCGTCCCCGGCGTTTTCCCGGTCGTAGCTCTCGAAGTCCCCGAGGTCGGTCATGTGTCTGGAATCGCGAGCCGCGGACAAACCCCTTTCCCTCGAACCGGAAGTGACGAGGGGCCGGCTGTGTGACCACCTCGTATGCGACATCGACTCGCCGACACGGCGACCCGGGCCGTCCTCGCCGGCGGGCGGCTACTCGCCGACCGGTTCCGGCAGGGCGACGACGAGGGCGCCTACGGCGACCACGACGTCACGGCCGCCGCCGACGAGGCCAGCGAAGCGCGCGTCCTGGACGTGATCCGCACGGCCTATCCCGACCACCACGTCTACGCCGAAGAATCGGGCGACCTCGGCGCCGCCAGCGAGGACGCCGACTACTCGTGGATCGTCGACCCGCTCGACGGCACCAACAACTTCGTCGCGGGCATGCCGTCGTTCGCCACCGCCGCAGTCGTTTCGGACGGCGACGGCGCACTCGCGGGCGCGGTCTACGCCCCGCTCCCGGACGACCTCTACGTCGCGGTCCGGGGCGGTGGCGTCCAGCACGACGGAGAGTTCGTCACCGCCGATGCCGACCGCACCCCGCCCACGGCGACGGTCGGGTTCGTCATCGGGCACGGCGTGAAGCGGGACGACCGGATGGCCACCGCGTCTGCAGCAGGCGACGCCCTCCGTGGTCGCGTGAAGCGCGTCATCTCCTCGTGGAGTCCCGCCGTCCACTGGGGATTGCTTGCCCGAGGCCGGCTCGACGCGATGGTGGCGTTCCACGCCGACGGCGAGGAGCAGGTCGTCGGTGAACTCGTCGCCCGCGAGGCCGACGCGGTCTGTGATGGTCGCGGGGACTGGTTCGTCGCGGCCACGACACCAGCGGTCTCGGACGCCGCCTGGGCCGCCATCGACGACGCCACGTAGCGGCGGGGTGTCGACCGGTTTCGCGGGTTTTTGTGGGGTTCACGGGGCTACTCGAGGTTTCTGGACTACCGGTAGTGCTGGGAAGCGGCACACGCCTTATCCGGCGTGACTGCATACCGGGAGGCATGATAACCGTCGAGGGGACTGTCGGCGACACCTCGCTCTCCGGCACGCTCTACGAGCGCGGCGAGGACGCACCGCCGTTCCGGGGCGCACCCGACGAGGACGCCGCCTACGTCTGGGTCTGCGACGAGTTCTACGAGGTCTCTTCGGGCGGAATGATCCAGCAGGTCGACGGCCGGGAGGTCAACGTCGCGTTCGAATCGCCGATGCCACGCGGCTTCGACACCCGCAAGCAGGCCATCGCGGCGGCCGAGGACCACGTCCGGACGCAGTTCGCACGCATCGGCGTCGCCCCGGACGACGTCGAGATCACGGTGGAGAAGGCGGACGACACGGCAGCCGCCGCGCGTCGTGGCGACATCGGTCGGTCGTCGTCCGGCGCGGACGACTGAGCTCGGAATTCAGCCCCAGCGTTCGTCGTCGTAGGTGACGCGTTCGTCGCTGTCGAGGGCGTCGGAGAGCGCGGGGACGAGTTCTGCTTTCTCGGTCTGGCTGATTCTCGCCAGTTCGTCGGCCTTCGCGACGCTCGTCGGTGGGCCGGCGTTGGCGGCGACCTCGGCGACGACGTGCTGCGTGATGCGGTCGCGGACGGCCTCGTCCTCGGCGAACGCGCGCGGCGTCTCGACCTTGTAGGTGACGTCGGTGCGGGGGTCGTACACGATGAAGAATGCGACCTCGTAGTCCGCGGGGTCGCGGTCCTTCGGGAGGCTGAGGCGGTCGCCGAGGCGGCTGACGACGCGGTCGTAGCCCATCCGGGAGACGAACCAGTTCGTGTACGTGAGGTCGTCCGTGATGCGGTCGAAGCCGTCCCGGGTCCGCTCGCGGCGTTCGAGTATCTGGGTGTAGAAGCCGGCGTCGTCGGTCCAGGGGACGGTGAGTTCGGGCTTGTCGTCGAGCGCGCGGACCAGCCCCCGGGACTGGACGTTCTTCACGAACCCGACGAGGGGGACGTCGCGCTCGATGAAGGTCTCCGCGAGCTCGAGGTAGTTCTGGATGGCGGTGGTGGTGAGGTCGTCCTCCTCGGTGAGGCGGGCGAGTTCGGGGTGTTCGTCGAGCCAGCTCAAGACGAGCTTCGGGTAGATGGGGCCATCGAGGACGAGACAGTCCCGGACCTGTTCGTGGTTGTCGAGGGCGTGCTGGCTCTCGGCGAGGTAGAGGCTGAGCGCGTGGACGACGCTCTGCTCGTCGCGCTCCACGGTCGGGGCGCGATAGATGCGGCCGCGCCAGTAGCCGCCGTCGTTCTTGTCCCAGTCGTCGACGCCGGGGCCATCGGTGAACGTCACGGTGTCGTCGCTGGCGTGGACGGTGGCGACGACGGTGCGGCGGCGGTGGACGTCTACGTCGCTCGGCGTGACGGACATCGCGGCCTGGGCGACGTCGAGCACGAGGCCGTTCTTGAACTGGCGGGGGTTGATGGTGCCGGAGTCGATGCCGTGGACGGTCGGGAACGGCGACGCTTGCACGCCGGCCTCCTGCATGTCGACCGCGTAGCGCGTCTGGTCGCCGATGGGCTCCATCACGGGGTCGCCGTCGTGATAGAGCGGGTCGAGGTAGTCGTCCCAGACCCGGCGGGCCTCGTCGCGGTGCTCCTCCTCGTCGATGTCGTGGCGCACGCGCTGGACGAGCCCCGTGATCCCGGAGAAGTGGACGGGGTCCAGTGTCATGGTGGAGGGTGGAAGCGGCGAACCAAAAACCCCGCAGATGGCGAGGTGTTTACTCGCGTCCGGAGGAACCTTCAGTAAAAACCCTTATACTTCGATGGCGGTGATGCCTACGCGATGACGGAGGACTCCGTGAACTGGCGTCGGACCGCGCGCGGCGTCGAACTCTACGACCCCGAGAACCCGGACGCGTCCATCCGGATGGAGGTAGACGCCGGCGCCCCCGCCCACGAACGCCCCTTCAGCATCTGCCCGGAATGTGGCCTCGTCGCCGCCCAGCGCGCTCCGCCGGGCCGATACATGGTGTGTGGCGGCTGCGACGCCGAGTTCGAGGTCGAGCCCGCACGCCGCATCGCCGAGGACGACTGAACAGGAGACCGGTACTTCTCGCGCGGTCACGCCAAACGGACCCTTAAAGGAGCAGCGACGCCGACGAATAGCCAATGAAGGCCGCGCTGATCGTGTTGGACGGCTGGGGGCTCGCCGACCACGACCCACGTCGCGGCTCCGCCACGCCGAGCTCTCACTCGCCCAGCTCGCGAGAACGACGGAACGCCGTGCTCGCCGCCGACACGCCGAACTACGACCGGCTCTCCCACGAGGGCGCGTTCGGAACGCTCACCACCCACGGGCGCACCGTCGGTCTGCCCGAGGGCCAGATGGGGAACAGCGAGGTCGGCCACCTCACCATCGGCGCCGGCCGGGTCGTCAACCAGGAGTACACGAAGATCAACGACGTCATCGCCGACGGCGAGCTCTGCGAGAACGACGCCATCGCCGGCGCGTTCGAGTACGCTGAGGAACGTGGCGGCCGCGTCCACCTCATGGGCCTCGTCTCGGACGGCGGCGTCCACGCCGACCACGAACACATCCACGCGCTCCTAGAGTGCGCCGCCAGCCGCGACGTCCCGGCGACGACGCACGCGTTCACCGATGGCCGCGACACCAGCCCGAAGGGCGGCGAATCCTACCTCCAGACCCTCCAGGAGGTCGTCGACGAGTACGACACCGGCGACATCGCAACAGTCTCTGGACGCTACTACGCGATGGACCGCGACCAGAACTGGGAACGGACGAAGCTGGCGTACGACGTCATCGCCGAACGGGACGGGCTGCATCGCGCCGAGACCGCGGTCGACGCCGTCCGGCAGTCCTACGCCCGGGGCGACACCGACGAGTTCGTCGAACCCACCATCGTCCGGGGCGGCGACCGACTCTCGGACGGCGACGCCGTCATCTTCTGTAACTTCCGCGCGGACCGCGCCCGCCAGCTCGTGCGGATGCTCGCCGGGATGGTGCCGGACTGGGACGAGGAACCCGAACCGCCCGAGACCTACCTGGCGACGATGACCGAGTACGACCAGACGTTCGACTTCCCCGTCGCCTTCCCCCCGACTGAGCCCCACGACACCCTCGGTGAGGTCCTCGCCCGGAACGGCCTCACCCAGCTCCGGGTCGCCGAGTCCGAGAAGTACCCCCACGTCACGTACTTCCTCAATGGGGGCCGGGAGGTCGAATTCGAGGGCGAGAGCCGGAAGATCGTGGAGAGTCCCGACGTCCCAACCTACGACCTCCAGCCGGAGATGAGCGCCGAGGGTGTCGCCGACACCGCCATCGACACGATACGCGCGGAGGACCCGGATGTTCTCGTCCTGAACTTCGCGAACGCGGACATGGTCGGCCACACCGGCGACTACGAGGCCGCCATCGAGGCCGTCGAAGCCGTCGACACCCAGCTCGGCCGCCTAGTCGACGTCCTCGAAGAACGGGGCGCTCACGTCCTCATCACGGCCGACCACGGCAACGCCGACGATATGGGGACGGAGCGCGACCCGCACACGGCGCACACGTTCAACCCCGTCCCGTTCATCTACCGGGGGCCCGCCAGCCAGTCGGGAACGGACGGTGCTGAGACGACCACCGACGGGTCGGTCAAGGCGGACGGTGCCCTTCGGGACATCGCGCCGACGCTCCTCAGCTGTCTCGGGCTCCAGAAACCAGCCATCATGACCGGCGACGACCTGCTCGACTAACTCGACCCGGAATCGCGCGTCTCCGCATCCACGACGTCCTGCCAGGAGTCCTCGCCGAAGAACGTCTGGAGCGCGCCGAGGACACCGACGTACGTCCCGAAGATGACCATGAGCGTCGGTACGACGAGTGCGATGAGGATGCCACCCAGTGGGTTCGCCCCGAAGAGGGCAGTGGGGAGGACCATACCGGGAGTCAGTACGGACGACTGGAAGGGGTTTGTGGAACCGGCGGTTCACCAGCGGACTGGCCCGTGCTCAGGCGTTGTTCATCCGCAGCCGAGACGTCGTGCCGCAGTGCAGGCACTCCGCGATTCGGTAGGGTTCCCGGGAGAACGTCGCGTTCTTCGAGCCGTCGCTCTCGGTCACGAGGTCGATCGAGATCTCGTGCCGACGACTCGTCTCGCACGCTTCGCAGTACTCCTCCGTCTGGTTCGGAATCGAATGCGTACTCGCCATAGGGGGGATACCAGGTAGTTAGCCGGGCACCCACTTCCCGGCTCGCCCTAGATGAATAGGTATCGTTTGGTTCGATACCCAGGCTGTATCAAGTTCTCGGGGTCAGCGGTTCCTGAGCCATTCGCCGATGATGTACCCGAGCCCTATGCCGGCAGCCGTGAGCGCGAGCAGTCCCATGACCTCCATAGCTCGAATTCGCGAGGGCGTCGATTACTCGTTCCGGTCTTCGCGCGCAGTGGGTCAGTCGTCGCGGCCGTCGTGGACGACCGTGCCGTCGACGATGGTCAGGGCGACGTCGATGTCCCGGATCGAGTCTGGGTGGTCCCACGGGGAGTCGTCGAGGACCGTGAGGTCCGCCGCGGTTCCGGGTTCGAGGGTGCCGAGGCGGTCCTCGTCGAACCCGGCGTAGGCCGCCCCGGACGTGTAAGCGCGGATTGCGTCGGTGACCGAGAGCCGCTGTGCATCGGTCGGTGGGTTGACTGCGTAGTGGATTCCGAGCAGGGGGTCGAGCGGCATGCAGTCGCTCCCGAAGGCGAGTGGTGCGTCGGCGTCGAGATAGTCGGGGAACCGGTCGACCTGGTCGCGGCGTTCGGGCCCGATTCGGGCGTCGTAGAGTCCGTCCTCGAACGCCCACTGGAGGAAGTTCGGCTGCATGGACGCGACGACACCCAGGTCACCCATGCGCTCGATATCGTCGGTCGTGGTGAGTTCCGCGTGTTCGACGCGGTGACGGCTGGCGCCTGGGTCGTCAGTCAGGTCCTCGTAGGCGTCCAGGACCTCGGTGATGGCGACGTCGCCGATGGCGTGCGCACAGACCTGGAGGTCGTGCGCGTCCGCGCGCTCGACGAACGCCCGGAGTTCCGGTGGGTCGACGACCCACTGGCCGCGTCCGTCGGCGTCCTCGTAGTCGAAGGAGAGTTTCGCGGTCTGGCTCCCCATGCTCCCGTCGGTGAAGGTCTTGATCGCGCCCGTTTGCACGAACTCGCTCCCGTGCCCGGTTCTGAGGCCGGTCTCGATGACGGCGTCGAGGTGGTCGCTCCAGTAGTTGAGTCGGACCCGGAGGGCGAGTTCGCCATCGGCGTCGAGGTCGCGGTAGACGCGGGGCGCGTGGGAGTGCCGGATCATGTCGTGGATGCTCGTGACACCGTTCTCGTGGGCGTAGTCCTGGGCCGCCAGGAGGAGGTCACGGGTCTCGTCGATGTCCGGGTCGATCACGTCCCGGACGACCTCGGCGGCGTCCTCGACGACGACCCCCGTCGGCTCGCCGTTCTCGGTTCGGACGTCAGCGTCGGGGAGGTCGTCGGCGAGGCGGTCGAGGGCGACCGAGTTGAGGGACGCGGTGTGGAGGTCGACCCTGATGGCCGCCACCGGGTCGGTGTCGCTGACCGCGTCGAGGTCGTCCTTCGTCGGGTATCGGCGGTCGCCGGTCCAGGTGCTCTCGTCGTATCCGAATCCGAAGAACCAGTCGTGGTCCGCCGCCGAATCAGTGCGGAGTCGCGCCAGACAGTCCTCGAGTGAGTCCGCCTCCGAGAGGTCGGCGTGAACGAGGAACTGGCCCTGCTGCTCCATGTGGACGTGTGCGTCGACGAATCCGGGGAGGACGGTTCGACCGTCGAGGTCGAGGACCGTGGTGTCGACGCCGGCGAGGAAGTCGACCTCGTAGGCGCTGTCGACGCGAACGATCTCGCCGTCCCGCACCGCCACCGCCTCGTGAGTCTCGTCGGGGTCCGCGTGGGTGTGGACCTCGGCGTTCGTCAGGACGAGGTCCGCTGGCTTCGTCATACGTGAGTGGGTGACCGGGCGGAGGATAACGGTTCGGGTCGGAGAACCGGACTGAACGACCGCTGCGTGCGGCAGCCTTTTGCCGGCGGTCCCATAATCTCCGCATAGATGCCGTCGGGCGACTATCCCCGGACCCTTCCCGCGCTCTTCCACCGGGCGTTCCAGACGCACGCGGATCGGCCCGCCGTCACTGATAGCCGCCGGACGCTCACGTTCCGCGAACTCGACGAGCAGTCTCGACGGTTCGCGGCAGCGCTGGTCGACAGAGGCGTCTCGCATGGCGACCGGGTGGCCGTCCTCCTCCCCAATCGCGTCGAAGTGGCTGTCGTGGACGTCGCCATCCTCCGCGCAGGCGGGGTGCGACTCCCGCTGAACACGATGCAGTCCCGCGACGAACTCGCGTACGTGTTCGAGGACGCCGCCGTCCATTCGGTCGTCTGTGGCGCCGAGCAGACGACCGCCGTGCGCGAACTCGGTGACGACGTCGCTGCCCGAATCGTCGTCGGGGGGACGGCTGACGGGTTCGACGCCTACCGAGACCTCGTGGCAGAGACTGGTGGCGCTGGGCACTCTAGTGAGACAGGGCGAGCAGAAGCAGCTATCGACCCGTCGTCGCTCGCAGGCCACTACTACACCGGGGGGACGACCGGACGGCCGAAGGGCGTCCGGTACACCCATCGGTGTCTGGCCGAGGCGGTACTCGCCCACCTCGCCGAGTTCGGCTTCGACGACCAGGACGTCGGCGTCCTCGCCCCGCCGTTGTCGCACTCGGCCGGCACCTTCCTCTGGTCGAGTCTCCTGGCTGGCGGGCACGTCCACGTGCAGGATGGCTTCGCGCCGGCGCGCCTGCTGGATGCGGTGGACCGGGAGGCGGCGACGTGGACGTTCGTCGTGCCGACGATGCTCTACCGGATCCTCGACAGCGACGCACTCGGCGACGCTGCACTCGAGTCGCTCGAACACGTGCTCTATGGCGCCGCCCCGATGCGGACCGACCGGCTCCGCGAGGCGATCGAACGGATCGGCCCCGTGTTCGAGCAGTTCTACGGGCAGACGGAGGTCCCGAACCTCATCACGACCCTCGGCCGTGACGCCCATCGACGCGCCGCGGCTGCTGGCGATACGGACCGACTGGCGTCCGCGGGAACCCCCTGCCTTCGTGCCTCGGTTCGAGTGGTCGACGACGCGGGCGACCCGCTCCCAGCGACCGAGGTCGGGGAGGTCGTCGTTTCGGCGCCCTACACCTTCGACGGCTACCACGAACAGCCAGCGGTCACCGCCGCGACGCTCCGCGATGGCTGGGTCTGGACGGGTGACGTCGGCTACGTCGACGACGCGGGCTACCTCCACCTCCTCGACCGGAAGGGCGACGTCATCGTCTCCGGTGGGATGAACGTCTACAGCGCCGAGGTCGAACGCGTGCTCGCCGACCACCCGGCGGTCACCGAGGTGCTCGTCGTCGGCGTCCCGGACGACGACTGGGGTGAAGCAGTTCACGCGGTCGTCGTCCCGACCAGTGACACCGACACCACGGCCGAGGCGTTGCGCGAGTACGCCAGGGGACGGCTCGCCGACTACAAGAAACCCAAGTCCGTCGAGTTCGTCGACACCCTCCCGACGACGCCGCTGGGAAAACTCGACCGGAGTCGGCTACGCGACCGATACTGGACGGACGAGGACCGGAACGTCGGCTGACCGCCTCAGCCGATCGATCGGGACGTTGTCATCGGGGGTGAACTGGGAATCGAACGAGCAGTCGAAAACGCGAGAACAGCGACCGGGAGCGTCAACGGTGACGGGCGTTAGCTGTCGGCAGCAACGTCGTCGCCGCCGACGTCGCCGTCGTCATCATCGTCATCGTCATCATCGTCATCGTCATCATCGTCGTCACTGTCGTCGTCACTGTCGCCGTCGGAATCGCTGTCATCGGAATCCGAGTCGTCCGAATCCGAGTCGTCCGAATCCGAGTCGTCCGAATCCGAGTCGTCCGAATCCGAGTCGTCCGAATCCGAGTCGTCGCTGTCCGTGTCATCCGAATCGGAATCGTCGGAATCGCTGTCGTCCGAATCCGAGTCGTCGGCGTTGTCGGAGTCGTTCTGGTCGTCCGCGTTGTCGCTATCGTCGTCGGAATCGTCATCGGAGTCGTCGCCGTCGTTCGCGTCGGCGTCGACACCATCGTCGTTGTCACGGTCGTCCGCATCCGTATCGTCCGCATCCGTGTCGTCCGCATCCGTATCGTCCGCGTCCGAATCGTCGGAGTCATCGTCGTCGACGTCGGACTCGTTCAGGTCGTCGTCATAATCACCAGCTTCGTCGAGATGGTCCGCGTCCTCCGCGTATCCGACGTTCGAACCGTCCTCGAAGTCTTCTACACTCTCGTGGTCGATACCGTCTGCGCCGGCGTGGAACGCCGCCGCACCGCCAGAGACGATGACGAGCGCCGCGAGCGCCATCGCCGCGAACTTGTTGCGCATCATTGTGGGGTGCTCCGCATCTCGACCCAGGACCGGACCATAAATAGTGGGGGGTGACCGTGGCTCCTGATTCCGGCGCCTTGGACGTTCTTCCGGCGGATTTCGTCGTGAAATCGATGAAACGGTGCGGAATCCGGTCGACGCAGAAAAGGGTGGTGGCCGTGGGATGTCGAGGAGTCTGACGCGCGGTGAGTGTACGTTCTATAGGTCGAGTGTCGGTTCGATGGCTGCGAAGACGTCGTGGTAGCGGTCGACGAGGGTGTCGATGGTGTCGCGGTCGACGGTGAGCGGGGGGGTGATGAGGGCGTGGTCGCCGCGTTCGCCGTCGACGTGGGTGCCGCTAGGGTAGGTGAGGACGCCGTGGTCGAGGCCGGTCTCGAAGAGCCGGGTCTGGAACTCGTCGCCGGTCTCCGCGAGGGGTTCTTTCGAGTCGGTGTCCTGCACGAACTCGACGCCCCACATGAGGCCCTTACCGCGGACGTCGCCCACGAAGTCGTAGTCGGAGAGTTCCCGGAGTCGGTCACCGAGGTACTCGCCCTGCTCGCGGGCGTTCGCGACGAGGTCGTGCGCCGTCATGTAGTCGAGCACGGCGCTCCCGATGGCGGCGCTGGTCGGGTTGAAGCAGTAGGTGTGGCCGTGCTGGAACCCCTCGGGGAGGTCCTCGAAGACCTCGACGATTCGGTCGTGGGGCATCGTTCCGCCGAGCGGTGTGTAGCCGCCGCTCATGCCCTTCGCACCGGTGATGATGTCGGGGGTGACGTCCCAGTGCTCGATGGCGAAGTTCTCGCCGGTGCGGCCGAACCCGGACATGACCTCGTCGACGATGAAAAGGACGTCGTGCTCGTCGCAGATCTCGCGGACGCGCTGGAAGTAGCCGTCATGGGGGTGTTCGCCCGCGTTCGCGGCGCCAGTGACGGGTTCGGCGATGAACGCGGCGACGGTGTCCGGGCCCTCGGCGAGGATGATGTTCTCCAGTTCGTCCGCGCACTGCTCGCCACAGGCACGGCCCGAGTCGCCGCCACGGCCGGCCTCGCCGCCACAGAACTCGCAGCGATACGGGGAGGCGGAGGGGGCTTTCGGGTAGTTCTCGAAGAGCGGTTCCATCTTGTCCTTCCGCGCGGGGAACCCCGAGAGCGCCATCGCGATGCCCGTGTTGCCGTGGTAGGAGCGCCGGCGCGAGATGACCTTGTACTTGTCCGTGTTCCCGCGCTCGTAGTGGTACTGGCGCGCCATCTTCACGGCCGACTCGTTCGCCTCGCTCCCGCTGCCGACGAGCCACGTCTTCGAGAACCCGTCCGGGGTGAACCCCGCGATCTGCTCGGTGTATCGCTGGGCGGGTTCGTTGGCGAACAGCATGCTGGAGACGTACTCTAGCTGCTCTATCTGGTCCTTCGCGGCCTGTGCGACCTGCTCGCGGCCGTGGCCGATGTTCGCGTTCTGGTTCCCGGAGATGGCGTCCAGGTAGCGGTTCCCCTGGTCGTCCCACACCCAGTGGCCCTCGCCCCGGGTGATGGTGACGTACTCCGTCTGGAAGGCGCGGGGGAACATCCCGCCGAGGTCGGTGCCTGCGGTGTACTGTCGCGGTGCGCCTGTCGTCTCGGGGTCGGAGTCGTGTGTCATTCTGTGAGTTCCATGAGTTGCTGCCAGTGGTCGTGTACCTGTTCCGTCCACTCCTCGAAGTCGACCTCGTAGACGTAGTCGGAGCCACGGAGCACGATGTCGGTCGGGTCGATGGCGCGGAGCATCGCGACCTCGCCCCGGGTCGGTTCGGGCGTCGTCGTGACCTCGCTTGCGACGTCGAGGTCCCACTGGACGGCCTCGCGCACGTCGTCGACGTCGACGCCGGGGTGGGTCTGAGAGAGGTACATCTCCTTCGTGTTCTCGTCGAACCGGAAGACCCCCATGTCCGTGATGACGGCGTTCGGGCCGCCGCCGGTGAAGCCGGCGGCCTCGCGGTCGCCGGGGCCGTCGAGGTAGCCGGGTGCGGTCATGTAGTCGAGTTCGGTCGTGAACGCCCGGCGCTTCTGGCGCATCATCACGACGGTGCGGCCACACGACGTCATGATGTCGTTGCTGCCGCCGGAGCCGGGGAGGCGGACCTTCGGGTGGTCGTACGTGCCGTCGCCGATGACGGCGGTGGAGTTCGTGTTCCCGTACTTGTCGATCTGTCCCGCGCCGATGATGCCCACGTCGAAGAGTCCGCGCTGGTTGTCCATGAATATCTGCATCTGGTCGGTGGCGACGAGGGCATCGACGCCGAGGACACTATCGCTGATGGACTGGACGACGCCCGGTGGCCGTGACCCGACGTACCCCGACTCGGTGACGATCTGGCAGTCCGGTGCCCGGGTGTGCTTCGCGAGCACGCCCGAGATGAGGCTCATACCGACGCCGATGAACGCGGTCTCGCCGTTCCCGATCTCGTGGGCGGCGGTGACGGCGAGCAGTTCGGTGAGCGTGTAGTCATCCGAGACGTCGTGTGGTCGCTCGACGTCGAGCGGGTACTCGACGGCGGCTTCCTCGAGCGTCTGGAAGTCGACTGTCGGGTCAGCGTGGTCGTCCGTGCCGGCGTCCGAGTCCGGGTGCATCTCGTTCATGCGCGTACCTCCTCGTCGGCGGAGTCGTCGTTCTCGTCAGCGAACCCATCGTCCCCGTCGGCTCTGACGCGGCCGCGACCGCCGTTGATGGTGGTCTCGAGCTCCTCGAGGCGGGCAAGCCGGTCTGCGCCGATCTTCTCGAGGTACTCGTCGTGGGGGATGATCCACTCGTCGAGCCAGTCGAGGAAGTCCTCGCGGTCCCGCGAGAGGAGGCCGTACTCCCGGTAGAAGGGGAGGTCGGCGTAGTAGTGGCCGTAACAGTGCCACGGATGCGAGCCGAAGGGGACCTCGGCGACGGCGTCGACGCAGTAGAAGGGGATGCGGGTCGTCTCGGGGGCCTCCTGGATGACGTCCGTCGAGACGAGTTCCTCGCAGGTGATGACGACGTGGTCGGCGGCGCGGGCCTTCAGGTGGTCGTTGACGGCGTTCCCGAAGATCTGGGCGTTGCCGCGTCGGTCGCAGCGCTGGACGTGGATGACGGCGACGTCGAGGTCGGCGGCGGGCACGGCCGTGAACTCGTCGCCGGAGCCGAAGGGGTCCGCGACGGTCTCGAGGGCGTCGTTGTGGGTGGGGATGTCCGTGGCGGTCATGGAGCGCGTCGGGATGAAGGGGACGTCCATCGCGGCCGCGAAGAACATCAGGCTGGACCCGAAGTTCGAGACGTCCCGCATCTCGAGGTGGTGGGGGACGTCGTTCTCGACGGCGTTCCGGATGTTGTGGCCCTGGGAGATGAGGCTGGTGCCGACCCAGGAGCCGACGTAGGTGTCGACGCAGCCGGCGCCGACGAGCATGTCGAAGAGCGTCGTGCGGGCGTCGTCGACGACGTGAAGTCCCGTTCGCTCCTGTCGGATGATCTCGCGAGCAGCGGCTTCGGGGTCGCGGCCGCCCATGCCGCCGAAGGCGATGCGTGAACCGTCGGGGACGTACTCGTCGATGGCGGCGTCGAGTGTCGTGGTCTTGTCTGGTGCGTGTGTCATGGATTACGTATGGTGGTCGTCAGTTCGGGCGGAACGGGTCGTACTCGTCGGGGTCGACGTCGCGGACGTGGTGGTCCGTGATCGGGCGGATCGGGTGGTCGTGGTACTCGTCGAGGACCTCGTGGAGGCCGGCGACGGCGGCTGCGAGGAATGCTTCGCCGTGCTCGGGTGTGGCGACGGTGGGGTCGCCCATGGTGCCGGTCTCGCTGATGGTGGACCACCATTCGAGCATCGCGACGGGCGTGGAGTCCTCGTCGCGGGTCTCGCCGGCCAGGTCGAGGTTGTTGAAGTGCCGGCTCTCTGGATAGGAGACGTCGCGTTCGGCGCGGTCCATCTCGACGTCGTCAGGGTGGAGGGCGAGGTACATCGCGGTCTCCATCTCTCCCGCGTGCGCGCTGCCCTGCGGGCCCGCCTCGCGCAGGTCGCGGGCGGCCTCGCGGACGGCCTCGATGTGCCACCAGGAGAGCTGGCCGCAGTGGACGTCGGGGTACTGGAGCATGACCTGGCGGGCGACGAGCTGGAGGAGGTGGTCGTTGCTCCCGTGGCCATTGACGAGGAGGAGTTTCTCGAAGCCGTGGTGGGCGAGGGAGACGCAGACGTCGATGGTGTGCTTCACGAAGGTCTCCCAGCCGATGGTGATCCCGCCGGGGAAGTCCATGTGGTGTGGGAGGTAGCCGTGGTCGATGGTCGGAAAGCACAGTGTGTCGTCGCGGTCGCGGGCGGTGCGGTCGCAGATGTGTCCGACGATCTCCCGGTCCACGTCCAGTGGGAGGTGGTGGCCGTGGTCCTCGGTCGCGCCGACCGGGACGAGGACCATCATGTCGTCCTCGACGGCGCCGTTGATCTGGGGCCACGTGAGCTTGTCGTAGCGATACTCGTCGCCGGGGTCGCGAACCGCCGGGTTGGGGGCCTGCCCTGTTCCGGGCGGCCGGTCAGCCGCAGTCATTCCGACACCTCGTAGCCACACCACTCCATCGCGAGGAGGGCGTACGCGGTGGCGGCGCGTTCGAGGTCGTCGACGTCGACGTACTCGTCCGTCCCGTGGATGTTGTTCGCGCCGGGCCCGAAGCAGACTGCCGGAGTGTCCGCGTAGTTGACGAAGAATCGGGTGTCGATGCCGCCCGGGAAGCCCTTCGCCGCGGACTCGGTCTCGAAGTGGCCCGACATGACGTCCTGGACGGTCTGGACGACGGGTTCGGCGGTGGAGATCTTGGCCGAGCTCCCACGCCAGCCGAACCACTCGACCGTCGGTGGATGGTCGTCGAGCCACGGGTCTCCGTCGGCGGCGTCGGCGACCGTCTGCTCGACGACGTCGTGTATCTCGTCACGAGTTTCGTTTGGCGCATGCGAGATGCGGCATTCGAGGGTCGCCTCGTCGGGGACGCTCGATGGCCACTCGCCCGCCTGGAACGACCCCCGGTTGAGGGAGACGGTGTGGTCGTGCCACTGCTCGAAGAGCGGGTCGTGGACGGTGGTCTTTCGGTCGTCGTGGAGGGTCCCGAGGGCGTCGAAGATGGGGACGAGTTTCTCGGCAGCATTGACGCCGTTGTCGGTCTCGGCGGCGTGCGCGCCCTTCCCCTCGACGGTGACGCGGAAGTAGGAGACGCCGTCGTTCGCGATCCACATGTCGAAGTCGGTCGGTTCGGGGATGAGGACGGCGTCGTAGGCTCCACCTGCGGCGGGACCGGCGAGCGAGGTGGCGAGCGAGCCGCCGAAGCCCCCGGCCTCCTCCTCGATGACGGTCTCGACGGCGACGTCGCCCTGCAGCTCGATGCCGGCGTCGTCGAGTGCCTGCAGGGCGAATAGCATGGCGCCGACGCCGCCCTTCATGTCGCTCGCGCCGCGGCCGCGGATGCGGCCGTCCTCCACGGTGCCGCCGAAGGGGTCGAAGCGCCACTGGTCGGGGTCGCCCTCCGGGACGACGTCGACGTGGCCGTTGAGGAGGAGACTCCGGCCGTCCCCATCGCTGGGACGTTCGGCGACGAGGTTCGGGCGGTCCTCGTAGGAGTGGCCCGTCTCGGAGAACTCGGGATGGTCGCGGATGCCGTCGACGTCGTCTGCTGAGAGTTCCTGGACGGGCCAGCCCATCGATTCTAGTTGTCTGCGCACGTGGGCTTGCGCGCCGGCTTCGTGCCCGAGGACGCTGCGTTCTGTGACGAGATCGCTGACAAACTGGGTCAGGTCGGGGAGTCGGTCGGCGACTGCCGCAGCGACCCGTTCGCGGTCACGTTCCTCGATCCGAGTCACGGAATCACCCGGGCCGGGACAGCGACGGTGGTCGTGGTACGTGCATCCATGTGGTACGCCATAGGACTGCTTACTATGTTAAGCTTGTTCTCTATTAGTGCGTACTGCGTACCAGTCTTAACTAGTAACTGCATACGTAGTACCCAATTGGGCAAGAAAAGTTTCCAAGGTTTAATATACTTGCGGCCCTTGCTATCCATGTACATGACGTCAGACCGTTCCTCGGCTGATGGCCAGACGGCGGCCGGTGCCCGCCTCGTCGACGGCCAATCACGGCGGACGCTCCTGAAGACCCTCGGTGCCGGTGCCACGGTTGGCCTCACCGGCCTCGCCGGCTGCTCCTCCGGTGGAAACGACGGGGGAGGGACAAACACCACGGACGACTCTAGCGGCGACTCCGACCAGACCACCGACGAAGGTGGCGACCTCGCGGACGAACTGGTTATCCAGATGCCCGGAGGTCACTACCTCGACTCCTACAAGACTGAGGTCTTCCAGGGTTTCGAGGACGAGTTCGGCGTGAACGTCAAGGTTGAACTCCACGGTGACCAGTTCGCGGGATACTCGAAGATCAAGGCCGGGCAGACCGAGGCCGACCTCTTCAAATCTTCCGCTGCAACCCTCAACAGCGGCTCCAAGGAAGGTCTCTGGGAGACACTGGACACCGACCGACTCAAGAACTACGGTAACCTGCTTGAGCTGTTCCAAAATCCGGTCTATGACCCAAGCGACGATGTCCATGGCATCCCGTATGCATACGGAACCATCGGGATGGCGTACAACCGGGACGAACTCGGTGAACTCAGCTCCTGGGAGGCCTGCTGGGACACAGCAAACAAGGGCGCGGTCACGATGGAGGGTTACGGGTTCGTCCGGGTCTTCACGACCGCAGTCTACCTCGGCATGGACCCCAATGACATCCAGGTCGATGGCTCCTACGAGAAGGGCATCGAAAAGATCTGGAACAGTGTCTCCGAACAGCAGGAGCTCGTCACGAAATACTGGACGAGCGGCGACGAGCACGTCCGCCTCTTCTCGCAGGAGCAGGCCCTCGTCGGCGAGGCGTGGGGTGGCCGAATCTACGGCGCCGTTCAGGACGGGAATGACTTCCTTGACTACGTCATTCCCGAGGAAGGCGCCTACGGCTGGTCCGACAACTGGGTCATCCTCAAGGAGACCACCGACGCGAAGAAGCGCACCGCGTACGCATTCATGGACTACCTACTCCGTGACGACGTGATGCAGGCGCTCTCGGAGAAGCTCGGTTACCCACCCGCTACGAGTGTAACCTCCAGCGACATCAAGAACCTGTACGACTACGATCCATCCGGTGGAAACCGCCTCACGTTCCTCGACCCCGCCTACAAGGACCAACACGAGGATTCGTGGTCCACGAAGTGGGAGTCCGTGCAATCCGCGTAACTGAATACCACCGCCAGCCTATGGTGATGTATATTTGTCATACCTAGAAATCGACAGACTTGTAAAACGATTTGGAAACGTGACGGCCGTGGACGACGTCTCATTCGACGTCGAGGAGGGGGAGTTCGTGACGGTCGTCGGGCCGAGTGGCTGCGGGAAGACGACGACCCTCCGAATGATCGCCGGCCTCGAAGAGCCGACCAGCGGGAACATCCGCATCGACGGTGAGGACATCACGTCTCTGCCGGCGTTCGAGCGGGACATCGGGGTCGTCTTCCAAGACTATGCGCTCTTCCCGCACAAGACGGTCGCGGAGAACATCGCATTCGGGCTGAAGATGCGAGGGAAGTCGGAGGCCGAACAACAGGAGGCCGTCGACGAGATGCTTCGCATCATCAACCTCGAAGGATACGACGACGAATATCCGCATGAGTGTAGTGGGGGAGAGCAACAGCGCGTCGCTGTCGCCCGGGCCCTCGCGTTCGACCCCGACCTCGTCTTGATGGACGAACCGCTCTCCAATCTGGACAAGAAGCTCCGGCAATCGATGCGAACTGAGTTGAAACGCATCCAAAAGGAGACCGGCGTGACGACGATCTACGTCACCCATAACCAGACAGAGGCACTCTCGATGGGAGACCACCTCATTGTCATGAACAACGGCCGTCTCGAACAACTTGACGAACCCAAGTCTGCGTACCGCGAACCATCGACCCCGTTCGTCGCGGATTTCCTCGGCCAGTCGACGCGGCTGGACGGCGTGTTCAAGCAGAATGGGAGCGGCCCCCAAGTCCGCGTCGGAAACGTCGATCTCACCGTACTTGAGCGGCCGGACGTCGAATCCGGTGATGACGTCGCCGTGTTCCTCCGGAACGAACTTGTACGTCTCTCCGAGTCCGAACTCGAGGGGGATAACACGTTCCCTGGATCGATCCGGGATGTCGACTACCAGGGAAGTGACGTGAACTTCTTCGTCGACCTTCCTGCCCTTGGTACGTCCGTCCAGGTGAGCGCCGTGAACGGGACCCCCGAGGCAGCACTCACGGAAGGCGATGATGTCTGGCTTCAAGTCGCCGCAAAGGACCTGATCTACGTCGCATCATGATAGAAAACAGTAACCGGGTGTCCCCGAGATGAGTACCCCGAATACGAGCGTCGGTGCGGAAGTCAGCCGCATCAAGAACCGCCTGGCAGAGCACCGTTACCTCCGACTGCTCGTCGCCCCAGGCGTCGGGTTACTCTGGGTTACGTTCTTCCTATTCGCCCCACTCGGCATCATCGTCCTCTTCAGCTTCTACGGAGCAGGAGAGTACGGCGCTATCGTTCAAGAGTTCACACTGGCGAACTACGAGCGATTCGTCGCCAACCCCATTTACCACACGATCATCGCGAAGTCGTTCGGCATCGGCGTCGTAACGACCCTGATTGTGCTCCCCCTGGGATACTCGCTTGGCTATTTCCTCGCACGGTCCGACACGAAGTACAAACCGTTGTTGCTCGGACTCGTCGTCGTCCAGTTCTGGGTCCCCATTATCATCCGAACGTACGCCTGGATTTCGATCCTCGGGCGCCGGGGCGTGGTGAACCAGATACTCATGATGGGGTCCATCATCACCGAGCCGCTGCAACTCCTCTACACCATGCATGGAATGCTTATCGGGCTGGTCGTAAGCCTGATGCCGTTCATGATTCTCCCGGTGTACTCGGCCGTCAGCACGATCGATGACGACATCATCCAGGCCGCGAAGACCCTCGGAGCCTCGGACGCGCGCGCCTTCTACGAGGTCACGCTACCGCTTTCGTGGCCAGGTGTCGTATCCGGAATCCTGTTCACATTCATCATCGCCGCGGGTGCGTTCATCGCCCCACAGTTACTCGGCGGCCCGGGCGAACGGATGATTGCGCCGGTAATCGCGGACGTGTTCCTCCGTGACTTCAACTGGCCATTCGCCGCTGCCCTCTCCCTGATATACTTTCTGCTCATCGGCGTATCCCTCTACATCTTCACACGGAAAGCAGATTTGGAGGAAGCACTGGAGGGGACCGCGTTATGAAAGGGCGCTGGAACTGGCGGGCGGTCAAGGGACTCTCCGCCTTTGTCTACCTCGCGATGATGCTCCCCTTACTGGTCGTCGTCCTGAACTCGTTCCATCCCGACCGGATTCCGACCTTCCCCCCAAAGTCGCTCAGCATCCGGTGGTACGAGGCGTTCCTCGCCGACCAGATGCTCATCGACGCGCTCGTCTTCAGTACTAAGATAGCGGCGCTTGCAGCCATCGGCTGTGGTATCGTCGGGACCCTGACCGCTCTCGGATTCGTGCGCTACGACTTCCCCCTGAAGAAGGGATTAGTCATCGCAGTGCTCTCGCCAATGCTTGTCCCACCTGTCATCATTGGTCTCGCTTCGACCATGTTCTTCGGCGAGGTCGGCCTCAGCCGCGGCACGCTCTGGATTGCGACGATGCACGTCCTCATCGGGCTCCCCTACGCGTTCCTCGTGATTCGGAGTCGCCTCTATCTGTTCGACGAGACACTCGAAGAGGCGGCAATGACACTGGGTGCGAGTCGCCTCCGGACGTTCCGCGAGATCACCTTCCCTATCATCGCACCGTCTATCCTGACCGGGATGGTGCTCGCGTTCGTCATCTCATTCGGGGAGTTCACCGCGACCCAGTTCTGGGTCGTTGGCTCCAAAACCACCGTCCCCGTCGTCATCTACACGATGCTCGAAACGCTCATCACCCCTAAAGTGAACGTCCTCGCGACGTTCGTGCTCGTGGTGACCATCGCCATTCCGGCTATCGGAATGCTGATTCAGCGACAGCTCACGGCGACTTCTGAGTAAACCGAGCGCTGCCGTCTCTCCTTCCGGGGTCCACTCCCTCCACAGCCACCTATTAGGCTATCTCGCCGTCGAGGAAGTCGAAGATCTCGGGGTCGGTGCGGAACTTGAGGAGGTTGTGGACGACGGAGTTCCGGATATTGTCGATGACGCCGCCGTGTTCCTTGTAGCAGTCGTGTATCCACTTCGATTCGGCTTCGCGGGAGCGGAACATCATGATGGTCTTCCACTGGTACTCGCCGTTCGAGATGAAGTAGAGGAGCGTGTGGGGGTCGTCCATGATGTAGTGCATGGCGTCCTCCCACTCCTCGTCGAAGTTGCTGGTCTCGAAGCGGAACTCGAACAGCGCGAAGTTGAAGTAGTCCTCGTTGGGGAGGATGGCCTCACGGAACACGCCCGCCTGGCGCATCCCACGGATGGATTCGCTAACGGTGACGTGCGAGATGTCGATGTCGTACTTCTCGCCGAGCGTCGACGCGAGCTCCCGGGTCGTGACCTGGGGGTCACGGGAGAGTTCGCGGAGGATCTTGAGGTCGCGTTCCTTGAAGTCCCAGTCGATGGAGTCGGTTGACCGTTCGGTCATAGCGAGGAGAGACACCACCGATTCTTAACTGTGGTCGTCCAGATTGACGAATTCCATCGATTCGGTCGGAAAATCACGCCGATTCGGGGATTCTACTTTCCGATGTAAGAGACGTTCGGCAGTGAGAGAAATGAACCTTGCACGTATTCACCGTGTATTCGCTAACATCGTCAGCCAGTTGTAGATTCGGTTTTCCGCCAGTATACAGTGTGATTATGGACTGTTTCCCCATTTGGTGACGATATAGAAATCCTTTGACGAGCAGACGTGTATAAACACAGGACGGAATCTATAACTATTTGCTTAACTATGGTAGTCATATCCGAGCATGACTCGTGAATCCACTACGGTTGGTCGGAACGCCGCCGTGACAGACGCCTACGACGAGTACCTGATGCCCATCTGGAAGTCACTCAACGTGCCCGTGAAACGGGCGCAGGGAGCCACCCTCGAGGACTTCGAGGGGAACGAGTACATCGACACGTTCGCTGGCATCTCCGTGACGAACGTGGGCCACAACAACGAGGCGGTCGTCGAGGCCGCGAAGGCCCAGCTCGACGAGTTCGTCCACGGCTGCTCGTACGTCCATCCGAACCAGCCCGTCGCCGACCTCGCCGAACGCATCGCTCAGATCACACCCGGCGACCTCCAGAAGACGTTCTTCTGTAACAGCGGGACGGAGGCCGTCGAGGGCGCCGTGAAACTCGCCCGGAAGTACACGGGCTCGAAGGAGGTCATCAGCCTCGAGATGGGGTTCCACGGCCGCACCCTCGGCAGCCTCGCACTCACCGGGAACCGGTCCTACAAGGACGGGATGGCGCCGACGATGAACGACGTCGCTCACACCGCACCACCCTACGGCTACCGGTGCCCAACCTGCGAGGGCGGACCCTGTGACGCCGACTGCGCCGCCCAGCTCGAACGCGTCATCGACAGCCACACGTCCGGCGACATCGCCGCCGTCGTCGTCGAACCGGTCATGGGCGAGGGCGGCATCATCGTCCCGAGTACGGAGTGGCTGGAGACGGTGCGCGACATCACGCACGACCACGATGCCCTCCTCATCCTCGACGAGGTGCAGTCGGGGTACGGCCGGACCGGCGAGCTGTTCGCGCAGGCGCACTTTGGCGTCCAACCGGACATCCTCACGCAAGCGAAGGGGATCGCGAACGGGATGCCGCTCGGAGCGTTCACGGCATCAGCTGAGATCGCGGACGCCTTCGAGTCCGGCGACCACCTGTCCACGTTCGGCGGAAACCCCGTGGCCTGCGCCGCCGCGCTCGCCACCATCGACGAACTCGAGGACGGCATCCTCGACCACGCGAGCGAGCTCGGCCACTGGCTAGACGACGAACTCGACGCCATCGAAGCCGCGTACGACGTGGTGGGCGACGCTCGCGGCCTCGGACTCATGCAGGGTATCGAGCTCGTCGACCCCGACTCGACCGGCCCGATGGGTGTCGCTCCAGCCCCCGCCCCAGACCTCGCGAAACACGTCTCGACCCGGCTCCGAGACGCCGGGGTCGTCATGGGCGTGGGCGGCTTCTACAAGAACGTCATGCGCATCCAGCCGCCGCTCTCCATCTCCAAGGATCAGCTCGAGACCGCCGTCGTGGAGCTCCGCCACGCCCTCGACCACGAAACGAATCAGCCCTGACACGACGGCACCGACCGACGGACCCCCTGGTCGTCGCATAGAGGCGAACGATGCGGGACCCATCCCGGAAGGGCAATCGTTAGGGTGTGGGCGTCCCGACTCCCGGGCATGACCGACGCCCGCGACCTCGCCGACCGCGTGCAGGCCGGCGACCTCAGATTCTACGCACTCGAAGACGAGGCCGACGCCGACACCGCGACGGCGGCCCGCCGGGAGCTGCTTCGCCGCGAGACCGACGTCGCGTTCGACGTCGTCGGCGACTACGGCTTCGACGCCGCCGAGGCCGAGACGGCGATCGAGAACATGGTCGGCACCGTCCAGATCCCCCTGGGCGTCGCCGGCCCCGTCCAGGTGAACGGCGAGGCCGCCGACGGCGAGTTCTACCTCCCGCTCGCGACGACGGAAGGCGCACTCGTCGCCTCGGTGAACCGCGGCCTCGGCACCATCACGGCAGCCGGTGGGTCGACAGCACGCGTCACGGAGTCGAAGATGACGCGTGCACCCGTCTTCCAGGTCGAGGACGTCAGCGAGGGGAAAGCCGTCGCAGACTGGGTGCGCGGAAACTTCGGGAAACTCAGCTCGGCCGCCGAGGAGACGACGAGTCACGGCGAACTCCTCGACATCCGGCCGTACGTCGTCGGCGACAACGTCTTCCTCCGGTTCTCCTACGATACGAAGGACGCGATGGGGATGAACATGGCCACCATCGCCACCGACGCCGCCTGCGCCGTCGTCGAGGAACACACGCCCGCGCGCCTCGTCGCCGTCTCGGGGAACATGTGCTCGGACAAGAAGCCCGCCGCGATCAACGCCATCGACGGCCGCGGCCGCACCGTCACCGCCGACGTCCGCATCCCCCGCGACCTCGTCGAGGACCGCCTCAAGACGACGCCCGAAGCCATCCAGGAGGTGAACACCCGGAAGAACCACATCGGGAGCGCGAAAGCCGGGAGTCTCGGGTTCAACGCCCACGCGGCGAACGTCGTCGCCGCCGCCTTCCTCGCGACCGGGCAGGACGAGGCGCACGTCGTCGAGGGTTCCAACACCATCGTCACCATCGAAGCTCGCGAGAACGAACTCTACGCGAGCGCCACCATCGCCAGCCTCCCCGTCGGCACCGTCGGCGGCGGCACGAAGCTCCCCACGCAGTCCGAGTGCCTCGACCTCGTCGGCCTCCGCGGCAGCGGTGATCCACCCGGCACCAACGCCGACGCCCTCGCCGAGGTCGTCGCGACCGGCGTGCTCGCCGGCGAACTCAGCCTCCTCTCCGCCCTCGCCTCCCGCCACCTCTCCGGCGCCCACGAGGAGCTCGGCCGCTGACCAGGGAGCTGGAGCGCCAGCTCGACACCCCGGATGCGCGACGACCCGCCAGCTGCATTGATTCCACGAAATTCCAGATAGAGTTATTACGTGTTGGTGTCGAGACTTCCCATGGCCCGAAAGAGCGTGAAACGCCACGCCCTCCGCTACACGATCCTCGCCGGCCTCCCGAGCGGCGTGCTCATCCTCGCACTCGCTATCGTCGGCGGCGTCCCACCCCTCCTCGCGTCGTTCGCCCTCGCGCTCGTCGGTGGCATCCTCTCCACCCTCATCGTCGGCGCAACCGAAGCCGGTCTCGACACCGCCGCAACCGGCGCCCACGCCGGCTTCATGGACGGAAGCGACGTCTCGAAGTATCAGCCAGATGGCGTCCAGCTCCCCGGACTGCTCGCGATCGTCTGCTGGCTCGTCGGCCTCGCCATCGTCGGCATCGCCGCCGTCGCCTACTTCAACTAGTGCCCGAACCAGCGACCCCGAGGTCGATGCCGAGCCCGTGCGCCACGAGGAACGCACCAGCCCCGAGAACGAGCACCACCCCGACCACCGCGAAGAAATCGAAGATCGTCACCGCCGCGACGAGCAGACACAGCCACCCCAGGACGGCCACGAGGTCCCCGATACCCTCCTGCTCATCGCCATCGAGCAACGACAACACCGTCGCCACCGCGAACCCCGCCACCAGGAGCCCAGCCGCCACCCCCCGCGAATCGACCATCGTTCCGAACACCCGCACCGACCCATTCGTCCCCGCCCACACCAGGAACAACGCCGCCGCTACGAACGCGAGACCGACGACGACCTCACGCGGACGCGGCGTACGAAGCTTCATCGGTCGAAATCAGTCCGCGAACGAATTGAAATTGATGGCCGAACGAACGAGCAACCCGCAGAGAGTAAGCAGTGCGTGATGCGGTCGCCGCGCCCTCCGTGGCGCGGCCCGGCGGTGCGGATGCGGTGGCGGTGCAGAAGCTGGGGCAGTGGGAGGACTGAAAGGGGGCGGGCGTCTCGTGAGCCGAGAACTCCCAAGCACTGGAGCGAACGCAGTGAGCGAAGCGCGCAGGGCGGTTCGCAGGCCACGAGACGCCCGGCGGGCTTTCTAAGGGAACCAGACCAGAACGAAACCCGATATTTCCTGTATTTCCCCATTTCAAGTTGAATACCCGTTTTTCAAGTCGAGAAAATCAGTTTCAAATCGTACAGGCCGATTTCAGGGCGTAGAACCAGGATACAAAAATTATTCAGAGTGCTCGACGCAGCGGTTCGTCAGCGAACAGTAGACCCACTGTGTGTACCAGGTCGTGCTACCAGTTCAAGCACCGGTTCAGCAACCTGCGAAAGCCCCCTCGCGCTCGTGGCCTGCGACTCGCTGCGCGCTTCCCTCGTTCACTCCGTTCACTCGGTCCAGTGCTTGCGTCGTCTCGACACACGACCGCTCGGCCCCTTTCGAATTCCCACCCGACCGCCTGTCGGCCGGACGAATCGGCAGGAACACGTGGGGTTGTTTCCCCTGCCGGAACCGTGGGAGTGGTCGTTTCGTGCTTGGTCGCACGACGCATTCATCTCGCGACCCAATCTACACCGACCGGTACTGTCCCCGGCTCTCGCTCGCTTCGCCGGCGCGGACGAGTTTCTCGAGTGCCTTCCGGGTGTAATCGGCCGGAACCCCGTGCTCGGTGCAGTAGTCGACGATCTCGTCTTCGGTTGGCTGGTCGAGATCCAAGAGGGCTTGCTGGACGCGCTGCTTCCGGCTCATCGAGTTCGTGGTCGAGGTTTCGGCGCGCTTGCCGGCGGCTTCGACCTCGTCGGTGTCGATGCCGGCGCTCGTGAGGTACTCGTCGTCGCTCACGACGTCCTCGTCGACGTACCGGTTCATCGTCGCGAAGTCGTCCATCTCGGCGAACGCGTCGCCGTGCCCGCTCCGGTTCGCGAGCATCGACGCCCGCACCTCCCGCGCGTGGTCGGCGTCGTCGGTCGTGACGAACTGCTTCAGGTTCACGAACTGCTTCCGGGAGCCACACCGAGGGCACTGGGTCGTCTCGGGGCGACCATCCACCACCCAGAGCGCGCTGCAGTCCGAACACCCGACGACGGCGTACATACCCGGGTGTAGTGCCGGTTCCCCGGGTAAACCTTCCGCCCCGCGAGCCTGACACCGGCTGTCACGGTCCGCCCCGCCAGCCGTGCCGCCACCCCGACGCTTACGACGCCAGGGCGCCATCACGACGCCATGGAGACCCAGGACCTCTCCCAGACGGAGACGGTGGAAGCCATCGAGGGCGTCCACCTCGCGCAGATGAGCGTCGGCGACGAGATGAGCGTCCAGCACTTCCACATCGAACCCGGCGCAACAGTACCAGAACACGACCATCACCACGAGCAGGCGGGCTACATCTACGACGGCAGCCTGACGTTCGTCGTCGATGGCGAGGAGTACGTCGTCAGCCGGGGCGAATCCTACACCATCCCCGGTGGCGAGCCCCACGCTGCCGAGAATCGGGGCGACAACGCCGTGAAGGGTATCGACATCTTCAGTCCGCCACGCGCGAACCCGGACTGGATGGAGTAGGTCGAACCAGGCGAAACGCGGAATCGGGTCGGGAGAACGGGAGAGGTAGAGAGCCGAGTCGTTATTCGACGTTGAATCCGAGTTCTTCGAGGAAGGCGCGGACGCGGTCCTCGTGGTCGCCCTGGACCTCGACCACGGTGTCCTTCACCGTGCCGCCCGCGCCCATCTTCTTCTTGAGCTTCGTTCCAATCTCCTGGACGTCGACGGCGTCGGGGTCGAAGCCCTCGACGATGGTGACGGGTTTGTTGTAGGTGCGTCGCTCGACGCGAACGGTGAGCTGTTGCTCGGCTCGTGCGAGGTCCTCTCCGAAGTCCGGGACGTCGAGTCCCGCGAATGGGTCGTCTTCTGCCACACCACAACATAGGGCGGCATCGCTGATGAACCTACGGAACAAGATCTCGTCGCTCCCGGAGGATAAAAGCGAATTCTGGCCCTAATTCGCCTGCTTCGCGGCAACGAGATACATGATGGAGACAGGGACCCCAAGCAACAGCACGACGAACCAGAAACCAGGGTCAGTGAGTATCCCGAGTAGTGGACGGGACGGGGCAAGCAGCTTCGTCCAGATGACTCCCGCGACCACGAACATCCCGAAGAAGACGATCACGCCTTCGTGAGGTTGGCTTTCAGCCGTTCGTTCAGGGCGTTTGTCACGACACGAAGGAGACCCCCGGTACGCATCAATCTTTTCAGCGAATCGCCTCCCTGGCGTAACCGGCGGCTGGATTGGCTGACATCCGTACGGCAGGAACGCAGAAATGAGGGAACGTCGTTTCGACCAGCTTAGGCGAGGTCGTGGATGCGCTCCACGACGTTCTCGGCGAACTCGCTGGTGGCGAGCTTCTCGCCGCCCTCGATCTGACGCTCGAGGTCGTAGGTGACCTCCTTGCTGGAGATGGCGCCTTCGACGGCGTCGCGGACGAGGTCGGCGGCGTCCTGCCAGCCGAGGTACTCGAGCATGATGCGGCCGGAGAGGATCATGGCGGTCGGGTTGGCCTTGTCCTTGCCGGCGTGCTTCGGGGCGCTGCCGTGGACGGGTTCGGCGAGGAGCGAGCCGTCACCGAAGTTCGCGCCGGGCGCGATGCCGAGGCCCCCGATCTGGGCGCCGGCGGCGTCGCTGAGGTAGTCGCCGTTGAGGTTCGGCATCGCGAGCACGTCGTAGTTCGACGTGCGGGTGAGGAGCTGCTGGAGCATGTTGTCCGCGATGCGGTCCTTGACGACGACCTTGTCCGCGGGCTTCTCGCCGTCGTACTCGTCCCAGAGCTCGTCCTCGGTGATGGTCTCCTCGGCGAACTCCTCCTCGGCGAGCTCGTAGCCCCAGTCGCGGAACGCGCCCTCGGTGAACTTCATGATGTTCCCCTTGTGGATGAGGGTGACCGAGTCGCGGTCGTTGTCGATGGCGTACTGGATGGCGCGGCGCACGAGGCGCTTCGTCCCGAACTCGGAGATTGGCTTGATGCCGATTCCGACAGGCCCATCGTGGATGGTGTTGTCGAAGCCCATCTCGTCCTCGACGAACTCGCGGACCTGTTCGACGTCGTCGGTGCCGGCCTCCCACTCGATGCCGGCGTAGACGTCCTCGGTGTTCTCCCGGAAGTTCACCATGTCCATCTCGCCGGGGCTCTTGACGGGGGACGGGACGCCGTCGAGGTGGTAGGTGGGGCGGACGTTACAGTACAGGTCGAGCTTCTTGCGCAGGGCGACGTTGAGGCTGCGGAACCCGGCACCGACGGGCGTGGTGAGCGGGCCCTTGATGGCGACGCGGTGCTCGCGGATCGCGGTCACCGTGTCGTCGGGAAGGTTCTCGTCGTACTTCTCGCGCGCACTCTCACCGGCGTAGACGCGCATCCACTCGATGTTGCGTCCGGTCGCCTCGGCTGCGGCCTCGAGCACGCTCTGTGCGGCGGGGCCGACGTCCTTCCCGATGCCGTCGCCGTGGATGATCGGGATGATGGGGTTGTCGGGTACGTGGAGTTCGTCCGCCTCCTCGTCGTAGGTGATCTGCTCCCCGTTCTCGGGGACGTCGACCTGCTCGTAGCTCATAATCGTTCGAAAATCGATGCTAGCGCCTAAAAGGACTGCTGTTTCCGGTAGCCTCGACAGATATTGCCACGACATCGCCTCGCGGCGGCTGGTAGCCCATCGAGGCGTGGACCCCGGACGCGTTCAGTCCCTGAGGGCGCCGAGGAGGGCGGCGATCTGTTCGGGTCCGTTCTCGAAGAGTGCGCGGGGGAACTGCGTGCGGGCGTTCGAGAGTGCGTACTGGAGGGCGTCTGTCGCATCCTCGAAGACGCCGGGGCCGTGGCCACAGATGATGCGGGTCGGCTCGATGTCAGTGAAGGCGTCTCGTGGGGGGAAGAGCCGGGCGAAGAGGTAGAGGCCGAGTCGTTCGTCGCCGGTTCGATAGAGCGGGAGGGCGGAGAGCAGGTCGGCAGTATAGAGGGTCTTGTCGGTCTCTCGCCACGCGATGGCTTCACGCCACGTCGGGAGCGGGTCGACCCGTCTGAGTTCGAAGCCGGAGCCACCGAGGGAGTCGGTGACGCGTTCGACGGGCGCATCCGCCGTGGCGGGGACGGCGTCGAACCAGTCCGGGACGTGCACGGGGACGTCGTAGCGGTCGGCGAAGTGGGCGGCGTCACGCGAGTGATAGTTCGAGAGCACGGCGACGCCCGCAACGTCCCCGAGTCCCGAGATGACGCGGTCGAGACCGGGGGCGTCGAGGGGGTCCAGGAGCCAGACGCCGTCGTCACCGAGAACCGCGTGGCTCGCACGTCGTGCGTCCTCGTCTGGGTGGGCGAGCCAGCCGAACCCGTCGTCCCACTCGTCCACGACGAGGGGTCGATGGGGCTCGCCGCGGTCGTACATGGTCATGGTCGAGGGTCCCGGCAGTCGGGCAAATACGTTCCGCCCCGGCCATCAAACGCGAGAATCGGCCCCGTCGTCCCGAACGTTCTTAGCCCGTCGAGGACCGATTCCGGGGTATGAAGGTCATCGTGCACGGCGGTGCGGGCGGCGCGCCGGACGAACCCGAGCCGCGACAGGCGACGCTGGATCGGGCCGCATCGGTCGGCGCGGACGAAGGCGACGTCGTGGACGCGGTCGAGGCGGCGGTCCGCGTCCTGGAGTCGAACGAACGATTCAACGCCGGCGTCGGGGGGACGGCGCAGTCGGACGGCATCATCCGGACCGACGCCGGCGTCATAACGAGCGCCCGGGAGGCGGGTGCGGCGTCGGGCATGCCGGGCGTCGAGCACGCCGTCACGGTCGCTCGCGGTATCATGGAACAGACCCCGCACGTCCTCCTGAACGGCGTCCACGCAGTCGATTTCGCCGACGACTTCGGCGTCGCGACCGAGGTCGACCTCTGGACGGAGCAGACGCGAGCGAAGTGGGACGACCTCGACTCGTACCCCGAAGGGACACCGCTTGAACACGTGGAGTGGGTGCGGAACCGCTTTCACGGGCACGACACCGTCGGCGCCGTCGCGTTCGACGGCGAGGCGTTCGCCGCCGCCACGTCGACGGGTGGTCGGTGGTTCGCGCTCGCGGGTCGTGTCGGTGACGTCCCGCAGATCGGGTCTGGATTCTACGCGTCTCCGGCGGGTGCGGCGTCCGCCACGGGCGCGGGCGAGGACATCGCGAAGACCACCCTGACGCGTCGGGCCGTCCGTCACGTGGAGTCCGGGCTCGACGCACAGACGGCGGCGGAGCAAGCCATCGCGGAGTTCGGTGAGCTGGTGGCTGGGACGGCCGGCGTCATCGTGCTCGACCGCGACGGAACCGAAGGCGCCGCGTACAACTCGGAGGCGATGCAGACGAGCGTCTCATCGGAGTGAGGAGCGTGTCTGCGGGAGCGGGCGACGGGGACGGCGGGGAGCGCGACCAACGCAAGACCTTTCGGTCGCGTGGTCGAACCCTCGCACATGGCAGACAGCGTCGAGCCCGGCTCGGAGGCGTACGAGACGTACCAGGAGGCGGGCGACATCCTGCGCACCGTGATGGACGAGGCCGCGGACATGGTCGAGCCCGGCGTCACCCAGCTCGAGGTCGCGGAGTGGGCGGAAGCGGAGATCCGTGACCTCGGCGCGAAACCGGCGTTCCCGGTGAACATCAGTGTCGACGAGGAGGCGAGCCACGCATCACCGGGCGCGGACGACGACACCGAGTTCGGCGAGGAGATGGTGTGCCTCGACATCGGCGTGCACGTCGACGGCCACGTCGCTGACGCGGCGACGACGGTCGACCTGACGGGGCACGACGAGCTCGTGGAGGCGGCCGAGGAGTCACTCGACGCCGCACTGGACGTGATCCAGGCGGGCGTCCACACCGGGCAGGTCGGGGCGGCCATCGAGGACGTGATCCGGGGGTACGGGTTCAACCCGATCGTGAACCTCACCGGGCACGGGCTCGACGTCTACGACGCGCACACGCCGCCGAACATCCCGAACCGGGGGACGGACACAGGGAAGACGCTCGAGGCAGGCGACGTCGTCGCGATCGAGCCGTTCGCGACGACTGGCAGCGGGAAGGTGACCGAGGGCTCGAAGACCGAGATCTACGAGGTCGTCGACGAGAAGTCGGTGCGGAATCGGGCGGCCCGCCAGGTGCTCGACGCGACCGAGGACTTCGACGGCCTGCCGTTCGCGGCGCGGTGGCTGGACGTGCAGCGTGCCGAGATGGGGCTGCGCCGTCTCGAGATGAACGACGTCGTGCGTAGCTATCCGGTCCTCAAGGAGGCGGGCGGTGAGCTCGTGAGTCAAGCCGAGCACACGCTCATCGTGACCGAGGACGGCTGCGACATCACGACGGCGTAGGCAGGACCTCAGCAGTGGCGCCGCTATCGGGTGTGTTGAAACGCGGGTCGGTGTCGTGCCCGCCTCAGGCGTTGTTCATGCGCGTGCTCGTTTCGGAGCCACACATCCGACACTGGGCGACCCGGTAGGGTTCGCGCGAGAACTCCGTATTCTCGCTCTTCTCACTCTCTGTACGTAGCTCGACGGAGACGGTGTGGGGGGTTTCCTGGCCGCACGCCTCACAGTGCTCCGTCATCGCATCGGACCGTGGGGATTTACTCGCCATCGGAACCACCCTCCCTTTCACCATCGTAGTCTACCCATAAATAAATCACGACCGCTGTCAAGTCTCTATTATTTTGTGGCTGGTATCTGGATTGCCAGGGTGTTTAGTCATATAATCTGGATATTTTTTTTTTTTCTGGAACCTTGTGTCGTGCTAGCGTAGCATAAGAAATGTAGCCACATTCAGTGACCCGACCCAGCGGATACCGACCTGACCAGTTCCCAGGTACCGAAACCTTACTGGCGTGCGCTGTGGTGCACCCGGTATGGACCAGGTGTTCGCGCCGTGGCGCATCGAGTGGGTCGAGCGGGACGACAAGAACGCCGACGTCGACGAGTGCGTGTTCTGCGAGTACCCGGAGCGTGGGGCCGACCGCGAACACCTCGTCCTCGCGCGGAGCGAGCACACCGTCGTCATGCTCAACAACTACCCCTACAACCCGGGCCACGTCATGGTCATCCCGCGCGTGCACGAAGGCGACTACGCGAATCTCGCCCGCGAGGTCCTCACCGACCACGCGGTCATGAAGCAGCGGGCGTTCGACGCCCTCGATGATGCGTTTGGACCCGATGCGTTCAACGCCGGGCTCAACCTCGGCGGGAGCGCGGCCGGCGGCAGCATCGACGACCACCTCCACACGCACGTCGTCCCCCGGTGGACCGGCGACACGAACTTCATGGCCGTCGTCTCGGATACGTCGGTCATCGTCGAAGCGCTCGAGGATTCCTACGAGCGCCTCCACCACGCGTTCGCCGACCTCGACGGCGCTATCGTCGAGGACGACGAGACCGCGATCAGATTCTAGCAGTCACAGGCCGGCACGCCAGAGTCGACCCCGTCACAGGCAGTGCCGTCCACTGGGACCGGGCAGTCCCCGTCCGGACACTCGACGACGGCAACCAGCGACTCGACATCCCCGAGGATCGACGCCAACTCCTCGCCCGAGTTCGTCAACGAATAGGTCGTCGTCGGGGGTGAGGTCGCGTGGACCGTCCGCGTGACGAACCCGAGACACCGGAGCTCCTGGAGACGCTCGCTGAGGACCTTCGCTGTCACCCCATCGAGGCGTCGCTGGAGCTCGTTGAACCCGGCGTCGCCCACGGTCAACGCGCGAACGACGTGGAACGCCCACTTCGACCCGAGCACGTCGCGGACGGCGTGCCAGGTCCGCTGCCAGTCCCCACCCGCTGTATCCTGCATACGGCGCACAAGGTGCCCCATGACCATAACCCTCCCCGGGTGGTTTCTCCAGGGAAACCACCCGTCGACGGGGCCAGTAGCAGCGATGGTCGATACTCGGCGTCCCAGAGTACAGGACCCAACACCGACGCCACTGCCGCGTACAAGGTGGTGGCGGGCGTTTCTCCGGCTGCCATGCCAGGTAACTGCTGTGCGCCAGAGCGCACACACGACTGCTGTACCGACGCGGCGACCCAATCCAAAGCCGATGGCTCGACCGAGACCTGCATCCCGAACACGCAGTGCTGCTGTTCGGCGTCGCAGCTCGTCCTGGTCTGCTGTTGCACCGGCGACGCTCCAGCGAACGGCTGTTGTTGAGCTGGCCGGGGCGGCGAACGCGTCGTCGCCGTCGTCACACGACACTATCGATGTACAGCCGGATCCAGCCGGCGTACGGGATGCGAACGAGCGCCCGGCCCGCGACCCAGGTCGACTTCACGGGCCGATACTTCCAGGTGGCCTGGTCGTAGCGGTCGTTCGCGTCGCCGAGCGTGATGAAGCCGGCGTTCGGCGCGGGGCAGTGTGAGAGCTGCTCGCAGTTCTCCGCGGGTCCGACGTACCGGGGGTCGGCTTCGTCGTACCAGTTCTCGCCCTGCTCGACGTAGAACATCGCACGATGGATCACCGGCGTCACGCGGGTCCGGCCGTTCGGGCGGAAGAGGATGACGTCGCCGTTCCCGTGGAGGGCGTTGTAGCCGGCGGCGTAGCCCCGGTTGGCCGGGACGACGCCGGTCCCGTCGACGGCCTCCGGGTCCTCCAGTCGGTGCTCCTCGACGATGATGACGAGGTCCCCCTCCTGGAGGTTCGGCTGCATGCTCCCCGACTCGATGGCGACGAACGGCGGCCAGACGCCGGTCGCGAGGACGACGAGGAAGGCGACGGCGACGACGGCGAGGCTCGTCGACACCACGTCACGGCCAGCCCTACGCAGCGACACGGTGACGCATACCACGCATTCCTATGTACGTGTTTCGCCGATGGCGTTCGAATCAGCGGCGAAGAACGCGCGCTCAGACCGGGTCGCCGAACGCGTACACGGTCTGGTGGCTCGTGACCTCGCATTCGAGGAAGTCGCCGGGTTCGACGCCGTGCTCGCTCGCGTTCCGGACGATGACCTGCCGGTACTCGGGATCCCGGCACTTCACGGAGTCCCCGGTTCCCTCCTCGACGCAGAGGACGGGGCGGGTCGTACCGACGATGCGGTCGTACGCCTCGGCGACGACGTCCATCTTGAGGTCGCTCATCGCCTTCGAGCGCTCCTTCTTCACGCCGCCACCGAGCCCCTTCATGTCCGCCGCGTCCGTCCCGGGGCGCTTCGAGAAGCGCGTGACGTTGATCTTTTCGGGGCGGACCTCGCGGAGGAGCGCCATCGACTGCGCGTGGTCGTGCTCGGTCTCCGTCGGGAATCCGACGATGAAGTCAGTGGAGAGTGTCCAGTCGTCGAGGTACTCGTCGAAGGTCTCCACGACCTCCACGAACTCACTCACCTGGTGCTGACGCCGCATGTCCCCGAGGACGTCGTTCGACCCGGACTGCACTGGGATGTGGAGGAAGTTGTAGAGCTTCTCGTGCTCCGCAAAGACCGCCGCGAGTTCCTCGCGGATGCCGTGGATGCCCTTCGGGTTCGCCATCCCCACCCGCACCCGGAAGTCGCCCTCGATCTCCGAGCAGATGCGGTCGAGGAGCACGTGGAGCTTGCGCTCGCCCTGGTCCCAGCCGTAGACGCCGGTGTCCTGGCCCGTGATGCGGAGTTCCTTCGCGCCCGCGTGGACGAGCGCCCGGGCCTTCCGGACGTTCTCCTCCACGCTCGGGCTGTCGATCTTCCCCGTCGCGAGCTTCGTGATGCAGTACGAGCAGTCGCTCATGCAGCCACGCGCGATGGGGAGGATGCCCACGACGCCGTCGATGATCGGCTCCGCGTCCGGGGTCGTCGTCGGACACTCGCCGTTCGTCACGGCCGTCGGCACCTCGTCCCAGTGCAGGATCTGCGCGTCGACCTCCGCCTGCTGGAACTCCTCGCCCTGCGCGAGCGCCATACAGCCCGTCACGATGAGGTCCGCCGTCTCATCCTGGAGTTCCGCCGCCCGCCGCAGCATGTTCCGCTCCGTCTTCTCCACGACCGTACACGTGTTCAGGATCGCGACGTCGGCCTCGTCCGGCCCATCGACGCGATAGTGGCCCGCATCCCGTAGCCGCCGCTCGATCTCGCGGCTCTCACCGCGATTCGACGTGCAGCCGTAGGTCTCGATGTGATAGCGGGCCATCTGCTTGGGTCTCATTTTGGTGTGAGCGGCCAAAAACACGGCGATAACAGAACGACTAGCTGGAGAAGGGACGGTGTGAAATTCGGAGGGGCGTGGTTTCGGCAGGGAAACAAACCACGACAATCGGCCGATTCGTCCGGCCGGCAGGTTCCGGCGTCCCGCCGTCAAGCGTGGTGTGCGGTCTCGGCAGTTGTCCAGTTGAAAGCCCGCCGGCCCGCTCGTGGCCTGCGACTCGTTGCGCGCTTCGCTCACTCCGTTCGCTCCAGTGCTTACGTCGTCTCGCTCCACGACCGGGCCGCCCCCTTTCAGTCCTCCCACCGCCCCCGCCACCGCACAGCAACCACCACAGCAGGCCGCGCCACGGCGGGCGCGGCGACCGCAACCGCCAGCGCCACCAAACCCACCGACCACGTTCCACGCCGATGGCAGTCGGCTTATACCGTTGGCAATCCGAGTGGCGCGTGTGACCCCGCGATTCTCGATGCGAACCTCCCCCGAACTCGCCGTGTTCGCGTCCGGCGTGACGAGCATGGGCCTCGAGATTCTGGCTGGCCGACTGCTCGCGCCGGCGTTCGGCAGCAGTGTGTTCGTGTGGGGGAGCGTCATCGGCGTCTTCCTCATCGCGCTCTCGCTCGGGTACGCGGTTGGGGGTCGTCGGGCCGCGAAACAGGCGAATCGGCGGGCGCTCGTCTCACTCCTGGCCGGGGGTGCGGTGTTCACCGCGTTCCTGGTGGTGGGCGACAATCTCATCATCTCGTTCGCGGAGTCGATCCCACTCCCGACCCGCTATGCGGCGATCCTCCCCGTCGCGATCCTCTTTGGACCCCTGACGTTCCTGCTCGGGTTCGTGAGCCCCTATGTTGCTGAGCTCTCGACCGTGGAGAGCCACGGGTCGGCGTCCGGCCGCGTCTACGCGGTCGGGACCGTAGGCAGCATCGTCGGGTCGTTCGCGACGACGTTCGTCCTCATCCCATCGATGGAGCTCTGGGTGATCGAGGCTGTGTTCGCCGTCTTCCTCGTGGCGGCCGCCGGGCTGGTCGCGGAGACCGACCCCCGAGCCATCGCGGAGGTCGGGCTCGCGGCCGTCGTCGTGCTCGCCGCCATCGTCGTCAGCATCTACGGCGTCAGTGGGACCGGGCAGGTCATCTACGAGGACCAGACCGCGTACTCCGAACTCGAGGTCGTCGACGCGAACGGCGAACGAACCCTCTACCTCGACGGCGTCCCCCACAGCGCCATCTACACCGACGACCGCCAGGGCTACGTCTTCACGTACACGCGCTACGCCCACCTCAGCCTCCTGATGCAGGACGACGTCGACAAGGTCCTCTTCATCGGTGGTGGTGGGTTCACGCAGCCCCAGCGCTTCGTCGAGGAGTACCCCGGCGTCGAGGTCGACGTCGTGGAGATCGACCCCGGTGTCGTGACTGCCGCGAAGCAGTACTTCGGCCTCCAGGAGTCCGAACGCCTCCAGGTTCACGTCCAGGACGGTCGAACCTACCTGGAGCAGACCAACGAGACCTACGACGTCATCGTGCTCGACGCCTACCAGCGCGATCGCGTCCCATTCCACCTCACCACCGTCGAGTTCATGCAGAGCGTCGACGACCACCTCGACGAGGACGGCACCGTCGTCGCGAACACCATCGGCGCCCGCACGGGCCCCGGCTCCCGGTTCTGGCGTGCCGAGTACAAGACGATGCGGCAGGTCTTCCCGCATGCCTACGCGTTCCCGACCGCCGACACCAGCTTCAACCAGAACATCGAACTCGTCGCGACGAAGCGACAGGACGGGTTCACCCAGGGCGAACTCCGCGAACTGAACGCCGAGCGGAACGTCGGTGTCCCGCTCAGTGACGCCATCACCCGCTACCAGTCAGCCGAGGACATCGACACGAGCGACGTCCCGGTCCTGACCGACGCCCACGCGCCCGTCGACAGCCTCCTCGCCGAGCAGGTCGGCGAGAAGTACGTCGTCGTCAGGACGAACGGCACGGACAACCAGACGACCACCGCCGCGGCGTAATCCGAAAGCACTTCCTCCCGCCTCGTGAGCACGAGGACATGCAGCCCTCCACCCCGTCGGACCGCCCAAATCCACAGCAAACCCGCAGACAGTTCCTCGCCGCAGCCGCCGGGACAGCAACAACCACCGGCCTCGCCGGCTGTAACGGCGATTCAGACTACGACAGAGCCGCTGGCGTCGCCGCACGAACTGTCGACTGGCCGACCGTCGGGCACGGCTATGCACATACGAGCTACGCCCCCGAGGAGGCCGGCCCGACGGCGGACCCGGAGGTCGTCTGGCAGCACGACATCGGCATCGCCCGGGGCCACCCGGTCATCGTCGAGGACTACGTCGTCGCACCGGTCGGTGACGGACTGACGGCGTACAGCCTCCAAGATGGCGAGGAACAGTGGACCTACACCGCGGAGGACGACGCGTGGACGACCCCCACGGTCGTCGACGGTCGGGTCTTCGTCGCCTCCGGCCACGGCGGGCTTCACGTCCTCGACCTCGAGAGTGGCGACCGCCTCCTCGAGATACCGCTGCCAGGCTACGTCTCCGCGCCGCCGACGCCCGACCGACGCAACCGCCACCTCTTCGTCGCGACCGACCAGGGCACCATCTACGCGTTCCCGCTCGAACTCGGGGAGGCCGTCTGGTCGAAGGACCTCTTCGGCCAGTTCCGCGCCGCCGTCTCCCCGACGCCGTACGGGCTCTTCGCCGCGACGACCGGCGGCGAGGTGTACTGTCTCGACCCGGAGGACGGACGTGGGCGCTGGCGGCAGAAGCTCCCCGGCACGATCAACGCCGCCCCCGCCGCGCTCAAGGGCGATGTCTACGTGCCGTGCCAGGACGGCTCCATCTACCATCTCAGGGGCGAACGCGCGGGCGGCATCGAATGGCAGAGTGACCGCGGCGGCTTCGCCCGGGGCGCCCTCGCAATCGCGGGCGGCACGGTCTTCGGTGGCCACGGCCACGACGTCGTCGCACTGGACGCCGACGACGGCACGGAGGAGTGGTCGGCGGACGTCGGCGGGCAGGCCGGAGCGGCACTCGCTGTCGCCGGTGACACGCTCTACGCCGGCGGGTTCGGCGGCGAGCTGCACGCCTTCGAACTCGACGGCCCCGACGGCATCGGCCCACTCCAGTTCGGCGGCCGGAAGTGGTCGAAGTCCGTCCCCGGTGGCTGTGGCGAGGGTGCCGCCGTCGCGAACGGGACGCTCGTCACGCTCGGCGAAGGCGGGGAGGAGGTCTCCTCGAAGATCGTCGCATATCGCGAACCCTGAACCGGGCGCCAGAACTCTGTGTGTCGCTATTCGTAGTGCTCGATGAAGTCCTCGACGATGGCGTCCCCGCTGCTCGCGCCGATTCGGACGGCGCCCGCGTCGAGCATGGCGTTCGCGTCCTCGTAGTTCCCGACGCCGCCGCTCGCCTTGACGGGAAGGTAGTCGCTCATCAGTTCGACGTCGTGGACGGTCGCGCCGCCGTCGGCGAAGCCGGTGCTCGTCTTCACCATGTCAGCACCCGAAGCTACGGCGGCTTCGCAGGCGGCGTGCTTCTGGGCGTCGGTGAGGAGCGCGGTCTCGATGATGACCTTCACGGGGACGTCGACGGCGTCGACGGTCTCGACGATGTCGTCCTGCACCAGCCCGAGTTCGTCGGCCTGCAGGCGCCCGACGTTGATGACGAAGTCGAGTTCGTCCGCCCCGTCCTCGACGGCGATGATGCCCTCCTCGCGCTTCGCGGCGGGGGCGTGCTGGCCGTGCGGGAAGCCTACGACGGTGGCGATGGTGAGGTCGTCGGACGCGACGAGACGGGCTTCCGTAACGTAGCAGGGCGGAACGCAGACGTTCATCCCGTACTCCTCGGCCGTCTCGACCAGCCGAGCGACGTCGCTGGGCGTCGTCTCGGGGCCGAGGACGGTGTGGTCGATGGCGGCGGCGAGTTCCTCGCGGTTCATATGCGACGACTCTCGGGCCGGGAACTAATGCCCGCCGGTCCGCCAGGACCGACGCGAAGTTACGCCTCGGCCGATTCGGCGGCGTCCTGGAGTTTCTCCGCCGTCGTCGCCGCGACGCGGTCGGCGATACCCGACCGGTACGCCGGAATCGAGATGACGCCGCGAACGTCGTCACGGAGACGGTACTGTCCCTCGACGACGAATCGTTCCTCGCTGCTGTTGATGGCGGGGCCGTCCCTGGTGGCGAGCTGCTCCCGGACGAAGGTCGCGTTGCCGGAGGTGGTGTAGACGAAGCGCCAGTCTGCCGTGGCGGTCGGCGACATCGGCCAGTAGCTCGCGTTCAGCGAGACGATCCGGACCGCGAGAAGTGGGCGGTCTGCGTTCCGGAGGGACTCCACCTGCTCCGCCCGCGTCCCTGCGGCCCGGAGGTCGCCGACGAGGAAGTGGCTCACGGCGCCGGCTGCCCAGTCCGGCCCCTCGACGTAGACGTCGACGGGCCCATCGAGGGCCGCCGTCTCGTTCCCAACGCTGGCGGTTCCGGTCGCGCCCTCGACGGTAGTCCGGTGCTCGGCGGCCTGGAATGGCAGGAGGGCGAACGCGCCAGCGACGACGAGGAGGACGACCGTACCGACGAGGACGACGGGGCGGAAGTTCACGCCCGTCGGTTCGGTGGCGGACTGGTTAGGTGTGACGACATCCAGCGCGAGCCGCCCTCCCGTCGCCCCCGTGGTTTTTGCCGCGTGGGGGCGTAGGGCGGGCATGGTCACCGAGGAGGTCGAGGACACCGCACGCGAGATTGCGGAGATGGAGATCCGTGGCGCCGCGACTATCGCACGGGCGGCCGCGGACGCGCTCGACACCCAGGCGCAGGCGTCGACCGCGAGCGACCCGGACGAGTTCCGGGCGGAGATGCGGTCGGCTGCACGCCGCCTCCACGAGACTCGGCCAACCGCGGTCAGCCTGCCGAACGCGCTCCGGTTCGTCCTGAACGGGATGACGGGTGACACGGTCGACGCCCTCCAGTCGTCCGTCCAGGGGACCGTCGCCCGGTTCGAGCGCGACCTCGACGCCGCCCAGGACGACCTCGGGCGGGTCGGCGCGAACCGCCTCCGGGACGGCGATACCGTGATGACGCACTGCCACTCGACGGACGCGTTGGCGTGCGTGAAGGCCGCACTCGACGACGGCAAACACATCGAGGCGGTCGTGAAGGAGACCCGGCCGCGGAAGCAGGGCCACATCACCGCCCGCGAACTCCGCGAGTGGGGCGTCCCGGTCACGCTCATCGTCGACAACGCCGCCAGGCGGTACATGAACGACGTCGACCACGTCCTCGTCGGCGCCGACTCCATCGCCGCCGACGGCAGCGTCATCAACAAGATCGGGACGAGCAGCCTCGCCGTCAACGCCCGCGACCGCGGCACCCCCATCATGGTCGCCGCGCAGACGCTCAAACTCCACCCCGACACGCTCACGGGGGAGACCGTCGAGATCGAGATGCGGGACGAGACCGAGGTGCTCACCGACGCGGAACGCGAGGACATCGGCGAAGTCAGCGTCGAGAACCCGGCCTTCGACGTCACGCCACCCCGGTACGTCGACGCCATCGTCACCGAGGCCGGCCAGTTCCCCCCGGAGAGCATCGTGACGCTCATGCGGGAACGCTACGGGACGAACGTCGCGGCGCCCTGGGAGGAGTAGGCGACAGCGTGGCCGGAGCCCAGGTCGGCCCAACAGCACAACCCCACGCCGCCGGCCTGATGACGAGGATTTATCCGGATAGCGTGCGGCCGGACGAGTATGGTACTCCCCGCGGGCGTCGAGCTGCCGCCCCTTCCCGTCCTCTTCGTGGTCCTCTTGGCTGCGGGTGGCGTCGGCTACTGGCTCTCCCGCGCGGGCGTCGCCGTCACGAACCGCACCATCCTGGCGTTCGCGCCCTGGATGGCCGTCGGGTCGGCGTCCTACGTCTGCTACCAGATCGGTGTCTGGCCGGCGAGCGTCGCGCCCTTCTTCAGTTCACCGATCGTCTATCTCACGACCTTCGCCATCGCTGGCACGGTCTGGGGGGTCGCACGACACACCGACGACCCGCTACGCGTGCTCGCCGGCGGCGGGTTCGTCGCGCTCTCGATCCCCGTCGGACTCGCGCTCGGATACGGGACTCGGTCCGGTGGCCTCACGCTCGTTTGGCCGTTCGCGGGCCTGCTCGCCGGTGTCGTGCTCGCCGGCGTCACGTGGTGGAGTCTGGGGAGGATACGGCCACTGGTCACCGACGCGACCGGTGGCGTCGGCATCCTCGCCGTCTTCGGACACGCCCTCGATGCGACATCCACGACCGTCGGTATCGACGTCCTCGGCTTCGGCGAACAGACGCCGCTCTCCGCCGCCGTCATGCACGCCGCCGCCCTCCTCCAGGAGGCCCTCGTCGGGAGCGTCCCCCTCGGCGTCGGCTGGCTGTTCGTCCTCGTGAAACTCCTCCTCGCCGCGGGCGTCGTCACGCTCCTCGCCGACCTCGTCCGGGACGACCCGGTGGAGGGGCGACTCCTCCTCGGGCTCGTCGCCGCCGTCGGCCTCGGGCCCGGCGTCCACAACATCATCCTGTTCGTCGTGTCGTCACCCGCAGGGTTTTAGCGCGCGCCAGCCGTCGGTCGGCGCATGGTGCGAGTCGTCGTCGCGGGGCACGTCAACTGGGACGTCACGCTCCGCGTCGAAGCCCTCCCGGAGCCCGACGGTGAAGCGATCATCGAGTCGCAGCGCCGGAGCGGTGGCGGGAGTGCGGCGAACGTCGCTGCTGCGCTCGCCGGGTTCGACCTGCAGACGGGTCTCGTCGGGAGCGTCGGCGACGACGAACCCGGCCTGCTCGCTCGCCGCGAACTCCAGGACCAGGGTGTCGACCTCGACCACCTTCTTGTCGTCGAGGACGCGGAAACGAGCGTGAAGTACCTCATCGTCGCGAACGAGGGCGAGGTGATGGTACTCGGGAACGACGGTGCGAACGAGGCGGTTCAGCCGGACGACGTCGACCCGGACTACGTGGCTGGCGCCGATCACCTCCATCTCACCAGCCAGCGCCCCGAGACGGCGACGCGACTCGCCGAGATCGCGGCGGACGCTGGCGTCACCGTGAGCTTCGATCCGGGGCGGCGGCTCGACGAACGCGACTTCTCCGACGCGCTCGACCGCGCCGATGTCGTGTTCGCGAACGACCGCGAAGCCCCATCGCTCTTCGACGGTGAGAACGTCCGCGAGACACCGTACGGCGACCGCGTCGTGGTCGTCAAGCACGGTGCCGCCGGGGCAACGGTCTACACGCCCGAGGGGACCTACCAACATCCCGGATTCGGCATCGACCCCGTCGACACCACCGGAGCCGGCGATGCGTTCGCCGCCGGCTTCATCGCCACCCGCCTCGAAGGCGGCGACTTCGAGCGCGCTCTCGAGTACGCCAACGCGTGCGGGGCACTCGCGTCGCTCTCCGAAGGCGCCCGGACCGCGCCCACCGAGCCCGAGGTCTCGATGTTCCTGCGTGAACGGTACGCGGACTGAACGCAGTGGCGAACACGCGACGTGTCGACCCCACCAGTCCCACGGGTTCGTCGCTGCCACCGGGCAGCGCGAGCGGGATGGCACAGTCGCGGATTGCGCCCCCATCCCGCAGCAGAGGTCAGGACATAGTCCGAGTTCGCCGCGGCATGCTACTTGAACATTCACCCGAGGCCGCTGAGTTGGACGGTTGTGGTGGTCGACTACAGGCCCGACGGTGTGATCTCGCGGGCGTCGTGGAGGTAGGCGTCGTACTGGGCTTCGGCCCAGCGGACCGCCGGGGCCGAGTCGTTCACCAGGACGCCGGCGACCGCGCCCTCCTCGTAGGCGGTGATGCCGACGTACTCGCCGTCGGGGGTGTCGAGGAGCCAGAGCGCGTACGGGAGTTCGCCCGCGGATTCGTAGAGGGTGACGGCGTCGTGTTCGAGGAACGGGTCGACCGTGGAACCGGCGAGCGTCGGAAGCGTCGCGAGGACGTCTGACTCGGCGATGATCTCGACGGTGACGTCGTCCTCCTGGACGCGTTCCGCGAGCAGCTCGGGGTAGAAGGAGAGGACGACTGGCGCGATGCCCCGGATCTGGGTGGCGGACTGGATCAGCTCGATGCTCTCCTTGAGCGCCTGTTCCGGTGCGTGGGGTTCTGGAAGCGTGACGTTCGCTCCGGTGAGCATCGCGGGGTCGAGTGGTGCGTCGGGGTCGAGGGCGTTCAAGAACTCGTCTGCGTCGGTGATTGCCCGTGTCGTCGTGTCGTACTGGTCGAAGGCCGCGAGGGCGAGCCGTCCGGTCATCGTCGCAACGTACCCGGTCTCGTTCCGGGTGATGCACTCGAATGACTGCAGCTCCCTGATCGCGCGGTCGACGGTCGCCCGGGAGGTATCGAGGGCGTCGACGAGCTCGGGTTTCGTCGCGTGCCGGTCAGCGAGCACTCGCAGCACGTCGTTCCGGTTCGCGAGGACCGTCCGGAAGCGTTCGCCTCGCTCGGTCATCGGCTAGAGGTGTGGCGGCGACCGATTAGTATCTTCCGTGGTCGGCGGACGAGACTTCAAGTAGGAGACCGGGACAATGCCGGTGTGGACGCCTGGAGGAGCGTCCCCGCGGACGACCGTCGTCCGCCGCTGGTCGTGCACCCCGACGCGACCGGCGTTCCTCTGGAGCGGCTGCTATCGGCGGGACCGATGGTTGTTGCCAGCGGACTGATCAGTCGGTTGCAGAGAACCACGGGCGGGCGGGAAGGACCGGTGTCGCGGAGTGTTAGCCGCCGCTGACCGGCGGGAAGAGTGCGAGTTCGTCGCCGGGGTCGAGCGGTGTGTCGAGCCCGTCTCCGTTGAAGACGTTCTCGCCGTTCCGGAGGACGTTGATGTGGTCGGCGAGGTCGTCGTCGGCCAGCACCTCGGTAGCCAGGGCGTCGCGTCCGTCGAGGAGGGCGTGCAGTGCGTCCGCGACGGTGGCGTCGTCCTCGACCGTGACCGTGATCTCGCGGTCGGCGTGCTCCGCGAGGTTCGCGAACAGCTTCCAGTCGACGTCCATACCGGGAGGTGGGTCCGGGTCGCGAAAAAGGTGTGGCTATCCGGTGGTCTCGCCGTCCGCGGTACTGGAGGAGTTCGATGCCTCGTCGCTGTCGGCGGGTTCGGGGGTCGTGGCGTCGGTTTCGAGGCGGCGGACGCGGTCGGGGCGGGCGACGACGTACAGGGCTTCGTCCGGGGCGATCGTTCGGGACTTCGGGGGGATGGATTCGACGGCGCCGTCGGCCGGTTTGACGGCGACGACGGTCACGTCCAGGTCCCCGATGGTTCGGCCGTCCACGACGCTTCCGGCGGCGACGTGGATCGCGGCCATCGTCTCGTCCGCTGCGCGGAGCAGGCCGGCGAACTCCCGGTCGGCCCGGGGTTCTGCTGGCAGGGTGACGAGTCGATACGAGCCGCCAGCGATCGCGCGGGCGTCCTGCTCGTCGAGCGCGAGGGTGACCACGTCGTCGGCGAGACCGCGAATCTCCGCGGTAGCGATGCGTTTTGCGGGCTGCTCGGTCCCGGTGGGCCGCCAGACCTGCACGAGGTCGCCGGGGGATGCGGCGTTGGGTGGGTCTGCGGTGACCGCGACGGCAGCCTGCCCGGGTCCGAGTGAGGGGCCGATACCGGGGACGCGCTGGCCGACCGCGAGGTACTCGATGGTGCCGTCGCCGGTGAGGTCCACGTCGACGTACCCGACCTGGTAGTCGTCCTTGAGTCGGGTGACGAGCCGGTTGCGGAGGTCGTCGACCGTGAGCCCCCGCGGGAAGAGGAAGGTGTTCTTCGCGAGGGCTTCCTTCGTCTCCTCGGGAACGGGGTCGTAACCGTCGATATCCTCGATGGTGTCCGGGAGGGTGACGGCGATGCGGCGCCCCATCGCCTGCACGACCTTGCTCACCTCGCCCTCTAGCTCCGTCGCCCCGGCGAACGCGCCGAACTGGATGGCGCTTCGGTCACCGAGCTTCCCGCCCGCGGCGGCGGCGAATCCGGCGGTGACGAACGCGACGGTGTTGAAGACGACCATGTCGAGTTCGAAGAGCGCGGTGTTCTCGAGGATCACCTGATTCAGTGCGGTGCGCGTGTTCAGGTAGAGCGCGACCGACCCGAGACCGGCGAGGATGACGACGTTCAGGTTCGCGCGCTGTCGGAAGTACCAGCGGAATGCCGCCCCGACGACGGCGGCGACGACGAACGATAGGACGGTGAAGCCGATGACGCGAGCGATGCTGGCGAGCTGGATGCCGAGGATCTCCGTGCTCCCCTGAACGAGTGGAAGGACGAACGCGATGAAGCTCGAACTCATGCGACCGCCTCCTCGAAGGCGGCGATGTCCGAACGCGTACCGGCGACGAAGAGTTCGTCGCCCCCGGAGAGGGCCGCGTCACCCCGTGGCGCGATGTGCCACTCGTCGTCGTGGCGGACCGCGAGGATGGCGACGTGGTAGGCCTCCCGGACGTTCGCGTCGCCGATGGTGGTGTCGTGGAGGGGTCCGCCCGACCCGATGGTGAGGCGTTTCATGCGCTGGCCGGTCCGTCGAAGGAGCGCGACGAGTTCGTACTCTCGGCGGGTGCCGCGTGCCGTGACGACGAGCGTGACGTCCGTCGCGGCGAGCAGTGTCGCTGCTTGCGGGCGGTCGACGGCGACCGTGAGACGGCCGAACCCGCCTGCAGTCGTCGGGGCGACGGGGTCCGGAGCTGGCGTCGCCTCCTCCGTGCCGCCGTCGGTCGTAGCCGTATCCGAGCCCTCGTTCGCTACCGACCGCGCCTCGGGGCCGGCCTTCCCCGATTTCGCGCTGACGACCGTCCCGACCACCGCGCCGTCGGGAGAGCGGAGCGTGACCTCGTCACCACGCGCCACCCCGGTGGGGACGATGGCGTCGACCGAGACGGCGCGCTTCCCACTTGGCACCCGCCTGGAGACACCGGACGCGGGTGGGGCGGCGACGACGGTGGCGCGCGCCTGGTCGTCGATACTGACGTCGACCTCCTGGAGGTCGAACTCGGAGCGCAGGCGGTCCTCGAATCGGTCCTCGAGGTCGGGGAGCGAGAGGTCGGCGGGGAACGTCCAGTCGACGCTCCTGATCGACTCGCGGACCCCCGCGGGGAGCGCTGGATACCCCTCCATGTCGCGGACCTGGCCGACGACCCGTGGTCGGACCTGCCCCCGGGCGCCCACGAGTTCCACGACGTCCGAGGAGAGCGTCTGCTCGCGGAGCTTCGAGAAACTGAGGCGACGCGGGAGGGTCGCGCCGAGTTTGTCGCCCGTACCGTGCGAGTAGAGCGCGAGCATGAGCACGACGACGAGCGCCGTGATGAGGACCGTCGCGTTCGTGTTCTGCGTGATGGAGGCGTCCGTGAACGCCATCAGGCCGCCGTTCACGCCGGCGAGGGCGACACCGAGGACGACGACACCGAACGCGGGAATCGAGAGGCCGGTGACGTACCGGAAGAGGAAGCCGAAGCTGAACGCCACGAGCGCGGGAAGAATGCCCGCGAGAAGGCCGAGATATATCCCCCGAAGAACGTCGATAGGGAGCGAGAGCGCAGCCATGTCTCGGGCAATGACGCGGGCGCCTAAACCAGTACCGGCGTGCGGACACCGCGTGTTGGCTGTCGATGCCGGCCGTGCCGTCGGGTTTTATACCGGTACGGGACCCCGTTCGGGTATGGCGTTGTCCCGTCACTCGCTCGCGAGTTCCCGCGCGTCCGTGGTGATCACCCTCCTCTCGGGTGTGCTGTCGGTCGTGGCGGGCATCGCGGACATCGGCGTCCCCGGCGAGTTCGGGCCGCTCGTCTCCTTCATCCCACCCATCGTCCAGCAGGCTGCCGGGTTCACGGGCGCCCTGACGGGGTTCATCCTCATCATGGCCGCCCTCGGACTCCGGAGCGGCCTCCGGTCCGCCTGGTGGGCTGCCGCCATCCTCCTCCCGGTCTCCGTCGCCCAGGGGTTCGTCCAGGCGAGCGTCTACAGCATCCCCCTCATCGCCACGGGCCTCGTCGCCATGGTCGCACTCTGGCGTGCCCGCGAGCGATTCGACCGCGAGATGAGTCTGTCGACGACCCAGATCGCCGCCGGACTCGCACTCGCGGGCGTCCAGGTCTACGGCACCGTCGGCGCGTTCGCACTCCGCGAACACTTCAACGCCGTCGACTCCATCCTCGACGCCTTCTGGTTCACGCTCGTCACCGCCAGCACCGTCGGCTACGGCGACGTCACCCCCACCACCCAGCTCGGCCGCCTCTTCGGCATCAGCGTACTCCTCCTCGGAACCGCGAGCTTCGGTATCGCGCTGACGGCGCTCCTCGGCCCCGTCATCGAAGCCCGCTTCGCCAGCGCACTCGGACGCATGACCAACTCACAACTCGAAGCCCTCGAGGGCCACGTCATCGTCGCCGGCTACGGCGACCTCACCGAACCGATCCTCAGCGAACTCACCACGGAGAAGCGCGCGTTCGTCGTCGTGGTCGCCGACGAGACGATCGCCAGCCACCTCCGGGAACGCGGCCTCAACGTCGTCGTCGGCGACCCGAGCGACGACGAGACGTTCGAGCGCGTCGGCATCGACACGGCCGACGCCGTCGTCGCCGCGACGAACAACGACGGCGACGACGCGCTCACCATCCTCACCGCCCACCAGCTCAACCCCGACATCCGCATCGTCGCCGCGGCCACCGAACGCGAGAACGAGGCGAAACTCCGCCGCGCCGGCGCCAACACCGTCATCAGTCCCGCCGTCATCGGCGGCCGCCTCATCGTCCAGAGCGCTACCGGCAGCGAGGACGCCGAAGCCGTCGCCGAGGACGTGCTGGAACGCGACCTCGACGACTAGCTGAACCACTCCCGATTACGCGGGTATGTGGACGATAGCGACGTCCGTCTGTACGCCCCGGAGGCGCTCGAACGTCGGCGGGGCGATGAACCGTGAGGCGGTCGTTCGGTTCGTACTGGCGCCGATGAAGATGACGTCGTAGTGGGAGTCGTTGCGCTGAAGGAAGGTCTTGATGCTGGAGCGAGAGACACGGGTCTCGATGCGGCCGCGGGCGGTCTCCGTGAGCTTCGAGAGCATCGATTCAGCGTTCCGGCGCTCGGATTCGTCGGTGATGCAGTGGCAGACGCTGAGGGTGCCGGTTCGGCTGGCGAGACGCGTCCCGTAGTCGATCATCGCGTGGGCGACGTCGCCCGCCTGCCGCACGGGGACCATGACGCGACGCCACCGTGTTCGCTCGCCGGCGGAGCGGAACGCGACGACGTCGAACTGGCTGGAGAAGAGGCCGCGGATGTGGGCGGCGAGCCGACCGCGGTCTTCCTCGTAGGGGACGACGATGAGGTCGCAGTTCGCGTCCTGGGCGACGTCGAGCATGACGGTGTCGTCGTCCGGGTCACCGACGGCGACGACGACCTCGGTGGGGACGCCGATCTTCGTCTGGATGGTGGCGGCCTGCTGCTCGAGGACGCGGGCGGCCTGGTCGACCGCCTGCTCCTCCGCCGCCGTCTCCGCGCCCTCGACGTACTCGGTCTCACCGGGTTCCACATCGGTGTCGCCGGCATCGATGAGCTTCCGCTCCGCCTCGGCGACCGCCTCGTCGGTGACGACGTCGAGGAGGACGACCTTCCCGGCGTCGTGTGCGGCCGCGATTCTGGCACCGAACATCGCCGTCTCCGTCTTGTGGTCGCCCCGCATCGGGACGAGGACGTGGTCGTCGCGCTCGGTCGTCCGGTAGAGGAAGCGGGCGCGCTGCTCGTAGAACTCCTCCCGCCAGACGACGAAGACGATGGCGACGATGGTCGTGGAGACGGCGACGCCGGCGACGTACAGGAGCTGGCTCGTCCCGGTGATGAGCACGAGGAGGGCGGTGGAGAACGCCGTCGGGAGTTCGAGGTCCATCGCCCACGTGACCGCGCCGGTGAGGAGGATCCCAAGCGCGGCCCCGCCGGCGTGGACGCCCATGTCGCTCGCGGGGACCGCGTAGATGAAGCGGGAGGATAGTTCGAGGGCGAGCCACCCACAGAACGCGCCCAGGGTCATCCCGCCGACGAACCGCCGGGGCGACGAGTACTCGCCCTCGGGGTCCGCGAACAGGGTGTACGTCCCGGACGCGATCGGCGGAAACAGGAGGAAGGAGACCTGTGGCGTGACGTTCGAGAGGAGGGTGACGAACCCGACGAGCAGCGGGACGAACAGGAGGATGGACGCGTGGATGAGGTTGCTGGTGTCCTCCAGCCACCGCTTCACCTCCTTCACCCGGCGGCGTTCCGTCCGCTTCAGCGTCCGTCGGCTCTCGCGGAGGCGTTCGAGGACGGCATCGCGCATTAGGACAGCATCACTGCCCCTCGCCTTAGGACTTTATGCCCGACTGCGCCGGGTCGGTTCGGGATGGTGTCGGTCTACAGCGACGTGACGGCGTCGAGCGTGATCGCGATGGCGCGTTCGACGTTGTTCTTCGCCTTCTCGGGGAGCTCCTCGTCGCTGTCGGCGCCCTTCTGGGTGCCCTTCACGAGGTTGCCGTCGACGGTGCAGATGGCGCCCGCCCGCATGCCCTTCCGGCGAGCGAGCGAGAACACGGCGGCGGCCTCCATCTCGATGCAGAGCAGATTGGCGGCCTCCCAGTCCTCGACGAAGTCCTCGCTCTCGTTGTAGAACGCGTCGTCGCTCACGATGGGGCCGACGTGGACGTCCTCGTCGTTCGCCTCGGAGGCGTCGACGAGCGCGGTGAGCACGTCGTAGTCCGGGACTGCGGGGTAGACCTCGGACTCGTAGCGCTTGCTCGTCCCCTCCTCCTTCGCCGCGCCCGTCGCGACGACCATGTCCCCGATCTCGATGTCACGCTGGAGCGCCCCCGTCGTCCCGACCCGGATGACGGTCTCGACACCGACGCGATTCAACTCCTCGACCGCGATCGCAGCCGACGGACACCCGATACCCGTCGAACAGATCGTGAGCGGGACGCCGTCGTACGACGCGTTCACGACCTTGTACTCGCGGTTCTCCGCCACCGTCTCCGCGCCCTCACACTGCTTCGCGATACGGTCGACCCGGCCCGGGTCACCAGGAATCAGCGCGATGTCGTGTACGTCACCCGGCTCGATCAGGAGATGCGGCTGCTTCGCCATGGACGGTGGTTCTTCGAGCGGGGAGAAAAACGGGTGGGTTCCACGTTCGAGGTCGAGTCGTGTGCGACCAGGAACTCAGTACGGTTCGCGGAATCGGTGCGACGCAAACCACGTGACTCGGCCGATTCGTCTGGCCGGCAGATGGCTGAGGGTAGTCCGGGCGGCAACTGTCGGAGGTTCGTCCAGCCGGCAGGCGGTTGGGGTGGGACATCGAAAGGGTTCTCGCGAGTGAACGAAGTGAGCGAGTGAGAGCAAGCGAGACTGCAGGTCTCGCCATGGGCGAGTTCTCGTGTGTCTCTCGGCGGGCCCTATTCCGAACGAACGGAGTGAGTGAAGAATATCCCGGCGAGAGGCCACGAGAAGGAGCGGGCTTTCGCGGGAAGTGGCTGCTGTGCTAATTCGAACATCAGCAACAAATCAGACTGCTTCCCGCTGAAAGCCCCTCGCCCGCTCGCGGCCGTTCAGCCACATATCCTCGCTGGCGCTCGGATAGGGGTGGCTGAAGCGACGCGCGACCGCGCGAGCCCCTTTCAATCCCCCCACCGCAACACGCCACCGCACGGCTTCAGCATCCGCAACCGCACCACAACCGCACCACAACCGCACCACAACCGCACCACAACCGCACCACAACCGCACCGCTCGTCGGTCGGACGGGAATACAGAATCTGGAATCGGGCAGACGCAGACGTCTATCGTCGGTCGGTGAGGTCACGTTCGAGGACGAATTTTGGTTCGTCGCTGACGGGGGCGTGGGCGAGGGCGGTGTCGGTGACGTGGCGTGGTGTTTCGGGGATGAGGACGCGGGTGTCGTCGGCGCCGAGGGCGGTGGCGTCCTCGGCGATGGCGGCGTAGAGGGTGCGGAGGGCGTCGACGTCGTCCCAGGTGGCGAGGCCGTACTCGGCCCAGTGGACGGGAGTGCCCTCGTCGTCTTCACGTTCGTAGTCGCGGGCGCGGAACGCCATCGCGGTGGTTCCGGTGTCGTCCTGGACGGCGAAGACGCGGGTGTCGCCGGCGGCGTCTCGGAGGGTGTCGCGGGTGAGTTCTGAGAGCGCCCACGTCTCGTCGCGGTCGAGGGCGAGGCTGTGGAGTCGCTGCTGGGCGTCGCTGCCCTGCCAGCACGACCAGGCGGCGTCGGGGTCGTCGGTGATGGTTGCGTTGGTCGCGGGGCCGTCGAGGTCGGCAAGTGCGTCGGGGTCGGGTTCGGGGTGCGCCCAGCGGAACTGGACGCCGGGGTCGAAGCCAGCGGAGCGGGCGGTGCCCATGCCGGCCTCGTTCCACGAGTACACCATGATGCGGCCGACGGTCGCGCCCTGGTCGGCGGCCCAGTCGAAGCTCGCGTCGTTGAGCATCGCGGCGACGCCCTCACCGCGGTAGTCTGGGTTCACGCGCATGCCCTGGAACCAGGCCTCGTGCTCGGAGAGCATGACGGTCTGGAGGATGCCCGCGACGTCGCCGCCGCCAGCGTCCACGACGAAGGTCTGCTGGCCGTCGCCGTCGTCCGCGATCCAGTCGTGGAAGACGTGGGGGATGTAGTCGCCGCCGCGGTCGGCCCAGATGCCGCTCGTGAACTCGATGACGCTGTCGGCGTCAGAGTCGCGGGCGTGCCGGATCTCGAGGTCGGGCGTCATCGCCAGGGGACGGAGCGCTGCGTCAGCTCGCCGGCCACGTCGCGCTGCATGAGGTCCTCGGGGGTCTCGCTGTTCGCGAGCGCCCACATCAGCTTCACCTTCGCCGTCTCGGGGAGGGTGTCGCCGGCTTCGACGACGCCGGCGTCGAGGAGGTCGCGGCCGGTGTCGTAGACGCGGTCGCAGACGCGGCCCCAGAGACACTGGCTCGTCATGACGACCGTGGTTCCGTCGTCCACGAGCTCCTCGATGCGGGGAATGAAATCGGTGTGGACGTGCCCGAGGCCCGTGCCCTCGACGATGACGCCGTCCTTGCCCTCGCAGAGGTCGAAGAACGCCGAATCCATGCCGGGCGTGAACTTCACGAGTTCGACGTCGGTCGCGAGGTCGTCGCGGATGGCGAGGTCGACGCTCCCGCGCTCCGTGACGTCCCGGCGGAACGTGACCTCCTCGGAGTCGTAGTCCACGGTTCCGAGTGGTTCGCGGCCGACGGTCTCGAAGGCGTTCCGGCGGCTGGTGTGGTTCTTCCGCACGCGGGTGCCCTCGTGGAGCGAGCAGTAGTCGTCGCTCTCGCTGCCGTGCATGCAGACCATGACTTCCGCAGCATCGGATTTCGCGGCCTCGACGGCACAGACCGCGTTCATGACGTTGTCGGAGGACGGCCGGTCCGCGGAGCGCTGGCTGCCGGTGAAGACGACCGGGACCGGCGTGTCGAGCATGAAGGACAGCGCGCTCGCGGAGTACTGCATCGTGTCGGTGCCGTGCATGACGACCACGCCGTCGGCGCCGGACTCGATCTCCTCGTGAACCGCCTGCGCGAGCTCCTGCCAGACGTCCGGCGTCATGTTCTCGGAGAGGATGTTCGCGACGACGCGCCCGCGGTAGTTCGCGCGACCAGCGAGGTCGGGCACCGCCCGGAGCACGTCTTTCGCGGTGAACTGTGCTGTCACGGCGCCCGTCCGGTAGTCGACCGTCGACGCGATGGTGCCGCCGGTCGAGATGAGTGAGATCGTCGGGAGGTCGTCCTCGAACGTCACCTCGGAGGTCGCTTCCTCCTCGCCCTCGCCGGCTTCGCCGACCTCGTAGACGTCGCGCTCCAGCACCTCGACGTCCGAGTCGGCACGGGAGACGCCGACGTTGTACCCGCTATCCAGTTTGACGACGACGTGGTCCGGCGACGACGACGGCAGCAGGACGCCCTCGTGAGTCGTCCCATCCGTCGCGACGCGAACCCGGTCCCCAGCGTTCATGGTCGATTTTGCGAGTGCGCCGGACTAAAAGGATTCTACTCGGCAGTGCAGCTGATTGCACCTCGCCCGAACCAGTGGCGAAAGCGGTTCCGTACCCAGCCGAATGCAGTTGCTAACTAACTCGAATAGCCAGCCTCCTATACGTGCAGCATGACAGATCTCGAACTCTCACGACGACAGCTACTCGGAACCCTCGGCGTCACCGGAGTCGCCGCAACGACCGGGTTCGCCGGTACGGCGGCCGCCCGCGGTGGCCGTAACGCCCGACACGTGCTCCGCCCCAGCTACGACGGACTTCTGAGCGGAGCGACCGGCACGCGGGACGAATCGCACACACTCGCCGGGTCGTGGCTCACCGCGCCCAACTCGGACAAGTTCCAGCTCTACCTCGACCCGAACGCGCTCTTCCAGAATGCGGGCGACGTGACCATCGACGACCTCACACACGTCTCGTACCACACGAAGAAGGACGTTGAAACGTCCGGGACGGAACCCGAGAACGTCTACCTGCAGCTGTACACCGAGCAGGACGGCGTGGACGACAGGGGGAGCTGGTACGGCTACCGCGTCACCGCTGAACCGTACTTCGCCGAGTCGCTCGATGCACCCGGCGACGAGTGGGTCGAGTGGTCGACCGGCGATGGCGACAATCAGCTCACCTTCTTCGACGACTCGTACGTCGGCTTCGGGTTCTACGGCGGCCAGCCGACACTCGAAGAGCTCCAGGACGGCACGATAGACTGGAGCACCCGGAAATCCGGGGCGCCGTCGACCGACATCGACTACGGTGACGAGGTCATCAAGTACATCACGTTCCAGACCGGAAGTGGCTACCCCGCCTCGTTCGAGGCCTATCTCGATACCATCGAGATCGGGATCTCGACGGGCGCCGGACGGGGACAGAGCGAGAAGGGACAGGTCGCCCGCATCGACCTCGAAGCCTAAGGAGGGCGCCGGAGGACGTCATCGCCACGTCCGGCCTTCCATCCCGCATGGACCGAACTAGAATCGACGGGCGTCGGATCGGACGGGCTATACGCAGAAGACGAAGGGGTAGACGAGCGCGACGCGGTCGCCAGCTTCGAGTTCGGTGTCGAGGCCGTCGTAGTGTTCGTTGAAGCGGCCGTTGACGAGGACGCGAGCGTAGGCGCGGGTCTGTTCGCCTTCGGGGTTCTTCTTCCAGGTGCCGGGGAGTTCGGCGGGTTTGGGGGCCCAGCCGCTGGTGGTGGCGTCGGCTTCGGTCTCCGCCATGACGAGGTCCTGGACGTCGTAGTCGTCGAAGAACTGGTCGAGGAACTCGCGGAGGGTGTCGCCGTCGAACGTGTACTCGAATCCGGGTTCGCCGACCGCGGTGCGGACGTGGCCGGTGAGTTTCACGTCGACGGTGGTCTGGTGGGCGTCCACCTCGGTCGCGTCGGCGGCCTGGCTGGTCATCACGGTATCTGTACGCCATCCACCACGCAAAACGCACTGGCGAACATGTTCGCCGAGGGGGCCTCTGCGCCGGTCGCCGAATCGCCGGCGTCAGTCGACGATGTGCCACTCGCCGTCGTCCCGTTCGACGACGCCCTCGGCTTCCAGGTCGGCGAGCACGGACTCGACGAGGGGCTGTGGGACGTCGACCTCCCGAGCGAGCTCCGTCGCACTTCGCTCGTGGCCGGCGAGACTCGAGAGTAGTTCGCCCGCGACGCGGCCTTCGCCGTTCCCGACGGCGTCGGCGAGCCGGGTCTGGACGTCCGCGACGCGGCCCTGCACCCAGCGCTGCGCCATCGATAGTTCGCGCTCGAGGTCGCGGAGTTCGTCGAGTTTCGCGGCGAGGTCCCGGACCTCGGGCGAGTTGTCCTCTCGAACGCTGATCGTGAGGTGGGAGCACCGCGAGAGGTCGAGGTCCTTACTCGCGGGATAGGCGGATTTCGCGCCGAAATCGAACGGCGAGAGCCGGACCTCGAGACGGAGGTTCTGCGAGATGTGGAAGTACTTCCGGCGCTGGTCATCTGTGTGGGATTCGACGAGCCCGGCGTCCTCGAGCTTCCTGAGGTGGTCGATGACCGCTTTCGGGCTGACGCCGATGTACTCCGAGATCTCCGTGACGTAGCAGGGCTTCCGGGCCAGCAACCGGAGGATGCGTCGCCGGTTCTCGTTGCCGAGAAGGTCGAGTAGCGCCCCGGAGTCCATTCTTATCGGCGGCTTAGCGATGCGGAGGGAAAAGGATAGCGTTGAATGCGTTGTCCGGAGTGAAACGACGGACAACGAAATTGCGAACGCGGAAGGCCGGCAGGCCTGATGCGTGAGCAACGGTAGGTTTCGACCGAAGGGAGGAACCTCCGAAATACGAACGAAGAGACGCGGACGCGTCGAACCGTGAGCGGCATTGTCCGGAGTGAAACGACGGACAACGAAAGTGCGAACGCGGAAGGCCAATAGGCCTGAGGCGTGAGCAGGGAGGGGCCGAGCAACGCGAGGGCCAAGGAACATGCGAACGGAGAGACGCGGACGCGTCGAACCGTGAGCAGCGGTGCCCGTAGTGAAACGATGGTCGGCCCCCACCGAAGAACCCCCTGAATGTGGTACGGCATAAGGGTTACCCGCGCAGCTTATGTGTGGTCGTGTCATACGTTGTCATGATGTTCGAGGCTTTCTCCAGCGGCTACTACCTCGGACGGCTCTTCGTCGAACCGAGCCCGGACGACCGGGCGGCCATCCACGAGAATCATCACGAACAGGTCAACCGGCAGCTCTACGCCGAAGGCGAGGGCGTAGAGCGACTCGACAATCCGCTCGTGATGAAGCTCGATTCGACACACTTCCCCGTGCACGGCGACGACCGCGTTCCAGAGGGGACACTCACCGTCCCGCAATCGATCCTCGAGGACGCCAGCAGCGTCCGGAATCCGCCGACGACGACCGAAGTCCTGCTCGCGAAGGCCGACCACGCGAAGCGTCTCGTGGAGTACGGCGCGGTGTCGAACGCGGACGACTACGCGGTCTAACGGCAGCCCGTACACCCGTACTGAGTCCACCCACGTTGCTCCCGATTCAGAAAACGGGTTCCGTCACTCGACAGGCGATGCGCTACTCATAGCTTTACGGGTCGCTTCATTCACCGTTCAGCTACTCGAGCTTCCTCCGGAACCTCGCGCTCCCCGTTCGCAAGAACGTGGTCCCTCCCTTCGGTCGGTACGACGCTGCTCACGGCTCGGGACTCCGTCCCTCACCGTTCGCAAGAACGTGGTCCCTCCCTTCGGTCGGGACCACGCACCAGGCATAATCGTTAGGTAGCCAGCACTCGCCGGTTCGGGTATGCTGGACCGTGTCCTCGGTCGCGCCAGTCTCAAGGAGCGCATCGAGGAGCTGGAGGACGAGAAGCGCCGCCTGGAGGAGCAACTCGAGGCCGAGAGTGACCGGCGGAGCGAGGCCGCCCGGAAGCGCCAGCAGGCCGAGGAGCGCGTGAATCGCCTGGAGGACCGGATCACGGAGCTCGAGGACCGGGTGGAGCGCTCGGGCGGGACGGAGGGCGGCGAGGATCCGACGGCCGGTGAAGCCGAGTTCCGGAGCGAGGACCGGATCCGAGGCGACCGGCTCACCGAGGTCCTCGACCGGGTCGAGTCCTTCGAGACCGGGCCCGAAGGCGCGCTGACGACGATGCTGGCCGACGGGTCGGTGCCGGAATCGGTCCGGGAGACCCTCGGCGACCACGCACCCCTCGCCGAGCGAGCGAGCCCGTGCCTGCTCGTCCACGACGACGCTTGCCTCGTCAGCGCGACGCTCCGCCCGCCCGTAGCCCCGGAGCCGTTCGTCGAGTGGAGCGACGGATTCGAGTTCGAGCGGGAGTGGTTCGAGCCGACCGGCACGTACTCGCTCGCGCTCGTACGCGCGGACCTCTTCGCGCTCGGCACGTACGAGGACGGGGCGCGCGTCGACTACGAGGGCTTCGAGAGCGACGTGAAGGGCTCGCACTCGAAGGGCGGGTTCTCGCAGGGGCGCTTCGAACGCCGCCGTGATGCCCAGGTCGACGAGCACCTGGAGAAATGCCAGGACGCGCTGGCAGATGCGCCCGACCCGCTGTACGTCGTCGGCGAGAAGACCGTGCTTGGCGAGTTCTCGGAGCAAGCGGCGGTGACGTCCGCAGTGGACGCGACCGGGAAACCCGAAGCCGCGCTCGCCGACGCCCACCACGAGTTCTGGACGGTACCGTTCCGTGTCCTTTGATTCGACCGATGCGGGGTCGCGCCGTCCGGCCCTTACATACTGCGCCCGCCTTTTAAGCGTGGCCGCGTCGTTTCTCGAGGTATGCGAGTCGCTCTACTGGCCCACGAGGAGTTCCCCGACCGCGCGAAGACCGCGGTCGGCGTGCTGCGGTACGCGGACCACGACGTCGTCGCCGTCCTCGACCGCGAGACGGCGGGTGACACGGTCCACGACCACGTTCCGGACGTCCAGGACGCCCCGATCGTCGCGTCGATGAACGACGTCGACGAGTCCATCGATGCGCTCATCATCGGCATCGCCCCCATCGGGGGCGGCCTGGAGGAGTCCTGGCGGCCGGACATCCGGACCGCGCTCCAGCAGGGCTCTGACGTCATCGCGGGCCTCCACTACTTCCTCGAGAACGACGCCGAGTTCCGCGCGCTCGCCGAGGAGCACGGTTGTGAGCTCTGGGACGTCCGGAAGCCACGCGAGGACCTCGGCGTCGCGGACGGCGTCGCGGACTCCGTCTCGGCGGACGTCGTGCTCACGGTCGGCACCGACTGCTCGGTCGGGAAGATGACGGCGACCTGCGAACTCGTCGATGCCGCCCAGGAACGTGGCATCGACGCCGCGATGATCCCCACCGGCCAGACCGGCATCATGATCGAGGGCTGGGGGAACCCCATCGACCGCGTCGTCTCCGATTTCACGGCCGGCGCGGTCGAGGAGATGATCCTCGAGAAGGGGAACGACCACGACCTCCTGTTCGTCGAAGGACAGGGCAGCATCATCCACCCCGCCTACTCCGCCGTCACGTGTGGCATCCTCCACGGCTCGATGCCGGACGCGCTCGTCCTCTGTCACAGCGTCGGCCGCGACGAGATCCACGGCTACGACCAGGCGATCCCACCCGTCGGCGACTACGTCGGCCTCTACGAATCCCTCTCCGCGCCGGTCAGCGAAGCCCCCGTCGTTGCCGGCGCACTCGACACCCGGGCGGCGGGCGACGACGAAGCCGCCCGCGACGCCATCGACGAGTACAGCGAAGCGCTCGGGGTTCCCGCGACGGACCCGGTACGTTTTGGGGTCGGGCCCGTGTTGGACGCACTATGACCCAGCGATCACCGGCTATGGCGGCCATAATCGGCGCCGGGGAGGTCCGGCGATGACGCTAACCACGAGCTTCGAGCGGGTCGAGATGGCGCTCGAACACCCGTTCACCATCGCGCGCGGCACCCAGGAGACCGTCGCGAACGTCGTCGTCCGGGTCGAGGACGAGGATGGAACGGTCGGTATCGGCGGCGCGGGACCGTCGCCACACTACGGTGAAACGGACGGAACGATCCAGGCGGTGATGCCCGCGCTCCTCGACGTCGTCGAACGCGTCGACGACCCACACAATCTCGCACGGATCGAATCGGGGATGCAGTCGGTCGTCAACCGTAACCCCGCCGCCCGATGCGCGGTGAGCATCGCGTGCCACGACCTGGCCGCGAAACAGGCCGGGCTCCCGCTCTACCGGTACTGGGGGCTCGACCCGGCCGACACGGTGACGTCGTCGTTCACCATCGGGCTCGACGACCTCGACACGATGCGGTCGAAGACCGAGGCCGCCGTCGACGCGGGCTACGACGTCCTCAAGGTCAAACTCGGGACCGGCCGCGACGAAGCCATCCTGCAGGCGGTCCGGGACGCCGCCCCGGACGCCCGCCTCCGGGTCGACGCGAACGAGGCGTGGTCGCCCCGGGAAGCCGTCCGGAAGATCGAGCAGTTGGCCGCGTACGACCTCGAGTTCGTCGAACAGCCCGTCCCCGCAGAGAATCACGAGGGTCTGCGCTTCGTGCGGGAGCGCTCCGAGCTCCCGATCGCGGTCGACGAGAGCCTCGAGACGGCAGCCGACGTTCCCCGAATCGCGGGTGCGGCCGACGTCGCGAACCTCAAGCTCATGAAGTGTGGCGGGCTCCGGGAGGCCGAACGCATCATCCACGCCGCCCGCGCGCACGGCCTCGAGGTCATGCTCGGCTGCATGATCGAGTCGAATGCGAGCATCGCCGCCGCGGCCCATCTCGCCCCATTGCTCGATTACGCCGACCTCGATGGCAGCCTCCTGCTCGCGGACGGGGAGGACCCCTACGAGGGCGTCCCGATGCCTGCCGGGCTCGTCGACCTCGACGCCCAGGAACGACCCGGAACCGGCGCACGGCCGCGCTAACGGCGACATTTCCTTCGCCGAGGGCGAGTTATTCCGTACATAGGAAAGACCACTCCCCACGTAGACTCGGGTATGTCCAGCGGACAGTCCCCGACCGTCACCGTCAGATGCCCGGTCTGTGATTCGCCCAAAGACGCCGCCCTCCCCCGGAGACAGATCGATGGAACCGACGACGATGCCGACCCGGGCCCGCTCCAGGGCACCGGTGTCAGGTGTGCGGCCTGCGGCGAGTCGTTCGAGTGCTACTACTTCTGACCGTTCCGAACCGTTGAAACGCCGATAGTGGCGTTCTAACGCCGTTACGTGGCGAAATAGTGAGGAACGGTCGACCCGGTTTATCCCATATACGGTCCTCGGGTTCGAGTGCAGCATGAGACGAAACGCACTCATCGCCCTGTTCGTCGTCGCCATGGTCGCCCTCGCGGGCTGTGGCGGTCCCGGCAGCGGCGACAGCGGCCCACAGAACGGTACAGATGCGGGCGCAACCACCACGGGCGGACTCGGCGGCGGCTCGGACACCACCGATGACGGCGCGGGGAACAACGCCGGTACGTCGACGACCGAAGACGGTTCGGTCGGAAACGAGACCTCGACCACCGACGACGGATCTGGGGTCGGGAACGAGACCTCGACCACCGACGACGGATCTGGGGTCGGGAACGAGACCTCGACCACCGAGAACAGCACGATGACCGAGAACGGGACGACCACCACGTCGTCCGACGCGGCGGCCGCGGTCGTGGGCGGCTTCTAGCCCGCCCGCTCCTTCGGTCTGTTATCCGTCCACTGCTCCGTTCCTTCAACCCGTCCACTGCTCCGTCCGTTCGAGGACGACACGCTGGAGCGGCGCGTCCATCGTGAGCACGAGGCCGAGGAGCTGGAGCACGACGACGAGTCCGATGAGAAGCGGCGTGAGTCCGGCGAGTGCGAGCGCGAGCAGGAGCCCGAGCACCGACCCGCCGAAGAGGAACGGCTGGACCGAATGGGCGTCACCTGCAGGGGCGCCGTCGGACGCATGGGCGTCCAGGCACGACATCGTCTGGTCGTAAGCGGGCCCGGGGGCGACGACCTTCTCGTCCTCGTCGTAGGCCACCACGTCGTACGACTCGAGCTTCGGGAGGTGGATCTGGATGAGGGAGATGTACGTGCTCTCGACGGCGTCCTCGGGGTCGGCAGTGGTCTCTGCGGCGATCGTGTTGGCGAGTGCCTTCACCCGCGTCCAGTCCCCGTCGGCGTCCAGCGCGCTCACGCAGGCACGGCGGCGGTCGTTGGAGAGCGCGTCGTAGAGCTCGTCGGGGTCGAGCGGGTGGGCGGTAGTGGAGGCCATCTCGTATCGAAGAACACGGCCGAGACGGGATTTACTATGGCTCCGGTAACGACCACCCCGACTGTGGTCCGCCAGGCACCGCCGATGCCCGACATTCGGTCGACGACCCGCCGCATCCGCACCCGTCAGACGTCCGTCGGCGGAACGATGCGTAACGAATGCTACGCGGCCGTTAACTTCATGAACAAACGCCTATCCACCGGTAAACCAGGCCTCCGGAACCCCCCACGAATTCAGTCGGAAGAACGCCTATCTCCGGCATTTTGCAGATTACTATGGTATTCGCTCGCACTGTTTGTGACCGTTCCATTCTGAAACGGTCTGAAACGAGATTCCCGATTTAATACCGAATGCGGTGTACGAATGGAGCGACGATGACCCAAGCAGAAACGACCAGTAACGGACCATTGGAGGACAAATTGCGGATTAATCTATCTAGCTCGGACGACGCGTCCGAGGAGGCGGCGGACGTCCCCGAGCTGTCGGAGGACGACGTCTTCCACCTCCTCCAGAACGAGCGCCGGCGACGTGTGCTCGCCTACCTCCGCGAGCACGACGACGGCGAGGGCGTCGACATGCGGGACGTCGTCGACGCGATCGCCGCCGAAGAGCACGACACGACCGTGCAGGCGCTCCGGTCGAAGGAACGCCAGCGCGTGTACATCGCGCTCTACCAGTCACACCTCCCCAAGCTCGACGACGCGGGCGTCATCGAGTACGACCAGCGTCGGGGCTGGGTGTCCCGGACCGCCGCCACGGAGAACGTCGAGCGATACCTTGAAACCGACACGGCGTCGAGTGACGCTGACACGGACGAGGACGCGGTGCCATCGGAGACGGCCGCCACGGGCGTGGCCGCCGTCCTCCTCGTCGCAGGCTACTCGGGATACGTCCCCGTGTTGACCGACGCGATCGTCTCGATCGGACTGTTCGCCCTCCTCTGCGTGATGGTCGCCCGCCGCCGGCTCGACTGAACCCCACGACCCCCCAGATGTTCCACGCCGACTCCCCACTTCCACGCCTCCTGCTCGTCGCCCTCCTCGTCGTGTGCGCGGGCACCGCGCCCGTCGCGGCCACGCCGAGCGCCCCGCACGACGACCCAGCCAACGACTCGACCCGTGTCGTTCTCACGCTCGTTTCGGGTGACGGTCTCGTCGACCACACCGGTGACACCGCCTACGTCTGGTCGGGCTCCGGTGTGACCGTCAACGTGACCTACCAGCTCGAGGGGTCGGCGAACCGCACGAAGGTCTGTCTCATCCCCGAGTCCGACGGCGCCGGAACCTGCCAGCCCGCCACGACCGGCCCAGGGTTCGAACGAACCGCCTTCACCGACATCGAACCGCCCGCTGACGCCGACGCGACCACGTACAACGTCCGCATCGTCCGCCAGGCCGGCGACGCCACTGCGGGCGAGCAGACCGGCGTGCTCGCCGAGGAAGCCCTCACCCTCACGCCCATCGATCGAACCGGTGACTTCGATGGTGACGGCCTGAAGAACGAGGAGGAGGCCCGCCTCCACACCCGGGTCGCGGACACGGACACGGACAACGACGGCCTCCAGGACGGCCCCGAGGTCCACGAGTACAACACGAACCCGCTCGTCAGCGACTCCGACGACGACGGCCTCCGCGACGCCGTCGAGATCAACCGGGGTACCGATCCCCAGCTCGCCGATACTGACTCCGATAACCTCACGGACGGGAAGGAGATCGCGCTCGGCACCGACCCGACCACCGCCGACACCGATGGTGATGGCCTCCGGGACGGCAAGGAGGTCGAACTGGGGACCGACCCCACCACCGCCGACACCGACGGCGACGGGCTCGACGACGAGCTCGAGGTCGACCTCAACACCAACCCCGCCGGCGCGTGGTCGCCGCTCGGCTGGGGCGTCCTCGCCCTCGTCGGCGGCATGGTCGTCGTCGGACACCGTGTCGGCGAGTGGGACGGCGACCCGGACGCCGGCACCACGATGCCGTCGGACGACTCGCCACCTGCACCGCCGAGCGGGCCGACGCAGCCATCACCCCCGCGAAGTGACCGCGAGACCGTCCTCGCGCTCCTCGAGGAGCACGATGGGAAACTCCGCCAGAGCAACATCGTCGAGGAGACCGACTGGTCGAAGGCTAAGGTCAGCCGCCTCCTCGCCCGACTCGACGACAACGGCGACGTCACGAAGATCCGGCTCGGCCGCGAGAACGTCATCTGTCTCCCCGGGCAGGAGCCCGAGGGCTCGAAACCGCGGACCGACCGCTGACGTTCGCGACGCTTCTCTCGGTTCGCCACTGTTTCGCGACAGTCGACGCACGCGTATTCTCAACGATGCTGAGCGTTCCATGCGCTTCGACGCATTCTCTCCGAGACGCTGAACCGGGAGTCAGCGCCACACGGCACTCCCAGCGACGCGCGTAATCGTAGAGCAGAACGCCACCAGCGACAGAGAACCCTACCTATCCAGCACGCCACCACCTACGCAGAACGCCACCAACAGAATCAGCCGAAGAAGCCGTCGTCCGTTGTGGTCGTCGTGGTCGTCGTCTCATCCGAGGTCGTCGTCTCATCCGTGGTCGTCTCCCCTGTCGTCGTTTCTTCCGTCGTGGTTTCTTCCGTCGTGGTCTCTTCCGTGGTCGTCTCCGCAGTCGTCGTGTTCTCGGTGGTCGTGTCGTCCCCAAAGCCATCGTCCTCCGTCGTCGTCTCGTCCCCAAAGCCATCGTCCTCCGTCGTGGTCGTCTCACCGAACCCATCGTCAGTCGTGGTCGTCTCACCGAACCCGTCCTCCGTCGTGGTCGTCGTCTCCTCGCCAAAGCCATCCTCGGTCGTCGTGGTCTCATCGCCGAACCCATCGTCGAAGTCGTCCGCCGTCGCGGCACGTTCGAGGAGGTCGTGGGCGGCGTCCAGATCGAGGTTCGGGGCGACGACGCGCCCATCGTAGACCAGGCGGGGGATCGTGTCGATTCCGTAGCGGGTCGCCGCGTCACTCGTCTCCCTGACCCGGGGGTCGCGTTCGCCCGCACGGACGTCCGCGAGAATCGGGTCGGTGGTCTGGACGCCGGCAGTCTGCATGAAGGCCTCGAGCTGGGTGGTCGTCGCCCACGCGTCGCGCTCGGGGGGCTGGTTCTGGAAGACCGTCGCGAAGTACGGCCAGAACGAGTCCGGGTCGTGGGCCCAGACCGCCAGGCCCGCCCAGGCCGCACGTGGCGCGTCCGGACCGAGGTGGGGTTCACCGTCTTGGTAGGCGAGCGTCCGGAACTCGATGGCGACCCGGCCGGTCTCGACGTACGACTGCACGAGCCCCGGAAAGTCTTGCACGACGAACTCCCGCGTGTACGGACACTTCCAGTTCCCGAACAGGGTCACCACCTCGGCGTCGGCCGGCCCCATCGTGGCGTACTCGTACTGTTCCGGCGACGACGGTATGGTGGCGTCGGTGATGGCGCCGGTGGGTTCCGCAGCCCGGTATTCGGCGTCGACGCCACCCGACTGCCCGGACTGCTCGCCTCCGGACGTCGCGATCGGTTCCCCACCGGGTTCGGCGCGGCGCTGGTCGCCCAGCTGGTGGGCGACGGTCGCACACCCACTCGTCCCAAGCACGCTCCCGGTGGCGAGCATCCGGAGCGCGGTTCGTCTACTGACCATACCAGACACACGGGACAGGGGCGGATTATTACATCCCGGATAAGAACCCGCTACGTCCCCTTAATGGAGGAATAGTGGATGGAACGGTCTGGACCGTTCTGCTATCCGGTCCATAGTAAACCCCCGCTGACTCATTGGGTCAGGTCGTGCCCGACCCCCGCGTCTGGGCCCAGAGGTGACGTTCACAATGACACCAACTTCACGACGAACGACCGAATCGACGCCTATACCGCACGCCGCCACGGCGGAGGCGTGACCATGTGTGGGATCATCGGTCGAGTCGGCGACGGCGACGCGCTCGGCGACCTCCTCGACGGCCTCGAGAACCTCGAGTACCGAGGCTACGACTCCGCCGGCGTCGCCGTCCACGACGACGCCGACATCGCGGTCGCAAAGCACGAGGGCGAGATCAGTGACCTCCGCGAGACCCTCGAACAGACCGCGCTCCCCGGCCAGACGGGGATCGGCCACACCCGGTGGTCGACCCACGGCGAACCGAACGACGCGAACGCCCACCCGCACACGGGGTGTACGGACCGGGTCGCGGTGGTCCACAACGGCATCATCGAGAACTACGGCGACCTCCGTGACGAGCTCCGGGCGGCCGGCCACGAGTTCACGAGCGAGACCGACAGCGAGGTCGTCCCGCACCTGATCGAGACGCTCCTCGGTGACGGTAACGACCCCCGTGAGGCGTTCAGGCAGGCCATCGACCGGCTCGAGGGAAGCTACGCCCTCGCCGCCGTCGTCGAGGGAGAGGACACCATCTTCGCCACCCGCCAGGACTCACCGCTCGTCATCGGCGTCGACGACGACGGCCGGTATCTCGCGAGCGACGTCCCCGCCTTCCTCGACAACACCAACCAGGTCGTCTACATCGAGGACGGCGACGTCGTCGAACTCCGCGACGCCGAACACCGTATCTGGCGCTCGGGCGACGGTGGTCGCGTCGACCGTCCCGTCGAGACCGTCGACTGGGACGCCGAGGAGACCGCGAAGGGCCAGTTCGACCACTACATGCAGAAGGAGATCTTCGTGCAGCCCGACGCCCTCGGCGACACCCTCACCGGGCGCTTCGACCAGGAGACCGGCGACGTCACCTTCGAGGGTATCGACGACGGCCACTTCGCGGATGCGAGTCGCGTCCGATTCGTCGCGTGCGGCACCTCCTATCACGCCGCGATGTACGGCGCGTCACTCCTCACGGCCGCCGGCGTCGACGCGGCCGCGTGCCGGGCGAGCGAGTTCACGCCCCAGCACGCCGCGGCCGACGACACCCTCGTCGTCGCGGTCACGCAGAGCGGCGAGACCGCGGACACCCTGAACGCGATGCGGGCCGCAGCCAGTTCGGGGCTCGACACCCTCGCCGTGACGAACGTCGTCGGGTCCACCGCCGCGCGCGAGGCCGACGACACGATCTACATCCGCGCCGGCCCCGAGATCGGGGTCGCCGCGACGAAGACGTTCTCCTCACAGGCGGTCACGCTCGCGCTGCTCACCGAACGCATCGCCGACGACGTCCCGGACGCCGAGTCCGCGTACGACCGCAGCGACCTCCTCGACTCGCTCGCGGACCTCCCCGATGACCTCGAGACCGTGCTCTACCGGAACAAGATCCAGGAGCTCGTCTGGGAGTACGAGGACGCCGACGCGTACTTCTTCATCGGCGCGGGCCTCGGCCAGGCGGTCGCCCGCGAGGGCGCCCTGAAGTTCAAGGAGATCACGTACGAGCACGCCGAAGGGTTCGCCGCCGGCGAACTCAAGCACGGCCCGCTCGCACTCGTGACGCCCGACACCCCGGTCTTCGCCGTGCTGACCGGTGAAGACGACGACCGAACCCTCAAGAACGCCTCCGAAGCGGCAGCCCGTGGCGCACCGGTCATCACCATCGGGCCGGGCTCCAGCGAGGACCTGAACGTCGGGACCGAGCATCTGGACGTCCCCGAGACCCATCCCATCACGGCGGGACTCCTCGCGAACGTGCACCTCCAGCTCATCGCCTACCACACCGCCGACCTGCTCGGCCGCTCCATCGACAAACCACGGAACCTCGCGAAGAGCGTCACCGTCGAGTAACGGCATTCTCGGATTCCCCTGTCTCGTCACCGACGTGCTGTGTTTCTGTAGTCACGGCCGAATTCGTCCAGCGACGCCACTCCAGAACGAGGTCTGCTGGAGAACACTGTTGCGAGCGGTAGGCCCCAAAAGACGGGTCACTGTCGCGACAGCAACCGGTCGTCAGTCGTCGCTGGCTGTCCGTTGTCCGGGCTCCTGTGTACCTGCCGGGCCCGCTTCGGGGAGGCAGACGATCTTCTCGCGGCCGTCCCGGAAGCGCGTGATGTCGCCATTCGACTCCATCTCGCCGAGCGCCTGTGAGACGGTGCCGGGGGACCAGCCGGTCAGCGTACAGATGGCCTGCTGTCGCAGGCGGCCGCCGTGCACGCCGAGTGCACGCTGAATGTACTGCTCGGGGGTGAGGCCGAGTTCGACGAGGACGTCGCTCGGTGGCTGGTCGTGGTCGGCGAGCACCGGGAAGTCGTCGGGAGTCGACTCGGCTGTCGCGCTGGGTTGGGAACGGGAGGGGACCAGTCGGTCGAACCCCATGGAGAGGTCGACCTCGAGGGGGTTGTCTCGGGGGATGAGTGCGCGAAACGCATCAGTGAGTGGCGTTCCGGTCATGGTTTGGGGGGTGCGTCAGCGGGGATGCTGGTCGGTTGGCGACCGGTTGTCGCCGGGTCGGTACTCGGGTTCCGGGCGGACCGGCAGGCCACGCTCGGCTCGGCCTGACGGTCGTGCGGGATCGGTCTGTGGGTTCGCCACGGACGGGCCGGCTGTCGGTCCGACACGTGACCACCCTCGTTCCTGTGTCGCTGCATGGGGGGATGCGCCGAGACACTGGTCTCGGGTATGCATAGTCTCGTTCGGGAGGGAGTTAATGGATTCCCAAGAAATATGAGCCCGAATCCGTTTCGTTCCATCACCGAAACGGTAGGGTTGTTGAGGGTTCCGGCCGTGTCGGTCGATTTCGCTCGGTCAACCCCCGCCCGCGGCCGATTCGGCGAGTGGCCGATTCCGTGAACGGAACATTAATTTGCATCTAGGGCAGTGTTAGAGTATGTCAAACGTCGGGCTTACTGAGGGGCTTCGCGAGACGCTTGCGGTGTTCGACACCGACACGCCCGGCACCCCGCTGACCACGAACGAGGTCGCGGGCGCGCTCGACGTTGGTCGGCGCAGCACCTACAACCGGCTCCAGCAGCTCGTCGACGCAGGGTACGTCGAGACGAAGGAGGTCGGCGCCCGGGGCCGGGTCTGGTGGCGGCCGCCGGGCCGAACGCACGACGACGGTCGACCGACGCTCGACACGTTCTTCTCCCGCATCGACCACGCGCTCTTCGCCCTCGACCTGGACTGGACCATCACCTACCTCAACGAGCAGGCCGCGGACTTCCTCGACCGATCCCGGACCGACGTCCTCGGCGAACGCGTCTGGGACGCCATCCCGGCCGTCCAGGGGGAACGCCCACAGGAGCTGGCCGAACGCGCCATAGAAACGCAGGAACCGATCACGTTCGACTACCACTACGACCCCACGGGGCGCTGGTTCGAAGCACAGCTCTATCCGGATGAGACCGGGCTCTCCGCCTACCTCCGCGACGTCACGGCCGAGAAGGAGCGCGAACAGGAGCTCGAGCAGTACGCCACCATCCTCGAGACCATCGACGACGGCGTGTACGTCGTCGACCCATCGGGGGAGATCGTGTTCACGAACAGTGCATACGCGGAGATGACCGGCTACGACCAGGCCGAACTGGTCGGGATGGACGCCACGGACCTCGTCGACGAGCCAATCGTCGACCGCGCCCGCGCAGTGGAGGAGGAGCTCCTGACCGGTGAACGCGAGACCGCCCGACTCGAGGCCGACGTGCGGCGGGTCGACGGCGAGACCTTCCGCGGGGAGGCGACCTTCTCGATGGTCGAACTCGCCGACGGGCAGCCCGTCCGCATCGGCGTCGTCCGGGACGTTACCGAACGGAACCGCCGGGAGCGCGCGCTCGAACGCCACCGCGCCCGCCTCGACGCCCTGAACGACCTCAATCGCGTCGTCCACGACAGCATCGACGCCGTCCTCGACCAGTCGACGCGCCAGGAGGTCGAGCGTGCGGTCTGTGACGCGCTCGCGTCCGCTGACTCGTACAGTGGCGCCTGGATCGGCGCGCTGGATACCAGACGCGGGATCATCGAGGTGCGGACGCAGGCCGGCATCGACGTGGCGGCGAGCGGACCGTACGACGCCGACACGACGGCCCAGCCCGACTGTCCGACGGCCCGGGCGCTCGACGAGGACCGCGTCGTGGTCGAACGCACCGATCCGGACGCCCCAGAAGCCGACCGGAACGAGGTGCTCGAGAGCGTGGGTGCGGCGGCGGCCGTCGCCATCCCCGTCACGCACGAGGACACGACCTACGGCGCCCTCACCATCTACTCGAATCGCTCCGACGCGTTCACCGCGGACGAGGCGGAGGTCGTCGACCACCTCGGCGAGGTCGTCGGACACGCCATCGCCGCCATCCAGCGCAAACGGGCGCTCCTCAGCGACGAGGTCGTGGAGCTCGAGTTCCACGTCGACGGCATCGGCGAGAGCGTCGGGCTGGGCGACGTCACGGGCCGCATCACGTTCGACCGACTCGTCCCGAACGAGGACGGCGTCCACCTCGCGTACGGGCACGCGACGGACGAGGCGCCCGCCCTCCTCGACGCCCTCGTCGACGAACTCCCCCACTGGGCGTCCGTCGACCTGCTGGAGGAAGCCGGTGGAGCGGGGCGCTTCGAGGCGCGCCTCGTGAAGCCTCCCGTGCTGTCGACGGTGACCGAACTCGGCGGCTACGTCGAGCACGCGTTCATCGAGGACGGCGACTACCAGATGTGGGTTCATCTCGCGCCGAGTGCGAATCCCCGGCGCGTCATCGACGCGGTCACCGACGTCTACGAGAACGCCGAACTCGTCACCCGCCGTCAGCGAACCCGGAGGGACCCCGGCGCCGTCCACCCCTCGCGCCTCCTCGGCGACGTGCTCACCGACCGGCAGCAGACGGTTCTGGACGCCGCCTACTCGGCTGGCTACTTCGAGAGTCCGAGAAAACGGTCCGGTGAGCATCTCGCGGACACGCTCGACATCGCCGCGCCGACGTTCCACCAGCATCTTCGGAAGGCCCAGCAACGGCTGCTGGAGGCGGTGCTCGACGACCGGTCGCGGGACTGGGGCGCTGCCGACTCGTCGTCGAGGTAGGGGCAGAACGAACCGTCGAGCAGGAGGAGTGAACGCGGGAACAGGTGGATCAGTTCGGGGCGGCGGGACGCGCGATTCGGTTCAGGGGGCTACGCGAGCGCGGGTTCCATCGCCTCGGGCGCCTCGTCCTGCAGCCAGATGAGGTTCTGGCCGCGGAAGAGCATGCGTGAGATGTGGGTGGACTCTTCGAGTTCGGCGAGGCGGCGACTCACGGTCGCCTTGGAGACGTCGAGGGCGTCGACGACTTCGGCCTGCCAGAGGCGCCCGTCGTTCGCCTCGAGGAGGCGGAGGATGCGGACGCGGTCGGGGAGGCAGGGGTCGTCGAGCGCGGCCGGTTGGTCGATGGCACGGTCGGTTTCGGGCAGCTCGGTCTGGGGGGATGACACGACTGGCATCGAGTGTGACGTTGGCCCGGAGGGGTATGAATAGGGTCGACCGTGGCCTCGATTTAGCGACGTTTAACTCGGTTTTGGCTCGATTTTCTCGGGGACGGCGACGGGGTCGTCCTGCCACCGGTCTCGGACGACTGTTTCACCGGGACGCGTAACGGTTTCGACGTCCATGATGACACCGGCGTCGAGGTTCGTGTCGATCCCCGTCTTCGCGCGGTCGCCGAGGACGACGCCGAACTTCCGGCGGCCCGTGGAGACCCGTTCGCCCTTCACGGTGAGTTCGACGTCGGCGTCGTCGTGCCGGAGGTTCGCCACCGTGGTCCCCGCGCCGAGGTTGACGTCGCGGCCGAGGACGCTGTCGCCGACGTAGGAGAGGTGGGGGACGGTGGCGCCGTCCATGAGGACGCTGTTCTTGACCTCGACGGCGTTCCCGACGCTGGCGTTCGGCCCGATCATGGTGGTGCCGCGCACGTAGGCGTTCGGCCCGACGCTCGCGCCCGACCGCACGAGGACCGGGCCCTCGATGACCGTGCCGGCCTCGATGGTCGCGCCCGCCTCGACCACGACGTCGCCCTGGAGGTCGGCGCTCGGGTGGACGTCACCCTGGACGTCCCGGGTCGCGTCGCCCACGACGAGTTCGTTCGCTTCGAGGACCTCCCAGGGCCGGCCGCAGTCGAGCCAGCGGTCGACCTCGACGACGGTGACTTCGACGGCGTCGATGGTGCGCGCAAGCACGTCTGTGAGTTCGTGTTCGCCGCGCTCGCTCTCGGGGACGTCGAGCCAGGCCGCCGCCTCGGCGGGAAAGACGTACGCGCCCGTGTTCGCGAGGGACGTCGGTGGATCGTCGGGTTTCTCGACGATGCCGGTCACGGTGGAGCCACGGGTGGAGACGACGCCGTAGCTCCGGGGGTCTGCGACCTCGTGGACGCCGACGGCGGGCGCCTGGTCGAAGAGCCGTTCGATGCTCGCGGCGTCGTAGAGGTTGTCGCCGTTCAGCACGGCGAACGCATCGTCGAGTTCAGGGGCAGCGGCGGCCACCGCGCCAGCGGTTCCGGTCGCTTCGCCCTGGTCGACGTACGTCACGGGCGTTCCCTGGTAGGCGTCACCGAAGGCGTCCCGGACGATGGGGAAGGAGCGGTCGACGATGACGAGTTCGTCCGCGCCGGCCGCGACGGCGGCGTCTGCGGTGTGTGCGAGGATCGGTCGGTCGCCGGCCGGAAGCATCGGTTTGGGCCGGGTGGCGGAGAGCGGCCGCATGCGACTTCCGGTGCCGGCAGCGAGTAGGACGGCTTTCATGCGGGCAGACAGAGGCGCCGTCGGGCGTTTAATATACAGCGGATAACGGCGGCGAGCGACGGGCTACGTGGAGGATACGTGGGAGAAGTGGTCGAAACGCGGCTCAGCCAGCGCTATCCGGTCGAGGGTCGGCCTCAGCCTTCGTCGGCGGGGATGCCTGGCGCGGCGTGCTCCTGGATCTCCATGACGCGGAGCGAGTGGAAGTGCTGTTCGCGCCACTCGTGGTGCCGGCGGAGGAGGGTCTCGCCGTCGTCGGAGAGCCCGTACTCGTTCGTTCGGGCGTCCTTCTCGCCCTTCTCGACGAGCTGTTTGTCGACGAGGCGATTCAACGCCTGGTAGAGCCGGCTGTGCTCGACGCTGGCGGTGTAGTACTCGTCGAGTTCGTCCTTGACGTCGATCCCGGCCGGGTCGTCCAGGCCCGCGAGGACGTAGAGGATGTCGCGCTGGAATGCGGTGAGGTCACCAATCATCTCGTCGTCGTTCCTTGGCACGGGATGCTTATGTAGCGGGTCGACTGTTCCGGCGTCTATGCTCTCATTAGGGGGATAGCGGCGGGTTCTCGGCGGATTCGTTCCGGCACCGTTCCGCCGTCTCGAGTGCTTATGCGGTGTATAGGTAACTCGGTTCGGGGTGTTCGTCCAGTTGGGTTCGGCCCGGCCAGAAACAGGCCGAACCACCTGCACCCTCACTTGCCGGGCGGCTTGCCCCGGCGCCCGGCCCCCTGCAACCAGCCGGTTGCATTCTTTTCGTGATACCACCCCTAGTGAGTGCGTTTAGCGGCACCGTAGTAAACGGGACACGCTGCGTCGAGTCCGATAGATGCAGACCCTCCAGGTGACCAACGCGGAGAGCTCGTTCTTCGAGACGCAGCTCACCGCACTGGACCACGTCGACGTCGCGTGTGCGGTGTCGGCTCCGCCGACCGGGACCGACGGCGACCGGCAGCCAGCGGACTACGTTCGGTGGTTCCCCGAGATCCATCGCGGCCTGCCGGGCGACGTGGACGTCGTGCACGCGAACTACGGGCTCACGGGCCCGGTCGCCGCCTCGGCCTCGGTCCGATTGAGCGCGCTGTCAGAGCGCGACGTCCCCCTCGTGCTCACGCTCTGGGGGTCGGACGTCATGGGCGATTCTCGGGTGGTCGACACGGTGAGCCGGTTCGTCGCGGACTACGCCGACGCCGTCGTCGCGCCCTCCGAGGCGCTCGCCGCGACCCTCGAGGGTGACGTGACGGTCGTCCCGTTCGGCGTCGACACCGACCTGTTCCGCCCGATGGACCGACAGGCGGCCCGCGACCGACTCGGCTGGCCGGACGACGAACGCGTCGCCCTCTTCCCGTACGACACCTCGCGTGACGTGAAGGACTTCCCGCGAGCGAAACGCGTCGTCGAGGCCGTCGAGGCGGACGTCACGCTCCGGACGATCTCCGACGTCCCCTACGAGGACGTCCCGGTCTACATGAACGCGAGCGACCTCGTGCTCGTGACCTCGCGCCGTGAGGCCGGGCCGATGGTCGTGAAGGAGGCGGCCGCCTGCAACGTCCCCGTCGTCTCGACGGACGTGGGCTTCGCCCGTACCGTGCTGGCGGACGTCGAGCCCTCGATCGCGGGGCGGACGACCGACGAGCTAGCGGACGCGGTCGACCGTATCGTCACCACAGTCGACCCACGGTCGGACGGCCGGGAGGCCGACGCCATCATCTCCGTCCCCGAGATGGGGGCACAGCTCCGGGCCGTGTACGAGCGCGTCCTCGACTGACAGCAGGCCCGGGACCGCCACACCACGACCGCCACCCAAGACCGCGGCCCTGGGACCGCAACCAAAGACCGCCGCCGGCCCGACCGGAAGTTTCCGGTCCCCCGACCGAGGACACAAGTTCTTTGTTATGCAACAGCTTTCGGGATAAACACCTACATACGCCCGGCGGCTCGGGGATAGGTATGGACGCCCTCCTCGTCGCCCTGTTTCTCTCCGTCGGCATCGGCGCCGGGGCTGCGATACTGGCGTGGCGCCAGCGGCCGGAACCCGGCGCCAGCCCCCTCGTCGTCCTCCTCGTCGCGCAGTGCTGGTGGTCGGTGTGCATCATCTTCGAGCAGCAATCGGTCGACGCGGCCAGCAAGATCTTCTGGACGAACCTCTCGGTCTTCGGCGTCGTCGTCATCCCCGTTGCCTGGCTGCTGTTCGCGATGGCGTACACCGGCCGGGACCGCTACCTCCAGCCGCGCTACGTCGCCCTCTTGCTCGTCGTCCCAGTCCTCTCCGTGATCGTCGTGCTGGTCCCCGGGTTCGAGAGTCTGTACGGCGTCCAGGCGCAGCCCGTGGACAGCACGGGGGCCGTCCAGATCGTGCAGGGCGGCCCCCTCCTGATGGTGCTCGGCGGGTTCACGTACCTGCTCGGCATCCTCGGTGCGATGCCGCTGGTCTCGATGCTCGCGAGCGGAGCGGTGACGTTCCGACGGCAGAGCATCGCCCTCCTCGTCGGCATCCTCACGCCCTGGGTGACGAACATCCTCTACCTCGCGGGGGCCTTCCCCGGCGCGGTCATCGACCCGACGCCGATCGCGTTCTCGGTGTCCGGCGCGGCCTACCTCACGGCGATCACCCAGCATCGGCTCTTCGGGACCAGTCCCGCCCCGACGCAACGTGCCCGCCAGCACCTCTTCGACCAGATGCATACGGGCGCCATCGTCGTCGACCGGAACGACCACGTCGTTGACCTCAACGACACCTTCGAAACGATGCTCGGGGTGGACCGCGAGACCATCCTCGGGACGCCCGCACCGGACTGGCTGCCGGGATACGAGGCGTTCCCCGACGACGGTACCCTCGACCGGAACCTCGAACTCGGGCCGGACGACGAGGCGTACAACGTCACCGTCACCCCGATCACGGACATCCGAGACCGGTACATCGGGCGCGTCGTCACGTTCCACGACGTCAGCGACCTCCTGCGGCAGCAACAACGCCTCGAGGTCCTGAACCGGCTCCTCCGCCACAACATCCGTACGGAGACGAACATCATCCACGGGTACGCGGCCGGCCTCGAAGGCGAAGCGGCGCAGATCGTCCAGGATCGCGCGCTCCGCATCGCGGACTTCGGCGAGAAGGGACGCACCGCGGTCGCACTCTTCGATCAGGCGCACGACCCGACCGTGCCGGAACCGCTGTCCGTACTCCTGAAGCACGCCATCGAGGCCGTCCAGGTCGAGTACGACATCGCGGTCACGACTGCCCTCCCCGAGGACGAGGTCTACGTCGCGAGCGTCCTCACGCCCGTCCTCGAGAACCTGCTCGAGAACGCGGCCGAGCACGTGGACGGCGACGCCGAGGCCCACGTGACCGTCCGCTGGACGGGCGACGACGTCCAGATCACCGTGCGCGACAACGGCCCGGGCATCAGCTCCTCGGAGGTCGCGGTCCTGGAGGCCGGCACCGAGACGGCGCTCAAGCACGGGAGCGGGCTGGGCCTCTGGATCGTCAAGTGGGGCGTCGACATCGCTGCGGGCAGCATCGACTTCGAGACCACGACGTCCGGGACGACGGTCACCATCACGGTCCCGGCGCTCGACCCACCCGAGGAAGCGCAGGGCTCGGCATAGCGGGTCGGTGCAGTACGGACACCGCAGTGGCGCCCAACAGCAGTATGACGTGTTCGGCCAGCGGCGAGGCAGGTCCGTCTGCAGAGAGCTTGCCGGTCGGGCGATGCTCGATACGGTCACCGCGCGTCGGTGGTCGACGTCGGACGCCCGGGCCTACAGCGGGAATCCAGTGAAGGCGACGAGGACGGCGAACACGAGGACGTGCTTGCACTCACTGGCGATGGCGAGTCGGGCGTGGTTCTCGGTGCGGCCGATGGCCGCGGTCAGGACGAGGGTGTAGACCACGCCGATGCCGAAAGCCACCGCGATGGCGGCGGTGACGACGTCGGTCACGTAGGCGCCCGCGAGCAAGGCCCCGATGGCGAGGGAGAGCGCGTAGAGGATGTGGCGGGTGCGGCGCTCACCGAAGACGACGGGGAGCGTGGAGACGCCGATGGCGGCGTCGCCCGCCGCGTCCTTGAGGTTCGGGATCTCGGTGTTGATGAAGCGGTCGAGCACGAAGTACGCGAAGACGCCGACGGCCCCGACGGAGAGGGGTGCGTCGACGAACGCGAGCGGGACGAAGGTGAGCGTGATCGCCCACGCGACGGCGACGAGCAGCGAGTTCACGACGAGGACGTCCTTCAATCGAGTTACATAGTTCCCGAGTCGGGGGAGCCAGTCGGAGGCGTAGAGGATCCAGAACCCGCCGGGGAGGAGGGCCAGCGCGAGCGCGAGCGGGCCGCCCGTGACGGAGATGGTGATCGCGAGACCGTAGGCGGCCGCCGTCAGCACCGAGAGCGCCGTCCGGTGACGGCGGACGAACGCGGACTGACCGGGGTTCGAGACCGCGTCGGTGTCGACGTCGGCGAGGCGGTCGCCGGCGTACACGCTGAACGTCAGGAGGCCGACGACGAGCGGCGCGACGCTCATCGGGAGGTCGAGCGCGGCGATGACGAGAGCGGTTTCGAGCATCGCGATGGCGACCAGGTAGAGGGTGCTGTAGACGAGGCGGTTCGTGGTTCGGGTGCCGGCGGCGAGGAGCCACGCGGCGAGGAGTCGGTACCAGGGTGTGGCGTCGGCCACACCGGCCGGGATGGTTCGGGTTTCGTTGGACATGTGTCGTCTCGTCGGCCGCCGTTCACGGGCGGTCGACGAGCGACCATACACTGCCAGGTTACGTTAGTAACCCGACACAGGGTGCTGAAATAACACACGTCAGCGGGGGTGTAGCTACACCGTTGTGCCGGCGAAACGAGTGAAGCGGCTGCGAAGCGGGGGCCGCGGAGGGGGTCAGTCGGTCGCCTGGAGTTCGAGGTCGGCGTTGTGCTCGCGGTCGAGGACCATCGCGGCGAGCAGGCCGGTCCCGGCGAAGCAGGCGAGGAGGACCGAGGCGAGGAGTGCAGCCACGCCGGCCGTCCCGCCGAGCAGGAGGCCGAGTCCGGCGGCGACGATGGCGAAGACGCCCGCCGTCGCACCAGCGTAGTAGCAGAGGGCGAGCGGGTGGAAGTCGCGGACGAGGTAGGTGACGTTGATGCGCCAGAGGAAGTCCTGGAGGAGGAGCATCGAGACGGTCGTGATGAAGGTCCGGTAGTCGATGCTCGACTCCTCGTCGCCGTAGCTGGCGGGCATCGGGACGTCGGCGACACGCTTCCCGTGGGCGTTGAGGCGGACGAGGATGTCGTTGGCGAACCCGTACTCGTCGTAGCAGTCCTCGAGCGGGAGGTCGTCGAAGACGTCGAGGCGGACGGCAGTGTAGCCGTTCTGGGGGTCGGCGATGCGCCAGTAGCCACTCGAGATCTTCGTGAGGAGCGTGAGCAGGACGTTCCCGACGAGCCGGAAGCGGCTCATGCCGTCGAGGAAGTCCCAGTCGAGCAGCCGGTTGCCCTTCGTGTAGTCGGCGCGGCCGTCGACGATGGGGTCGAGGAAGGCGTCGAGGCGGTCGGGGTCCATCTGGCCATCGCCAGCCATGACCGCGGCGATGTCCATGCCGTCGCGTTTCGCCCGGCCGTACCCGGTCTTGATGGCGGCGCCGACGCCCCGATTCTCGTCGTGCTGGATGGGGACGATTCGGGTGCCGGAGGCGTGGGTCGTCCCGCCGTCGGTGACGTGGGTGGCGCGCCGGTTCTCGCGCTCGGCGGTGCGCTGGATCTCCGCCCAGGTGCCGTCGGACGATGCGTCGTCGATCGCGTACACGCGGTCGACGTAGTCCGGAACGGTCTCGATGACCTCACCCACGAACCCCTCTTCGTCGTAGGCGGGCACGACGACGGCGATGGCGTGGCCGGCGTACATGGCTAGAGGTTCACGCCGACGCCCCGGTAGCGGACGCCCGGGTGGTCGTCGAGCGCCCGGAGCGCCTGCCGGCCGTCGACCACGAGCAGGTCCCGGGCGTCGGGACCGAGCCGGGGGATATCGACGTCCTCGAAGGCGGGTTGGTCGGTGACGAGCACGACGGCGTCGTACTCGGGCGATGCGCGGGAGTCACGTGCCGAATCGGCGGACACTGCCGTTCCACCGTCGGCGACCGCTTCGGCGTCCGGCGTCAGCGCGTCGAGTGTGACCGTCGTTGCGCCCGCCGCCTCGAAGGCGGTGGTGTCGTCGAGTACGGGGTCGACGACGTCGACCGAGGCACAGGTGGTCGCCAGTGCGTCGACGATGGGGAGCGCGGGCGTCTCGCGGGTCTCGGCGACGCCGGGGCGGTAGGTGAGCCCCATCACGAGGACGTCCGCGCCCGTGGGGTCGACGCCGAGCAGGTCGAGTTCGTCGCGGGTGCGTCCCGCGACGTAGGTCGGCATCGTGTCGTTCACCCGGCGAGCCGTCTCCAGAAGCGGGCTCGCGGTCTCGAACTGGTCGATGAGGAAGTACGGGTAGTAGGGGATGCAGTGGCCGCCGACGCCGGCCCCAGGGGTGTGGAGGTCGCAGTACGGCTGGGTGTTCGCGGCCTCGATGGCGTCGACGACGGAGACGTCGAGGTCGCGGGCGTACTGGCCGAGCTCGTTCGCGAGCGCGATGTTGACGTCCCGGTAGACGCCCTCGAGGACCTTCACGGTCTCCGCGGTGGTGGCGTCCGCGACGCGTACGACGTCGTTGTCCGTGATCTCGCCGTAGACGAGTTCGGCGACGCGGCCGCTCTCGTCGTCGATGCCGCCGACGACCTTCGGGTAGGCGCCGCGGATATCCTGGAGCGCGCGACCGCTCGCAGTGCGTTCGGGGCAGAACGCGACGCCGAACTGGTCCTCGTCGAGGCCGGATTTGTCGGCGAGCGTGGGGGCGACGACGTCCCGGCACGTCCGGGGTGGGACCGTGGATTCGACGACGACGAGGTCACCGTGGTCGAGGCCGGCGGCGACGTCGTCGACGACGCTCTCGACGATGGAGAGGTCCGGGTCGTTGGCGTCGTCGACCAGCGTCGGGACGATGACGACGTGGATGCGGGCTTCACGGGCGGCGACGTCGCCGTTCGTGGTGGCGCGCAGGGCGTCCCGGTCGACGAGGTCGCCGACGAGGTCGCCGAGGCCGGGTTCGTCGGCGACGTGACTCTTGCCCGCGTTCACGGTATCGACCACGTCGGGGTCGACGTCGACGCCGATGGCGTTCCCCGTGACGTCGCCGTAGACGGCGGCGAGCGGGAGCCCCATCTTCCCGAGGCCGTAGACGGCGACGGGGACGTTGCCCGTGGTGAGCGCGGCGCGCTGTTCCTCGGCCGGGGCGGCGGTGCGGTAGAGTCCCGGCATGGTCACGCGAGGAGGTTCGGGCCGTCGAGCGGTTCGGGGAGCGAGTGGTGCGTCGCGGGGACGCCCCGGGCGAGCGTGTCCGGCGGGACGTCCTCGGTGACGACGGCGCCGGCCGCGACGAAGGCGTCCTCGCCGACGGTGACACCGGGGAGGATGGTGGCGTTCGCGCCGATGGACGCGCCGTCCTCGATGGTCGGGCCGACCATGTCCCGCTCCTGGCGGATCGGGTAGGGGTCGTTCGTGAGGACGGCGTTCGGGCCGACGAAGACGTTGTTCCCGATGTCGCTGTGTGTGGGGACGTAGACGCCGGTCTGGAGGCTGACGTCGGACCCGATGACGGTCGTGCCGTCGATGACGGACTTGGTGCCGACGACGACGTCGTCGCCGAGCACGGTGTCCTCGCGGATGAGGGCGTCGTGGCCGGTCACGAGGTTGTCGCCCGCGCGGACGTCGGCGTAGACGATGGTCCCCCGCCGGATGCGGGCGTCGTCGCCGATGACGGTCGGGTCGGCGTCGTCGGCGTGCCGGTAGCCGATGGTGACGCCGGGGTCGATGTCCGGGTTCTCGCCCGTAGTGAAGTCGAGTGTGGACATGGTCACCCCTGGGTCGCGGCGCTCGCCGGGCCGGACGGGGAGTCGTCGGCGTCGGCAGTCGTCGACTCGGTGTCAGCCGACCGAGCGGCGTCGGCATCGGTGTCGATCCGGTCGACGCCATCGTTCGTCGAGTCGGGGCCGGCCGCGTCGTCGTTCTTCAGGGTTCGGTACACCATCGCGATGGCGGCCACGGCGGCCGCGCCGAGGAGGACTCGCTTGGCGTTCATGCGGTCTGACCCAGGCGTCCGGGGGGCTTACTTATGTAGCGAATAGCAGGCGGTTACGGGGGTGTTAGGTCGAAGGTCGGCCGGGTGCGTCGGGCGTCGAGGCGTCGGCCGGGCGGCAGTTAGCGGACGCAGACGTTCACCGCGCCGTTGTCGTAGACCTGGCTGCGGCCGCCACACATCCGGACGTGGGTGGTGCGGATGATGGCGGTGGAACCGTTCCGGGCGAAGATCGGGGCGCTCCGGCTCTGGTAGGGCCTGTAGACGACCGTCTGGTGGGGTATCGGTTGGCCGCGGGGGACGGCGGCCATCGCGGCGTCGACGTCCTGGGAGCGCTGGAGGACGTTCACGTACGGGGAGTCGGACCGGAACTGGGCGTCCGAACTGGCGTGCTGGCCGAGGGTCTCCATCGAGGCGAGTTCGGCCTCCGTGAACGCGACCTTCGGCTTCATGTCGTCGAAGACGGGGTTGTCGAGGGTGGCGGTGGTGGAGAGCAACATGCCGGTGGGGTAGAGTACGACGAGCGTGATGGCGACCGCCGAGCCGAGCGGGCGGGGGAGTTCGCGGAGGAAGTAGCCGAGTCCGATGACCCCGATCACCGCCATGGGGGCGTAGAGGAACGCGATCCAGCGGCCGGGGACGAAGCTGTTGATGCCGACGATGGGGAGGCCGAGCGAGTACACCATCATCGCGACGATGGCGCCGACGAGCGTGACGGTGGCTTGCTCGGCGCGCCGGTGGTGGAGGACGTAGAGGGAGCCGGCGACGGTGACGGTGAAGAGCGTGACGAGCCCGAGAATCTCGGCGTACTGGGCGATGGTGGCGACGATGGGGGCGACGGGGCTGGTGCCACCGCCGGTGGCGCTGGCGGCGTTCCCGCTGAGCTGGAAGAGGCCGGCGTCGGTCTCGACGGTTCGTCGGATCTGGCGGACCATCGCCCCGGTGAAGGTGCCGTCGCGGTAGGGGGTGATGCTCCACACGATGGAGAGGAGGCCGGCGTGGAAGACGAAGAGCCCGAGCGCGTTCCGGGTCGAGATGCCGGGGTAGAGGAGTCGGTTCCCGAGGGCGAGCTGGGTGAACGCGCCGATGCCGAGGGTGACGAGGAGGATGAAGGCGGAGACCTGGTGGGTGAAGCTCGCGGCGGCGAGCACCATGACGAGCGGGACGACGGTGGTGGTGCCGTTGTGGCCCTTCAGGTAGCGAACGAGGAGGAAGAGCCCCGCGAGGAAGAGGAGGAGGCCGAGGCTCGTGGGGATGGGGTGGATGCTCCACTCGATGACGTCGTCGCCGATGACGTAGAGGGCGACCGCGAGGAGCGACCACTGCGTCGACACGAACTCGCGTGCGGTCGCGTACACGAGGAGCGAGCCGAGGGGGACGACGAGTGCGACGGTCGCGTAGAGGGCGGTGCGGATGGCGACGTCGCCGACCATCGCGGCGACGGCGACGAGCAGGTGGTAGAACGGCGCCATCGAGTACTTGCCCTCGATAGCGGCGAGCGAGTTGGTGTCCACGATGCCCGCGACGAAGCCCGTGGTGTGCGTCCAGACGTCGATGCCGATGTAGCCGGGCGTCGTGTACAGTGCGGCACCCCGAATGACGAGCGCGAGCGTGACGACCTGCGCGAGGATGAAGGTCGGGTTGCGGTCGGCGTCGTCAGCGAACAGGATCTGGACGAGGAGGGCGCCCGTGGTGAGCATGGCGACGTCGTAGAACTGGGGGGAGCGTCGGCCCTGGAGGGCCGCGAGGACGACCATCGTCGACAGGCCGAGGAAGGTCGCGGCACCGAGGACGCGGAGGGCCGCCGGGGAGAGCGTGATGTGGCCGCCGGGGGTCGCGGTGTGGCGCGCGAGTAGGTAGAGTGCACAGCCGGCGAGCAGCGCGAGCGGGAAGGTCTCGGCGTAGACGGTGGAGAGGACGAACCGGAGCGGTACCATGGCGAGCGCCAGGAGGAGGCCGGCGCCTGCGGCGAGTCGGTCGACCTGGCGGCGTTCGAGCCAGCGCCAGGCACTGGTTGCACCCGTACTCATCGTGGTTGGCTACGCAGTGGGGCGGCCTTCCCTATGGACCCCGTAACGGAATTCAGGGCGGATTCGAGCCGGTTCGGCTGCGATTAACACCGAGCTAGACACCGTTCCACCGCTGGAACGGTTGTGTAACAGTCGCACGCACGAGCGGGGCGGACCTGGGAATCAGCGCGGATTTCGGCCCCGATCAGGGGGTTGTTTTCGTGGCCTGACTGTGGATGGACTGGAGAGATAGCAGTAGTTAAGGCCCCACAAAGTCGGCGTTGCCTGCCGATTTTTGGCCCGTGAGGGACTGTGGGCCGTTCGGACCTGTACCCCCCGTACAGTAAATTAATTCATTATTATCAACCGCGCAACAAACTTATCAATGTCCTATGCCCACCGTCCTAGTGGATGAAGCGCAGAGCGTACCTACAGATCGCAGGGGCGGCGGCACTCGGCAGTTCACTTACGGGGCAGGCAGCAGCCACCACCAGTCGAACACTCGACGTCGTCGCCGACCTCGGCGTCGACAACACCGGCGCGACCACGATCGACGACGACCTCGAACCATACCTGACGAACGGCACGCGACTCGAGTTCCCGGACGGCCGATACCTCATCGACCGACTCGTCCTGTACAAGCTCCAGGACTTCGAACTCGTCGCGACGGGCGACGCCACCCTCGTTCCCGGGGACTACCCGACCGACGGTGACGTCTGGATCGGTGGCGGCGCGGTCCGCAACCTCACCTTCGAGGGGTTCACCCTCGACACCCGCGGCGAGGGCCCGACCGTCGGCTTCAGCGCGTACGACGGCCTCGTATTCCGTGACATCACGAAGCTCGGCGCCCACGAGAGCCACCGGACCGCCTTCGGCTTCAGCATCTGGAGCGAGGACGGCCACGGACTCATCGAGAACCTGCAGGCGACCGACGGCGACATCTACACCGACTCCGTCGGCGCCACCGCGATCTACGCGAAGCCCTCCGGCACCCTCACGTTCCGGAACTGCGAGGTCGCGGGCTGGGGCGACAACGGCCTCTACGCCAGCGACGCGAAGGGGCCCGTGCAGGTCGAGGGCGGCTACTACGCCAACAGCAACGTCTCCCAGGTCCGGCTCTCCAGCCCCGGGAGCTACGTCAAGGGCGCGACCATCGAGGTCGACACCGAACGCGGCGGCACGCCGAACATGCGTGGTGTCCGCGTCTGCACCGGACCGGGCCCGGTCGACGTCATCGACTGCGACATCACGATGCGACGCGGCCAGGGCAGCGGCGCCGTCGTCACCGCGTTCGACGGTGGCACCCTGAACGTCAGGAACACCCGCATCCACGTCGACCCCGACTACACCACGGTCGGCTCCGACGGCACTCGGACGAGCTTCGGCATCCTCACGGACGACCCGACGGGCGTCGACAACCCCGGGCAGCCGATCATCGAGAACACGTCCATCACGGGCGGCGGCTACCAGGGCAGTGCGGTCCTGCTCCGCCGCGGCGACACCACCCTCCGGAACGTCTGCATCAACCAGACCGGCGAGGGCCGCGACGGCATCGTCTTCGACGCCGAATCGACCGGGAACTCGGTCAGTGACAGCACCATCAGCGTCTCGGACTCCGCCCTGGTCCGGAACGGCGCCAACGTCTCGACGAGCAACCTCACCTACAGCGGCCAGTGCCCGCTTCCCGGCCAGGTCTCGTACACCCAGCACACCGCAGGCGACGTCGCCATCGACGACGTCCCGATCCCGAGCACGGCGAGCCGGCTCGACCGCCCGGTCATGGGCACCTCGGCCGACAACCCGACCGCCGTCATCTACGGCCGCTACGACGACCCAGGCATGCGGAAGTTCGTCACCGGGAACCTCCCGCGACTCGTCCAGGACTTCGTCTCCACGGGCGCCCTGAACCTCGAATTCCGGATGCTGCCCGCGACCAACGACGAGAACTACCTGACCCGCGTCGGCCTCGCGACCTGGGACCTCGAACCCGAGCGGTACTGGTCGTTCTTCGACTACGTGCTCGCCCGGGACGACCTCACCTACGGTAGCCCGACCGACGTCGGCCCCATCCTCGATGCGTCCGGCGTCCGCAACTACGGCTGGATCCCGTGGCTCGCCAACGACAGCGCCTACACAGCTCTCGTCGACGCCGACGAGTCCGCCGCTGGCGAGTACGGGCTCGCGTCCTGGAGCGACTTCCCACCGCTCGTCGTCTTCGATGGCGACGTGGCGGCCCCGCAGTACGCCTACGAGGGCGGCATCAAGGGCTGGTTCGACCAGCGACTCTAGGCCGGTCGCTCGCGACAGTCCATAATCCAACCACGTCACACTCGACAGACAGCGCAGGTCATCCCCCTGACGTGCCCTAATCGCCCGACTGCGCCGGCATGGAGCTCGAAACCGGTCCCGGAACCCCCCGACATGTTTGGGCGTTCGTCTACTTTTTCGCTACATAATTTTACGAATAGCAACGATTAACCGCGGTGCGTCCTGCTATCCCACCGCATATGGACCGACGCGACTACCTGAAAGCGGCCGGGGGCGCGGTCGTGGGCACGGCGCTCGCGACGGGGACGGCAGCCGGCTACGATCGGGTCATCGACGTCGTCGCCGACCTCGGCGTCGACAACAACGGCGACACGCCCGTCGACGACGACATCCAGCCGTACGTCGACGACGACACCCTTCTCGAGTTCCCCGAAGGCCAGTACCGCATCGACCAGCTCATCACGTACGGCGTCACGAACTTCGGGATGCGCGCCACCGGGACCGCCTCCCTGATCCCCGGCGACTACCCGACCGACGGCAGCGTCTGGATCGGCGGCGGGAGCGTCCGCGACCTCACCTTCGAAGGCTTCCTCATCGACACCACCGCCGACGTCGGCCCCACTATCGCGTTCGGGGCGCACGGCGGACTCGTCGTCCGCGACATCGAGAAGGTCGGTGCGCACGGGACGAACCAGACCGCGTTCGGCTTCACCGTCGTGGACCCCGACGGCTACGCCCTCATCGAGAACGTCCGCGCGCGCGACGGCGACGTCTACGACAGCAGCGTCGGCGCGACCTGCATGTACACGAAGAGCGAGGGCACCATCACGTTCCGCGACTGCCAGATCGAGGGCTGGGCCGACAACGGGCTCTACGCAAGTGACGCAACCGGCGAGGTGCACGTCCAGGGCGGCTACTACGCCAACAACAACATCTCACAGGTCCGGCTCTCCAGCCCCGGGAGCGTGGTCGAAGGCGCGCACGTGCGCGTGAACGCCAGCCGAGGCGCCGGCTCGAACATGCGCGGCATCCGTGTCTCCGGGGGCCCTGGCCCAGTCGACATCGTCGACTGTGACGTCGTCATGGAGCACGGCCAGGGGAGCGGCGGTATCGTCGTCGCGTACTCCGGTGGTACCACGAACGTCATCGACTCCCGCATCTACGCTGGGCCCGACTACACCACGGTCGGTTCCAAGGGCGACCGGTCGAGCTTCGGCATCCTCGCCGACACCCCGAGTGACGTCGACCCCAACGCCGGCGTCTACGTCGCCGGCACCGCGATCACCGGAGGCGGGAACCGGGGAAGCGCTATCCTGACCCGCCGGGGCGACACCGTCGTCCGCGGGTCGTGTCTCGACCAGACCGGGGACGGCCGCGACGGCGTCGTCTACCAGAACGCGACCGATGGGAACGCCGTCACCGACTCGACGGTCGACGTCGCCGGCGTCGCCGTGGTCAGGAACGACGCCAGCGTCACGGTCTCGAACAACGCGACCGACGGCGACTGCGCGTTCCCGAAGGGCGTCCACGGCATCCAGCACGACGACGGCGGCAGTGACGGCGGCGGGACGGTGTCCATCCCGGACCTCCCGATCCCGGGGACCGCCGACAGCCGGGAACGCCCCCTCACGGGGACGCGGAACGACACCCCGACCGCGATCATCTACGGCCAGTACACCGACCCGGCGATGCAGTCCTTCGTCGACGGGAACTTCACCCGCATCGCCGAGGAGTTCGTCGAGTCCGGCGCGCTCAACGTCCAGTACCGGAACATCCCGACGAACAGCGACGCGTACTACCTCTCGGAGCTCGGCGTCGGCGTCTGGGACAAGGAGCCAGAGAACTACTGGGGGTTCTTCGAGCACGTCGTCGCGAACCAGGACACCATCCAGTACGACTCGGTCGCCGACGCCAGAACGCTCCTCGAGAACGCCGGCGTCCGGAACTACGGGTGGATCCCGTGGCTCGCCGAAGACGGCCACTACGCCGGCACCGTCGGCGAGGACCAGCGCGCGGCCGGCCACTACGACCTCACCTCGTGGAGCGACTTCCCGCCGATCATGTACCTCCGCGGCGACCTCGCCGCCCCACAGTACGCCTACGACGGCGGAATCCGGGACTGGATCGAAGCGAGACTCTAAGGGGTGAAGCGCCCACCGGCCGGTTCGGTGCGTCGAAACCACCGGACGAGAGCGCCAGTCCCCCAACTCGGTTGACGTGCCTGGAGTTCGCTGGACGCGACCGCTACCACACGCCCCGCCATCGGGCGATTCTCTGCGAGCGGTCAGGGAGGCTAACTGTCGACAAGCACGACCTATTTGGTGCATAATCTAACATATCTGTAAAAGTGTATTTCCGGCGTTCGTGTGAAGGCCCTCGGGCATGAAACGACGAGAGTACCTCGGCGCGGCAGGCGCAGCGGCAGGACTCGGGTTCGTTGGCAGCGTCGACGCGACGACCTACCACCAGACGCTCGACGTCGTGGACGACCTCGGGGTCGACAACACCGGGCAGACGCCCATCGGCGACACGCTAGAGCCACACCTCCAGGACGCTACACGACTCGAGTTCCCCGACGGCCGATACCTCGTCGACCAGCTCGTCCTCTACAAGCTCACGAACTTCTCGATGGTCGCCACCGGTGACGCCACCCTCGTCCCCGGCGACATCCCGACCGACGGCAACGTCTGGATCGGCGGTGGCGCAGTCCGAAACCTCCGGTTCGAGGGGTTCACCCTCGACAACACCGGTCCGGTCGGGCCGACCGTCGGCTTCAGCGCGTACGACGGCCTCGTCGTCCGGGACATCGAGAAGGTCGGCGCCCACGACAGCCACCGCGCCGCGTTCGGGTTCAGCATCTGGGACAGCGACGGCAGCGGCCTCGTCGAGAACCTGCGCGCCACCGACGGCGACACCTACCACGGGTCCGTCGGCGCGGTCGGCATCTTCACGAAGACCGAAGGCTCGTTGACGTTCCGAAACTGCCGACTCGCCGACTGGGGCGACAACGCCCTCTACGGCAGCGACGCCACCGGCCCCGTCCACGTCGAGGGCGGCTACTACGCCAACAGCAACGTCTCCCAGGTCCGCGTCTCGAGCCCCGGGAGCAGCGTCCGGGACGCCCGCATCGAGGTCACGAAGCCACGGGGTGGCGACGCGAACATGCGCGGCCTCCGGGTCTGTGACGGCCCCGGGCCCGTCGAGGTCGAGAACTGCGAGATCGTCACCACCGCCGGCCAGGGGGGTGGCGGCATCGTCGTCTCCTTCGACGGTGGCTCCATCGACGTGACGGACACCCGCCTCCACATCGAACCAGACTACACGACGGTCGGTTCGAACGGCACCCGGACGGCCCAGGCCATCCTCGTCGACAACCCGACGGGCATCCAGGACCCCGGCTACCGGCGCTTCTCGAACACCAGCATCACGGGCGGCGGGACCGACTACGGCGCGATCGAGTTCCGACGGGGGAACAACGAGCTCCGGAACGTCTGCATCAACCAGACCGGCGACCACCGGGATGGCGTCGTGCTCGACCCCGACTCGACGGACAACGCCATCCGCGACTCCAGCATCGCCGTCCCCCGCGCCCCAATCACGCGGAACGGCGCCGAACTCACCACGAGCAACAACGAGTTCAGTGGGACCTGCCCGACCCCCAGCGGCGTCACCTACGACCAGTACGAGACCGGTGCCGTGGAGCTCCGGTACGTCCCCATCCCGGCCGAATCGGGCCGACTGGCCAGACCGACGATGGCGACCTCCAGCCAGAACCCCACTGCGACCATCTACACGAACTACGGCTCGGACGCGATGTACCGGTTCGTCACGGGCAACCTCCCGAAGCTCGTCCGGGACTTCGTCGCGAACGGCGCGCTCGGCATCCGCTTCCGGTTCGTCCCCCGGAACACCGACGAGCGCTACCTGACGAAGCTCGGGCTCGGCGTCTGGGACAAGGAGCCCGAGAACTACTGGCAGTTCTTCGAATACCTCTACGCCAACCGAGGCAGCATCTCGTACGGCTCCGTCGGCGAAGCGCGAACGCTGCTCCAGGACGCCGGTGTCCGCAACTACGGCTGGATCCCGTCACTCGCCGCCGGCGACACCTACGACCACATCGTCGACGCCGACAGGGCCGCCGCGAACGAGCACGGCATCACGGGCTGGAGCGACTACCCACCGATACTGGAGTTCCGGGACCAGTTCGCGGCGCCACAGTACGCCTACGACGGCGGTATCAAGACCTGGTTGAACCGACGGCTCTAGCGCTAGCGTCCTCGACACGCACCCAGTCACCCGGGGCAGCACCGAGCCACTATCGAGTCGAGCCCGAGGCAGCAGAACGAGCCGTGTACGGAGTCAGTCGAAGAGCAGGCGGTTCACGACGACCTCGGTGGTGTCGACGTGGTCGTCGACGAACTCGTCCCGCCGGTCCGCCCAGTCGACGTTCGCGGAGAGGAGTTCGATGGCGGTCTCGATACCCTGCTCGTGGCGGTTGTCGTCGTGGAACGGGTAGAGGAGGCCGTACCGGTCGAGGCGGTCGACGATGCCGGGACGGGCGGTGTGGATGTAGACCGCGGGGGTCCCGAGGACGGCGCTCTCGAGGGACATCGTCCCGCTCTCGCCGACGAAGAGGTCCGCGTACGCGAGGAGGTCGTGCATGCGGTCGGGTTCGAGGTCGATGCCGCGGTCCGCCACCTCGGGCGGATGCGTGCTCTCGGAGGAGAGGACCACGTCGACCCCCGCCGACTCGATGCGGTGGACGACCTCGGCGACGTCGTCGAACCCGCCGTCACCGACGTCGTGGACGGCGCCCCAGCCGCCGTGCCGGAGGACGACGAAGCGGTCGTCGCGGGTGAGGCCGACCTCGCCGAGGACGCTCGGGTCGGGGCGGAAGCGGTCCGGGTGGAGGTACGCGAGTTCGTGGCAGCCAGCGTACCGTACCTGGTTGCTGCCGTGGTCGGCGTCGTAGCAGTCCGGCGTGAGGACCTCGTCGGCGAACGGGAACGCGATGCGGTTCGAGACGGTGGCGTGCTCGGTGTCCGTGAAGACGACGCTCCGGGCGCCGACGAGCGGGGCGACGTGCGAGACCGCGACGCCGCCGATGGCGGTCATGACGTCCGGCTGCAGGCGACGGGCGGCCCGCCAGAGTCGGTACTCGACGGCCGCCTGCCGCGCAGGAAGCGTGTACCGGGGACCGCGTTCGCCGAGGACCTCGTACTCGAACCCGTAGGCGTCCAGGAGGTCCGTCGCGACGTCCTTCGACACGACGAACAGGTGGACGTCGTGGTTCCGTCGCTCCAGCTCCCGTATCGTGTGCTTGTAGAAGTGGACGTGCGCGGGATGCTGGATGGTCACCACGACCGTCCGGGAGCCCGCGCCCGCGGCGGGGGCCACGCTACCGGCGTCCTGACGTCGGGTTTCACTCATGCTGACTACACAGAACGGCCATACGGACTTCCTTATGTGCTCGCTATGTCCGCGAATAGCTGTTGTCAACCGTTCATCCGCCGATTCTCCGACATCGCGGTGTCAGGGCGGTCTCCCGCGGTCTCACCGCACTCCGCCCGTCGAGCCCCCTGCTTATCGCGCCTATAATAATGCCCGAACCGGACGTCTGGCCAGTACGGATGACCCGCAGACGCACGTTCCTCCGCACGACAGGTATCGCCGCCCTCGGCGGCCTCACGAGTATCGCCGGCTGTCTCGGTCAGGGTGGCAGCTCGACCCCGACCTCGACGACCACGACCAACGCCACCACGACCAGCAGCGGGAACGAGACGACGACCGAGAACCAGCCGAAGGAGAGCCCCGGAGGCGAGCGCTTCCACCTCGGCGCAACCACCTCGATCGACGACTTCGAGGACCTCGGTCCCTGGAACGCCGAGAACGGGACGATCGAGGCTGACACCGAGACCGCCTTCCAGGGGTCCCAGTCCATGCGCGTCACCGCCCCCGAGTCCGATGGGTTCGCGTGGGCGAGCCGCGACACCGACTGGGACCTCAGCGGTTCGACGCTCTCCATGGCGATCAACCCCACGAAGCCCGTGGACAACGTCATCGTCGTCGTGCGCCTCATCGCGCCCGACACGAACAACGTCCACAAGATGGGCGAACTCCTCCGCATCCGCCCGAACCAGGGCTGGATGCGGCTCGACCTCGCCACCCGCGACTTCTCCGGCAGCCCCGACCTCTCCAAGGTGAAGCGCGTCGAGGTCGGGATGCGGGCGGCCGCGGGCCCGATCGACTTCAACGTCGACGACATCCGGAGCGCGCCCCGGCCCGACAAGGGCTACGTCGTGCTGTCCTTCGACGACTCCCTCGAATCCCACTACACGGAGGGCTTCAAGACGATGCAGGAGTACGACATGCCCGGGAACGTCGGCGTCATCACCGGCCAGATCGGCACCGACGGCTCGCTCACCATGAGCGAGATGAACGAGATGCGGGACGCCGACTGGGAGTTCGCCTCCCACAGCACCCGCGACGCCGCCCTCACGAAGCTCTCCACCCAGGAGATGTGGCTCGCCATCAACGACGCGAGCGACTGGCTCACGTCCAAGGGATTCGCGAAGGGCAACGAGTCCTTCGTCTACCCACACGGTGTCTTCGACGACAAGATCGCCGAGTTCGTCGGCGGGAACCACTCCATGGGCTTCCGCTACATGGACCCCCTCAGTGCCGCCAGCGGCCAGATCACGGACCCCCTCACCGTCGGCCGCGGGAACGCCGCCTACGACCAGAAGCTCTCGAAGACGATGGTGAACTACGCCGAGCACTTCAACAACATCGCCGTCCTCACGTTCCACGACATCGCCCGGAACGGCGGCCTCAGCATCACCCCCGAGAAGTTCCAGGACCTCATCGACTACATCTCCCGCCGCGACGTCGAGGTCGTCACGTTCTCGGATCTCAAGAAGAACCACTTCGCCGACTAAGGACGATCGCCGGCCCGAAGAGGCGCTCCCGATATTTTCTGGAATCGAGTACTTCGGTTTGAAAAAGCTGTTTTCGTTCGCTAATCGAGGATACGATAAGGTAGAGCCAGCGCTCGGAAGATACAGCCAGCGCTCGGAAGATACAGCCAGCGCCCAGGAGATATCGGGGAACTCGGATCGAACCGACGGTGCCGGTGAAACACGAGTGGCTATCGCCTCGGTCGCGCCACAGAACACGGTCCCAGTTCGGAAGACCGCTCAGGGCCCTGACACAGTTATCCCCGGCCCAATCAACGGCTACTGTTGTGGCGTCTGGAACGCCCCAAACGCGTATTCCAGGGCGACTAACACGACCCCCATCGTCACCGCCTGGAGGACGTACAGCTCCGCACTCAGTACGAGGCCGACGATGAGAACGCCGGTGGCCGCAGACGCACCCAGGAGGACTGCGTACCGGAGGCGCGAGAGGCCTCTGGCCCACTGGTCGGCTCGCCCGAAGAGCTGTCTGATGGAGGACCTAATCGATGGCTGGTGGCTGCGCACCAAAGAAGCTTCGAGGTCCGCTGGAGAATCCGATTGACCGTATACCAACCGACTGAATGGAACAGTCCCTGATGGATTCACGCTCCCTTCCGCTTCCTGCGAAAGCCCGCTCCCGCTCGTGGCCTCTCGCCGAGATATTCCTCGTTCGCTAACGCTCACTCAGAATAGGGCCCGCCGAGAGACACACGACCGGTCGCCCCCTTTCAAATTCCCACCCGACCGCCTGCCAGCCGGACGAACCACCGACACCTGCCAGCCGGACGAACCACCGACACCTGCCAGCCGGACGAATCGGCAGGAAGACGTGGTTCGTTTCCCTGCCGGAACCACTGGAGTGGCTGGGAGGTACGTGGCTGCATCTATCGACCGGTCTCCTGCGGGTACTCACCATCACGTGCGGGATATGCGCCTGCCAATCTGTGCGCCTGGGGAGACCTGCTCGGTGGGCAGCAGCGAAATACTGCAAATTGAGCCTTCGTCAACTCTACTGAATCCCATCCACCACCGACGGCAGTTCGGTAAGGTCCTGTATGGTGTAGTCGGGTTCCTGGACCGGTTCTTCGTCGTCCTCGTTCTCGACCCAGACGGTGGTCATGCCGAAGGTGTCGGCCATCAGGAGGTCCTCGTTGTACTCGTCGCTGACCATCACGATCTCGTCGTCGACGCCCTCTGTGCATCGCTGGTAGCCCCGTGGGTGTGGTTTCGGGCGTTCGATCTCGCTGGAGACGACCAGTTCGTCGAAGGCGTCGAGGACGCCGTGCTCCTGGAGGACGGTCTCGATCCAGGGCTGCACCATGTTCCCGAAGAGCCAGAGCGAGTGCTCGGACGCGAGTTCGACGATGACGTCCCGGTGGTCGGCGGGGAAGTCGGGGTCGAGCCACGTCTGTTCGAGGTACGCGAAGCACGCGTCCTCGCTTGCGCTGGTGAGCGTCGAGAGCACGTCGACGTACTCCGCGTCGTCGTTCAGGAATCCCGTCCGGTAGAGATAGTACGCCAACCAGCCGGGGTAGGGGTCCTGGTCCGGTGACACACCGAGGACGTCGGCGTGTTCGCGTTCGTCCGTGTGGTGGACGATGACGCCGCCGTAGTCGAGGACGACTCGCATACGTACCGCTCTGGTCGTGAGCCCAAATCGTTTCGGACAGCGCCGGGGCATCGCGGCCGACGAGCCGTCTCGATGAGCGCGTCTATGCCAGAAAAGCCATACGGCCCCGCCGCGACACCCCGACAGCCAGCAACACGCACCGACTGGCCCCGCCCATGCACACCCGTAGAACCCTCCTGACTACCCTCGGCGGTGGACTGCTGGCCGGAACGGCCGGCTGTCTGGACACCGTCAACCCGTTCCGGTCACCCCCGACGTTGGCGTATCTCAAGCTCGCGAACCTCAGTGACTCGCCTCACGAGTTCGACATTCGCGTTCGACGAGACGAGGCGACCGTTCACGAATCGACCCACCAGCTCGCAGAGGACCGCGCTGTGTCTGGGTATGCCGAACGCTGTACCTGGATGGAGGCGCCCGGGTCGTACGTCGTCTCGGCCCGAGTCGACTCGGGCGAGTGGGTGACGCAGTCGGTAGCCGAGGGGCTGCGTGGCCAGCCCGACAGCGCGATGGTCTACGTCGCGTACGACGCGTGGAACCGCGGTCGGCTCGTCTTCTTCGTCGAACCCGACTCCACGAGCGCCGACGGGTCCGGCGGTCCCTGCCAGCTGGACGCGGGGACTGAAGCACACAAGGCCGATCGCGTCGAGTAGGCCGCGATGTCGTCGGCGACCGCCTGAATCGCGTCGTTCAACTCGTGGAACACGTCGTCCTACTCCCCGTGCGCGAGCCGGAACGTCACCAGATACGTCGATACCGCCCGCCACGCAGTCGCGGACAAAGAGGTTCGGGAACAGCGCGCGGTTGAGTACCGGATCGAGCCGTGGCGTGTTCCGGGTCGGCCGACCGTCGAGTTATTCGGTCGACCCGTAGGCGACCTGCCAGCCCGCCCGGTCGCCGTCGCCGAGCGTCCGCTTCCGGGTGGCGCCGGCCGAGGTCTGGTGGAACATCGTCTGGTCGGGTGCGTCGGTGACGTCCAGAAGGGCGTTGTGGCCGAGTTCGTGCGTCAGGACGCTCTGGACGTCGAAGGCGTCGACGGACCCGCCGGCGGTGGCGCTGTCGACGAACCACGTTCGGTTCGGGTTCATCCGGATGTCGACCTCGAGGAGTTTGCTGGTGCCGGACGCCCACCGCCAGTGCGCGCGGCCGAGGGAGTCGTCGGGCATCTCCTCCCAGACGAGTTCGTTGACGCCGTTCTCGAACGTGATCGAGTCGAGCGAGTCGTCCATGCGGGGTGCGGTGAACACGTCGGGGGTGCCGGCGACCCCGTTCCAGGCGTCGAAGGACGCGGTGACGGCGTCCGTCACGCCGTCCTCCGCGAGATAGTCGGGGTACGTGCTCGTCCCGACGGCGAACGTCACGGGGAGCGAGTGCCAGCACAGGTCGTTCTCGTGGCGTCTGTACGGCCCAGACGGGTGGGCTGAAGCGTGCGACTGGGGATGGGATTCGGCTGGGTAGTGGATGGCCGTGCCCCTGCCGGGGTCGCCAGAACGAGAGTTGCAGCCGGCGAGTCCGACGACGCTCCCCGTCGCTATCGTTCCGAGGAAGGCACGGCGCGACTGACCGCCGGATGGAGGGTCGTCGGACATCACGCGACGGTTCGGCCGGCGGGACGTAACGGGTTTTGGCCAGCCCGATGAGAGAACGTGCTCGACAGTGCGGGCAGGCCGGAAGCAGGCGCAGTGGTCGGTTATCGTCGTGGGGAGGCGGCTCGTCGCATCCCGGTGAGGACGCTGTAGGCCAGGCCGGGGAGCTGGTGCGCGCTGGGTCGACGGGCGTCCGTGAGGTAGGAGAGGCCGGCGCGGAAGCGGCCGGCCTGGAGGTAGGCGCGGGCGACCGCGAGCCGATGGCGGGCGACGATGTCGTAGCCCTCGGCCTCGAGTGCGTCGACGGTGTCCCGGTAGGTGTCGAGGTAGTGGCGGTCGGCGGCGGCGAGGCGGTCGGGGGCGGGGTCCGGGGACTCGAAGCGGTCGACGAGCGTGTCGTCGACGTACGCGAGCTGCCCCTGGCGGAGGAGGCGGATCAGGAACTCGGGGTCCTGGAAGCGGTCGAAGGACTCGTCGAACCCGTCGATGGCCTCGACGGTCTCCCGGCGGGCGAGCAGGGTCGAGCCGGCGCTCGTGTGGAGTTCGTCGGCGAGCACGTACCGGACGAGCTCCTCGCCGCCCTCGCTCGGGGGGTTCGGGCCGCCGACCTGGTCGAGGAGTCGGGTCGCGGCCGTGCGGATCGGGTGTGGGTCGTCCGTGACGAACTCGGCGTCACAGTAGACCGCGACCCAGTCGTCGTCCCGGCGGTCGAGTTCGGCGACCTGTCGGTCGAGCTTCCGGGGGCGCCAGGCGTCGTCAGAGTCGAGGAATGCGACGTACTCCCCGGTGGCGTGCTCGAGGCCGGTGTTCCGGGCGGCGCTCCCCCCTTGGTTCTCCGAATGGCGGACGTAGTGGAGGCGGTCGTCGTCGTACTCGGCGAGCACGTGGGGTGTCTCGTCCATCGACGCGTCGTCGACGACGACGAGCTCCAGGTCCTCGAAGGTCTGCCCCAGCACGCTGTCCACGGCGCGGGGGAGGATATCCGCGCGGTCGTAGGTCGGGATGATGACGCTGACGCGGGGCATGGTCGTGTCTCGAGGGATGGTCGGAGCGGGGTTGACTATGTGGCGGGTAAAGCCGGAAATGGATGAAACAGGTCGAACGACGCGGTCTATGGCTCTGATTAATCAGGGTGCCGGGACGATGGAACGGAGGTTACAGCGTCCGGTACTCGAAGCCGGCGTCGTGGGCGGCGTCCCGGTCGAGGCCGGACTGGAGGTCGACGAGCACGGGTTCGGGCGCCATCGCGGTGGCGATCCGGTGCGGGTCGAGGTCACCGAACTCGGCGTGTGGCGTCAGCACGACCACGGCGTCGAACCCCCGGAACGAGGGGTTGGTGGTCGTCTGGATGCCGAACGTCTCGCGGAGGGTGTCGTCGTCCGCGTGGGGGTCGTGGCCGACGACGGTCGCCTCGGCGGAGAGGTCCGCGACGACGTCGGCGACGGCCTGCCGACTGACGTCGGGGACGTTCGGTTTGTACGTCAACCCCATCACGAGGATCGTGCTGTCGTCGAGCGACCGGCCGGTGGCGGCGAGCCCGTCCCGGACGAGGTCGACGACGTGCCCGGTGAGCGCGCCGTTCACCTCCCGGCTCGTTCGGACGAGCGCGGGTGTGTAGCCGGCGTTCTCGCTCCGGTCGACGAGGTAGTAGGGGTCGACGGGGATGCAGTGGCCGCCGACGAGGCCGGGCCGGTAGTCGTGGAAGTTCCACTTCGTCGACGCGGCGTCCAGCACCGCGTCCGTATCGAGGTTCATGTGGTCGAACGCGATCGCGAGTTCGTTCACGAGCGCGATGTTGACGTCCCGCTGGACGTTCTCGACCACCTTCGCGGCTTCGGCGGTCCGGACGTCGGGGGCGCGGTAGACGCCCGCGTCGACGACGTTCTCGTAGAGCGCGACGAGTTCGTCGCCGGCTGCGTCGTCGAGCGCGCTCACGACCTTGACGACCTTGTCGAGGCCGTGGTCGTCGTCGCCAGCCGTCGCGCGCTCCGGAGAGTAGCCGACGTCGAAGTGCTCGCCACACGTGTAGCCGGAGGCGAACTCGAGGGCCGGGACGAGGACGTCCTCCGTCGCGCCCGGGTAGACCGTCGACTCGAGGACGACGGTGGTGTCAGGCGTGAGGTGGCGGCCGACGGTCCGGCCGGCGCTCTGGACGAAGGACAGGTCGGGGTCGTAGCTGTCGGTGACCGGCGTGGGGACGGCGATGAGGACGTAGTCGGCGCGCTCGATGGCGCCGGGGTTCGTCGTGAACTCGACGTCGCTCTCCTCGATGGAGCCGTCGCCGACGGTCTCGGTCGGGTCCTCGGCGGCCCGGAGCGTGTTCACGCGGTCGTCGTCCACGTCGTACCCGAGGACGTCGAATCCGGCGTCGTCGAACGCGACGGCGAGCGGGAGGCCCACGTACCCCAGGCCGACGAGGCAGACGGACGCGTCGGTGACGCGGTCGGCGGGCGCGGCGTCGGCGTGGGCGGCATCACGTGACATGGGTCCACTCATCAGTCGTCGCCACGGTTGGCTGCGGCCACCGGTGGTTCGTCGAGGCGCTGGGCGAGTTCGACGACGCGGAGGCCGTCGCGGCCCGAGACGACCGGCGTGCCGCCGTTCCGCACGACGTCGGCGAACGACCGGAGCTCGCGCTTGAGGGGTTCGTCCTCGTCGACGGCGAGCTGCTTCACGACTTTCTCCTCGCCGGGCGTGTGGTTCCCGGAGGGCTGCTCGTGGACCTCGACGGTCTGGGCGTCGTAGTCCACGTGCACGAGGCAGTCGTCGGCCGTGACGGTGAGCTCGCGGGCGCGACGCTGACTGACCCGGGATGCCGTGAGCTGGCCGATGGTGTCGTCGTCGAACTGGAGTTCGGCGGTGGCGTACCGGCCGCCTCGCGTGTGGAGCGAGGAGACGGACTCGACGTCGCCCTCGACGAGCGACAGGAGGACGTCGAGGTCGTGGATCATGAGGTCGAGCACGGCGGAGTCGTCGATGTCGCGGCCGGCAGGGGGCGGATTGCAGCGCCGCGCGGACACCGCGATGACGTCGAGCCCCTGGACGTACCGTCGGAGGACGTCGACGGCGGGGTTGAAGCGCTCCACGTGGCCGACCTGGACGGGGACGCCGTTCTCCTCGGCGAGCGCGAGCAGCTCGCGACCCCGGGCAGACCGTTCGACGAACGGTTTCTCGACGAGGACGGGGATGCCGCGCTCGATGCAGTCGCGCGCGAGGTCGTAGTGGTACTCGGTCGGGACCGCGATGGAGACGGCGTCGACGCGGTCGAGGAGGTCCTCCCAGTCCCGGGCGACCGTGCCGTACCGGGCAGCGGTCTCGCGGGCGGCCTGGTCGTCCGCGTCGGTGACACCGACGAGCTCCGTGTCACCGAGTTCGGCGTAGATGCGGGCGTGGTGGTCGCCCATGGAGCCGACGCCGACGACGCCGGTCTCGACGGGCTTCATCAGGCACGCACCCCCTGGAACGCCTCGATGACGTCGACCACCGCGTCGACGTCCTCGCTCGTCACGTTCGGATGGACAGGGAGGGACAGTACTTCGTCGGCGAGTCGTTCGGCGACCGGGAGGTCGCGTTCGACGTGCCGGTACGGCGGCTGCTGGTGGACGGGCGTCGGGTAGTAGACGGCGGCGTTGACGTCGTGGTCGTACAGGTGCTCGCGGAGGTCGTCACGGCGCTCCGTCCGGATCGTGTACTGGTGGTAGACGTGGTGCCGGTCCGGGGGCTCGACGGGCGTCCGCACCGGAGTCTCGGCGAGCGCCTCGTCGTACCGGACGGCGTTCTTCCGGCGGGCAGCGGTGTAGTCGGGAAGTCGGTCGAGCTGGACGCGGCCGATGGCGGCGGCGAGGTCGGTCTGCCGGAAGTTGTGGCCGACCTCCTGGTGCTCGTAGGTTCCCTCGCCCGTGCGCCCGTGGTCGATGAACGCCCGGACGTTGTCGGCGAGCGCGGGGTCGTCTGTCACGACCATGCCGCCCTCACCCGTCGTCATGTTCTTCGTCGGGTAGAACGAGAACGTCGTGACGTCCCCGTGCGTCCCGATCGGCTGCCCGTCGATCTGGGCACCGTGGGCCTGTGCGGCGTCCTCGACGAGCGCGACGTCGTGCTCGTCGGCGACCTCGCGGAGCGCCTGCGTGTCCGCGGGCAGCCCGTAGAGGTGGACGGCGAGGATGGCCTCGACGTCGTCGTTGGCCTCGAGGTAGGCGTCGACGCGCTCGGGGTCGAGGTTGAAGGTCTCCGGGTCGACGTCCGCGAACACCGGCTGGAGGCCGGCGAACCGGACGGCGTTCGCGGTCGCGACGAACGTGAACGGCGTCGTGACGGCCTTCGACCCGGACGGGAGGTCGAGGGCTTCGAGGGCGGCGTGGAGGGCGGTCGTGCCGTTCGAGGTGGCGACCGCCTCCCGGGCGCCACAGTAGGACGCGAACTCGGACTCGAACGCGTCGACCTCGTCGCCGGCGGCGAGGTGGCCGGACGCGATGACGCGCTCGACGGCCCGCTGCTCGGCGTCGCCGAGGTCCGGGTCGGCGATACCGATCATGGCAGCACCTCGCGGCCTGAATCGGTGGTCGACGGCTGGTGGTTGCGGTGTCTCACTGTGGCCTACACTCCCCCACCGATGCGCTTTATTATGGAGCGAGTAAGCCCAGCGTGGCCGATATTAAGCGATACCCCGATGTTCGCTTATCTCGTGGGTAAGGCTCGCGACTAGTTGATACGGTGGTGAAACAGTCTCGGCGGTTTATGCGCCGTGCACGGGAACAGTCGTGCTGAATGACCGCCAGGCAGTACCTCGACCTCGTCGCGACGATGGGGCTCGCCGGCCTCCCGGTGCTCGTCCTCCTCGTCCTCGGGGCCTCGCCCGTGACCCTGCTCGTCGCCCTGCCCCTGCTCCTCCTGCTCCCGGGGTACGCGATCGTCTCCGCACTCTACCCGGTCCGGGGGTCGACGTCCATTGGCCCCGTCGGCCGATTCGCCCTCTCGATCGCCCTGAGCGTCGCCGTCACGCCGGCCGTCGCGTTCGTCGCGAACTACACCGTCGGCGTGTACGCGCGCCCCGTCGTGGTCGGTGTCGCCACCGTCACGATCTCGGTCGCCGTCGTCGCCATGGGGCGCCGTGCCGGGGTGGACCCCGACGCCAGCGCTGGCCCGGACCCTCTCGGCCGCGTTGCGACGATAGCCGACCGCTACTTCCACGGGTCCCGGAGTCTCCGAACGACGGCGCCACTCGAGGCGACCTCGAAGACCGACGTCGTCCTCAATCTCGTCGTGGTCGGCGCGATCCTCGTGTTCACCGCGAGCGTCGGATTCGCGGCGCTCGTCCCCCAGGACGCCGGCGTCTCGGAGGCCTATCTCGCGACCACGTCGGGCGAAAACGTCACCATCGTCCAGGACCCGAGCGAACTCTCGCAGGCCCAGCGCGACTCGGTCGTCGCGGTCGTCGAGAACCAGGAGGGCCACGAGCAGTCGTACACGGTCCAGATCGTCGCCCAGGACGTGACGCGGACGAGCGATGGCGTCCAGGTGGACGGCGAACGCGAACTCGGGACCCAGTCGAACACGGTCGCCACCGGGTCGGCGTGGCAGGTCGATGTCCCGCCGAGCGACGGCGACCGGACCGTCGTCCGGGTCTACCAGGGTCAGGCGGACAGTGAGCCCGCCTACCGGCTGGTGCTCCAGGAATAATGTGGCCGTGGACGCACGCCCTCTTCGGGTACGCCTGCTACTCGCTCGCCGTCCGAACCGGCTTCCGACGACGGCCGACGGACGCTCCCGCCCTGCTCGCGGTCTTCGCCGCCGTCCTTCCGGACCTCGTCGACAAACCCCTCGCGTGGACGTTCGGCGTCGTCGGGTCGGGCTACGGCCCCGCTCACTCGCTCCTCGTCGGGGTGCCGGCTGCGGCGGCGTTCGGTGCCTGGCTCTGGCAGCGCGGCCGTCACGAGGCCGGACTCGGGTTCCTCGTCGGATACGCCTCCCACCTCGTCGGCGACCTCCTCTTCCAGCTCTGGGACGAGGGCGAACTCGTCTTCTCGGTCGTACTCTGGCCGCTCGGCCCGGCGTCCCCGGACTCCTCCGGGAACCTGCTCGAACACGTCGTCTTCTTCCTGTTCCGGTACGCCGGCCAGATCCGGGCCGGCGAAGCGACGACGTACCTCCTGGCGACCATCGCCCTCGCCGGGGGCGTCGTCGTCCTCTGGCTCGTGGACGGCGCCCCGGGTGTTCGGTGGCTCATCCGGCGGGACTAAGCCCGTCTTAGAACCGTTCCACGACCGTTCCGCCGACTTACCTCGGTGATAGTAAACGCCCTTGACGTGGTATGCTCGTGCATGGCGACCGACACGCGCAGGCGTGACCGCGACCCGCCGTCCCCGCCGGACGACGTGCCCGTCCGGACGCACGGTCCCAGCGGCGGTCACGTGACCGAATCCGAGTTCTACGACGTGGTGGGGAACGACCGGCGCCGGGCCTGTGTCCGGTACCTGCTCGGGACGACGGGGGAGACGTCCGTCTCCGAGCTCGTCTCGTACGTCGTCGACCGAGAGGTGGATGCCCGGAACGACCACGACGGCGTCGACGCGGTGGACGCATCCCACCGGAAGAGTGTGTACTCGTCGCTCCGCCAGACGCATCTCCCGCTGCTCGTCGACTACGGCATCGTTCGCTTCGACCCCGACGAGAACAGGGTGGAGCCAGCGCCCAGCATCGCAGCGTTCGAGGACGACGACACCGGGACGCCACTCCCCGGGTCGTGGCCGTGGACGTACGTCGCGCTCGGCCTGCTCGCCATCGCGTGGTTCACGGCGGGCATCTTCGACGTGATCTCGCTCACCGACCGGCGGTTCCTCCTCATCTCCCTCGGGTACGTCGTGCTCGTGTTCCTCGAGGGGCTCTGGGAGGTCCAGCAGCTCCGCCAGGCGCTCGACAGCGTCGCCGACGGCCGCTGATTCTCGCCTCGACTACTCGGGGACCGGCAAGGCTTCGTCCACACTCACGGTGCCGTCCGTCGCCAGCCGGAGCCACTGCCGGAGGTCGCGGATGCGGAGCTTGAACCGGGGCGGGTACCCATGCAGATCGGGTCGGTCGAGGAGGATGCGGCCGTCGAGGTTCTGGTCGGCGTACGCCGTGCGGCGGTCGGGCCATGGTGCGTCGAACGGTTCGAGGCCCGGAATCGACTGCCGGAGTCGTTTCTCGACCTGGTTCGCGAAGAACGAGTCGTGTGGCCGGTCGGGGGGTCGAGGGTCGAGGATGTCGGCGTCGATGCGCCGGAGGGCGTCGCGGAACGTCGCCTCGGTCCGGACTGCCGGCGGGGTCTGGAGGTGCCAGTCGACGAGGCCGGCGTCGGCGGCGACGAGCGACTCGGTGTACTGGTCGGCGAGGTGGGTGCGGAACGGGGTCGCGAGGACGTTCTGCACACCGAATCGCTCGAAGGCGGCGTACTCATCGGTCGCGCGGTCGGCACACTCCCGGTAGGCGGCACCGATGGAGTCGTCGAGGAACGCCTCATCGCTCCCAGCATCGAGGCCGGGCGTTCGGGGGATGAGGTCGGCCGTCGCGGGGAGGTAGCCCATGATGCCGGTGAGGTGAGTAAGTGGGTCGGGGTTGGCGTCGAGGGGGCCGCGGGGTATCGTGAGCCCGGCGACCTCGGTGGTCTCGCGGGGGAGGAAGTAGCCCCTGAGGAGGGTGTCGAGCAGGAGCCCGTGCGAGATAGCGTCGGCGTCGATGGCGTCGGTGTAGCCGGCGTGGTGGACGTGCAGCGATTCCTTCACGCCGTTGGTCGCCCGGATGGCCGTCTCGTCGCGGTCGAGATAGCGGCCGTCGGTCGGGAGGTGGACGTGTTCGGCGCCGTACCGGGCGGCGAGTTGGCCGGCGACGGCGACCTCGTCCGACCCCGTGGGGCCGACGGTGTAGGTGGTGTCGACGTCGTCCCGGCACGCGAGTAGGAGCCGCGAGTCGAACCCCGCGCTCAGCAGGGCGGCGTGGGAGCGCCCATCGACAGCTTCTGACGCAGTGTTCCGCCGGTTGATGGCGCGTTCGAGCCGTCGGGCGAGCACCTCGGCGTGGTCGCGGTCGCGGTCGTGGTCCCGGTCGCCGTCGCGGCCGGCTGGTCCGGTCGCGGCGCGGTGGCGGTACCGGTCGAGCTGGACCGATCCGTCCCGGGTGAGCGCGTGGTCGAGTAGCAACCGGTCGAGCTCCCGAATCGGCGTCCGGTGGTTGAGCGTGCCCCCGAGGTACAGGAACTCCGCGATTCCCTGGGGGTCGATGGTGGGGGATTCGATGGTTCGGGCGACGGAGGCGGCGTCGGACCCGAAGACGCGGCCGTCGATGGACTCGTTGCCGTCGCCGTCCACGGCCGCTTCGACAACTGCTGCAGACGCGGTGAAGCACTCCCATGACCGGATCGGGTCCGAGGTGATCGCGACCCGGTCGTCGTGTTCGACGACGGCGAGGTACGAGCCGTTCAGGCCGTCGAACGCGTCGATGCCATGGGTCTGGAACGCGTCGAGGAGCCACGCGGCGGCCGACCCGTCGAAGTGCGTCGGGACGAACGCTTCGCCCCAGACGACGGCCACGCCAGCATCGGTCGTCTCGATACTCGTCCGACCGGGCTGGCCGAGTGCGTCGTCTCGGACGCCGACGGTGACCGCCTCACCCTCGACCACGCGGTCGAACTCCCGCTCGCCGGCGAGGCTATCGAACGCCGACCCGTCGTCCAGCACGCCGAAGAGTTCGGTGTCCATCACGGTCACCCGGCCACCGAGCCTCCCGACGGGACGCTGGGCTGCAGGACTGCTCCGGCGAACACGCCGTCCGGGAACCAGCCACCGACGAACGCGAACAGGCCACCGGGCGACATCGAGTTCGTCGACGAGGTCGTCGTAGTCGTTGTCGATTCCTCGGTCGTGGTCGTTGTGGTCGATTCCTCAGTCGTTGTGGTCGATTCCTCAGTCGTCGTTGTCGTCGATGTGGTTGTCGTCGTGGTCGTCGATGTGGTTGTCGTGGTCGTCGTAGTCGTTGTCGTCGGTTCTTGAGTGGTCGTCGTAGTCGTTGTCGTCGGCTCCTCCGTTGTCGTCGTAGTCGTCGGCTCCTCCGTCGTGGTCGTGCTCGTGGTCGTGGGGTCTTCCGTGGTCGTCGTAGTCGTCGGCTCGTCGGTGGTTGGGTCGTCAGTGGTTGGGTCATCCGTCGTCGGATCGTCCGTCGTCGGATCGTCCGTCGTCGGGTCATCGGTCGTGCCCGTGGTGGTCGACGTAGTCGTGTCTGTCGTCGACGTGGACGTGTCCGGGTCGTCGGTCGTCCCGGAACCACCTCCGCCCGAGTCGGGGTCGTCGGTCGTCGCTTCCGTCGTCGAGGTGCCGGCCTGCTGGGTCTGCTCGTCCATCGGGGTGTCCTCGTCGACCTGGTCGCCGGTGGTCGCGGCGGGACCAGTCCCGCTGCCGCCGATGGGGCCGGCGTCGGGGACGACTGCGCCACCGAGGGAGAGCGTGATGCCGCCGACGAAGAGGAGGATGCCGACGACGGTGAGGACGTTCGGGAGCGATGGCGCGAGGCTCGCGCCGTCGAGGCTCCGACGGAATCGGCGGGCCGTGGTCCCGACGGGGTCCGGGAACTGGCCGAGGACGCCGAGGAGTTCGTCACCGGTGACGGCGCGGGTGGCGATGGCGACGAAGCCGAACGCGAGCGCACCCACGAGGGGGACGACGAGGAAGACGAGCGGCCCCTCGATGGCGCGGGAGAGGGCGATGATCGGGACGGCGGCGACGCCGGTCGTGACGAGGATGCGGACGGGGCGGAGGTCGCCGATCGGGTCGTAGCCGATGTAGCGGGCGCTCGCGACGTGAAGCGGGAGCATGACGCTGTACCCGATGGTGGTGGCGACGGCGGCGCCGACGATGCCGAAGCGGGGGATGAGGACGAAGTTCAGGACGGCGTTGATGGCGGCCGCAATCCCGGTGACGAGGACGAGCGGCCGGAGTTCGCCGCTGCCCTGCCCGATGGCGTAGATGGGGCGCACGACGGCGAGGGCGACCGCACCAGGGAGGAGGATGAGGAGTGGGAGGACGGCGTTCTCGAAGCCGGGGCCGTAGTAGAGCGGGATGAAGCGGTCGGCGAGCGCGGCGATGCCGAGCGCGAGGAGGGCGGTGAAGAGGACGGTGTAGCGGGTGGTCTTGGAGGCGAGGTCGTCGATCTCGTCGGTTCGGCGCTCCGACCAGAGGCTGGACGTGGAGTGGATGAAGATGCCCTGGATGGAGAGCGGGACGAACCAGAGGTGTTCTGCGAGGGCGAGTGCGGCGGCGTAGTCGCCGGTGAGTTCGTCGGTGAGGAAGGTTCGGATCATGATGACGTCGATCTTGTACAGGGAGGTCATGAACAGCACGAGCACGATGCTCATCGCGTTGAAGGACGCGAGCTTTCGGACGGGGAGCCGGCTGGGCGTCCGGGAGAGGACCTCCCGGAGGCGGACGCGCTGGGAGACGAGGAGGAAGCCGATGACGGCGACGAGGGCACCCCCGAGGATGTGCGCGAGGAGGACGCCGGTGACGCCGAGACCCGCCCACGCGAGGACGATACCGCCGATGCCCCAGACGGCGGCGTCGAGGACGCGGAGGGGTTCGGAGTACTGTTCCTCGCCGAGGCCGCGGAGGATGCGCTGCGCGAGCGACCGGAACTGGGCCGCGACGACCAGGCCGGCGAGCGCGAGCAGGTAGCGGTGGTAGTCCGGGCCGAACGCCCGGCTCGCGACGCCGGAGAACGCGACGCCGGCAACCAGGGCGCCCCCGCCGAGCGCGAGCAGGAGGGCGGAGCGGACGTAGAACCCGACGACGTGGTCCTCCCAGTCGGGGTAGCGATTCGATTCGCCGACGAACTTCTGGACGCCGTCGGTGACGCCGCTGGACACGACGATCATGAGGAGCGCGAAGCCCGACATGAGGAACTTGTAGTCGCCGTAGGCGGCCGGGCCGCCGAGGACGCGGACGAGGACCGGGGTGGAGAGGAACGTGATGGCGAACACGGCGACCCGGGCGCCGAAGATGGAGAGGAATCCGGAGACGATGCTGCGTGCCATATTATGGGGTCAGCGTTGCGTGGTGACGGGCGGGGAGACGAGGCGATACCCGGTTGGCTTGGGGCGGGCGGACTGGGTGCGGGCGGACCGGATGCGGGCGGACTGGGTGCTCGCTACTCGGGGACCGGTGCGTCAGGGACCGGTGTGGGTGGTGGGCTCCCGCTGTGGGCTGGTCGGGACACGGGTCGGTCATCTGGAGAGGTCTTGGGGTGACCCGGCATTTACTATAGAGCGGTTAAGTCGCGTCCGGCCCGGCCTGGACGAGTTCGACGCGGTCGACGGGATATTCGTCGGCGGGCGGCGGTGGCTGGCGGCCGCCGAGAACGACGCCGAGGAGGGTGAGGAGGTAGGCACAACCGTCGGCGAGCGTCCGCCTGGTGCCGGTGCGGGCGGCGTAGCAGGCGACCGCGACCGTGCTGAGCCCCGTCCAGGCGAGGAACAGGCGACGGGAGCGGGCGGCGAGCAGGAGGCCGAGCCCCAGCCAGCCCGCCGCGAGGAAGGAGTGGCGGAGGGCGAGGACGTGTCGGGCGAGCACGCCGGGGTCGCTGGCTCCCTTCCGGACGGCCTGCCCGACGCCGTGGAAGTAGCCCCGGCGCCACCGACGAACGGGGTCGGAGAGCGAGCCGGTATCCGGGTGGGTGGCGACGACGGTGGGGAGGCGGTATAGATCGTAGCCGGCGGCCCGAAGGCGGAAGCCGACATCGGTGTCCTCGGAGGCCTGGAGGTAGGGGTCGAACCCGCCGACGTCGTCGAGGATGGCGGCGTCGTAGAGAGCGACGCCACGGAGGGCGTCGACCTCGTTCGGGGCAGTCTGGTCGGCACGTTCGTCGGCGGGCCGGTCGTTGAGGTGGCCGGTGACGCCGGCGACGGACTCGGTCCGAACCAGTTCGAGGGCGTCGGCGAGCCAGCCGTCGGTGAGCTGCATGTCGCCGTCGACGAACAGGATGTAGTCGCCGCACGCGTGCGTGGTGCCGACGTACCGACCGGCTCCGGGGGAGGTGAGTTCGTCGTCGGGGATCCGGAGGACGGTGACCGGGTAGTCGGTCGCCAGCGAGACCGAGTCGTCGGTCGAGTTCGAGTCCACGAGGATGACCTCGTAGCTGGGGCCCTCCCGGCAGAGGGCCAGGACGGACTCGAGACAGTCTGCGACGTTGGCAGCCTCGTTCCGCGTGACGACGACGACCGAGAGAGTCGGGCGTGGCGGAGCGCTCATAGAGTCTGTTGGACACACGAACGGGCGACCCGGGCTTAACTAGCGGCACCATAAGGACGCCCCGCGCGGGGACGCGGGACGAGGATGACGGTGGCGCGCCTCTGGCGAGTCGGGCGCTGTTCGGTCGGTCGGCGCCATAGGTCCTCTATAATAAATGACGGTCGATGCCTTGCATTGGTCGATGCGAGTAACAGACCTCCAGAGACGCCACGTCGCGGCCATCGGGGTCGCGGCCCTCGTACTGTTCGCCGGCTGTTCCGGCCTCACGTCGAGTGACGATACACCGTCGAGCACCACGCAGGCGCCGACGGAAACGACGACCAGCCAGACGACACAGACCACGACCACGAGCCAGACGACACAGACCACCGATGACTCGGGTGGGAGCGGGAGCGACACCGGTTCTGACTCCGGGAATGCAGCGAGCGCCGAGATCCAGGGGACCATGACGGTCCTCATCGGTGGCTCCCAGGTCGCCCTGGATGGCGACAGCGGACCCGTCACCTTCCGAAGTGGCGACCGCGCGTGGTTCTCCAACGAGAGCGGCGTCACCGTCGCCGACGCAGTCGCTTCGCAGGACGTCGAGCTGAGCGCCGACGCCCTGACCTACGAGGACACCACGTACAGCAGTGCGGACGAGGGGACGACCGTCGAGGTCCGTGTGAACGGTGAACCCGTCGACCCCACCCAGTACACCCTCCAGAGCGGTGACTCCGTCTGGGTCTACGTCTCCACGAGCGAGACGGACATCCAGCCACCGGGCGAGTACATCCAGGAGGCGAACGACCACCAGCACGGCGCGATCGAGGTCGTCGTCAACGGTGAGGCCGTGAACCTCTCGAAGGAGCAGTACCAGCACATGGACGACCACTTCCACCTCGAGGGAGGTGACGGTGACACCTGGCACGCGCACACGTGGAGCGCCACGTACGGCTGGGCGATGTCGACCCTCGACATGAACGTCACCAGCGAGACGGTCACCATCAACGGCACCACCTACGACGACAGCGACGACGGCACCTCCGTTTCCGTCATGGTGAACGGCGAGCCGGTCGAGAACCCCGGCGACTACCGGCTGAAGGACGGCGACAGCATCGAGGTCGTCGTCGAGGAGACGAACTAAGCGCGAACAGCGACCCGGCGCAGCGCCTGATCGAATCGCCTCCAGACCATCCACGTTCTTCGCACCGCACGTTCCGAGCGTACCCACCGCCAGTCGGGCTGCCCGTTCGGGCGTGCGGGTTACGTAAAGCTCGGGGACCGTTCCGAGCGTTTCAGCCGGGTTACCTGGCGCATAGTAAATCAGGTCTCACGTCTTCGAGTACTCGTGCCGTCGAACGAGACGGCACATCGCCAGGAGGAGGCGACACGCGATCGGCCGTGGAACAGCAGCGAGCCTGCACACACCACCCAAGCCGAAACGCCGTCGCTTTGACACGGGGACGGCGGTTCCGTCTACATCGTCCCGCGGCCCCCGCCGCGGGACCGTCATCCAACTTCTCGACGACGATCGTTCGTACAGCCATCGCCAGTCGTCGATCGCTGCGGGAGACTGCCATCGTCTCAACACACTTATTGCGGCGACGGGGATTACTTCGGAGCATGAGTACCGTCACGGTGACGCTCCCCGACGGCGCCACGCTCGAGGTGGAGTCGGGGGCAACGGTCGAGGACGTAGCGTACGAGATTGGGCCTGGCCTCGGCCGTGACACAGTCGCCGGGAAGCTGGATGGCGAGCTCGTGTCGAAGGACGAGCCCATCACCGAGGACGTCGAGATCGAGATCGTGACGGAGGGCAGCGACGAGGCCCTCCGCCTCCTCCGGCACACGGCCGCGCACGTGTTCGCGCAGGCGCTCCAGACGCACTACCCCGACGCGAAGCTCGCCATCGGGCCGCCGACGGACGACGGTTTCTACTACGACGTCGGCGGCATCGACGTCGACATGGACGACCTCGCCGCCGTCGAGGAGACGATGCAGGAGATCATCGACGAGGACTACGACGTCCACCGCGTCGAGGTCCCGCGCGAGGAGGCCCTCGAATTCTACGAGGACAACCCCTACAAGACCGAGATCCTGCACGACGAAGCCGCGGGCGAGGATCCCGTGACGTTCTACGAGCAGGACGACTGGCGCGACCTCTGCAAGGGCCCGCACGTCGACGCCACCGGCGAGATCAGGGCGTTCACGCTCCTCGAGGTGAGCGCGGCGTACTGGCGGGGCGACGAGGAGAACGACACCCTCACCCGCGTGTACGGGACGGCGTTCCCGACGGAGAAGGGGTTGGAGACGTTCCTCGAGCAGCGCGAGAAGGCGAAGGAGCGCGACCATCGGAAGATCGGGCAGGAGCTCGACCTGTTCAGCATCGACGACACGACCGGCCCCGGCCTGCCGCTCTATCATCCCGCCGGGAAGACGGTGCTGAACGAGCTCTCGGACTACGTGCACGAGCTCAACCGCGACATGGGCTACCAGGAGGTGGAGACGCCACACCTGTTCCGGACGGAGCTCTGGAAGCAGTCCGGGCACTACGAGAACTACGTCGACGACATGTTCCTCCTGGACGTGAACGACGACGAGTACGGATTGAAGCCGATGAACTGCCCGGGCCACGCCACCATCTTCGACCAGCAGTCCTGGTCCTACCGCGACCTCCCCGTCCGGTACATGGAGGACGGGAAGGTGTATCGGAAGGAACAGCGCGGCGAGCTCTCGGGTCTCTCTCGGGTGTGGGCGTTCACCATCGACGACGGCCACGTGTTCGCGCGCGCCGACCAGATCGAGGACGAGGTGGAGCGCATCATGGACGTCATCTTCGAGATCCTCGGGACGTTCGAGCTCGACTACGACATCGCGCTCGCGACCCGGCCCGACAAATCCGTCGGGAGCGACGAGATCTGGAACCGGAGCGAATCGATCCTCGCCGACGTGTTGGACGATCGTGACGTCGACTACCACGTCGAGGACGGCGACGGCGCGTTCTACGGCCCGAAGATCGACTTCTCGTTCGAGGACGCGCTCGGACGGAGCTGGGACGGGCCGACGGTCCAGCTCGACTTCAACATGCCCGAGCGCTTCGACCTCGAGTACACGGGCAGCGACAACGAGGCCCACCAGCCCGTCATGATCCACCGCGGCATCTACGGGAGCTACGAGCGGTTCTTCATGGTGCTCATCGAGCACTACAATGGGAAGTTCCCGCTCTGGCTCTCGCCCGAGCAGGTGCGCGTCCTGCCCGTGAGCGACGACAACCTCGCGTACGCGAAGCAGGTCGCCGGTCGCCTCGGCTCGGATGGGTTCCGCGTCGAGATCGAGGACCGCGACTGGACCGTCGGGCGGAAGATCCAGCAGGCGCACGAGGACCGCGTCCCCTACCAGGTCATCGTCGGCAGCAACGAGGAGGAAGCCGGCACCGTGAGCGTCCGGGACCGGAAGGAGCGCGAGCAGAAGGACGTCCCGTTCGAGGACTTCAAACAGCATCTCGAACAGGAGCGCACCGGGAAGGACATCGAGCCGAGCTTCATCGACGAATAACGCCGCAGCCGCCGTCTATTCGGCCCGGTTAGGTTGGTGGGTCTTCGACGCCGCCGAACCCGGGGAGGACGTGATCGACGACGAGGAGTAGCAAGACTGCGGAGAGTATCACGAGCCCCTCGTTCGGGGTCGAGAGGAGGCCGAGCGAGACGATGAGCGTCGTCGCGCACGCGGGGGCGTGACGGAGGTCCGTCGCCAGCATCGCGAGGCTCGTCAGTCCCACCGAGAGGACGGCGCTCGCGGCGAGCCGGGCCGTCTCGACGGTGAGTGCGGGCGGGAGCGTCGTGACGGCGAGCCCGGGCGCGAAGAGGTGGTACGCGACCAGGCCACCGGCGACGCCGAAGAGGTGGCCGCCGAAGACTCGTTCGGGCCGACTTGTCGCCGACGACGGACTCACCGCGAGCGCGTAGGCTGACGGACCGAGGCTCGGGAAGAGGTAGGGGAGGCCGCTCGCCCACGCGACGAACGCGAGCCCCACGAGGAGCGTGCAGACGCGGCCCGTCGTCAGCAGGGCTTCGACGACCGAGGGGCGTTCCACGACCGGTTCGAGGACGGTGCGGCCACGCCGTGCGAGCCGCTCCCCGGGATTGGAGAGCGACTGCACCACGGCGTCGGACAGCGACATTGACGCCCGCTTGACCCTCATGACGGAAAACAGTCGCCATCTTGGTCGACCCACAGCGCCACGGGCAGACGGTTACGGCCATCGTAACCAGTCGTTTCGGTCGCCTCGGCCCGAAACCATCCCCGACGGATTTCCGTCTGACGCCACTCGAACCCGACGCATGGCCACCGACGGCTACGACACCACCCGCGACTACCAGACCATCCTCCAGCTCCAGATCGAGGAGGGGTTGAAGGAGCTCGAACGACCGCCCACGGGACAGTTCCTGTCCGCCCTCACCTGTGGGCTGACCCTCGGTATCGGCGTGTTCGGCCTCCTGATGTTCTCGACCGTGCTCGGGCCGGTGCTCGGCGAGGGCGTCGTCCACCTCCTCCGGTCGGGCGCCTACACGTTCGGGTTCGTGCTCGCCATCATGAGCCAGACCGAGCTCTTCACCGAACACACGACGCTCGCCGTCTTCCCCGTGCTCTCGGGCGACGCTGACGCCACGAGCCTCGCGCGATTGTGGACGCTCGTCTTCGTGGGGAACATCGTCGGCGGCACCCTCTTCGCGGGCTTCCTCTTCGTGAGCGGCCCCTCCCTCCACCTCATCGACGAGCAGGCGTTCGTGGACGTCGCGTCGACGTTCATCGGGCTCTCGTCGACGGGGGTGTTCACCGGCGCCATCCTCGCTGGCTGGCTGATGGCGCTCCTCTCCTGGATCCTGACGTCAGTGGGGGATAGCATCAGCCGCATCGCCGTTATCGTCATCTGCACGTTCCCCATCGGCTTCGGCCACCTCCCGCACTGCGTCGCGGGGAACATCGAGGTCATTGCCGGGATGCTCGCCGGCGCGCAGATCTCCATGGCGCAGTGGGTGCAGTTCCTCACGCTCACGACGCTCGGGAACGTCGTGGGTGGCGTCGTGTTCGTCGCGCTCCTCAACTACAGCCACGTCGTCTGGGGGACGGACGGCACCGGGATGGACGAGACCATCCAGGCGCTCGAGGACTGACTCAGTCGTCGTTCGGGCGTTCCTCCGGCGGCACGAACGGGCCGACTGAGACGGTGTGGCGGGCGATGGTGGCGGCGCGGAAGACGTACGCGATGAACACCACGAGCGGTGTGACGATGACGCCGATCCCGACGGCGAAGACGAGCGGGAGAACTGATTCCGGGATCGTGGTGGAGTGTGTGCGGTAGATGAGGGCCATCGCGACGCTCGCGGTGAGCGCGAGGAGGCCGCTGTACGCGACGACGCGGGAGAGCCGGGCGAAGTCCTGCTGGAGGGAGAGCGTCTTGAAGAACTGGCGAGTGACGGCGATCGCTTCGAGGAGGTCCTCGATGGCGTCGAGTTCCGCGCAGGCGCCACTCGGGAGGTCATCGCCGAAGCGGTTCCGGACGTGCTGGGTTGCGGTGAGATTCTGGGCGTACTCGGTCCCGAGGATGACCTCGAGAACCTCGACGATAGCGGTCTGGCTCTCGATCTGGTCGGCGATGCGCCCGCCGTACAGGGCGATGCCGTCGGCGAAGTCGTGGAGCGCATCGGCGTCGGCGTGATCGTCGCCAACCGCATCCTGGAGGCGGTTCGCCCGGTCGGTGAGGGTCTCGGCGACGAGCTCCAGGAACTCTGCGGGGTCGTTCGGGACGACGGGTTCGTCCGCACGTTCGCGGAGGCGTCGGCGGAGGTCGCGGGTGCCCGCTAGCTGATCGGCCAGTTCGTTCGGCGAGCCGAAGACCCGGGAGAGGATGAGCTGGTTGATCGAGAGCGCGATAGTGACGAGCGTGATGGTTCCCGAGATGAAGCCGCTGGCGAAGGCGGCCGATGCAGCGCTGTCGGCGCCGATGGCGAGCAGGCCGAGCTCGGCGGCGACGAAGCAGAACGCCGCGACTGCGAGAACGAGGAACGCGGCGACGACGACGCGGTTACCGCCGAGGACGAGCCAGTGGACGGTGCGCTCGCGGACACCCTGGACGTCGCGCACGGACCGCGAAGTGGTGATGGTGTCGGACATGTCGTGTCAGTCGTCGGACTCGCTCGCGGTGGACTCGCGGTCCGTCTCCCGAAGGATGAACGGCCCGATGGAGAGCGTACGCTTCGTCACGGTGACGATGCGGAGGATGTACGCGAGCAGCACGGCGAACGGCGCGATGGAGATGGTCGTCAGGAGCGCGACCACGAACAGGGCGTGGTTCACGCCGAGCGTCATCCCCGTCAGGTCCCGGGGGTCGACGAGCAGCAGCCCGACGATGGCCGCGGTCAATGCCGGGATGGCGGCGTAGAGCAGCGTTCGCGAGAGGTCCGAGAGCTCCCACTGGAAGTACAGCGTCTTGAAGTGCTCGCGCGCCGGCCCGAACAGTTCGAGCGCCTCGAGCAGGTCGTCGAGGGCCGCCGTCGCGTCGTCGCCGAGCTGGTCACCCCAGTTCGTGCGGATGCGCTGCCCGGCGTGGAGCTTCCACGAGTAGTTGTAGTTCAGCGCCGCCCACACGACGTCGAACTCGCCGAACTGCGCGCCGTCGAGCTGGTCGGTGACGGCGTCCGCATTCCCGGTCACCGAGTCGACGAACCGCTCGATGCGCTCGACGGCCTCGTCGGGGAGGTCCCCGCTCGCAGCTCCCGACCCGAACTCGCGGGCACGGTCCGACGTGGCCGACACGAGCTCCCGGAGCACCGCGGACGGCTCGGCAGGCGGCACGTCGGGCTCGATGACGTCCCCCATGTCGTCCCGGAACTGTAACGCACCCGCCATGCGCTCGCGCTGGTCGCCGACCGCACCGAGCTCCTGACTCAAGACGAGCTGGCTCAGCGTCAGGACGAGCGTCACGCCCGTGATCGTCGCCGCCACCAGGGCGTTGAACAGCGTCTCCGACGGGTCACCCCGCGTCAGGAGCTTCGACGCGGGCGTCGGATGCAGCACGCCGACGAGGACGACCGACAGGAAGACCATCGCCAGGAAGACCCCCGTGACGAACCGGCGGTCCGCATCCAGCACGAACCAGAACCAGCGACTATCCTCCGGCACCCGCTCCCGCATCCGGTCGCTGGGCTCGGACCCGTCAGACGCGGACTCGGTGGACACGGGTGGGGTGACACGTCGCGCACGGAAAACACCGACGGCAGTTGAACCCGAGTTTCACCGGGTGGAACGAATCGAGGTCGTTGGCCGCGCCCGACCTACTGCTCTTCGTCCTTGAGCTCCTCGAGCTCGGCCTCGACCTGGTCCTCGTCGACGGACTCCTCGACGACCTGCTCGACCTCGGCCGAACCCGCAGTACTGTCGCCCTCGACCTCCGTCCGGAGAGTGTCGAGCTCGGCCTCGATCTCGCGACTCTCCCGCCCGTCCTCGAGCTGGCGGTCGATGGCGTCCTCGTCGCTCCAGCCCTCCTCGAGCACGCCGCGCTCGCTGAGCTCGTCCATCGCGGCGGCGCGGGCCTCCATCTCCTCCGTCCGGTCAGTCGCGCGTTCGATGGCGCGATTGACGTCCGCCATCTCGCCGCTCACACCCGTCATCGCCTCCGAAACGCGGGTCTGGGCTTCGGCGGCGTTGTACCGGGCCTTCATCGTCTCCTTCTTCGTCTTGAACTCCTCCACGCGCGCTTCGAGGTCGGCCTTCTTCGCCTCGAGGTCGTGCTGGGTCGACTCGAGGTCGGCGATCTGTTCGTCGATGTCCTCGATCTGGCTGAGCTTCGCCTGCTTCTTCTCCAGCGCCCGGCGGGCGAGGTCCTCGCGGTCCTGTCGCATCGCCTCCCGCGCCTGGTCGTTGTGCTTGTCGACGTTCTCCTGGAGTCGGTCGCGCTGCACCTCCAGGCGCTTCTTCTGGGCGGTGAGGTCGGCCACGCCGCGTTTCACGTCCGCCAGTTCGTCCTGCATCTGGCGGTACGAGTAGTCGAGGCTCTCCGTCGGGTCCTCGGCCCGGTCCACGAGGCCGGAGAGGCGCGACCGGACGACGTACGAGATGCGTGACAGGATACCCATACCCACTGGTAGCGCCCGCGGGGTTAAAACCCTCACCCGCCAAAGCACGCCACATGCGCGAAGACCATGTCCTGCTTCCCGGCGCCCGGGACGTCGAGGGAACACTCGACCGCCCGGACGCCGAGACGGACGCCTGCGTCGTCGCCGCCCCACCGCATCCGCAGGCCGGCGGTCACCGCGGCGACCGACGTCTCGCCGCCGTCAGCGACCACCTCGTCGACCACGACGTCGCGTGCCTCCGGTTCGACTACGGCGAGTGGGACGAGGGCTACGGCGAACGCGAGGACACCCGGAACGCCCTCCGCTGGGCCGCCGACGAGTTCGAACAGGTCGGATCGTTCGGATACAGCTTCGGGGCGTCGATGAGCCTCCTCGCCGCCGCCAGCACCGACGTCGACCTCCGGGCGGTCTGCGTCCTCGCCCCCCAATCGAGCTTCGCCCCCGACCTGAACGCCGCGGCCGCCATCGTGGACATCCACGCCCCACTCCGGGTCGTCGTCGGGGTGCGCGACGACACTGTCGACTGGGAACCGGTGGTCGAGGCAGCCCGAACGCACGGCCACGACGTCGTCGAACTGCAGGCAGACCACCACTTCGTCGGCCAGGACGTCAAGGTGGGCGCCACGTGCGGCGAGTTCCTCGAAGCCACCCTCCGTCCGTAACCGGCGTGCTACTCGCTCCCAGTCCGGCCGGCCGTCCGAAACCGTTTTTGCCACGCCTTGCGCACCATCAGTATGCCGACGGAGACCGGATACGACCCCTCACTGGGGAAGAAGTTCATTTTCGTAACTGGGGGCGTCATGAGCGGCCTCGGGAAGGGGATCACGGCCGCCAGTCTCGGCCGACTCCTCGAGAACGCGGGGTTCGACGTGACCGCCGTCAAGATCGATCCATACCTCAACGTGGACGCGGGGACGATGAACCCCTACCAGCACGGGGAGGTCTACGTCCTGAAGGACGGCGGGGAGGTCGACCTCGACCTCGGGAACTACGAGCGCTTCCTCGACATCGACATGACGTCGGACCACAACGTCACCACCGGAAAGGTCTACCAGCACGTCATCCAGCGGGAGCGCGCCGGGGACTACCTGGGGAAGACGGTGCAGATCATCCCCCACATCACGGACGACATCAAGCGCCGTGTGCGTGAGGCCGCCAGGGGCCACGACGTCTGCATCGTCGAGGTCGGTGGGACCGTCGGAGACATCGAGGGGATGCCGTTCCTCGAGGCGCTCCGCCAGTTCAGCCACGAGGAGGACGAGGAGGACATCCTCTTCACGCACGTCACGCTCGTCCCCTACTCGAAGAATGGCGAGCAGAAGACGAAACCGACGCAGCACTCCGTGAAGGAGCTCCGGTCCATCGGTCTCCAGCCGGACATCCTCGTGGGACGCGCCGACGACGTCCTCGACCCCGACGTGAAGGAGAAGATCGCGCTCTTCTGTGACGTCCCGACGGACGCCGTGTTCTCCAACCCGGACGTCGCCGACATCTACCACGTCCCCCTCGTCCTCGAGGAGGAAGGCTTCGACGAGTACGTCATGGACCGTTTCGGCCTCACCGAACGCGCCCTCCCCGAATCCGAGCGCTCCAGCGAGTGGCGGGAGCTCGTCACCCGCGAACGCAAGGGGTCTGTCGACATCGCGCTCGTCGGGAAGTACGCGCTCGAGGACGCCTACATCAGCATCCACGAATCCCTCAAACACGCCGGCCTCGAGAAGAGCGTCGAAGTCAACGTCCTCTGGGTGGACTCCGAGGAGATGCAGGACCACCACGAGGAACGCATCCGGGACGCCGACGGCATCGTCGTCCCCGGCGGCTTCGGCTCCCGTGGCACCGAAGGGAAGATCCAGGCCATCAAGTACGCCCGCGAGCACGACGTCCCGTTCCTCGGCCTCTGTCTTGGCTTCCAGCTCGCCGTCATCGAGTACGCGCGGAACGAACTCGGTCTGGACGGCGCCCACTCCACCGAGATCGAGCCCGAGACGCCCTACCCCGTCATCGACCTGCTTCCCGAGCAGTACGATCTCGAAGACCTCGGCGGCACCATGCGCCTCGGCGCCCACGATACCCAGATCGAGCCAGGGACGCTCGCCCACGAGGTCTACGGCGACACCTCCTGTACGGAACGCCACCGCCACCGCTACGAGGTCAACCCCGAGTACATCGACGACCTCACGCAGGACGGCCTCGTCTTCAGTGGTCGGGCGAAGAACCGGATGGAGATCCTCGAACTCGACGACCACTCGTTCTTCTTCGGGACGCAGTTCCACCCCGAGTTCCGCTCCCGCCCAACGCGCGCCAGCCCGCCGTTCGTGGGCCTCCTCGAGGCCGTCCTCGAACGTGCCAACGTCGACATCGAGGGTGCGGAGGTGACGAACTGATGGTCGACGTCGACTCCTTCATCCCCGAGGCGAAGGCCGAGATCGCGGAGCAACTCGGTGACTCGAAAGCCATCATCGCGCTCTCCGGGGGCGTCGACTCCAGCACCGCAGCGGCGCTGGCCTACGAGGCCGTTGGCGACCAGCTCACCCCGGTCTACGTCGACACCGGACTCATGCGGAAGGGCGAGACCGAGGAGATCCGTGAGGTCTTCGACTACATGGAGAGCCTCCGCATCGTCGAAGCCCAGGACCGCTTCTTCGAGGGGCTCGCCGGCGTCACGGACCCCGAGGAGAAGCGCCACGTCATCGGCGAGCAGTTCATCCGCGAGTTCGAGACCATCGCCCGCGAGGTCGACGCCGACTACCTGGTGCAGGGCACCATCTACCCGGACCGCATCGAGAGCGAGGGCACCATCAAGAGCCACCACAACGTCGGCGGCCTCCCTGAACGCGTCGACTTCGAGGGCATCGTCGAACCGATGCGCGACCTCTACAAGGACGAGGTCCGCGAGGTCGCCCGCGAACTCGGCCTCGAGGAGATCATCAGCGAGCGGATGCCGTTCCCCGGCCCCGGACTCGCAGTCCGCGTCATCGGCGAAGTCACCCCCGAGAAAGTCCACGTCGCCCGCGAGGCGACCGCCATCGTCGAGGACGAACTCGAGGACTACGACCCCTGGCAGGCGTTCGCGGCGGTTCTGGGCCGTGCTACCGGCGTGAAGGGCGACAACCGCGTCCACGGCCACGTCGTCGCCGTCCGGTCCGTCGAATCCCGTGACGGGATGACCGCCCGGGCACAGGAGGTCGACTGGGACACCCTCCAGCGACTCCAGTCCCGCATCACCGGCCAGATCGAGAACTGCTCGCGCGTCGTCTACGACGTCACGCACAAACCACCTGCGACCATCGAGTACGAATGAAGGTCATCGTCATCGGCCCCGACCGCGGCCTTGCAGACGCCCTCGAAGCCCAGGGCGCGACCATCACCCGAATCGAGGGCATCGGGAGCGGCGAATCGCTCACCGAAGCCGGCATCGAGGACGCCGACATGCTCCTCATCACGAACGTCGACGAAGCTACCGCGATCCCCGTCGCCCTCGAACTGAACCCCGACCTCCGAACGGTCGTCTACTCGCCGGACACCGTCCCCGAGTTCGTGCGCGGCCAGCTCGATTTCGCGCTCGACCCCGCGCTCCTTCCCCCAGAAGCCGTCGCCGAAGAGCTCGTCACCTGACTCGGTCGGGCCAACTGTTTTGACGCCGCCTGACGTGTCTCCCAGCATGAACGAACTCCCGAACCTCGAACCAGAAGCCGGCGCCGTCGAGACCGCCGAGGTCCACTACTCGCCGGACATGCTCGTCAAGGCCTTCGCGCTTGGCCCTGGCGCCGAGGTCGAACCACACGAACATCCGGACCAGACGAACACCTTCCACGTCGTCCGCGGCGTCCTCCGAATCACGCAGGGCACGGACGAAGCACAGATCGGGGCGCCCGGCGTGGTCGTCCACGAACCAGGCGTCCCCCACGGCGCCCGGAACGACACCGAAGAGGTCGCCATCTTCACCGCGACGATGGCACCGATGGAGTAAGGAAACGGCTCGGGTCGCTACTCCAGCCGAATCGCTATCGGCCTCTCCACTGCTCCGGGTTCGCCGCCCACCGCCGCCGACACCGGACTGACGTGTTCCCAGCACACGAACTTCTCCACGCGGCCGGCCTCCCACAGGAAGAAATCCGCGCTCGACGGACACACCGCACACTCGGGCGCGCCATCGAGGTCGGAGAGCGCCGCCTCGAGGGCTGCCTCGGAGTCCGTCGGGTCCGAATCCGGCACGTCCGCGCTCACGTGCGTATCGAGGCCACGGATGGCAAAGTGTCTATCCCCGGTTGCGTACGGGCGACACACCGTGTCGTCGTGGCGCGCTGTGTCGCGCTCATCCAGCTGCTCGCTCGATACGGCGATCGCCCGGATCGGGCCACCGCCACCATCGCCTTCGGACGCGCCACGGGTCTCGTCAGGACACACCCCCTCTTTGCCGCGGTTTCCGGTATAAACCTACGCGGCGCGGGGAACGAGTGGCCGGCCATTGTCAGTTTCACCGGAGAGGTTCCGTGACCACTCGCCAAAATATACCGACCCAGTACGGAAGCGCCCCGGAATTTCATCCTGAGGACCCACTATTCGAGTCGAGTATTGCGTTTTCGGGCTGAATTTTGGGCTCTCGAATCGAGTGCGCCGGTTTCGTCGTGGCTAAGTCGGATCCAATAGATACCGGATTCGCATGGGCAAGGTCGTAGCAGCAGGACAGAATATATGTTTGTTTGAGAGCTTTGGGGAACGGCCGGGTTCAGATCTCGGTGACGTAGTGGTAGTCGTCGTCGAGTGCCTGGGCGTCCTCCGGGAGCAGGGCGACGGTGATGAAGTCGACGAAATCAGAGAAGTACTCGACGAGCGCCGCGATGCGTTCGGAGTCGATCGCTTCGAGGGAGTCGAGCACGATGAAGGGGACGTGCTCGTGGACGTCGTGCACGAGGAAGCCGGCGAGAGCGAAGACCAGTCCCGTAACCTCGCGCTCGCTCTCGCTGAGGTGGTCGACGGTATCCTCGTACACGCCGGATTCGCCGTCGCGAACGACGTGGAGGTCGAACGCCGTCTGTTCTTCGTGGCGACGACCCTTCCGGACGGTCCGCTGAGTGCGCTCGATCCAGATGCGTTCGATGTTGCCGTACCCGAGCACCTCCAGGATGGTCTCCATGTGGTCGTTGAACGCCTCGACGGCGTCACGTTCGATGTCCTCCACGCGCGTCCGGAGGTCTTCGAGGCGGCTAGCGACCTCCTCGCGTTCCTCGCGGAGCTCGTCCTCGCCGCCGAGGCTGGCCTCGACACTCGCGATCTCGTTCTCGACGTCCGCGAGGTCGGACTCGACCCGGCCGACCTCGAACTCGAGCTGGTTCGCCTCCTTGTGGAGGTCGACGAGGTCGCTGTACTCGGCGGAGCCCTCGTCCGCGGCGGCGTCCTCGAGCTCCTCGACGCGCGCTTCGAGTTCGTCCTTCCGGTCTTCGAGCTCCTCGAGTCGCGTCTCGCGGCGCTCGATCTCTGAATCCGTCTGGTCGAGGTCGCGCTCCAGACCGTTCCGGCGACGCTGCTGGGCCTGCAAGGACTCGCGCTCCTCGACGAGGTCCGCGATCTCGGACTTGAGGTCGTCACTCTCCGAGACCTTGTACTGGCGGAGTTCACGGAGTCGATCGAGTGTGGCCTCGATGCGGTCGTCTTCCACGGTCGAACCGCACGTCCAGCACGTCACCTGGTCGGTCTCGACGAGCTGCGCCGTAACGTCCTCGCTATCGTCGCCAGCGGCCTCCTCGACGAGCGAGGTCCCGCCGTCCGCGAGCATGGATTCGTTGAACTGGATGACCGTCTGGAGGTCGCTCAGGTCGCTCTCCACGGACTCCCGTTCGTTCCGAAGGCGATCGAGTTCGTCCTCGATCTCCGCGACCTCACCCATCGGCGCATCCGACATCCCCTCCAGTTCGTCGGCCAGCTCCTCACGTTCCGCACGCAGCTCCGCAAGCGTCTCCCGCTCTGTTTCGGCCTCGAACCGGACGTCCTCGAGGTCCCCGCGTGCGTCCCGAAGGTCATCGAGGGCGTCCTGGAACTTCGACTCCTTGCGCCGCGACTCCTCGAGATCCGCGTCCGCCTCGTCGATCTCCGACTCGACGGACTCCAGCTCCTCGCGGGTATCCGCGAGCTTCGCCTCGAGCCGGTGTTTCTCCTCCTCGAGGTCGGGGAGACGGTTGCGTTCCTGCTCGAGCTCCTCGAGTTCGGCGTCGATCTCGTCACGGCGCCCACGGAGACGTTCGATCTCCGCGTTGATAGCGTCGGTGTCGACGGGCCGCATGATGAGCTCGCGGAGGTCGTCGCCGCGCTCGACGGCGCGCCGGGCTTCGTTCGATTCGAGGAGGAACGCGAACAGATCGACGAGCTCAGGGTCGTCGACGTACGGGTCACCGGTTGCGACAACGCCGTCCGGGGTTCGCGCGAGCGTACGTGTGTAGGTCGCGTCGCCGATATCGAGTTCGACGCGACCTTCGTCGGCGTCGGCCTTCAGTGATGCGCGGTCGCTCCCGAGCGCGGCCATGATCGCTTGCAGGAACGAGGTTCGGTTCGTGGCATTTCGGCCTTCCAGGACGGTGACGCCCGGATGGATGGTGACCGTGGTCTCGTCGATTCCACCGACGTTCGTCGCACGAACGGCAGCCTCGTCGACCACTGGCTTCGGCGTACTCATTGACTGTGAGTTGGTTCGGCGGAGGCCTTAGGTCTTCCGTAAGTCACGAATCGCAGTCGCAGCCGCCGTTCTCGATGAATGTCGTAGCGTCGTGGCTCGCGCCGCACGTCTCGCAGAGCACCTGGAGGGAGAGGATGACGCGAAGGTCGCCGCCCGCGATCTCACCCCGGTCGACGAGCCGTTCGACGGTGTCCTCGGTGACCGCAGCGGTTCGGCCCTGGAGTCTGCGGAGGCGGCGGAGGCTTCGTTCCGCGAGTTCCTCGTCGAGGCGGTGTTCGGCCTCCCGGTACTTCGTCAGATAGGTGTGGACGGCCTGGTGGGAAACGAAGTCGGATTCGAGGGCGTCGACGTCGATGCCATCGCGTTCGAGGTCGCGTCGGCGTCGCGTCCGTTCGGCCGCGCTCGCGTCGTCACTGGTGAGCGCCCGGTAGATTGCGTCGACGTCGTCGGGGAGCGGGTCACGGCCGGCGTCGCGGAGGACGGCTTCGAGCACTCGACGATTCACGTACTCGGCGAGGTCGCGGAGACTCGATCGTTCCTCTCGGGGTGCAGTCCATCTGTCCTCCAGTTCCCCCGGCAGGTCCTCGAGGCCGTGTTCGGCGACGAGTCGCCCCACCTTGCTTCGTCGTTCGTCGGGGACGGTCTCCCCCTCCTCGGTCATACCTCGACGTTGGCAACGCCAGCATTTGAGTGTGTGGGTCCCAGAAGCCATTACGAGTATATGCGCGTAATGTCCGAAGGCGGGCTCTGCGTGGCCCACGGGTTCACTTTTGATATAGCGACATACGATTTACGAACATAATACCCTGGATTGATGGTGTGTGGGCCCGTTTCGGGAGGCATGGCGAAGCTCGACAACGTGGACGCTTCAACCCTTCTCGCGGCATTCCACGAGGAAACCGATGGGAAAGCCGTCAGGCGGCTGGCGATGGCGATCGCCTACCTCGATGGAGTCCCGGTGACCACGTTGGCCGACCGATACGGGATCCCGAGATCGACGATATACGCCTGGCTGGACCGCTTCGAGGAGGAATCTATCGACGACGCGATCCGTGATGGCTCACGTCCCGGCCGCCCGGCGGAGCTCGATCCACACGAATTCGTCGAGCTCTCCTCGGACATCGCCGACGGCCCCGTCGCCCACGGCTTCACGGGATCACGATGGACAGCGAACCGCCTCCAGACACACATCTCAGACGCGTACGGAGTCGAATACTCGGCGGGACACGCACGACGACTCTTGCGGCAGCTCGGCGGGAGAACCGACGACTGATACCCAATTTTGTCCAGATACTTTTGTTTTCCCGTTCCCGGTACTGTCGAACAGTCCCGAAACCGCCGAATACGTCCGCCTGAACCCCTGGAATGACCGTCCCCCAGAATAGATGGCGTGGTTCCCGAGCACGAGCCTAGTTCTCGTCGGCCTGGAGACGCTGGAGGACGGGCATCTCCGCGAGCTGGTCCGCGTCGAGTGCGCCCCAGTCGATTCCGTCTGGGTTGCCGGTAGCACCGGTCCGGATGGTTCTCGTGGGAGTGACGATGACGTCGACGAGGACGTCGTGCGGGTCAGCTGGTGGGGCGTCCTCGGGGGCGAGCACCTGGTCGTCGTGGATCGTCGTGACGACGGGAGTCTCGTCGTCGACGGTGCCGAGTTCGTGGAGGACGGCGTATTCGAGGTCGCTGAAGCCCTCACCTTTCCCGATCCGGACGCCGTCGGTGCTGACGGCGACGCTTCCGGAGAGGATGCAGTCGATGGTGGAGAGCGAACCGGGGCCGACCCTGCGGCCGTAGTCGTCCATGTGGCTCACGGTCGGGGCGGCGTCGAGGTCGTCGAGTCGATCAGGGTCGAGTTCCACGAAGCAGTCCTCGTCGCGGAGCCGTGGGACCGCCATGTAGAGCGTCTTTCCGGCGTGGAGGGCGGCCCGCCGGGCGGGGAGCTGTGGTGAATCGGGGTTCGCCTTGATGGCGTCGGCATCGCGCCACTCCGGGAGTTCGGTGAGGCGGTCGGCCGCGTCGCTGGCACCGTCGAAGTTCGGGATCCGGCCGTGTGGTGGGAACGGGAACCTCGCGAGTCCCGCGTCCTCGAGGTGGTCCCAGATTCGATCCCTGACGGATTGCTTCGACGTCGACGAACCCGACATGGGTGGAGTGTGGTGCGAGCGGCCGTTAGTTCTGTTCGATTCCCTCGATCTCGAAGGGAGCGCCGCCTCCGTCGATCTCGGTCACGGTGAGCGTGCCGCCGTGGACGTTGCCGATTCCCTCGACGATGCGCAGGCCGAATCCCGAACCGTCCTCGTGGGTGGTGTAGCCGTGTTCGACCACGGCGTGCTAGTCGTCCGCGGGGATGCCTGGACCGTCGTCGGCGACGTAGAACCCCCGGCGGCCGTTGAGGTACGTGAACGTCCAGTCGGCGTCGATGGCGAAGAATGCGTCCGTCATCTGGTCCAGCATCGGCTCGGTACCGCGTGGCCAGTCCGCCGGATGCGCGACCGTGTTAGTCATTACCTCCCGTAGCATCATGGCGCCATGTAGCTGTGACGCCAACGAGGGTCGGCGAGCGCGTCGACTGGCGGCACCGACGTTACGTGTCGTCTCGCGTGGCGAGCCCCGCCAGGTGGGGTGCTTCGGGGACGATGATGTCCTCGGCACCGAGCCGTGCGGCGTTCTCGCTCCCGGGAAGACAGAAGATGGGGACGCCATCGGCGACCCCTGCCGTCGCACGGGTGCCGACGACCCGCGTCCCGATGTCGTCACGGGAGCGCTGCCGGAAGAGCTCCCCGAACCCCGGGAGGGCCTTATCGAGCAGGGGTTCGATGGCTTCGACAGTGACGTCGTCCGGCGTGATTCCCGTCCCGCCCGTCGTGACCACGACGTCCGTGTCGTCGCGCGAGACGAGTCGCTGCACGTTACCCTGGATCGAGTCGTATGCGTCGCGCACGAGGTCGCGCGTGACGACCGTGTGGTCCGCCGATTCGAACGCCGCTTCGATGACGTCGCCGGCCGGGTCGTCGTCGAGTGACCGGGACGAGGAGACGGTAAGGACGGCGACACCGAGCGATTCGACGTCGTGGTGATGGTGATCTTCGTGACCTTGGTGGTCATCGTGGCCATGCTGGTGGTCTGGGTCGTCCGGGTGGCTATCGTGGGTATGTTCGTGAGTGCCTGCGTCATGGTCGTCGGTCATGGCTGGGCGTTCGACGGGCGGCGGGAAAAGCCTGTAGTCGGCGACCACGGTGGACTGGAGCGAGATCGCCCGCTGACCATACAGTTTTCCCACCGGACGGTGACAGTGCGTGTATGAAGGCCGTGCAGTTCTCGGACCACGGCGGCACCGACGTCATCGACTACGGCGACTTCCCGGACCCGGAGATCGGGTCTGACGAGGTCCTCGTGGACGTGAAGGCGGGCGCACTCAACCACCTCGACATCTGGACCCGGCGTGGGCTGCCGGGCATCGACCTCGAGATGCCGCACATCCCGGGTAGCGACGGAGCAGGCGTCGTGACCGAGGTCGGCGAGGACGTCACGCGCTTCGAGGAAGGCGACCGCGTCGCCCTCCTGTCCGGCGTCTACTGTGGGGAGTGTGAGTTCTGTCGTCGCGGCGAGTACCCGCTCTGCGCGAGCTACCACATCATCGGCGAGCACACCCGGGGCGTCCACAGCGAGTTCGCCGCGATTCCGGCGGAGAACCTGACGAGCGTCCCCGAGCACGTCGACTGGGAGACCGCCGCGGCCGCGCCGCTCGTCTTCCAGACGGCGTGGCGGATGCTCCTCACCCGGGGCGATCTTGGCGCCGGCGAGACGGTGCTCGTCCTCGGGTCCAGCGGGGGCGTCGGACACGCCGCCGTCCAGGTCGCGAAACACGCGGGCGCGGAGGTCATCGCCACCGCGGGGAACGAGGAGAAGCTCTCGTACGCCGAGGAGATCGGTGCCGACCACACCATCGACTACACCGAGAACGACTTCGCGGCCGAGATCCGGGAGCTGACCGGGAAACGCGGCGTCGACATGGTCGTCGACCACGTCGGCGCGGACACCTGGTCGGACTCCCTGAAATCGCTCGCGAAAGGGGGTCGCGTCGTCACCTGCGGCGCCACGACCGGTGGGCAGCCGGAGACGAACATCAACCGCATCTTCTGGAACCAGCTCTCCGTCATCGGGTCCACGATGGCGACCCCCGGCGAGGCCGAGGACGCGCTCGAACTCGTCTGGGACGGCACCTTCGAGCCCCGTATCCGTGAGACGCTCCCGATGAGTGAAACCGTGCGCGCACACGAGATGCTCGAGAACCGCGAGGGCTTCGGGAAGGTTGTCGTCATCCCCGACAGCGAGCTGTGAGCACCTCCGAGACGGACCCCCGGAACGACGACCAACCGACGCCAACCATCGACCCCTACGGCGATGGCGGCGAGAGAGACACGAACAGCGGGCAGCAACGCGACGCACTGAGTGGGCTCGCCGGCTGGGCCGTCGTCGGGGCGCTCGTCGTCGCCGGTATCATCGCCCCCGCCATCCTCTACGTGGCTGGGCAGACCGGCGACCTCCAGGCACTCGGCCTCGGGTTCAAGAACACGTATCTCGCGGTCCCGATGATTCCAGCCGCGCTCCTCGGCGCCATCGGCATCTGGTCGGCGCTGAAGGACCGCTAACCTCGTTCTACGCACCCACGCAGTCGGACTACCAGTCTATCGGTTCCTTGTCCTTCCAGAAGGTCCCGGCGGGAGCGTCGGGCTTGAATCGGGCGAGCCACACCGGCGTCTCCGCACCCGCTTCGATGGTTCGTGGCGCTTCCTCACCACCCATGTCGGTCTCGACCCAGCCGGGGTCTGCGCTGTTCGCGACGAGTCCAGATTCGTTGTACTCGGCGTCGAGGTACGCGGTGAGCCCGTTGAGCCCGACCTTGGAGACCCGGTAGACGGGGCTTCCGTCGTCCATCTCCGAGAGCTGTGCCATCCCGGAGGAGAGGTTCACGACGCGGCCGCCAGCGTCCTGGATGAGGAGCGGGACGGCGTGCTTGCAGAGGAGCATCGGACCGCGGAGGTTCACGGCGAGCGTCCGGTCGATCTCCTGGGTGGGTTCGGCGACGAGGTCGCCCTCCGTGCCGCGAACGCCGGCGTTGTTGACGAGGATATCGAGTCGTTTCTGGTCGGCGTAGATACCGTCGATGGTGGCCTCGATGTCGCCCTCCTGCGTGACGTCGAGGAGGACCTGCTCGGTGTCGTCCGGGACGTCTGCGGACTGACTCCGGTTGCCGGCGTACACGGTGGCGCCGAGGTCGCGGAGGTCGGCCGCGATCTGGCGTCCGATGCCCCGGTTTGCGCCCGTGACGAGCGCGACCTGCCCGCCGAGGGAGTCGTAGATGTCGACCATACCAGGCCCTGGGGGTGACGGTGGTTAGGTGCTTCGAGAACAGGCGCTTCGACCGCTACTCGTCGGTCGCTGGAACACTGACCGCATCCCGTTCGAATCGCTCACCGGTCCACAGCCACGCATCGAGGGTCGGCGTCCGGCCCGCGAGCGACACGATGACGTAGTGGTAGTCGACCCACGTCGCCTTCCGATGGTCGGTGTCGCTGGGCGACGCCGGGCCGGCGGGGTGGCTGTGGTAGAATCCGACCACGTTGTCGTCAGCGGTCTCGATTCTGTCGACGACCGAGAGAAGTTCCTCCGGGTCGATCTCGTACCGGACCCTGGGCGTCTCCGAGACGTTCGCTGTCGGGTGCGCACTAGACGCCGTCGCCGCATCTGGGTTAGCTAAGCCTCGACTCCCGGCGAGCACTCCGCAGGCCTCGTGAGGCGCGGCCTCGGTGGCGTGGTCGAGGATCGCGTCGTAGACGTCCCGTGTCAGGACGAGCACAGCTGTACCAAGGACGGCGAGCAGGAAAAGCGTGTAGTCGAAGTGCCTAGTCGAAGTCGCGGCGCATCGCGATCTCGAACCACGGACAGAGGTCGAGCTGACGGTAGTACCGGGGGTGCTCGTGGAGGTCCGCGTAGTCGACCCAGAGCAATCCACCGATCTCGTCGGGGTCGGGGTCGATGGCGTCGATGTCGGTGATGGTGGCCTTCAGGACGGCACAGACCTCCCATTCGAGGCCCTCGTTCATGTAGTGCCGCTTGTACTCGAAGCGGTCCGTGACGCGGAGGTTCTCGTAGGCCTCCGGCGGCAGTCCAAGTTCTTCCTCGAGACGCTGTGCCGTCGCGTCCTCCTGGCTCTGCCCCTCGACGGGGTGACTCGCCACGGTGCCGTCCCAGCACGTGTCCCAGAGGCGCTTCCGCGCGGCGCGCTGTGCGAGCAGCACGCGCCCCTGCTCGTCGAACAGGATGCACGTGAACGCGCGGTGCCGAGTGCCATCGCCGGTGTGCGCGTCGAGTCGGTTCACGAGCCCCTGCTTCTCGTCGGTCTCGTCGACGGCGACGACGTCCTGCCGGGCGTTCTCCGCGGTCTCGTCGTCCCGCGAGGACGCGATGTCGATATCGGCGTCCGGTGACGGGGCGGAATCGCTCATACTCGCACGCACGAAGCAGTTTGCTAAATGGTTTGCGAAGGGTGCGTGGTTCCGAGCAACAGCGAGGAACCACGTCCACGCGAACGATGAGCGGAGCGAATCGTGAGCTGCGTCATCCCGAGCGAGTCGAGGGATGACGGCATGAACGAACAAACGATGAGCGAAGCAAATCGTGAGCTGCGTGGTTCCGAGCAACAGCGAGGAACCACGTCAATGCGAACGGTGAGCAGAGCGAGCCGTGAGCTGCGTGATGTCGTCGGCGTATCTATTTTGAAGCACTCGACGCCAGACAAACGACTGGCCCCAGATCTGTCGATTCTTGAGTTCACAGGCGTTCAGCAACCAATCTTCCAGCGTCTCCAGCGTTTCGCGTAAACCGTGTTTCGCGATAGTAAAATACGGATTCGTCGCGGCACCCTCGTGTGTGAGCAGGAGTGGGTTGCTGGGGGGTCTGGCGCCGCTGTAGCCGGAATCTTGGGGGGGTAGAAGGATTGAACGCAGAATCGGACGGGTGGACCGCGGGGTTCGGCCCCGACTGCCGGTCGGCTGTTCAGCCGAGTTTCTCGTCGAGGATGAGTCGGGTCTTCGTGCTCACGACCTCGTCCTGTTCGCGGGCTTTGGTGATGAGGTCGTTGACGCCCTGGGTGTCGGCGGCGTCGACGACGAGGACGATGTCCTGTTCGCCGGAGACCTGCCAGACGAAGTCGACCTCGTTCCATTCGGCCATCCGGTCGCCGATAGCGTGGGTGTTGACGTCCACGGCGACGCCGACCTCGATCATGGCCTTGACGTTCCCGGTGTGGGTGGCGACGGTGAAGCGCTCGATGATGCCGTCCTCGATGAGGCGGTCGACGCGGTTCCGGACGGTGCCCTCGCTGACGTCGAGTCGGTCCGCGATCTCGGTGTAGGGGGTGCGGGCGTCTCGACGGAGGATGTCGAGCATTTCGCGGTCGAGGTCGTCCATGTTCGTGCAAGCGTTGCCGGCCGCTTAGGTATTACGAAATTCGTAGCCAAATTACGAAAGTAAGGCTTATGTGTGGATGGTTCGTTTGAATCTCGTAATGCCGGACGCCTACCTGGCCCTCGAGAACGGCAGTGTCGTGGAAGCACGCTCGCGCGCTCCCGGGGCTGCTCGAGGCGAACTCGTGTTCACGACCGCCTACACGGGCTACGAGGAATCGCTCACGGACCCGAGCTACGAGGCGCAGGTCCTGACGTTCTCCTACCCACTCATCGGTAACTACGGCGTCCGAGAGGAACGCATGGAGTCCGACCGCGTGCACCCGAGCGCGGTCGTCGCCCGCGAACTCACCGACGACGTCGCCGACTGGCTCACCGAGGAGGGTGTGCCAGCGGTGGACCACCTCGACACCCGCGACCTCGTCATCGACATCCGCGACCGCGGCGCGATGAAGGTCGGAATCTCCGCGGGCCCGGACGCCTCCGTCGAGGAGGCGAAAGCCCAGCTCGAGGACTGCCCGCACATGAGCGACATCACCGACATCGGGGACATGGTGAGCGTCACCGAGCCCGAACACTTCGAGGGGCCGGGCGTCGACGTCGCGCTCGTCGACTGCGGGATGAAGAAGAGCATCAAGGACTCGCTCCTCGAGCGCGACGCGAGCGTCACCGTCCTCCCGCACGACGTCACCGAGGACGAGGTCGCCGACCTCGACCCCGACGTGCTCTTCATCTCGAATGGGCCGGGCGACCCCGCGAACTTCGACGCGACCCAGGAGCTCGTGGAGGCGTTCGTCGGCGAGATTCCCCTCGCGGGTATCTGTCTCGGCCAGCAGATCGTCGCCCGCGCGGTCGGTGGGACGACCGAGAAGATGGCGTTCGGGCACCGCGGCGTCAATCAGCCCGTGCTCGACCACCGGACGGACACGGTCGTCATGACCACCCAGAACCACGGCTACACCGTCGCGGAACCCGGCGACCTCGAGGTCACGCAGACGAACGTCAACGACGACACCCCCGAGGGCCTCGACAGCGAGGAACTCGACATCATCACGCGCCAGTACCACCCCGAAGCCCATCCCGGCCCCAACGACACCCTCGGGTTCTTCGACGAGGTGCTCGCCCTGGGAAATCCGGACGCCGCCGATCCTGAGACCGTCATCGCGGACTGAACACGGCGCAGAACCTCGACTTCTACGAGAGTAATTCCCGTCAGGGGAGCCGACACGATGAGCTCGACCGACCGCGATAGCGTCAGCGAAGAGCGTCGGCGACCTGTTCGACGAGGTCGACGTCGACATCGTGTGCGTCCGCGATCTCCTGTGCGGTCGCGGCGGAGAGTCCGTCGCGGTGGTGTTCGTGGACGGGGTTCAGGGTCCCGTCGTTCACCTCGAGGTTGACCGCGTCCCAGCGCGTGTAGTGGCCCATGGCGTCGAAGTAGGCTTTCGTGGCACGGCGCTCATCACGGTCGAAATCGGCGACGAGCAGGGCTTCTTCGCCGACGACCGGTCCTTCTTTGACGATGCCGGCGGGGTTGACGAGCATGCTGCCGCCGGAGGCGACGTTGAAGCCGAGTTCGTCCTCGGTGAATCCCTCGGGCGGGTCCTCACTCATGTAGGCGGAGCAGGACGCGACGAAGGCCTGGTTGGCGAACGCGTACTCGCGGACGGCCGGATAGATATCGCAGGTGTCGCGAGCAGCAGGCGTCTCGGCCCGGGTCTTATCGCCGGGGTGGGCGTGTTGCTGCCAGAAGCCAGGCCAGACGGCGGCGTGGACCTCCTCGCCGTCGGCGCAGAGTGCGGCTTTCGAGAGCGTCATGTGGTTCTCGTAACAGACGAGGCCGCCGAGCGTGCCGACGTTCGTCTCGTAGGTCCGAAGGCTGCTGGGGTCGCCGCGGCCCCAGATTGCGCGTTCCTCGTGAGTGGGCATGAGTTTCCGGTGGCGACCGAGGAACGCACCCTCGTTCGAGAGGTAGAACATCGAGTTGTAGAGCGTCTCGCTCCCGGCGCGGTCGTCGACCTCGTTCGTCCCGAGGACGACCGTGACGTCTGCCTCGGCGGCGGTTTCGAGGAGCACGTCGACCTCGGGGTCGTCGACGTGGAGACTGTGTTTCTGGAGGTCGACCATGAGGTCAGTCCACCGCGGGATCGAGACGCTCCCCCGCCAGTAGGGGTAGCCAGGGAAGTAGGTCTCCGGGAAGACGACGAGGTCCGCGCCCGCGTCACCGGCTCGTTCGATCCACCGGCACGTCTTATCGAGTGTCGCCTCCTTGTCGTGGTAGACGGGTTCGACCTGCGCGGCGGCGAGTGTGAACGATTCAGGCACCATACCGCGTGCATCGTGACCGGGCCCCAAGGTGCTATCGCAAGCGGTCATCGATACTGGAAGCCAGCGAGTCGTCGCAGGGACTCGCCCGGGCTGGCATGGCGTCGCGGGCGGCTTGCGCGAGTGCCGCAAGGGGCGGACTCGTCCCCGCAGTGATCTGGAAAACGGAAAATTGCGGCGGCGTCGTTGGTTCCGGCTGAGGTTCAGTCGCCGTGTTTCGGCTGGCCCCAGTACTCGTCGCGCTTGGGGCGTTTGTCGACGGCGGTCACGTCGAGCGGTTCGTCGGCTGCCTCGATGGCTTCGAGCGCGGCCTTCGCGGAGGCGAGCGTGGAGAAGTACGTGATCTCCTCCTCGACGGCGACCGAGAGCGGTTCGCGGCGCCGGGAGACGATGACGTCGACCTCGCCCTTGCGGATGGCGTCACAGAACGATTCGTCGTCCTCGAACTCGACGACGTCGAAGTGCTCGGCGTACCCCTCGCGGAGTTCTTCCCCGGCCGCCGTCTTGGGGTCAGGGAACTCGCTCTCGGAGAGGTCGATGGCGGCCGTCCCCTCGAGGGGGATCGGTTTCCCGACGGCCATCTGGGCCTTCTGGTAGGCCTTCGGGAACGAGTCCGCGGTGCCCATGACCTCGCCCGTGGACTTCATCTCGGGGCCGAGGCGGGGGTCGCTGTTCGGAAGGCGGTCGAACGGGAGGACGACCTCCTTGACGCTGGTCTGGGCGGGGACCTGCTCGTGGATGTCGAGCTCCTCGAGCGTCGCGCCGGCCATGACCTTCGCGGCGATGCGGGCGATCGGGACGCCCGTCGCCTTCGACACGAACGGCACGGTCCGGGAGGAGCGCGGGTTCGCCTCGAGCACGTAGACCTCGCCGTCCTGGACGGCGAGCTGGACGTTCATCAGGCCGACCGTCCCGAGCGCTTTCGCGATATCCTCGGTGACTTCGCGGACCTTCCGGTTCACGTCGCGGCCGAGGGAGCGCGGCGGGATCATGCAGGCGGAGTCGCCGGAGTGGACGCCGGCGCTCTCGACGTGCTCCATGATGCCGCCGACGAGCACGTCCTCCCCGTCGCTCACGGCGTCGACGTCGAGTTCGACGGCGTTCTCGAGGAACTCGTCCACGAGGATCGGCTTGTCGGGCGACACGCGCACTGCTTCCTCGATGTACTCCTCGAGTTCGTCGTCGCTGTACACGATCTCCATCGCGCGTCCGCCGAGCACGTAGCTCGGGCGGACGAGGACGGGGTAGCCGAGCTCGTGGGCGAGGTCGAGCGCTTCGCCCTCGCTCGTCGCCGTGCCGCCGGCTGGCTGGCTGATGTCGAGTTCGTCCATGAGCGCGTTGAAGCGGTCGCGGTCCTCCGCGAGGTCCATCGCGTCGACGCTCGTCCCCTGGATCGCACAGTCGAGACCGCGGCGGTCGATCTCCTTCTTGAGGGGGTCGGCGATGTTCACGGAGGTCTGGCCGCCGAACTGGACCATGACGCCGTCGGCGTCCGTGGCTTCGACGACGTCCGCCACCTCTTCGGCCGTGATGGGCTCGAAGAAGAGGCCGTCGGACGTGTCGTAGTCCGTGCTGACGGTCTCCGGGTTGTTGTTGACGACGTGCGCCTCGATGCCCATCTCGCGGAGCGCCTGTACGGCGTGGACGCTGCAGTAGTCGAACTCGACGCCCTGGCCGATCCGGATCGGGCCGCCGCCGACGACCACGACGCTCTCGACGTCCGTGTCGTCGAGCTTGAGCTCGCCAGCCGCCGCGTCACCCTCGAAGGGGCCGCTGAGCCACTCGGGCGCGCGGGCTGAGTAGTAGTACGGCGTCTGTGCGGCGAACTCGCCGGCGCAGGTGTCGACCTGCTTGTACGTGCGTCCGGGGACGGCTTCTTCGACGCTGGTTACGGTGGCGCCCGCACCGTCCGGCAGGACCTCCGGTTCGGCCTCGTCGTCACCGAGGTCGGCACCGATGCGGCTCGGAAGCCAGGAGGCGTTCGCGTCCTCGAACTCGTCGCCGGCGAGCGCACTGATCTCGTGGTTCGTGAAGCCGACCGTCGCCGCACCCGTGAAGTCGCCTGCACTGGCGCCCTGGGCGGCCTCGGCGACGTGCTGGAAGCGCTCGAGGTACCAGTCGTAGAACCCCGTGAGGTCGTGGACCTCGTCCACCGAGTAGCCGCGGTCGAACGCCTCGAAGACGGCGTACGGGCGGTCGGGGCTCGGGCGTTCGAGATACTCCGTCTCGAGCTCCGCGTCGCTCACGTCGGCCCAGTCGACATCCGGGTCGTACTCGCTCGACCGGAGCGCCTTGAGGAGGCTCTCCTCGAACGTCCGGCCGATGGCCATCGCCTCGCCCGTGCTCTTCATCGCGGTGCCGAGCGTGAAGTCGACGTCGGTGAACTTGTCCTTGGGCCAGCGTGGCACCTTCGTCACCACGTAGTCGATGGCGGGTTCGAACGCCGCCGTCGTCTCGCCCGTGATCTCGTTCTCGATCTCGTGTAGGCGCTTGCCGAGCGCGACCTTCGCCGTGACGCGGGCGATGGGGTAGCCGGTCGCCTTCGACGCGAGCGCCGAGGAGCGGGAGACGCGCGGGTTCACCTCGACGACGCGGTACTCGCCGCCGGGGGTGCCGTCGTCCTGCCACGCGAACTGGATGTTGCAGCCGCCCTCGATGCCGAGGTCGCGGATGACCTCCAGCGCCGCATCGCGCATCTCCTGGTGGCCCTCGTCGGGGATGACCTGCGAAGGCGTCACGACCGTGGACTCCCCGGTGTGGATGCCCATCGGGTCGATGTTCTCCATGTTGCAGATGATGACGGTCGTGTCGCCAGCGTCCCGCATCACCTCGTACTCGAGCTCCACCCACCCGGAGATGGACTCCGTGATGAGGACCTCGTTGTTCCGGGAGAGCCGGAGGCCCTTGCGGACGCGTTCGATGAGTTCGTCCATCTCGTCGACGACGCCGGACCCGCTCCCACCGAGGGTGTACGTCGTGCGCGCGATGACGGGGAGGCCGCCGACCGCGTCGACGGCGTCCTGCACGCGCTCCTCGAGGTTCGCTTCGGCGAGGTCCGTGACCGACTCGCTCTCGTCGAGCGAGATGGTGGTCGAGGCCGGAACCGGCTGACCGATGTTCTCCATGCGCTGGCGGAAGAGGTCGCGGTCCTCGGTCGCGTAGATGGTATCGAGCGGGGTGCCCATGATCTCGACGTCGTACTCGTCGAGGACGCCCTCCTCCGCGAGTTCGGCGGTGACGTTCAGGCCGGTCTGGCCACCCAGGCCGGCGATGACGCCGTCCGGGCGTTCCTGTTCGATGACGTCCGCGATGGCTTCCGTCGTGATGGGTTCGATGTAGACCGCGTCGGCCATCTCCGGGTCGGTCATGATCGTCGCCGGATTCGAGTTCACGAGGACGACTCGGACGCCCTCCTCTCGCAGGGCGCGACATGCTTGCGCGCCGGAGTAGTCGAACTCCGCTGCCTGTCCGATCTGGATCGGCCCACTGCCGATGAGCAGGACGGTCCGGTCGTCACTCTCGGGCATTCTACCAGTACCCAATTCGCTCATCGTAATAAGTCCGGCGAAACACCCAGCGATTCGAAGCCCAGTTACGAAATTCGTAGGGTTCGAATGGATGCGTCCAGCAAACCCCGAGACAGCAACCCAGCCCGCATCACCGCCGCAGTACTGTTCAATCAGTTGTCATTCCTGCGGTGTATCGCCCCCGATACACCACCGCTACCACCGAAAGACGCACCATAACCTTATATCACGTGATTGCCAAACACACTCCCACACCAGCCCCCACCGACACGCACTACTACACCTAGGCACCTACTGGAGGCAGACACCCGACCGCATCGATGACCACGATCCCACCGAACCCCGAGGAAGCACTCGTCACCATCAGCACCCCACAGAGTGACACGGTTCGGGTACGGGACCGAGTCGAATCTTCGCGGTTCGAATTCTACTTCGACGACGATGTGGAGATCGAACCGGCATCGACGGAGGAACTCTACTTCCCTTTGGACATTGCCACTTACGTCAGAGACGTACAGGAGTTCATAATCCCCGTTTACTCTGCAATCATCATTCACGACCACAGCACGGGAAAAATCCTCGAAGAGAACGTTAGCGACATCGAGGATACGACACTCCCTGAGGGTGACTACGAAATCGAGGTCGCGTCCACACCGATGAAGGTGTACATTCGAGTTTCGTCGGCAGCGCAGATAACGCGCAGCGCGAACAATGTAACTGTCTCACTTGCGACACCGGGGGACATCATCATCGGCGTCCGATCCCATCACGAAAGGCCGGCAGGAACCATCACCACGCCACGAAACATCGATTCGGTGATGGCCGCAGTTTCGCATTTCGGTTCCGCTTTGAAGACCCTCTCACCGGAACGGTCCTGGCCGACCCTGCGGGGGTACCCGCCACATCTGGAACTCGGAAAAGAGTTCGAAATTCCCGAACAGGTAACGAAACCCGATACCGGGCTCGAACTTTACATCCCACGGACAATTGATGCGGTGTTCAAAACTGCGCCGTTGACGTACTACCTTGCGGCAAACCTCAAACCGATGCCAGAGAGTTGTACGCAACCATACCTTTCGTCTTCGAGTACGAAAATCCCACTGGTGGGAAATCTATCCAACGCAGCGCTACGCCTGCTCCAGAAGAACTTCCTCCTCGATTGTATCGTTCGAACCGAAGGGTTGTACTCAATCGACATAGAGGAGCGCCAGTTAGTCGAGGGGAAGCTTCCGTGGAATCCAGACACAGTCTATGACCTGCCCCTCCAGGAACGAGTTGTAAAATACGATGAAGTCCCCGATCAAGTACTCGAAGAAATCATGCCCACGTGGCCGCTTACCATCGACGCCGAAGCCGACTTCAATTCAGTGGCGATGCTCCCCCACCTCGCCGAGGAATTGGCGCGAGTTCGAATTCCTGGGGCCATGAATCAAGAAGTTGAGTCGACTCCAACGTTCGTCGATGATTTCGTCCGAGCCGACGGTGGCGGTACGCGCGCAGCAGAACGCGCACTGAACACCCCGTCACCGAAACCCCAGATTACGTCCCCTCCCGAGTGGGATACACAAATGCACGTTTCGCTCCTAGACGGCTATCCTATCGGGACGAATAAAACTAGTTTACGGGCCTACGATCGGCATATTGACCTCGATACACCCGAGAACAATACAATCACGGTCCACGTCGTCTGTAACGACGATGAGATGCGGGAAGAGGAGGTCGTCACGGATCTCTATGGCGTCCGCGACCTTCTTGAATTCGAGGTGAACTTTCACTATAAACTGAGTCGTTCAGAACTCCGATTATTGTTGGAGCGACGTTTCGACCTGGTTCATTACATCGGCCATATCGACGAAGAAGGGATTCTCTGCGCCGATGGGTATCTGGATGTACGGACCGATATTGACGAAGTCGGCGTTGATGCATTCATTCTCAATGCGTGCACATCGGTGGAGCAAGGCGAAGCCTTGCTAGAATATGGAGCGGTTGGTGGGATTGCTACGCTATTTGATGTCCCAAACAGCTCGGCGACACGTGTCGGCCGATCACTCAGTCGCCTCCTCAATCGGGGGTTCCCCATACGTGCTGCACTCAACATCGCCCGTGAGAGTTCTGTGCTAGGTCGTCGGTGGGTTTCTCTCGGTGACGGCCGTGTCTCACTCACCCAACCAGAGGGCGCCTTCGCGAGTATCATAAATATCGATCCTCGTGAAGACGGGAATTTTAACTTCGAACTCGAGTGCTTCGAAAGCAGATCCCACCGAATCGGTTCAGTAGTTGTCCCGACGGCCAACTGGGGCACGTACCGCGTAATGCCAAACCGACCGCAATCGGTACTGTCTGCAGAGGAACTGGAGGAGGTTTTTTCGCTGGAAGTGAGTCCTGTCAGGTGTAATGGCGAACTGTACTGGACCGATGAAACGCGTCCTGAGGACCTAAGAGAATAATCCGAACTTATGGTCCTGCGATACCCGCGTGATTTGCGGCCATCACGCCCTGGGCGCTGTTGAGCAGGATGAACGCGGCGAAGAGGACGCCGATCCAGCGGGGGTTGTCGGTGAGGAACTGCGCGACGGTGTTGGATGCTTCGGACATCGTAATTACGGCATGGCCGGGTACAGAAATGAATCTATCTTAATGTATATGGTAATCCGCGAGTAATTTTATCCCCAATTATCATGCGTGATAATTCAGATGTCGAACCGTCGGCATAATAGCGACATAACCGGTATCTCGTCAGGTTTCTCCCAGAGTGCATATAAGCCTGGTGGCTGTTTCACGCTGAGCAGGTGGGAAACCCACGAATCCAGGCGAATTACCGTTAGAAATTGGACCCGTCAGGGAGCCGATTCGGGACCCAGGGACCGGCACGTCATCGCATGACGCGCGTCGGACGCCCCGTCCGCAACACTAAGCGCAAGAAGACATATCTGGAAACTGTTTGTTCAACGGATCGGGGCCGTTCGGCGCCGCAGTTCAGACCGCGGTGTCGTACTCGTCCTCGAAGTCCCGCTGGGACCGATACTCGTCGACGAACGCTGTAACGTCGAAATCCAGCATCTGCGACTCGAACTCGGCCGCTTTCGTGTCGTTCTCGGCGTGGCTCACGGCGTGGTCCATGAGCTCCACGACGAGCTCCACGATGACCTCGTGGAGCGTGCGCGCGTCCATGTCCGTGACCCAGAGGAGCGCGTACCCGACGTTCCCGTCCTCGCTGGCGTCGTGGGCGACGACGTCCTCGGGGAGTTCCTCCATGACGGCGCCCAGCAGGTGCGGGGTCTGGAACTCGTCCCACTCGTCGTCCTCGCTCGGCTTCACCGACGCCTGGAGGACCTCGACGATCGACTCCGGGAGCCAGCGGCTCGGCGGGTGCATGTCCATCACGACCGCGTGGGTCGCGCCGCACGAACAGTCGTACTCGCGCATCCCGAGGTCGAACGCCGCTGGCGTGACGGTCGCCCCGCACGGCAGTTCGAACTCGTCGGCGTCCGGGCCAGAGTCCGTACCCGGTACGCGTGGCTCGGTCATTGCCCCACAGTTCGCCACGGGGCCGGTTAAGCCCCGCGAAGCGACACGAGCCCCTCGCCACCCAGGGACATGAATCGATGAACGATACATTCATCTATTCACGGAGAGTTGGTGGTGCATGGCAACCATCGAGGTATCCGGGTTGACGAAGCGGTACGGCGACCTCGTCGCCGTCGACGACCTCTCCTTCGAGGTCTCCGAGGGCGAGGTGTTCGGGTATCTCGGCCCGAACGGCGCGGGCAAGACGACGACCATCCGGACGCTCATGGGGCTACAGGCGCCGACGAGCGGGTCGGTGTCGATCCTCGGCTACGACATGGCCGTGGAGGAGGAACGCCTCGAAGCCCTCCAGCAAACCGGCTACCTGCCGGCGCACCCGAGCTTCGACGAGCAATCCACGGGCCGCGAAGTCCTCGACCTCCACGAATCCCTGAAAGGAGGGCGTCGCCGCGAGGAACTCCTCGACCTCTTCGAACCACCCCTGGATCGGAAGATTCGGGAGTACTCGACCGGGAACGTCCAGAAACTCGGCATCGTGCAGGCGTTCATGCACGCCCCAAGCGTGGTCGTGATGGACGAACCGACGTCAGGCCTCGACCCGCTCCTCCAGGAGCGCTTCAACGAGTTCGTCCACGACGAACGCGAACGCGGGACCACCATCCTGTTCTCGAGCCACGTCCTGAGTGAGGTTCGCCGGGTCTGCGACCGCGTGGCCGTCCTCCGGGACGGCAAACTCGTCACCGTGGAGGACATTCACGACCTCCTCGACCGGAGCGGGAAGCTCGTCCGGGTGCGCGTGCACGGCACGGTACCCGACGACGCCTTCGACGTCCCCGGCGTCAGCGACCGCGCCCGGCGGGAGACCGATGGCGCGACGAACGTATCGTTCACCTTCACGGGTGACGTCGACGACCTCGTCGACGCGCTCGACCAGCACTCGCTTCAGGAGCTGGACGTCGAGGAGGCGCCTCTGGAGGACGTCTTCCTGCAGTTCTACGGGGCAGACGCTGCGTCGGCTGCTGGGCACGGGGGTGCGAACGATGCTTGAACTCGCCGCCTTCGGCGCCCGGAAGCGCGTGAAGGGTGCGCTCGCGCTCTCGGTCGGGCTGTCGGCGTTCAGTGCGATGTACGCCGCGTTCTTCCCGTCCGTCACGGAGGGTATCGACCTCGACACCTACATCGACTCGATGCCACAGGTGTTCGTCGAGGCGTTCGGGCTCCGGGCGCTCGGCACCATCGAGGGGTTCCTCGCGACGGAGCTCTACCAGTTCGCGTGGGTCATCCTGCTCGGGCTCTACATCGCGTACAGCGCCGCCTCCCTCGTGGCGTCCGACGTCGAGAACGACCGCATGGACGTCACCCTCGCGCTCCCCGTCTCACGTGCGCGCGTCGTCGGTGAGAAGTTCCTGGAACTCGTGCCGGGCATCCTCCTCATCAACGCGATCGTCGCGGCCGTGACGTGGGCGGCGACCCGAGCTATCGGCTACCCGATCGGGACGGTCGACCTCGTCGCCGTCCACCTGCTCTCGCTCCCGTACCTCTTCGCGTGCGCGGGCATCGGACTCGCGTTCAGTGTCCTCGTGGACCGCGCGAGTATCGCCCAGCGCGCCGCCATGGCGACCGTCTTCGGACTGTTCCTCCTCGAGTCCATCGTCACCGGCACGGACTGGGAGTGGGTCGGCGCCATCGCCCCGATGCGGTACTTCGACCCGACCGCCATCCTCGTCGACGGCCAGTACGACCTGGGGGCTGCCGTCGTCCTCCTCGTCGCGACTGCCGGGCTCGTCGCCGTGAGCCAGTGGTACTTCGGGCGGAAGGATATCAACTGATGGACGACCACGCATCGGAGGACGACTGATGGCCGGGTTCAGCGACACGGAACGCGACCGCATCCGCGCCGACCTGCTCGAGGCGGGGCGCGAGTACTTCGCCCGGTTCGGGCTAGAGAAGACGACCGTCGCCGAGCTCGCCGACGAGGCCGGGATCGCCGCCGGGAGCTTCTACTCGTTCTTCGACTCGAAGGAACGCCTCTACCTCGCCGTCCTCCGGGAGACGGCAGGGTCGGTGTACGGCGACGCCCTCGACGCCCTGCAGGAGCACGACGACCCAGAAGCCGCGGTGGTCGCGTTCCTTCGGTCGTTCTTCGCGTACGCCGAGACGGAGCCCCTCATGCGGCAGGTGCTCCAGGGTGACCACCGTGACCGCCTGGTCGAGGCGACGACGGAGCCGGAACGACAGGAAGCCAAGGCCGAGGAGGCCGCATTGCTCGCCCCGTTCATCGACGACTGGCAGGAGGCGGGCGTGGTCCGGGACGGTGCCCCCGAGACGCTCGCCCTGGCGGTGGAGAGCGTCGGCCTTCTCACGCTCCACGAGGACGAGTTCGACGACCGCGAGGAGTACGAGGCGGTGCGGGACGCCCAGATCGAACTCGTCGCTGCGGGGTTGACGAAGCGCGACGACCCGTCGTAGCGGGTCGGAAAATTCGACGACAGGCAGCCTACGGCCAGTCGTCGCGAACCGGTTCCGCGTCCTGTTCGCTCGAGTCGTCGTCCTCGGCGAGCGTCCAGCCGGCGGCCTCGGCTGCGTCCTCGACGTGCAGGAACTCCCAGCCGACCTCCTCCGCGAGTGCCTTGTCCTCGTCGTCGACGCCGACGAAGACGTGGCGGTCGGTGTCGAACTGGCGCTTCACGCTCTCGAGACTCTCGGCCTTGCCTTTCGGGCCGCTGAAGAAGTCCTGGCGGATGCGACGCTTGCGCGTGAAGTTCGTGACGACGTACGTGGGTTTCTCGGAGACGACGCCGACGTACTCGGTCCACCGGCGGGCGTCCGCGAACACCTCCCCGGGTTTGGCGAGCGCCTGCAGTGCGGTGAGTTCGAACGCGAGGGTCATATCCCCGCTGCCGCCGCTTGCGTCCATACCTCATCTTGGGGAGGAACGGGGGAAAAGCGCGTCGGAACCACCCACGGCGGGGAAGCGGTCGTCGAAACGGCTGGCCCGAGATGCCCGCAGGTGGAGTTATTCGAGGATTGGTTCGCCGTGGCGGTCGCGGCGTTCGGTCGGGACGCCGGTTCCGGGTTCGGCCGTCGTGGTCGAGACGCCGGTGTGGTCGAGGCTGTCGCCGAATCCGGTGATGGCGATGCGATAGTAGGACGTGAACTTCACGACGTCGATGCTCGCGAACTGTTCGGCGGTGCGCCAGCCGATGGTGGTCGTGCCGTCGGCTGTCGCCTCGGGGAACGCGTGTTTCGCGTCGCCCGTGAGTTCGTCGTAGTGGCAGACCGTCGCGTCCGCGGGGACGCGGTCGGCCTCGGTCGCCTCGAGTGTCGGGTTCATGGGTCCACCAACGATTTGGCATGGTAACGTATGGCACACGTACAGATAGGTCTTACTGCCGTGTGTGGACGGTTCGAACGAAGACGGAACCTGCCTGCAATAATGCGACCGCCTGGTTACTGCTCGACGGCGGCGCCGAGCTCCTCGAGGTCGAAGTTCTCCTGGAGCAGCACGTCCTTCTGGTCGGCGACCTGGGCCTGCTGCTTGATGAGCTTCTTGTACTTGGACTGGGGCGCGAGGTTCCCGATGAGGACGCCGCCCACGATACGGCCGTCCTTGAACGCGATGCGGCGCCACTCGTTCTCGCCATACTTTCGCTCGCACTCGTCGTCCCCGAGCGTGGGGTGCCCGAAGGAGAGGAACGGGAAGTCGAAGTGCGTGATGGAGTAGGAGGACACCCACTCGAACTGCTCGGGCTCGACGTCGGTGCCATCGGTGTCCGCGACCATCGAACGTGCCGCGATGGAGCCCTGTTCCTTCGCGGACCCCCAGGAGCCGTTCTGGGCGCGCTCGCCGAGGAGGACGTCGTTGAACTGCGTGAGGTCGCCGGCCGCGTACACGTCGTCCGCGTCCGTCCGCATGTACTCGTCGACGAAGACGCCGCCATCCATCCGGACGTCCGTGTTCTGGAGGATCTCGAGGTTGAAGTTCAGGCCGATGGCGACGCCGACGAACGGCGACTCGTAGCGGTCGCCGTTGGCGTCGACGGTGGCGACGACGTTCCCGTCGTCGTCCGTCTCGAATCGGTCGGCGCCGGAGTCGAAGACGGGTTCGACACCGCGCTCACGCATGGCGTCGTGGAGGATCTCTGCGCCCTCGAGACTCAGCGCGTACCGCCACCAGCGGTCGCCGCGCATGAGGTATTTGGCGTCGACGCCCTGCGCGCCACAGATGGCGGCGAGGTCGATGCCGAGCAGGCCGGCGCCGATGATGACGCCCTTGTCGGCGTTCTCGACGTTCTCGCGGATGCCGCGGGCGTCCTGGAACGTCCAGAAGTGGTGGATGCCGTCGGCGTCGCTGTTCTCGACCGGGAGCTGCGTCGGCGTCCCGCCGGTCGCGACGAGCAGCTTGTCGTACGTGATGACCTCCTCGTCGTGCGTGATGAGTTCGTGCGCGTCGGCGTCGAGGTCGGTGACGAGGGTGTTGAGTCGCAGGTCGACGTCCCGGTCCTCGTACCAGGATTCGTCGTGGATGCTGATGGGTGCTTCCGGGAGTTTGCCCTTCGCGAACTCCTTGATGAGGATACGGTTGTAGAGGGGTTCTCCCTCGTCCGTGATGACAGTGATGTCGGCGTCGGGCGCGAGTTCCCGCAGCGTCTCCGCCGCCGAGGACCCTGCGATGCCGTCGCCGATAATCACGTACGACTCGCTCATACCGTGAAGTGTCGGCGTCGGGGTTAAAGTGGGTTGCTATCTGCCCATGTGCTGCGATTGCTGCAGGTCGCCGCCTGGGGCCGCCAGACCCCGATACACGTTCACACGCCACGATGCACGAACGTGGCCACCAGTGGCCGTTCTGGCACTCGCCGCCGGTTCATCTCGCCGCCAGGGAGCTGGCTCGACGGCGGGTGGCGAGCCGAGACGTTTTGAGGCCGGCGGCCCAACGAGTGCGTATGAAACTCCGCCAGAACGCCCGGCATTTCGCGTCGCGAAAGGCCCTGGAGCTTCCCGGTGTCCGCACCGTCGCGAAGAAGGGGCTCGTCGACCTCCACACGCGCATCTTCATCGGGAAAGCCGACGAAGCCGACCGGGCGGAGCGACGCGACCACCTCGACTCGTTCTTCGCGGCGACCATCGACATGTACCTCGCCGCCCTCCAGACGGACTACTCGGAGGCCGAGGCCCGCGAGATCACGCACATCGTCGCGAACTTCGACTTCTACAACCACGGCTGGACGGAGATGATGGAGTTCCCGGCGGACGAACTCGACGACCACTACGACCGGTACGGGGAGTTCTTCGAATCCCACGGCGTCACTATCGACGACCCGCTCGGCGAGTTCGAACCCGCCGACGGCATCCCCGATGCACCAGCGACGCCGGAGAAGCTCGACGCTGGCGAGTTCGAGCACGCAGAAGCCGGGTACGCCGACGACGTCTACGTCGAGGACGAATCCGGCGAGGTCCACGCTGGCCCCCGCGACGAACCCGCCGACGTCGACCCATCCGACGCCCCCGGCGTGAAGTAGGCCGTCCCGACGCGATTATTCGAGCGCTGCTTCGAGCGCGTCTCGACCGCCCTCGACGAGTGGGTCCCCGTGTCCCGGACACGCGAGTTCGAAGTCGGGCACGCGCTCGACGAGGTCGTGGACGCTCTCGCGGACCGCTCGCATGTTCTCGCTGAGGAGCCACGGCGGTAGGTGGAGCTCGCCGTTCGAGGATCGAACGGCATCCCCGAGGAACGCGGCGTCGAGTTCAGTGCTCACGTAGGAGACGTGGCCGGTGGTGTGACCGGGTGTGTCGTAGACGGTGAACGAGCCGACGGTGTCGTCGTCCGTGACGGGGCGGACGTCGAGCCCAGACGGCTGGACGAACGGCCGGACGACGCGCTGGAGCAAACCCTTCCACTCGGTCCACGGCGGGTCGAGCTGCCCCTGGAGGTAGGGCGCGTCTCCCGCGCCGATGTAGACCGGGCAGTCGACGTCGAGGCGGCGGAGGCCACCGACGTGGTCGGGGTCGTAGTGCGTGAGCAGGACGCGTTCGAGGTCGACTGGTTCGAAGCCGGCCTGGTCGAGGCCGCGCCGGATCGAGCGCGCGTGCCACGGCATCCCGGCGTCGACGAGGACCGGCCCGTCGTCCTCGACGGCGAGGTAGGCGTTCACGCCGCTGAGGTCGAACCACCAGACGTCGTCCCTGAGCACCCGTACCATCACGTGGGACGTGGGACTCGGGCACCAAATTCGTTCGTGCTGCGGCGGCTCACGTTCCCAGCGACTGACCTGCCGTCAGTCCTCGGTGAGGCGGTCCGCGCACTCGTAGCCCGCGACGATAGCGCCATTCAGTGAGCGTTCGGGGTACTGCGCGCGGGACGCCATCCCCGCATAATAGAGGCCGTCCGCGACGTCGTCGCCGAGGTCGTAGGGGACGACCATGTCGAGGTAGCCGCGCTCGTAGACCGGGGCGGTCCGGGGGTTGCGCGCGGTCTCGATCCAGTTCACCGAGTCGCGGTCGAAGTCGGGGAAGAGCGATTCGATGCCCGCCAGCCAGTGTTCCTCGACCTCGTCGTCCGTCATCTGCCATGCCTCGTCCTCGGGCGACTGGATGTACTTCGGGACGTAGAGGAGGTGTTCGCCGCCGTAGTTCGACTCGTCGATGAAGTTCGTGTGCTCGATGAGCGCGCCGAACGGCGCGTCGTCGGCGATGTTCAGCCAGTACGTGTCCGTCAGGGAGTCGTCCAGGGAGATGACCGAGCAGACCGTGCCCTGGAACTCGATGTCGCACTCGTAGCCCGTGAGCGCCTCGAGGACGTTCGGCATCGTCGTGACGACGACGCCGTCAACGTCGTACACCTCGACGTCGCCCGCGCCACTGTCCTCGCCCTGGTCGGAATCCACCGTCATGCTCGTGACCGCACCGTCCGCGATGTCGATGTCCTCCACGCGCGCGTTCGTGACGATGTTCTCCTCGCCGACGTCCGCGACCATCCGGTCGATGAGCTGGGCGAACCCGCCATCCAGGTAGCCAAGCGGCTCCCCGCGCAGGAGGTCGCGTTCGCCTCGGAACTTGATGCGGCCGAGGAGCCACGCCGCGCTCACGTCGTCCTTCCGGTACCCGAACTTCGCCTCCAGGAGCGGCTCGAAGAAGTTCTCGTACACGCCCCGCGTGGTGTGCTCGATCAGGAAGTCCCTGATCGGGACGTCCTCGAAGTCCTCGAGGCGCTCGTACGTGTCGAACGCCGGGATGCCGCCCCGGACGTCGATCTCCTGGGTCAGCATCGCGAGCCGGAACTTATCGTAGACCGACATATGTGGGTACGCCGCGATCTCCCAGGGCTTGTCGAGTGGATGAACGACGCCGTCGACGTAGTACGCGTTCTTCCCGATCGGCCAGTGCAGGTCCTCCCCGAGCCCCAGCTCCTCGATGACCTCCACGATGGTCTCCTCCGACGCCGACAGGTGGTGGTAGAACTTCTCGATCGGGTCGCCGTTCGTCTCGTAGCACGCCGCCAACCCACCGAGATCGCTCGACGCCTCGAACACCATCACGTCCCGACCGCGCTCCTGGAGGCGTCGAGCGGCCGCGAGCCCCGCGATCCCGCCGCCGACGATACCGATAGTCATGCCAGCAGGTGCGACGCGCTCGCGTGAAGTGGTTTCGGTTTGGTGATTCTGCGCTTGGACTCACGAAGAAGTAGTCCACAGCATCGCAGCTTCCTCGGAAGCCCCCTGGCCCGCTCGCGCACGTGCAGCGACATATATTCGCTTCGCGAATAGGGGTCGGTACACGCACACGGTCACCTTCGGTGACCGCGAGCGCGCCAGGCTAGGCGAGACGCACAACGTCTCGCTGCTTCACACTCGCGGTCTCCGACCGCTCGCGTGAACCCCTTCCAGTCCCGCCCGACGGAAGGAGCGTCGGCTATCGCCTGCCGGCCACCCGGCAGGCTGTTGCGGTGCGGTGGCGGTGATGGGTGGGATTGGAAGGGGCTGGGGCGGTCGACGAAGACGGACGATGCAAGCACTGGAACGAGCGGCGCGAGTGAAGGGCGCAGCGAGTGCATCGAGTCGAGCGGCCCAGGGGCTCCCCTGCAGAAGCGGTAGCGGAACCATCCCCACATCGCCATCTCGCTCCTGCGACCTTCGCTAGCCTTTTGATGGGGCGAACTGTACGTCGGTGCATGGTTACGGTGCGCGCGCCGGCGACGAGTGCGAACCTGGGGAGTGGGTTCGACGTGTTCGGCGTCGCGCTCGACAAGCCCGCGGACGTGGTTCGCGTGGAGAAGGCGAAGCGAACGACGATGGAGGTGACCGGGGTGGGGAGCAAGTACATCCCGGAGGACCCGAGTCGGAACACGGCGGGGGTTGTCGCGGAGGCGCTCGATGCGCCCGCGCACATCCACATCGACAAGGGGGTGCGGCCGTCCAGTGGGCTCGGCTCTTCGGCGTCCAGTGCTGCAGCCGCGGCCGTGGCGCTGAACGAGCTCTACGACCGGAATCTCAGTGACGACGAACTCGTCCGGGTCGCCGCAGAGGGCGAGGCCGCCGTCTCTGGTGATGCGCACGCGGACAACGTCGCGCCGAGCATCCTCGGCGGGTTCACGATCGTGCGCGAGGACGGGATCGAGAGCGTGAACTCCGACGTGCCGCTGGTCGCGTGCCTCCCCGAGATCGTCGTGTCCACGCGGGACGCTCGCGGCGTCGTCCCAGAATCGGTCGATATGCACGACGTCGTGCACACCGTCGGGTCCGCGGCGACGATGACGCTCGGCATGGCGCGAAGCGACCCCGTGCTCGTGGGACGAGGGATGGAAGAACGAGTCGTGACGCCGAAGCGCTCGGCACTCATCGATGGCTACGAGGCCGCCTGCGACGCCGCCCGAGAGAACGGCGCAACCGGCGTAACGGTCTCCGGCGCAGGCCCCGCCGTCCTCGCGGTCTGCCGGGAAGGTACCCGACGTGACGTCGCCGGCGCCATGGTCGACGCCTTCGAGGACGTCGACGTCGAGTCCCGTGCGTACCGCTCGCGGGTCGGCGACGGCGCGGAGATCTTCTAAGCAGCGCCCGTCCACCACCAACAGTGCCTCAGCAGGCTGACTGGCGAGACTTCAAGTAGGATACCGGGGCCAGAACCGGGTATGGAGTAGGAGTCGGCCGGCGTCGGAGACGCGACTGCGTGATGCGCCGTCGCCGGTACTCGGTAGGTGTCGCCTGTCAGCCAAAAAATGACGTCGTGTGGCGCTTAGCCGAGGCGCTGGAGCACGGCGTCGGTGACCTCGCCGGTCGAGGCGTCGCCGCCGAGGTCGGGGGTGCGGGGGCCGTCGCTGAGGGTCTGCTCCACTGCCGCGCGGACGTCGTCGGCGTCGTCGGTGTAGCCGAGGTAGTCCAGGAGCATCGCGGCCGAGAGGATGGTGGCGGCGGGGTTCGCGACGCCCTGGCCGGCGATGTCGGGCGCAGTGCCGTGGACGGGCTCGAAGAGCGCGTTCTCCGGGCCGATGTTCGCACTGGGGAGGAGGCCGAGCCCACCGACCAGCCCAGCCGCCAGGTCCGAGAGCATGTCGCCCGCCAGGTTGGGGCAGACGACCACGTCGTACTCCTCGGGTCCGAGGACGAGATGCATCGCGAGCGCGTCCATGAGCGCGTCGTCGGTGTCGACGCCGCTCTCATCCGCGACGTCCTGCACCGCGGCGAGGAACCGGCCGTCGGTTTCGCGCATGACGTTCGCCTTGTGGGCGATGGTGAAGCCGTCGCTGCCACGGTCCTGGACGAAGTCGCAGGCGTACTCGGCGAGCCGCCGGCTGGCCGAGTCGGTGACGACTCGCGTCAGCGTCGAGAGGTCGTCCGACAGGCGGTCTTCGTGGCCGCTGTAGACGCCCTCGGTGTTCTCGCGGAGGAAGACCAGGTCGGTGTCTGGCTGGACGGCGTCGACGCCGGGATAGGTCTTTGCTGGGCGGACGTTGACGAACGAGTCCACCGCTGCGCGGAGCGGGAGGATGACGTCCGCCGCACTCTCGCCGGCGGCGCCGAAGAGCGTCGCGTCCGCGTTCTCGACAGCCTGTATGGTGTCGGAGGGGAGCGCGGTCCCGGTGTCGTCCTTGACGTGGTCGCCCGCGTCGGCCTCGACGAACTCGAAGTCGTGGTCGAGTGCGTCGAGGACGCTGACGGCGGCCGGGACGACCTCCTGGCCGATGCCGTCGCCGGGCACGACGACGATCTGCTCAGTCATCGCGTGCCTCCGGCTACTCGCCAGGGGCACCCGCTTCGCTCAGACATCCCCGGGTACCTCGTGGTCCTGGATGTAAGGCAGCGTCCGGGCGGTCTCCTTGACGGTCTCGGCGTTCGCCTGCATGAGCGCGGTGGTGTCCCAGACGCCGTCGACGAGCGCCTTCCGCTGGGCGTCGTCGACCTCGACGTCGACCGTGGTGTCGCCGTAGGTGACGGTCTCGTCCGCGACGTCCACGTGGATGTCGCCGTCGGGGTTCGCGTCAATCCAGTCCTGGATCGTCTCGACGGTGTCCTCGTCAGCGGTGACTGTGGGAATGCCGAGTGCGAGGCAGTTCCCCGCGAAGATCTCGGCGAAGGATTCGCCGATGAGGGCGTCGATGCCCCAGCGCATGAGGGCCTGGGGGGCGTGCTCACGTGAGGAGCCACAGCCGAAGTTCGCATTGACGGCCATGATACTGGCGCCCTGGTATCGGTCCTCGTTGAAGGGGTGGTCCTTGGGGTTGTCTTCGTCGTCGAATCGCAGGTCGAAGAACGCGAACTCGCCGAGGCCGTCGAAGGTGACGACCTTCATGAAGCGCGCGGGGATGATCTGGTCGGTGTCGATGTCGTTCCCACGGATGGGGACGGCGGTCCCCGTCACGTCGGTCACGATCTCGGCGGGGCCATCACTCATTGGTGACCACCTCCCGGGCTTCGAGTTCGCGAACGTCGGTGACTTTGCCCTCGATCGCGGCGGCGGCGACCATCCGGGGGTTCATGAGGACGGTGCGGCCGTCCTTGGAGCCCTGGCGGCCGACGAAGTTCCGGTTCGAGGAGGAAGCGCAGGCTTCGTCGCCCTCGAGCGTGTCCTCGTTCATGCCGAGGCACATCGAGCAGCCGGCGTTCCGCCACTCGAATCCCGCGTCCTCGAAGACCTGGTCGAGGCCCTCGTTCTCGGCGGCGCGCTGGACGCGCTGGCTGCCGGGGACGACGAGGCCGCGGACGTCGTCGTGGATCTCGCGGCCCTCGACGATACTCGCGGCGCGCCGGAGGTCGGGGAGTCGCGCGTTCGTGCAGGAGCCGACGAAGGCGACGTCGATGGGGTAGCCTTGCATCGTGTCGCCGGGTTCCACGCGCATGTGTTCCTGGGCGGCACGGGCGGAGTCCTCCTTGTCCGCGGGGAGGGCTTCCGGTGCCGGGATGGGGTCGGTGATGCCGACGCCCTGTCCCGGGGTGGTGCCCCAGGTGACGACGGGTTCGAGTTCGCTGCCGTCGATGGTGACGACGTCGTCGTATTCGGCGTCGTCGTCGCTCCGGATCGACTCCCAGTAGAGCTTCAGTTCCTCGAAGCGATCGGGGTCGTCCGCGAACTCGTCCGTCTCGGCGAGCCACTCGTAGGTGGTCTCGTCGGGGTTGACGTAGCCGGCGCGGGCGCCGCCCTCGATGCTCATGTTGCAGATGCTCATCCGGCCCTCCATCCCGAGGGACTCGATGGCGTCGCCGGCGTACTCGTAGACGTAGCCGACGCCGCCGTCGGTGCCGAGGCGGCGGATGATCTCGAGGATCACGTCCTTCGCCTCGACGCCGTCACCGAGTTCGCCGGTGACCTCGATCTTTCGGACCTTCTGTTTCTCGAACGCGAGGGTGCCGGTGGCGAGCACGTCCCGGATCTGACTGGTGCCGATACCGAACGCGAGCGCGCCGAACGCACCGTGCGTCGAGGTGTGGCTGTCGCCACAGACGATGGTCATGCCGGGCTGGGTGAGGCCCTGCTCCGGGCCGATGACGTGCACGATGCCCTGGTCGCCGCTGGTCGGGTCGTCGAACTCGATGCCCGCGTCGCGGACGTTCTCCTCGAGTTCGCGCATCATCTCCTCCGCCGCGTCCTCCTTGTAGGGACGAGATTGGTCGGCGGTCGGGACGATGTGGTCGACCGTCGCGTGCGTGCGTTCCGGATACGCGACCTCGAGGTCGCGCTCGCGCAGCATCCCGAACGCCTGCGGGCTCGTGACCTCGTGGATGAGGTGGAGGCCGACGAACAGCTGGGTCTGTCCGGTCGGGAGTTCGGTGACCGCGTGTCGGTCCCAGACCTTGTCGTAGAGGGTTCCCTGGCTCATCTACTCTTCCTGTACTTCGTCCTCGCTGCCACGGGACCAGACCCGGTTCGGGTTGCGGTCCTCGTCGGCAGCGGTGTGGCTGATATCCTTCATCGATTCCGAGCCCTGCTCGTCGGCCGCCTCGTCTGCGGCGCCCTCTCGTGGTGTCTCGGTGGGGGTGCCGCCGTCCGTGACCGTGGTCGGGCCGCGGCGGAAGTACGCCCCGAAGACGTTCTGTGCGTCGTCGGCGTTCGTGTGTTGGACGTCCTTCATCCGGCTCATGCCTTGACCTCCGCTCGCTCCTCGTCCTCGGCTTCCTGCTCCTCCGCCCACGCGAAGAGCGCGCGGAGGCGCTCGCCGACGTCCTCGATCTCGTGGTCGCGCTCGGCCTGGTGGCGCTGCTTGAAGGAGGGGCGGCCGGCCTGGTTCTCCGCGATCCAGCGGGTGGCGAACTCGCCGTTCTGGATCTGTTCGAGGGTCTCCTGCATGTTCTCGCGGGCGTGCTCGTCCACGATCTCGTCGCCCTGGATGAGGCCGCCGTACTCGGCGGTGTCGGAGACGGAGTCCCACATCTCGCCGAGCCCGCCCTCGTACATCAGGTCGACGATGAGCTTGAGCTCGTTCAGGCACTCGAAGTACGCCATCTCGGGGCTGTAGCCAGCGTCGACGAGGGTCTCGTAGCCGGCCTTGACGAGGCTGGTGACGCCGCCACAGAGGACGGCCTGCTCGCCGAAGAGGTCGGTCTCGGTCTCCTCGCGGAACGTCGTCTCGATGACGCCGGCGCGAGCACAGCCGATGGCGCCGGCGTACGCGAGGGCGCGCTGCTGGGCGTCACCGGTCTCGTCCTGGTAGACCGCGACGAGGCTCGGGGTGCCCTCGCCCTGCTCGTACGTGCGGCGGACGATGTGGCCCGGCGACTTCGGGGCGACCATCGTCACGTCGATGCCGTCCTTGGGTTCGATCTGGCCGTAGTGGATGTTGAAGCCGTGCGCGAACTGGAGGGTGTCGCCGGGCTCGAGGGCGTCCTCGATGTCGGCGTAGACGGTGGGCTGGACGGTGTCCGGCACGAGCATGACGACGACGTCCGCCTGTGCTGCTGCCTCCTCGGGGGTGGCGACGCGGAGGCCGTCCTGTTTGGCCGCCTTCCGGCTCGAGCTGTCTTCCTTGAGGCCGACGACGACGTCGACGCCGGAGTCGTTCAGGTTCTGCGCGTGGGCGTGACCCTGGCTGCCGTAGCCGATGACGGCCACGGTCTCGTCCGCGATGTAGCTCGGGTCGACGTCCTCCTCGTGGTATACTGGTTGTGTGAAATCTGCTGTGTCTGTCATTGATCGTCTCCTGCTGTCTCCTGGGGACCGCCCGCGAGGGCGGCGGTTCCGGTGCGTGCGACCTCTCGCACGCCGTATCTCTCGAACGCCTCGATGGCGGCGTCGACCTGTGCCTCCGTGCCCGTGAGCTCGACCGTCACGACCTCGGCGCCGGCCTCGACGGCCTGGCCGCCGTACATCTCCGCGACGGCGGAGACGCCGGCCGGGTCGTCGCCATCGACCTTGATGAGGGCGAGTTCGCGTTCGGTGGAGCCCTCGAGTTCGCGGACCGAGTGGACGGGAATCTCCTTGCGGAGCTGGCGTTTCACCTGCTCGATGCCGGGTTCGGGCTCCTCGACCACGATGGTCATACGGGCGGTCTCGCCGTCCGTCGTCGGGCCGACGGTGAGGCTCTCGATGTTGAACTGGCGGCGCGCAAATAAGCCGGAGACGTCCGCAAGGACGCCGGGTTCGTGCGCGACGAGCGCGCTGATGACCGCGCGCCGGGGCTGGTGTTCCGCGAGGGCGTCGGGGTCGACCCGGATGCCCTGGTGGTTCCGGCGGCCGGCGGGTTTCGGGCGTTCGCTGGGTGCGGGGCCGGTCATGTCGCCGGTCATCCCTTGATCTCCTCCAGTTGGTCGCTGTTCATCGCGAAGCGGCCGTTGTCGCCCCCGCTGGGGACCATCGGGAAGACGTTCTCCCGGGGGTCGATGTGGCAGTCGACGACGCTGGGGCCCTCGTAGTCGAGGGCCTCCCGGACGGTGTCCGCGACGTCGTCGTACTCGCGGAGGGTGAAGCCGCGGGCGCCGAAGGCGTCGGCAAGCGCGGCGAAGTCCGGCACCCACGGGTACTCCGAGGCCATGCGGCGACCCTCGAAGAAGGCGTCCTGCCACTGGCGGACCATACCGATGGCCTCGTTGTTGAGGACGAACACGGTGATGTCCAGGCTCTCGCGGACGGCAACGGCGAGCTCCTGGCACGTCATCAGGAAGGAGCCGTCGCCGTCGAAGCAGACGACCTCCTGGTCGGGGGCGCCGACCTTCGCGCCGATGGCGGCGGGCAGGCCGTACCCCATCGCGCCGAGGCCGTGGCTGGAAACCCACGTCCGGGGTTCCTTGTAGGTCCAGTACTGGACGGCCCACATCTGGTGCTGGCCGACGCCGGTCGCGACGATGGCATCGTCCGGCGTGGCTTCGTCGACGGCCTCGACGACGAACTGTGGTTTCAGCGGTTCGTCCTTCGGCGCGTCGTACGTCATCGGGTACTCGTCCTTCCACGTCGCACACTGCTCGCGCCACTCCTGGGCGTCGGGGCTGCGGGGCATCGCGTCCGCGAACTGGCGGAAGACGGCCGCGGCGTCCCCGACGACCGGATAGTCGGCGTGGATGTTCTTCGAGATCTCCGAGGCGTCGATGTCGGCGTGGATGAGCTCGGCGTCGGGGGCGAACGTCTCGACGCCGCCGGTGAGGCGGTCGTCGAAGCGCGTGCCGACGGCGAACATGACGTCGCAGTGCGTGACGGCCATGTTGGCGTAGCCGGTACCGTGCATGCCCGCCATCTCCATGGCGAGCTCGTGGTCCTCCGGGAACACGCCGACGGACGGCATCGTCGTGACGACGGGGATGCCGTGCTCGGTCGCGAACTGCCGGAGTTCGTCGCTGGCGTTCCCCTTGATGACGCCGCCGCCCGCCAGGATGACGGGCTTCTCGGCGGCGGCGAGGGCGCGTGCGGCCTCGTCGACAGCCTCGGGGTCGGCGTCGGTCGGCGGGTTGTAGGTCTCGGGACGCTCGGGCTCGCCGGGCTCGACGTCGGTCGGGCCCTTCGTGACGTCCTTCGGCAGGTCGACGAGCGTCGGGCCCTGGCGGCCGTCGCGGGCGAGCGCGAACGCTTCGCCGACGTCGGCGCCGACGGTGTCGGAGCTGGTCGCGAAGTAGTTGCCTTTGGTGACCGGTGCCGTCACGCCGACGGTGTCGGTCTCCTGGAAGGCGTCGTTCCCGACGAACTCGGTCGGGACCTGGCCGGTGAGCGCGAGCACGGGGTCGGAGTCCATGTTCGCGTCCGCCAGCCCGGTGACGAGGTTCGTCGCGCCGGGGCCAGAGGTCGCGAGACAGACGCCGGGGTCACCGGTGACGATCCCGTACGCGTCGGCGGCGTGGGAGGCGCCCTGCTCGTGCGCCATCGTGATGTGGTGGACGCTCGAGTCGTAGAGCGCGTCGTAGACGGGCATGATCGCGCCGCCCTGCACGCCGAACGCGGTCTCGACGCCGGCGTTCTCGAGGGCGCGGATGACCGCCTGCGCGCCGTTCTGTACGGGCTTCGGCGTGGTCTCCTGTTCTTCGTCGGCCGGTTCGGTGTCCGGGTCAGCGGACGTCTCGGTCGCGGGTTCGGGTGGGTGTGTTGGTCGTTGCTCGGTCATCGATACGGTCCTCCGGTCGGGTCTGTGTACATGCGCTGTGGTCGGCTAACTGCTGGTCGGGAGCGATACGGACGGAACTGGGGAGAAGGGATGATGGGGGCTAGTACGCCCCTACGATACGAATAGTCCGTACAGCAGCACCGCTCGTGCGGGACAGACCCGTTCGAGCGGTACGTGCCGTCATCGTAGATAGACGAACGGTGCGCTCCCTTATTACCGTTTTCGGTGGTGCAGGTGTTGCCTGTCACGGTCGGTCGCCGACCCTGACCGGCCAGGGTCGAGCAGCGACCGGCGGCACCGATGTCGGTTCGTCGGTTGCCACTACGCATCGAGGGCGTCCGGCGGGTGTGCATCAGACCTGCACCTCCTCCACTGCCTCCTCGACGCCGACCTCGCCGGCGAACCGGTGGAGGTCCTTGATGGTGACGGCCTTCTGTTTGCTCGCGTGCGATTTCACGCGCTTGGTGACCTCGCGGACCTGGTTCTCGGTCGGGTCGTAGCCCTCGTCGACGAGGTGCTTCCGGACCGCGTGCGTGCCCGTGTGCTTCCCGAGCACCATCTCACGGGTCGCACCGACCATCTCGGGAGTCATCACGCCGGGTTCGAACGTGTCGGTGTTCTCGATGACGCCGGCGGCGTGGATGCCGGATTCGTGGCTGAACGCGTTCGCGCCGACGATGGGTTTGTTCGCGGGGACGGGGACGTCGGATTTGTCCTCGATCATCCGGGACAGCTCGACGATGCGGGTCGTGTCGATTCCGGTGTCGACGCCGTAGATGGACTCCACGGCCATGACGACCTCCTCGTAGGCGGCGTTTCCGGCGCGCTCGCCGATGCCGTTGACCGAGACCTGGGCGCTCGACGCGCCGGCCTCGAAGCCGTTGATTGCGTTCGCGGACGCGAGCCCGAAGTCGTCGTGGGTGTGCACGTCGATCTTCGCGTCCGTGTGTTCGCCGACGAACCGCACGAGTTTGGCGAACCGGTTGGGGGTGGCGACCCCGCACGTGTCGGGGATGTTCACCCAGTCGACGCCGACCTCGTCCACGGCCGAGACGACCTCGGCGAGGTAGTCTGGGTCGGTGCGGGTGGCGTCCATCGGTGAGAACATCACCTCGAGCCCGGCATCGTTCACTTGTTCGACGGCGGCGACGCTCCGCTCGATGACCTCCTCGCGGGTGGAGTGCATGGAGTCCTCGATCTGGACGTCGCTCGTCGAGGCGAAGACGTGGACCATGTCCACGCCCGCGTCGACGGCGGCCGTCACGTCTGACTCCACGACCCTCGCCAGGCCGCAGGTGGTCGCACGAGTCGCGGCGGCGATGTCGGCGATTGCCTCGGCCTCGTCGGGGCCGTTGGCGGGGAACCCGGCCTCGATGACGTGGGTGCCCATATCGTCGAGCACCGCGGCTATCTCACGTTTGTCGTCGTACGTGAAGGATGTCCGCGGCGTCTGCTCGCCGTCGCGCAGCGTCGTGTCGAAAATCTGTGCGTCTGTTATCTCCGAGTCTTCAGTGTTGGCTAATGTGCCCTGGAAGAACTCGATCCGCCGGATTTGCACCGACGGTGTCGTTGCGCGACATCGTACCAGAGTCGATTGCCGCCCGCTATTTAAACGTGTCCCTGTGACAGGTTTTTGCGGCTGGCGATAGACCGTGATAGTCCATGAAAAAACCCAAAATCGCACGAGGGCTGCGTGTATGCAACAATATAAGGAACCCTTAGGCCCCTTGCTGTCCACCGTATCTGCGAACCAGAACAACGCCGAGTTCGAGGGAGATTCCGGAATGGGAGCGGTTCGCGCGCGCCACGAGACACCGCAGCATGGGCTGCTTCGGGAGAGGCGTTGGCCACCGGTAGCCGGATCAGACTGGTACTCGAACACGGACGGGGAAGACGGCAGAAAGGGGTGACGGACTGGAACGACAGTCGAGAAGGCGGGGCGGAACGGGAGAGCGAGAGGTGGAATGTAGCGGTCGAGTCAGGCGTCGGGCCAGCGTTCGATGTAGATGGCTTTGTCCGTGTAGAAGTGGATCATGTCCTCACCTTGGGCGTGGAGGTCGCCGAAGAAGGAGTCCTTCCAGCCGCCGAAGTGGAAGAACGCCATCGGGGCTGCGGTGCCCGCATTCACGGCGAGGTTGCCGGCGTCGACCTCGTGGCGGAAGCGTTTCGCGTCGCTCCCGCGGTCGGTGAAGAGGCTGGAGGCGTTTCCGAAGTCGCTCCGGTTGACGAGGTCGATGGCGTGGTCGAAGTCCTCGGCGCGAACGAGCGCGAGGACGGGGCCGAAGATCTCCTCCCGAGCGATGGTATCGGTGGGGTCGACGTCACCGAAGACCGACGCGCCGAGGAAGTTCCCGTCGGCGGGAACATCGAGGTCGCGGCCGTCGAGCAGGAGGTCGGCGCCCTCCTCCACGCCGGTTTCGACGTAGTCGAGGACGTTCTCGCGGTGCGGGCCGGAGATGAGTGGCCCCATGTCGGCGTCCTCGTCGAGACCGTTGGTGACGGTGAGGTCGGCCGCGATGTCGACGACTCGGTCGGCGAACTCGTCGTAGACGGCGTCTTCGACGACGGCGACGGGGTTGGCGAGGCAGCGCTGGCCGGTGTTCGCGAACGCGGAGCCGACGGTCTGTTCGGCCGCGAAGTCGAGGTCCGCGGACGCGGCCACGACGATGTGGTTCTTCGCGCCACCCTGCGCCTGGACGCGCTTGCCGTGTTTCGCCGCGGACTCGTAGACGTGCCTCGCGACGGGCGTGCTCCCGACGAAGCTGACGCCCTCGACGTCCGGGTGTTCGATGAGCGCGTTGACCGAGTCGGCGTCACCGTTGACGAGCTGGACGATGCCGTCCGGGAAGCCGGCTTCGTCGACGAGTTCGAGGATCCGCTGGGCCGTGACGGGCGTCTTCTCGCTGGGCTTCAGGATGAACGCGTTTCCGGTGGCGACCGCGTAGGGGAGGAACCAGAGCGGGATCATGCCGGGGAAGTTGAACGGCGTGACGGCGGCGAAGACACCGAGGGGCTTCCGGACGGCGGTCTCGTCGATCTCGGGGGCCGCGTTCGGCAGGTGGCCGCCCTGCATCATGGACGGGATGCCACAGGCGACCTCGACGTTCTCGATGCCGCGCCGGAGCTCGCCCTTCGCCTCCTTGAACGTCTTCCCGTGCTCGCGCACGAGGGCCTCCGCGAGGTCATCCTGATGGGCTTCGAGGAGGTTCTTCAGTTCGAAGAGCGGCTGGATGCGCTCCTCGACGGGCGTACTACGCCAGTCCTCGAAGGCCGCCTGTCCGGCCTGGACGGCGGCATCGACGTCTTCGGGCGTCGAGTAGTCGATCGTCGCGACGGTGTCGCCGGTGGCGGGGTCAACGATGGGGTCGACGGTGGGACCGGTGGCTGGCGTCCAGTCGCCGTCGACGTAGTTCTGGAGCTCGCGGCTCATGCGAGCGCCACCTCTTCCTCCTGGATGTCGATGTGCCGCGAACGGAGTTCGTCGATGAACTGGTCGGGGTCGAGGAGTTCCTCGGGTGGCTTCGCACCGGTGTCGAGGGCATCACCCTGGCCGACGATGGCGGCCGCGAGCCCCATCGGGACCCCGGTCCAGACCGCGGTCGCCTTGAGGCCCCAGTCGTCGAGGCGGGACTCGACGACGACGCTGTAGCGGTAGTGTTTCGGTTCGCCGTCCTTCGTGCCGGTGATGTCCACGCGGAAGGACTTCCACTCCTCGGCGGGTCCTGTGGTGGGCTGCTGGTCGAGATGCCAGTCGAGGAACTCGCGGGGGCTGAACTCGCTTCCCTTGAACTCGACCGAGTCCTCGCTGGTGAGGTCGAGGCCGATGAGGACGTCGCAGATGTTCACGAGGTCCGGGGAGAACGCGACGCGGAAGTCGACGGTGTCGACGCCCTCGAAGGTGTCGGGCATGGTGGCGAGTTCGCTGTGGATGCTGTGGAAGCCCTCCACCTCACCGACGGGGTCGGGCATCGTGTACGTCTCGCGGCCGCTGAGCGGTTCGAGCGTGTGGAACTCGCCGTCCTCGTAGACGACCGGTTCCATCGTGAGTTCGTCGAGGATCGTCTTCGCCGAGTACGCGAAGCCCTCGCCGCCGCCCTTGGCGCCGGTGCGGATGTGGATCTCGTCCACCTGGTCGAGGTTGCTCGCGCCCTTCGCGGTCGCAACGTTCGTCAGACCGGGGCTCGCGCCGATGCCGAGGACGGCCGTGAGACCAGCCTCGTCGAACGCGTCGTCGAGTTCGAGCTGTTCCTGCGTCTTGTGGTAGAGCCCCCCGAGGTCGAGATAGTGACAGGACGCGTCGAGACACGCCTCCATCACGTCGACGTTGAACGCGTACGGGAGGGCGTTCGCGACGACGTCCGAGTCGGCGATGACGTCGACGAGCGCCTCGTGGTCCGTGACGTCGACCTTCGCGGTGGTGACGTCGCCCGGGAGTTCGGCCGCGAACTCGTTCGCCGCGTCGAGGTCGACGTCCGCGATGACGAGTTCGTCGACCGTGCTGTTCTCTGCCAGTTCCCAGGAGGTGGCGCGACCCATCGCGCCACAGCCGCCGAGTGCGATAACCTTCATTGGTAGTGTGTTGGCTGCATCGTCAGTAGTCCGTGTAGTTCATCATGACGGCCTTCGTCTGCGTCATGGATTCGAGGTGCCATTTGCTGCCGTAGCGGCCGCCGGACCCGGATTCGCCGTAGCCGCCGAAGGGCAGGAGGCGTTCCCAGTAGTTGTTCGTCTCGTTGACGAACACGCCGCCGGCCTTGAGGCGGTTCGCGGCGTCGTGGGCGCGTTCGAGGGAGTCGGTGAAGATAGCGGCCTGGAGGCCGTAGCGCGACCGGTTCGCGACCTCGATCGCTTCCTCGTAGCTGTCGGCACGGATGATGGGCGTGATCGGGCCGAACGTCTCCTCGACGGCGACGGCCATGTCCGCCGTGACGTCGTCGAGGACAGCCGGGTCGAAGTGGAGTCCGTCGGTGTCGCCACCGGTCCGGAGGGCTGCGCCCTTCTCGACGGCGTCGTCGACGTGCTCGACCGCCTTCGCCTGGATGCGCTCGGAGACCATCGGGCCGACGTCGACGCCGTCCTCTCGGGGGTCGCCGAGGACGAGGTCCCCGGTCTTCTCGACGACAGCGTCGACGAGGTCGTCGTGGACACCCGGCGTCGTGATGACGCGCTCGGTCCCACAGCAGACCTGGCCGGCGTTCCAGTTGCTGCCGATGACGATGGATTCTGCGGCGTGGTCGACGTCGGCGTCGTCGAGGACGATGATGGGGTCCTTGCCACCCATCTCGAGAAGGCACTGGGCGTTCCGGTCGGCGGCCGTGCGCGCGATCTGCTGGCCGACCTCGGTGCTCCCGGTGAACGCGATGAGGCGAACGTCCTCGTGTTCGACGAGCGACTGGCCGGTCGGTCCTTCGCCGGTGACGAGGTTGAACGCGCCGTCCGGGAGGCTGGACTGGTCGAACGCCTTCGCGATGTGGTAGGCGGTGAGGGGCGTCTCCTCGGCGGGTTTGAAGACGACCGGGTTCGCGGTCGCGATGGCCGAGTAGATGCTGCCGCCCGGTACCTCCAGTGGGAAGTTCCACGGACTGATGACGGCGCAGACGCCGTAGGGTTCGCGTTGTGTGTACGCGAATCGCCCTCGGTGTTCGGAGGGGACGACGTCGCCGAAGAGGCGGATGGCGTCGTGGCCGTAGTCGTCGCTGGAGTTGATGACGTAGTCCGTCTCGTCGTAGGACTCGTGGAGGGGTTTCCCCTCCTCCATCGTGATGCCCGCCGCGATCTCGTCCTCGTGTTCGACGAAGTAGTCGGTGACCTCGTCGAGGACGGCGGCGCGTTCGAACGCCGTCATCTCCTCGAGTTCCCGCTGTGCGCGTCGTGCCGCCTCGACCGCCCGCCGGACGTCGTCGGCGGTGCCGGCAGGTACGGTGTCGAGGACCTCCCCGGTTACCGGCGAGTCGACGTCGATCCCCTCACTACTCGAGGAGTCGACCCACTCGCCGTCGATGTACAGCTGTCTCATGCGTGTGTCACTCAACCAAACGGGAGAGATGGCCAAAAAACTTCCTGTGCAGGAGCCCAAGAAGTGGAAAAGTTTCGGTCAGTTGGCCGCCTGGGCGAAGTCCTCGATGTCGAGTCGGCTGCAGAGGGCGTCGGTCGGGCGGCCGTCGTCGGTGTAGCCACGCTGCTCGTAGTAGTCGTCCAGCATCGTCGCGAAGTCGGCTTCGGTGATGCGGTTCCCGTCCGCGGGGCCGCCGGCCTGGAGTGGTTCGGTGAAGCGGTCCGGGAGCTCGTCCTCGTCGCGGGCGAAGCCCTCGCGGGCGTTGAACAGGCGGGTCATCGTCCAGGCGCGTTCGCCGACGGTTTCGAGGGCCTCGGCGGTGACGTCGTACCCGAGCTGGTTCAGCCACTCGGCGGCGCGCTCGTAGTTGTACGCCGTGAAGTCGCAGGCCACCATACTGAACGTGAGGGCGTTCTCGTTCTGGTCCTCGATGACGGCCGCGGCCATGCCGTCGGTGCCGAAGGGGTCGCGGTCGCCGCCGAGGGCGTCGCTCCCGATCGGCCAGGCGCGCTGGTGGCATCCACCGCGGTCGCTCGTCGCGTACGCGAGCGCCATCCCGAAGCTCGCGCGGGGTTCGTACGCCGGGAGCTCCATACCCTTCACCTGCACGGCGGCTTCTCGGGCGCGGTCGTCGTCGAGGGCGTCGGCGGCTCGTTTCGTGCTCTCGGCGAGCAGGTCGCCGACCTCGCCCTCGCGGTGCGCGATGTCCTCGATGAGTTGGGCCGCACCGTGGGCGTCACCCCACGAGATGTCGTAGTCGATGAGGCCCTCCTCGACGCACTCCATCGCGAACGAGATGACGTTCCCGAGCGTGATGGTGTCCATCCCGAGGGTGTCGGCGCGGTGGGCGAGTTCCGTGATGCCCGTGACGTCCGTGATGTCGGTGTTCGACCCCATCATGCCGATGGTCTCGTACTCCGGCCCCCAGTCGACGCGGGCGTCCGGGAAGGCAGCGTCCTCGAGTTCGACGTCGGAGAAGTCGGTGACGTGGCCGCAGGCGACGGGGCAGCCGTAGCAGGAGTCGGTGGTCTGGTGGCCGACGCTGAAGGCGTCGAAGTTGAGGTCGTCGACGTCCTCGACGGTGCCCTTCGTCCAGTTGTGGGTCGGGAGGGCGCCGATCTCCTGGGTCCAGTCGGGGATGAGCTGGGTGCCGCCGTCGCGGGCCCAGGAGACCTCGTCGTCCGTGCCGAGGCGCTGCGTGTGCTTGATCCGGAGGTCCTGGATGTCGGACTCGGGCGGGCCGTCGGCAGTCGCGACGACGGCTTTGAGCTTCTTCGAGCCCATGACGGCACCGACGCCACCGCGACCGGCGTGGTGGGTGCCCTCGTCGCTCGTGATGGTGGCGTACCGGACGAGGTTCTCGCCTGCGGGCCCGATGGCGGCGGTTTTCGTGTGCTTGCCGTCGAACTCCCTGGCGGTCTCGTCGGTCTTCATCCCCCAGAGGTGGCTCGCGTCCTCGATGGTGACGTCCTCGCCGGAGACGTCGAGGTAGACCGGTCTGTCGGCCTCGCCCTCGACGATCATGCCGAGATAGGAGGGGAGCGCCCAGCGGAACATCGTCGGGAAGTGCCCGCCAGAGTAGGAGTCGACGTAGGTCCCGGTGAGGGGTGATTTCGTGATCGCGCCGTACCGGGAGGTCCCGGGCGCGAAGCCCGTGAGAGGGCCGAACGCGAAGATGAGGACGTTCTCCGGGGAGAGCGGGTCGGTGCCCGGTTCGAGTTCGTCGAGGAGGAGGGCGGCGCCGAGGCCCTTCCCGGCGATGAACCGGTCACGGTAGTCCTGGGGGACCGTCTCGGTTTCCACCGTCTCCTCGGTGAGATTCACGCGCAGGAGATGCGTGAGCTCCTGCACCTCGTCGGTCTGCACGACACGCTGTGACATGCTCCGAACTTCGGGAGACGGCATCTTATAGTTTCCCGAAGATTCCACGCCATTAGTTGACGTCAGTAGGAAATCGTTCGACCGTATCGCGGGGAATGGGAAGAGTCGGCGGGTGGCAGGCGGGACGTCGTCTCAGCGGACGAGTGTTACGGCGTTGCTGGCGCTCCAGCCGACCGTGATGCTGCGGCCGACCGAGAGATACTCGCCCTGGTCGGTGAGCTGCATGTCGACGGTGAGGGTCTGTCCGTTCTCGAGTCGGACGACGAACTTCCCGAGGTTCCCCTTGTAGATCTCGTCGACGACCTCGGCGCTGAACTCGTTGTCGAGCCCGCGGGCGTCGTCGCCGAGCCGGATCTTCTCGGGCCGGATGGCGAACGCGATCTCGCCGGTGGCGACCTCGTGTGGTTGGACCCGGAACGTGAGGCCGTCGCGCGTGACGGTCGCGCCGGCGTCGGTCTCGGCGTACTCGCCGTGGATGAGGTTGGTCTCACCGATGAAGTCCGCGACGAACTCCGTCGCGGGCTCCTCGTAGATCTCGGTGGCGCTACCGAGCTGTTCGAGGTGGCCCTCGTTCATGACGGCGATCTCGTCACTCATCGTGAGCGCCTCCTCCTGGTCGTGGGTGACGTAGACGAACGTGATCCCCAGCTCCTCCTGGAGATTCTTCAGTTCGACCTGCATGTTCTTCCGGAGTTTGAGGTCGAGGGCGCCCAGTGGCTCGTCGAGCAGGAGGACGGTGGGTTCCGTGACGAGGGCGCGTGCGAGCGCGACCCGCTGTTGCTGGCCGCCGGAGATCTCGGAGATCTGGCGGTCCGCCATCTCCGGGAGTTCGACGAGTTCGAGGACGCGCTGGACGCGCGCGTCGATCTCCTCGCTCCCGTGGCGACGGAGCAGGCGCTTGAACGCGCCGGTCAGCCCCTTCGATTGGCGGTCCTGGGTCGCTGACTCGACCGTCGTTCCGCCGTCGGCGGCGGGCTGGCCGTCCGGGACGCCCTGCATCTGGAGGCCGAACGCGACGTTCTCACCCACGGTCATGTGGGGGAAGAGCGCGTACGACTGGAACACCATGCTCGTGTCTCGCTCGAACGGCTGGAGGTCGTTGATCCGCTGGTCGCGGAGGTAGACGTCGCCCTCGCTCGGCGTCTCGAAGCCCGCGATCATGCGGAGGGTCGTCGTCTTCCCGCACCCGGATGGGCCGAGGAGGGTGAGGAACTTCCCCCGCTCGACGTCGAAGCTGACGTCGTCGACGGCGGTGACGTCGCCGAAGAACTTCGACACGCCATCCAGGCGGACGTCGTACTCGGTCATACCGGCGTGTCACCTCCGGTGCGGGTAGGCGTTGTCATTCTATGCGTTCTGGATCTCCGTCCAGGCCTCGCTCCAGTACGTCGTGGCGTCCCCGACGTTCTTGATGAACTCGAGTTTCGCCATGACCTCCTCGGGCGGGTAGATGGCCTCGTTGTTCAGTGCCGCTTCGTCGACGTACTCCTTTGCCGCACCGTTCGGGGTGCCGTAGTAGACGTAGTTCGTGATCTTGGCGTTGACCTTGGCGTTGAGGAAGAAGTTGATGAACGCGTGCGCGGCGTTCGGTGCCTTCGCCTCCTTCGTGACGGCGGCGGTGTCGACCCAGACCACGCCACCCTCTTCGGGCATGCGGTACTTGATGGGCGAAGAACCGTCGCTGTAGGTACCCCAGTACGCCTGGAACGCGGACCCGGACCACGTGTGGATCGGGCTGGCGTTCTCGTTCTGGAGGTTGTCGGCCATGTTGACCGAGTCGTAGGTCAGGAGGAGTGGTTTCTGCTCGATGAGCAGGTCTCGCGCCTCCTTGATCTCGGCCTCGTTCTGGGAGTTGAGCGAGTAGCCGAGGCTCTTGAGGGCGGCACCGATGGTCTCACGCATGTCGTTGAGCATCGTGATCTGGCCCGAGTAGGCGTCGTCCCAGAGGACGTCCCATGTCGGCTGGTCGGGGACGTCCGGCGCGACGTTCGTGTTCCAGCCGACGCCGCTAGTGCCCCACTGGTAGGGCGCCGAGAAGCGGTCGTCTGTCGGGTCGTAGGGCGCCTCGTCTCGCCACTTGGCCTCGAGGTTGTCCCAGTGCGGGATCATGGCGAGGTCGAGTGACTGGATGAGGTCCTGGGACTGCATGATGTTCACCATGTAGTCGCTCGGGAACACGACGTCGAACTGGCCGCTGCCGCCGGCCTTGAGCTTGTTGAACATCTCCTCGTTCGAGGCGTAGTTGGAGACGTTCACGGTGACGCCGTACGCTTCCTCGAAGATCTCGACGGTGCCGGACGGCCAGTAGTCCGTCCACTGGAAGACGTTCAGCGAGTCCTCGAGGGCGTAGTCGAGCTCTGGAAGCCCGTACTCCTCGCGGACGGACGCGTCGCCGCGGTCGGCCTGCGTCGTCTGCTGGGCCGTGGTCGTCGTGTCGGAGCCGCCGTTGCCGCCGTCGTCCCCGTCTCCGCCGCTGGAACAGCCAGCGAGTCCAGCGATACCGCCGACGCCGAGCGCGCCGGTGGTCTTGAGGAACGTCCGTCGGTTCGAATAGTGTTCAGGTTTCATGATATTCGGTACCAGTCTGTTTGACAATAGACGACACGGACCATAAACATTTTGCTGAAAGGCGGGTTCTTTCCGTCGAACCTTCTGTTCACCACCCTGTTCGGTGAACGAGTGCTGTGCTGCGGTGGGTCGTGGCCGTTCGTCCGCCACGTGTCGGGCCGGTCACGCGACACGAGCGGACCAGCCCCCGGATTACCAGGTCAGCCCGTGGATCTTCTGGGCGAGCGCGATGACGAGCAGCGTGCCGACCAGGATGAGCGTCGCGATGACGTTCACGCCGGGCGAGATGCCCTGCCGGACCATCCCGAAGAAGAAGATCGGGAGCGTGTTCTGGTTGCCGATGATGAAGAACGTCACGACGAAGTCGTCGAAGGACATCGCGAACCCGAGGAGCGCACCGGCGATGATGCCGGGCTTGATGAGGGGCATCGTGACCCAGCGGAAGGTCTCGAGTTCGCTCGCGCCGAGGTCCTGGGCGGCCTCCTCGAGGGTGCGGTCGAACGACTGTAGTCGGGCGAGGACGATGACCGTGACGTAGCTGATGTCGAACGCCACGTGGCCGATGATGGCCGTCCAGACGCCCTGCGTGAGGCCGATGATGTTGAAGAACAACAGGAGCGAGATACCCATCACGATGCTCGGAATGATGAGGGGCATGTAGACGACGCCCTGGAGGAGGTTCCGGCCGGTGAAGACGTACCGGTCGAGCGCGAGTGCGAGCATCGTGCCGAACGTCACCGAGATGATGACCGTGACGATAGCGATGAAGAGCGAGTTCTGGAGCGCGATCCACGCCTGTCCGGGGTCGACGCGTGCGATTGCCTCCCCAGAGAAGAGTGCGCCGTACCATTTCGTGGTGAAGCCCTTCCAGACGATGGCAGAGCGCGAATCGTTGAACGAAAGCGCGATCATGATCGCGATGGGGACGTAGAGGAAGAGATACACGAGCCCCGTCTGAGCGGCGAGCGCCTTCTTGCCATGGCTGGCCATGAGTCGAGAGCGCAGGACCTTGATGCGCGAGACGCTCATATCAGGTCACCTCCGGTGCCACGCTGGTACGCCCAGAGCGCGCCGAACATGATGACCATGAGGATGAACGCGGCGGCCGCCCCGAGCGGCCAGTTGCCGGACGCGCCGAACTGGTTGGCGATGAACTGGCCGATGGTCGCGGTGCTGGGGCCACCCAGCAGGTCGGGAATGACGTACGCGCCGACGGCGGGGATGAACACGAGGATGCTGCCCGCGACGACGCCGGGCTTCGAGAGCGGGAGCGTCACGTAGCGGAACGAGTCGAGTCGGTCGGCCCCGAGGTCCATCGCGGCCTCGTTGAGTTCGGGGTTCAGCTGTTCGAGGCTGGCGTAGATGGGGAGGATCATGAATGGTATCCAGATGTAGACGAGCCCGAACTGGACGGCGAAGTCCGTGTAGAGGAGGCGGACGTCGCTCGCGATGCCGAGCGTCGTGAGGAGGTTGTCGATGAGGCCGTTCTTCGCGAGCAGGATCTTGATCGCGTAGACGCGGACGAGGTAGGACGCCCAGTAGGGGAGGACGACGAGCGCGATGAGCGTCGTCTGCCAGCGGTCGCTCGCGTGCCGGGCGACGAAGTACGCCATCGGGTAACCGACGACGAGCGCGATGACCGTGGTGATGAGGCCGAAGTAGATGCTCTTCACCAGGATCTGGACGTACGGGGTGGGGAGTGTGGCGGCTGGGCTCGACACGAACGGGACGAAGTGGCCGAGCATCCAGGCGACCGTCACCCAGATCGTCTCCGGGATCGTGGCGCCCTCGCGGACGAAGAACGTGGTGTACTGCTGGAGGCCGATGTGTTCCAGTCCGAGGAGGACCTCGCCGAACGCGCCACGTTCGCCGAAGCTGTAGTAGAACATCACTGCGAGCGGTGCGAGGAAGAACACCGCGAGCCAGAGCCCCGCGGGGAGGGCGTTGACGGCGAGTCCGATGTACCTGTGGCGCCGGAGCCGGGTGAGCAGCCCGACCGACCCCGGTGCCCTGTGTTCAGTTGCCATACGTGGTTCTCACTAACACGGAAGGAGACGCGGAGACTAAATAACTTTTCAATATCAGGGTGATATCCCGAAGTTCTTTCTGTGAGGTGCAGACCGTCGCCAAATTATCGCCTGTATGCGCATCGTTTTTGACGAGGGGGGTGTAACAGAGTGTCGTGCCAGATAACGTCAGCGCGTCGACCACCCTCGACGAGGTCGACCGAAGCATCCTGAAGATCCTGCAGTCGGACGGCCGGACCGCGCTCTCCGAGATCGCGCGACGCCTCGATATGGGCAGCGCGACGATCCACGAGCGCGTCCGGTCGCTCGAGGAGCAGGGCTACATCCGGGAGTACCGGGCCGTGCTCGACCCCCAGCTCCTCGGCATCGACAAGGTGGCGTTCGTCCACGTGGAGACGACCGCCGGCCGGTTCTCGGAGGTCGCCGAGCGCATCGCCGAACACCGGGAGGTCCAGGAGGTCCACGAGATAACGGGGGATGCCGACCTGCTCGTGAAGGTCCGCGTGCGGGAGACCGGCGCCCTCTCCCGGTTCCTCTCCGAGCTCGGTGAGGCCGAGGGCGTCCGGAAGAGCGCGACGAACGTCAGTCTCCGCACGGTCAAGGAGGAGGGACGGCTGGATCTCAACGGCGATGCGTGAGTTCGACGTCGGCGTCCGGCGAGAGTTCGGGGCGCTGGAGCGCGTGCTCGTCCATCGGCCCGGCGACGAGTTCGCGTCGGTGGTCGACCCTGACGCCTGGGGCTGGGATGGGCTGCCGCGACTGAAGCAGGCCGCGAAGGAACACGACGAGCTCGTTCGCGTGCTCGAATCGCACGACGTCGAGGTGTACGAACTCGGGGAGACCGACGACGAGCTCGCAGAATCACTGTTCGTCCGGGACGTGGCATTCGTCGTCGAGGGCGGCGCCATCGTCGGGAAGATGCACGAACCGATCCGGCACGGTGAGGAGCACCGGCTCGCCGAGCGCCTCGTCGACATGGGCGTCCCCATCTACCACACCGTCCACGGCGGTGGCGGGTTCGAGGTCGGGAACCTCGTCTGGCTCGACCCGGAGACCGTCGCCATCGGCCGGTCGAAGACGACGAACGCGGAGGGCATCCGGCAGGTGCGGAGCGTCCTCGACACGTACGACATCGACATCGTCGAGGTACCGATCTTCGGGAGCACCGACTCGACGGGGCAGACACATCTGGCGCTGGTGTTCAGCATGGTGTCCCCCGACGTCGCGCTCCTCTACCCGCAGGCGGTGCCGACGGAGTTCCAGGACCTCCTCGCGGACCGCGGCATCGACGTCATCGAGGTGCCGACGCGCGAACAGCGCAACATGGCGACGAGCACCATCGTCGTCGACGAGACGACCGTCATCCTGTCCGCCGGCAACCCCGAGACGCGGGCGGCACTCGAGGAGCGAGGATTCGACGTGATCGAGCACGACATCCGGGAGATCCGGAAAGCGGGCGGTGGCCTGAAGGGACTCATCCTCCCACTCGTCCGGGCCTGACAGGCAAAACAAGGCCGCCCCGCCAAACACAGCCCCGGCCGACCCACCCGGCCGACCCACCCCGACTACGTCCGAATTTTGGCCATCAGAAGACGGCGTCGATGCTCTCACGGAGCACCGAGAGCGTCTCCTCGATCTCGTCCTCGGTGATGCAGAGCGGCGGTGAGAGGATGAGCTGGACGTCCGGCCGCGACGAGCCGAAGAGCACGCCGCGCTCCTGGGCGGCGGCGCGGACGGCGGCGACGGGGTTCTCGCCCTCGTCGACGCGCGGGTCGAAGAAGTGATCGCCCGTCTCGGGGTCGGCGAACTCGACGCCCCAGAGCAGGCCGCGACCGTGGACGTCCGCGACGACGTCGTACTCGTCCTCGATGGCCTGTAGGCCGTCAGCCAGCACGGGTTCCAGTGTTCGAGTGTTCTCGATGAGGCCGTCGTCGTAGGCGTCGATGGCGGCGATACCGGCGGCGCACGCGACGGGGTGGCCGGCGAACGTCTGGCCGACGGGGAAACCCTCCTCGCCGAGGTAGGCGCCGACCGCCTCGCTCGTGATGACGCCGCCGAGCGGGACGTAGGCGGACGTAACGCCCTTCGCGAACGTGATCATGTCCGGCTGGACGGCCTCCGTCTGGATGCCGAACCAGTCCCCACAGCGGCCGAAGCCGGTGATGACCTCGTCGCTCACGAGGAGGATGTCGTGTTCGTCACAGATCTCGCGCACCCGCTCGAAGTACCCCGGCGGTGCGGTGTAGGCGCCACTCGTGCCGGCGACCGGTTCCGTCACGAGTGCCGCGATGGAGTCGGGGCCCTCGTTTCGGATGACCCATTCGAGATGGTCGGCGGCCTGCGTCGCGAGTTCCTCGGGGGTGTCCGCATCGAAGGGCCCCCCGAAGTCGAGTGGCGGGAGGAACTTCGTGTGGCCGGTGACGGCGCTGTACCGTTCGACGGGTGCGCGCGTCTGGGGGTCGCCGGTGAGGGCGGCCGCCCCGTAGGTGGACCCGTGGTAGGACCGCCAGCGCGTCAGCACCTTGGGCGCGTCCGTGACGGCGCGAGCGATCTGCATGGCGGTCTCGTTCGCCTCGCTCCCGGTCACGGAGAAGACGACGTCCGACATGTTGTCCGGGGCGCGTTCGACGAGTCGTTCGGCGAGCCGGTCGCGTGCGTCGTTCCCGAGCGCTGACGACACGTAGGGAATCTCTGACGCCTGTTTCGTCATCGCATCGACGATGTCCTGGTTCGAGTGGCCGGCGTTCACGCAGTAGAGCTGCGCCATGAGGTCGAGATACGAGTTCCCAGCGTCGTCGTAGACTGTCGCGTCCTCGCCGTCGACGAGTGTGACGGGCGTGCTATCGGGGTCGTACCAGTGAGGAATCGAGTGTCCGTCCATGCACCCTCCACGGGGAGCCCCGAAATAAGTTTTTTCGCACCGGTTGGATTCCGAGAGATTTCCGGCCGGTTGCCAGATTTGTCGAATACACCCGTATCGTTTATGTATTCGGGTGGTCTCGGCGGGGTATGGACGACGAGTACGACGTCGTGGTCGTGGGCGCGGGCGTCATCGGGTGTGCCATCGCGGATCGGCTCGCGCCGGAGCGCGAGGTGCTCGTCCTCGACAGGGACGGCGTCGCCGCGGGCGCGACCGGGCGTGCGGCCGGGCTCGTCACGCCGACGCTGTTCTACGGGGACCGCCCGGGTGCCGCACGCCACGCGAACGAGTTCTTCCGGTCGTTCGATGGCACCAACGGGTTCGAGTTCAGTGAGCGCACCCGGTACGACTACGTGCTGCCAGCCGAGGTTGACACGGCCAGGGAGCGCGCAGACGCTCTGACGGGCGCGGGGTTCCCGGTCGACTACCTCGACGCCGCGACGGTGGCATCGACGGCGCCACGACTGAACCTTGACGGGTTCGCCGGCGCGGTCCGGTACGCTGATGCGGGCTGGGTCGACCCGTACAGTCTCGCAACCGCGCTCCTGCAGCGGGCCGTCGACCGTGGCGCGACCGCCGTGACGGACCAGCCCGTCACCACGGTACACAGTGACGGCGTCGAGCTACCGGATGGCGAGGTCGGGGCCGACACCGTCATCGTGGCTGCTGGCTGGGCGACGCCCGACCTCGTGGGGTCGCCGTTGCCGATCCGGGCGTACCGGACGCAGTGTGTCGTGCTCGAACCCCGCTCCCCCCTCGACGACACCTTCCCGGTCGGCCGCGTGGGCAGCGAACACCTCTACTTCCGCCCCGAGCACAACGGCGACCTGCTCGTCGGTGGGGCGCACGACATCGTGTCGAACCCCGGGAGAGCGAGTGCCCAGGCCGACGAATCGTTCGTCGAGACGGTCGCCCGGACGGTTCCTGACCTCGTGGACGGGTTCGAGGACGCCGGCCTGGTGAACGGGTGGGCGGGCGTCGACAGCGCCACGCCCGATGCACGGCCGATCCTCGACCGCGTGGACGACGTCATCGTCGCGACCGGGTTCAACGGGCTCGGCGTGCTCGCCGCGCCGATTGCGGCGGCCGTCGTCAGCGACCTCGTACGTGGACACCACCGAGCATACCCGGAAATCGACCACGAGGCGTTCGCCCTCGACCGGTTCGAGACGACGGACCCCGAGTTCGAGCTGACCACGACGTCGGATGTCGGCCGCTCGTAACAGAGTATTTGCGCGTTTTCCCAGATATTTCCGGAGAAGTTTTGGCTATTTGGGGCTGCAGGCAAAGGTTTATTGAGCCGTTGCCCGTTTGGTCGAGTGATGAGTCACGGTGACAAGCAGCAACGTCCCGACCACGCCACCCGGTTCCGGGAGCAGACCCCGAAGAGCCGCAAGTTCCACGACCGCGCCGCGAGCGTAACCCCGCTCGGCGTCGAATCGAACGTTCGGTCGTTCGACCCGTACCCGTTCTACACGGAGCGCGCCGACGGGTCCTACATCTACGACGTAGACGGGAACGAGTACCTCGACTTCCTCCTCGCACTCGGCCCGATCATCCTGGGGCACAACCACCCCGAGGTCGTCGGCGCCGTCCAGGACATGGCGGAGACGCTGGACGTCACGGCCACGCCGTCCCCGATCGCCATCGAGTTCATGGAGAAGGTGAAGGAGATGACGCCCAGCATCGAGCGCGTCCGCATGGCGAACTCCGGCACGGAAGCGACGATGCACGCGCTGCGCGTCGCGCGCTCCTACACGGGCAAGGACAAGATCGCGAAACCCGAGGGTGGGTACGCGGGCGCCCACGACTACGCACTCCAGACCGTCTACGCGAGCGAGGAAGCACTCGGCCCGGCTGACGAACCGAACACCGTACCCTACGGGACCGGTATCCCGGACGCCGTGCGCGACACCGTCGTCGCGTTCCCGTTCAACGACAAGGAAGCGACCGAGAAGATCCTCCGGAAGCACGCCGACGACATGGCCGCGGTCATCATCGAGCCCGTCATGTTCTCGTGTGGCTGCCTGAAGCCCCGCGACGGCTACCACGAGTTCCTCCGCGACCTCACCGAAGAGCTCGGCATCGTCCTCATCTGGGACGAGGTCATGACGGGGTTCCGGCTCGGGCCGCAGTCCGCGCAGGGCCGCTTCGACATCATGCCCGACATGACGACGTTCGCGAAGGCCGCGGGTGGCGGCTACCAGGTCGCCGGCTTCGGCGGGTCCGAGGAGATCATGTCGGAGATCATCCCGCCGGGGAAGAACGAAGGCGAGAAGTGGAACACGTCGGCGTTCCACGGCGGCACCTACAACGGCCACCCCGTCGCGGCCGCCGCCGGCCTCGCCACGCTCGAAGTGCTCGACTCCGGCGACGTCTACCCACACATCGACCGACTCGGTGACAAGCTCTTCAACGGCCTCCAGGACGCCGCGGACGACGTCGGGCTCCCGGTGAACGTCCAGCACATCGGCAGCATGGGCCAGGTCTACATGACCGACCACGACATCCACCGCTACCGCGACACCTGGCACGCGAACGAGGACCAGTTCTCGGACTGGTGGCTCGAAGCCGCCGCCGACGGCGTCCTCTTCGGGAACCCGATGCAGGGCGAGCGCTTCTTCACGACGCTCACCCACACCGACGAGCAGGTCGACCACGCCATCGAGGTCGCCGAAGACGCCTTCCGCGCCGTCGACCACGAGTACTGAACATGGCAGGTAGGGCCGACGCCGCGCTCCCCTCGAACGTCGACGTCGTCATCGTCGGCGGCGGCGTCATCGGCATCGCCGCCGCATACGAACTCGCACCCGAACGCGACGTCCTCGTCGTCGAACGCGGGACCCTCGCCTTGGAGGCGTCGGCCCTGGCAGCGGGCGAGGTGACGCTCTCGACGACGTTCACCGGCACCGACGCCCCGCTCGCCGAGCACGCACTCGCCTTCTTCCGGTCGTTCGACGGCACCGGCGAGTTCCACTTCGAGGAGCGCGCGAGCGTCGAACTCGTCCCCGAAGGCCAGGGTGAGAACGCCGCCGCGTACGCCGAGTCGCTCGCCGACCGGAACGTCAACGCGCACTATCTCGACCGCGAGACCGCACGCGAGCGGTACCCTCGACTCGACCTCTCGTCGTTCGATGGCGGACTCCAGTACGACGACACCGGGTTCCTCGACCCGTACACCTTCGCGACCACGCTCGCGGATTCGGCCGAAGCGCGTGGCGCAACCATCGTCACCGAGACCCCCGTGAGCGACGTCCTCGTCGACGACGGCACGGTCACCGGCATCGAGACCGCAGCTGGGTCGGTCGCCGCTGAGACCGTCGTCGTCGCGGCCGGCTGGCGCACCGGCGAGTTCCTCGCGGACCACGTCGAACTCCCGGTGCGACCCTATCGTACCCAGTGTCTCGTGCTCGAACCCGACGACCCCGTCGACGACTCGTTCCCGATGGGCTGGCTGCCCGGCGAGCACGTCTACTTCCGCCCCGAACTCAACGGCGACATCCTCGTCGGCGGCTGGTCGTTCGCCTGCGACGATCCAGCGGCCGCGTCCTCGCAGGCAGACGAGGACTTCAAGCACCACGTCGCCGGCCTCCTCCCCCGATTCCTGGAGGGCGGCGACCACGCCGGTGTCGTCAACGGTTGGGCCGGCATCGACGGCGCCACCCCCGACACGTTCCCCATCATCGACGCTCCCGATCCGGCGCCCGATGGGCTCGTCGTTGCGACGGGGTTCAACGGCCGCGGCGTCATGCTCGCGCCCATCGCGGGCACCCTCGTTCGGGACATCGCGCTCGACACCGAGCCGTCACTCCCGGATCGGTTCCGCCTCGAACGCTTCGACTCCACGTCGCCGGACTTCGAGTTCCACTCGATCAGCGCCGGTGACGCGACCTACGAGGTCTGAGGGGCGTCCAGCTCGGCCGCGACCGCGTCGATCTGTTCGCGGATTGCTTCCGGGTCCTCCGCCATCCACGCGAACGGGTCATCGATTGGTTCCTGTTCCAGTACGCCCTGTATCGTCGCGAGCATCGCGTACCCGACGTGGGAGATGCTGTACCCGCCTTCCTGGACGATCGCGAGTCGGCCGTCGGCGTGGGTGTCGGCGAGCCGCCCGACGCGTCGACCGATGTCGGAGAACCCAGCAGTGGTGAGGAGGTTCCGACCGATCGGGTCCACCGGGCCAGCGTCCCCGCCGGCGCTGCAGAGGACGAGGTCCGGGTCGAACCCGTCGACGGTGGGTTCGACGATGGTGTCGAAGGCGTGGGCGTACCCCGAATCCCCGGTCCCGGGCGGGAGTGGGACGTTGACGGTGTACCCCTCGCCGTCGCCGACTCCAGATTCTTCGATGCCGCCGGTCTGCGGATGGTGGTCGTCAGGCCACGGTCCGTGGTCGTTGTGCAGGTCGACGAAGAGGACGTCGTCGCGGTCGGAGAAGCACTCCTGGGTGCCGTTCCCGTGGTGGACGTCCCAGTCGAGGATGGCGACACGGTCGACGCCGTTGGCTGGGTCACCGAGGGCGGATTCGGCCGCGATGGCGACGTTGTTGAAGAAGCAGAAGCCGCCCGCGAGCGCTGGCTGGGCGTGGTGGCCGCTCGGCCGGCAGGCGGCGTAGGCCGGCGTGCCGTTCAGCGCAGAGTCGACCGCTGCAATCGCGAGTCCGGCGGCATGGCGGGCGGCGTCCCAGGTGTGTTCGTTCCCACGCGTCGTCGGGGTTCGACTCCCGCCACCACGTTCGCTCCACGCCGCGAGGTCGTCGAGATAGGATGCGTCGTGAACGCGCTCGAAGGCCGTGCGGCTGGCGGGCTCGGCGGTTGTCCAGTCGACGACGCCCTCGCTCTCGAGCGCAGCCCGGATGTTCTCCAGGCGCTCCGGGCGGTCGGGATGTGGTTCCGGGACGTCGAGCCGCCCCGTCCACGGCTGCTCCATCTCGCCGTCGGCGGCCCGATGGTCGAGGCAGCGGTCGTGCCAGAACCCCCGGATCGCGTCGTGTTCAGGCATCGAACTCATCCCGGGCGTCGGTGTACGGGCGCACGCTCGCGGACTCACGTGATCGGCGGAGGGCGTCGATGTCGACGGTGCAGGTCGCTGCCGTTTCCGCGTCCCGTGGGAGACTAAGCCGGGTGCCGGCGTCACCGACGACGTCGTCGCACGGCGCGAAGACGCTCGACCGACCGGTGCCCTCGAAGTCTGTGACGTCACTGACGAGGGGGACGGTCGCGACGTAGGCCTGGTTCTCGACGGCACGGGCGGCCGAGCAGCGGCGGACGCGCTGGAAGCCCGCCTCGCTGGATGTCCAAGAGGGGACGGCAAGCACCTCCGCACCGCGGTCGACGAGGTCGCGGACCGTCTCCGGGAACTCGACGTCGTAGCAGATGAGGACGCCGACGCCGACGCCGTTGTGCTCGATGATGGGCGGGGCGTCCGGGCCGTTGGCTTTCCCGTCATCGCGTTCCTCGGGGATCAGGTGGCACTTGTCGTGGGTTTCGACACCGTCGGGGGTTGCGATGGGCGCGCGATTCCGGATCTCGTCCGTCTTGGGGTCTCGAACATTGTACGAACCGCCGACGATGACCGCGTCCCGCTTCCGGGCCTCCGCCGCGAGCCAGTCATGGAACTCGTCTCGCTGACCGTGGTCGAGCAGACTCAGGTGCTCCGAGTCGCCCATCCCGACCGCAACGCCGAGGAGTTCCGGGAAGACGTAGCAGTCCGCGGGGCCGGCGCGCTCCATGAGCCGGTGTAGCTGGTCGGTGAGCGCTGCGACCGTGTCGACGGGGCGGAGTTCGGCCTGGCAGAGCGCGATATCGAACGTGGCGCGAGGAGATGCAGACATCGAGTATACCCAGAGTTGGCTCGCTCTCGTTCTTAAACCTTCGCGCGGCAGCTACTGGATTCACCAACCGGCAGTATCGGCAGAATGTACGACCAACGTTGCAAGCATCCGCGAGTCGAGTGGTTCGAAGAACCCGGAGGGCTCGCGCTTCACCGCGCCGAAGGCGCGGGCCGACGAGCGACTACCAGGAGCGAGGAGTGCGTTTCGTGCAGGTTTTTCCAGGGAACGAGCGAAGTCGTTCGAGAGAGCGAAGCTCTCTCGTGATGACGAAAGACGCGAAGCGTCTTTCGAACCACGAGTGACCGCAGAAAAACGTGCGTACTTAGTTCCCGCGACCCTGGAACTTCTCTTCGTCCTTCATGTCGACGTTCGCCTCGCCCTTCATGCCGGAGCCGATGTTGCTGGAGATGTCCGCGAGCTTCTCGGGGTCGTCCCAGTTGTTGACGGCGTCGACGACGGCGCGCCCCATCTTCTCGGGGTCCTCGGCGCCGAAGATGCCGCTGCCGACGAAGATACCGTCGCACTCGTGGTGCATCATGAGCGCGGCGTCGGCGGGCGTCGCGATGCCGCCGGCGGCGAAGTTCACGACGGGGAGGCGACCCATCTCGGCGGTCTCGTGGACGAGTTCCGCGGGGGCCTCGATGTCTCGGGCGTAGTGCTCGCGCTCCTCGTAGCTCATCCCGATGAGCTCTCGGATGGCGCCCTTGATGGTGCGCTGGTGGTGGACGGCCTGGTTCACGTCACCGGTGCCGGCCTCGCCCTTCGTCCGGATCATCGCGGCGCCCTCGTCGATGCGACGCAGCGCCTCGCCAAGGTTTCGCGCGCCGCAGACGAACGGCGCGGTGAAATCGCGCTTGTCGATGTGGTACTTGTCGTCCGCGGGCGTCAGGACCTCGCTCTCGTCGACCATGTCGACGCCGATCGCTTCGAGGATCTGGGCCTCCTTCGTGTGCCCGATTCGGGCCTTCCCCATCACCGGGATGGAGACCGAATCGATGATCTCGGAGACGTCCGCCGGGTCCGCCATCCGCGCGACACCGCCGCGCTTCCGGATGTCCGCCGGAACCGCCTCGAGCGCCATCACCGCGACGGCGCCCGCTTCCTCCGCGATCTTCGCCTGCTCCGCGTTCACGACGTCCATGATGACGCCGCCCTTCTGCATCCGCGCGAACCCACGCTTCACGAGCTCCGTCCCGCGCTTCAGGTCCTCGAGATCTGTCTCGGTCATACTGGATTGTAGCGGACGCCCCCGCTTAATACAGTTGGTATCGACCCGGACTGCTGGGGTGGATTCGGAGTTGTTTGGGGTGAGGAAGTGTCAGTTGCTGACCTCGCCACCGGAGGCGGTGGCGGTGCGGTCGCGGCGGGGCGGTCTCCGCACCCTCCGTGGCGCGGCTCAGCGGTGCGGTTGCGGCGGGGCGGTGGGAGGACTGAAAAGGGGGCGGACCTCTCGAGGAAGGCACGCGACGCAAGCACCGAGCAAAGCGAGGCGCGCAGCGAGCGTACCGAGTCGAGAGGTCCGGTGGGCTTTCCAACGGAATCGGAAGTATTCACACCCAAATCCGATAGCTTCTGAAATCCGTCGTTTCACCACGAAACTAGCCATTACAAAAGATATAGACTAGTTTCAGAAAATATGCAGCTGTTCCAATAGATATCGGGCGGTTTCAGAGGGTATCGAGGGGCTCGTCGAATTGCATTCTCGCCGATCCTACGCTAGTTCCGGTTCTGTTCTTCGAGCCGCTGAGCTTCTTCGTCGATCTCCGAGAGCGCGCGGTCGCCCTCGGGGTTGCTGCCACCGTGCGCGTACCGGACCGACGCGTCGAGGACCGACGGAACGAACCGGCTTCCGTCGGAATCGTCAGGTTCGTCGTCCGTGAACCACGACCACAGCCGTTTCAATACGCCTCGGAGCATACTCCGGTATTCGAAGCCCACCCGCATAAGGTTTCGAGAGAGTGCGCTACGCTTGTCGAAGTAAACACCGCAGTTACGTGCGAAAGCCCGCTCTTTCTCGTGCCTTCTCGCCGGGATATCCGTCACTCACTCCGTTCGCTCCGGATAGAGCCCGCCGAGAGCGACACGAGAAGTCGCCCCCTTTCGAATTCCCACCCGAACCGACGATAAACAGGCGATTCACGTGGTTTGCGTCCCTGCAGGAACCGCGACTCTGGCGAAACTCCATACCACCCATGAAGTCGACTCCGGTACGGCTATTATCGGGGACGTGGTGGGTTCGGGCGAATGTCCCTGCCCGCTCGCGCGGACCTGCCGTGGTACGTCGCGCCCCTGCCGAAGTTCCTGGAGGATATCGGGCTGCGGCTGGCGTGGCTCATCGTCGCCGTGAACCTCGCCGGGACGGCGTTCGGGTTCTGGTACTACCGCTTCCAGTTCGACGCCGCCCCCGTCGCCGCGTGGCCGTTGATTCCGGACAGTCCCGCGGCGACGCTCCTCATCGGGCTGTCGCTTGCGGCGTACAAACTGGAGCTCGAATGGGAGTGGCTGCACGCCCTCGCGTTCTACGGCTGCCTGAAGCTCGGGTTCTGGACGCCGTTCGTCCAGCTCGTCGTGAACGGTCAAGGGAACTTGTTCTGGGGGATGTACTGGTTCCTCATCCTCAGCCACCTCGCGATGGTGGTCGAGGCGTTCGTCATCCACCGGTACGCGACGTTCACCGTGCGCGCGGTCGCAGTGGCGGTCGGCTGGTACCTCCTCAACGACCTCGTCGACTACTTCGTTCCCGTCCTCGGCGGCCCCCACCACACCTGGCTCCGGGCCGAATCCGTCCAGGGCGCCTTCGACCACACCCTCCCAGCGCACGACCTCGCCGCCGGTGCAGCAGTCACGCTCACCATCCTCGCCACGTTCCTCGCGCTCGCGACGCGCGTGAAGAAGCTCGAAGCAGGCGGCGCCTGACGCTGCCGGGCCCTGTCGCGACCCAGCCCTCGGGCGTAGTTCTTTCCCGTTCGCTGTCGAACGCCGAGCCATGACCACCTACGACGCGCTCCGCAACCTCGATCTGGTCGTCGACGACGTCTCCTTCGGCCGACACGAGCGCGCGACATCGAGCGGGTTCGACCGCGTGACGACCGTCGTCGAACTCGCCGGTGAGGGCGCCACCGGCCGAGGCGAGGACGTCACGTACGAGACCGAACACCACGACACGCTGCAGGAGCACGGTCCCTGGGACCTCGCAGGCGACTTCTCGCTGGAATCCTTCAGCAGCAGCCTCGACGAACGCGACCTCTTCCCCGACGACCCGGAACGGGACGTCTTCCGGAACTATCGTCGCTGGGGCGTCGAATCCGCGGCGCTCGACCTCGCGCTCCGGCAGGCCGACGCGACGCTCGGCGACGTGCTCGACCGAGAGGGAACAGACCCCGACTTCGTCGTCTCGACGCGGCTGGAGGACGACCCCGGTCGTGTCGACGACCTGCTCGCAGCGGTCCCGAGTCTCGGGTTCAAGCTCGACCCGAACCCCGAGTGGAGTGACGACCTCGTCGACTCGCTCGCCGCGACCGATTCTGTTCGTGTTCTTGACATGAAGGACCAGTACGACGCCGACTTCACCGAGGAGAATCCCGCGTCGCTGTACGACCGAGTCATCGACGCGTTCCCGGACGCCGTCATCGAGGACCCCGTCGTGACCGCCGCGACGAGCGAACTCGTCGAACCCGAACGCGACCGGGTGTCGTGGGACGCCCCGATCCACAGCATCGTGGACTGCGAGGCGCTCCCCTGGGAGCCCACGTGGCTGAACGTCAAACCCAGCCGCTTCGGCACGCTCGAATCAGTCTTCGACTTCCTCGACTGGGCCGATGCGTACGACGTCTCGCTCTACAGCGGCGGCCAGTTCGAGCTCGGCGTCGGCCGCACCCAGATCCAGGAGCTCGCGGGCCTGTTCTATCCCGACGGCCCGAACGACATCGCGCCGGCGGCGTACCACGACCCCGGCGTCCCCGACGACCCACCCGTGCCACCGATCGAGATTCCGGAAGGCCGGGTCGGTTTCGGGTGGTGAGGCGTCGCCGGGCGGTTGGTCGCCGGGCGGTCAGTCGTCGAGCGAGATGTCGGCGTCCCCGTCGCTGTGGGACCTGACCCAGAGTTCGCCGATGCGGGAGAGGCGCGTTCTGTAGGATTTGCCGTGTTCTTCGCGCTCGATGTAGCCCTTGCCGCCGGGGCCGAGACGGTCGACGTTGTAGATGACCTTCGAGCGGAAGCTATCGGTGTACTCCTCGCCGAGTTCGCGGGCGAGCGATTCGGCGAGGTCGCTGACGGACTCGAACTCGCCGTGCTCGCCGAGCGTGAAGAGGATGAGCTCCTCGAAGGGCTTGACATTCGAAAAGGCGGCGACGGGGAGTTCGAGGACGTGACTTCCACCAACCTCCTTCGCGCCGATGGTGGTGCCACGTTCGTCGAACTCGTCGAGGAGGTCGCGGGCGGTCCGGAGGCGCTCCTGGATTCGGCCCGCGTCGACGCTGTCGGGGTCGCTGGCGAGGTCGTCGAGGAGGTCGATCTCGTGGCGGAGCTCCTCCGCGAGCTCGGTCTCGAGGTACTTCTCGGGGGCGGTGTAGTAGGTGTGGATCTTGTCGCGTTCGGCTTCGCGCTCGACCATGATGGAGTGGGCTGCGGTCGCGAACGCGAAGGAGACCGTGCGGGGCATCGATGCGATGTTCACCCAGACCTCGTTGTCGTCGTCGAGCTCGGCGTTGATGAGGTCGAACGCTTGCTCGAACGCGACGTCGTAGTCGTAGACGTCCGCGACCTCGACGCGCTCGGTAGAGGCACCCAGCAAGTTCTGGAAGTCCTTCTCGAGTTTCCGGGCGAGGCGCTGGCTGTACTCGACGTTCGCCTCGCTCCCGACACGCCCCTCGAGGAGGACCACCCGGTCCACGGTGAGACGCTCGCGGACGAGTGGCGCGATGAGCCGGTCGTAGTCGAAGCCGACCGGCACGATGTGCGTCTGCATACCTGACACCTCGAATCGGACCGTAATGAGCGCACGGTTCCCCGTCCCGACGAACGTCGTCGCTCAGTCACGACGAAGGTTCATGACCACCTAAGCATCACGTGACCTACCAAAGTCGGTGAAACGGTCACACAACTATAGGAGTTGGTGCGTCGTTCGGCCGGTATGCCCGACCTCACCCGTGTCACTCGGACGATCCGGTCCGCGGTCCGGTCACTCCAGCACCCCGACCGCCACATCGAGTGCCGGCACTGTGGCACCAACCTGGAGTGCCCGGAGGCGACCTGCCCGTACTGTGAGCAGGGCGCCGCGACGACCTACGAGTTCGACTGAGCACAGCGAACCAGCACGCTACTGGATCGAGCGGACGGAGTCGATGACGTCCACGGCGTCGACGATGGTCGCGAACTCGCCGTCGAGGTGCGCCAGCGCGACCTGGTGGTTCGTCTCGGCGTCGAGGGCCTCCCCATCGGGCCGGGTTCGCTCGAAGGTGGCGCAGGCGTCTGCGACGAGGATGACGTCGTACCCCCGGTTCTCGGCCATCCGTGCCGTCGTCGACACGCAGTGGTCGGTCGTGAGGCCACAGAGGACGAGCGTGTCGTAGTCGTGGTCGCGCAGCCAGCCGTCGAGTGGCGTCCCGATGAATGCGCCGTTGACGTTCTTCTCGACGACGTACTCGCCGTCTGCGGGTTCGAGCCCGTCGATCCAGTCGAACCCGGGTTCGCCGGACCGGAGCGGCGAGTCGGGTTCGGTGGAGTCGTGGCGAACGTGAACGATGGGTCGCTCGGCGTCGCGCCAGTCGACGAGGAGGTCGCTCGCGACGGCCTCGGCGTCTGGGTTGTTCCTGTCGCCGTACCCTGCGTCCTCGAAGCCCCGCTGGAAGTCGACGAGGACCAGCACGGCGTCCGACGGGAGGTTCATGCCACTATGGGCGGCCGCAGAGACGATAACGTTGTGGATGGTTTTCGGTGGCTGCTGGCGGTCATGCGTCATCCTTAGCACCCGCCGCCCCAATTGCCGGCTATGACGAAGTGGCTGCAGTCCGGGCTCCGACGCGACATCTGTATCGTGGTCGCGGACCTCGGCGCCCCGACGGGACACGACGTGAAGCGCGCGATCGAGGCGCACTACGACGAGAGCATCCGCCCGAAGACGTTCCGCGGGGCGATGTCGGAGCTCGTGAAGACCGGACACCTCACGTCCGAGGTGGACGGCGTGTACGACCGCTACTCGCTGACGAACGGTGGCGAAAAGCGGCTTCGCGAGCAGTTCGCGTGGATGCAGGAGCGTCTTGATGCGGACGGTCCCGAACCGGGAGACGCGGACACCTAGTTATCGGTGCCGAGCGTCTCGAAGAGGAGGGTGGCGTCCTCGGTGCTGGCGGTGGTCGTGACGAGCGAGACGCCGATGGTGAGCAGGAGGCCGACGAGCATCCCGACGACGCCGGAGCCCCAGCCGTAGTACGAGCCCGCGATGATCGGGACGCCACTGACGACGAGTTCGGGGGCGAAGATGGTCGCGAGGTAGAACACCTGGCTGCCGGCGACGCCCGCGATGATGCCCGTGCGGGTCGTGTTCCGCCAGTAGAGCGCGAGGGCGACGGGGAGGGCGAGCTGGGCGAACCCGCTGAAGGCCGTGCTGCCGACGCTGACGAGCGTCCCGGGTCTCGTGAGGCTCGCGAGGAACGCACCGAACGCGAAGACGGCGACGGCGGCGCGGCCGAGCGTGTCCTCCGTGCGTTCGCTCGCGTCGGGGTTCACGAAGGGGCGGTAGAGGTCGCGGGTGACGTAGCTGGAGCCCGAGAGGAGCATCGAGTCGCTACTACTCATCATCGCGGCGAGGGCGCCGGCGACGACGAGTGCGGCGAACCAGCCGGGGCTGACCGCGTTCAGGACGATGGGCAGGACGTTCGCGTTGTCGGGGACGACGATGTCGAGGCTGATAGCCCAGGAGCCGACGAGGAACGCGGGGACGAAGAGCAGGATGCAGAGCACCGGCCAGAGCACGAACGACCGCTTGAGCACGGTCTCCGATCTCCCGACGAAGAATCGCTGATTGACCTGGGGGAACATCGTGACGCCGAACGCGATACTGACGGCGGTGGAGATGACGTACTGGGGCGTGTAGAGGCCGCCGCCGAGCGTCCCGAAGTCGGGGTTCGTTGCGATCATCTGTTCGGTCGCGGCGACGGGGCCGCCGAGGGTCGTGGCAACCCAGGCGAACGCCGCCCAGACCATCCCGAGCATGAAGACGCCTTGGAGGGTGTCCGTCCAGGCGACGCCCCGCATCCCGGCCGCGGCGACGTACGCGACCATGAAGACGGTGACGAGGAGGGCGCCCTGCCAGTACTGGACGCCGCCATCTGTGAGCGCGACGAGGGCGGTGCCGGCGCCCATCTGCTGGAGCATCACGTACGGGAACAGCCAGAACAGGCTGACGACCGCGACGAGTCCCCGGAGGCCGGTGCTGCCGAAGCGGTCGCCGAGCATCTCGCCGAGCGTGACGTACCCATGCGCCCGGCCGGCGAGCCACTGCTTGTACCCGAGGAGGTACCAGAGGACGCCGAAGAGCACGCCGTCCATGAGCCCCATGACGAGGATCCACTCGGGGCCGGCGCCGTAGGCGACGTTCGGGCCGCCGAAGAACGTGAACGCCGAGAGTAGGGTGGCGAATGTCGTGAAGAGGAGGACGACGGTGCCCATCGAGCGCGACGCGAGGTAGTAGTCCTCTGCGCTCCGCGTCGTGACGCGGTAGGCGAGGACGCCGATGATGAGCGCGACGAGGAGGTAGGCGAGGACGACACCCAGTTCGACGATCATCGACTGGCACCCCCGCGTCGGCCAGCAAGGGCGTGTGGTCGACGGTCGACGGTCATCGTTTGACCCCCACGATGGCGCCCCAGCCGCGCCGGCTGAAGACGTAGAAGACGAGGGCGGTCAGGCCGAGCCAGCCGACGTGGTACCAGAGCCATATGGGGAGCCCGGCGACGACGGTGCTGTCACCCCAGAGGAACCAGGGGACGGCGAAGACGACGAGGCCGAGGAACACCCCCAACCATGCGGCGTTCCGTATCCAGTCTGCCATATTGCCCGGTGATTACCCACCAGTTTGGATAAACATTGCTATTCGAACATTCGATATCGTCCTTTGAAGAAGATTATTCTTCTATACGGTGTGGCGGTGTTCCTGGCTATTCGGCGGAACGTCCATCGTCATTCGTCGGTGAGATGCTCCAGGCCGTACGCAGAGAGGAGCGCCCAGCCTCGCTGGCGCTCGACGGTCGTGATCGCGTCGGCAACGGACTCGTCTCGGTCGATCGCGTGTCGATACGATTCGTCGGTCGTGTCCACGCTGGACTCGTGGGACTGCTCGGTCGTCCTGAGCACTGCGTCGTCCGGGTCGTGGTAGATCGGTGTCCCCGCCGTCACCACCCCGACGAGTCGTGCCCCGTCGGGCAGCTGCTCCGGGACGTCGTCGAGTGGGTCCCGCGCTGGTCGTAGCGCCATATATCCCCCGTCTACGCCTACACACCCGGCCCCGGGGTTTGAATCATTTGGCCGGTGCGCGACAGGTATTTCCGGTCGCCGGTCGAACTTCGAAGCAATGGAAGACCGGGCGAAGTACCTCGTGCACGCCGACCTTGTTGCCGACGGCGTCGTCGAGCGAAACGACGTCGTTGGCGCCGTATTCGGGCAGACCGAGGGCCTGCTCGGCGACGACCTCGACATCCGCGACCTGCAGGACGCGGCGAAGGTCGGCCGCATGGACGTCACGGTCGAATCCGAGAACGGCCAGTCCTACGGCCACCTCACCATCCCGTCGAGCCTCGACCGCGTCGAGACCGCCATCTTCGCCGCGTCACTCGAGGCCATCGAACGCATCGGCCCCTGTCGGGCAGACGTCGAGGTCCAGCACATCGAGGACGTCCGCGCCGCGAAGCGCCGCGAGATCGTCGACCGCGCGAAACAGCTCCTCGCGACGGCGTTCGACGACGGCGTCCTCGACAGCGACGAAATCGTCCGCGAGGTCCGCGAATCCGTCCGCGCCGGCACCGTCACCGAGTACGAGGAGCTGCCGGCCGGCCCCCACGTCGAGACGAGCGAGGCCATCGTGGTCGTTGAAGGGCGCGCCGACGTCCTCACCCTATTACGGTTCGGCATCAAGAACGCCATCGCCGTCGAGGGGACGAACGTCCCGGATGCCGTCGCCGACCTCACGAAGGACCGGACGACGACGGCGTTCCTCGACGGGGACCGTGGCGGCGACCTCATCCTGGAGGAGCTCAAGCAGACCGCCGCCGTCGACTACGTGGCCCGCGCCCCCGCCGGTACGAGCGTCGAGGACCTCACGCACGCCCAGGTCGACGCCGCGCTCCGGAACAAACGTCCGGTCGGCGAATCCACCGAATCCGTGACGGCGATGACGGATGGTAGCACCGGCGAGGCACCGACTCGCAGTGAGACCGGCCCAACGGCGAACGGGTCGGAACGCACCAGAACCGCCGCCACACCAGCCAGTCCCGCCGCCGATGCCTCCGCCGCCAGCGGTCACGCAGGGACCCCAGACTCTGACCCCGAATCTGGCGATCCGACCGGTACCACAGCTGAGTCAGCCACGTCGGTCGCCGACACTGAGCCCCTGTCGATTCGCGAGCACGCGACCGAGGTCGACGGCAGCGACACCGCCCGCCTCCTCGACGTCGACGGGGCTCTCATGGAGACGGTGCCGGCGGCCGACGCGTTCGGCGCACTCGAAGCCGCGAGCCAGGTGCCGACCGCCGTCGTTCTCGATGGACGGGTCGAGCAGCGACTCGTCGACGTCGCGGCCCAGCGTGGAGTGTCGCGACTCGTCGGCACGTCGGTCGGAGAGTTCGTGAAACAGCCCGTGGGCGTCAGGGTGCTGTCGGTCGACGACTTCTGAGAACTGGTTCTCGGCGTCCGGTGGAACGCTCGCGGAGGTCCTAGAGCGGGACGAAGCCGACAGTGATGGCGAGCAGGGCGGCGACGACGCCGCCGGTGAGGGTGGCGAGGAAGTTCACGGTCTGGTTCCCGAAGCCGTTCCCCTCGATGGTCGCGCCGGCGAGGCTGTCGGCTGTCATGCCGGCGAATCCGGCGCCGACGATGACGACGACGCCGAGCAGGCCATAGCCGAAGACGAAGACGCAGAACGCGGCGACGATGCCGGCGCCCGCGATGCCGGCGAGTTCCCCCTGCCACGTGATCGCGCCATCCGTGCCGGGGTCAACAGGTTCGAGGGTGGTGACGAGTCGGGGGTCGTCGAAGAGGCCACCGATCTCGCTGGAGAGCGTGTCGGCGAGTGCGGTGGCGATACTCCCCGCGAAGGCGACGCGCATGAGTTCGCCGGGGACGGGGAGGCGGGCGTGGGCGGCGAAGAGCAGGAGGGCGAGGAGGGCGGCGGCGGAGTTCCCGAGGACGTTCCCGCTCCCCCGGGCGCCCTCGTTGGGTTCGGCGACGCCGCGTTCGCGTTTGCGGTCGTAGCCGTACTTCGTCGAGAGGCCGCCGATGGCGAAGAACGCGATGAGGATGGCGAACCAGCCGTACCCCCCGAGGACGACGGTGAGGAGGCCGAGGAAGACGCCCGTGAGCATCCCGGGGACGCTGGCGGCGCCCAGCCCGTACGAGACGTACCCGAAGAAGACGGTGAGCGCCATCGCGACGAGGACGCGCTGCCAGGTCACCATGACGGTGAGGTCGGCGAACAACCACAGGAGGAGCGCGACGAAGAGCAGGACGAGTGGGTCGTCGCGCTCCACGAAGACGGCGCGGAGGAGGGCGGCGAGCAGGGCGCCGCTCAGGGCGAGGAAGAGGAGCTCGGCGGGGACGGTCGCGCTACCGCCCTGGAGGAGTCGCACGACGACCTGGCCGGCGATGGCGGCGATGGTCCCAACGATGACGAACCCGGTCGCGCCGAGCGCCTGATGGGTTCGGACGGTCTCGACGAGTTCTCGGCCGAGGTCGCCGTAGCCGACCGCGAGCACGGTGGCGGCGAAGACGCCCGCCGGCATCGAGAGCGAGGGGACGAGAAGGGCGAGTCCGGCGGATGCGAGGCTGAACCCGACGAAGGTCCGGAGCCGGCCGTCGCGTTCGTCGGCGGGGAACGCGAGGAGCATGAAGAGGCGTCCGTCGGTGACGAAGTACCCCCCGATGGCGGCGATGGCGAACGGGATGGCGGTGGCCCGGCCGAGCAGTGGGGTGAGCACCGAGAGGGACGCGACCACCGCGAACACGGCGGCACGTCGGAGACTCCGGGACACGATATGACGGGGTTTCAGCGCTTCCGTACTTAAGTATCCCGAAGCCGGTACCGACGCGAAGCGCCTATGCCGCCGGGTCACGGAGTCCGTGCCGTGAGTCTGTACGACCGGTACCTCGCGTTCCGCGTCCGCCGCCACGACGCCGCGCCCCCCGCGCACGTCGCCCTCGTCGTGACAGAGCGCGACCTCCTGGAGCAGGGCGCCTACGACACGCTCACAGCCGCGTTCGAGTGGGCGTTCGAGCACGGCGCGGAGCGCGTGACGGTCTACGTCAGCGTCCTCGACGAGGCTGTCGCCCCCACCCTGGAACGAGAACTCGCAGCCCTCGACGCGCCCCGCGAGGTCGCGGTCCGGGGTCCCGACGACGCCGAACCCGTCGACGCCCCCATCCAGATCAGTGTCGGTCTCGGCGGGAAACACGAGTTCGCGACCGCGGTCCGGCAGGTCGCCGAAGCCGTCGACGCGGGCGACCTCGACCCCGAGGACGTCGACGAGGCCGTCGTCGAGGAGCGCCTCGTCTTCCCCGCGAACCCCGACCTCGTCGTCAAGACCGGCGCCGAACGCCTCTCCGACTTCATGATCTGGCAGTCCGTCTACTCGGAGCTCTACTTCACCGACGTGAACTGGCGCGACTTCCGCAAACGCGACTACCTGCGAGCCGTGCTGGACTACCAGAACCGACAGCGGAGATTTGGACGGTGAACGCAGTGAATCGTCCAAATGCAGCGAGTCGCAGCACGCGTGGCGCTACGCGCCACGGAAACGCGAACGGGGCGCCGTGAGCGACCGAACGAAGTGAGGTCGTCTCGCCAGCGTTCGGCCGGTAGGCCGAATCACGCGAATCCGCAACGCGGATTCGAGGTAGTTTGGTCGGTAATCGCAGATAGAAGCCTGTCGCCGTCCGTCTGGAATGCTCAGTCCGCGGGTTGTTCGTCGCCGTCGACCTCGACCTCGACGTCCGTTTCGGGAAGGTGGTGGCGGAGGCGGTCGAGGACGTGGCGGGCGGCGGCCGCTTCGGTGCCGAGGGCGTGGACGAGCGCGAGGGCGCGTTCGGCGCGGGTGCGGCGCCAGGACTGTTCGCGGGACTCGTAGGTGCGGACGGCGCGGAGGAAGTCGATCTTCGAGAACTCGGGCCAGTAGGGCGTGCAGAAGAACACGGCTGCCTCGTTCCCGTTCGCGTGCCACGGGAGGAAGTTCGAGGTGCGTTCGTCGCCGCCGGTGCGGATGATGAGGTCGACGTCGCGGACGGGGGAGTCGTGGAGACGGGACTCTATCTCGGGGACATCGACGTCGCCCGGTTCGAGGTCGCCAGCGGCGACGGCGTCAGCGACCTCGCGGGCGGCACCGAGGAGTTCCGCGCGACCGCCGTAGGCGAGTGCGATGTTGAGCGTGAAGCCGTCGTGACCGGCGGTGCGGCGTTCGGCGTACGCGACGGCGTCGCGGACGTACTCGGGGAGTCGCTGGGTCTCGCCGATGGCGCGGATGCGGACGCCTTGCTCGTGCACGCGGTCGGCGTCCGCGAACTCGTAGAGCTTCTCGGTGAGGAGGTCGAAGAGGTGCTCACGCTCCTCGGGCGGCCGGTCGAAGTTCTCGGTGGAGAAGGCGTACAGGGTGAGCTCCTCGACGCCGAGGTCCGCACACCAGTCGAGGACCTGCTCGGTGGTCTGAGCGCCCTCCCGGTGGCCATCCGTCGCGTCCTTGCCGCGTTCGCGGGCGTACCGGCGGTTGCCGTCCTGGATGACGGCGACGTGGGTCGGCGCCCCCGAGATCTCGCGGCGGAGCAGGCGCTCGTAGGTCGCCTGCCACCTGTCACGGAGCCACCGTTTCATAGGAACCATGTGCCGGTCCCGAGGTATGAGCCTTCTCCTTCTCTCACGACCATCGACGGCGTCAGACGTCCGTAGGCACTCCCTAACTGGTTTTTCCTGGCCGCTGGGATGGACCGTAGCGTGTAAACCCACGTCCATCCTGTTCGAGGGTATGAGCGAGACCGTGAACGAGAACCTCTACCGGCAAACCGTCGAACTCCTGGCGCCGGGAGAGGTCGAACTGGAGGGCGCGGTCGTCCACACCTCGTACGAATCCGACGAGGAGAGCATGCTGCACCAGGCCACCCTCGACGCCGGCGACGTGGTCGCCCGGTACTCGGAGAAGGGGGACACCTACGTCTACTCGGGGAACGACGACTCGGACTTCGGCGTGAACCAGCACCAGGGCCTCACGCTCGAGGGTGACGCGTTCGTGTGGGAGTGCCAGCAGCTCCTCCGCGACGGCACGTTCGATGTCGTGCTGTACTGGGAAGCCACCGGCGCCCACGAGGACGTCCTCGACGAGATACGGGCACTCGACGGCGTCGAGCAGGTCGTCGGTGTGACGGAGGATGGCTTCACACCATAACCTTATGACAGAGAACGAAGCAATGGGGGGCACGATGGGCGAGGATGGACTCGACCTCGACGAGGTCGATCGGGCGATCGTGAACGCCTTCCAGGGCGGGTTCCCGGTGGTCCACCGGCCGTTCGAACCAGCCGCGCACGCGCTCTCGCAGCGCGGTATCGACGTCACCGCCGGTGAGCTCGTCGACCGAATCCGGTGGCTGGACGAGGAGGGCGTCCTCACGCGGTTCGGGACGCTCATCAACGCCGAGGAGATCGGTGGCGCGGCGACACTCGTCGCGATGCACGCGCCGACGGATCGATTCGACGAGATCGCCGAGCAGGTGAACGCCCACACCGAGGTCGCGCACAACTACGAGCGCGAGCACCCACACCTCAACATGTGGTTCGTCGTGTCGGTCGCAGACGCCGACCGCGTCGACGAGGTGCTCGCCGAGATCGAGGCCGAGACAGGACAGGAAACGTATAATCTCCCGAAGCAGCGCGAGTTCCGGGTGGAGGCGAAGTTCTACGTCGACGGTCCCCTCCGGGACGAACCCATCGACCTCTCCCACCTCGGCACCACACCGAGACCGTCCGACCGTGACACCCTGACGCCGGACGAGTACGACCTCGTGCTCGCGATCCAGGACGGACTCCCGATCACGGACACGCCCTACGAGGACGTCGCCGAGGACCTCGGGAGGGACGTCGACTGGGTGCTGGAGACCACCCGACGCTTCAACGAGGAGGGCAAGATCCGGCGCGTCGGTGTCATCCCGAACCACTACGCCCTTGGGTACACCGAGAACGGGATGACCGTCTGGAACGTCCCCGACGACCTCGTCTCCACGGTCGGCCCCGAGGTCGCCGGCCTCGACTTCGTCACGCACTGCTACGAGCGCCCCCGCCACGAGGGCGTCTGGCCGTACAACTTCTTCGCGATGACGCACGGCCGTAGCGAGGCGGAGAGCCAGGAGCGCATCCAGCAGGTCCGCGCCGTCATGAGCGAGCACTGGGACGTCAACGTCGACGACTGGGACACCCTCTTCTCGACGCGCATCCTCAAGAAGACGGGCATCCGGCTGGATGAACGCGCTGCCGCGAACGTCGAACCCTGACACAGTGACATATCCAGCACCCGCATGAGCATCGTTCCACTCGGCATCGAACTCCAGGACGCCACGGTCCTCGTCGTCGGCGGCGGCTCCGTCGGCGCCCGGAAGACCCGGCGATTCGTCCGCGCTGGCGCAACCGTCGTCGTCCTCAGCCCCGAGTTCGCGGAGGCGGCCGTTGGCGACGCGGCGGACGAGGCTGGCGAGATAGCCGGGACAGCGGATGCAGGCGACGCCGAAGCGGGCACCGTCGAACGAGTCCGTGTCGCACCGAGCGACGACGTGGCGGAGGCGGCGGCGTGGCTCGACCGCGTCGACCCGTTGCTCGTCGTATGCGCCACCAACGACGAGGGCGTGAACGAGGCGTTCGCGGCCGCGGCACGCGACGCGGGCGTCCTCCGGAATCGAGCGGACGTTGCCGAGAGCGAGGACGCCGGGAGCGTCGTCGTTCCGGCGACAGTGGAGGACGACCCGGTCGTCGTGTCGGTGTCGACCGGCGGCCGGAGTCCGGCGTTGAGCAAGTACCTTCGCGAGCAGCTCGAGGACGATCTGGCGGGAGCTGGTGCGATGGCGGTCCTCACGGGTGAGATTCGCGCCGACCTGAAGAACCGGGGTGTCGCCCCCGAGGTCCGCCGTGAGGCCGTCCGCACCGTCGTCAGAGACCGGGGGGTTTGGAAGGCTTTACGTACTGGAAACACGAACGCAAGACAAGCAGCCGAGACCGTCGTGACGTCGGTCGTCGGCGAACAGGGGTCCACGTGAACATGCATACTGGTGTCGTCTCCGGCGCTCGCCTCACCTTCGAGACGGCGGACGTCGAGGCGCTCGAAACCGCGCGCGTCGACAACGCGCTCGACCGGCTCCGCGAACAGCCGGGCGTCGAGGAGGCGTTCGCCCTCCAGACCTGCAACCGGGTCGAGGCGTACGTCGTCGCCCGCGACCGGAACACGGGCCGACACGCCCTCCGGATGGCGGGCTTCGATGCGTCCGGCACGGTCGAATCGGGACACGAGGCCAGCCTCCGCCACCTCATGCGGGTCGCCGCCGGACTCGATTCGATGGTGCTCGGCGAGGACCAGGTGCTCGGCCAGATGAAGGACGCACTCCAGGCGGCCGAGGAGGTAGACGCCATCGGGCCGATGCTCCGCGAGGCCGTGACGAAGGCCGTCCACGTCGGCGAGCGCGCCCGGACGGAGACCGAGATCAACGAGGGCGTCGTCTCCCTCGGCAGCGCCGCCGCCAGACTCGTCCAGCGGGAGTGCCGGCTGGCCGGCGTGAACGCGCTCGTCGTCGGCGCCGGCGAGATGGGGACGCTCGCGGCGAAGGCGCTCGTCTCGCACGGCGTCGGCCAGCTCGTCATCGCGAACCGGTCGCCGGACCGCGCCCGGTTCGTCGCGAACGACCTCCCGGACCCGGTCACCGGCACGGGCTTCGACGACCTCCACGCCGCCGTCTCGAACGCGGACGTCGTGTTCTCGGCGACCGGGAGCAGCGACCACGTCCTCGAGCCGGAGACCTTCGACGACGTCGAGTCGGAGACGTTCGTGGTCGACCTCGCACAGCCACGGGACGTCGACCCCGCCGTCGAATCGCTCCCGGACGTGACCGTCCGGGGGCTCGACGACCTGCAGGCGGTCACCGAGGAGACGAAGGAACGCCGCCAGGCGGCCGCGCGGGAGGTCGAGGACCTCATCGACCACGAGTTCGAGGTCCTGCTCGACCAGTACAAGCGCAAGCGCGCCGACGAGGTCATCGCCGCGATGTACGAGAGCGCCGACCGCCTGAAGCGCCGGGAGCTCGAGACCGCGCTCTCCAAGCTGGACGCACAGGGCGACCTGACGGACGACCAGCGCGCGACGGTCGAGGCCCTGGCGGACAGTCTCGTCTCACAGCTCCTCGCGGCACCGACGAAGAGCCTCCGCGACGCCGCCGCGAAGGACGACTGGGCGACCATCGCGACCGCCCTCCAGCTCTTCGACCCCGAGTTCGAGGACGACAACCCGTTCGCTGCGACCGGTGCGGTCGAGATGGTCGAATCCGAGGACGACTGACCTGGTGGTCGGTCCGGGCAGGGTGATGGCTATCTCGGCGGACCGGTACCCAGGGGGACGATTTTTGGGACTCGCGGCCGGACATGGGGTATGGCCGAACGACTAAGCGACGAGGAGATCGAGGCGCAGCTCCCCGCGGGCTGGGCGCGCGACGGCGACGAGATCGTGCGCGTCTTCGAGTTCGACGACTACCTCGCGGGCGTCGCGTTCGCGAGCGAGGTCGGCGAGATCTCGGAGGAACAGTTCCACCACCCGGAGATCACGATCCGGTACGAGAAGGTCGAGGTCCGGTTCACGACCCACGACGCCGGTGGCATCACGGAGAAGGACATCGACATGGCCGAGCGCTGCAACGACCTCCGATAGGCGATGCGCGACGGACGGCGGCGGCTCCGCTCGTCCGGTTCGCCCCGAAACCATACCTCGCCCCCGGCCGAACCACCGGGCATGCCGGCTCGGTACGTCTTCCACGTCCGCTTCCGCCTCACTCCGGAACGGGACGTCACCCTGAACCCGCAGACCTTCGAGACGACGATGTATCGCGACGCCGACCACCCGAGCGAGGGCGACGGCTGGCTGTTCTTCCGCGACCACCTCTGGCGGGGCGACCTCACCGACAACACCCACTTCAGGGCGCTGACCGAGGAAGCCCTGGCCGTCCACGTCGAGGACGTCGAATATCGGCGCTTCGAGGTCGACGAGGCCCACTACGAGGCGCTGAAGGAGACCATCGGCGCGAACCTCGAGCTGTTCAACGCGACGAGCGTCCCCGAGGTCCTGAACAAGTATCTCGGGAGCAGTGTCGAGGTCGAACGACACGCGAAACCGACCGAGGACGGTGAGACGGGCTCAGGATAGCCGTCGCTCACGAGTACTGAGTGACCCGGTGTATCCAAACACCGGGTCGGGGCATCCAGACCAACGAATACCCAATCGACGGGAGGCGGTGCGCGTACATGAACCCAACGGAGCACGACACCGACCGGCATGCGACTGTTACCTTCCCTGAAGCGTCCGGAAGACACTTGTGGAGCGTCGGCCTACCTCACAACCCGATGACGGCCCTCCCCGACGACTTCGACTTCTGGCTGCTCGACCTCGACGGGACCCTCGTCGACGTCGAGTGGTCCTACACGCGTGAGGTGTTCGACCGCGTCGGCGACCGGGTGGGGCGGGAGTTCTCCGACTACGAGGCGGAGGTGCTCTGGCACGGCCTCGGCGGGTCCCGGGACTCGACGCTCAGGTCCTGGGGTATCGAGCCGGAGCCCTTCTGGGACGCGTTCCACGCGGTCGAGGACCCCGAGAAGCGTGCGGAGGAGACGTTCCTGTACGAGGACGCCGCATTCCTCTCGGACCTCGACCAGCCGACCGCGCTCGTCACGCACTGCGCCGACCACCTGACCCAGCCGGTACTCGACAACGTCGGCATCCGTGACTGGTTCGACGGCGTCGTCTGCTGTGACTACGACGTCGGTTACAAACCCGACCCCGCGCCCGTCCAGCTCGCGATGCAGCGAGCCGGCATCGACCCCCAGCGTGATGGACGCGGCGTCCTCGCGGGCGACGGCGCGAGCGACATCGAGGCCGCCGCGAACGCCGGCATCCAGTCCATCCACGTCGAACGCCACGACCCCGAACGCCGCGGTCGCTGCGTCCTCGGCGACTACCGCGTCGGCTCCTTCGAGGAGCTCTGGGCGGACCACGCGGCAGCCGACGACTGACGGCCCTGATTCTCGGAGGGCCCGCTCACCCAGCAACGGCGATAGCTCGAACAGCACCGGCTCAGTACGTGTAGCCGTCGAACTCCGCACAGATCTCGTCGAGCTCGAGTGCGAGCACGTCCGCGAGTTCGGCGACGCCGGGCTTGCCTTCGCGATCGCGATGCGTGACGACCCGGACGGGCTGCTGGCCGAGTTCGACGAAATCGAGGCCGAGCTCGGTCGCCGTCGCTCGGAGGCCGAGACCGACCTCGGCGTCACCGCGAGCGACAGCCCTGGCGGGGCTCTCGTGGCCGTGTAAGCCGACGCCGTACCCGTCGATCTCGTCGGCGAGGTCGCGTCGGTCAACAGCGCGGCTATCAGCAAGGGCATCGAGTTCGACGTCGAACGCGTCGCGGAGGCCGGTGCCGCCGGCGCGATTCCGGAAGACGACGTCGCGGTCGACGAGGTCGGCGACATCGTCGATGTCGTGGTCGCCGCGCTGGACGATGAGGCCCCATTCGCGCGTCCAGCCGCCGAGAACCTCGGTGTCCGTCTGGAGGTCGTCGATGGCGTCGTCGAGCCCCGCGACGACGCCGACATCCGGAACCCGATTGCGGAGTCCCCGCAGTCCAGCGCGGCTCCCGGCGGGGTCGAATCGGGGGTTCGTGACGCGGTCGAGGATTCGGCCGACGACAGGGTCGTCCTCGCCGACGCCGTAGAGTGCGGGTGGCTGGATGTCCGGGGAGAACAGCTCGACCTCGACGGACTCGCCTTCGGCCAGGTACTCCACGTCGGGTCCGACCTCGACGAGGCCGTCCGCCAGGGTCAGGCTCGTCGTCGCGCCACTCCCCTTGTCGACGGGGTAGACGAGGGTCTCGCCGTCTCCCGACTCGACGAGGCCGACGGGCATGAGACGGGTTCGGCCCTCGCTGTAGCGCTCCTGGCTGGCCATCACGCCCTCGACGACGGCCGTCCTGGACTCGGGGAGTTTCGCAGCCTGGCGAATCCGGGGCGCGACGAACGCGCGGAAGACTGTGAGGGCGCTGACAGGGTACCCGGGGAGGCCGACGTAGGCGCTCCCGCCGAGGGTGCCGACGAGCATCGGCTTCCCGGGTTTGACGCTGACGCCGTGCAGGAGGAGGTCGCCCTGCTCCTCGACGACGCGGTAGACGACGTCGACAGCGCTGGCGCTCGTGGAGCCGGAGGAGAGGACGAGGTCGCACTCCTCGGCCGCATCCCGGAGGAGTCGGTCGAGTTCGTCGGGGTCGTCGCCCGCGTGCGGATAGAGGTGTGGGTCGCCGCCAGCGTCACGGACGGCGGCCGCGATGCTGTACGAGTTGACGTCGTAGATCTGGCCCGCGTCGCTGTCGAGGTCGCCGCCGGGACGGACGAGTTCGTCACCGGTGGAGAGGATGCCGACCCGTGGCCGGGCGTGGACGGTGACGGTTTCGCGGCCGAGTGCAGCGAGCAGCCCGATCTCGCGGGAGGTCAGTCGGCTGCCGGGCCCGAGGGCTCGCTGGCCGGCGGCGACGTCGGCGCCCGCGAACATGACGTGGTCGCCGGGGGCGACACCGGTCGTGATGGCGACGCGCTCCGGTCGGTCGCGCTCTCCGGCGTCCGCATCGAGAAGGCTCGTTCGTTCGACCATGACGACGGCGTCCGCACCGTCCGGCAGCACGGCGCCGGTGGAGATCTCTGCGGCCTCGCCGGTCCCGACCGTCACGTCTGGGGCGGCGCCGGCGTGGACTTCGCCGACGAGGTCGAGGTCGACGGGTGATTCCTCGTCCGCGCCGTAGGTGTCGGCGGCCTTGACGGCGTACCCGTCCATGCTTGACCGGTCGAAACCAGGGACGTCGAGGCTGGCGTCGACGCGTTCGGCGAGCACCCGGCCGTGGGCGTCGTCGAGCGCGACGCGCTCGGTACCGGGGTCGATATCGAGGCTCGCGATGACGTCCCGGGCCGCCGCCGGGGGTGTGAGGTCACGGAACTCCTTCCGGTCGCTCATGGCGACCACTCCCAGCGTTCGACGGGAACGGTGTCTCCGGCGGCGTAGCCCTCCACGGATTCGGGAACGACGACCCAGCCATCGGAGAGTGCAACCGAGGAGAGGACGCCGGAACCCCCGGCGCGGACGGGGGTTGCGGTGCGGTCGGTTGCATTGGCGGTATCGGACTCGGTTTCGGCGAGCGTGACGCGGGCGAACGTGCGGACGCCGGGTTCGCTCCGGATCTTCCCGTCGAGGGTCGCGTCGACGGTCGGCGGGTCGGTTAGGGACTGGTTACCAGCGTGTTTGAGGGCTGGGCGGAGGAACTGGACGGCGTTGACGATACACGCGACGGGGTAGCCGGGGAGCATGACGATTGGAGTATCCAGTGCATAACCGAGAGCGACGGGGTGGCCGGGACGGAGTGCGACGCCGTGGACGAGGACCTCGCCGAGGTCGCTGACGACGTCGGGGATGAGATCGCGCTCGCCGACGCTCGACCCGCCCGTGGTCACGACGATGTCGGCGTCGGCGTTCGTTTCGATGGCATCGCGGAGGGCTGCTTCGTCGTCGGTGACGACGTCCTCGTAGCGGGCCGTGCCACCCCAGCGTTCGACGAGCCGGGAGACGGTGAGGCCGTTCGTCTCGATGACCTCGCCGGGGCCGGGGTGGGATTGCACGAGTTCCTCGCCGGTCGGGATGACAGCGACGTCAGGGCGGTCGAAGACCTCGACGGTATCGAGGCCGACGGCCTTCAGGAGGCCGAGGTCGCTGGGGCGGAGCTCGTGGCCGGGGTCGTAGAGCTGCTGGCCTGACTCGACGTCCTCGCCGATGGGCGCGACGTTCTCTCCCTCTGCGACGGCGTCAGAGACCTCGATGTCGCCGGCGAGTTCGCTCGCCTGTTCGATCATGACGACGGCGTTCGCCCATTCGGGTACCGGGCTGCCGGTGTGGACGCGTTCCACATCGCCGCCCCGGAGGACGGCGGGGTTCCGGCTGCTCGCGCCGTGGGTGTCGGTGGCTCGGACGGCGTATCCGTCCATCGCAGCCCGGCGGTAGTGTGGGACGGCTCGGGGCGCCGTGATGGCTTCGGCGAGGGTGCGACCATCGGCGTCGGCCAGGTCGACCTGCTCCGTCCTGTCGAGCGGGGTCACCGCGTCGAGGAACGTCGTCCTGGCGTCAGCCACTCGGGTTCGTTCCTTGAACCCCGCGCGCCGGCGGTGATCGTGGTCGGTCATACCCAGCCAATAGGTCCGACGCGAGAAAAACGTCGGGGGACCCGCGTTCCGGCGATTAATGCGAGTTAAACGGGCTAAAACGCAGGTAATCCGGCCCCTATGGTTTCCACCCTTCATTACCGCTGCGGGTCTCGGGACGAGCGAAGGCACACTATGAAATCCACACTCGCTGCAGTCGCGGTCGCGATCCTCCTCGTCACAGCAGGCACAGGCGCCGTCATGGCGATGCCCGGGAACGGGAACGCCGGCGACAACAACAACGGTAGTGGCCCGGGCGCGAACGCCGCCGGGAACGACGGCGGCCAGGGCAACGGCCCGGGCGCGAACGCGGCCAGCGGTAACAGCTCGGAGAACACCACACAGGGACCACCCGAGAACTCGATCCAGGGCCCACCGGCAAACAAGACGCAGGGTCCGCCCGCGAACAAAACCCAGGGTCCGCCGGTCGACATGCCCTCGCAGGTTCCCGACCACGTGTCGACCATCCACCGCGCCATCCAGTCGTTCCTCGCGGGTGAGATCGACATCCTCGGTCCCGTCGTGAGCGACATCGCATCGGGTGCAGCCGGCAACGCGCCGACGAACACCACCACGACGACGGTGACGACGACGCCGGAGACCACGACTACGACGACTACGACGAACACGACCACCAACACGACCACGACGCCGACGACAACGACGACTACCACCACGACGACGAACACGACCGCCACCACCACGACGAACACGACGGCGTAAGCCGGTTCGTCGACTGCCGCGATATCGGTCGATTCCCGCGGCTTCGGTCTTCGACGGAATGGGCTGTGGTCGGGTCCTGCGCCCCGGCCGCGGCCCACGTCGGGCGTGCATCTCCCGCACGCCAGCACAGCCGGTGATTGGCACTCCCGCATTCCGGGCGCTTCGTCGCCACGATCTGGGCGACGTCGTGGCGACACCACCGTCCCGGGGGGCAACCCATCCCCCTGGTTCGCCCCCAGGGACGCACAGCCGGAGTCCTTCGGGGCTCCGGTGACCCATCCCCCATTACACCATCCCCCGACAGTGTGGTGTTCCCGCCGGGACCACCGCCTTTTTCGCCCCAGACGCCCAACCCTGGTGCATGTCTCGGCTCCGTTCAGCGCTCCGGAACCTCCCGGACGCCGTGTTCGCGGACCTCCTCGAATCCAGCGATACGTACCTGCTGGTCGTCGACCTCCCCGGCGTGACGAGCGACACCCTCGACATCACGGTCGTCGACGGTCGGATCAGCATCGAGGCGCGACGCGAGAAGGACGTCCCGGCGGGCTTCCGGTACGCCCGCGAGGAGCGCACCGTCTTCCTCGACGTGGACCTTCCCCTCCCGCCCGACGCGACCGAGGAGGGTGCTTCGGCGACCATCGACGATGGCGTCCTCGAGGTCCGCCTCCCGAAAGCCTCGGCCGCGACCCACGACGTGCCGATCGAGGGGTAGCGTGGCCTGGCTCCGCTCGTACCGCCGGTTCGTGGTCGTGGCGTACCAGTTCCTCCCCCTCCTTCTGAGCTACGCCCGGGATCGCCGCCGCTTCCTCCTCTTCGGCGGCCGCCGTCGCGTCTCCAGCGAGCGACGACGGCGACGCGCCACGAACCTCCTCGACTCCCTCCTCACGCTCGGCCCGACGTTCATCAAGCTCGGCCAGCTGCTCTCCACCCGGCCAGACGTGCTCCCACCCGAGTACGTCGACACCCTCAGCCGCCTCCAGGACCGGGTGCCGCCGGCCCCGTGGGCCGACGCGAAACACGTGCTCGAGGACGAACTCGGCCCCGTCGACGACGCGTTCGACGCGTTCGATACCGACGCCATCTCGGGTGCGAGCCTCGGCCAGGTCTACCGCGCCGAACTCGACGGTCAGCAGGTCGCGGTGAAGGTCCGTCGGCCGGACATCGAGGACCTCGTCGCGGCCGACCTCCGCGTCATCCGGTGGTCACTCCCCCTCATCCTGCTCTTCGTCGACGAATCCCGGTCCTTCAGCCTCGAGACCCTCGCGGACGAGTTCGCCAAGACGATCCGGGAGGAGATGGACTACACGCGCGAGGCCCGGATGCTCACCGAGATCCGGGAGGACTTCCGGGACCGGGACGACATCGCGATCCCCGAAGTCGTGGATTCACACTCCGGCCCCCGCGTCCTCACGATGGAGTACGTCGGGGGGACGAAGATCAGCAACGTCGCCGAACTCGACGAACTGGGCATCGACCGCTCGGACGTCGCACGGCGGCTGACGCGGGCGTACTTCGAGATGATCATCGGGGAGGGCGTCTTCCACGCCGACCCGCATCCCGGGAATCTCGCCGTGCAGGCCGACGGCACCATCGTCTTCTACGACTTCGGGATGAGCGGCCGCGTCGACGAGTTCGTCCAGCAGAAGATCGTTGACTTCTACGTCGCCGTCGCGAACCAGGATATCGAGGCCATCCTCGACGCCCTCATCGAGATGGGGACGCTCAGTCCCGCCGCCGACCGCGCGACGATGGCCGAGGTGATGGAGCTCGCGATCCGTGACGCGCGCGGCGAGAACATCGAGACGTACCGCGTCCAGCAGATCGTCGGCCGCGTCGAGGACACCATCTACGAGTTCCCCCTCCGCCTCCCGTCGAATCTCGCGCTCGTCCTCCGCGTCGCGACCGTGGTCGAGGGCGTCTGCGTCACGCTCGACCCGGACTTCGACTTCATCTCGGTCGCCACCGACTACCTCTCCGACGAGGGCTACCGCGAGGAGACCATCCGCCAGTACGTCGGCGAGGCCGGCGAACAGCTCCAGCAGTCCGCGATGAGCGTCGCCCGCGTCCCCCCGAAGCTCGAGCGCATGCTGGACCGCTTCGACCGCGACGACTTCTACGTCAGGGCGGACGTCGAGGACTCGGATGGCGTCTTCGACCGACTCGCGAAGCGTCTCGTGCTCGGACTCGCGCTCACCGCGTCCATCCTCTCGACCGCCATCCTGTATGGCTTCGGTGCCCCCGACATCTACGCCACTGGCATCTCGCTCGGCGTCTCCGTCGTGCTCGTCGTCCTCCTCTACCGGTCGTTCACCAAGCGCCGCGGCGTCCGCACCACCCCACAGTTCACCCGGCAGAACCTCCGGGAACAGGAGACCCGGGGACCAGCGGTGGCCGACGACGCAGTCACCATCGAGGGCAGCCAGGACGGCGAATAGTTTTCCCGGCACGACTCCAACACGCGCACATGAGCGAACAGGACCAGGACTTCGAGTTCCTCCTCGAATCCCGCCTCACGGGTTTCGCCGTCTATCTTACGGAGGTCTCGGAGACCGACGACGGCTACGAGCTGATCTACGAGTCCATCGCTGCCGACCAGGCGAGCGCCATCCCCCACCGCGAGGTCGGCCGCATCGTGAACGTCTTCCGCGACATCACCGACGACCCCGTCGAGATCGAGGCGACCGTGCAGAACATGGACGGTACCACTCTGGGCACCTGGCATGCGCCCAGGAAGTGGCTCGTAGCGCTCGAATCAGGCGAGTTGACGGAGCTCGAGTTCTCCGAGAAGGTCGTCTCGAGCATCGAACCAGCCGGCCAGGAGTCGCCCTGACTGAGCCTAACCACATGCCCACCCCGACTGCCGACCCTGGGGCCGAGGCCGGAGCAAGACGGAACCGACGTGGCGTCGCTGTCCTCGTCTTCCTCGTCCTCGCGTACCCGGTCTCGTTCCTCCTGTTCCAGGGTGGTCGGTTCTGCGGGCCGTTGTGCTTCGAGCCGACCCCGAATGGCATCGCGGCCGTCGTCGGGAGCCTCACGGTTCTCGCAGGGCTTTCCTTCGGGGTCGCGACTCGGGACTGGACGCCGGAGTCAGCCGCCAACGGCAGTATTCGAAGCGTGCTCGGTGCGCCATCGCGACGCGTGCAAGGCGTCCTGCTGGCCGTCTCCGCTCTCTTCGTCGGATTCCTCGTTCTCGACTCGCTGACTATCGCGGAAGCGGTCTGGAAGCCCATCGTGCTCCCGCTGAGCTTCCTCGTGTTCCTGCCCGTGTGGCTGCTCTATATCGCGACGTTCCCGCTCGCCATCGCGTTCTCGGCGCTCGGCGTGGAGTCGCCGCCCGCGTTGACGCTCGTGCTCAGGGCGGTCGTCGTCTTCGTGGGCTTCCCGCTCTCCGTCGTCCTGCAAACGGGCGTCCTGAACGCCATCGCCCGGTGGCGGGGATAAGAGTGTAGACGTCCGTGGTCCCGGGGGACGACGCCCCGCCCGGCGTCCGCTCGCGGACGCGTACGCGACCCGCAATTCGCAGAAGGACACAGGGCTCGATGCCCTCGCTCGGGCCCGTTCAGCCCCCACCCACATCCTCGACGAATCAGACACCGACGACCACGGCGGTCCGAATCTCGAGCGCGGTCTCGAACTCGTCGCGGCGGTCCTCCCGTGAGCCGATGCGACGGAGCTGTTGTTCGTGTGCCCGCCGGATCGCGTCCCATTCGCGGCGGGCGAGGGCAAGCTGCTGGCCTTCGCGTTCCCAGAAGTCGGGGTCGGCGAGGTAGATCTCGCGTTCGCCGTCGGCGTACACCCGTTCGTACTGGTCGAGGTCGACACTGCGGAGGTGGTTGGCGGCCTGCCCGAGCAGGGGTTTCATGCGGTGGAGTGGGACGCTCGCCTTCGCGCCGGCGAGGAGGACGACCTGACCCTCGATGGGATGGTTCACTGCGTCTCTGTCGGGGCTACACGGGCGGGGAGCATTAGCGTCCTGCCCGTGGCGGTGACAATCATCCGCCGGCCCGCATCGCTTTCTGGGAGAACGCGGGGATGAGGTCGTCGAGGGCGTCCTCGTCGCCCTCGAAGACGACGGTGATCTCCGTGATCTGGAGGCTCGGGCCGATGGCGACCTTCTCGGCGGAGAGCTCGACGCGCCAGTCGTCGCCCTCGACGGCGTGGTCGTTCTCGACCACGCCCCCAAGGTTCTCGAGGTAGCGACGGGCGAGGCGGAGCGAGATGCCCCGGAACGCCTTCTCGCGGCGGACCGTCATCCGCCAGCGACCGGCGGGAACACGCTGACGACGTCGCCGTCCACGAGCTCGGTGGCGAGCCCCTCCTCGTGGAGGACGTTCCGGCCGTTCAGGAGGATGTTGACCTGTGGCCGGACGGTGCCGTCCTCGACGAGTTCGCCCTCGAGGTCGTACTCGGCCTCGAGGGCGTGTAGGAGGTCGCCGACGTCGTAGTCGTGCGGGTACTCGGCCTCGACGGTCTTCTGGCCGACCGCCTCCCGGTAGTTCGCGAAGAACCGGAGTTCGAGCTTCATGCGAACCTGATGCCGTCCTCGACGAGGCGCTGGTTGCGCTCGCGGTCGAGCCGGTCCGCGAGGTCGTCGTGCTCGTAGAGCTGGGCGATGAGGTCCGCGTAGAGGTTCCGCCACGCGATAGCGTAGATGGGCGATTGGCCCCAGGCCCGGAGCTCGGGCACGAACGCGTCGAACGTCTCGAGGCGCTCCTCCATCCGTTCGACGGCGTCCGCGATGTATCCCGCTGCCTCGCGGTCGTCCTCGCTGGCGTCGATGGCGTCGTTGATGCGAGCGTTCCAGCCCTCCACCGCACGCTGCATGTCCTGGGCGGCGTTCTCGCCATCCTCGGGGAGCGCGTCGACGATGGGCTTCGGCACGGCGAGCGAGACCTCGTTCATGTCCCCGAGATGGCGCCGGCCCCGTATAAGCGTAGGGTCAGCGGCGACACCGAGGGCGGACGCCGCTACTGCCAGCCACCGGTCGAGGGTTAGTCCGTCGTCCGCTCGTCGCGTTTCGCGTCGAGCTCCCGGGCAGCCTGCAGGAACTCCGAATGGTGGTGGACGAGGTCGGTCATCGTCACGATCCCCTCCAGCTCGGTCCCATCGGCCACGACGAGCCGCTTCACGTTCTGGCGCTGCATCCGGTCCGCCGCCCGGTGCAGGGTCGCGCCAGGCGCAATCGTCTTCAGGGGTCGGCTCGCCACCTTCCGGACCGGAATCTCGCTGAACGGCCGGTCCGCCCGGTAGCCCGCCCACGTCATATCGTACTCCGTGACGATTCCCGCGGGCGCGTCGTCGACAGTGACGACTGCACTCCCGACGTCGTTCGACAGCATGACGGCCGCCGCGTCGCGAAGCGATGCCTCGACGTCCACCGTGACCACGTCCCGACTCATCACCTCGCGAACGAGCATCGTAGAGACGGTTCGGGACACCCCACTATCCGTGTTACGCCCTACCACTGTACAACCGAACGTGGGTGTGGAGTATGACCGCCCGCACTACGCTCGTGTACGTACGCCAGGACTCGGGGGTGTTTCGCTTTCGGGCACCGAGTCGGCTACGTCGTCTCGTCGCAGTGCCTGACCTCGACGGCCATCCCCCGCGTGGCGTCAACCATCTCGGGGCCGGGCATCGTCGCGCGGCCGACCGCGAACGCCTTCGGACCCTCGACGACGACCTCGTCGCCGACCCGGATGTCGTCGCTGGCGTCGACGACGCCGGGCGCGAGCACGCTCCCCCTCGGGACGAACGCGTCGATCTCGACGCGCTTGACGGGAGTGTCGCTCTCGACCCACCGGCGGCCACCCGCGAGCGTGAGGCTGAGGGTCCCGTACTGGGGAACGAGCGCGGCGAGCTGTTCTCCAGAGTCACCGTCGAGCGCCTGGAGCTTCGGGTACCGACCCTGGAGCTCGAAGTCGCCGAGGAAGTCGTCGCCCGCCCCTTCGCCGAACTGGTAATCAGCCACGCTCCGGAGGGTGTGCTCCTCGCGCTCCGACTTCAGGATGGTGCGCTCGCCCGAGAGCGCCTCCTTCAGGTTCGCGAGGCTCGCATCCGTCGTCGGATGGTCCTCGACGGTGTACTCGAACGGGATGTCGACGTCCTGTTCGACGCGCTCGCAGATGTCGACGTAGCCGTCGTCGGGGACGTGCGCGACGACGCGCGGGTACTCGGTGCGTTCGAGGTAGCGCTGGAGAACCGCGGCGACGAAGTCGATCTCGGTCTCTGACCACCGGCCGGTCACCACGCTGTCGTAGTGCTGGGCGGGGTACGTGAGTTCGAGCTCCGGCGGCACCACGCCGATGGGGCTCGTCATGGAGACGACGTGCGCCCGGTACTGCGCGGCGTCCTGGAACTGGCGGTGGCTCTGGGATTCGCTGTAGGGCTTCCGGGCGCTGCAGGGGACGAGCAGGAGCGGGACGTCTTTCGTCCGCTGGACGTACCTGCTCGTGACGCGGTCGGCGTAGCGCTGGATCTCGACCCGCTTGAGGGTATCCTCACTGGCGGCGAGCAGGAGATTGTCCCGCATCAGCGGGGTCTTCTCCTCCGCGTACGCCCACTCCTGGTCGAACTCGCGGTAGGCGGCTGTCACCCACGCCTCGTGGCGGGCCTGGCCCTCGACGTAGTCTCGAAGCCGACCATCCTTGATTCGGCGACGGACTCGCGCCAGCTCGGCCTCGAGGGTGGCGACGTTGTGGTCGACGCAGTCCTCCCGTCCGAACTCGTCGCGGGGCTGCTGACAGGCGGCGCACGAGCACGGGAGTTCGTCGAGGTCGGCGAGATCGTACTCGCCCTCGGTCGTCAGGTAGCGGCCCTGGGTGCCGGCGATGACGGCGGCGTCGGCGTCGACGAGGTCCACGCCGGCGTAGACGAGGACGGCGACGTTGCGTGGGGTGGCGACACCGGAGAGGTAGAGGGCGCTGTCGCCGGGAATCGCCCGACGTGTCTCGACGACGGCCTCCCGGAAGGCGGCGCCATGGCCGACGATTCCCGGGGCGCCAGCGAGGATGTAGACGTCGGCGCCGTAGTCTGTGGCGGTCCGGGGTGAGACGACGGCGGCGTTCGGATAGTCGACCTCGGGATAGTCGGGCTGGAAGGCGTCCTGGACCTCCTCGGCGGTCCCGCTCGGGAACCCCCGGTGTGGGAGGACGGTGACGACAGACTCGTCGCCCTCCGGCGCGTCCTGCGCCTGGAACCACTCGCTCCCCGAATCCCGCACGACGTCGTCAGCGACGGCGGGCGTCGTGAGGGGGTCGGTGAGGCGGAGTTCGCCCACGCGCGCCGCAGCGTCTCGCGCGTGCACCTCGAAATACTCGGTCATACAACGGACTCCGCGGCGAACGGTGAACTGCCTTACCCTTCGGGAAGGAAGCCTGCCTGACACTCACAACCGTGGTACGTGCGGGCGTTCGTGACAGTATTCGTGCGGAATCGAGAGTGATTACCCGCTCGATTCGCAACTCCGGGTACAGACCGGCGGCCCACTATCCATGTCACAGGAATACGACCTCGTCATCGTCGGCGGCGGCATCTCGGGGGCAGCGCTCTTCTACACCGTCTCGCAGTTCACAGACGTCGAGCGCGTCGCCCTCATCGAGAAGGAATCCGAGATCGCGGCGATCAACTCCCACCACACGAACAACTCGCAGACGCTGCACTTCGGGGACATCGAGACGAACTACACCCTCGAGAAGGCCGAGTCCGTGAAGGAGGGCGCCGAACTCCTCGCCGGCTACCTCGAACGCGTCGACCCCGACCGCGAACTCCACAGCAAGCGCTCGAAGATGGTGCTCGCCGTCGGCGACGAGGAGGTCGAGAAACTCGAGGCCCGCTACGACACGGAGGGCTTCGGCGACCTCTTCCCAAAACTCCGGAAGATCGAGCGCGACGAGATCGCCGAGCTCGAACCGAAGGTCGTCGAGGGACGCGACGAGGACGACCTCCTCGCACTCCAGACGCCCGACGGCTACGTCGTCGACTACGGCGAGACCGCGAAATCCTTCGTCGAGCAGGCGGCCGAACAGGACGACGACGCGGACGTATTCACCGGAACCGAAGTAACGGACATCGAGGACACCGACGACGGGTTCGTCCTCGAGACGACCGCAGGGACCTTCGAGAGCGACGTCGCCGTCGTCGCCGCTGGCTCCCACAGCCTCCAGATCGCCCAGGAGATGGGGTACGGCGAGTCGAAGTCCCTCCTGCCCGTCGCGGGGAGCTTCTTCGAGGCTGACGACCTCCTCAACGGGAAGGTCTACACCCTCCAGATGAAGAAGCTCCCGTTCGCCGCGGTGCATGGCGACGCGTCAGTCCACGACGACGGCAAAACCAGGTTCGGCCCGACGGCGAAGGTCGTCCCTGCACTCGAGCGTGGCCGACCGTCCACCGTTCCCGACTTTCTCGACGTCTTTGGACTCAGCCTCGACTCGTTCCTGAGCTACACGAACATCCTCGCCGACCGCATCCTCCTCCCCTACGTCCTCAAGAACCTCGTCTACGACATCCCGGTCGTCGGGAAGCGCGCGTTCCTCCCGCACGTCCAGAAGGTCGTCCCCACTGTCGAGGCCGACGACATCGAGCGCGCGAAGGGCTACGGCGGCGTCCGTCCACAGATCGTCGACACCGAGGAGAAATCCCTCGACATGGGCGAGGCGAAGCTCACGGGCGACGACATCATCTTCAACATCACGCCCTCACCCGGCGCCTCGACCTGCCTGAAGAACGCCATGCGGGACGCCGAACAGGTCGTCGAGTTCCTCGGCGACGCCGAGTTCGACGAGCAGGCGTTCCGCGACGCGACCATCGACAACTTCCCCCGCGAGGTACGAGAGCTTCGGGACACGGAGGAGCAGGAAGCAGCGGCGACACCAGCTCCGACGACTGACGACGACTGAACGGACCTATTCTACGCCTCAGGAGTCGTCCATCGCAGCGATGTCCACGAGTTCGATTCGCTCGGGTAGTAGTTCGATCGCCGTGTCGGGCCAGTCACGGTGGGCGAGCGTGAACGACTTCTCGGGGTGTGCCTCGATCAACCGGGTGACGCCGCCGGCGGCGGCTTCGTAGCCGGCGGCGTCCATGCGGTCCGGTGTCTCTGCCGTGAGGGGGTAAGTCTCGCTGAGGGCGCGGGGGAACGGGCCGAAGGGTGGTTTGACGCGCCAGCTCTCGTCGTAGCGGTCGGACTTACCCCCCTCGGTGAGGAGGATGTCGTCGCCATCGGGCGTGAGGCGGGCGAGGCGCTCGTGGTGGCGGATGACTTCCGGGCGGCTGGCGCTGTCGGCGCTGCCGTAGAAGAACGTTCCCTTGGTGGCGGCGTCGGCGGTCTCGAGCTGGTCGGCGTGTGCGAGGAGGGCGCGGTAGCCGTCGAGGACTCGGGGGTGGCTGGCGGCGCGCTCCTGGACGAGTTCGAGGAGGCGGCCCTGGCGGATGGCCTGCTTGGCGCGACGGAGTTCGGCGAAGGAGACGTGGAGGTTGTGTTCGGCGAGGAGCTCTTCGCGTGCGGCGTCGGGGAGGCGGCGGACCTCGCTCGGGTCGTGGTTGGCGCAGATGGAACAGGCGCAGGGGAAGTAGTTGAGGTCCTCGAGGTGCTCGGTGCCGTGGACGGTCATGTAGCGGTCGTCGCGGGCGTAGATGGCGTAGGCGGCGGAGTCGAAGAGGTCGCAGCCCGCCGCGGCGGCGAGCGCGAACATCATCGGGTGGCCGGCGCCGAAGAGGTGGACGGGGGCGTCGCGGCCGAGACCGCGTTTGGCGGCGAGGACGGCGTCGATCATGTCGTCGTACCGGTACTCGTTCATCAAGGGGACGACGGCGCCGACCGGGAAGACGTCGAGACTCGTACCGTAGGCGTGTCGGGCGGCGTCCTCGCGGAGGTCGGGGAACGTGGCGCCTTGGACAGGGGCGTTGACGAGCATGTCGCCGGTCTCGACATGCTCGGCACGCTCCAGACGCTGCTGGGTGGTCTCGAGCTCGCGCTCGGCCTGCTCGCGGTCGACGTCCGGCGGCGTTGGGATGTCGACGGGGGTGCCGATGTCGCTCCCGATCTCGTACTGGAACTCGAGGATCTCCTCGTTCGTGACGTCGATCTCGCCGTACTCGGCAAGCTGGAAGCTCCCGGAGTCTGTCATGATGGCGCCGTCGAAGCCCAGCATCTCGTGGAGGCCCTCATCGAGGGCGCGCTTGGCGACGTCGTCGCTGTTCTTGATGATGTAGGAGTTCGTGATCAGGATCTCGGCGCCGAAGTCGGGGAAGCGCGCGGGGTCGACCGTGATGAGTCGGGGGTTGACGACGGGGAGGAGCGTCGGCGTCTCGACGGTGACGTCCGCGCGCGGGACGTGCAGGTCCCCGACACGGCCGAGTGCGTCCTGGTCGCGGACCTCGAAGATCTCCCTCATTGCGCCGGAGTAGCGGTGGCGCGGGGGAAAGCATTCCGTTTGCGGGGTGTCGGTGCGCCGGCTGAGTCAGTCGAGGAACTCGTAGAACAGGAGGCCGAGCGCGCTCCGACCGTCGTCGACGTCGCCGTTCCGGAGGTCGTTCTTGAGGGCGTCGAGGGTGGTGGTGTCGACGCGGATAGATTCGTTGAAGTCGAGCTGCTGGTCGCCGTCCGGCGTGCAGTCGTGGGCGACGTAGTAGTGGTGGATGGCGTCGCTGATGCCGTTCGCGGGCTCGATGCTGGTGAGGTGTTCGACCCGGTCCGCGACGTACCCGGTCTCCTCGGTGAGTTCGCGGTGGGCGGCCTCGCGGAGGTCGTCATCGACGTCCTCGACGCCGCCTGCGGGGAGCCCACGGTTGACGCGTTTGACGGCCTGGCGCCACTCCTCGATGACGACGACGTCGCCGTCCGGCGTGAACGGGAGGACGACGACGGCGGGTTCGTCGACGAGGTAGTCGAAGTCGGTCTCGGTCCCATCGGGGAGCCGGACGTCCTCGTGGCGGATGGAGAAGCCGGGGCAGTCGTACGCGGTCGCGCTGTCGAGGGTCTCCCAGGCGAGCGGGTCGTCGCTGGTCATGGACTGGGCTTCGCCCGAATCACACCTAAAATCGAGGGAAGCCTGACCGAGGCGATTCAGCCCGGGTCCGACGCGTCGATCCTACAGCTCCACGGTGGAGAGTTCGTCGCTGAGCTCCTGGATATCCTCGTTGAATGCCTCGACGAAGCCCGCGAAGCCGTCGGCGTGGGCGCGGACGTCGCGGGCAGAGGGGGCGCCGTACTGGGAGACGAGGTAGACGCCGCCTTCACCGCCGACGCGGAGGTAGGACGTCTGGCCGTCCTCCCACTTGAGTTCCCAGCGGGTGCCGTCGACGCGGGCGGCGTAGGAGCCGTAGTTCCCGCCTTCGGCGCGGTGGAGTTCGCCCGATATCGCGTCCGTCGCGGTCTTGATCCGGTCGACGATGCTGTCGCGTTCCGCCGCGACCTCGTCCGTGGACGCGACGGCTGGGAACTCGTCACGGACGTCGTCGAGCACACCGTCGAGGGCCGCAACGTAGTCGTTGAAGGATTCGACGAACGCGTCGTAGTCCCGCATCGCGCGCTCCAGCTCGTCGGGCTCCGGGTGTTGTTTCGTCGAGACGACGTAGATGTCGCCGCCGGCCTTGGGTGAGTATCGGAGGTACTGGAGGGTGCCGGCCTCGTACTTCACCGTCCACTCGCCCCGGTCCGTGGTGAAGGACTCGTCGCCGTAGTCGCCGCCCTGCAGGACCGCGAGCCCGCGCGCCATCTGGCTGGCGTGCTGTCGGACCTGCTCCACGGTCTCGTCACGGTCCGCGACCACGCTATCGACGTCCGCGACGTCCGCCTCGAGGCCATCACTCATTGCCGGACGGTGGTGGTGCACGATGATAACCCCGGCGCTCGCGGGCGGACTCATCGTTCCGACGCGACCCCAACGACAGTCCGCGTGTAAGCCTTCTGGCACCGGGAGTCAAGTGGTGAGCGCGCGTACCGAGACGTATGGCACTCCCAGTCCAGCTCGCCGACCGCGTCGAATCGAAGCGCGAAGCCGTCCACGAGTACTCCGAGCAGACGGAGCGTCGCGTGACGAAGTACGCGCTGCTCGCGATCTTCTACCTCGGCGCCGCCGTCACTGGCATCGGGCTCCTCATTCTCGGGGTTGCGTACGTTCTGGCGAGTAGAGAATAGCGAGGTGGCCGTCAGGCCACCTCGTTAAGGCGAGCGGTGAGCGTAGCGAACCGCGAGCAGCTTGATTCCGGAGGAATCTCGTATACGTGAGCGGCGAAGCCGCGAGCAGCGAGGCGCCGAACAAGGTGAGGCGTCTCGTTCACGCGAACGGCGACCTGCGGGAGCCGAGAGCAGCGAGGTGGCCGTCAGGCCAGCTCGTTTGGGCGAGCGGTGAGCGTAGCGAACCGCGAGCAGCGACGCTTACTTCGTCCACTGCGTCACGAGTTCTTCGACCGATGAGACGGGGTTGCCGGTGGTGTACTGATCGGGTTTCGGGAATTCGGTGAAGACGCGGTCTGATTTCGTGATGGGATCGTTCTGGCCGAGGGTGGTGGAGCCGCTGAGGAGGCCGATGACGTCGCCGTTCGTGGTGACGAGGGGGCCGCCGCTGTTGCCGTTCCGGGTGGGGACGGTGGAGAGCACCCAGTTGATGCGCTGGTCGTAGCGGGTGAAGCGGCCGAGGCTGATGAGCCATTCGCCGACTCGGCTGGGGTGGCCGACGGTGAGGAGCGGGTCGCCCTTGGAGAGGTCGTCGACGCTCCCACGGGGAAGTGGTGGGGTGGAGACGTCGGCGGAGAGGAGGCCGACGTCGGGCTGCATGTCCTCGTCGTAGCCGATGCGTTCGGCGTCGGCGGTCTCGCCGTCGAAGGTCGTGACGGTGTACGAGGTGTCGCCGCGGACGACGTGGGCGTTCGTGACGATCTGGTCGTCGGCGTACACCCAGCCGGTGCCGCCGCTCCCGCTGGAGCCTTCGACCTTGACGACCGAGCGCTGGACGGTGGTGCCGACGGCTTTCGCGGTGGCGAGCGTCTCCTCGGAGAACGACGACTTGGACTGGTCGTCGTCCTGTGTGTCGTGGTCGTGGGCGACGGACTGCTGGGTACTCGTGGCGGTCGAGTCGCCCCGCGTGAGGGGGATCCGGTCGCGGGCCGCACATCCCGCGAGGGACGCCGCAACTGCTGCGCCGCTGGCGAGGAACGCTCGTCGTGAGTCCTGCATGGCAGCGGGGTACTGGGAGCGTGCCGAAAACTGTTGGGACCCCGGAACCCGGGCCGGATTCCGGGTGGCGGATTCGGCGTGCGTGGCGTCGCGCAGGTGGGCTTTTTGTAGCTGCTCGTGGTAGTGGTTCGCATAGATGACGAGCGAGGAGTCCGACCCGGTCAAGACGATCTGTCCGTACTGTGGCGTCGGCTGCGGGATCAAGGTGCAGGCCGGAGCCGACTCAGGGGACATGCGGTTCCAGCCGTGGGCCGACGCGCCCGTGAACGAGGGCCGGATCTGCATCAAGGGCGGCGCGGCGACGGAGGTCGTGGACCACGAGGACCGCCTCACTGAACCGCTCGTCAGGGAGGACGGCGAGCTCCGCGAGGCGTCCTGGGAGGAGGCGCTGTCGCGGGTGGTAAGCGAGCTCGACCGAATCAGGGAGACGCACGGCCCCGACGCGATGGGGTTCTTCGGGTCGTCGAAGACGATGAACGAGGAGAACTACCTCCTCCAGAAGCTCGCGCGGCGGTACGGGACGAACAACGTCGACAACTGCACGCGGATGTGCCACGCATCGACGGTGTGGGCGCTCCGGACGAGCCTCGGGGCGGGCGCGATGACGAACAGCATGCAGGACCTCCGGGAGGCGGCCGACGTGCTCTGGATCCAGGGCGCGAACCCGGGGGAGCAGCACCCCATTGCGAACAGCCAGTACTTCCGGCAGGCCGTCCTCGACGGTGCGACCGTCATCCAGGTCGACCCGCACGCGAACAAGACCACGAAGTCGTTCGAGATCCCGGAGACGGAGCGCCACATGCACCTCCAGCTCGAGCCCGGTACCGACATCCCGCTCCTGAACGTCGTGCTCGCGACCATCCTCGAGCACGGCTGGGTGGACGAGGACTTCGTCGCCGAGCGAACCGAAGGCATCGACCACCTCCGGGAGACGCTGGAGGGGTTCGACAGAGAGGCGGCTGCAGCGACCTGTGGCGTCCCCCTCGAGGACATCGAGCTCGCGGCGGAGAAGTACGCGACCGCGGACAACGCCGCCATCTTCACCGGGATGGGGATGAGCCAGCACGCCTGTGGGGTCGACAACGTCCAGAACGAGATCAACCTCGCACTCGTGACCGGGAACCTCGGCCGCCCCGGCACCGGCGTCAACCCCCTCCGCGGACAGAACAACGTCCAGGGAACCTGTGACGTGGGCGCGATGCCGAACGTCCTCCCCGGCTACCAGCTCGTGGAGGACGACGAAGCCAGAGAATCGGTCGAGTCGGTCTGGGGCTTCGAGATCCCCTCGGAGCCCGGCCTGACGAACGTCGAGATCTCCCACGAGGCCGGCGACTCGATACACGGACTCTACGTCATGGGCGAGAACCCCGTCATGTCCGAGCCGGACGGGAACCGCGTCGAGGAGCGTCTCCGGGAGCTGGAGTTCCTCGTCGTCCAGGACATCTTCCCGACGGAGACCGCCGAGTTCGCGGACGTCGTCCTCCCGGCGACGACGTGGGCGGAACGTGGTGGCACCGTCACGAACACCGACCGCCGCGTCCAGCGCATGCGCCCCGTCGCGAGGGTCCACGAGCACACCAGACACGACCTCGACATCCTCAGCGAGGTCGGCACCCGGCTCTTCGGCGAGGACGCAGGGTTCGACTTCGACGACCCCAAGGCCGTCTTCGAGGAGCTCCGCCAGGTCTGCCCGAGCTACCACGGCATGACCTACGACGCCCTCGGCGAGGAGGGGTTGCACTGGCCGTGCGAGGAGCCAGGCGACGAGGGCGACCCATTCCTCTACGAGGACTCCTTCGACACCGAGAACGGGCTCGGCCACATCGAGGGCGTCCGCCACCAGCCCCCGAAGGAGACCCCCGACGACGAGTACCCGCTCGTCCTCACGACGGCCAGGCTCGAGGAGCACTACAACACGGGCACGATGAGCCGCCGGTCACCGACCCTCAATCGCCAGCATCCCGAGAACTTCGTCGACGTCCACCCAGCTGATGCCACCCGATACGGCATCGAGGACGGCGACCAGGTCCGGGTTCGCTCCCGGCGTGGCGAGATCACTGTCGAGGCGCACGTCACCGACGCCATCAAGGAAGGCGTCATCTGGACGACCCCCCACTTCGCGGCCGCCTCCGCGAACCGCCTGACGAACGACGTGCTCGACGAACGCGCGAAGATCCCGGAGTACAAGGCCGCCGCCGCAGAGATCGCCGTCGACCTCGACGCAAGCGACGACGCGACACCCGCCGACGACTGAGGAACGACGACGGCGGTTCAGCTCCCGGCACCACTCGGGACTACGATGTCGTCAACGAGACGTACACGAGCGCGTTGCTCACCGTCAGATAGAGCCCCGTCAACGAGTATACTGCCGCGATCGCGATGGGGAGCTTCGAGTACGCCCACCGCACCCGCCTCCAGTCCGCCGGAATCAGTGGCTCCGGCGACCACACGTCGAACAGGATACAGACCCCGATGAGGAAGCACGACTCCGCGAGCTTCGCGACGAGGAACCACCCATAGCCGAGCTCGTGGATGATGAACCGAGGCACCGGATTCAGCTCCACGCCGCCCGCCTCCATCGTCATCACCGTCGACGTGAAATCACCGAACGCGTAGAAGACCACGAGCGCCGGCAGCAGGGCGAGCAACCAGTCGCTCCGACGCCGGAGTACGGTGAACGGGGAGACGCCCATATCTCGAGTGAGGACGTGGACGAGTAAATCCGGACGGAGAATGTGACGGAGGTGGAATATTTCAGGCGGCCGGCGCGAATCATTGAATCGCGGTCGCAGCACGAGGCTCCCCGGTTCGATTTCGCTTGCGCCAATTCATCCCTGCCCGCGCTCGTCGCTGTGGCTCACGGCTACGCCGTTCGCCATCTCGTGTCGCTACCGCGTCACGCACTGCTCCTCGTATTTGGTCAGGGGTAGAAGTGGGCCGGCGCGATGCGGATATAAGCGCGAATTCTGTCGTGTCATGGGTGAATCTGTCTGGTTTTGCTGAATGTTACTCATCGGTGATTTCGCCGGGGTCGAGTTGGTTCACGATGTCGCGGCGTCGGCGCTCCATCCGGTCGTGCTTGCGTCGCCGCAGCTCGTCGAGATCGGCGACGTCGTAGTGGTTCTCGATGGTCTTCACGCTCGCATTGACGCGCTCGGCCACGTCCTCGGGTGGCCAGCCCTGGTTGAGCATGTAGGTGATCGCGCCCGTCCGAATCTGGTGGGGGCTCCGCGTGCTCGGGCACTTACTGGCATGGGTGTAGTTTGGCCAGTCACACTTCTCGATCTCCTTGCCGTGCGGGCAGACCCCGTAGGAGCAGGGGAGGGTGGCCACGTAGGTCCAGACGCGGACCGTGTTCGAGGTCGGCCGGCCCCTCGCACTGGCTAAGAGGGGTTGCCGGCCGTGGTCGTCCCGGATGTCATAGCGGTGCTTTTCGATGTAGTTCTGGACGATGTTGGCGACGCGACGGGAGATGGCGACGGGGCGCTCGCCGCGGCGTTTGTTCTTGAGGGGCGTGCCGGTGTTCGGGCGGTGCCGGAACTCGACGTAGGGATTCTCGCCGAGATGTGTGTCTCGGAGGTCGAGGGCTCGGAGTCCGCCCTGGCGGGCGCCTGTGAGCCAGAGTAGTTCGAGCAGGACGTGTTGGCGGGTGCTGTACGCCGTGTCGTCCGTGCGGTAGTACTCGAGGAGCGTGAGTGCGTCGTCGGTGGCGAGTTTGGTGTCGCTGCTGCGCTCCTCGGCGTCGAGATTCGGGATGCGCACGGTGTCGGCGAGCCCGTCGTCGACGGCTTCGATGTCCTCCAGGAACTCGCAGTACATCGCGAGCGTGGACATCTCGCCCTCCAGGGTCGCGGGGGCGATCTCGGCGCTCCGGAGCTCGAAATACTCATCCATATCGTAGCCCCGGAGGTCACCGACACGTCCGATGCCGACCGACTCGCACCACTCGACGAACAGCTTGAGCCGGTAGCGCCACCCCTCGATGGTCTTCTCCGTCGAATCGGGTTTTCGCCGCCGCAGATACCGACGCGCCGCATCCCGCGGCCGCATATCACGCGGATCCGTCCGGCGACGCCCAGACCGAGTCATCGGGTAGCCTCCGTATCGATGACCGTCGCACTGGAGCCACGATGCACGAGCCCATCATGGATGCGCTTGGTCTCCTCGGCCTCCCCACGGGTCCGGTGGTAGGTCGGCATCCGACTCCGACACCACACACAGACCACCTTGAAGCGGCCCTCACTCCGATTCACCGAGTCCATGACCGACCTCCCTCCGTGGACTGACGGAGCTGGCTACGAGCCGGCATCATTGGCTCGATCCTCCGACGGCCCGGCGGCAGCCACTGCACACCAGCTTCCCGTACGGGAGGCGGGTGACGGGTTCATCGCAGCACTCCGACGACCGGACACCGGAGTTACGCATCCGTATCACCGTCCTCGTCGAGCACGACGCGGAGGCGCCGTGCGGCGAGTTCGAAGGCGTCGGCCTTGCCCTGGTGACGTTCCTGCGTGCAGTCGTTCGTCGTCTCCGCAGCGGCGATCTCGTGCTGCTCGTGATTCCGCTCGAACTCACGCGCCACCGACGCCACCCGTTCGTACAGACTCTCCTCGATGGTCGCGCTCATGGCGCATTCACCTGGCCGAGCGACATCCCGCAGTCATCGCACCGAAGCTCGATGATAGCCTCGCCAGCGTTGCTCACGCGACCGATCCGACGCGTGGACTCGTGGGGGCAGTCATGGTCCTCGTGGACCGTCACTGACGCACAGGACGAACAGATCGGCGTCCCATCGGGCAGACAGCCGTCCGCGCTCCGCTTCTGGCAGAGCCGGCACGGCGTCGACGACACGACAGAGGGCTTTTCTAAACTCGCTACCTCACTCGACGTGCGGGCCTCCGGGCCCGCGGAACTGGTTCCGTTCATGATCTGGCCGGAACCACTACTCGCGGACGGCGCTCCAACGCCGTACCGCGTTTTCCTACGAAATCTCACACCGCCAACAGCGTCATCTCGGGCTCCGCACTCTCCACAACAACGGGGCTTTGCATAAATGTTATGCTGTGTCTGATTAGCCCATACTTACCGTATCGAACGCAACTGCAGCTTTACCACAGTATTCCGCGGTATTAGGGACCAACGGGCCTATTTGCAAGTAAGATGCGGAAATCTGGGTCATGGATGACAATCTGGGATGACCGAATTCTAGAATATATCGACGAAGAAGGCTCCGGGTCTCCCTCCGAGCTGGACGAATCCGGGTACCTCAGGGTTTCTCGATCCCACATCTCTCGACGACTACGACGGCTCGCCGACCACGGGATGCTCCGCCATCTTGGAAACGGTGTCTACGTGATCACCGAAGAGGGCGAGAAATATCTGGAGGGAGAACTAGACGCAGATACGCTGTCGGTAGATGATGAGAACGGCGAGACCGCGACGAGCTAAGTCGGTGATACATGAGAAAGACTGCCACCTGGATGCAACTACTCGACGAACGGATACTCGAACACATCGATGAAGAGAACTGGGCAACACCCCGAACCATGTTCCGAGATGTAAACTTCGACGGTCTACGTGCCTCTGAAGGCAGAATACGGGAACGATGTGAGATGCTAGCCCAAGCTGGATTGATAGCACCACTTCACTCCGAAATGTACGAAATTACGACCGAGGGGCAGCTATATCTAAACGGCGATCTTGATGCCGAGAATCTTCGAATTTGGGGAGTAGGCTAAGAATTACTCTACATCCTCCAACAGTTCCTTAATCCGGCCAGTCACCCGGTATTTAGCTGAATTACGGACGAAGACGATTTCCCCAATTTCTTCGGACTCTTCGAAACCAGCCTCCTCTAGTGCCTCAACTGCTCTATTCAAGAGGTCCCTCTTTGACATCGTATCTTCAAATGACCTCTCCTCTATGCGCGTTTCCAACTCTCCTTCCACAACCCTTCGGACCTCCTCGTTGGTATCGATTACATTTTGGAGGCGTTGCCATTCTTCATTTAACGCGGATTCCAGATTTCCTACGACGATCTCGTCAGTCCGCTTGTTGATCACCCACCAGTCTGGACCGGAAGATTTGACCGTTTCGATCAAACCCTTCGCTTGCAGGTTTTTCAGTAACGTCTCCAAACGGAAATTAAATTCCGTCTCGGAGTCCTCGATCGCCTTACGAACCTCCTTTTTTGAAACAGGTTCCCCTTCGGGCGTTGCCTCAAGTTTGAGCAGAAGCAGTAGCAATTGGACCTGTTCTTCCGAACTTATTGACTTGCCCTCTTCTGCCCTATACTCATCCCCAGCCTCGCCACTCTTACTAACCCCTGCTAACTCAGAGCGAGTATGATTCGTTGAGTCGATATAGATCCCAGTAGAGAACGAATCGACAGCTTGCTTAATCCGCTTTACATCCGATTCATCCATTGTTCTAAATTTGCTCGTTCAGCACTAAGTAGTCTTTGCCGGGAATTTCAGATATACTATCAAAGCGACACAGACAATCACAATGATTGCAGCGTATTCGATATTTTGGTTACCGTTTGCGACTATTAGGACTATTGTGCCCGAGAAGAAAACCAGGCTCTCTACCAAGCCGAGCAATGCATTTCTAAACCTCCTGAAGTTCTCTTCAAGAACTGGATGGTTCTTTTCTATTGCATCGGCATATGCTCCTAGAATAAGTGAGGTGTATTCATCCTCATCAACATCGGTATTTGCAATGTAACGCCCGGTTTTTGCGGACGGACCATACATGAAGGAGCTGTTGAGATAGGTGAATATGGCAAAGAACAATGATATTAGAAGGGACCCGATACCGATGATGAAGAACACTTGAGCTTCAGTAGAGAAAATCGATAACCCTACATTGTCCAATTTTCCGATTACCGATAGGCCTGTAAGAAGAACGCCGATTAACAACCCCGCAAAACGCGTTAGGTGTTCTGCCTTGCTATCTACGTCGCCAAGTAGATTAATTTGTACATCGAGGATTCGCTCATATCTCGACAACGAATCAATTCTGAAGCTTTCAGACTCTGATTCCTCGTTCCCCTCCTCAAACTGAGCACCCCCAGTCTTCTCGATAAAATCTTTACTAATCGATCTCTCCGTATCGTCCGATCCACTCAACCCAACTCCCCCTCCAGACCTTCAATAAACCCATATAATGTCTTGGAGGTGAACATTGTCGTTCAATGCCACTGACTCAATGTTAAGCATTTCCCTTGAATGAATTACTACTCGGAAATCCTGTTAAAGGGGATCAGCGCGAGCCCGATTCTACCCTACTCGTTCAACAACGCCCTCTGACAGGTGGTATCGGTTTGCTTTCGGGATGAAGTTAATTTCGTCGTATGAATCCGGCTTGTCGAACGTGTCGCTTTCTCTGACAGTATTTACGACTTCGTTCAACTTCTCCATACGGACGTCCTCCTCACCCGTTTGCAGGTGTTCTTCCAATTGCTCAGGTTCGATATCAGCCCCGACTTCCTCGACGATCTCTTCTCGCAGGGTCTGACCATCTTCGTTCAGCTCAGTTTCTTCGCCCCACCCGTCGGTGAGCAATGGCTCTTCTTTCTCCTCAGGCGGGTCCATCGACTGAATGTGGCTCAATGCTCGAGCACACTCGTCATCCACGGCACTGGGGAGTTTACCGAGGACAATCTCCTCGTCTCTCTGCCGGATGATCCACCAGTCTGGGTCATTTGCCCTCTGGAAACTCTCTAGATACCCCGCGTTATCGAGGTTCTTATGAACTGTATCGATATTGTACGTCAGTTCAATACCGATATCTTCGAGGATATCACTTAGTTGCCGTTTGGTTAGATGGCGGCCGTCGGGACCGGTTCCTACCCACTGATGGATAGTGAGGATCAGAATCTGGTCCTCGAGGCTAGGGTGGTTGTGATGTTGATTCCGCAGTTCGTCGACGATGTCGTTGAATGTCACTCTTAACGTGATTGAATACCGTTGGTGCGCCTCACGTCAGTAACATTTACGTCTATGGAAGCTAAGGTCCAGATAACCTCGTACAAGGTGTGACTGCTGACGCGAGGGGTTGTTCGAACCTGCTGCAACAGGTTCCAACCGATTCTTTCAGTGTTACAGTCGACCATGGTATGCTACATCTTGGTAGCAATATTCTCGCCTTTCGCATAAAAGGCTTCCGTGGCAAATTCATATGATATGTCCAAAATTGGGTACAGAGCTAGGTAGCCCTAGAGTGGAAATAGAGCCGTCTGCCACCCCTATCTAGGCGGAAATGATAATTCCACATAATCACCAACTTCCGACAAATAGGGCCTACGGACTGTCCTAAAAATACCGGCCAACGCCCAGAACAGCCCTATCCGGTTCGGGACTGGAAATGCGGAGTTCTACCGAAATTTACTCGCTTCTGTTGGCGTTTTCCTTGCTTTTCTGCGGAGCCCACTACATAACGACCCGTTCAGGGTCTGACTGTCGCAATGGCAGATGTAGCAGACAACTTCGACCAGCTCGCCGACATGGACTTCTGGTACGACTCCAGCGTCCTCTTCGCGGGCTTCCTCGCACCGACCCTGATCAAGAACACCCTCGAAGGCCGACTCAACAAGGACCTCCCCGACGAGGCCTACGGAGCCGCGGTCGTCGTCATCGCCGAGATCGTCCTCGACGAGTACAAGCGCATGGCCCAGCTCGGCGGCGGCCTCTACGTCGTCGACGCCCTCGCCACCCGCTTCAACGTGAAGTCTCGCATCCAGAACGCCGCCCAGGAGGCCTAGACGCATGGCGGAAATCTACGCAGACACCGGCACCACCGCGGAAGGCGTCGAGACCATGGCCAACGACCCCGGCCATCTCACGCCCATCCTCACCTACAGCCCCGAGCAGGGCACCTGGACCCGCATCCTCGGAGACGTCCTTCGCGGCGTCATGCCGGGCCTCCCGCTGTTCCTCGATCTCGTCGACGGGAACGGCGACGACCTCCCGAACAACACCCGGCTCGTACTCCGCGTCAAGTACGCGGGCAAGAGCCGTGCCTTCGAGGTCTCCGAGGAGATCCAGTCGATCGCGTTCTGGAACATGAACTCCCTCACGGAGCAGCAGAACGAGGAGCAGTACGACGGCTCGAAGGTCGAACTCGCCTTCCCCGAAGCCTCCGGGAAGGCCAACGAGGATCGAGAGTACGTCGACGTGCGGGACATCGACGAGTTCCAGGTCTGCATCGAGTCCACTGTGGCGGTCGACCCCGCCGCGATGCGTGTCTACCTCGAATCGGCGGCCGTCGAAGGCCCCAACTCTCGGTGAACCATGCCAGGGAACACGCAGAAGGCCGTACGGCGGCTCAAGAACACGCCGAACCAGCGCAAGCCGGCCATCACGCCCGGGGACTTCGAGCAGACCGCCAACACCACCGGCGAACTCTCCCGGGTGCTTCGGTTCCGGCCGAACACGCCCCACGCGATCCGTGGCGGGAAGCATAATCCCTTCTACTTCGCGCTGCCGGCCTACGAGTCTTTCAACAGCGACACGACCGCCGACAACGCCGAGACGTTCACTCTCTCGCATTCGGTGGTCGACACGCCGAACACGCAGGCCGTGCTCGTGTGGCTCGACGGCACTCGGTACGGCAAGCCGGACTCCGTCGACTACGGCACCAACGAGATCACGGTGACGGACTCGGATGCAACGACGTCGACGGTGCACGTCTACTACATCAGTGACGCGCCGGCCGAGGTCTCCATCGAGAAGCGCGTGGCCGGCGCGAACTCCGCGACTGCCCAGCTCTGGAGCGGCGTCGTCCCAAGTCTCCACAATGCGGACCAGTCAAAGGGTCAGCCCCCGCATTTCCGCTTCGGGACGGACGTGCTGGAGCGGTTCATCGCGGCGGACATGACCCTCGACGTGAAGGTGAAGGCGCCCTATACGGTCAAGTTCCGCGAGGACACCGACGGGACGCAGGCAGACAATGCTCTGTTCAACATCCCGGCGAACGAGGCGCAGGACACCGTACCCGGACTCAAACAGGCCATCAAGGCCAGCATGAGCCGGGCGTAACGCGGAGGCTCCCCCATGCAGCCTGATATTTGGTTTCTGGATGGCGAGCAGCAGCACAGCCCGCAGGATCAATCGAACACGGCCGACGGTGGCGCGGACGTGACGACGACCGGCCAGAGCGACGAGTGGGGGCCTGTGATGGCCGCTATCGAGTCGTCGAACTGGACGGAGCAGGACGTAGCGATGGCGCTTGAACTGGCGCAGACGGCCGCGTACCTGCTGCTGGCGTACTACGCCATCAAGGAGGCCCGATGATGCCGGAGACAATCGACACCAGCGACGAGACCCGCGAGCGGACCACCGTCAAGGTCACGAAGCGGCGGCTCTCGTCCAACGAACAGCAGCGGCGTATCGAGTCGCGTGACCGGCTGAATCCGGGTGGTTCGGAGTGACGCACGCGAGGCCCGGCGAGGACGCCGTGCCCGTCAACGAACCCGTCAGCGTGACGCTGAACGCGGGCGAGGAGGCGGTCGTCGAGTTCAGTCCTATCGGGCAGGTCGTCGAGCACGCAGTCGTCGTGCTCGCCATCTCGAAGGCGAAGGACACGACCTACGAAATCTCGATGGACGGCACGACGGTGTTCGGGCCGTCGGGCATCCCGCCGACCGACATCGACGACACCGTGCAGACCTTCATCCCCCCACGGTCGTTCGGCTCCAACTGTACGGTCACGGTCTCGAACACCGGGGCCGCCACGAAGACCTATCACGTTCAGCTTATCGGCTACGAGCAGGACGCCGGAGGAGGTGCCTAAGCGATGGCGCTTGAATCCGATGCGACCATCGAGGAGATTCAGGGGCGGAAGGGCTACCAGAACACCGTTACGGACGGCGAGGAGGACATCAGTGGGGGCGTGGAGCACGTCGTCGGGAACGTCCCGGCGTTCACGGTCTACATCCATGCGACGGCCACCATTAACGTCAGCATCGAGCTCTCGCCGGACGGCGGCACCAACTGGTACACGCTCGACGAGTCGCCGGTCGAGATGAGTGCGGCCGGTGATACGGCCGTGCACATCAAGTACAACGCCACGCACATCCGGCTGACGGGTTCGACCGGGGACCCGGTGAAGGTCCAGATTCGGGAGGTGATGTAGCTGTGGCCGAGTGGCCCGGCTCGAACGGTGGCGGCGGTGGCTTCGACTACGTGCAGCCCGCACAGCCCTCCGACGCGAAGGTGGGTGAGGAGTGGTATGACTCCGATGCGAGCGAGGCGAAGGTCTACGACGGCTCGACGTGGCACAAGATGACCGTCGGCCAGCACGCCGAACTCGGCGGCGTCGGCGTCGACGACCACCACACGCCACCGTCCGCGACGACCGGAGCGGTCGTCAACTACTCCTCGAAGTCCGCCGGCACGCAGTACACGAACAACTCTGGCGAGGTCGAGATTCACCACGTCCGGGTCGACATGAATCCGGCGATTGACGAGTACGACAAGAACGCCAGCGCGACGGTTGACGGCGTTGGTGTGGCCGCGTACGAGGTCAGGCCGGAGTCCAATGCATCGTATCGGCAACCGTCGAAGCTCCGGGTTACGATGACGTTCGGCGTTCCGCCCGGCTCGACGTACTCGGTCGGTCTCAACAAAGCCTCGCTGGTCGCGTGGACGGCTACCCGGCTGGGGATTTCGTAACCATGACTGATAAGAAAAAGAAGATGCAGGCGGCATGGGCCGTCCTGCTCCTCCTCTGGGCGTTCGTCCCGGCCATCACATCGGCCGGTTCGGGCGCTGGGAGTGGGAGCGGGACGCCCAGCGACTCGCCTGCGAGCGACCCGGCAGGCGAACCGAGCAGCGACCCAACCAGCGACCCCGCGGACAGTCCGGCCGACAGTCCGGCTGACGATCCCGCGGACGACCCCGCCGGCGCTCCGGCGCCGGTCCCGTCGGATGACCCGGACAGCGACCCGAGCGGTTCGCCGGCTCCGGCGCCGTATCCTGACGGTGTGCCCGGTCCCGTCCCGTCCGACGACGGCAGTGGGAGCGGTGAGGTGCCATCGGACCCGTGGCCGGACTCGGCGATTGACCCGACGGAGCCGGGGATGCCGGCGTATCTCGAACTGATGCCGTCGCCGGAGCAGTGGGCGGACTGGATGCCGACGCCCCAGCAGTTCATCGACAAGGTGGCGACGGGGGCGGCGGTGCAGGTGGCCATCCTCGCGCCGAACGAGCAGGTGTATAACGTGGCCATCGACGCGGGGATACTCGCCGGTCTCGGCGCCCTCGTCGCGGCCGACGGCCCCGTGCCCATCGGGGACGCTGCAGCGGCGGGCCTCGTCGGGCCGGGCTTCCTGCTCGACCACGGTATCGAGGCGCCGGAGGTGCCGGAAATCGACGTGCCGACCACGGCGGAGTTCGACAGTATTCTGCCGGATTGGTCGGCGACGCCGGAGCCGTCGAGCGACACGGCGGACGCGGACCCGGCGGGTGACTCGACGAGCGACTACAGCGACCCCGCCACGGGCGACTCGTGGACCTCCTCGGACCTCGCGGACGCCACGGGTGACTCGACGAGCACGGACACGTCGGACACCGAGACGAACGACTCGACCGGGACGGGCGGCGAGCAGACGTACACGCCGGACTCGGGCGGTGTGGACGCCTACGACCCGGCTGGTGCGTCGACGACCGATGACGATGATGGGTGGACGGACACGACCGACTACCCAACAGCGGGGTTGTACGGCCCATGAGCGGCGAAAGCGCGGTGCAGGCGTTCGATACGCTCGTGACGCTCGCCATGTTCGGCGTCATCGTGTACGTCATCATCGAGGTGGTCGAGGCGGCGCCGGTCGTCGACTACGAGACGAGCGTCGACGACACTATCGAGGATGCCGTGAGCGGGTGGACCTGACGCATGGAGCCGGTCCTGCAGCTTGTGGTCGGGGCGTCGGCTATCGCCACGGCGTCGGCGGCGGTCGGGTGCGTGCGGTACGTGCGCCGGGCGGCCAACGACGCGGGTGAGGCGGTGACGCTGCTCAAGGGCACGGACGCGAGCGGTGGCCTCATCGAGCGGGTCGAGGAGGTCGAGGAACAGGCAGACGAGAACACGGAGCAGATGGCCCGGAATCGCCGGAGTCTCCGGCGTGAGGGCCTGCTGAACGGAGAACGACATTAATGCCGACTACTGAATTCATGGCTGGACTGACGCAGAATGCACCGATGCTCGCACTGACGCTCGTCGCTTTCATCGGCGGCGTGATGGTGCCGTTCCCCTACGCGATGGAACGCTTCCGGGGGTTCGGTCGGGTGATGCTCTCGAAGCTCCCATACGCCCCGCCACCGGGCGAGGAGACCGGCGCGGCGCTCGAAGGGGCGACGGCCGCGGACGACCCCGGCACCTCCGACGGCTCGGAGGATCAATCGAGCGAGTCCGCGGCTGGCGGGAGTGGTGAGTGATGCCGCCGTTCCCCGTTGAAGGCGTCCCGGACGGCGCGATCCTCGCACCCCACCACATCTACATCGGCGGCCTCCTCGTCATCCTGGGGGCACTCAGAGCATGGGACGACCACCCCAAGCGAGAACCAATCCTCGCGATGGCCGGCGCCGTCGCCGCGTGCTTCGCCTTCCTCACCGTCTGGCCATTCTACCACTGGGCCGGCGCCGGCCTCACCATCCTCGCCACCACCCTCCTCGTCGCAGCTCCAATCGCCGGGCCGTTCTGGCAGGAGTATCGCTGGCGCTCGTCTCGATCTCTTGTCTTGGTCGGCGGGCTCGTGATGCTCGACGACGTCATCAGCCATGCTTTCGGTTTCTGGACCCCACTGGATGGCTGGGTCTGGAACGGACTCCTCTACCCGATCATCTCCTGACGACTCGTATTTCGTTCTCCCAACTCCACACTATTATACAAAATCATGGATTCAGGAGCAACAAATTGGATGGGTATTAATTCAAGATAGTGATGTGAACGGGCGTTTTAGTTACTCAACTACCAGTTCTAAGCACCCTAGGCTACTATAATAACACCCACCGAAGAGGGGGATATGGTGGCTCAGCTAGCATCCCGGCTACAAGAATTCTTTGACGACCGGGTGGGCGGAGACCTACGCAGTATTATCACCTACCAGGAAGAAACACACGAGGTCATGTACCTCCGAGGCGACGTCCGAGAACAGTATTCGGAGGAGGAACTCCTCGCGGCCATAGACGAAACCCGGTTTGATTCCCTCACTCGCCCGCTCTACGAATCTACCTTCGCAGATGACCACGGTGACCTCACTTGCCTCGTCCAGGCATACGAGAACGCCGTCGAAATGAATTTCGTCCTCGACGAGGGGGCCGGTGTCGCCGTCGGGCTCGATTCATCGGCCTTGGAAGAGACCCAGGGGATTGTCGCAGATGCGCGTAAAATCCTCCTCCGCCAGCGAGCTGCGGCCCGATAACGCTCTCGTAGCACGCCTACTCATTGAAACAGGGATGTACCTTTAAGCCCCCCTACCGTACTATTAGTATGGGATTTGGGGATGCAGGGGAAACACAGCGCAGTAGCGAGGGACAGAATATTCTTCGTTCTGGTGGCACGCTGACGCCGGATACTGAATCTGGCGCAGCTGCCCCCTCAAATATCGGCGCGGAACTGATAGCAGTCACGCATAGTCACACTGCTGAGGGGTGGATCGAAGCCCACCCAGACGTCGAGTTTGCCAGAACAACGCTCTTGACCGTCGGGGAGCCGATGCGTTCAACGGCACCCCCCGCCGCCGTCGCGTCTCCACCATCGTCTGACGACGGTACGCCTACCGTCCTCGGTATCGACGGGCCAGCCGACCTCACCGATCTCGGGATAACCTTGCTGAAGCAGCTCACTGAGCGCTCACAATCAAGCGCCGATGTAGTTCTGGTAATCGAGGACCTAGATGCCATCCTCGATGCGGTTCCACTGAGACGTGCCTTCCACTTCCTCCACGTCCTCACCGCACTTGTCCGAATCAATGGCGTCACCGCCTACTACCACTACGACGACATAGCGGCCCAAACCCTCGAAACCATCAGCGTCCTCTTCGACGACGAACCACCACACCGATAATTCGCATTATGGGGCCACTGGAGTTGCGGGCGGCCTATCGATTGGGTGTCTCATCTCGCCACGTCATCGTGGCACTCTCAAGGAATCGCACCAGATTCCGGCCGACCTCCCGATCCAGCGTCATAATAAGCCCCCCAGCCTTCGCCTCACTCGGTGGAATGTGAATCAGAATCACATTCGGGAAGAGCCGGAGTCCTGCATACTGCTCACCGAGTTTGGATTCAAGGGCCTCGGTCCGGCAGAGGCTTCGATTTACTTCCTCTACCCGTTCCTCGAGCTCCACTTGTGAATACTGATCTCGGACATCATCTCGAACGTACCGAATCACGTAGTCCTCGCGAGTCTTGTATGTCGCGAAGACCCGCAAATATTCACCAGCCTGCTCCTGCACATACTCCAGCGCTGCACTATGCTCCATATGCCAGCTACCCACCCCGCCGATAAACAACTAGTCCCCATATACCCGGGACTGGTCAATGCAGATAGCTTCCGAGAGGGGGCCACTCTCGGAAGTTCACCGCGTTCCTACCCCGAGTGAGCCGCGAATTCGCCCCGGTTCTACCCTATTTCGAGTTCATCGGTAGAACTAGGTTTCCGGAAAACGTGGGTTAGCTTGGTATCGCGGAACCATGCAAACGAGACCCTACGACGAAAAAGACGGGCGGCGAATCTGGCTCGCACAACCTGAATGTGCAGACCTGCTCGCCGTAGTCGACGACGACCCTCGCCGCCGTATCGCATTCCAGCTCGGACTCCACGGACTCCGCAAAGACGAAATCGTGGAGGTCGAACCCCAACACGTCCGCCCACTGAAGGGGAACACGGAGGGCCACGTGCTCACCATCCCGACGGGGAAGACCGGAAAGCGGGAGGCACCGATCTCGGATGACCTCGCCCAACGCATCACCTACCTCAAGTCCGCCGCCCAGCTCCGAAAGGACGAATGTATCATCACCGTCTCGAAGCGCACACTCCACAACTGGATGGCAGACGTTCGCCGACACCTCGCTGAACAGGCCGAGAACAGCGTCGAGTCCGACGCATGGGCCGAACTCGGAATGCACGACCTCCGTCGAACGTGGGCGACCTCAACGTACTACGCACTCGCCTTCGCCGGCGTCCCAATCGCCGAACAACTCACGATGTCCTGGGGCGGCTGGAAGCAGACACAGACCGGTCGCGAGACTTTCCGCCAGAACTACCTCGGCCCAGTCCCGGACCACATCACCGGCCAAGCAACACAGAAAATCGCGATGAGTTAGGGCGAATATTAGTCCAAATTTTCACTAACGAAGCGGACTGCCTTCGCAGCAAGTACCATCAGGGAAAGGAAGCCTGCCAACTCGAAGACGACCATCGGGTTCTCCGCGAAGAATCCCATTATTGTCTCCAGCGCTGTGAACCCGTAGGCTATATCTAACACTGCTCCGAGAACGTACAGGAAAACCACGATCATTAGCAGGTCCCTGAAGTACCGAATCTTTCGGGGACCAGCGATGTCATCTGGCATTGTGATAACATTTGAATTAATTCGAGAAAACTTTTGTGGCAGTTTTACCACTTCTCCATTAACCGACCCACCACCTCCGGATTCGATGGCTCATACCCGAGTTGCTCCTCCAGCTCCGATTTGATTTCCCTAAAGCGACGCGCCCGACCGCCACACAGCGTAACGTGCTCCTTCTTCGTTGGCATCAGTCGTCAACCCCTGGAATCTTGATTTTCTTCCCCTCAGCCCCATAGTGCGGTGCCTCCGGGCTCCAATTCTGCGTGTTCAACCGTTCAACCGTCCCTTCATCATCGGAGTACACCCATTCCGATCCGACCGTCTTCGCCTCGCCTTCCTCGTCGGGCTCTCGGAAGACGCGGACGCTGACCGCACCGGCGTCCGGGGCGTGGAGGTCGTCGCGGAGGCCATGGACCTGTTGGCCGCCGAGTTTGTGGACGTCGACGTTGTAATCGAGGCTGCCGCGGAGCTTCTTCAGGTCGTTCTCCTCCTGGAAGCCCCCGATCATCCAGGCCGTCGCCATCGAGATAACGACCTTATCAATCTCGCTGAGCTTCTGCGTCACCCAAATCGCCGACTTCTCCGCACCACGCCCGGTCTGGGCCATCCATCGAATGTTTTCAAGGAGATTCCCCTGTTGGGGAGCGACGGTGTGGGCCTCCTCGAACACGAAAAGGGCGGACCGGTCGATGCGGCGCTCGGCCGCAATCACGCAGTCGCAGACCGTTCGCCAGTCTTCGTCGCTGAGTAGGTCGTGGCGCTCGATGGTGAGCCGGGGATTCTTCTCGAGGAGCGCTTGCCAGTGTTGGATGGTGAACTCGTCGCGCTCCTTCGGGCCGGCAATCCAGTGTTTCGAGAGCCCGTGCTTCACGAGGCCGCGGAATTCGCCTTTGTAGTCGAGGGCGACGAACCCCTCGTAGTCCTCCAGGTTGTCTTCGGCGACGGCCTGTGCGGTGTAGGATTTCCCGGTCCCGGTCGCCGACGCCAACGCCAGATGCATCTACGAAGACTCGTCCTCCGGGTCGGTGACGTCGACGACGATCTCCTCGGCACTCACGGTGAGCTGGCCACCGTGCCACCGGTCGAGTTCCACGGTCCCGCCGTGTTCGAGGTGGCAGAGCGCTTCCTCGCCGAGTTGCAGGTCGTCCCGCCGCAGCTCTCGGCGTCGCGCTTCCTCCAATGCTTGTCGCGATTGTGCGGCCGCACGGCCCTGTTCACGGCCCTGCTCGCGAGCACGAGAGTAGAGCGCGAATACGACAACGGCGAGGATGTACAGTCCCCAGAAGACCTCGTCATCGTCCAGGGACCGTACGCGCCGGGCGAGACTCACGCCTCCGCACCCCCATCGGGGTCGGCGTCGATCTCTGGCAGCGCCTCCCGAACCCCGTCCGCCGGCTCGCCGTCGCCCAGATACTCGTAGCCATCCGGCCCGATTCGGAACCGGTACTCGACTGCCCCCTGTTCGACGATTCGCTCGGTCACCTGTTCGCCGTGCTCGTCCTTCCAGTGTCTGGTTGTAACGTTCATCCTTCGAGATTGCCGCGCTCAACGGCTGCTGTCGCCTGTTCGAGACTCGATTCCACCAACTCGAAACGCCCCATAATCGCCTCGCGCAGCGCTCCCGCCCGCGACCACTCCACCACCTCACTCTCGAACTCGTCGAGGGAGACCCCGAACGCCCGAGTGACGTGCGCCTCGACGATCTCCTCGTCGCTCACGTCCTCGAACTGACTCCCGGCCTGGTCCCGATACTTCCCCACCCAGGTCTCACGCTGGTCCTCCCAGGCGTTCTCGGGCATGCCGAGATAGGGGCGGGCCTTCTCCGCATCCAGTCCCTCTGGGGCTTGCTCTGCGAGCCAGAATGCCTCGACGTCCCGTGAGAGGTAGGCCTCTGCAAACGCCAGAATCTCATCCTGGCGCTCCTCCACATCGACCGGCTCAACCGGGTCCTCGATGCCGAGGGCTTGCTGGTGGTCCCGAAGCGCCTTCTGGAGGTCGTGCTCGACCTGGGCGAGGGAGTTCGCCCAGAGCTGCAGCGCCTCACTCTCGGCGGGATTCCGGAGCTGCTTGGCCTGCTTGATGATATCCGAATTGAGGCCGTCCATCCCGAACATCACAGATCGACCTCCTCCTGAATGCGGCCGAGGGCCTGTGAGAACAGGTCGGTCTCCGGAAGCACCACCAACGCCACGACGATGATAGTGCCCAGCACGAGCGCTTTGCCCGGCGGGAGGTCGCTCCCGACGCCCGACTGTGCGAGCAGCAGGTCGACGTTCGACGCAAGGTCAAACGGCTCCTGCGTGGCGATGCCTTCGACCTTCTCACGCACGACTTTCGGGTCTTCACTGTCCTCGTCGCCGAACTCCTCGACGATAGCCGCCGAAACCAGCGCGAGCACACCGACATACTGGTCACCGATAGAGTGCTCCGGCCCCTTCGGGAGATCGGGCGCCCCACCAGCCTCGTCATCGGTGGATGGAGCCGACTCCTGGTCCGGCTCCCCCTCGTCGGGCTCGCCGTCGGTGTCGGGTGCGGTCTCGTTCTCGATGTCCTCGGCGAGTCCATCGAAATCGAACTCCGCGCGTTCCTCCTCGTCGATACCCGGCCGCTCATCACTCTCCTCCCCTTCCTCGACCTCCTCCTCTTTGGCGATGGCTTCAGCCTCGCTCACGGGCGAATCCCTCCACGGAGTTGGACCGCTTCCATCGGCGGGTTCAGCTCACCGCATGACGGACATTCGCCGTCGCGATACGCGTCGAAGGCACTGTCTGGATCGTCGTCCGCCATGATGGTATCCGGCCCCCATCCCGGCGTGAAGACGCTCCCGCAGCCCGTGCACGCCCAGATCTTCGAGTGATGTGTCATGCCCAGGGCTCCTCCTCGGGAACATCCGGCCCCTCTGTCTCGTCGGTCCCATTGCTGTCGTCGGTCTGCTCGACCTCGACCGTCTCCGGCTCGCCGTCGGTCGAGCGCAGCGAGACCATCACGACGACCGCCACGATCACGAACCCGGCGACGATTACGGGGGTCGAGACCGGAATCTGTCCCCCGATACCGCTGCTCGAATCGCTGCTCGAATCCGCTCCGGCATCGCCGTCGCCGGTCGAGGAAGCCGCACCAGCCCCTCCAGGGGGATCATCAGAGTCGTTCTGGTTGCTCTGCCACTGCTCTTCGTACTCGTCACCCCCTTCGTCGGGGTCGTCGCCGTCCCCGCCTTCGCCTTGCTCGTCTGGTTGCTCGTCGCTCGCTCCGTCTTGGTCGTTTGCCTGGTCGAGTACGACTGGCTTCAGCTCGTCCCAATCGTGCGCCCCGCTGCTGGTGGCGTTGATGTGGGAGCGAACCCGCGACAGCGAGACAGAATCGCTGTCAGGCGGATAGGTACAGCCCTCAACCGGGCAATGGTGGTTGCTCATGCTGGTTGCTCCGAAGTTTCGATGTGGCCGTCCTGTTCGTGCGCCCCCGCTGCCGCCGCTTGGAGGGCGTCCGTCAGTTCCTCTAAGCGCTCGAATTCAAGGGGTTCCTGCCCGTGACTCGCCCGAATCCGGTTCACCGCCACCGCAGCCCCCTCCGCCTGCTCCTTGGCACCCTTGAGCTGTTCGAGGTCCCGCTCCATGCGCGAAATCCCGCCCTTGTACGCCCCCCAAGCCCGCTGCAGCGCCCCGGCTGCCTGCCCTTCGATCTGCTGCTCCCGCTCGACGTCGTCGCTCTCCGAGAGGATATCCTCGATCTCGTCCTCCGAGTAGCCACAGGCGTCTTGCAGGAACTCGCATGCATCAGAATCGCCATGCTCGCAGTGGCCAGCGGCGTGGTCACACCGCTCGCCGACCCCCTTCTCGGCCCGGGCGAGCTTCTCGTCGGTGGTATCCTCGGCGTCGAGTCGGTCACCCTGCTCGTCCTTGAGCGCCTGCTCAGCGACCTCCGTGTGCTCATCGACGGTCAGCTTCGAGTCGTAGAACGACGTCCAGTCCTCGACGCCCTCTGCCCGCATCAGGGCCTTCACCGCCGACGCCTTGCCGTACTGGTTGCCGCCCTCGCCGGGAGCATCAAAGGGGCCGACGCGGTCCTTCTCGTGCTCCGTCAGCTGCGCGAGCCCCGCACCACCCGCACGCTCTGCTCGCCCAGCGCCGGCCTGCACACGGGCCTGCTCAAGCAGCCACTCCGGCGTATCCGAGACCACAGCGACCCGTTTCAGCCGGCGGTCATCATCCACGGGGCAGACGTACTCCTCGAACTCGTCTCGGAAGTCATCCGCCGCGGCTTTCCTCCCGAACTCAATGAACTCACTCACACCATATCACGAACCAAGGTACCCGCGAACAGGCCAAAGACGCGCGGAATACCCCAGGAAACCCGCTACATTCCCAGTGCATCCCTGAAGTATATACCTAGTCAGGTCATAGATATGTCCGAACCGATGGCCATCAACAAGTTGACGATACTCGGTCGGTCGTGCGCTGGCGTTGTGTTGCCCCTTGATGACCTCCGCGAGGAAGGCCTGGTGACCGGCACCGGCGACACCCTCGAACTCACCGGCGACACCCATCTCCGCGTGAACCGCTTCCAGCCCGGCGCCTGGCAGGTCCTTCGCACCGACATCCACGACTACCCCGCATTCCACGAAAAACAGACCTATGCCCCCTCGAACGGGCAGAAAGGACGCGCCTAATCACCCCTCGACGGCACTGCTTCGGCCAGCTCGTCCAACCGATCACCCGCCTTCTCTGGGTCGTCCACTGAGAGACCAGGCAAATCCTCGGAATCCGCCTGCTCCAGGCTGCTCTCCCCGCTGCTCTCCTCCCCCTCATTCGGCCCTTCAACCGCGCTCGGGGCCAGCACGACCAGCACCACATGCGTCGGATACTGCGCCGGCCGCAGATACCCGGCCCGCTGGAGGGGCTTGAACACCTGGTCTTTCACGATAGCCGAATTCAGCGAGAGCAGCTGTGCAAGCACCGTCTTCGCCACCTCCAGCGACAACCGACCGCCCCCATCAGTCTGTTCGAGCATCCACTGGTACGCGACCCGCTGCTGGTCCGTAAGCCGCGAATCCTGCACCCCCTCCTGCTTCCACTGATACACCCGAATCGCCTCCCGAATCGCCTCACTGCGATTCTCCTGCTCATCGAGGAACGACTCCAACTCAGGATCATCAACCTGGAAAGAAATCGTCGTCACGCCGCGACACCCCGGGAGAGGAACTGGGCGGTATCTAGAGAATATCGAGATCGTCGTCGGTTTCGATATCGCCGTCCCACATCGCGGCAGCTTGCTTGACCGCATACCTTCGCTCCGTGATACCCATAATTCGGTTTTCCAAGTTGTCCAGGTAGTCTTGGATCTCTTGCTCGGTCTCGGCAACCCAATATCCCTGATTGCTGCTCACAATCGGGATTCCGTCGGATATCATGATATCTCGGATAATCATCCGCGTCTCTGGGAAGGACCCGACCTCGTTGCCCGCCAGTTCGTCGCTGATTTCTCTGGAGGTAATCGGGTCGTCCGCTGAAGACTCCTCCAGAAGAAGCTCTTTGACCTTCTCTCGGACTTCGGATGCAACCATAGTTCTGACAAATACCCCCAAGAGGATAAATTTCTAGCAGGAAAAAATCAGCAGATAGACCGCTCAGACTATCGAGTTTCGTAGTAGTGGGACCCCAACTCGAAACCGAGGAGATTCGCCAGGTAGTCATTATCAGCGGATTGGGCCGCGACAATGGCCGAACAGAGTTTTCGGTCAAGGTCTGCAGCCTCCTTCTCCGCGTACTCTCGCTCCGCGGGAATGTCCACACTGGGTGGTAGAGCCGGCGATTTGTCCACTCTATGAATTTGCGAGGCTGACATGGCCACACCTTGAACCTCTTAGTACTTCCTAGTTTTGGTGTTGTCAGACGCTGAGATGACGATTTCAACCGTCGCAGAGCATCTGAGATGTTGTTCTCATATCGCCGGCCAATCCGGGCTCGCGTGCGTACCCGCGCGCAGCCCTTCGGGCAGCTAAATTGCGCATGCAGGAACGGGCATGCGAGAGTCAGACCGCAGCCGCCGACCGGCAGGGGTGATATTAATCCAGTTCCATCACCCGCCTCAGTACCTGAAGCAAGCGAAAACGCCTGCTTGCGGAATAATACCGCCAGTGGATGAGTAATATTCGGTGTCATCGAGGGCCCCGCTCGCCGATCACCGAAACGAGCCTCACACATCGGGATCACTCCCCATGAGTTTCGTCCAAGTGACCTTCGCACGCTCCCCCTTCACCGGGCGATGTGCGGCGTGCCAGCCGCCCGCAGCGGCTTCCCCAACCTGTTCCGGAGTCAGTGCTCGGATGTGGGTGAGGAAGTTGCTTGCGGCCGGGTCTCGGTCCTCCTGGTAGACCGAGACGATGTAGCGACCGTCGTCGGCGAGCAGGTCAAGCAGCTCCTCTCGCCAGAACGTCAACCGCCCAGAGGTGTACTGCTGGTTTCCATGCTGGTCGTAGCCATTCCGAATCTTCTCCTGCGTCCCCTTGATCTGAATCGGCGTCCCAGCCTCCAGCTTGGGCGTGTCCCCGGTGGCGCGGGCGTCGTAGAATGGCGCATCGATCAATTCCAGATGGAAGCGCTCGGCCACGGCAATCTCAACGTCATCCCCGTAGGTCGGTGCGCCCCCATTGGTCTGCGAGTGGGGGTGAGTCGCGGATACGCCACCGTCGGTCATCGGTCGCCGTGACTGGTTCTGCACCCCGTTGTCTCGGTCTGGGACCGTGGGCGTGAGTCCGGCATCGACGTCGAGAACGGCGGCGTGCGGGGCGTTCAGCACGGCCCAGATGTGCTTGCAGACCGTCTGCCGGTATTCGAAGTCTCGGCAGGTGCAGCCGCCCTCGAACTCGCCGGCATCCGCCGCGAGCGTCACGACGTGCGTGCTTGAGGCGTTCGAGAACTTGACCGCGAATTCAAACCCGGGCATCGAGACGACCTGCCAGTCCTGCTCACGGGCCCGCTCGTACCGCTCGTCGAACTCATATCGGGCCTCCGACCGTGAGAACCGTTTGAGGTCCCGGGTCATGGTGGGCTGCACCCCCGGACGAACTCACCGGCCTTTCCGGCGGCCTCGTCGTCGATGTGCTTGGCGAGCGCCAGCCGGACATCATCCAGTGAACAAGGCTCTTTCGTCAGGAACTCCTCCTCACTGGCGTGGTAGTTCACCCGGTAGAACTCCCCGTCATCACGGAGCAGCCCACTCCATCCTTGAGAGTCCTGCCAGAGTCGTAGCTCACCGCTCCGGCCGAACAGCTCCTCGATCTCGAAGGAGTGCTCGACGACGACCGTGATAGAAGCTCGATCCTCCTCGGCGTCGACCGCCGTGGAGACAGACTGCACTGCTGTCGTCACGGCTGGCACACCCCGTCATCGAGGGCCGGACACCGCTGATGAGCCTCCTGAATGAAGCCGCCACAGAAGTTGCAAATGGGGCTCGTTGTCGGACTTCTGACGCTCACGCCGACCACCCCTCAAACGCCGAAACCTGTCGGTAGAAGGTGCAAAAAGGGTAAGTATCCAGTGGGCCGGCGCGAATTTGAATCGCGGTTACGGCCACCCGAAGGCCGAAGGATACCAAGCTACCCCACCGGCCCGCAGATAGTGCAAGGCGAGTGTCGCCTTTAACGTTTCCGAACCGGGGTCAATACTCCGTGTAGGCGTCGGTATCGAGGTAGTTGTGGGCGACCGTGATCGTGTGGTCTGCGTGCAGGCGTTCGGGGCCGACGCGGACGCGGTCGTCGGCTGCGTCCCCAATCTGGGATTCCTCCTCGTCGGTGAAATCGTGGTGGTCGCTCAGGACGAATGCTGGGTTCTCGGGCGGCTCGATGTCCGCGATGGGGTCGCCGTCCTCGTGGAGCTGGACGACAGTCCCTGTCCGAGCAACTTCCTCGAGAACTGGTTCGAATCCTCGTTTCGAGATGTAGACGCCCGGCGTCGCCTGCACCTCCATATGCCCGACGGCTTCGGATCTTTCTTCGATCGCTCCACGGAGGATGCTCGCGATGTTGCGCTCGTCCGGGTTCACGTACTTGAGTTCACTCGCTTCGAGCCGGATCGTGAGGTCGTCCGAGTGGACGAGGAAGAGCCGAACGTCGTCGCGGATGCCATGCGAGAGGAAGAACGCGCTGTTGACGCAGCGAGCGAGGACATCCAACCGGCCGGCACCTCCGGCAAGATTGTCGAGGCTGAAATCGGCAGATGTTGGGGCATCGTGCCCGAGAACGATGAACTGTCTCATAGAAGTGAGTTTGTAGGCTCGTGAGTTAGCTACGGTGGTTTTGGAGAGTGAATCGGACGTTGGGTTTTTGGTCCCGTATCCGCATGTTGGAAAGCCCGCCGGGACTCTCGACTCGGTGCGCTCGCTGCGCTCCTCACTGCGCTGCGGTGCTTGCTTCGCCCGCCTTCGCCGAGAGCCCCGCCCCCTTTCAGTCCTCCCACCGCCCTCCGCAACCGCACCGCAACCCCCACAGCCCCGCAACCGTGGGCCGCGCCCCCTGGCGGGCGCGGCGACAACTCGTGGTTCGGTGGTTCAGCTTGCCTTGTGGCAAGGTGAATCGTCTCCGTCGTCTCGTGGATAGCAAGAGTGTTACCGGCGCCGGTCGAACAGTCCTGGCAGTGACTATCCTCGAGGACGCGCGGGCGGTGCTGGCGGAGGATCCGGTCTGTGACGCGTGCGTGGGGCGGGTGTTCGCGGATCGGAGTTTCGGCCTCGGGAACGCCGAGCGCGGGCACGCCCTCCGGGTGTCGGTGGCACTGGACGACGACGAACCGTACGAACCCACGGAGACCGAATCTTGCTGGGTCTGCGAGGGCCTGTGTGGGGAGTTCGAGGAGTGGGCGGAACGTGTCGTCGACGAACTCGACGACCTCGACTTCGAGACGTACCAGGTTGGCACGCGAGCACCGCCCTTGATCGACGAGAACGACGCCTTGCTCCGGGACGCGGCGGCCCTCGACGAGGACGCCGGGGAACCGTTCAAGGCCGAGTTCAACCGCGAGGTCGGGAAGCGCGTCGGCCAGTCGACCGGTGCGGACGTCGACTTCACACGCCCCGACGTCCAGGTGCTCATCGACATCGACGCCGACGAGGTCGACATCACCGTGAACTCCGCGTTCGTCTACGGCCGCTACCGCAAGCTGACGCGCGGAATCCCGCAGACAGAGTGGCCGTGTCGCGAATGCGAGGGGCGCGGGCGAAAGGGCGGGAAGCCGTGCGAGTACTGCGGTGGCTCTGGCTACATGTACGACGAGAGCGTCGAGCAACTCGTCGCGCCACCGATCGTCGAGGCGTTCGCGGGCGACGACGAGTCCTTCCACGGGGCGGGCCGCGAGGACGTCGACGCGCTCATGCTCGGGACGGGTCGGCCGTTCGTGCTGGAGGTCGACAACCCCAAGATCCGGCGCCCCGACATCGCCAGCCTCGAGGCCGAGGTGAACGAGTATGCGGAGGGGAAGGTCGAGGTCGAGGGGCTGCGTCTCGCGACCTACGACATGGTCGAGCGCGTGAAGGAGCACGACGCGTCGAAGACCTACCGCGCGGAGGTCGCCTTCGACCGACCGGTCGACCGCGAGGCATTCGAGGACGCCATCGAGGAGCTGAATGGGGCCGTCATCCACCAGGAGACGCCCGACCGAGTCAGCCACCGTCGCGCAGCGAAGGTCCGCGAACGCACGGCGTACGAGGTCACGGGCGAGCTCGAGGACGATGACCGACACGCCATCGTGAAGGTCCACGGTGAGGGCGGGCTTTACATCAAGGAACTCGTCTCCGGCGACCAGGGCCGCACGACCCCGAGCCTCGCTGGACTCGTCGGCGAGGGGGCTCGCGTCACCGCGCTCGACGTCGTGACGGTCGAGGGCGAGGACGAGCCCTTCGAGCACGCGGACTTCTTCAGGTAGATGGCGCACCAGTTCGGCACCGACGAAGCCGGGAAGGGCCCGGTCCTGGGGTCGATGTTCGCCGCGTGCGTCGTCGCCGACCCCACCGAACTCCCCGACGGCGTGGCCGACTCCAAGCGCCTCACCTCGCAGCGTCGCGAAGAGCTCGCCCACGCCATCCGCCAGCGCGCCCGAGCGGTCGGGCTCGCAGAGGTCACCGTCGCCCAGATCGACGACCCCGAGAGCGACATGAACACCCTCACGGTCGACGCCCACGCCGACGCCATCCTCGACGCCCACGACAACCACTCGGACGAGAATGGAGACCCGGTCGGGCTCGCCGGCATCCCCGGGATGCTCGACGCCGGCGACACCAGCGAGGAACGATTCGCCGAGCGCGTCGCCCGCCGACTCCCCTACGAGGTCGACCTCACCGCCGAACACCGCGCCGACGACTCCTACACCATCGTCGCCGCCGCGTCCATCGTGGCGAAGGTCGAACGCGACGCCCACGTCGACCGCCTCGCCCACCAGTATGTCGACGACTACGAGGATATCGGCTCCGGGTACCCGAGCGACCCCGATACCCAAGCGTTCCTCGAACGATACGTCGCCGACCACGGCGACCTCCCCGACTGCGCCCGGCGCTCCTGGCAGACGAGCAAGCAGGCGCTCGCGGACGCGGAGCAGTCGGGCCTCGAAGACTACTTCTGAGGAATCTGGGGCGGTCTCCAGACGCTTCGCGCAAAGTCACAGGTCTCAGTGTCGCCTGGATACTAGTCACCGGACCCGAGCAGGTAGCCGCCGAAGCTGATGAGCCAGATGATGAGCGGATAGGCGACCCATCGCTCGATGCCGCCGGAGCCGAGTAACGCGAGTGGGTGCGGTGACTGCAGTGCGAGCCCCCAGAAGAACACGCTGGCGAGTGTGAGGAGTGAGACGCCGCCCATGAATCCACAGAGGAACGAGTACGGGCGGTCGACGACTCGGCTGGAAAGCGTGGCGGTAACGCCACCGCTCGCAAACGTTAGCAACGCTGCGAGGCCGTGCCAAGGCGTCACGTTCCCCGGGAAGACGCCGACGGCAAACGCGCCAAAGCCGAAGACGCCGAGTGCGATGGGGAAGCTACGTCGGTCGAACGTCCGGTAGAGAAGGTACACCGAGACGAGCACGAGCGCGCCGGTGACGAGCATGGTCGAATTGAAGATCGTTGCTGATGGCTGGTGGATAATCGGATCCGGCGGCAGCGTAGAGCCGAGATCACTGATGTCCTGCCGGGTCGAGTACTCCGGATAGAGAACTTCGGCGGTGATGATACCCATGAACGCGATGAAGCCCGCGAACACCAAACTGGCCCCTGCAATCGCCTGTTCGGGGAATCCGAATCGCGTTCTGACCGCTGGACGTGTTTCCGGCATGATGAGTATTCTCCGGCAGCTTGTATAAGGATTGTCTACAATCTAGACGTCGTTACAATACTTAGAAGTCGCTACGGTACTGAACGGCACCCAGCAGCTTTCCACAGCTTTTTCGTCGCCTAACTCCCTCCCCCAGATAGACTATGGTCGTCGACCGGGTCGAGAACCCTACCCCCGAGGCGTTCGTCGCCGCCGCGAAAGCCGCATTCAGAGACGGCGCGGTCCTGACGGTGCAGGCGAACTGCGAGGTGGAGTACGACGGCCGCACCTCCGGCTACCTTGCGCCCGGCGACCGTATCCTGGTCGCGAAGCCAGACGGCACGTTCCTCGTGCATCAGCCCACCGGCCACAAGCCCGTGAACTGGATGCCGGGCGGCGGAACGGTGGAAGCCCGCGTCAGCGACGGCCAACCCGTCCTCCTCGCGCGACGGACGAACCCCAGCGAGCGCGTCGAGACCCGGATCCACGACGCCTACGGCATCACGCGCTTCGACGCCACCGACGGCGCCACCTACGAGGAATCCGGCACCGAAGCCGAGATGCACGCCTACATCGAGGAAAATCCAGAAGTACTCGGCGACGACATCCGCATCGTCGAACACGAACGCGAATCCAAATACGGCTACATCGATTTTTACGCTGTTGACGACGACGGCACCCCCGTCGTCATCGAGGTCAAACGCATCCAGGCGACCCTGAACCACTTCGACCAGCTGAAACGGTACGTCGAACTTTATAATGACACCAATGACTCAGTGCGGGGGATGTTGGTCGCCCCCTCCGCCAGCGACCGTGTGAAGCGTGCACTCCGGGATTCGGGGCTCGAATTCGTCTCGCTCGAGGAGTTCGGGCGGGACGCCAGGGGGAGCACGGAGAAGAAGATCGACGACTTCCTCTGAAAAACGGGACGTTCGTCGTCTGGATAATCGGTAGCGGTATCCGGTCCCAATTCCGTTCAGCTTCCTGCGAAAGCCCGCTCCTTTCGGATTCCCACCCGACCACCTGCGGCCGGACGAACCACCGACAACTGCCAGCCGGACGAATTGCCCGAGTCACGTGGTTTGGTTCCCTGCCGGAACCCCTGGAGTGGTCGTTTCGTCGCGGCCTGACTAGTTGAACGGCCAGAACCCGTGGATGTTGAGGATGCCGCCGAGGGCGAGGAGAAGCACGACGAGCCCGAACACGGCGGGAATGAAGGCGGCAGACGTCGCGAACAGTGACGCGAGCAGCATCTGGAGGCCGATGAGTGCGACGACCACGAGCACGAGGGTGAGCACGACGTCCCCGACGACGTCCCACATCGCGTTCCGGGTGGCGTGATAGGTGACCGCGTAGAGTTCGTCTGTCGAGTGGGGCTCGGCGGTAGCGTCGGTGGCATCGGCGGTAATCCCGTTGACGTCGGAGTGGGCGTCGCTGGCATCGGAGCTGGCGCCGTTGGAGTCGGAGGGCGAATCGTCGTCGGCAGGGGACATACAACAGTCACGTCGGCGAACCGAAAAGAACGTTTGCGTTTGTGACGCGGTACCGGGGTCAGTGGTCGCGCGTGATGAGCGACCGGAGGATGTCACCGTACGCGGGTCGCGTGATGATGACCCCGATGAGGACGCCGAGGATGGTGATGATGGCGAACCCGCGGAGGTCGCCGAGGCTCAGGACGGCGAGCGGCGACATCGCGACGATGGTGGTTGCGGCGGCCGCGCCGATCATCCAGAGCGCCTTCCGGAAGCGGCTCTTGAACACGCGGCTGCTCGTCACCTCCTGTGTGAGCACCTCGTCGGCGATGATGACGAGGTCGTCCACCCCAGTCCCGATGACGGCGATGAACCCGGCGATGTGGCTGAGGTCGAGCGCGAGCCCGACGCCCGCCGCGAACCCGAGGAGGATGTAGACCTCCGCCATCGCAGTCAGGAACATCGGCCCCGCGACCTCCTTCCGACCGTACCGGAGGAAGATGACGCCAGCGACCGCGAGCGCCGCGACGATGCCCGTGATGAGGCTGTTGAGCTTGAAGCGCTCCGCGAGGCTCGGCTGGACGTAGTACGTCGTCCCGTTATCGAGCGCGAGCGGCGCGGGGAGCGCACCGGCGTTCAGGTCGACGTAGAGCTGGAGTGCCTCCGCTCGGCTCGTCGCCGTGATGACGAAGGACGGCGTCTTCACCCACTCGCCCGTCCGCCAGCCCTCCTGAAGGCTGTTCTGGCCGCCAGTCACGCCCGCAGAGTAGACGACGTTGCCGTCACGTACCGTGAGCAGGCACCAGTCCGTGTCGTTCTTGTTCGCGTACTCACAGTTGCTCGCGGCCTCGGACTCCGTGAACCCGTAGTCACGCATGTCCTGCTGGAAGCGTGGCGCCGCCTCCTCGGTCAGCACGACGGGGACGGCCGGCCGCCCATTGCGGAGGGTGGTCGGCTGGCCGATCTGCTCGAGGTCGTCCTTGGTGAGGACGGAGGTTCGCACCTGCGTCCCGTTCTCAGGGTAGTACGCCTCGATCTCGACCTTCCCGCGGCCCGCGACGAGGTCACGCACCCGGCTCGCGTTCTGGTTCGGGACCTCGATGACGATGAAGTAGTTCCCGCGTCGGTCGTCCGAGATCTGGACGGTCGCGCCGGAGAAGCCCGTCGCGTCGATCTTCGCCTCGAGCGTCTCCTTCACGGCGGTCCGCGTCGGCTTCGTCACACCCGACTCGATCGCCTCGGGTTCGAGGCCCGCGCTCTGGACGGCCTGCCGGAACTCGTCGTCCTCGACGTCGGTGTACACCTCGAACGCGTTCAGGCTCGGCCGCGCCCGGACGTCGTTCCGTGAGAGGTTCAACTCGCTCGCGACCGCTCGTTCGACCGACTCCACCTCGCCCTGGGGGACGTCCACGCCGGTCGCGGTCCAGCCCGTGATGGGCGCGCGGAGCCTGGTTCCACCGGAGAGTTCGAGCCCGTAGTCGAGGTTCGTGACCCCGCCGTTGGTCGTGGCCGCGGCTGTACTGTTCTCTACTGTCGCCGATCCCGCCCCGCTCCCGCCACCGGGGACGAAGAGGGCGTAGGTCGAGAGCAGGAGGAGCACGACGAGCGCGACGACGCGCCAGTGCTCGCGGATGCTGGCTCTCATCGCGACACCCCCTCGAACTTGTACCAGCGAAGGAGACTGACGTTCATCATGTAGGTCGTGGTGAGGTCGGTGAGAAGCCCGAGCACGAGGACGATACCGATGCTCGTCAGGAGGTCGATGCCGAACAGGTAGGAGACGACCGCCATCACCGCCATCGCTGCGATGGACGTCACGGTCATCGTGACACCGGTCTGCATCGCGCGCTCGACGCTCTCGTAGAAGCTACCTGAGCGCCGGAGAACGTGGTTCGCGAGCAGGATGTCGGAGTCGACCGAGTAGCCGATGAGCATCAGGAGCGCGGCGACGGTCCCGAGCGAGAGCTTGATGCCGAGGAGGTTCATGAGTGCGGCGGGGACGGCGATGTCCGTCAAGGCGGAGAGGACGACCGCGAAGCTCGGGACGACCGTCCGGAAGAGCGCGAAGACGACGACGCCCATCAGGACGAACGCGAACAGGACGGCCTGCACGGCCGTCAGCTGGGTGCTCTGGCCGAAGGACGCGCTCGTCTGCTGGACCGACGTGATGTCGAAGTCCGCCCCGAGCGGCGTATCATCCGTCAGTTGCGTCTGTACGTCTCCGGCGGTCAGGTTGTCCACCTGGAAGGTGACGATGTACGCCTGCTCGCCGGTTGCGACGCCCCGGATGGAGGTCGGTTCCGACTCGAACGCCTGCTGGAGTTGGGCCTCGGAGGCTGACGTCTGGATGGTGAGTTCGGTACCGCCCGTGAACTCGATACCGGGCGTGACGGGGAACCCCGTGGTGACGGTCCAGACAGCCAGGATGACCAGCGCGATCGCGAGCCCCGCGAGCACGGGGCCGGCGAGTTGCCGGTTGGAGTACTGACTGAGATCCACCTCCGGGATCTCGAATCGCGACATACGTTCCGGTCCGAGGCGGCGTGGGATAAGGTTTCTCAATGCCCGGCGGCGGGCGCTATCGTCGCATCCGGCCGTGCGACGGCGGCCGGCGGATCCGTCGTGGCCGCGACGGCTACGTCATGTCCTCGACGAACCGCTCGGGGACCCGGGCCAGTACGGGCGCCGGGATCCGGTCGACGAGCCACTCCGCGATCCGCACCATCGGCTTCCGCACCAGGACGTACCCGGCGGAGATGGCGAGCGCTGCACCGACGAAGAGGTCCACCCGAGCGTCGAACGCGAGCACGCTGGGGACGGCCAGGAGGACGGCCACGAGGAGGTCCTCGGGCGCGCCGTCGTACCGGACGAATCGCCGGGGCGCCCACCAGACGCCGTGGAAGTGGCTGAAGACGGCCCGGTCGCTCGTCCCCTCCCACGGACGAAGTTCGAGGCCGCCGCCGAGGACGTCGCTGAGGGAGTGCAGCGCGAACGCCGTGAGGAACACCGCGACCGCGATGGTGCCTGGGGACGGCGCGATGGCTGCGACGAGAACGCCGATGGCAGCCGCGAGCCAGCCGTAAACGGGGAAGTGGAGGGTCCGACGGTGGCCCGCGTACAGGTCCAGGTCGGGCACCAGCCCGCCGAGCGCGCCCGCGACGACGGCGTAGAGGGTCGCTTCCGGCGCCAGGATGCTCGCGACGGCCGCGACGGCGAGGCCAGCGAGCACGTGGGTGGTGGCCATCATATCGACTCCACGTACGCCAGTTCGGCTTAAAGGGTTGTCGCGTACATCCGCCCCCACATAAGTGAATGGTGGTGGGTGGCATCCCGACCGAGGGAGCCGCCCCTCGATACCCCGTAAACGACCTCCATACCCCAGCAACGAACCCGATACCCCGTTAATTATCTCCCCAGCCGCCGTAGCCGAGGCCGTGACGCCGCGTCGCCGCCTCGCCAAACTCGCCATCCCCGTCCTGCAGGCCGGCGTGGCGGTTGTGCTCGTCTACGGCATCCTGGTCTGGAGCCCCGGCATCATCGTGAACGCCCTCCTCGGCCTCGGCGTGACCTACCTCCCCGCCATCCTCGCGAACGACTACGACCTCCGCCTCAGCCCCGCACTCGTCCTCCTCGTCGCACTCTCGGTCTTCCTGCACACGATCGGCATGATCGGGCTCTACGACCGGACCTGGTGGTGGGACCACCTCACGCACGCCCTCTCCGCCGCCGTCGTCACCAGCGTCGCGTACGCAACCGTCTCCGCCCTCGACAACCACCACGAGGACCTCGTCCTCCCCGCCCACTTCCTCGCCGTCTTCCTCCTCACCAGCACGCTGGCACTCGGCGTGCTCTGGGAGACCCTCGAGTTCGTCGCTCGCGACCTCGGCACCCTCATCGGCGCAGAGCCGGTGCTCGTCGTCTACGGCGTCAGCGACACCCTCCTCGACCTCGTGTTCGATGCCGTCGGGGCGCTCATCGTCGGGGTGGTCGGCGTCCACCGCTTGGGGAGCGACGTCGCGAGTCTCACGACCTGGCTCAAGACGAAACGGGGCTGATGACGGACGCGCACAGAGTCCACGGTGACGTCGACCCGGCTCGCCGCCCGTCCTGCCGACCGGGCAAGGTCTTTGCCCGTTGCTCACCTACGTGGTAGTATGAGTACGGCATCACGCGTCGTCGTGTCGATCCCCGCGGACGTCAGTGACTGGGGGCGTGGCCAGCTCGACACCCGCCACATGCGCGCCTACCTCCGCCGGCACTTCGAGACCGCGCGCGAGGGCGACGCGTGGAGCGTCTTCGTCGACGTCGGCTGCTGTGGGAACAGCCCCGACATCCCGCTCCGCGTCGAGTCCGTCGACGGCGGACCCGAGATGGACGAGGAGACGGAGATCGAGTACGTCGAACGAGACGCCTGCGGCGTCCAGACGGGCTGGGAGGTCCAGAGCGAGGCTGGTCCCCAGACGAAGGCACCATAGCCCACCGTCCGCCGCATTCTCCCAACGACAGCTTCCCGCCGGGTCGACTACGGCCGGACGTCGATGTGGTGGACCGCCTCCGGCGACAGGAGCCGGCCCGTCGGTAGCGCGACCCAGCCGTTCGAGAGCAGCCGAACCTCACCCTCGTGGAGCAATCGCTCCTGCTCGAAATCGCCGTACACGACGGCGTTCTCGTACTCCTGGTCGAACGTGTCCGCCACCGCGTCCCACACGCCACTCGTGGAGATGACCATGCCAGCCTATGCACGGGCCACCCCGAAAACAGTTACCCGGTCGTCACCCCGAACGCGAAGCAGCCAATCAGGGGAGGTAGCGGACCGCCACGACGCCCGCCGTCGACCGGATCTCGACGCGATTCACGCCGATCCGCGCCGCACGTTCGACGGTCGCCTGGTCCTCGAGGACGTCAGTAACCGCGTCGGCCGTGTCCGACTCCGGCACCGACAGCACGTGGATCTCGCCGATACCCGCGCGCTCGGTCGTCGCGAGGTCCCCCGTGTCGAGATCCGCCGCCAGCTCGAGCTCCTGTTGTGTCGGCGGCTCTTCGCTCTTCTCGACGGGAATGGTCTGCTGCTCGATGACCGCCACGACGCTGAACGTCACCCCCATCGGGGGGTCGGCCGAAACCGTCGCCTCGATGACCTCGCCCTCCGAGAGCCCGGGGTTCTCCGAGAGCGTGTGCACCTGGGTGTTCGACACGTCCGACAGCACCGCGGACTCGGCCGCCGCGTGCGTCACGAGGAACGTCCCCGACTTCTCCTCGGCAGTGTCGGACTCGGAATCACTCATTGCAAACGGTAGCATGGCGGCCCTTTTCCGGGTTTCGCCTGGACCAGCTTATCCCGAGAAGTGGCGGTGTGTCACGTATACCAGCACGGCTGCGAGGAGCGCCACGCCGAATCCGACCTCCTGGGGGAGGCTGTACAGGAACCGACCCACCTGGCCGGCTTCTTGCTGGTGCTCGGGCGGGGTGGTGGAGACGGCACCGACGTAGGTTGCGACGAGGTAGAGGAAGCCGGATGCGGCCATCACCTGGTCGTAGCGCGTCGAGACGCTGGATTCACGGCGGTGGCGGTACGCGACGAAGAGGACGGGCGCGACCATCGGGAGGATGACGAAGAGGTTCAACACGACGTAGAACGTCCGCGTGAGGGTGAGTGAGCCGCCGGGGACGCGGGCGGTGGCGGCGATGAGTTCGACGAGCGCGGTGACGAAGATGACGGTGACGAAGAGCGCCACGAACGCCGAGACGAGGACGTACACGCGGAAGAACCACGACGAACTCGCCCCGGCGGCGTACGGGTAGGCGGTCAGGATTCCCGAGTAGTCGTCGAACCAACCCATTATCGGACGCTCTGTCGGCAGGATGCATAAGCGCTTCAACTCCGGGCCGGTGCCACGGGCCCCGACCAGGCGAATGCCGTCGGCGGCGGTGCGGTCGGTCGTCGCTGGCGCGTATCGAGAAACGCCTTTGCATCCGGGCCGCGCGGATACGCACATGAAACTCGATATCGGGAACGCGCTCGCCGACCCCGCCGACCCAGGCATCCCCGGCGAGGACCTGGACGCCCTCGACGAACGCGTCGCCGACGCCCACGCCACCATCAGTTCGGGCATCGACGCCGGCGAATTCGGGTACACGAGCCTCGGACTCCCCGAGCGGACAGACACGGACGCGATTCGTGACGCCGTCGCGCCGTTCATCGACGACGAACCGGACGCCGTGCTCACGGTGGGTATCGGCGGGAGTGCGCTCGGGGCGGCGACGTTCGCCGACGCCCTCGAGAGCGACGTCGACGCGTACTTCCTCGACAACGTCGACCCCGACCACACCCGTCGACTGCTCACCGACCTCGACCTCGGCTCGACGGTCGTGAACGTCGTGTCGAAGTCCGGCACCACCGCCGAGACGCTCGCGAACTTCCTCGTCGTCCGGGACGCGATGCAGGACGCGGGCGTCGACTGGACGGCCCAAACGTTCGTCACGACCGGCGAAGAAGGCAACCTCCGGGAACTCGCCGACGAGCACGACCTCCCCGCACTCGACGTGCCGGACGGCGTCCCGGGCCGGTTCAGCGCGCTCTCCACCGTCGGGCTCGCGTGTGCCGCCATCCAGGGCCACGACATCGACGCCATCCTCGCAGGGGGCCAGGCGGGCCTCGAATCCCTCTCCGATTCGCTGTTCGACACGCCAGCGTACGCCTACGGCGCCGTCGCCTACGCGCTCGACACGCGGGGTGCGTCGGTCAACGCGATGATGCCGTACGCGGAATCCCTGGAGACGTTCGCGGAGTGGTTCGCGCAGCTCTGGGCCGAGAGCCTCGGCAAGGACGGGGTCGGACAGACGCCGGCTCGGGCGCTCGGCGCGACCGACCAGCACAGCCAGCTCCAGCTCTACCGTGCCGGCCCCCGGGACAAGCTGGTGACGCTCGTCCGACCCGACACACGAGGAGACGTGCCGATCCCCGACAGCGACCTCGAGGGGCTCGACTACCTCGCCGGCGGGTCGCTCGGCGGACTCCTCGGCGCGGAGTTCGAGGCGACGGAAGCCAGTCTGGCCGAGTCCGGCTGTCCGAACGTCCGCATCGAACTCCCGGCCGTGGACGAGCACGCGCTCGGCCGCCTTCTCTTCGACATGGAAGCCGCCTGCATCCTCGCGGGCGAGCTCTACGGCGTCGAGACGTTCACCCAGCCGGCCGTCGAATGGGGGAAAGAGGCCGCCCGCGGACTCCTCGGTGGCGACGAATCCCTCCCAGAGAAGTCCCGGCTCGTCGTGCCCAGCGATACCGGCCCGCGGTGAAGGACAGCACCTAAGCCGGGAGCGGCCCGACGATGGGGCATGACTGCTGACTCGGCCCCGGGCGACCCCGAGGCGGCCGACACAGCGAGCGGAGACGCGACGGGCGACGTGACCGCCGCGACAGTCGGGTTCGTGCTCGCGGGCGCAGCGCTCGTCGCCGCGTTCCTCGACTGGACGCCGGCCGTCGCCATGTACGGCGTCCCCAGCCTCCCCGGCGTCATCACCGCCGGCCTCGCGACCGGCGTCCTCCTGCTCCGTCGCCACGGCGCCCTCGACCGGACCGCCACCCCCGTCGCTATCCTCGGGTTCGTCGGGGTCGTGGCGAGTGGCGCCGCAGCACTCCTGCTCCCGGGAATCGCCGGTACCGACGCGACCGCAGGCGTCGGCGTCTACGTCGCGATCCTCGTCGGTGTCGTCGGTGTCGGCATCGCGTACGCGGACTACGTCGGCATGGGCAAGGACGCCCTCCTCGCCCGGATCCGGGATGGCTTGCTCGCCACCGGCATCGGCATCGGAGGCCTCCTCTTCGCCTATCTCCTCGTCTTCGCGATGGTCGGCCTGCTCGGCGCGTTCATCCCGAGCGGCCTCCAGAACTCGCTGGTCACCGCCGTGTTCAGCGTCGGGCTCGGCCTCGTCGCCGCGGGGTACGCGCTCCAGCGCCAGGAGGGCCTCGCGTACTTCGACGTCAGGATGCCGGACAAACGCGGCTGGATCCACGTCGTGCTCGGACTCGTCGGCATGTTCGCCGTCCTCCTCGTCGGCGGCGTCGTGAGCACCATGATCGGGCTGCCGTCGGCCCAGCACGGCATCATCCAGCAGGCCCAGCAGAACCCCGCCATCCTCCTCCCGCTCATCCCACTCAGCCTGCTCGCCATCGGGCCGGGCGAGGAGCTCCTCAACCGGAACGTCGTCCAGAAGAGCCTCTACGGCGCCTACAGTCGGTGGGGGGCGGTGCTCGTCGCGACCCTCATCTTCACCGTCATCCACGTCCCCGCATACGGCGCCGGCGCCACCCCGGCGGCGCTCTTCGTCACCCTCGTCCGCCTCTTCCTCGTGAGCCTCGTCCTCGGCGTCGTTTACGAACGGACCGAGAACGTGGTCGTCGCCGCGCTCGTCCACGGCGGATTCGACGCCATCCAGTTCGGCGCCGCCTACCTCCTCATCACGAACGGCATGGCCTGACTCCCTCGACCTGTCAGCAGGGGCATCCGCAAGCAGGCGTCGGGTCGACGACCAGTGCGCGACGCGGCGGTGACGAACGTCTGACTGAGGTTTATTGGTACTACACCCCAAGGACCACAGGCATGGCCCGCAAGGTATCCGCACTCTGTGAGGACGCCCTCGCCGAGCAGGTGTCGTCGCTCGCCAGGGAACACGAGGTATCGGAACAGGAAGCAGTGCGACAGCTCCTCGAGGCGGGCCTCGAGCGGACCTAGTTCGGATTCTTCCGCGCGAGGTCGCTCCCGCAGATCGGGCACCGGTCCCGGTGCTCGTCGAACTCCCGACCGCACCCCTGGCACTGGTACCGCCAGTCGCGGCGCTCCGTGATTCCCTCCTTGCTCACCGTGTCGACGTCGAGGTCGAGTTCGTCCGCGACGTTCTGCATGGCGTAATCGTCCGTCACGAGCGTCCCGTCCAGTTCGACGGCCGCAGCGATGACACGAACGTCCGTCTCCGAGAGCACCTCGAGGTCGCCGGTGGTCTTCGCGGCACGCCGGACGCGATCGACCGTCTCCTCGCCCGGTACGTGCACCCGCATCCCGCCGCCCTCCATCGCCTCGAATCGGAATCCGGCGCCGCCCTCGAGCTCCGCCTGGACCTCCGGCACGGTCGCCGTCGGGCCCTCCACGTCGTACTGGTCGATGAACGCAGACGAGTCGAGAACGTGCATTAAAAATCCTAGCGCTGGACGACGATGTAGTCCTTCACCGCCTGCACGCGGTTCACGGGAACGTGGTAGCGTCCCTGGTCGTCGCGCGGGAAGTCCATCGTCACCTGTTCGTTCTCGTGGGGCTCCACGAGCAGGTCCTCGAGCTTCCCGCTCTTGAGGTTCATCGAGATGTTGTAGAGCATCCCGAGCTCCGTCCCGTCGGAGCCCATCACAGCCTTCCCGGAGAGGTTCTCGGCGAGTACGTCGGCCATACCCGATGGCACACGGTGGAGTATCTTAAAAGCCGCGGGGGCGTCCGACGCGTGTCAGCGGCGGAGCGGACACCCCCAGCGGGAGCGGATGACAGCGACGGGGCGCAGACGGGGAGGTTGGCGGGAGATGGTCGTCCGACGCGGGGCCGGGCGGGCAAGGCGACACCCGCGCGGACACTTGTTTCGAGGGTCGGTAGATACTAAAAAATATAGCTTCACCGTGGCGAGTAACAGGTCAGTAGCGCCAGTAGCACCTGATCGCGGTCTCGCTACCAACAGTGGATAGTTCCAGTCGGCCCCTCCTCCGCCGACACCCGCACCACCCGGCGGTCCGTCAACCGATACGTGACATCGTAATACAGGTGCGCGTGGACGGTCGTCGCGTTCTCACCATCCCCCTTCGACGAGAAGTCGACCTCCGCCCGGGCCTCGACACGCACACCCTCCTCGACATCGGTCGTCGACACTTCGCCCAGCGAGAAGTTGAAGTAGCCATCGGGGTCGAAGTGGTCGCGGGCAACGTCGGGCTCGACGGTCCGAACGATCTGTTCGGCGGATGCCGACACGCTCGCGGGCTTCTCCGGCGGGTCGTCCAGCGCGATATCCGTCGAACACGGCTCCCGCGTCGTCGAGGTTGTCGTGGACGGCGTCGTGCTCGTCGTCGATGGCGGGGTCGTGGTTTTCGTCGAACCGTCGACCTGGTTGTTCGACCCGGTGCAGCCAGCCAGCGCCACAGCGGCGAGTCCGAGCATCGAACGGCGGCGCATACGACACGCTACCGGAGACGGGGATAAGTGTCTTCTAGACGACGAGCAGGCAGGCGTGGGTGCTCGCGGCTTCGCCGCTCGCGGTACCGTGCTGCCTGCGGCAGCACGCGCTGCTCACGGGTCGCTGCGACTTCACGGCTCGCTTCGCTCGCCGTTCAGCATCTCGAGGTTCCTCTGGAACCTCGCGCTCCCCGTTCGAATTTCCGCGGCGCTACGCGCCGCACGCTGCTCACGCCTCGCTCCGCTCAGCGTTCGCATTCTCGAGGCGCTCTGACGAGCGCCTCGCTTTCTCACGGCTCCCTCCGGTCGCCGTTCGAATTCCCGGGACGCTCCAAGGAGCGTCCCGCTTTCGATGGAATTTAACTCCCGCACCCACTCTCACGTACTAACAACCGTTCTTCGCCTATCATGTCTTCAGAAAAACCACAACCCGGCGACCTCAGGACCCCTATCGTGGCCGTCCTCGGGCACGTCGACCACGGGAAGACCAGTCTGCTCGACAAGATCCGGGGGAGTGCCGTCATCGAGGGTGAGGCCGGCGCCATCACCCAGCACATCGGCGCGACCGCGGTCCCGCTGGACGTCGTGTCCTCGGTCGCGGGGAAGCTCATCGACCCGACGGAGTTCGACCTGCCGGGGCTGCTCTTCATCGACACGCCCGGCCACCACTCGTTCTCCACGCTGCGCTCCCGTGGCGGCGCCCTGGCCGACATCGCCATCCTCGTCGTCGACGTGAACGACGGCTTCCAGCCGCAGACCGAGGAAGCCCTCCGGATTCTCAAGGACACACAGACACCGTTCGTGGTCGCGGCGAACAAGGTCGACACGATTCCGGGCTGGAACCCGACCGAGGACTCCCCCATCAAGCCGTCCTACGACGGGCAGTCCGACCGCGTGCGCAGCCAGCTCGACGAGAAGCTCTACGAGATCATCGGCGAGCTCTCCGAGGCGGACTTCAACTCTGATTTCTACTGGCGCGTCCAGAACTTCCGGAACAACATCGGTGTCGTACCGGTGTCAGCCAAGACCGGGGAGGGCATCCCAGACCTCCTCACCGTCCTCATGGGGCTCAGCCAGCGTTACATGAAGGAGGAGATGGAGATCGACATCATGGGGCCGGGCGCGGGCACCGTCCTTGAGGTGAAGGAGGAGCAGGGCTTCGGCACGACGCTCGACGTCATCCTCTACGACGGCCGCGTTCAGGCCGGCGACACCATCGTCGTCGGCGCGAAGAACGACCCCATCGTCACCGAGGTGCGGGCGCTCCTCAAACCGCGGGACCTCGCCGAGATTCGTACCGAAAAGCGGTTCGAGAACGTCGACGAGATCCGGGCTGCGGCGGGTGCGAAGATCGCCGCACCGAACCTCGACGACGCGATGGCCGGCGCCCCCGTCCGGGTCGTCCGCGACCGTGACGAGGACGAGGTCATCGCCGAGGTCGAGGAGGAGCTCGCGGAGGTCGCCGTCGAGACCGGGGAGGAGGGAGTCGTCGTGAAGGCCGACACCCTCGGGAGCCTGGAAGCGCTCGCGAACGCGATGGCGGAGGCCGAGATCCCGATCATGCGGGCCGAGGTCGGCGACATCGCATCACGGGACGTGGCGATGGCGACGACCGTCGACGAGGACAAACACCGCGTCATCCTCGGGTTCAACGTCGACACCCGGGCCGACGCCGCCCGGAAGGCCGACGACGAGAACGTCCACATCTACGAGAACGACGTCATCTACCAGCTCGTCGAGGAGTACCAGGATTTCGTCGAGGAGAAGGAGCGCAAACAGCGCGAGGCCGTCTTCGAGAACGTCATCCGGCCCGCCAGGTTCCGCATCCTCAAGGACCACGTCTTCCGGCAGAACGACCCCGCCGTCGTCGGCGTCGAGGTCGTGAACGGCACCCTCAGGCGGAACGTCAACGTCGGCGTCATGGACGGCAACGAGATCACTCGCGTCGGCGTCCTGAAAGGCATCCAGGACCAGGGCGAGGACGTCGACGAGGCCCGGGCCGGGAACCGCGTCAGCGTCAGCATCGACGGCCCGACCGTCGGCCGCGACATCGACGAAGGCGACGAACTCTGGGTCGACCTCCCCGAGAAACACGCGAAGGTCCTCGAGCAGGAACTCCTCGAGGACATCCCGGCCGACGAACGCGAAGCCCTCCACCAGTATCTCGAAGCGATGCGGAAACGCGACCCCTTCTGGGGCAAGTGATCAGTCTGCGTTCGCCCCGCGTCGGCCCGGTCGCTGCTTCTCCGGTGGGTCGGTCGGCGGGTCGCCGAACAGCGCGTACGCGGTAGCTGCGAGCGCGACCACGCTCCCGCCGCCGACGCCCACGTAGTCGGGGATCGGCGGTGTGGCGCCGAAGCACACGCCCGCGGCGTAGGCGAGCGGAATCACGGCGAGCACGAGGTCGTATCGGGACGCAGCCCCCACGATCTCGGTTGGTCGGCGTACGGTACCACCGTTGCTGGGGATAGTTGCACGCATGCCGATACCTCCGACCGTATGTTATGGATGCCTTCTACCTAATACTTACGCCGGTTCCCTCGTGGTTTGCAACCGGGACCCAAAACCGCACGGTTCGAGCCGGCAAGAAGCTCTATCCGGCAGCGTGCCATACGTTCACATGGAGGAGGATGGACGCAAACGACCAGACACAGGAGACGACGCCGCACAGTGTCGGCGACTGGCTCGAGGCGGTCGTCCAGGCGCCCTCGCGGTGGGATCTGGCGCTCGCCCTCATCCCCGTCGCGCTCTCCTTCGGCGTCCTGCTCGGCGGAACGCCGCTCCCGATGTGGGCCGGCGTCGGCCTCGGAACGGCCGTCGCAGTGGCTGCAGCCGGGTACGTCCTCATCGCCGATACGCCGGGGTAGCGGCCGGGAAAACAGGCTATCGGGCGGTCTGTTCGACGTCGTCACCGAGCGCCTGCTTCACCTGGAGCGCGGCGCTCGCAGCGAGTCCGCGCGCGACCTCTTCCTGGTCCTCGGCGGGGATAGCTTCCTCGGCGTCGTTCGAGAAGTCGGGTTCGAACCCCGCACTGACGGGGTGGCCGGCGGGCGGCTGGACCGCGACCGTCGCGCGGACGCCGGAGTGCCCGTTCGCGATCTCGCTCCCGATCACGTACTCGTCCGGGAGGAAGTCGCGGGTACGCGCAGCGATGCTCGCGAGGCCAGCCCGGAGCTGGCGGCGCTGGGTCGACGTGAGGTCCTGGCCGGCGTCGCCGTCACCGACGTCCGGCGTGTTACGGTGCATTGACCCACGCTAGGTGGGCACCGTTCAAAAACCTTACAGTGGGCGACGATGTCGCGCTCGTCGCGATTCGTATCGTCGCGACACGTCAGAAGATGGGGGTGCTCTCCCCGAAAGCAGCGACGACGACCGCCGACGCGTACTCCCCCGGTTCGGCGTCGATGCTCGCGGTTCGAACCGTCTCGTCCGTGAACTCCCAGTCTCGGAGCTCGCGGCCGGCGTCGAGACCTGCTCGGACGCGCGCCTCGACGTCTCCAGCGTCGGTCGTGTCCGCGACCTCGTAGAACAGTCCCGGGCCGGGGCCGGTCGCCCAGCCGAGGCCCGCACTGACGTGCTTCGGGCCGGCGGCGTTCGCGTGCGCCTCGACCACCGTGACCGTGTTCCCAGCCGGCCCGAGATCTGGCGCGGTGCCATCGCCGTCGCCCGCGACCTCGACCGTCGCCTCGGCCGGCACGACCGACGACACCGGGACGAGATTGTAGTTGTGGAGGTTCGCGTCCGCGAGGGCGGCGTCGTACGCCGACATCGCCGTCGGGGCCCGTCCGGTCCCCCAGGCGACGTGGATGGTGCTCATAGCTGGTGTGAACGACCGGTCGCACAAAGGAGAGTCGATTCGAGCCTGGAGCCGCGGTCCCGTGCCGGCTGGTTACTGGATGTAGGACGTGTAGCCGGGGATGCCGTCGTCCTCGGCCTCCTCCTGGAGGCGGGAGAGGGCGTCCCGGAAGTCGGCCTTCGTCACCTTGTCGCGCTGGTCGCGGATGGCGCACATCCCGGCCTCGGTCGCGAGCGACTCCAGCTGGGCGCCCGAGAAGCCCGCGGTCTCCCGCGCGAGCGTCTCGTAGTCCACCGCGTCGGCGAGGTTCATGCCCTCGGTGTGGATCTCGAGGATGCGCTCGCGGGCCGCCTGATCGGGGTTCGGGACCTCGATGAGGCGGTCGAACCGACCCGGCCGCAGGATGGCGGAATCCAGCATGTCGAAACGGTTCGTCGCCGCGATGATACGGACGTCGCCCCGCTCGTCGAAGCCGTCCATCTCGTTCAGGAGCTGCATCATCGTCCGCTGGACCTCGGCGTCACCGCTCGTCTTCGAGTCCGTGCGCTTCGCGGCGACGGCGTCGATCTCGTCGATGAAGATGATCGCCGGCTCCTTCTTGTCCGCGAGCTCGAAGAGGTCCCGCACGAGTCGGGAGCCCTCCCCGATGAACTTCCGCACGAGCTCGCTGCCCGCCATCTTGATGAAGGTCGCGTCGGTCTGGTTCGCGACCGCTTTCGCGAGCATCGTCTTCCCGGTGCCGGGCGGCCCGTGGAGGAGCACACCGGACGGCGGCTCCACGCCGACGGCCTCGAACTTCTCGGGGTTCACGAGGGGGTCCTCGACGGCCTCGCGGACCTCGCGGAGCTCGTCCTCGAGCCCCCCGATGTCCTCGTACGTGACCTCCGGCGAGGCGTCGACCTCCATCGCCTGCGCGCGGGCGTCCGTCTCGTCGCCGAGGATGCGCTGGACGCTGAACGAGTCGTTGATGGCGACGCGGTCGCCGACCTCGAGCCGGTCGTCCATCCGTGGGGAGACCTCGGTGAGGACCTCCTGGTTGTTCCCGTGCTGCTTGATGACGGCCTCGCCGTCACCGGTGAGGTCCTCGACGGTCGCGAGGTAGAGCGAGGCGGTCTTCAGCGCCTCGTTCTCCCGCTGGAGGGAGTCGACCTCCTCGCGCAGCTCCTCGCGCCGCGACTCCACCTCGTTCAACTGGGACTGGAGCTGTTCGTGGACGTCCACGATCTCCGTGTAGTGCGCCAACAGTGCATCGAGGTGCTCCTCCGGGGGCGACTCCGGGTCCAGGTCGAGGGTCGGCCGGTCCGGCAGAGAGGGACTACGCGACATTCGTTGCCAACGTTACGAAGCCGAGAAAGAAGTTCCTTTGGGTAGCCGACACCACTACGGGTACCGACCGGGGCCGGACGGCTGCCGCTCGTCCGACACGGCCCGAGAATCCGGTGATTGCGAGCGCCGGACTAGATGAGGTCGTCCATCTCGTCGAGGTAGTCGTCGTAGACGTCGAGGGCGCGCTGGACCGGTTCCGGACTCGCCATGTCGACGCCCGCCCCACGGAGGAGTTCCAGGGGGTACTCGCGGCTGCCGCGCTCGAGGAAGTCGAGGTAGCGGTCCGCGGCAGGCTCACCCTCCTCCAGGATGTCCTGGCTGAGCGCGACGGCCGCGCTGATACCCGTCGAGTACTGGAAGACGTAGAAGTTGTAGTAGAAGTGCGGGATGCGCATCCACTCGCGCTTGATGTGGTCGTCGACGTTCGCGTTCGCGTAGTAGGCGGCCTTCCGCTCGCCGTAGATCTCGTCGAACTTGTCCGGCGTCAGGGCCTCGCCCGCCTCTTCGGCCTCGTGGATCCGCTGCTCGAAGTCCGCGAACATCGTCTGCCGGTAGAGCGTCGACCGGAAGCGCTCCAGGTACTCGTTCAGGACGTGCCGGCGGAGCTGCTCGTCCTCCACGACGTCGAGGAGGTGCTGGGTGAGCAGGGCCTCGTTCACCGTGGACGCGACCTCCGCGACGAAGGTCGCGTAGCCCGAGTAGACGTAGGGCTGGTTCTCGCTCGTGAGCTGGCTGTGGAGGGAGTGGCCGAGCTCGTGCGCGAGTGTGAACATCGACGAGATGTCGTCCTGGTAGTTCATCAGGATGTAGGGCTGGGTGTCGTAGGTGCCACCCGAGTAGGCGCCGCTGCGCTTCCCGCGGTTCTCGTAGACGTCCACCCACCGGGACTCCAGGCCGTCCGCGACGCGCTGCTGGTAGTCGTCGCCGAGGGGCGCCATCGCGTCGACGACCCACTCCTTCGCCTGCTCGTACTCGATCTCGGGGGAGTCGCCGGCGGCGATGGGCATGTAGAGGTCCCACATCTCGAGCTCGTCCACGTCGAGGGCGCGACGCTTCAGTTCGCTGTGCTTGTGGAGCCGGTCGAGGTTGTCGTCGACCGTCTCCACGAGGTTATCGTAGACCTCAACCGGGATGTTGGGGCCGTCGAGGGCGGCCTCGCGGGCGGAGTCGTAGTTCCGGATCTTCGCGGACTTGACGTCCTTCTTCACCTGGTTCTTGAGACTCGCGCCGATGGTGTTCCGGACGCTGGAGAGCTCCTCGAAGAACGACTCGTGGACGGTCTGCCGGAAGTCGCGGTCGCGGTTCTTCAGGAGGACCGTGAAGTTCCCCTGACTGATCTCGACCTCGGTCCCGTCGGGCTTCTCGACCGTCGGGAACGTCATGTCCGCGTCCAGCAACATGCTGTACACGTCGTTCGGCGCGCCCAGCACCTCGCCGAGCTCGCTGAGGACCTCCTCGACCTCCGCCGAGCGCGTGTGGGGCTTCATCCGGATGACGTCGTCGAGGTAGTGCTCGTACTCCGCCAGGCCCGCCGTCTCCTCGATCATCGCGTCGAGGTCCTCGCGGTCGAGGCTCTGGATGGCGGGCTCGAGGTACGAGATCGCGCTCTGCGCTTCGCTCGCGAGACTGCCGGCACGGGCGGAGAGCGCCTGGTACTCCTGGTCCCGGGTGTCCTCGTGGCTCCGCATCCGGGCGTACGCCGCGACCTTCGAGACGTCCCGCATCGTCGTATCGCGGAGCTCCAGCACCTCGAGGAGCGTCTCGCCGTCGTCTGTCACCGAATCCTCGTAGGCGCCGAGCGCTTCGACGTGGCCCTCGGCCTCGCTGTAGGCGTCCTCCCACTCGGCGTCGCTCTCGTAGATCGATTCGAGATCCCAGGTGTACTCCTCGGGGATCTCCGACCGTTCGGGGACACTGCTCATAATCTGGACTTTGCCGGAGGCGGGTTAAGCATTGGCAAAGACGATGATAGACCGGGACACGCCCCCTCGACACAGCTCCCGGCGCCGAAGACCGGACCGCGGCCACTGTCTCACCGCCCCAGGCGTACTGTTTTCCCGCCGCCGACCGAACGACGGCGTATGGACGCGGACACCCGTGCGGCGCTCGACCGGGCGCTCGGTGAGACCTGGCGGGACGACTACCCCTGGGAGCTCCTCACACGCCTCACCGAGCTCGACCGGTTCGCCGGTCATCCCGGCGAGCGTCGGGCCGCTGACCTGGTCGCCGACGCCCTCCAGACGGCCGGCGCACGCGACGTCACGACCGACACGTTCGACCTGCAGGTCTGGTCGCGAGGCACAACCGAACTCGCCGTCACGGCCCCCGTCGACCGTTCCTTCGAAGCCATCGCGTTGCCGTACTCGCCGGCCGGTGACGTCCACGCCCCGGTCGTCGACGTCGGCCACGGTACCCCGGGCGAGATCGACGAACTCGGCGACACGCTCGACGGCGCCATCGCGCTCGCCGCCACTGACTCACCCGACTCGGGGCGGTTCGTCCACCGGATGGAGAAGTACGGGCACGCCGTCGCCGCCGGCGCCAGGGCGTTCGTCTTCCGGAACCACAAGCCGGGTCGCCTCCCACCTACCGGTTCCCTTCGCTTCGACCGGGAAGCAGCGATACCGGGCGTCGGCGTGAGTAAGGAAACCGGCGACTGGCTGGTCGAGTACGCCGACCGGGACGCTACCCTCCACCTCCGCGTCGACGCCCAGACCGACCCAGGCGAGGGCGTGAACGCACACGGCGTCTTCGGCCCCGAGGACGCCGACGAGAAGGTCGTGGTGCTCGCACACCACGACGCTCACGACATCGCCGAGGGCGCCCTCGACAACGGCTGTGGCGTCGCCACGATGGTCACCGCCGCACGAACGCTCGCTCCCGTCTCCGACCAGTTCGAGCGTCGCGTGAGATTCGCGAGCGTCGGCGCCGAGGAGGTCGGCCTCGTCGGCAGCCAGGCGCTCGCGGACCGCCTCGACCCCGAGACTGTCGCTGCCGTCGTCAACCTCGACGGCGCCGGCCGCTACCGGACCCTCCGGGGGTTCACCCACGGCACCACCGAAGTCGAGGCGGCCCTCGACGACCTCGTGGCCCGGACGGGTCGGTCGGTCACCGTGGAGGACGTCATCCATCCGTTCAGCGACCACTGGCCGTTCCTCCGGCAGGGCGTCCCCGCGGTCCAGCTCCACAGCGTCACCCCGGAACGTGGTCGGGGCTGGGGCCACACGCACGCCGATACCCGCGATAAGGCCGACGCCCGGAACATCCGGGAACACGGCATGTTGGCCGCGCTCCTCGTCGCCGACCTCGCGGGCGTCGACGGCCCGCCCCGCAGCGTCCCCCGGCCCGACTCGGACGCCCTCGCCGAACTGCTCGTCGACCAGGGGTACGAGTCGGGGATGCGGGCCGCCGACATCTGGCCGCCCGAGTGGGACTAGCCATTACTCGCGGACCGTCTCGTCGATGAACCCGGCGACCCTTGCTCTCGCCGCCGCGTCGCGATGCCAGGTCCCGAAGAACTCGTGGGCCGACGCCGCGCCGTCCTCGTCGACCTCGAAGTCGAGGTCGTAGCTGACGTCGGAGAGGACGAGGGGGTAGGGCGAGGCGGGGGCGACCCCAGCACGGCCATCGAGCGCGTCCGGACCGAGGACGCGTTCGACCCGGTCGAGTCCGGCGTCACCACAGGCGACCTCCCGGACGAGTTCTGTCATCCGACGCACGAGGTTCCGGGGGAAGCCCGGCGCCCTGAACTCCAGGACGAAGAACTCGTCCTCGACCGACAGCTCGGTTGCGATGGTCCGGACGGTCAGTTCGTCGTCGGTCGTGAGGTTGTGGAAGTCGTGTTCGCCCGATAGCGCGTCGAGTGCGGCTCGTGCGCGGTCGGCGTCGAGGCCGTCGGCGTGGAGGTAGTACCGGTACTCGCGGGATTCGGCGTCGTGACGGGCGTGGAACTCCGGGGGCGCGTCGGCCGACGCCCACGACCAGGCCTCGTCGGGGAGCTGGCCGTTGAGCGCGTGGGGCGTGAGCCAGTCGGGCGCCTCGAAGGCGACGGTTTGCGAGCGCGCGGAGACACCGGCGTCAGTGCGGCCGGCAGCCGCATACCCAGTCGGGAGGTCGCCGTCGGTCACGTCGAGGGCGTCGAGCGCGTCGAGGATGGCGTCCTCGACCGTGGGGACGTCGGGCTGGCGCTGGAACCCATAGTATGGCCGGCCGTCGTAGGCCACTCGGAAGGCGCGCATACCCGGAGGTCGCACCGGAACCCCCTATCGGTTGCCTCTCTGCGCTCGTTCCCGAGTTTCAGTCCTGGTCGCCGCGGACGGTGAGGACGGGGACCGGTGAGGCGCGGACGACGCGTTCGGCGACGCTCCCCATGAGGAAGTGGTCGAGGCCGCGACGCCCGTGGGTGCCCAAGACGACCGCGTCAGCGCCGACGTCCTCGACGGCGTCCACGATCTCGCGGTGCGGGCTGCCGTACCGGACCTCGGTCTCGATGGACACGCCCCCAGCCTCGGCCCGCTCGCGTGCCCAGTCGAGCGCGTCGTCCGCTTCGCGTTCGAGCGCCTCCTCGACGGCGGCCGACCCCTGATCGAGGGAGGCGATAGCCATCGTGTCCACGACGCTGACGGCGTGAAGGCTGGCGCCGAACGTCTCGGCGAGCGCGACGGCGTGCTCGGTCGCGGCCCTCGATGGTGGACTGCCGTCGGTCGCGAGCAGGATGGTGTCGTACATGCCCGCGAGTTCACGACGGGATGCAAAGAAACTGCTTGCCGGGTCCCGCGAATCGGGAATCGGCTACTCGAAGTCCTCGTAGCGCGGTTCGGACTCGTCGCCCGGGAACTCGTCGACGGGAACCTGGACCTGGTCGCCGCTGGCCATGTCCTTCACGGTGACGTTGCCGTCCTCGAGGTCACGCTCGCCGACGATGACGACGGTCTCGGCGTTGACACCGTCGGCGTAGTCGAGCTGACTGCCGAAGCCGCGGTCGGCGACGTCCATCTCGACGACGTGACCCTCGGCTCTGAGGTCGCGCGCGATGCGGGCCGCGACGTCACGGGTGTCGCCGACGGTCAGGACGAAGTAGTCCGTCGCGAGTGCCTCGTCGGGCCAGACGCCAGCGCGCTGGAGGAGGAGGGAGAGGGTTGCGTGGCCTGGGGCGACGCCGACCGCCGGGGTGGGCTGGCCGCCGAAGGACTCGATGAGGTCGTCGTAGCGGCCGCCGCCGAACACCGAGCGGGAGACCTCGCCGGTCGAGTCGAAGCACTCGAAGACGACGCCCGTGTAGTAGTCGAGCCCGCGGGCGGTCTCGAGGCTGACGTCGACGTACTGTCGGACGCCGAAGTCCTCGGCGGCGTCGAGGACGTTCCGGAGGTTCGCGACCGCCGCGTCGACACGGTCCGTGCCCGCGAATTCGGCGAGTTCGTCGAGGTCGCCGGTGTCGAGGAGGCGGTCGAACTCCTCCGCCTCGTCGCGGGTGAGGCCGGCGTCGACGAGGAGGTCGTAGTATTCGGCCGTCTCGATCTTCGCGGACTTGTCCACCGCCCGGATGGCCTCCTGGGTGTCGACGTCGTCGCCGTAGGATTCGAGGAGCCCGGAGAGGATGTCCCGGTGGCTCACGCGGAACTCGAAGTCGTCCGCATCGAGGCCGAGCGCGGTGAGGGCGTCCGCCGCGAACGCCAGGATCTCGGCGTCCGCCTCGGGCTCACTGGAGCCGAAGATGTCGACGTTCGTCTGGTAGAACTCCCTGAATCGTCCCTGCTGAACCTGCTCGTAGCGCCAGAACGGCCGCGTCGAGTACCACTTGATGGGCTTCGAGAGCTCCTGGCCCTTGTCGACGACCATCCGCGCGACGGTCGGCGTGAGCTCCGGCGTGAGGGTGACCTCGCGGCCGCCCTTGTCCTCGAACGCGTACAGCTCGTCGACGATGCCCTCGCCGGATTTGTCGACGTACATCTGGGTTCGTTCGAGGGCGGGCGTGCCGACCTCGCGGAAGCCGTAGGACGCCGCGACAGCCTCCATCGTGTCGATGACCTCGCGGCGCGCGGTCATCTCCGCTGGGAAGAAGTCCCGGAAGCCCTTGAGTCGGTCGTACATACAGCGGGCTTCGGAACTGACGCGCTTGAATCTGTCCGTCCAGTGGCGCCGACTCCCACGTCGGCCAGGGAGTGCTCGCGGTCAGGTCGCGATGAGCGCGACGCCGATGACGGCGAGGACCGCGGCGACGAGGCGCGTCCGGAGCGCGGATTCGTCGAGCAGGACGCCGCCGAGGATGACGGCGACGATAGCTTGCGTGTTCACGATGGGGGACGCGATGCTCGCGGGCGCGACCGCGAACGCGAGCGAGGTGACGTGCTCGGCGACGGCGACGATGAGCCCCATCGCGACGTAGAGCGGGAGGCGGCCCGTCCAGGGGTCCTCGTCGGGCCAGTGGCGGTAGGCGAGTGGGAGCAGGAAGACGAGGACGCCGCCCTGGAGGAGCGGCACCCAGATCTGTGGGGGGAGCGCGAACTCCTGGAGGGCGACGCGCTTCCCGACGTCGCTCGCGGCGTAACACATCGCGGAGAGCAGCGCGAACTGTGCCGGTACCGAGGTGGCGGCGCGGCGGATCGGCGCGAGGAGCGGGCCGCGTTCGTAGTTCGCGACGTAGATCGCGATGGTTGCGACAACGACTCCCGATACCTGGAGGGCGGTGAGGTGCTGGCCCAGCAGGAGGACCTCGATGGGCAGGACGAACACGGGGACGATCTTGTTGATGGGGGCGACGTACGAGACCTCGCCGGCGTTCAGCGCCCGCATGAAGAGCACGAACGCCAGCGCGACGAGCGCGATGGTCAACACGAGCACACCGATGTCCTGGGGGCTAAAGGACGCGGCCGCCGGGATCTCGGCGGAGTCGAGCGTGAGTACGGCGTACGGGAGGTAGAGTGCTATCGCGAAGCCGTTCACGAGTACCACCACGACTGCGGCGTGCACGCCGTCGAAGTAGCGTTTCAGGGAGAACAGGAAGACGCCCCAGATGACCGCGGCGACGAGCGAGAAGAAGATGCCGGGTTCCATACCGCGACGGAGGTGCCGGACGAGGGATGTCCCCTTCGATTCGAGCGAGCAGTATCTGGCGTTGGACGGTGCGGTGAAAGACGGGCGCTAGTCGCGGCGGCCGTGGACGCGGGTCTGCTCGTGGTCGGGGAAGACGTCGCTGATGGCGTCGGGGCCGTGTTCCTCGGCGAGGATGGCGCGGAGTTCGGCCTCGTAGTCGGCCTTCTCGATGTCCTCGCTCGGGCCGACCTGGACGTCGAACTCGTTCTCGACGATCTTGTCGATGGCGCCCCGGCCGAAGCCCCAGAGCGGTGCGAGGTAGTCGACGTCGTGGCGGTCCTCGAGGCTTTGCGCCATGGCCCGGGAGACGGTCGGGACGCGGTCGTCGCGACGGGTGCCGTCGGCGACGGCGTCGACGTCGAGCTCCGCGATGGTCTCCAGCATGTGCTCGTGGACGCGCTGGATGCCGTTCCGCGGGAATCCGTCCTCCCGCATGCGTTCGACGGCCTCGACGGCGACGTCGCGGTCGAGGTCGATCTGCTGGAACTCAAAGCCGGTCGCTTCAGCCGCTGCCTTCGCGTTCTCCCAGTCGTCGGTGACGCCGAACGTGCCCGTAACGAGGGTTACGTCGTAGAACTGGTCGAGGACGTGGGCGGCCAGCGTGGAGTCCTTTCCGCCGCTGAAACAGCAGGCAGCGCGCATCTAGCGGCGCGAGATGTCGAAGGACTTGCTCTCGGGCTTCATCTCCCGGAGCAGGTTCTTCATCTGCTCCTCGTCGATCTGGTCGCCCAGACGGCCCGACTGCGCGAGCGCGAGGATCTGCTGTTCGACCTGCTCTCCGAAGTCGGGCTTGCTCATCTTCACCGAGTTGAGGCGCTGTCGGGCGCCATCACTGAGGTACTGGCGGAGCATCGCCTTCTTCTGGGCTTCAGCCTGCTGCTGTTGCTGCTGGGCTGCCTCCGCGTCGACCTGCCCCTGGCCGCCCTGGCCCTGCTGTTGCTGCTGTTTCAGCTGCTCCATCTTCTTCTGTCGAAGCTCCTCCAGCCGTTCGTCGTCCGGACCCTGACTCATACTACCCCCACATAGCCGGTCACGGACAAAAACGGTTACGCACCCCGAACTCCGGTGACAGGTTCTGGCGTCCTTCGGCAGAGTCGGCAAATGGCGAACAGGCGGTACGGTGCTGTGGCTCGTACGGCAGCGTCACGTGCAGAACGGCGTACCACCGATTTCGCGACCCGTCCTGCCCCAGCTCGTCAGCGCATACCCCCTTTTCGCCGCGCCCTGGTATTTGAACCTTCAGCCGGAATCAGCGATGGGTCAACCGAGTGACGAGCATCCGCGGACCGAGCGGCATGAATATGCCCGAGTAGCCGCTGGACCTGCGGTCCAGCGTAGTCACGTTCACCTGCGTTCACGTGACGCTCGCGGTTCACTGCGACCAAAGGTCGCGGGCCAAGGTGCGACTACCGCGACGCGTAGCGTCGCGACAGGAGCGCCGCTGGCTTTTGGTGCAGATTTTCCCAACGAGCGACCGCAGGGAGCGAGTGCAGGAAAAGGTGCGTGCTTAGAGGTACTTCTCGAGTTCCGGGCGGTCGAGATCCTCGATGACGTTGCCGGCGGTGGTGTCGAGGAGGCTCTGGCCGTCGGGGGTGATGCGGCGGCCGGAGGCGCTCTTGGTGGTTTCGACGTAGCCGGCGTCCTCGAGCTGCTGGAGGATGGTGCGGATGACCTTCTTGCTGCCGCGGGTGTTGGAGGCGGGCGCGACCTTGTAGCGGTTGGAGCCGCGTTTCTTGGAGCCGTAGTAGGTGGCGAGCCGGTCGACGCCGACGGGTCCGTCGGTGGAGACGCGGCGGAGGATGCTGGCGGCGCGCTGTTGCCAGAAGTCGTCCTGTTCGGGTGGGAGTTCTCGACCGTCGCCGGTCTTCGCGAACTCGGCCCAGTCGGGTTCCTCGACGTCGTCGGCGAGCTCCTCTGCGAGCGCGTCGATGAGCTCGTCCGCGGGAGCGTCGTAGAGAGTTACCATTACGAATCAGTTCCCGACGATGCTGTTTAAAGGCATCGTTAGCGTGTCGTGTGGCGCTGGAGGGCGAGTGCGCTGACGGCACCGAGAGCGGTGGAGAGCCAGTAGGTGCCCCCACGGAAGACGATGGCGGCGGTGGCGGCGGTGGCGGCGGTGATGCCGGTCGTCGGGACGAGGAGGAGGACGAGGACGAACTCGACGCCGCCGGCGCCACCGGGGAGTGGGGTGACGCTGGCGACGGTGGCGACGGGGACCACGATGAAGACGATGGGGAGCGGGACGGTGTGGCCGAGGGCGCCGAGGCTGAGCCAGAGGGTGAGACACATGAAGAACCAGCCGGCGGCGCTGAAGCCGACCGCGCGTGCGAGGCGATGGCGGTCGTCGGCGACGCGGGCGATGGCGTCGAAGAAGCCGGCGACGCGGTGGCGGACGGATTCTGTCGTCGGCGGGGTGAACCCGGGGACGAGCCGGCCGATCCGGCGAAGGAGCGGGGCGAGACCGTGCGTGACGGTGGTCTTGACGCGCTGGCGGTGTCGCCAGGCGAGGTAGGCGAGCGCGGGGATGCCGATGGCGAGTGCGACGACGACGCCGATGACGGCGACGAGTCGGTCGCCGACCGTGAAGCGGGCGGTGTAGTAGCTGAGGCCGAAGAGGGCGAGCGCGATGCTGGGGAGGAAGTTGATGGAGTCGACGCTGGCGATTGCGGCGAGACTGCGTTCGTACTCGGCGTTCGTGGCGCGCGAGATGAGGAACGCGCTGAAGGGTTCGCCGCCGGCCTGGCCGAAGGGGGTAACGTTGTTCGCGAACGCCGCGCTCGCGTACAGGAGGAAGCCGCGGACGTAGCTGACGTCGACGTCGAGGCTGCCGAGGACGGTGCGGAGGCAGGCGCCCCATGCAGCGAGCCAGCTGAGCCCGGCGAGGGAGATGAGGCCGACAGAACGGAGATCGAGGAGTGCGAGCGTGTCGATGACCTCGCTCGTGCCGACGAAGTAGACGAGGATGGCGAGGACGACCGCGGTGCCGAGAAAGCCCACCGCGACCTTCCGGTTATCCACGTCCAGTGGCATTGGCGGTGCCGACGGACGGCGAGCGGGTAAACCCTCCGTCTTCGGCGAACGAACGCCGACGGGTTGTGACGCAGGATGCCGGATGTATCCCGGGAACCGCGGTTCTTTTGGCGTGGCCCGCGAACGGCGTGTATGGACGAACAGGCGGCCCTGGACCTCGTTGGCGGGCTCGTCGGTGCTGCGGGAGACGACGCCGCGGTGGTAGACGGGTCGGTGTTCACCATCGATATGCTCCACGAGGTGTCGGATTTCCCGGACGGCACCACACGGTATACGGCGGGCTGGCGCTCGGTCGGGGCCTCGCTCTCCGACGTCGCCGCGATGGGCGGCTACGACCCGGCGGCGGTCGCGGTCTACGGTGCGCCGTCGTTCGAGCCCGCCGAACTCGAGGCGTTCGTGCAGGGCGCGAGCGACGTCTGCCGTGTCGTCGGCGGCGAGTACGTCGGCGGCGACCTCGACGAGCACGCGGAGTTCACGGTCGCGTCGGCCGCGGTCGGCACAGTCGGCGACCCGGTCAGTCGGGACGGTGCAGCCCAGGGCGACGCGGTGGTCGTAACCGGCACTCTCGGCCGGAGTGCGGCCGCACTCGCGGCGTTCGAGGACGGGGACGTGGAGCGCGGGAACGACCTGTTCCAGTTCGAGCCCCGAATCGCGGCGGGGCGTGCCCTGGCACCCTACGCGTCCGCGATGATGGATTCGAGCGACGGGCTCGCCCGGTCGCTCCACCAGTTGGCGACCGCCAGCGACGTCGGATTCGAGGTCGACGGTGACGCGATTCCAACCCACCCGGCGGTGAGAGAACTGGTGGCGGATCCCCGGTGGACCGCGATGACGTTCGGTGAGGACTTCGAACTCGTGGTGACGATTCCCCGAACACGCCTGGAAGACGCCCGGGCGGACTGTCCGACGAACCTGAGCGTCCTCGGTGCGGTCGTCGAGGACGGTATCACACTCGACGGCGAACCCCTCGCGGACGTGGGCTGGACACATGGCGCTGGTGCGGATTCCAGCGACTAATTTCGAGAAGTAGCGCCGGAATAACCGGGGTTAAGCCCCGATTATCTGGATGGGAACAGGCGTGAAGCAGAGGATGCCGAAGAGGAACGTGAGCACGCCGATCGCCATACGCTTTTGGTCGAGGGGTTGTTCGTCGACGGGGTTGGCGGATCCCATGTAGGTGGCGCCCATGGAGAGGAAGCCCCAGAGCACCCAGATGAAGGCGGCGTTGCCGGCGTCGAGGACGAAGTACGTGACGCCCGCGAGCCCGAAGAGGGAGAGGGGGACGAAGGGCGCGATGCGTTCCTGGCTCTCGCCGAACATGGCACGGAGGAGGTGGCCGCCGTCGAGCTGGCCGGCTGGGATGAGGTTCAGGAGGGTGACGAGCATGCCGACCCAGCCGCCGATGACGACGGGGTTCATCGCGACGTTCTCGGAGGCGTAGCCGACCGTCTCCTGGAAGGTGAGGACGGCGAGAGGGTCGGTGTAGAGGACACCCTGTTCGCCGACGAGCACGGCGATGATTCGGAGGAGGAGGGGTTGGCCGAACTGGATCTGCACGGTGGACGTCGCCGTGAGCACCCAGTCGGGGACGGCGATCGGTGGGAGGGCGAAGCCAACGGCAGTGACCGCGATGGTGGCGCCGATACCGGCGAGTGGGCCGGCGACACCGATGTCGAAGAGCGCTTTCCGGTCCGGGATCTGGCCGCGCATCCGGATGACGGCGCCCATCGTCCCGATGAGGGTGGGGATCGGGATGAAGTATGGGAGGGTGGCGTCGACCTGGTGGTGGCGGCTGAGGACGTAGTGGCCGAGTTCGTGGATGCCGAAGACGCCCATGACCGCGAACATGAAGGGGAGGGCCTGGATGATTGCGGGCGAGAGTGGGTTCTCGATGTAGTACCAGGACGCGCCGGCGAAGAGCGTGGAGACGATGGTCGCGAGCGCGAGGACGATGTTCGTCCAGGGCACGCCGTCGACCCCGATGGAGGCGGGTTCGGCCACGAGGACGTATTCGCCAGTTCGCCGGGCGAGGCGGACGTCGAACCCCTGTTTTCGGAACAGCGGCCAGACGCGTTGCATCAGCGTTTCTTGGTCGGCGATGGGGTCGCCGAAGTAGAGGAGGCGGTCGCCGTCTCGACGGACCTCGTAGACAGTGAAAACGCCGTCGAAGGCGCCCGGGGCGGGGCCTGCGTCCGGGGATTCGGCAGCCATTGTGGGTTCGTAACGGCCGCAGCCATTTAACCGCCTAGACGATTGCGCCACGCCGACCCCGACCCACTGACCGTCAGACGATCGTCCCTGACTGGAGCAGCGGGACGAGCACAGCGACGGAGAGGACGCTGAAGACGGTGGTGACGGTGACCGTCGTGCTGACGTACTCCGCCGGGGATACGTCGGCTTCCGTGTCGCGGGCGAATTCGACGACGAGGACGAGGGGCGTGATCGCGGCGGGCATCGCACATTCGAGGACGAACGTCCGGGCGACGGCAGGGTCGCCCGTGAAGCCGAGAACGGGGACGAGTGCTATGGCGACGACCGGTGCGATCAGGAGTTTGAGTGCGGACGGTGCAAGCACGCGGTTCAGACTCGTGCCGCCGGTGGCGTTCGCGAGCTGGAGGCCGAGCATGACGAGCATCACGGGGATGGCGGCGTTTCCGACGAGCGCGAGCGTCTCCATCGACGCGGTGCCCGCTGGGGGCACGATGTCGAGGTAGCGGGCGAATCCGGCGGCGAGGACGGCGTACACGAGTGGCAGGCGGAAGACGTCCCGAATCGCGTCCATCGCCGTTCGCTCGGCGCCGCCTCTGGCAGCGAGGTAGACGCCGAACGTGTACATGAGGATGGCCTGTGCGGTGATGTAGATGACCGCGGTGCTGCGGCCGACGGCGCCGAAGGCGAACGCGGCGAGCGGGATGCCGTAGTTCCCCGCGTTCGGGAAGATGCTCGTGAGGATCATCGGGCCCTCGAGGGCCTCCGGGACACCGAGCAGTCGGGCTGCGGCGACGGCGAGACCGGCCATGACGATGGTGAATGCGAGGACGCCGAGGCCGAGTCGGGCGACGGCCCCGCCGTCCAGCGTGGTGGACGCGAGACTCTCGAAGACGAGTGCTGGAGTGAGGATGTAGACGACGACCGTTCCGAGAGCATCGACCGAAACGTCCTTCGCGCGTCCGAGGACGTAGCCCGCTGCGGCTACGGCCAGGACGGGGAGAACGGCCTCGGTAAGCGCGGAGACGACGGACACGATTCGGCGATGGTCGGCGACAGTGAAAGGGGATTCGGCTGCGGCAGGGCGTAGAAGGGGGTTCAGGGCGGGTGGCGAGAGCGTCGATTCGCTTCGACCCAGCGGGCGTGTTGTTCAGTCTGGGCGGTTCAGGCGGACTGCACGCGCCACGTCGTGGCGCTCGTGTACGACCACTTCTCGATCTCGAGGTCGGTCGCGGTCTTGGACAGTTTCACCATCAGCGCGCCGATCTCCTTGGAGGAGAGGCCGACGTCGTCTGCGATGAACTTGCTCTTGAAGTAGAGCTCGCCGTCCGAGGCCTTCTCGCGCAGGTACCGCTTCAGGCGGGCTTCCTTGGATTCGGTCTCGGGTTCGGTGGAGGGCTGCGTGGTTGCGCTCATTGGTATCGCCTCGATTGCACCCATGCCCTGTGGGAGGATATAAGGGGAGGAACCTTAGTGTCGTTTCGTGACCTTTCACCCGACAGTCCCTTTCAATCGGACGCTTCACGACATTTTTAGAGCGCTTTAGACCTTTCACAACGCATTCTCGCCTTTTCTTCCACGGCATATTAATCCAAGTATAATTGGTGATTAAGCGTCTGACGGGTGTCTGCTCAGGGTCGGTCGTGCACCCAGAACTCGTCGCCGACCGTCACCTCCTTCTTGAATATCGGGACCTCCTCCTTCAGTCGGTCGATGCCGTCTTCGACCGTTTCGAAGGCTTCTCGGCGGTGTCCAGCGAGCACGACCACGAACACGATGTCCTCCCCGTAGGGAATCGTGCCCGTCCGGTGGTGCAGCCGGACCTCGTGCACGCCATCTCGGGTCTCCAAGTCCTCCCGGAGGGCCGCAAGCCGATCTTCGGCCACGCCCTCGTACTTCTCGAACGTGAGGGACGTCGTTGGGTCGTCTTCTGGGTGTTCCTTCGCGCGCACGCGACCCGTGAACGTCGCGATGGCACCCGAGAACGCCGCGGATTCCGTGTCCTTGACGGCGGCAACCAGTGATTCGAGGGACTCGTGGGGCTCGACGGATTCGATGCGCCCGATGAGGTCGTCGATGTCGAGGTCAGCGGGGCTTTCGGCGGCCAGGACTGCATCCTCCACGTCGATGTCACCGACCGCGACCGTGGGGAACCGAGCGTCCGGGAAGCCCTCGACGAGCGCGTAGTCGTGGTCACGCGCAAGAGTGTCCAGGACGCCCCCCAGGTCTCGACCCGCCCCCTCCATTCGATACGCGCCAGCATCGAGCGTCACGCTCGTGCGTGCGGACGCCACATCCCCGGCCCGAACTACGGCGACCTGGCCGCGTGTCTCCAGACGACCCGCAACCTCCTCGACGACCGCCGAGACCGACGAATCCGGTCCGGCGGCGAACCCAAGCACCTGCATACCAGGATGAACGACCAGCGGCACCTAACCATTTTCGCCACTAAAATCGATGAAAACGGCCGAAATCTGCGTGAACACGCACCAACGATTTGCCATGTATATGGTGGTCCCCGTCCATGCATCTGATGGAGTCAGCCACAATGTCCACCTCCAAACTCACCCCCACGGACCTGCCCCGTCCAACGCCCCCAACCAGCCTCACCACGTCCGCCCAGGAGACCGCCACCGCACTCGCTGACACGGGACGCGCCGCGGCCTTCTGGACGGCAACCAGCCTGCCACTCGTGTACCTGCCCCTGCTGCTCGGTGGCTACGCCGGTGACCATCCCCTCACCGTCGCAGCCCTCATCACTCTCAACGCACTGACGCTCCTGTTCGGCCACGACCACGAACCAGGCACCTAGGTGGACACCACGGCTGACCCACCCGCGCCCCACACGTTTCCCCACTGACGTCGCCCCTCCACGGCACCACGCGACCGCGGTTCCGAGTCGAGATTTTGCGATGCGAAACGTTCGCTAGTACCGTATGCCGGAGCATACAGCAGTGCCTGGGGCTTCGCTCAGTTCTCACGGTTCAGCACGTTCACCGCTCGAAACAAGGTGTCCACTTCGGAGGCACGCGACTCACGGTTCACTGCGTTCACCGTTCGCCATTCAGCGGAGCCTGACGGCTCCCCTCGCTTAACAACCCTTATACCCCATCCCCAGCTAGCAAAACCAAGAATGCGAGTCGTGGTTTCCGTCGGCGGCAGCGTCCTTGCGCCGGATCTCCGGCACGAGCGTGTGGAGGCACACGCAGCCGCGATCGAGCGGCTGGTCGATGAGGGGTGTAGCGTCGGCGCCGTCGTCGGCGGTGGCGGTATCGCCCGCGACTACATCGAGACCGCACGCGCGTTGGGCGCGAACGAGATCGAGCTCGACGACATCGGCATCTCGGTCACCCGACTGAACGCCCGGCTCGCCATCGCGGCCCTCGGCGAGATCGCGGCGCCGAGTCCGGCGGAGGACTACGAGACCGCGGGTGAGGCGATGCGTCGCGGTGACGTCGCCATCATGGGCGGTGTCGTTGCGGGGCAGACGACCGACGCCGTCGGCGCGGCCCTCGCGGAGTACACCGATGCGGACCTCCTCATCTACGCGACCTCGGTACCGGGTGTGTTCAGCGCGGACCCGAACGAGGACGAGACGGCCGAGCGCTTCGACCAGATGACCGCGAGCGAGCTCGTGGACGTCATCGCTGGCATCGAGATGAGCGCCGGGAGCAGCGCGCCCGTCGACCTGCTCGCTGCGAAACTTATCGAGCGCTCCGGCGTTCGGACCATCGTCCTCGACGGCACCGACCCCCAGAACATCGTCGACGCCGCCCTCCGCGGGAAGCACGACGGCACGGACGTCATCCCGCACGGGACCGACGACGAGATGAGCTACTGGGTGCAGTAGGATGCAGCCGGAGGACGACCCCTACTTCCTGAAGGAGACGACCGGGGAGCACGTGTTCTGGGCGGATGTCGTCGCCGACAAGATCCTCGAACGCGACCCCGAGGAACCCATCGTCATCAAGGGCGGCATCTCACCGTCTGGTGTTCCGCACCTCGGGAACATGAACGAGATCATGCGGGGGTACTTCGTCGCCGAATGCCTCCGCGAGCGCGGCCACGAGGTCCGCCAGATCTTCACGACCGACGACCGCGACCCCCTCCGCAAACTCCCCCGGAAGCTCGCCGACCTCGACGGCAACATCGTCGACCTCGGCGAGGTGAATGCTGGCGCCCTCGGCCGAAACCTCGGGAAACCCTACACCGACATTCCGGACCCCTTCGGCTGCTGTGAGAGCTACGGCGACCACTTCTCCCGCCTCATCGAGGAGTCCGCCGAACGCCTCGGGGTCGACGTCGAGATGGTTTCGAATACGGAACGCTACGAGAACGGTGACTTCGAGGACGTCACCCACTACCTGCTCGAGAACCAGGACACAGCCCGCGAGGTTCTCTCGGAGTACCAGGACAAGGTCGACGAGTCATACGTCCCGTTCCGCCCCATCTGCGCGGAGTGCGGCCACGTCACCGAGACGGACGCCATCACCGGCGTCGACCTCGAGAACCGTGTCGTCTCGTACGAATGCACCGACATCGAGGCTGGCGACAACGTCATCTCGGGCTGTGGGCACGAAGGCGAAGCGAGCTTCCGGGACGGCAAGCTCCCGTGGCGCTTCGAATGGCCCGCCCAGTGGCAGGTGCTCGGCGTCGACTTCGAACCATTCGGGAAGGACCACGCGGAGGGCTCCTGGCCGTCCGGCGTCGACGTCGCGCGGAACGTCTACGACGACCGACCGCCCGTACCGATGGTCTACGAGTGGTTCACGCTCGAGGGCGAGGCCTTCAGCTCGTCGTCCGGGCACGTCGTCCTCGTCCACGACGTCCTCCGACTCGTCGAGCCCGAGGTCGTCCGGTTCTTCTTCAGCAAGGACCCGAAGAAGGCCCGGGACTTCTCCATCGCGCGGATCGACCAGCTCGTCGACGAGTTCGACCGCTTCGAGGCCGCGTACTTCGGCGAGGTCGACGCCGACGAGGACCTCCAGGAGAAAGCCGACCGTATCTACCCCCTCATCGTGGACGAGGTCCAGGAGGACCGCATCCGCATCCCGTACACGTTCGCCGCGGTCCTCGGGATGACGGACGACCCCGCGCTCAGGGAGGAGATCGCGCGACGCGAAGGCCACATCACCGACGACGACCCGGACTGGGCGATCGAAGCCGCCCTCCGTCGCGTCGAACTCGCCCGTGAGTGGGCACGCCGGACTGACAACGAGTTCAACTACGACCTCAAACGCCAGGCGCTCCCCGAGCACGATTTCGACGCCGAGACCGAACAGGCACTCGACGAACTCGCGGACTTCATCGAGGCCGAGCACCCGGACGGCGACGGGCTCCAGGGCCAGATCTACGAGACCGCGAAACAGCACGACATCCCGCTCGGCGAGTTCTTCGGCGCCGGCTACAAGCTCTTCTTCGACGAGGACCAGGGCCCCAAACTCGGCCAGTTCCTCGCGAACCTGGACGAGGAGTTCGTGCTCGGACGACTGCGGCGGGAACGCTAGATTAGTCGCCCGCGTCCTGCGTGATGATAAGGTCGAACGGGGTGGAGGCGGGTTCGTCCCCGGGTGTGAGATAGCCGGCAGCGAACGCAGAGTAGACCCGGCCGCCCGAGAGTGAGACATCGTAGGAGGCGGCGACGTCGCCGTCGTTGGACCCGGTATCACCGCGAATCTCGACCGTGTAGTCACCGGCGGGCACCTCCACGTACCCCGAGCCACCGTAGGGTACTCCGTCGAAGAGGACCGTGTCGCCGGCGGTGATGTCGACGGCCGGGGCGTCAGGGGACGTGTGGACCGCCCGGAGCCGCGCCGTGTCGCTTCCGGGCAGCTCGTTGTCGTCCTCCAGGACGAGCGGTTCGAACGGCTGGTCGGAATCGTCGCCGAGTTCACCGATCGCGGCGATGGTGTACGCCATGTCGGCCGCCACCGAGACGTCCCCCTGGAAGACGGACGTATCCGGGTCGCCCGCGGCGGTGATCTCGACCGAGTACGTGCCGCTCTCGAGTTCGAGATAGTCGCTCACAGCCCCGAAGGGGACGTCCTGTAGGACGGCAGACGTGTCGACGTACACGTCGACGTTCGGCGCGTTCGGTGAGAGGTGCGCCACTCGAACCATCGACATCGACGGCTCGTCGGTCGTCGTGTCCGTCGTCGTCTCGGTGCTGGTGTCCGTGGTCGTTGCCGTGCTCGTCTCGGTGGTCGTGTCCACGCCGGGTCCGCCACCGCCACAGCCGGCGAGGAAGGTGACACCGAGCGCTCCGCTGGTCGCGAGGAATCGACGTCTGTTCGCGCGCTGTCCTGCGTCTTCGTCAGTTGCCGCGTCGCTCTCGTTCATCGCAGAATGGCACACGACAGCCACCGCCTTTGTTATGGAGCAGGCCCGCCAGGTAACCCGGACCTGTCCGTGCGAAAGCCGAGATTACGGCACCCGACGTCGGGGATAGGCGCGAATCGCGCGCTCAGCACAGGGGGAGAATGCGAACGAGAGCCGCCGGTCACGACCAGCAGCGGACCCACTGTCCGTCGGTTCGTCGTTCACCCGCCCCATACCGCCGTTAGGCGAAGAGTCAGCGGGGCTGTCGGTGGCTGTGTCTATGCGTGGGGGTAACTCTGTGTGAGGTTCTGTGCACGTCTCCGCTGGGAGTTCGGCCGCCTGAACCGCCGCCGGAGCCCAGGCGTACCCGCTGACCATCGGAGACACCGTGACGTGTCCTGAAGACGCGACCACCGAGCCGTGCTGGTGGCCGAGTCCCAGAGCGTGCCCGACCTCGTGCAGGAGGAGCTGTACCACTGCGGCGGACTGACTGTAGTCGACCACGGACGGCACCGAATCCGCTGCTGGCATCGACGCGAGGTAGCGAGCGCCGGGAACGGTCGCGATGTGGTCGTACGCGTATCCGACCGAAGAATCGGTGATCGAGCCGTCGGTCAGGAGGAGGTTGACGTCGGCGACCGGATCGATCGGCCCCGCACCTGCCGCACCCGCGAGAACCTGCCTCGGCCAATCGATACGCTCGACGTACCGGTCGTCGCCAGCGACGGAAACCGGCTGTCGGCCGAACGAGAACGAAACATCTGGGCGGGCCGAAGCGAGCGCGGGACGCAGATACTCGACCGAACGACGACGACACGATGGGTAGGCTGTCGCTGCCTCCGTCACCCAGATCTTGATCGTCAGGGGCGTCGGGTCCGAGTAGCTGGACCGGTTCAAGAGTCCGAGCGTGGCAACCGACCCGGCGCTGAGCAGGAATCTCCGCCGATTCATCGTGACACCCCGGCCCAGTTCATCCCCGTTAGGATACTCCTACCGACGCCACGATAACCGTTTGTGCAGGGTAGAGACTGCTTACCGACCAGCCGCGCACCCCGGGTCGGTGCAGAATCGTCGTTGCGTTCGGCACCGCGTGTCCGACTGCGATGGCGGCTCCGACTGCTGACGGTCGATACGGGCAGGAGAACCGGGAACCCCAACGGCTTTCCTTCGGCCGGTCTTCCCGTCTGGTAATGAACGAATGGACGCTCATCGTCGCCGGTATCGGCCTGTACTGGGCGATCCTGGCGGCGGTGCGTTCTGCGGGATACCTGCCGGACTTCGTCGGGATGATGGGGCCAGTCTTGACGATCCACACGAAGCGCGGGAAGGACCTCCTGGACTGGCTCGCACGCCCGAAGCGGTTCTGGCGGGCGTGGGGGAATCTCGGGCTCGGCGTCGCGGTGGTCGTGATGTTCGGGACGTTCTTCATGCTCGTGCGAGCAGCGGTCTCGACCCTCCAGCAGCCGCCACCTACGACCGCGGTGAATCAACCGCGGAACCTACTCGTGATTCCGGGGGTGAACGATTTCCTGCCGCTCTCGGTCGCCCCCGAGATCGTGTTCGGGCTGATGGTCGGGATGGTCGTCCACGAGGGCGGCCACGGCATCCTCTCCCGGGTTGCGGACATCGAGGTGTCCTCGATGGGTGTGGCCCTCCTCGCGATCATCCCCATCGGGGCGTTCGTGGAGCCGGACGAGGAGAGCCAACAGCGAGCCGACCGCGGCGCGAGGGCTCGCATGTTCGCGGCCGGCGTGACGAACAACTTCCTCATCACCGGCCTCGTCTTCGTCCTCCTGTTCGGCCCGGTGGTGTCCGCCGTCAGCGTCGCTCCCGGCGCGCTCGTCGCCGGCGCATACGATGGCTCACCGGCCGACCAGGCCGGATTCGGGCAAGGCGAACGCGTCGTCGAGATCGACGGGATGGCAGTGTCGTCCAACGGTGAGCTCGACGAGATCCTCGCCCAGACCGACGCCCGGACGGTGCGGGTGGAGATGGGGGATGGTACGACACGGACCGTCGAGCGATCGCTCTTCGTGACGGCCATCGCCCGTGACTCACCCTTCGCCGCATTCTCGGTGAACACGACCATCACGCACGTGAACGACACGGCGGTCCACACTCGGGGCGAGTTCGCTGCCGCCATCGAGAACCGCTCCACCATCGAGCTCCGGGCGAAGGACGGGAGCACGGTGACCGGCCACACCGGGGCGTTCGTCACCGTCGTCCCCGACGGCCCCCTCGCCCAGAGCGGCTTCGAGCCGGGAACGTCGCTGGTCGTGACCCGGATCGCCGACACGCCGATTCGCTCCGGCTCGGACCTGCAGCGGGTGATTCCCGCCCAGGAAGCGGGTGAGACCGTCACGCTCGTCGGCTACCGGAACGGCTCCCGGCTGGAGCGCTCGGTCACCCTCGGGTCACAGGACGACGGGTCGCCCTTCCTCGGCGTCTTCATCGGGCAGGGCGTGAGCGGGCTCAGCGTCACCGACTTCGGGGTGCAGACGTTCCCGGCCGAACGATACCTGTCACTCTTCGGCGGGAACCCGGAGGGGTCACTCCTGCTCTCCCAGATGCTCGCCGGTGACTCGGGCCCAATCGGGACCTTCATCAAGGGCGTCGTCACCGCGCTCTTCCTCCCACTGATCGCCCTCATGGACCCCACGCTCCCCGTGAACTTCCCCGGGTTCGTCCCGTGGAACCAGGCGTTCTACGTCGTCGACGCCGGCTCCCCGCTCGCGTTCCTCGGCGGGAGCCTGTTCCTCGTCGCGAACCTCCTGTTCTGGACCGGCTGGATCAACCTCCAGCTCGGGTTCTTCAACTGCATCCCCGCGTTCCCACTGGACGGCGGCCACCTCCTCCGGATGGGCGCGGAAGCCGTGACGTCACGCCTCCCGATCCAGGACCGCCGGGCGGCGACCCGCGCCATCACGACCTCCGTCGGGCTGATCATGCTCGTCAGCCTGTTCCTGATGGTGTTCGGCCCACAGCTCCTCGGCTGACAGTCCGAGGAGCAGGCCGACACCTGCCAGTACCGTTACGGCGGGTCGACGTCGAGCCGGTCGTAGAACGCCTCCGGCGTCTCCTCGATGCGTTCGAACTCGTCGAAGTAGTGCTCGTGGTGACGGATGCACTGCTCGACGATCCACGCGCTGAACTCCTCGTCGAACTGCCAGCCATCGTCGGGATTCTCCGCGAGGAACCGGTCGTCGGTCGCCAGCGCCGCGTACAGGTGGTAGAACCCGAGGATGACGTCGGCGAACTCCAGGGCGGTTCCGCCGACCTCCTGACGTTTCTCGTCGAGCTCCTCACGGCCGGCGTCCGTGAGCTCGAAGTACTTCCGGTCGGGTTCGTCCTCGCGCTCGATGCGCGCCGCCCAGCCGTTCTCCTCGAACTTGTAGAGGATGGGGTAGACGGAGCCATACGAGGGTTCCCAGTGGCCGCCGCTCACGTCGTTGATCTCCTTGAGGATCTCGTAGCCGTACCGGGGTTTCTCGTCGAGAAGTTCGAGAACGAGGTAGGAGACGACGCCTTTCGGCGGCCCGCTCTTTCGCATTGAGCGCGACTTCCAGCCGCCACCCTAAACGCGTTTCGGTCCAGGGGATTTCGACCCGGTCACCCAGCAGCCCGCGCGAAACTGAAAAGACCAATACGTCAGGCTATCCAACGGCCGGACATGGCAGACGCTCCGCACACCGAGGAAGGGTGGTTCGCGCTGCACGACTTCCGCACGGTGGACTGGGACGCCTGGCGGGACGCACCCGAACGCGACCGCGAGGCCGCACTGGAGGAGGTCGAGCACTTCCTCGTGCACCGGGAAGCACTCGCGCAGAGCGACGAGGGTGACTCCGCGACGTTCTCCATCACGGGGAACGACGCCGACCTCCTGTTCGTCCACTTCCGCCCGACGCTCGACGACGTCGACCGCATCCAGCGTCGCTTCGAGCAGACGGCGTTCGCCGAGTACACCGAGCGTGCGTACTCCTACGTCTCCGTCACCGAGATCTCGGGCTACACGAGCCCCGAGTACTTCGAGGATCCCGAGTCCGTCGACACCGGCCTCCGGAACTACATGGAGGGCAAGCTCACCCCCGAGATCCCCGAGGACACCTACGTCTCCTTCTATCCGATGAGCAAGCGCCGCGACCCCGAGTACAACTGGTACGACCTCCCGATGGACGAGCGCCGCGAGCTCATGAAGGGGCACGGCGAGGTCGGGAAACAGTATGCGGGAAAGATCAAGCAGGTCATCGCCTCCAGCGTCGGCCTCGACGACTGGGAGTGGGGTGTCACGCTGTTCGCCGACGACCTCACCGACATCAAGGACATCGTCTACGAGATGCGCTTCGACCCCGCGTCCTCCAAATATGGCGAGTTCGGCGAGTTCTACGTCGGCCGGCGCTTCCCGCCACACGACCTCGGCGCCTACATGAACGGCGAGACCGTGCCGACCGGTGAGGAACCCGACGACTCCGGCGACGCGCACGCACATGAAGGTGGCCACGACCACGGTCACGACGAGAGTGACCACGGTTCGGGGCACGGCCACGGTGAAGGCGGCCATCACGACCACGGCGGCCACACCGCGAGCGACTCGGAGTCCGAGTCCGTCCGCCGCGAACTCGAGGCCGAAGGCGTCTACGGCGGCCAGCCACACGGCGAGGACGTCTACGCGCTCGTCCTCTACTCCGACGCCGAGCCCGACGAACTCGCCGAGGAGGTCTACGGACTCCGGGAATCCTTCGACCACTACGACACCCACGTTAAGACCGCCCTATACGAACCCGTCGCCGGCGAGACCGACCACACCGCGGTGGTCTCCATCTGGGACACCCAGTCAGCGGCCGACACCGCCAGCGGCTTCCTCAGCGACCTCCCCGATATCGTCCGGCAGGCCGGCGACCCCGAGGACGGCTGGGGGACCATGGGCATGTTCTACACCGTCAAACCCGAGTACCGCGGCGACTTCCTCGACACCTTCGACGACGTCGGCGACGCCCTCGCCGACATGGACGGCCACCGCGACACCACCCTCCTCGCCAACCGCGAAGACGAGAACGACATGTTCATCGCCAGCAACTGGGACGCCCGCGAACACGCCATGGACTTCTTCCGCAGCGACGCCTTCAGCGAGACCGTCAAATGGGGCCGAGACGTCCTGGCCGACCGACCGCGACACGTCTTCCTCGCGTAAATTTTTGCGGTCGGGTGCGCACTGGGTGCGCACCGCTCCCGCAAAAAGTTACCATAAAAAGCCGCGACCTCCGGTCGCGGGAGAACCGCTCGGCTCGGGTTCATCCGAACCACTCGCCTCGCGGATGCTTGCAACCCTACTGGTCAGTCGCTCATCGGCGGTGAAACTTCAAGTACCAGAACGCGGCGAAGTATCGGAGTGACCTGAACATTGCGACGGGGTGGAGCGCGAAACTGGTGGTAGCGGTTCCGATGGAACCGTGAGAGTGCGACCGGTGAAGGCCGAGAGCACGGCGCCGCCCCGTCTAGAACACTGGCCCTGGGGGCTGCCAGGGCAACGTGCCACCTGTTCGCCATTTCGGACGCCAGCCCCGCGTCCGACCGTGGAGTGAAAGTGGCAGCAGGCGCCGACCACCCCTACGACTGCTCTCGGTTTCGACCGGAACCGGAGGGGTTCGGGAGAATCGGAAGACGACAGTCGATTCTGGCTACAGGAGTGCGACCTGGACCAGTGCGAGGAGTGTCAGTGGGACGTGCGCGGCCACGTGGGCGGCCATCGCCGCTTCGAGGCTCCGACGCCAGTACAGCCAGCCGAAGGCGACGCCGAGGATGGCGTTCAGGAGGATCGTTCGCACGATGAGCAGCGGGGTGAGGCCGACCTGCTGGGCGAGTGCCGGCAGGTGGCCGACGCCGAACAGGACGGCCGACACCACGATGGCGCCCCACATGATAGTCGAGGACGGCCCCATGCTTCGCCGGCCGGTGACGTACCAGCCGACGAACGCGATGGTCGACATGAGCCCGAACCGGAGGAGGAGTTCCTCCGTGATTCCGCCGTAGAGGAATCGCACCGGCACGAAGAGGAGAACATCCGTATAGGTGGGTCGAGTCGCGGTGACGGCTGACTGTGGGAGATCGACAGCGATGAATGGCGCGAGGGCGGCGTCGATGGCGATGATCGCAATCGAGCCAACGATCCCGAGGATTGCGGCGAGGCGGAGTTCCGGACGGAGTCTCGGCCACACCGGGTCACCGGTCCGGAGTCGGTCCAGCAGATAGCTGCGGAGGCCGACCTTCGGCGCTGCGTACGCGCCGAGGAGGCAGGCCGGGACGAGGATGATGAAGGAGTTGATGATCGCGCTCACGGCGAGCAGCGGTCGTGACAGTCCGGGCGGTATCGCGGTTGCGGGCGTCGCCAAGGCGGTGTGGGCGGCGACGGCGATGACGCCGGGGAGCCCGACGAGGAGCATGAATCCGGCGCGTCGGAGGAGCGAGCCGCGCGGCTGATCGCTGGACATGTCGCAAACTGCTCGCGCTGTCGAGAAAACCGTTGTGTCTGGTCAGTCCGCCGAGCCGATGAGACCGGCGTCCCGGAGGTCGTCGCCGTCGACGCTCGTCCGGTAGTCGTCCGTGCTCATGCCATCGAAGCGATCGACGCCGAAGTTATCGGCGTAGAGGTCTGCGACGCGTTCCTGCTCGTCGTCGCTAAGCGCGGGGGTGTCTGGGGCTGCCGACCACTCCCGGATGTCGGCCTCACTCCGGAACGTGGGCGTGACGCTCGCGACCTCGTCGAAGGAGAGCAGCCACTGGATGGCGGCCTGTGCCATCGTGCGCTCGCCGTCCCGCTCTCGCGGCTCGTCGCCGCTCGAGTTTTCCGCGGAACTCCGTTCCGCGCGCTCCAGGAATCGAAGTGCGTCGACCTTCTCCCAGCCGGTCTCGTACCACTCGTCCGGCCGGAAGCCACGGTGGTCGCCGGCGTCGAGTTCGGTCTCGGGCGTGACCTGCTCGTTCAGGAGGCCACTCGAGTGGGGGACGCGGGGGATGAGGCTCGTGGACGCGCCGGTATGCCGGATGGTCTCGACGAAGTGCCGGTGAACGTCCTGTTCGAGCATGTTCCCGACGTACTGGACGGCGTCGAACTCCTGCTCGATGGCGAAGTCGCCTTCGGCGAGCCAGCCGATGCTCGGGCCGAGTGCGACGCCGATGGCGTCGGCGCGACCGTCCTCGCGGAGCTCGTCGAGGAGTTCGAGCACCGCGGGCGTGAGCTCCTGGACGTCCGGGTTGTGGAGCTGGAGGTAGTCCACGTAGTCCGTGTCGAGGCGGTCGAGGCTCTGCTCGACCGCGCCCTCGAGGTACTCGGCGTCCATCTCCTTCGGGAGTTCACCGTGGCCCGCCTGCGGGTTGTTGTAGAAGTCGTACCCGACCTTGGTCGCGATGACGGCCTCGTCGCGGCGCCCCTCGAACGCCTTCCCGAGGAGTTCCTCGCTGCGGCCGTGACCGTACACGTCGCCCGTGTCGAAGTACGTGATGCCGGCGTCGAGCGCCGCGTCGATCATCTCGAGTGCGTCGTCCTCGTCGCGGTCGCCCCACCAGTCCGTGCCGACGACCCACGCACCGAACCCGACCTCGCTCACCTCGACGCCAGAGTCACCGAGTTCCCGGTACTGCATACGCGCACGTTGGCCATCCGGTCACTTAGCGGAACCGGTTCGAATGAACCCCAGGGCCGTTCCCCGGGGAATCGACCTCGGCATCCGTGCCGTGGGTCGTGGGTCATCGTCGCGGGAGAAATCGACTGACAGAACGCCTGAGTTCAGCGCTGAGTAGGTTGCGGCGTTCCCCGTCGCTACGGAAACCCATATGGCCGTCCCCCGACAACGCCGGGGTATGACAAAGACGCACGTCTCCCTCCCGGACGCGGCGGAGGCGGGACTCCGGGGGTTCATCGAGGACGTGGACGACCGCATTTCGGCGGCCGACGACCCCGACGCGCTCGCCGCGGCCGTACGGGAGACGCTCGTCGACCTCAACGGGGACCGGGACGCATACGAGGCGTGGCGGAACGGCGAGTCCGTCTCCCCGGTCGAGCAGGCGCGACTCCTCTCCTACGACCCCCGGAACACGACCCTCGAGTCCGAGTACTACGCCGAGAAGGACGCCGAGGCGTTCGCGCGGTCGAAACCCCTCCAGTGGCTCTGGCGGCAGTTCGACAACATGCCCGTCGCTGACAACGTCGAGTTCGCCCTCCGGTTCCGCCGCATGCTCGCCAACCACCTCTTCGCCGAGTGCGGGGACGGCGTGCGGCTGTTCAAGGGTATCACGTTCACGTACGGCCACAACATCGAGCTCGGCGAGAACTGCGTCGTCCACGACGACGTCCACCTCGACGACCGGGGCCGCCTCACCATCGGCGACCGCGTCAGCATCTCCGACGGCGCGAACATCTACAGCCACGACCACGACATCGTGGACCAGACCGCCGTCGAGAACTTCCACACCATCATCGAGGACGACGTCCGCATCACGCAGGGCGTCCTCGTTCGCGCGGGCGTGAAGATCGGCGAGAACAGCGTCGTCGGCGCCCGGGCGAACGTCCAGGGTGACGTCCCCGCCCACCACATCGCCGTGGGCGCTCCCGCGAAGAGCGTGAAGATCAAGCCGGGCTGGGAGGACGTCGCCGTCCCCGTCGACGCAGACGTGGAGACCCCGCGGGACGAGCGAAAACTCGAGTTCGAACTCCCCGACGACCTCGACCACTTCGACGAGTTCGAGCGCGAACTCACACCCCCGGGCGACGACTAGTTCTGCCAGCCGGGGTCGGCGGCCGGTCGATACGAAGCTTCCCTGCCAGGTACTCGATGGAAGCCAATGCCTACCGACGAGAAGCGCGCTGCAGAAGCGCGTTCGCGCACCCACGACGACGGACATGTCTGTCGTATGGGAGAACGTTCAAGGACCACCACACACTACAGTGATACATGGTGGCATGGGTCTGGGTCGCCGTTGCCGCGCTCGCCGTAGTCGCCCTGCAAGCGTTCCTCTTCCACCGCGCTCGCCAGAACTGGGGCGTCGACGGCGACGACAGCCGATTCGATACGGAGGCCATCGATCCGTTCGCCGCACGCGAGGGTGGGCACGCCGACCAGGTCGACGACGGCGTGCTCTGCCCGAACTGCGGCGAGTACAACCGCGAGGAGTTCTCGTACTGCCAGCGGTGCGTCGACCGACTCCAGTAACGACCAGGCGGGGCCCCGTGCGACGAGTCCGGACACCGGGAGCCAGCCGCGGCGCCTACTGCACCGTCACGGAGACCGCTACACCGTCCCGTCGTTCGTACCCGTCAGCCCCGCGCTCGAACACGCGCAATGCGACCAGTATCCGGCCCCGATCCGTGGTGGCCCGGAGGAGGACAGCCTCACTGGTCACGACGACGTAGGGCGGTGCGGGGACAGGGGTCGTCCGCATCGTCGCGCCGAGTCGTCCAACGACCGTCTCGAGCAGGGCGGGGAGCTGTTCGTGGAGGTCGTGTTCGGCCATCGCACGGCGCAACGACGACCGAACACGCCCACCATCTGCAACCGTCGGCGTCGGCCAGGTCGCGACTGCGCGGTCCGCCGCGTCTTCCACCGCGTCGAGCACCGACCCGTACTCGGCCCGGACGTACGCCACGATCGAGTCGTCGGTCGACGCACTCACTGACGAGAGTTCGGTCGCACGCGGCATGAATCCCAGGCCGGAACAGGGACGACGAAAACTGTATACCTCAGGACGAGATACAGGTCGCTATGCCAGAGGGGTCCGAACGAGCATCGTCCGGACCGCCAGCAATCGTCGGCCTCATTGCTGCCCTGCTCACGGTCGCGACCATCCACACCGGCGCCACCGCCACCTCATTCGCGACCACGCTCGAGGCCGTGATACTCGGCGTCCTCACCGTCGCCGTCCTCGGTCGCGCCATCACCCTCTACGGGAGCGACCGCAGCCAGCGGGCGGACTGGCGGGTCGCCGGCTGGTGTTTCGTCGGCACGCTCGCCGGCAGCCTCCTCGCCGGCGTCGTCCTCATGCGTCTCGCGCTCCGGGGCGACCCCGTCGCCGCCCCGCTCGTCCTCGTGGAACTCTTCGCCGGTGTCGGCGCCGTCGCCGGGCTGTTCATCGGCGGCGACCAGGTTCGCGCCATCGCCGCCGGCCGCACCAGTGAACGCCAGCAGACCAGCGAACTCCTCGAGAAGCGCGAAGCCGAACGCCTCACGTTCCTCAACAACCTCCTCCGCCACAACGTCCTCAACGGCATGAACATCGTCCTCGGGTACGCGACCGCCCTCGAGGACCGCGTCGATGACGACGACGAGTACGTCGACCGCATCCGCACCCGGAGCGAGGCCATCGTCGAACTCGTCCAGAACGTCCAGGTGCTCGTCCGGTCGCTCTCCGGCGACCTCACCATCGACGCCGTCAACCTCACCGACACCGCCCGTTCCCAGCTCGAACGCGCCCGCAAGAACCACGACGCCACCTTCCACGCCGACCTCGACACCGACGTCACCATCGCCACGACACCCTACGTCTCCGCCGCCATCGAGAACCTCCTCACCAACGCCGTCGTCCACAACGACGCCCCCGACCCCGAAGTCATGCTCACCGTCGACCGCCGCGGCGACGACGGCATCGTCACCATCACCGACAACGGCCCCGGCATCCCCCAGGACGTCGTCGACACCTACTTCGGCGGCCAGCGTCCCGACGACCACTTCGTCGGGGACGGCCTCGGTCTCTACCTCGTCGACGAGCTCGTCACCACCCACGGCGGCACCATCGACATCGACACCAGCGAGGCGGGCACGACGATCACGCTCACCTTCCCCCTTACGGCGGACCAGGCCACCAGCACCAGTGACACCGACCGCACCGACAGCCCGGTCGTTGTGTGACCAGGACGCTCGCCACCGGTAGTCGTTCCGTACCGCCCGTCAGTCATTGGCCGCCAAATCTACGATAGTGTACAGGTTTTTGTGTAACGATCATGGTGAATGCCCACCTATAAACGGACAGCGAGACAATATGTAATCAGAGTTCAATAATTCCCGCCACACCAGCGGTGGGAACTCGGGGTGGAACACTGGCGCTACGTCCCGGCTCACGAGTGGGGGCTCGAGGGTGATTGGAAGAGATCTCTAGGCGCTAACGTATCCAAACGACGATGACTCATTCCGATCCACCTCGACGACAAGACGCCGAGACAACGCCCACGACAGACGAACTCGTCCGGATCCTTTCGAACGGCCAGCGCCGGGCTGTCCTCTCCGTTCTTCGTGACTCGACCGACGGCACGTGCGCGTTACAGGACCTCACCGCCCACGTCGCCGCGAAAGCATCCAACGAGACGCGAGCCCGCATCCAGCTCCACCACGTCACGATTCCGCCACTCGAGGAGGCGGCGATCGTCGAGGTGAATGCAGCCACAGACACCATCAGCTACACCGGGGGCGGAGACATCGACCGACTGCTCGACGCGATCGATGACGCCGAACCGAGTCAGGGAGACACATAGAACCTCGGTCGAGCCGCGAATGGCGGGATGACCGCCACGTTACCCCAAGGTAGTATCCACATCGAGCCCGGTACGAACCCGATACAGGCCGAATGGCCCGATTCACCCGTATCCTCACAGAATGCATTTATTCCCGGAGATTGTATCCTTCGATATGGGCGCGCAGGACAGGATTCACCGAGAGGGAGACACGGTACACGGAACCTTCGATTGGGATGTGGTCGCGCCATCTACCGCAGTCCTCGAAACCGTCGCGTTCGCCGTCGAACGTGACCCGATGGAGCTCGACGCACTCTACGACGCCATCGACTTCGACGCCTTCGACGCACTCATCGACCCAGCGCATTCGTCACGCCAGCGATCCGAACTCTCGATCGCCTTCAACTACTACGACCATTCCATCACCGCGTACAGCGACGGTGACGTCGTCGTCAACCCGACCACTGCAATCACCTGAAGCGATGGCCGATCGACGCCATCACAGCTCTGAACACTCTGTTCGAAGCTGGCCCGGGACCTGAGAAGCACAGCCAGTACACGGCATCGACCGGACCTCGATGCCCGAGGGCTGCCCCACAGTCCGGGTAAGGTGGACCTACTAACGTGTACCCACGCCCTCCACAGTAGTATGGTGGCGACCCAGACGGTTCCGGAGGCAGACGAGTATACGATCCGCAGGTACCGACCGAACGACCGCGAGGGCTTCCTGGCATTATACGAGCAGGTATGGAATCGCCGGAAGGACGGCGACTGGTTCGACTGGCGATTCGAACAGAACCCGTACACGGATACCGTGGAGATGGCGGTCGCCGAACGAGACGGCGACATCGTCGGTGCCGAGCCCCTCCTCCCGTTCCGTCTCGCCGCGGGCGACGACGCCGTCATGGTTCGCCAGCCCGTCGACTGGATCGTCCACGGGGATCACCGCCGCCGGGGCCTCTTCACGCGGATGACCGAGCAACTCCTCGAATCCACTACAGCGGATGCGGTACTCTTCTTCAACTTCCCGACCGACGCACTCCGCGCGGGGCTCGAACGCTTCGACTGGTCGGACGTCGGACCGGTCGCGACACGGTACCGGATCCAGAACCCGGCGGGCGTGATCAGGAGTAAGCAACCCGAAACGGCGAAGACTGGCGCGACACTCGGACGACTCGGGAGCCCGTTCGCCCGCGCGTGCCTCGCCGTTGCCGACCTGACCGCACCGACAGGCGGGACGGATTCGGTCAGCCGCACACCGGGGGTCGACGTCGACGCGATCTCTACCGTCTATCGGGACACGCGGCCGCCGAAGCTACACGTCCCCCGGCATCGAGCGTTCCTCGAGTGGCGCTTCGCGAACCCGAACTGGGAGACGACCACGTACGTCGCCCGGGACGAACGCGACCGCCCCGTCGCCACCATCGTCGTCGCCGTCGAAACCGTCGCGGACCTCACGAATGCGAGACTCCTCGATATCCAGCCGATGGAGACGCGCCCGAAACGGGCCCGGGCCGTGAGCCAGCTCCTCGGCGAGATCGCCGACGACTACCAGCACGTCGACCTGCTCTCCGCACCACACACCCCGTTCTCCTCGCTGCTTCGACGCTACGGATTCCTCCGTGACGATGGCGTCCTCCTCTCCCGGTTCTCGTCACACACGACACACGTCGTCAGACCCACTCCCGACCCATCCGCGACGACGCTACTCGGAGCGGACGTCACCGACCCCGACGCCTGGTGTTTGACGCTCGCGGACCGGGATATCGAGTAAGCCCCCGCACGCGCGAGCATCTTGTACCCCGGGGATTCAGGATTCGAGTCGCCCACGACGAGCGCGACTGCTCGACGGACGCACAGCTACGGGTCGATGCGTGCCGAAGAAATTGGATGGCGCCGGTGGTTCCGATGGTGAGCGAGATGGTGCCGCGGATTCCGAATGGCGTCTGGAAGGCGTCCTCGACGCGGCCAGCGCGTTACCGACGGTCGTGAACGCATTCCAGCACCACGTCACGTCACACTCGTGGGGTCCCCAGGCTGGTCTGCGCAACCCGGGCAACTACCGGTTCGTGCTCACCGGGTTTCGTTAGTCCCTGAATACAGACCCTCAGACCATCGTTTCCAGGTCGAGGATGCTGTTCTGGTCGATGACGATGAAGGCGTCCTCCCTGAGGAGGTCCTCGTCCCTGGGGAGGACGAGAAGCTGTGGATCCCCATCGATCATCGTGTCGATGATGTCCAGTTCGATGCATTCGTAGTCGAGGTCGACGTCGAGATCGGGGTCGGAGGGAACGTCCCACCAGTCCCCCGTACGTTTGAGTTGCACCATCAGACGTTCCGTTCGATGTTGACTGTCGCGTCACCCGCGACAGTGATCTCGGTCACGAGTCCATCGAAACGGTAGGCGTCGACACCGCTGCCGACGATACCGATGACCTTCCCGTCCCGCGCGATGTCCTCCATGCGGTCCCATGGGGTGCTGTCGGCGGTGACCTGGCTGGCATCCGGGTCGCGAACGACGTCACCGGAGACGGTGAAGGTGTACTCCGTCGCGCGCTTGCCGTTGGTACCGACGATCGAGCACCGGTGGACGGGCAGCGTGCTCGAACTACCGTCGTCCGTCGACCCATCATCAGTCGACCCGTCACCACTCGACCCGTCACCACTCGACCCATCATCAGTCGACCCGTCACCACTCGACCCATCATCAGTCGAGTTGAACGAGAGCGGGTCGACGAGCTCGTCGTTCAGAAGTACGTCGAAGGCGTACCCATCCGGCGACCACGAGAACGACTGGATGGTGCCGTCGATGAGGTAGGCATCGCCGTAGCCGTCGTTGCCGGTGAATCCGGAGACCGTGACGGTGCCGTCACCGTTGTCGGTAACGGTATCGCCGTTGCCGGAGGTGATCATCGAGGACGTCTCGTGGAGTTCGGCGCTTCCGTCGACCACGAACTCGTAGTCCATGCCGCCCGACTGACGTGCGACGATTTCGAGCACGTCGGCCCCGCTGGAGTCAGTACTGTCGTCCGTCGAGTCAGTCTCACCGACCAGTTCCGCGAACGACGTCGTGGTCCCGTTGAGCGACACGTCGACGGTCGCGCCCGACGGGACGCTGTAGTCGACGACGCTGCCATCGAACCCGAACGAGTCGAGTTCGTCGGGAGCGAGCACGCTCGTCGCGGTGCTGGTGCCGTCCCCGTTGTCGACGATGCTGTCGACGTCCGACTCTGCGTCGGCCGCGAACTCCATCGGGCCGTCGACGGTGAACGTCACCTCGGCGGTGTCGGCGTTGTCGGGGCTCGCGTGGAGCACGAGCGTGTTGCTCAGCGAGGGGTCAGTGACGGTGGTCCCCGAACTGTCCCAGGGGCCGATGCCGGCGCCGACGCCCTCGATGTCGTCGGCCGCGGGGTGCCCAGTGATCTGGGAGGGAAGCGGGAAGTCCGCGGTCGCTTCCGTGATCCCGGACCCACTATACTCGGGTTCGACAACCCGGCTTCCGGACCCTTCGACCGTGCAGTTCTCGATCGTGACGTCGACGTCCCCGCCGCTCTTGTCGCGGACGAGGTCCCCGTCGGAGTCGTTGTAGAACGCACAGTCCCGGATGGTGACGGACGCACCCGCAGCACCGTCGTGGATCTCGATGAGGTCCGCCGTTCCGTCCACGTCCAGGTAGATGAACCAGCAGTTCTCGATGACGAAGTTCCCGGGATGACGCATCCGCAGCCCGCGGGCGTTCGGAGAGTTGGTGTCGTCGTTGGGGATGTCCTCGGTAACCGCGATGAGCGAGTTCCGGATGTACGTCGTCTGCCCACTCGACGTGCCATCGCGGTGACCGACGCGGATACCCGCGATGTTGTTGTTCACGGAAACACAGTTCTCCATGGTTACCGGGGGTTTGTCGACGTAGGCCCCGTTGTTCACCATCCACGCCCAGCCCGAGTTACGGATCGTCAGCCGATCGTTCCCACCGTCCGGTGTGTAGAACGCGCGGTCCTCGCTCCGCTGGCCGCCGTCCGGCCAGAGGAAACCGTCGACCGTCGCGCCCGGTTCCAGGTCGATGCCGGATTTCGATTCGTGGTTCGCACCGCTGACGACGACGTTCTCGAGTCGCCCCCCGATGGTGCCGTCCATCGTTCCAGATTCGAGGTTCCACACGACGTCGCCCCGGCTCCCATCACCGATGATGGCATCACCGGAGCCGATGTCGAGGCCGGAGCCATCCCACGAGTACTCCCCAGCCGGGATGTGGACTTCACCGCCTTGTCCAAGGTAGGTGTCCAGGTCTTCTGCTGCGGCGACACCACCGACTAACGACCCGGTGGCCGTGAGTGCTGCGGCGGCACCAACGGTCTTCATGAATGTGCGTCGGCCACTACCCGACGAATCGGAGCCGGTTGGCTCCGACTCGGGGGGTTCTGCTGTCGATTCGGGGGTCGATTGTTCGGCGGTCGAATCGGTCGATCGGTCTGTCGGCTGTTCGGTGGGTCGGTCGTCGTCGGAATGGCTGTGTGCCATGCTCCGGTAGTCCGGAGTTACTATCTAAGCGCTATTGACGGAATAATAGTCAGGCGAGGGTAGGTGCTGCCTACTTGGTGACGAATGCGGCTCGTGAGCGGACACCTTGGGGACCGTTTCGTGACCACACTCCGTAGGTTCATCCTACCGAGCGCTTGCACGCGAGTAGGACGAACGTACCCAGGTAATCCCGTCCTTCTCGGGGGCGCGAAACGGGCGGATTCGGGGTAAGCTGACCCTACAGGACCCAGACGATCGAATCTGTTGGATCTGGGAAGGGAACCAGCTCCATAACAATGCCTCCCTCTCCAGTCCATCATCGTGTGACCGACCGAGATTCGACCGGCCTCGACGTACTCCTCGTCGGCCTGGATGGGGTGGATCGGGCCGTCCTCCAGCCACATCTCGACGCAGACCGCGTCCCGACGATCGCCTCGATACTCGAACGGGGTGCGGTCTCCGACCTGGAGTCCCAGATTCCGCCCTGGACGCCGAGCGCGTGGCCGTCGCTCTACACGGGGGTGAACCCGGGAAAGCACGGCGTATTCGACTTCCTCGCGTTCGACGGGTACGACTGGCGGCTCGTCGACAGGAGCGACGTGTTCGCACACTCGCTGTGGGAGCTCCTCGACCTGCACGGCCGGCGGAGTGTCGTGGTGAACGTCCCCGTGACATCCCCGCCTCGGTCGTTCGACGGCGCGCTCGTGCCCGGGTACATCGCGCCCGACGCGCCCACCTGCCACCCGGATGGCCTCCTGGCGGAGCTACAGGCCGAACTCGGAGACTACCGCGTGTATCCCCCACGCGACATCGACGAGGCCGAGAAACGAGAGTGGTATCGACGACTCGTCGAGATGCGTGGCGACGCCTTCCGCTATCTTGCGGACCGATTCGACCCGGCGTTCGGCTTCCTCCAGTTCCAGCAGACGGACACCGTCTTCCACGAACGCCCTGACGACACGGCGGTCGTCGCGGACATCTTCGAGGCCGTCGACGAACAGCTCCGGGCGACCATCGACCGGTGCGATCCAGACACCGTGTTCCTCGTCAGTGACCACGGGATCGGCCCCTACGAGGGGGCGGAGTTCCGGGTGAACGAGTACCTACGGGATATCGGGCGGCTGGAGACGACGACCGGCGACGGGGGGATGCCGTCCTGGACGGCGCTCGCTCGGGAACGAGACGGGACCGAGACGCACTCCCCACTCCAACGGGTGCTCGAAGTAGCGTCACGGTTCGGCGTCACCAGCCAGCGACTCCAGCCCATCCTCGAGACCCTGCGACTCGACCAGCTCGCGCTCCGCTACGTGTCCTCGGACACCGTCAGGGCAGCGACGGAGCGCGTCGACTTCCCCGAGTCGACCGCCTACATGCGGTCCCGGACGGAGGTCGGCGTTCGCCTCAACGTCGCCGGTCGGGAGCCCGAGGGAGTCATCCCGGCCTCCGAGTACGACCAGGTCAGAACGGCACTCATGGAGGAGCTACGCGCGGTGGAATCCCCCGACGGAACGCCCGTCTTCGAGCAGGTTGCACCCCGGGAGACGTTCTTCGACGGGCCGTTCACCGAGAACGCCGTCGACATCGTCACGATCCCGGCTGACTGGCAGCACTACCTCAGCGCGTCCCTCCGGGGTGAGCGATTCGCCGAACCCCGGACGGCGTGGAACCACAAGCGAACGGGAATCATCGCCGCAGCGGGCGAGGGCATCGACACGGCAGTGTCGGCGGACGCACCACACCTGTTCGACGTGGCCCCGACAGTGCTCTCTGCACTCGGCCACCCGCCGAGTTCGCGGATGGATGGGCGGCCACTCGACTGGGTCGAGGCGATCGACCCAGCGGCCTACCCGCCGTTCGCCAGGGCGGACACCGAACCAGCCGATACGGGCGCGGTCGAAGAACGACTCGCTGCGCTCGGCTACCTACATACCAATGAGCATTAACGTGACACGCCTGGACGACGACTCGGACTGGAACGACCTCGTTCGGAACGCACCGACAGTGACGCCCCTCCATCTCTCCAGTGCCCTCGAGGTCCTGGCAGACCACTCCGGCACCCGGCTGCACAGACTGGTCGCGTACAAGGGCGAGGAACCTGTCGGCCTCTTCCCCCTGTTCACGAAACACTGGGGGCCGTTCGTCGCCGCGTTCTCACCACCGCCGAACCTGAAGCTCCCCTATCTCGGGCCCGTCCTTCTCAACCTCCAGAAGCTCAAGCGCCGACGGCGTGAGCTTCGACAGACACGCGTCATCGATGCCTTCCTCGAGTGGCTGGAGACGACGCACAGCCCGACGTTCACGAATCTCCGCACGACCCCCGGGTACATCGACGCGCGACCGTTCATCTGGCAGTCGTTCGACGTCGTCCCCCGGTACACGTACATCGTCGATCTCGAGCGTGAACGTGACGAGATCCTTGGGTCGTTCAGCTCGGACGCCCGGAAGAATATCACGCGGGACTACGACATCGAGTACACCATCGAAACCGGTGACGCCGACGGGATACCGGCGGTCGTCGAACAGGTCACCGCTCGCCACGAGGAGCAGGGCGAACGGTTCCCGGTGGACACCGCCCTCGTCACCGACCTCTACGAGTCACTCCCGGCTGGTGTCGTCCGTCCCCAGACGTGCCGCGTCGACGGCGAGTTCGTTGGCGGAAACATCAACCTCGCGCTCGACGGGCGCTCCATCAACTGGATCGGTGGCGCGAAGAACGACCACGACCTCCCCGTGAACGACCTGCTCGAATGGGCGTATCTCGAATACGCGATGGACCGCGGCGAGTCCGCGTACGACCTCGCGGGCGCCAACAATCGTCGGATCAGCCGGTACAAATCGAAGTACGCCCCGGATCTCGTGCCCTACTTCCGTATCCAGTCGGCCTCCCCGAGTGCATCGCTCGCCGAATCCGCCTACAGTCTGTTCAGCTGACGAGACCCCGCACCGAGCCGTCGAATACCCCCGGGCCGGTGGTGCCCATCGACGGCGATGAATACGTTGGCACTGCCACGTGAACACCTGAACCTGGGTGGTAGTCGACCGATTAACAATAGTCGCGAGGAGTCTCGGGCCGACGTATGAACACGTCCTTCGACGCGTTCGACACAGCCGTGGTGGTACCATGACCGTCGACGGTGAGACGCTCCGGTCCGTGATGTCCGAGTTCGCGACCGGTGTGACCGTCGTGACGTTCCCCCCGTTCGACGCACCGCACGGGATCACCGTGAACGCGTTCACGAGTGTCTCCCTGGACCCACCGGTCGTCCTGTTCTGTCTCGACCACGACACGCGGAGCTACGAGCTGCTCGCGTCGGGTGACGTCTCGGCGGCCTGCGTGAACGTACTGTCCGCCGACCAGCAGGCGCTCGGCGAGCACTTCGCCGGGATGACGGCACTCGACGAGCCGTTCGACGCCGCCAGGCAGGGGACGACGGGCGCACCCGTGTTCAGCGACTCGGCCGCGTACCTCGATTGCGAGATCCGGGATGCGTTCCCGGTCGGCGACCACACGGTCTTCACCGCCGACGTCGTCGACGCCGCCGCCCAGTCCGAGTCGGACCCGGTGCTCACGTTCGTGCGTGGTGCGTGGGGGTCGGTGGAGTGACTGGCAGGAACCGAGCCGGTACGGTCAGACGGACGATGCCACCAGAGAAGTGATCGGCAGTGCGAGAAGGAGGCGGCACGAGGCCCAGTACCCGAACCTGACTTTTGCACCGTTCATGGCGTGCCTCGGAGCAGTCCGTATATCGATCCCGCTGGCCCGAAGCTGGCCACGCTCGGCCCGAAGACGGCGCGAGCATCGTCGAGTATGCGAGGAGGGCTCGGTTCGAGCGTTCAGCCGTCAGGTCGCCTGTTCTCGGTCAGCGACCCGCGGCGAGAAGACGAGGTTCTTCGCGTCGAGCGACTCCATGATCCGGACGACGGCGTCCGGGCCGACGACGTCGACGCCGTGCGCGTCAGCCACGGCGAGCGCGCTCTCGGTGAATCCGATCGGGGAGACGACGGTCACGCCATCGGTGTCGTATCGGTCCTTCGCCTGCTTCGCGTCCCGTATCGCTGACCCCGAAACCAGGTCGTCCGCGTGGGTGAGCGTTCGGAGCACGGTCGTCTCGGACCGACTCCGGTGTGTCGCGAGATAGGTATCGTCCCAATCCGTTCGTTCGTCGACCTCCCAGCCCAGACGGCGCCAGAGTTCGAGTACGAGCGGTGGGAACTTGACCGGGTCGAGCAGTAGGAGGTCGTTCGTCTTGATGGAGTCAGTCGACATCGACCTACCCGACGCGTGAGGAGGGCATTGTTAGTCAGGGGCTGACCACCGGGAGACGGACGCGGCTCACGAATCGTCTCTCGGGACCCAGGGCTCCGGTGGCTCCGGGGAGGGCTGTCGGGGACGTGAGCCGAGTTCCGCGTTCGAGCCACACCCCATACAGGTATGCACCCGGTCCTGATTGTCCCCGAAGACCCTGGCGAACTGTTCGGTGATGTGGCCATCGCAGTTCGTACATTTCGGCATAGGTTCGGTCCAATCATTGAGATATGAGCCAATTGTTATGCACACCAATTCCGGAGGCGATGAACGGTTAGCCCGCAGAACCAACGCTACGAGACAACCCGTGGTGACTGCGTCGGTGCGGTCACCGGGTCGAGTGGCGTCCCACGCCCCCGGGTGAGCCCCACAGGAACGTCTCGAGACCCGGAACTCGATCGCCGAACGTCTGGGTCGGTCAGTCGGCAAACACGGGTAAGGCCGGCTGAACAGGACGTAGTGCTGCTATTACAATACGTCTCAGCGCCGTCCCATTCAGATGGATGGGTCAGTCGCTGACGCATCCGTGACCAAGATGGTACGAAACTTCCGCCCCGACGATGACGAAGGACTGACCGTCAAAACAGCATCCGGCGACACGGTCGGCACGATCGAGAAGATAGATGGGACGATGGCGCACGTGAAACCGGAATCCGGGCTCTCCAGTAGCATCCGGAACCGGCTCGGATGGACGAAGGACGGCGAGGAGGTCTACGAGCTCAAACATTCGAAGGTCGACACGATCGACGACGAAGTAATCCTCAAGGACTGACGGCCTCGCCCCGTCGGCTCACTCACTGGCACCCCGGAGTGTGTCCTCGAGCTCGTCCAGATGCCCGTACCCGACCACCGCGAGTGTCGGCCCGGCATCGCGACGAGATTCGAGCCGGCGTGCCATATTGTGTTCACGAACGGTGTCGAGGAACCGGGTCGATGCAGGTGGTTCGAACGTCCGCAACAACGCCGTGCTCCGTTCTAGATGCGCCCGCTCGTGGTCGGCCTGCGCGGTCGGCGACGCATCGTCCGGGATAAGATACGTATAGTCGAACTCGAGGTCGTCGACGGACGGAATCCCGGGGATGCCGACGTGGTTCAACAGTCCAGCGAGCGTGTGGACGCCCATCCGTCCGAGGGACGTGAACGTGCGAACGAGAGTCCTGACGCTCGGTTTCTGGGCCCGGATCTCACCGACCAGTGCGTGGGCGGTTCGAGCACTCGGGACGTCGATTCCAACGACGGGCCGGTCGGCCGCGGCAGCGATCGCGGCTGCCATCCCGCCACCGGCGTCGGTCGACGGAGCGCTGGCACCGAGCGCCGAGACCAGACGGCCCGTCAGCTCGATCGCGACGAGGGCCGGGTCGAGCGCCGAGATGACCGCCGGAATCCGATACACGCCCGGGGATGAACGTGTACGACCCCGAAAAGGACGATCGGCTTGGGACCCACGATAAGCCGACCGTACTCGGCAATAATCCGTGGGGTCACTTCCAACGACGTCTGCGAGACGCGTCGCGATATCGAGGCTCGAATCAGGCACAGTTTGTGTGTCGACGGTCGACCGTCGGGCTAGTGGAACCGCCCGTCCTAGTTACGGGGAGAGCTCGCTGGAAAGCCGATCCTACCTGCGCGTTGGCGCCACTAACAAAGAGCCAGTGTCGCGCTACGCACTCCTGCAATGCCACGACGCACCCGTCTCGACGAACTCGACCGGCTCCTAACCTCACTCAACACCGGATACGACAGCACGCCCGCGTTCGCGGAGCGATTCGGGGACGTGGACCTCGACCTGGTCGAACACGACGACTCGTACGTCGTCACCATCGACCTCCCGGGATTCGAACGATCCGACGTCACGGCGAGCATCGACGAACGGACGCTGACCGTGCAGGCGATCAGGTCCGACGAGTCGAACGCTGGTGAGGACCGGGACGCGGGGGAGTTCGTCAGACACGAACGACGCAACACGACCGTTCGGGAAACGGTCACCTTCCCAGTCGAAGTGAACGTCGACAACGTGCGCGCGACGATGACGAACGGCGTCCTCAAAGTCACCGTGCCGAAGGAAGCCACCGTGCCAGACGGCACGACAATCGAGATCTCCTGAACGACCACGGCTGGAGACGTACACGCACGTGCTTCGAGTCTCGTGGGGTCAACAGGCGGTTCCTAACACCGCGAAGTCCTCCATAACAAACCGCGACCCGGCAGTCAGGGAGGGTAGTGATGAACCGCCGTCGGTTCCTGTGCTCCCTTGGTGCGCTGTCGTTGGCGGGTGCGAGTGCTGGGTGTAGCAGTACGCGACCGCCACAGTCGACACCTCCGGATGCACGCTCACGACCGCCGCGAACACCATCGGTGCAACACTCAGAACCGAAGCCGATTACGGACATCGTCGCCGATTGGGGATTCGAACGGGTCGTGAATCTGGTCGACGCTGGTGCCGATCCGACCGGAAGCCGCCGAATCGACGAGCAACTCGCTGAATCGATGACCGACGGAACCCTCGTGTTCCTCCCCCAGGGACGGTACCGAATCGAGGAGCCGATCCTCGCAGACGGGATACCTCGCCTCGGAATCATCGGACGGAATGCGACGATCGTCCCCCCTGAAGGGTTCGAGGACACCCTCTTCGGGCTCGGGTGGCCGACTCCGGGAAGCGACCTCCTGTTCGCGGGCATCGACTTCGATTTCACCGCACCCGACACGGGTGGCCGGCCGGTCCTGGCGAACGCCTCGAACCGGGTGGTCGTCCGGAACGTCGAAGTCCGAGGGGTGGCAGACGTGGATCAGGACCTCGTCAGGATCGACGTCACCGACTCGGAGGGAACCGGCCGCGTCGAACGGCTCTCCCTCCCCGACGGTGCTCTCCCGGACTCCCCGGTGACGGGATGTGAGGTCGGGAGCGACAACCGGGGCGACCTGGAGTTCGTCGACTGCCACATCGCGGGGTTCCCGGACAACGGACTCTACGCCGACCCACCTACCGGGTCGGTCCTCGTCGAGGGCGGGACCTATCTGAACAACGGCGTCGCTGGCGTCCGTGTTGAGGGGACCGACTCGTGCACGGTCCGCGGGGTGTACGTCGGCTGTGATACGACGGACGGTGGTGAGAACATGCGGGGCATCAGGTTGCGTGGCGGGACGGAGGTGACGGTCGAGAACTGCCACGTCGACCTGCGCCGCGTCACGGGGAGTGATGGCGCGATCGTGTTCGCGTCCGAGCTCGGCGCAGCGACGGTCCGGAACTGCCGGCTCCGTGTCGACGCCGACGGCGTGAACGCGATCCGGATCAAGAGCAGTGAGAGCGGGAATCCGACCTTCGAGGGACCGTTCCGCTGTGAGAACGTCAACATCACCGGAACCGCAGCGGGGGGCGCGGCGGTCAACGCAGCGAACCGCGACGGCTGTTACTTCAGCAATATCTGCGTCCACCAGACCGGCGACGACCGCGATGGGTTCGTGTTCGACAACGTCGATGGCGAACTCCTCGATTCCTACGTCTCGGTCACTGGGCAGCCGCTCACGTTCACCCAGTCGGCGATCACGCGACGGAACGTCACCATCGGTCAGGCGCCACCCAACTCGAGCAAATCCGGGGCGGGACCCTGCCAGTGAACGCCACGAAGCTGGACGGCCCCCAGTGGAGTTGGACCGGCCGGTTCAGGGAGAAGCGGGTGTCGTATGTGGTGTTTCCGTGGACGCGAGCACTCGTTCGGCCACATCGACCATCGGCTCCACGGTGACGGCGCCTGCATCTCGGGCGCTCGAAACGATGTCGAACACCGCGTTCAGGCGCCGCGCGTGGCGATCCGCCCACAGATTGTTCGGGTGGAGCCAGAGGTGGAACGTCTCGCCCTCGCGGGCAGCCGCCCGGACTCCGGCACGCACCTGTCGAACGATCGGGTCCTCGACGAGCGTTTCCGCGACGCTCCGACCCAGCCCTTCGAAGGAGAACAGGAACAGGGAGGCAGGCACGTTCACCAGTCCGTACTCGTCCACCGTCGGCTTGCCGAGGACAGGGGCCTCGAGCACGCTCCGCGCGACCTTCCCGAGACGTCCCTCCAGGACGGACGGTGCTGTCGGCGGGAGGCCGCGATAACACGTGTACCCCGCCTCGGCGAGGATATCCCGGTGTGCGATCCGATTTCGCGGGTAGACGAACGTGTCGAAGGACCGGTTCGCGGCGTCGGCGCTCGCCGTTAGCTCCGCCCGCGCGACCGCGGGAGTCGTGGACGGGTCGTCGAAGAGGACGTGTGAGAAGCTGTGGTCGGCCACCTCGTGCGAGACCGCCGCCGACTCGAGATACTCGATGAGGCCCTGGCCGAATCGGAGGTCGGGTCGGTCCGACCAGGTGGTTCGCTCACGTTCGAACCAGCCGGGCGGCGTCGGGTGATCCTCGTGCACGCCGTCACACGTGTCGAGGAAGAGGTGGCCGACGATGGCCCACGTTGCGGGCAGTTCGTACTGGTCGAGCAGGTCGACGAGCCGACGCCAGCCGGTTCGCGCGTACTCGACCCGTCGCGGTGGCGGTTCGTCGAGGTCGTGGTGACCCCAGCCGAGTTCGGCGTCGATCGAGAGTACGACGGTCCCGGTGTTCGCAGTGGATGGCATCGAACCACTCCACGCGCCGGACCGGGTTAAACCCGGCAGACCCTTCACTGGCGCCCAACGCCCGTAGTTGCGGACTAACGAAGACGGCTGGGCCCTGGGGGGCAGACCATGTCCAGCACGAACGTTCGGCACTACGAGGAGCCGACGGTGGTCGGCCGGTACGAAGCGCTTCGTGAGGAAGGGCTGTTCGACCGGGAACGTCGCGCCATCGAATCCTACTTCACCCCTGGTTCCCGCGTCCTGGATCTTGGCTGTGGCGCCGGCCGAACCACGCTCGCACTCGCGGACCGTGGGTTCTCGGTCGTCGGCGTCGACGCGAGTCGTTCGATGATCGACTCGGCGCGGCGAGCCCATCCCGATGGCGAGTACCTCGTCGGGGATGCAGCGAACCTCCCGTTCCGGGACGCCGATTTCGAGAACGTCCTGTTCTCCTACAACGGCCTGGACGAGCTCCGTCCCCGGGCGCGGCGGTACGACGCGCTCCGCGAGATCCGGCGAGTGCTCGCACCCGGCGGACGGTTCGTCTTCACCACCCACAACCTCCTTCGGCAGCTGATCCCATACCCGATGACCGCCCACCACCTTCGGGGGCTCGCCGCGTTCTGGTGGGCGAACCTCCGCGCCGGATTGGTCGGCACACCCTACAAACGGTCCCCGGACCTGCAGAAGCCGGGCGCCATCTACTACACCGATTTCGTCCGACAGACCCTGGAGCTAGACCGCTGTGGGTTCCACTTCGTCACGATGCTCGAACGCGATTCGCTGTCGTCGAAGTACTTCGGGCCCGCCCTGGCCTTCGTGGCGGAACGGCCGACAGAATAGGCGGCAGGAGACGCCTAACGCTGTGCATGTGCCGTATAACAATGTCCCAAACCGGGCGTTCCTTTGATAACCGCCACTGGCGGCGACCGAACAGACCATGCCACTCTACCTCACTCAAGAGACCGATGGCCGGCGACACCACGCGTCGACCGACCCGGTCCACGTCGACCAGCATCCGCACGCACGAGCAGTGTCCACGCATCCGGACGCGAGCATCTTCGGGAGGGCGGGCTGATGACGGAGTCATCGTCGGAACCCACCCAGGGCGTCCACCCTGACGCCGCCCTCGGGGACGAGACCACGGGCCGCCCGGTGCTCGGAGACGACCCGACCATCCGCCGGGACAGCATCATCTACGCGGACGTCGAGATCGGCGACCGGTTCACCACCGGCCACGGCGCACTCGTCAGGGAGGACACCGTCATCGGCGACGACGTCCTCGTCGGCACGCACGCGGTCATCGATGGGTCCTGTACGATCGGTGATGGGGTCCAGCTCCAGACCGGCGTCTACCTCCCGACGGGGACGACGGTCGGCGACCGCGTGTTCTTCGGCCCGCATGCCGTCCTCACCAACGACTCGTCGCCGCTCCGGGGCGACACCGAACTCGAGGCGCCACGGATTGCGGACGACGCGACCATCGGCGCCAACGCGACCGTCCTTCCCGGCGTCTCGATCGGCGAACGGGCGTTCGTCGCCGCGAACGCCGTCGTAACCAGGAACGTCCCGCCAGACACGCTCGCTATCGGGGCGCCGGCCACCCACCGACAACTACCCGAGAATCTCAACGGGGGGAACGTCGTCCGATGATTCCCATCGCCGCCCCCGATATCGGGCCCGAGGAGCACGACGCGGTCGACACCGTGCTCCGGAGCGGCCAGCTCGCAGATGGCGACGTCGTCCGGTCGTTCGAGGACGAGTTCGCTGCCTTCTGTGGGACGGAGCACGGCGTCGCGACCACGAACGGGACGACCGCCCTCCACGCGGCATTCCAGGCACTCGGCATCGGCGAGGGCGACGCCGTCGTCACCACCCCGTTCTCGTTCGTCGCGAGCGCGAACGCGATCCGCCTGGCCGGCGCAGAACCCGTCTTCGCCGACATCGACCCGGAGACGCTCAGCCTCGACCCGGCCGCCGTCGAAGCCGTCCTGCAGGAACGCGACGACGTCGCCGCCATCCTCGTCGTCCACCTCTACGGAACCCCCGCCGAGATGTGGGGGTTCGAGCGGCTCGCGGACGAGCACGACGTGGCACTCGTCGAGGACGCCGCACAGGCACACGGCGCCGACTACCAGGGCGACCGCGTCGGCAGCATCGGTGATGTCGGGTGTTTCTCGTTCTACCCGACGAAGAACATGACGTCCGGCGAGGGTGGCATGCTCACGACGGACGACCCGGGCATCGCCGAGCGAGCGGCCCGATTCTGCGACCACGGCCGGACCTCGGGCTACGACCACGCCGTCCTCGGCCACAACTACCGGATGACAAATCTCTGTGCGGCCATCGGCCGAGTCCAGCTCGAACGCCTCCCCGAGTTCACCGTCGCGCGGCGGGGGAACGCCGCCTACCTCACGGACCACCTCCGGGACAGCGCTGTCGAAACACCGGTTGAGCCACGCGGTGCTCGCTCCGTCTACCACCAGTACACTATCAAGAGCGACGACCGCGACGAGCTGCGAGCGCACCTGGAGGACCAGGGCGTGGCGTCGGGCATCTACTATCCGACGCCGATCCACGAACAGCCCGCGTACCACCACATCGACGTCGACCTCCCCGTCGCGGAGCGTGCGGCCGACCGAGTGCTCTCGCTCCCGGTCCACCCGGGACTCGACGTCGCAGACCTCGAGACCATCGTCGGCGCAGTGCACTCCTTCGACACAGCAGCACCAGCACCAGACGCAATCGAGACCGGACGGCTGGAACAATGACGAACGAATCATCGCCGACGGAACGTTCGACGAACACCGCCACGACCAGCACCACCGCAACGGACGATCACCCATCGGACCAGACGACTGCCGAACTCCGCGCTGGCGTAATCGGCGTCGGAAAGATGGGGCGGAACCACGCCCGCGTCTACCGGGAACTCGCCGACGTCGACCTCGTCGGCGTGGCAGACCAGGACACGACCGCAGCGTCCGAGGTCGCCTCGAAGTACGGCACGAGCCAGCTGTCGACCGACGCACTGCTGGCGGTGGCGGACGTCGTCACGGTGGCGGTTCCGACACCGGCCCATCCAGCCGTCGTCCAGCAGTGTCTCGACGCCGGCGTCCACGTCCTCGTGGAGAAACCGTTCGTCACCGACCTCGAGGTGGGTCGTGCGCTCGCCGAGCAGGCCGAGGCCGCCGACCTCACCCTCCAGGTGGGACACATCGAGCGGTTCAATCCCGCCGTCCAGACGGTCGCGGACGTCGTCAAGGAGCTCGACATCATCGCCATCGACGCGGAACGGCTCGGTCCGCCGGTCGATCGGTCACTTGGCACGGGCGTCGTGTTCGACCTGATGATTCACGACCTGGACGTCGCAAGCGCGCTGCACGGCGGCGACGTCGTCTCCCTGAATGCAACCGGAACTCACGACGGGGAGTACGCCACGGCGTCCTGCGAGTTCGACGACGGCGTCATCGCGACATTCACCGCCAGCCGAGTCACCCAGCAGAAGGTCCGACGGCTCGGCATCACCACGAAGAGCTGCCACATCTCGGTCGACTACATGAACCAGTCCGTCAGCATCCATCGTGGCGCGGTGCCCGAGTACGTCCAGACGAACGGCGACATCCGGCACCGTACCGAGAGCGTCGAGGAACGACCGTTCGTGGAGAACGGCGAACCGCTACGGGCTGAACTCACGTCCTTCCTCAACGCGGTCCGAACCGGCGACCCGCCGCAAGTCACGGCAGCAGACGGGCTCCGCGCCGTCGAACTCGCCACCCGTATCGAGGAGCTCACCGGAGTTCGATACCCGGAGGAGATGACCGCATGAGCAACCAACCACCCGAAGCGGACGTATCCATCGACCAGCTCTATCGGACGAACGCGGACCACGAGACGCTGGTCGACGCGTTCACGAGCGGTGACGTCCCCGTCGCCGTCTACGGTCTCGGGAAGATGGGGCTCCCGCTCGCCTCCGTCTACGCAGACGTCACCGGGAACGTGACCGGGGTCGACGTCGACCCCGCCGTCGTCGCGTCCATCAACGACGGCCTGTGTCACGTGGCGAACGAACCGGACCTCCCGGCGCTCGTCGAGACGGTCGTCGAGAGCGGCGGCCTCACCGCCACGACCGACGTCGCGGCCGCCGCAGCACGGGCCAGCGTACACGTCGTGATGGTGCCCACCCTCATCGACGAGAACCACGACCCTGACCTGTCCATCGTGACCGGCCTCGCGAGCGAGATCGCCCCCCACCTCGACCAGGGCGACCTCGTGATCGCCGAGTCGACCCTGCCCCCAGGGACCTGCCGGAGCGTCCTCGGCCCGCTCCTCGAAGACGAGAGCGGGCTGGAAACGGGCTCGTTCGGGCTGGCATTCTGCCCGGAACGCACGTCGAGCGGGCGAGCCCTCCAGGACGTCCGTGGCACCCACCCGAAGGTCGTCGGCGGAATCGACCCGGAGAGCACACGGGCCGCCGAGCTCGTGTACGGCGCACTCACCGACAACACCGTCATCCCGGTCGAGGACGCGACGACCGCGGAAGCAGTGAAGGTCTTCGAAGGGCTGTACCGCGACGTCAACATCGCACTCGCGAACGAACTCGCGCGGTTCACGGACGAACTCGACATCGACGTCCGGGAGGCGATCCGGGTCGCCAACACACAGCCGTTCTGCGACATCCACGACCCCGGGCCGGGCGTCGGCGGTCACTGCATCCCGTACTACCCCTACTTCATCCTGAACTGGCTCCGGACCGACGCTCCGCTCCTCGCCACCGCCAGACGGGTGAACGACGGGATGCCACGATTCGTCGCCGACCGAACACTCGACGGCATCAGGGGTCTCGGGATCCACCCCTCGGACGCAACCGTGCTCGTGCTCGGCCTCACCTATCGGGCAGGCGTCGAGGAGACCCGTGCGAGCCCGGCTCGTGGCATCTGCACGGCACTCACGGCGTCCGGCGTCACCGTCTACGCTGCTGACCCGATGGTCGACGCGGACGGGTTCGACGCCCAGCACGTCACGCTCGACGACCTCGCCCACCTGGACGTCGACGCCGCCGTCCTCGTCACCGACCACGAGGAGTTCGAGACGATCGACTGGGCGGCGTTCGACCCGATGCGCGTCGTCGACACGCGCGACGTCCTGGACCTCTCCGGGACCGGCCACGAGGTCTACACCATCGGGGGGCACGCGCAATGATGGAGGACTGGACGATCTACGCGTACCTCAACCTCCTCCAGACCGGCCAAAACGCGGGTTACGAGTTCCTCACCGTCCGCGAGTACCTCACGCGCGAGACCCTGCCGGAGCGATACGTCGTGCTCCGCCACGACGTCGACCGCAAACCGGGGAACTCCAGGAAGATGGCCGAACTCGAGGCCGAACACGGCGTCAACAGCACGTACTACGTTCGGACGTCGACCTTCGACCCAGGGTTCGTCGAACACCTCGAGGACCTCGGCCACGAGGTCGGCTACCACTACGAGGACTACGTGGCAGCGCGCGGCGATCTCCGTGGAGCGCACAGCCTGTTCCAGACCCACCTTCGCCAGTTCCGACGACACGTCGACGTCGACACCGTCTGTATGCACGGCAACCCGCTCTCGCCGCACGACAACCGCGACATGTGGACCGCGCCGGAGGCACCCACGCTCGCAGACTACGGCCTGCTCGGCGAGGCCTACCTGACGATGGACTTCGAGGACGTCGCGTACTACTCCGACACCGGCCGAACGTGGCGTGACGGCGACCTCAAGATAAAGGACCACACCATGGGTCAGGGAGAGAAACGCGCAGGCGCAGCCAGCACGAACGACCTGGTCTCGCTCCTCAGGCGGAACCAGCTCGAGCACGCCTGCATCCTCGTGCATCCCAACCGCTGGGCGTTCTCCATCCCCGAACAGCTTGCCGAACGCTCGAAGGATAGCGCAGTGAACCTCGTGAAACGCGGCATGCGGCTCATCGACTACGGAGCGATATCATGACGACACTCACCATCGGCCTCGACGGCGCGAACTGGGACCTGATCGGTGGGTGGCTGGACGACGGCCACCTGCCGAACCTGCAACGACTGATCGACGACGGCGTCGGCGGGGTCTCGGAGAGCTGCCTCCCACCACTCACCGTGCCGAACTGGAAATGCTACGCGACGGGGAAGAACCCCGGGAAGCTCGACGTCTTCCGGTTCGACCGAATCGACACGAAGCACCGCGAGCACGTCTTCTTCGACGCGACCGACTTCAAGAGCGCCGAACTCTGGGATTACCTCAACGACGAGGCGTTGTCGGCCGGCGTCATCAACAAACCCTCGACGTACCCCCCGAAGACCATCGACGGGTTCGTCGTCGCCGGCGGCCCGGACGCCTCCGAGACGGAGTATCGGTCGCTCGAACGGGGCTTCGCGACACCGCCCGAGGTCGAGGAGTACCTCCGGGAGGAGCTCGATTACCGCGTCCACCCGACACCGATGATCTCACCCACGGAGACCGGTGAGGCGGAGGTGGACGCGGTGCTCGACCTCATCGACCTCCGGTTCGAGGCAGCCGACCGACTCCTCGAGCGCGAGAACCCGGACTTCCTCCACCTGACCATCTTCTACAGCATGGCGCTCCAGCACTACTTCTGGGACGGCGCACCAGTCAAGGAGGCCTGGGAACGCATCGACGAGAATCTCGGCCGGTTCCTCGACCAGGGCCACGACATCCTCGTCATGTCCGACCACGGCACCTGCCACGTCGACACCGTCTTCTACGTCAACGTCTGGCTCGCCGAACACGGCTACCTCTCTGTCGACGCCGGAATCGACAACGTGTTTCAGTCGCTCGGATTCACCCGCGAGCGCGCACTCTCGGTCGCGAAGCGGTTCGGGATGGTCGAGACGCTCAGCCGCCTCGTCCCGGAGCGACTCCAGCAGATGGTTCCCTGGAAGGAGGGCATCAAACACGAACGCATCCTGTCCGTCATCGACTGGGACGAGACGACAGCCGTCGCCAGCAACCAGGGCCCCATCTACCTCGTCGTCGACCGGGACGACCCCGAGTACGAGACGCTCCGGGCCGAACTCATCGAACACCTCGAATCGCTCCGCCACCCCGAGACCGGCACCCCGATCGTCAACGCCGTCCACCGTGGCGAGGAGTACTACGAGGGCCCCTACGTCGAGAACGCCCCCGATCTGCTGCTCGACCAGGGACCGAACGTCCACACGAGTGACGCGATCGGTCCCGACCACTGGTACAGCGACAGCGGCGTCTGGGAGGGTGGGAACATGCCCCAGGGCATCTTCCTGTTCTCCGGCCCGTCCTTCCAGTCGACGGGCCTCGAACGGACCGCCAGCATCACCGACCTCACACCCACCCTGCTTCACGCGATGGACTGTGCGGTCCCCACTGACGTCGACGGCTCCGTCCTCGACGTCTTCGACGACGGAAGCGACCCCGCCGGTCGCGACGTGCGATTCAGGGAACCGATCCCCCACGACCGCGACCGAACGGAAGGCGAGGACGCCGACGTCGAACAGCGCCTCGCCGACCTCGGGTATCTCGAGTGATGCGGGTCCTCGTCGACGTCACGCATCCGGCTCACGTCCACCTCTTTCGGCCGACCATCGCGGCCCTCGAGGCGCGCGGCCACGAGGTCGCAATCGCAAGCCGCGACAAGGACGTCACGGTCGACCTGCTGGATGCGTACGGTTTCGACCACACGGTCCTCTCACGGAAACGGCCTGGCGTCCTGGGCGTCGCCCGGGAATGGCTCGCCCGTGAAGCGCGACTGCTCCGGTTCGCTCGTTCCTTCGACCCCGACGTCCTCTTGAGCCGACTCAACCCCGCCACCGCGCACGTGGCCACGCTCCTCGACGCCCCGAACCTCGTGTTCCACGACACCGAGATCGCCGGGATGCTCGGTCGGGTCACGACGCCGTTCACGACGATGGTCTGCACCCCAGCAGCGTACGCGGGAGAGTTCGGCACCCAGCACCAACGCTACAACGGCTTCCACGAACTCGCCTACCTCCACCCGGCGAGATTCGACCCGGATCCACGGCGCCTCGAGGACGCCGGAGTCGATCCCGAAGCGTCCTACTCGGTCGTCCGCCTCGTCGGGATGGACGCCCATCACGACGCTGGCGCAACCGGGTTCTCCCCGGAAACGGTTCGGTCCCTCATCGACAGGCTCGCCCCCCACGGCCCGGTCTACGTCAGCAGCGAACACGCCCTCCCGACGGGACTCGCCGAGCACCGAAACCCGGTGCCGAGCGTCGACCTCCACCATCTCCTGGCGTTCGCCGACACCTACGTCGGCGACTCCTCCACCATGGCCACCGAGGCGGCCGTTCTCGGAACCCCGTCCGTCCGCTACAACCCCTTCGACGAAGAGATGGGCGTGTTCGAGGACCTCGCGGACCGTGGCCTCGTCCGGTCCGCCCACGACGAGCAGACTTCGGTCGACACCGCCGTCCGTCTCGCCGCCGACCCGGACACCGGACACCGGTGGCGCCGGCGACGCCGCCGCCTCCTCGCGGAGAAGGTCGACGTCACGGCGTACATGGTCGAACTCGTCGAAGAGGTCGGTGGTCGATGACGCCGAACGTCGGCGACCCCGACTTCGACGACACCGGCGAACGCCCCATTCCGGACGGGAGCTCGTTCGCGCTCTTGCTCACGCACGACGTCGACCGTCCCTACAAGACGCATCAATCGCTCTACTACGCGCTCACTGCTGACAGTCACGCCGACCGCATGTACCATCTTTCGACGCTCCGCCCCGGAGTCAACCCCTACTGGCAGTTCGAGACCATCATGGCGCTCGAAGCCGACCTTGGCGTTCGGTCAGCCTTCTACATCCTCGACGAACAGAACCTCTTCGAGGACAGGCCGCGCCGTGAGTTGCTCTCCATGGCGGCGTGGAGCCGGTACGCCGGTCGATACAGCCTGGACGACGACCGCATCCAGTCGCTCATCAGGAGCCTCGATGCAGGCGGCTGGGAGGTCGGACTGCACGGCTCCTACGACTCGTACGACGACCCGGAGCGCCTCGCCCGGGAGAAAGCACGTGTGGAGGCCGAACTCGGCCATCCGGTCACGGGTGGCCGACAGCACCACCTGAACCTCGAGATTCCGGAGTCCTGGCAGCATCACCGGTCCCTGGATCTCGCCTACGATACGAGCCTCGGGTCGAGCGACACCTACGGATTCCAGCACGGCTACGGGATCCAGCGCCCGTTCGACGACGAGTTCGTCGTGTTCCCCCTCACGATCATGGAGCAAGCCCTCCCAGATCCGGGAACAGACTACGACGCCGCACGCGACGCCTGCCACGCAGTCCTCCAGGAAGCGGAGCAACACGAAGCCGTGATGACCGTCCTGTGGCATCCACGGACGTTCAACGTGGACGAGTTCCCGGGCCACAACCGACTCTACCGGGACCTCGTCTCGACCGCACTCGAGATGAACGCGTGGGTCGGCACGCCGCGCGAGTTCTACGCGGAAGCCAACCTCGAGTGCCCGCCCGCCGACGTAAGGCCATCCTAGGTCGATGGTGCACCCACAAATCGCATCATTACTTTATCCGAACCGGCACACTGACCAGGAGTACATGTCCGTCCGCGACCGTAATCCACGCGTCCTCGTGCTGGACGGTGACAGCCAGGCGTCCCTCGGGGTCGCACGGTCGCTCGGAGACCGGGGGATAGACATCTCCACCGGCACGTCAACCCCCCGGTCGCTCTGCGGGTCCTCGCGACACGTCGACCACTCGATCGTCTTCCCGGACGCCGCAGCTCACCCCGCCGACTTCGCGGACGCGCTCCACGACGAACTCGAGTCCGGTCGCTACCAGGCGGTGATACCGACTCGTGACGACACGACGACCGTCGTCTCCCGGAACAAACAACGGCTCAGCGACACCGGCACGCGCGTCGGGGTCGAGGACTGGGACCGATTCCAGCTCGCCGCCGACAAGGAACGCACGTTCGACCTCGCCGCGACGCTCGACGTCCCGATTCCGGACACCATCGCACCACGCACCCTCGCCGAGGTCGAAGCGAACGCCCCCGATCTGCCGTATCCGGTCGTGGTCAAATCCAGGAGTAAGCACGTGGAAGACCCGAGCGGGACCCTCGTAACCCAGGAGGTCGACGACACCCAGTACGCCCACACCCCCGAGCAGCTCGTCGAAACCTTCCGGCGACTCCAGGCGGACCACGATTCGCTGCGCGAGAACCCCCCGATCGTCCAGGAGTACGTGCCCGGGCAGACCACGACAACAGTCGGCGTCGCCCGCAACGGCACCCTCCTCGCCCAGTTCCAGGAGCGACGCCTGCGAACGACGCCAGCATCTGGCGGGAACTCGACACTGATTCGGGGATTCCGGGACGACCGGCTCGCCGCGTACGCAACGGAGGTTGTGGCGGCACTCGAGTGGACCGGCCCGATCCAGGTCGAGTTCATGCGGACGCCCGCCGACGAGTACCGACTGATCGAGGTGAACGGCCGATACTGGGGGTCGACGCCGCTCGCCATCGCCTCCGGGGTCGACATCCCCGCCATCCATTACGCGGTCCTCCTCGGGCAGGAACCGAGGACCCCTGAGACGTATCGGGATGACGTGGTCCAGCAACGGCTCCTGTATGGCGACCTGAAATGGCTCCACGAGCAGCTGGAAGCCGGGAACCGGTGGGCTGTCGTCCCGTTCGTCGAGGCGCTCGTGACCGCCGACCAGGTGTTCGTCTCGGTGGACGACCCGGGCCCGACGCTGCAGGCGGTGCTCCAGGCCGGCGAGCTCGCGGTCTCGAGGGGCGGCCGTTCGATTCGCCGAGCCATTCTGGGGGACTGACGGCGGCCCCGCATCCACACCACACCGGTTCGCGCTCACCTGACTGTAGTCCGACCATCGACGAGGAGTATACGCGGCGAAACCCGACGAGGTGGAACGGTAGCCTGACGATAACAATTGGGACGCGCCCAGCTCTCCACGTACATGGACTGCAGGCAGCTCTCGTTCGACGAGTGGGGCGACATGCTCCCGGCCAGCGGCTTCGAGGTATTCCACACACCGGCCGCCCTCGAGGCCATCGATGCGCACACCGATGGAGACCTCCGGCTCTACGGGGGCTTCAAGGGAGATCAACCGGTCGGGCTGTTCCCGGTGATCGTCCAGGACCGAACCGTCGGCCGGACCGCGCTCTCACCACCACCGGGACTCGCGATTCCTCGACTCGGCCCCCTCGTGATGCCCACGAGTCCGAAGCGCCGGAAACAGGAGCGCGTGAACGGCCGGTTCGCCGAGCACGTGCTCGACGAACTCGACGTCGATTCAGCGTTCACGCTGTTCCGGACCGTGTGTCCGACGTCCTACCCGGACCCACGACCGTACGTCTGGTCCAATCTCGCGCTCGACACCTCGTTCACGTACCACCTCGACGTCCCCACTGACACCGACGCACTGCTGACGTCGTTCAGCAAGAGCCTCCGCCGCGAGATCCGTGACGCCCGCGACCTCGATATCACGGTGACGTCGAGCCCCCTCGAGGACGTCCGAACGATCTACGACGAAACGAGCGAGCGGTACGCCGAACAGAACCGTGGATTCACACTCCCGTGGGCCTACGTCCGCGACCTCACGACAGCGCTGGCCGACGTCGATCGCTGCCGGACGTACGTCGTCCGGGGCCCCGACGGCGAGTTCCTCTCGGGCATCATCGCGCTCTTCTCGAACGACGCCGCCTACTACTGGCTCGGCGGGACGAGAACGGACTACGAGGGGACCAGCGTCAACAGCCTCCTCCACTGGCGCATCATCCAGGACATCGCCGACGGCTCCCCACGCGACACTGTCGATACCTACGACCTCATGGGGGCGAACACGGAACGCCTCTGCCGATACAAGAGCAAGTTCGGGGCGTCCCTCGCACCATACTACACACTCGAATCGGCAGGCGCCGGGATGAACGCCGCGAAGACCGCGTACCGGCTCGTGAGCCGATGACACTCCGAGTCCTCAACCTCGTACCGAACGAGGCCTCACGGTTCTTCACCCAGCAGGTCACGCAGCTCGAATCGACCGGTGTCGAGCAGACCACCCTCTCGGTCCCGGGCACCCGGGACTACGCGGACGGAACCACCGACGGCCGTTCACTGCTCGACTACGTCCGCTTCGGGCTCACCGCGAGCCGCGAATCGTTCGGGGACTACGACCTCGTGCACGCAAACTACGGGCTCACGGCACCGCCCGCGGTCCTCCAGCCGAACCTCCCGTCCGTTGTCTCCCTCTGGGGGACCGACCTCATGGGACGCTACGGCTGGCTGAGCCAGCGGTGTGCACGGTACGCGGATGCCGTCGTCGTGATGAGCGACGAGATGGCGACCGAACTCGACGCCTCCTGCCACGTGATCCCGCACGGCGTCGACCTGGAGCGATTCCAGCCCGCCGACGGCGCCAGTTCGCGCGCGAGGCTCGGCTGGCGGAACGACGCTCGCCACGTCCTCTTCCCGTATCCACCGGAACGAGGCGTGAAGGACTTCCCACGTGCGGAACGACTCGTGGAGGCATCGCGACGCCGACTGCCCGACCCCGTCGTCCTCCACACGGTATCCGGCGTCCCCCACGAGGACATGCCCACGTACATGAACGCGGGTGACGCACTCCTCCTCACCTCGACACGAGAGGGGTCGCCGAACGCCGTGAAGGAGGCGTTGGCGTGCAACCTCCCCGTGATCGCGACGGCCGTCGGCGACGTCAGGGAGCGATTGGCGAACGTGACCCCATCGACGGTGAGTGATTCCGACGACGAACTCGTCAGGGGGCTCGTCGACGTCCTGGAATCCGGCACCCGATCCGACGGGAGAGCTGCGGCACGGGCGGTGAGCGTCGAACGATCCACGGCACGCCTCCGGGAGGTCTACACGTCGCTCGTCCCCGGCGCCGAGTAACTCGAACGTACCACACTGATGAACCCCGTAATTTGCTATTTCCAGGCGTTAGAAGAGCTCTTCTCCGTGAATACAGATTAACGATTGTCGGGGTTTATCCCCCGAACCGGTGAAGGGAGACCCGGCCAGCAACCTCGCTGGCGACAACCATGACGGACAGAACACCTCGACGAGACCGACGAAGCACCAGAGAATCACGACGCCGGAGCAACGCGAACCGATCACGCCGACCCCGGTCGGCCACAGCCGGTCGATCCGATACGACACGGGATCGGCAACGTGATCCGGAGCAGATGAACCAGCGTACTCGAGCCCAGCAGCCCGAACAACCCCCGATGCAGGAATCGGATGCAGCGATGCAGCGCCAGTCGACCGGGTGGGAACAGCAGACCGCACAGCAGCAGTGGCCGCCGAACGCACTCCAGCAACCCCCAATGTTCGGCCAGCAGCTCGTCCCACAGTACACCCAGCAACCAACACCACAGTTCGGCCAACAACCCACCCAGCAACCAACACCACAGATGGGACAGCAGCGAACGACGCCGTTCGGACTGGAACAGTTCCCGCCGAACAGTCAACAGCAGCGCCCCCAGTTCGGCGGACCACAGCTCCCGCAGTACGGGCAGCAGTCACTCCCGATGGCGAACGGCACCCCCCAGCAGCCCGTCGGCCCAGAATCGGCGCAGTTCGGCGGGGACCCACGGGGCGGTGTCGAGTCGTGGGGGAGTCCACCACCGCAGACGAGTCCCGTGCAGAGCGGGAGCATGCAGTACGCACAGCAACAGCTCGTCGACCAGCCCGAAGAACTCTACCCGGAACAGTTCGCGGACCACCTGACCGAGGAGATGCGAGTGTGCCTCGACGACTGCATCGACGTCAGTCAGGTCGCGGCCTGGACTGCCGACCGCTGTATCGAGGACGGCGTCACCGAAGCGGACTGCGCCCGCCTCTGTAACGAGGTCTCGATCCTCGGCGCGATCACCTCCCAGTTCATCTCGCGAGATGCAGAGAACATCCCCGCGGTCATCGACGCGTACATCGAGACCGCCGAGACGGCGCTCGCGGAGCTCGAACGACACGACCGCCCGTACACGAACGAAGCCGTCGCGGTCATCGACCGGTCCATCGAGTCCACGCTCGACGCACTCGAGACACGGTAACCCCGAAATCCCCGCGTACTCGACGTAGGGCGGCCTTACGGCCGTGAAAGGTCTTCTGGGTTTATCTCCCGGAAGGCCGATGTGACTGGTGATGGCACCAGACGATACGACCGGCGACTCGAGGGCGGACCGGAACGCAGCCGAGGACACGTCAGTGAGGATGGGCGACCGGCTCGACCGGTCCTCGGCGCGAGGCACGGGCTCGACCGATGCAACGGTCGGTCGTCGACGCTACGGCCTCGAACGCGCCACCGAGCACTTCTCGCCGGAGCCGAACGAGGGGCTCCTCCGACCCGACGAACTCCAGTATCTCCAGCGGGCCGAGCAGTTCGACCGGGACAACCGGAACTCGTTCTACGCGCTCCTCGAGGCACGCCTCGAACAGTTCACGTCCGTCGAGTGGCCGATCATCGAGGACATGTACCCCGAGTACGCCACCCGGGTCCGCGAATCGATCTGTCAGTCCGGACACGGGGACTGATCGCACAGACAGCAGCCGAGACGAACTGTTCGCCCCACACGGCACCGGACGTTCCACTCCCGGGTTCGCGCAAACACCGTCTGGCTGGCGAACGTGGTCAGTTCGGGCGCCTCCGGGCCGAGTGGCCTCCCTGCCCACTATCGGTATTCAGTCACTACCATCGGTCGAACCCGCTAACCGGCGTATAACAATCCACCAACGCGGCACAGGTCAGGCAACGATCTCCTGGTGAACGATTACATGGTACGGACAACTCGAACGACGAAACTGGCACTGCTGGTCGGCTATCTCGCGTTCCTCGTCGCCGTCCTCGTCGCCCACGAGACCCCGGCGAGGAGCTACGAGCTCTCCCTCTACGCCAACACTCCCGCCGTCACCCTCGGCGGCCTCGGGCTCGCCCTGCTCGTCTCGATTCTCGTCGTGCTCGCGACCGACCATCGGAGCAGAGGATTCGACGCAGGACGCCTCCTCGGCGCCAGCGCGGGCCTCGGTGTCCTCACACTCCCGATCCTCAGGGGATACACGTTCTACGGCTCGGGCGATTCCCTGAGTCACGTCGGCTGGGCACGGGAGATCGCGGCCGGAACGCTCTCACCGGGCAACCTGCTCTACCCCGGCATCCACACGCTTACCGTCGCGATCGGGTCGCTCGGCGACGTTCCCCTGACACAGGCCAACATGTACGTCGTGTTGTTCCTCTTCCCGTTGCTCTACGTCGTCTTCCTCCCCCTCACCGCCGCCGTCATCCTCGGCTCGAAACGAGCCCTGGGCATCGGGCTGCTCGCCGCCCTGCTCTTCACCCCGATCAACAACATCAGCGTTCACGCGGCCGCCCACCCCGCGAGCCAGACCATCCTGTTCCTCCCATTCGTCCTCTACCTCGCGTTCCGGTACGTCACCTCCGGTACCGCCAGTGCATCGGACAGGGAGTCGACGGCGGGGAACCGCACCGCCACCGATGGCGGGACGAGTCGCCACCTGCACGGGTACGGGTTCGGCGTCGTCCTCGCACTGACCGCGGTGAGCGCAGTCCTCCTCCACCCACAGCAGGCGCTCAACATCGCACTCTGCTTCGCTGCCATCACCGGCTTCCAGCTCCTCATGGCGCACCGTTCCGTCCCCAGGTCCATCGGACACCACCGAATCCTCCACCTGCAGACCGGCGTGTTCGTCGTGGCGTTCGCCGCCTGGGCGCCGCGATTCGAGCGCGTGCAAGGGGCGTTCGGGTCGACCATCGCGAGCATCATCGGCCAGGGCGCCACGGCCGGGAACGTCGTCTCCGCGAAATCGGCGTCCGTGACATCGATCGGGGGGAGTGTCCCGATTCTGTTCACGAAACTGTTCCTGCCAGCACTGGTGTGCTCGCTGCTCGCGTTTGCGGTCGTCCTCGTCGGACTCCGGAACCGGTTCGGGGACCGCGAGACCACGACGTTCGTCCGGTACCTGACGATGGCGCTCGTCCCTGTATCCGGCGTGTTCCTCGTCGTCCTCGCGGCCGCATCCGGCGACATGTACTTCCGCTACCAGGGGTTCATCATGGTGCCCGTGACGATCCTCGCCGTCGTCGCCCTCGTCCGTGGACGGGACTGGGTCGGCGCCCGAACCACACCGGGAACCGGGACGACGCTCGTGCTGGTCGTCCTGCTCGTACTGGTCCCCGTCGGCCTCGTCACCGCCCACTCCACCCCGTACGTCTACCAGCCCACACAGCACGTCCCTGACAGCGAGATCGCGGGGTACGCCAACGCGTTCGAACACCGAGCACCAGGCGTCCCGTTCACGGGGCTCCGGTCCGGGCCGCGACGGTTCGTCGACCTCCACTACGGCACCCATCAGGCCAGGACGACACTCGAGTTCCCGGGCTACGAAGCGGGCGTCCAGCCAGCGGTGTTCCGGAACGCCAGCTACCGGGAGACCTACGACCAACCCCGGTATCTCGCCGTCACCGAGTCGAGCCGGGACCTCGAGGTAGCCCTCTACCGGGGATTCCGGTATCCAGCCGAGGGCTTCCAGGCACTGGAACGAACCGCGGGCGTCAACCGGATCAGGTCGAACGACGGCTTCGACCTCTACTACATCGCGGACTCACGGGGAGACTAGATGTCGCTCACCGAGCGACTCGCGCGCGGCGTGAAGGCGTCCTTCGGCGCGAACCTCCTCATGATGGTGTCCAACGCCCTCCTCATCATCCTCCTCACCCGGGTGTTCCTGACCCCCGCTGAGTACGGAGAGCTGAACTTCGTCCTGTCCGCGCTCGGGGTGGTCGCGATCGTCGCCACGCTCGGCCTGCCGAAATCCGCCGCCCGGTACGTCACGGAGTTCACCGAGACGACCCCCGGGCAGGTACCCCACGTGCTCAAGACCTCCCTCGGCTACCTGACCGCGCTCGCGGTGCTCGTCGGGGTGGCGACACTGGTCTTCGGGCGCTCGGTCGCCACGTTCCTCGGCGTCCCGTCGATCGGGCCGTTCGTCCTCGTCGGAAGTCTCTACATCGTCGCCCGCGCCTTCGTCGGGTACTTCACCGCGATCTTCCAGGGGTTCAACCGCGTCACCTGGAGCGCCGCCCTCAACGTCGTCAACAACGTCGGCCGGGTCATCTTCGTGGTCGCGTTCGTCGCGCTCGGCTTCGGTGTCTCGGGCGCCCTCTTCGGATACGTCGCCGGGTTCGTCGCCGCCGCCGTCCTCGGCGGGTACGTCGCGTACACGCGGTTCTATCGGTCCTTCGACGCCGCCCCCGCTGCGGCCGAGGGGCTCACGCGACGCATCCTCGAGTACAGCATCCCGCTCACGGCGACCCGGACAGCGAACGTCCTCGATAAGAAGGTCGACACCATCCTCGTCGGCGTCCTCCTGAACATGACCGCAGTCGGCTACTACACCATCGCGAAACAGGTCGCGGACTTCGTCGCGGTCCCCGCATCCTCCTTTGGCTACACGATCTCACCCGCCATCGGCGAACAGTCCTCCGCCGACCGGATGGACCGCGCGGCCCGCCTCTACCAGCGCTCCGTCGAGTACGTGCTGCTCGCGTACCTCCCGGCCGTCGTCGGCCTCGTACTGGTCGCAGAGCCGATGGTTCGATACGTGTTCGGCACCGACTATCTCGGCGCCGTCCCCGTCGTCCAGGTGTTCAGTGGGTTCATCCTGGTGAACGCGGTGAACAAGGTGACGAGCGACGGGCTCGACTATCTCGGTCGGGCCCGGTCACGCGCCATCATCAAGACCGCGATGGCCATCTCGAACGTCGTCCTCAACCTCCTCCTGATCCCCATCCTGGGCGTCGCCGGTGCCGCCGTCGCGACCGTCATCACGTACACCGTCTACACGTCGACGAACGTCTACGTCATCCACCAGGAGCTCGACATGGACGCCAGCGAGCTCCGGCAGCCGCTCCTGGAGTGTAGCCTCGTCACCGTCGGGATGGCCATCATCGTCTGGTTCGTCCTGCCGTACGTGTCCGGCATCCACTCCCTCCTGGGCGCGGTCCTCCTCGGGGCGGTGAGCTGGGCGATCCTCTCGACACTCGGCGGCGTCCTCGACCCACGCGAGATTACGCGGCTCCTGACCTGACCCCGTCCCGGGCAGTCACTGGCTAACTATCCACCTCACCGCCATCAACCCTGCCATGACGAAACCGAAGACCGAGTCTGATACCGCGACACTCCACGATGCGACCGTGCTGGTCACGGGCGGTGCCGGGTTCATCGGGAGTCACATCGCCGACGCACTCGTCGACGAGAACGACGTCCGAATCCTCGACAACCTGTCGAACGGCTCCCGGTCGAACCTCCCGGACGACGCCACCCTCATCGAGGGAGATATCCGTGACCCGGTCGCCGTCCGGACGGCCATGCAGGACGTCGACGTCGTGTTCCATCAGGCGGCACTCATCAGCGTCCCGGAGTCCATCGAACGCCCGCAGGCGTCCCAGCAGACCAACGCCGTCGCGACCCTGGAACTCCTCGAGGCCGCCCGTCGGGAGGACGCCCGTCTCGTCCTCGCGTCGAGCGTCGCCATCTACGGAACCCCCGAGACGATGCCCGTTTCGGAGTCCGCCCCGAAGGACCCCCAGTCACCGTACGGCGTCGACAAACTCACCGCCGACCTCTACGCGCGACTCTACCACGACCTCCACGGTGTGGAGACCGTCGTCCTCCGGTACTTCAACGTCTACGGGCCACGGCAGTCCGGTGGTGCGTACAGCGGTGTCATCGATACCTTCCTCGAACAAGCGATCGCTGGACAGCCGATCACGGTCCACGGCGACGGCGACCAGACTCGTGATTTCGTGCACGTCGATGACGTCGTCCACGCGAACCTCGCTGCGGCGACGACGGACCACGTCGGCCGGGCGTTCAACATCGGCACCGGGGAGAGCATCACGATCCGGGAGCTCGCAGCGCTCGTGCAGGACACAACGGATAGCGCAAGCGAGATTGTTCACACCGAGGGTCGAGCTGGGGACGTCCAACGGAGTCGCGCCGAACTCACTCGCGCCAGGACGGAACTCGGGTACGAGCCGTCCAACTCGCTCGAAGCTGCGCTCGAGGCGCTCGTGCCTGGCCTCGTGGAAGCAGACTGAAGCGACGCGGGGCGTCGCTCGCGGGCGTGATACTCTGGGTTACGGCGAGGTTCCGACCAGCTATCCCCAACGTATGCACGAAAGTCTTATCTCTCGACACCCTCGAAGAGTTTTGTACCGAGAGCCAGCAGTTATGAGTGACAAACAGACGAGTCGAGAGGGCGGGCAGCTTCGTAGTTCGGAGGCACGCACGGCAACTGTGACCCGAGAGCGATACGACTGGGACGACGTACAGCCATCGACGGCCGTCATCGAAACCGTCGCCCGGGCGGTGGACGAAGACCCCGTGGAGCTCGAATCGCTATCGTCCGTGCTCGATGCCGACGCGCTCGACACGCTCTTCACCGGGGCGCGGCCGGGACAGCAACACGAGATAGAGATGGAGTTCTACTACGAAGGCCTGCTCGTCACCATCCGCAGTTCTGGACTCGTCGAGATCGCATCGGTCAGCGGAGAACCGTAGGGCGCCGCCGACCGTTCCCGAGTACCAGATACCCGGGGTGAGTGACGTCAGTATCGAAGAGCGAGCGTGTCGCTTCCGACCCGCCTGATCATGGGCGGGACCCGAACGAGAGTGACGCCAGGTCGGGGTGGGCAGCGTAGTCCCGTGCTGCCGAGTCACCGGCGACGTACGCGTCCCTGACGTCCTGCCACGCTGCGTGCCGTCGGAGTACCCGGACGGGGATCCGGTCGAGGTCGAGGAGTTTGACGATCGAGAGTCGGTTGCGGCCGTCCTCGAAGAGCAGTCGTCCATCGCGTCCGATGTGCACCGCGATCTCGTCCGTCAGTCGTTCGGTCGGCAGCCGGTTCGGGGGTTTGATCGGGTCCTCGCTCGCGTGCTCGTGGAGCTCGTCCTGGGTTCGGTAGCCGGATTCCTCGATCCGGTCGTAGAGGTCGTCGATCCGACCACACCGGGCCTCGAACTCAGCGCGAGTGCGACACCCCCACCGCTCATGTCCGGCCGCGAGCTCGCCGACGATTCGCTCGAAGAAATCCGTCTCGTGCCAGGGGACGCCGTCCTCGAAGTGCCGTTCGTACGCCCGATACACGTCGAGGTCCACGAAGCGTGTGGTGGTTCGATCCCACGCACCCCCGACGACGGCCCCCGCGTTCAGGTACAGCGGGCCCGGTAGTTCGGCGACACGCTCGATACTGTGCGGGTCGACCTCGACGAACCGATACGGATCAGCGGGCGCGGCGTATCGGCGGCGGTTGGCCGTCGCCGTGAGCCAGATGTACGTCCTGGCGTAGCGGTCGCGAAGATAGCGGAGCCCTGACTCGAGCGAGCTATGTGACTCGATGAGTCGCTTCCCCATCGATCGAAGGGCGGCGTCGAGGGTCGAGAGTCGCCGCGAAAGCCGGGACGATTCCGTCGTCATCCCTACTCGACGTTGCTCCCCAGTCTCGGCCCCAGCGACTCCGACTGTCGACTTCGGTCGCGGTCGGCCTCGTCCCGTATCTCCTCCATGAGGCGGACCGTCCACCGGGCTTCCTCGAGGGGGACCGGCATGCTCGACGGGTCGTTCGCGAGGAGTGCCCGTGACTCCGCATCGTCCTGGTAGAAATGCGCGTTCAACAGCCGTTCGGTGTCCCAGTCGTCGCTCCGGCTTCGTTCGAGGACCGCTCGGGCGTTCGCGACGGTGCCGGTCGTTCGGTCGATGATCTCGTCGACGTTGTTGAGGACGCGGCCCTTCGCACCGGCCTTGTAGTTCCGGTCGTGCTCGACGATCGTCTGCGAGATGAGGTCGACCGTGAGCGACTGCTCCGACCCGTGGACGAGGACCCGGCGAACCGGGCGGGTTCCGCCGAGGATCTTCGTCGTGTTCAGACAGCCTTCCGCAGTCGCGTACTGGACCTGCGCACCATCGTAGGAGAAGTCGTGGTCGTACTCGCCGTAGAGGGCGGTGCTGGCGGAGATGTCCTCCTCACTCCGTGGATACCCGCCGAGGCGAAGGCCGATGTAGATCGGGTGTGGTAGCCCCTCCTCGAACTCCCCACCGGCGAGGTCGAAGTTCCAGGGGCCACGGTTCGGGTCGTCCGGATTGCTGGAGCCGGTGTAGATCACGTCGACGCCGCGGACGTCACCGAGTTCGCCGGAGCGGCGTTTCGCGACCGCCGCCCGGACGACCGGATCGAAGTCGTGGTTGTGCTTCTCGGAGACGACGACGCCGTGCCGGTCGGCGTGCGCGGCCAACTCCTCGAACTCCTCGTACGTCTCCGTGATGGGTTTCTCGATCTGCACCGGTATCCCCGCCTCGATGATCGGTTTCGCGACGGCGAGATGGGTCTGTACCGGCGTGCAGACGTGCACCCAGTCGAGCGAGAGTTCGTCCAGCATCTCCTGAACGTCGAAGAACGCGTGAATGTCGTGCTCGCCAGCGATTCGAGTTGCGGTGTCCTCGTCGACGTCACAGATCGCGACGAGTTCCGTCCGGGGATTTCGTTCGAGACTCTCCCGGTGGACGCTCGAGACGGTGCCGCCGCCGACGACCGCTGTTCGCAGTGTCATCGGCCGAACGGAGTCGACCTGACTGCATTGTTATAGGGCGGCTACGGCGACCGATCCGGACGCCCGCGGAGGGTTCGCCTGATCCACGCCAATCCGGGTGCGCCATCCCACCACCACAGCACCAGCGCACCGCCGACGACACTGAGGTCGGCGACGAGATACAGGACGCCGACCGGTGTCGCGAGGAACGTCGCGAACGCGAGGACGAGTTCGGCGAGCTTGCCAGTGGGAGCCGCCACCGGCTGGGTGCCGGTTGCGGTGAGCGGCCAGAGCAGGAATCCCACCCGAAGCTCTCCCTTCACCACCAGTGGGTAGAGGACGTCCCCGGCGAGATGCGAGAGGTAGCCGACGGCGAACGCGACCCAGACACGTTCCACCCGGAGATATCGGCCGACGGCGACCGCCAGCCCGACGAGCAGTGCCGCGGTCAGGAGTGAGTGAGCGAGCGAGCGACCGCCCGGGAGGACGCCGAGCCACCAGCCCAGTGGCTTATCGATGGCGTCCGGGAGCTGGGTCGCGAGACCGACGACGATGACGGCGGCGCTGGTCGGCGCGGTCGCCCATCGGTGGTGGCTATAGGCCGAGTAGACGAGGTATCCGAACGCCAGATGGGTCCAGGGCCACACGGTCAACCCGGTACTGCGTTCGTTCGCCTATTCGAGGCCGCCGACGACGTCGAGCCGTTCGTCGATGCCGGCCGCACGTCGATCCAGACGTAGAGGTGGTGGTCGGCGTCCGTGACGGCGGAAACCTCGCGGTCCGCCCCCTCGAGAACGTAGACGCTCAGGCGCAGGTTCTCGCCGAGCAGTCCGGGCTGCACGCGGAGGGGTTCGACCCAGGTGGCGTCATCCGAGACGGAGGTCGCCCGTCGATCGAGAACCTCGCGTTCGAGGACCTGCTGCGCACCGTTCGTGGTTCGAACCCGCTCCAGGACGACGAACACGGAGTAGTCGGTCTGGCGACCCTCGTGGTTCGCGACGGTGAGGGTGAGGTCGACGGGCGTGCCGTCGAGGACCGTCTCTGGGTAGTTCCCCGCAGTCTGCGTCTCGTTGTTGCTGTCGAGGAGTGCGACTTCGGTGTAGTCAGCGCCCCGTTCCGGGGCGGCGAGTCCGAACGCGAACCCGGTCATCGAGCCGACGATCACCACGAGCACGACGACCGTGAGCAGCGCGTCGAGTCGGGACTCGGCCCCGACCGTCGCGTCCGCCAGTTCGGCCCGCCACCGCCCGACGAGCGGTCGAACGCCCCCACCGTCGGGGTGTCCCCGTCGTCGGACCATCCCGGTCAGCAGCCCACCGAGACACACCGCGGCGATACCGAGCGTGACGGACGTCGTGGTGATCGCGATGCCGAGCAGGGCGAAGCCGACGAAGAGCAGGGGGACCACCACGGCGCTGAGTCCGACCGCCATGGCGACCCGCGCCCCCAATTCGACCGGCACCCGGGCATCCCGAGAGGCAGCCTCGTCGGTCCGCGACCCACGGAGTCCCAGCGCCGGGAAGACTGAATCGAGGATCGCGTACCCTGGCAGGAAGCCGACGAGCGGCGCGATCAAGAGGAGTCGGAACGGACCATCGATGGCGTCCAGGAGGACGACCCCGGCCACGACCACGGTGTAGAACGCGGGGAGCAGCGTCTGGACGGGGAGTCGTCGAGTCGTGACCGGCTCCGTCTCCGCGGCGCTCATTCGTGATCACCGACGACTCCCGCGTGGGTCGAACTGGTGGCTATCCGCTTCGACGTGTGGAGTGAGTGGGGCATTGGGTATCGACTCCTGAGTCAGGCGTGGAGGAAGCTCATCACGTAGTAGAGGGGACGTTCGTACACGTCCGGGTCTTTCTCGAACCCGACGTGCGAGCCGATCTGGGCGTTGTTGAAGTGGGCGTACTGTGGACCGCGGAGGATGCGGTGGAGGAGGCGGTCGTCGATCGTGATCCGCACGTACTCGTCGACGTCCCGGGCGGCAGTCTCTGTGAGTAGCTCGTACCCGTCGCCGGTCATCGAGATGGCGGCCACCGTCTCGTCGACGAGGTCGAGGAGGACGGTCGTGTCGCTCTCCCAGCCGATCTGCTGGCGCTTCTCGTCCATGTGTTCGTACGCGGCGTCGAGGAGTTCGGTGAGCTCGTCGAGGTCCGGATGCTCGTCGTCCTCGAACGGGAACGAGCGGTCTGCGAGTTCGGTCTCGATGTACTCCTGGCGCTCGGCGGGATCGACCGGGGTGTAGGTGCTGGATGGCGTGCCGGTCTCCAGATCGAAGTACTCCTCGCTGTTGAGGAGTATCGGCCTGCTGTCCTGGGGTTCGATGTTCGAGCTGCCGGCGAAGTGCCAGAACGCCTCGATGCGTGAGGGTGACGCGACGTACTCGTTGCGATCCGCCAGGTCCCCGGAGAGCGTGTAGCTCCCGGCGAACGGCATGAAGTACTCGGGTTCGAGGGTGTTGATGAAGCCCTCTGCGTCCTCGTACATCTCACCGATGACCTCGTCTCGGGCCGCCAGTTTCTCCTCGTGTGAGAGGTCGTTCATGCACTGGGGGTAGAAGTTCGCTGCACTGTACTGCATCAGGAGGAGGTCGATGTCGCCGTACTGGTTGTTCACCACTTCGCACGCGCGCTCGGAGAGCGGCCAGCGGCAGTCGTTCGCGTTCACGAGGACGTCGGACCCGTCGTCGAACACGGCCATCGAGTCGAGCTGGGTGGAGCCATCGGTCGTGCGGGCACTCGAGTCCTCCATCCACCATCCGCACCCGAAGTAGTTCCCGCATACCTCGGGGTCGCAGTTGTCCGCCCCGAGGATGTTGACGTGGAGGTCACCGTCCAGATGGGTGCGTTCCGCGTGCGGGAGCTCGATGACGTCGAACCCGTACCGTTCGACGTTCTGCTTCAGGAAGTCGGTCGCGTAATCGTGGATGAGCACCGGGATGTCGTCGTCCATAGCCTCCATCGTGGGACGGTGGAAGTGGTCCGGGTGGATGTGGGAGACGTAGATGTAGTCGACGTGGTTGTAGTCCGCCGGTTCGAACGACAGCGGCGGGTAGTGCGCCCAGGAGCCATAGAAGGCACCGTCGAGCAGCCAGGGATCGCAGAGTACGGACGTCTCGTCCGTTTCCACGACGACGCTAGACGATTTCAGGTGGCGGAGTCGCATACTCGTCCGGAGCGCGTGTCCACCCTTTGTTAGTGGGCGCTGACCATCCAGTCGACGAGGTTCGGCGGTCCCTATCCGTCCCCGCAGGCGTCGTGTTGCCCCACCCGCCTTGATCGCTGAACGGCCCGCTGAGGGGCTCTGGCAGCGGTCTGTGCGTGCAGGTGCTGGAAGTCGACGGCTTACAATGTCCGGGTCTTCCCTCGGTACGCCCAGCGTATGAGACAATCACAGTCCATCCCAAGCTGGCTGCTGGTGCTGGTCGTCGTCCTGCTCGTCAGCACGACCGGAGCCGCCGCAGTCGTCGCCCCGTCGACCACCGGTGTTCCGATGCAGACGATCGATTCGTGCCGGACCATCGATACACCCGGAGCGTACCTCCTCACGGCGGACATCACTGACGCACCCGCGAGCGGCTGCATCGAGATCACCGCAGACGACGTCCAACTCCACGGCGGAACCCACCTGATTTCAGCGGGTTCGAACACGTCGCAGTCCGCCATCGTCGCCTCGGACGTGGCCGACGTGACGGTCGAAGGGTTCGACATCGTCGGCTGGCAGACCGGCGTCACGTACACGAACGTCGACGGTGGCCACGTCTACGGGAACACGTTCACGAATATCACCGTCGCGGCTATCACACTCGAGTCGACGTCGAGTGACGTCCTGATCTCACAGAACGCCGTTACCGAGAGCACGACCGGTATCCGGGTCGAGGACGCCGCTGGTGCGAACGTGACGAACAACCACCTGACGAACCTTACGGGGACCGGAATCATCGTCCGGGACTCCGTCACCGAGAGTGCCATCCACGGAAATTCGATCGAGAACGCGACGAGTGGCGGGATCGAGCTCTCGAAGTCCAGTCGAGTCACCGTCGAGAACAACCAGCTCGACGCAACCGGTGGATTCGGGATCGCGGTCACGGAGTCCGGTCACGTCACGCTCGTGCGGAACACGATCACGAACACGGCCGGGACCGGGATCCAGATCGTCGACACTGTCGCAACCCGCGCCCACGATAACGACGTCTCCGAGAGCGCCTTCAACGGCATCGTGCTCGATACCCACAATCGGAGCGTCACAGCGTCACTCGCCAACGCGCTCGCGAACAACACCGTCACCGGCGCCGATAACAGCGGGATCGTCGTGACGGCCACGACGAACGCGACGGTGCACAACAACACCCTCGTGGACAACGGTGACGGACTCAGGGTCAATGCCTCGAGGAACAGCACCGTCAGCAACAACACGGTCACCAGAAGCCGCGACGACGGGATCGTGTTGATCGACACGTTCGGCGGCACCATCGTCGGCAACGCCGTCAACGATAACGCGGACAACGGGCTCTACCTGATGGGGGACAACAACACGATCGACGGGAACAGCTTCCACGCGAACGGTGACGACGGGATCGACGTGCAGAACGCCAGGTGGAACGAGATCGTGAACAACAGCATCCGACAGAACAGTGACGACGGTGTGTTCTTCCGGAACACGACCCTGACCACGGTCATCAGGAACCAGATCCACGGGAACGCCGATGACGGGATCGACCTCCGGAACTCCGGGCGCAACAACATTCGGGGGAACGACATCTACCAGAACGGCCAGTACGCCATCCAGGAGCGCGAGGGCTCCCCCGCCAATGAGATCGGGGACAACTGACCCCCGAGTCAACGCGCCACCCACCCGGGCCGCTCCCGTTCGAAGACGTACCAGCTACTAGTCTCCCGGGACCTGCGGCCGTTCTGCCTCTTTTCGTGACCGTACTCGGCTTCGTGACGCAAACGAGCGGAGGCGTCCTGCACAGTCGTCGACGGTCGCCACGGATCGTTCGGCAAGGCCGGTCGGTGGATCCTGGACCCCCGAGTATCAGCAGTGTCGCAATAAGCCGGCGATAACAATCAACGGATAGCGAGAAGCACGAGCATGAAGCGCGCCGACACGAGCGCCCGGCTACACCAGCACGACCGACCCGGTCGGGGCGTGTAGCGAATGCGTGCCTCCCGTGGCGCCAACCAGACCATCGCCGCCATGTGGATCGTCGGAATCACCGTGTTCGTGCTCACGCTTGGCTTCTGGTTCGGCGACGACATCCATCGGATCGAACTGGTCGAGCTCGCCATCCTCGGGGGCTGGGTCGCGACGAGTCTCGGTGGCGCCCTCTACATCAATGGACGAATCCCATGACACCCAGACCGACGCTCGAAGCGGTCGGTATCCTCACGATGAGCGCGTGTACACTCACCTTCGCCGCGCTCTGGTGGACGGCGTTCCTCTCCGGTGGTGCCGTTCAGTTGACCATCGTCCAGTACGGGGAGCGGTACCCGGAGTTGGCGCTCTGGTTCATTCTCACGCCGGTGATGTTGTTCAGTCTGTACTCCTACCTCAACCAGCTCCCCGACCGCTGAATCCAGGATGCGCCGGGCCGTTCCGACCCGGAGTGTGGCACGATGCACGGCGTCTGCACACGGTCGACGGGCGAGACCCGGCGACCACCAGGAGCACGTTCACCGACGGAACACCGTCCCTGGCACGACCCCGATCCCAGTGGCCGTGACGAGAATTCCGGTAAAGAACCGGCTTACAAACCCGGTTTGCGCCCAGATTCGGGTATGGCCAAACGCCACTTCCCGGCCGAGCGCAACGGCTGCTACTACGAACGGCTCTCGGACTGCTGTTGGCTCTGCTATCTCCGCCTCGTTCTCGCAGCAGCGACGAACCGCGCCTGACACCGGCTCCTCGCTTCGTCCGTCGGATCGAGTGGCTTGGACAGCTGTAGTGTCCCTGTCGCAACCACGCCAACTCGACGCGACCACGGGGTATCGCGCCGGATTCCATCCAGTTCAGCTTCGCCGCCAGTCGACCCCGGAGACGGGTGAAACGAGTCTGAGGAACACGATCCCAGGTCTGACACCGTTTCCGAGAGCGCCGCTCCACAGTCGCCGTCTCGAGCCGTGACGGACCCCGTGACGCGACAGACGCAACCTGGTCCGGCGGGGGTACTCCAACTGTCTACTGGCCCGGAGTTCGGCGTGAACGTCACGCGCGTCGTCGTCCGAGCACCAGAGCGACGAGGAGCGCGATCAGCGCGGTGAGCCAACCGAACCCGGGGGTAGTGGACGGCGTCGTTCCGCTCGATGGATCCTCGGTGGATCCGGACTGGCTCCGAACCTCGATGGTGACAGACTGCCCGCCGACGATGGCCTCGTAGGTGCCGTCGGCGCCGATGGACCGTGTGAACGTCACGGTCGTGGTCTCGCCAGGGTCGAGGGCGACGTCCCGGACGGCGACGGTCTCGTTGAACAGTGTAAGTTCGATCGCGTCCTCACCCGGCGCGTCCCCGACATTCGCGAGGGTCGCCGTGATCCGGATATCGCGCCCGGGTAGCACAGTGGACGGATTCGCCTCGAGGTCGGTCACCGTAATGTCGGGGACCGCAGGTTCGACCTGAACGTAGAACTTCTCGCCCTGGTCGACCTCGATGGTCTTCTCACCGGGGGACGTGAACCGGTAGGTGAACGTCACGGTTCTCGTCTCGTTCGCCCCGATGCTGAACCGCCTCGTCTCGACGATATCCCCCTCGACCTCGAACTCGACGGTCTTCGTCCCACTCCCGTTCCCGGTGTTCGTCACCGTCGCGTCCACCACGAACGTCTCGCCAACGACGAGCTGCCGCGACTGCGTCGACACGGTCGCCGTCGACATGTTCGGCTCGACGTTCGGCGTCGACTGGCTCACGCTGGACCCACCCGACCCAGCACCGCCACTTCCGCCCGAGTCGCCTCCGGCCCCAGCGCCACCCCCACCCGACCCACCGCCACTGGCACCACCCGACCCAGCACCACCCGACCCACCGCCACCCGACCCACCGCCACTCGACCCACCGTCACCGGACGGGGCGGTGATCGAAACGGTCGTCGACGCGGACCGGGTCTGTCCCGTGTCTGCGGTGACTACGAGGGTGACGGTGTACTCGCCGGCGCTCGAGTAGGTGTGCGTGGCGGTTGCACCGTTCGCCGTCGTACCGTCGCCGAACTGCCAACTGTAGCTGGTGATCCTGTCAGCGGGGCCAGTATCGGTCGCGGTGAAGGAGATGGCGTCGCCGGCCGATGCGCTGGTCGGCGCTGCGTCGAGGTTCGCTGTCAGGTTCACGGGCTCGGAGACAGCGACGGTGGTCGACGCTGTCGACTCCTGGCCGGCATCGTCCACGACGGTCACGGTGACGTTCCTCGTTCCCGTGTCAGTGAAGGTATGGTTCACCGTCGGGGTGTCCGTCGACGTGACGTCGCCGTCGAAGTTCCACTGGTAGGCCGTGATAGTCCCGTCGTCACTCGAGTTGCTCGCGTCGAACGTGATCGAGGTATCCACGAGCGCGGTGTCCGGTGCACTGATCGACGCGGACGGTCGCGTGTCGGTGTCGACGACCGAGATGTCGGTGCGCGCGGTATGCTCCGACCCGTTGTCGTCGACGACCGTCACACTCGGCGATCGGGGGCCTGTCGTCGCGTAGCTATGCTGGAGCGTGGGATCGGTCGTATTCGTGTCGATTGTCCCGTTCCCATTCAGGTCCCAGCGGTACTCCACGATCTCGCCGTCGTCACTCGAGTTGCTCGCGTCGAGCGTGAACGACGTATTGACCGTCAGGGTCTGGGGTGCGTCGAGTACGGCCGTCGGCGGGCTATCGACGTCCTGAATGGTGATGGTGGCGTTCGCCGTCGTCTCCAGTCCGTTGGTGTCGACGACCGTCACCGTCGGTGTATACTCGTTCGGCTCGGCGTAGACGTGGTCGATGGTCGCGTCCGCGGTGGTTTCGTCGATGGTTCCGTTCCCGTCGAAGTCCCAGCGGTAGGACTCGATTCCCCGGTCGTCAGTCGAGTTGGTCGCGTCGAGGGTCACGGGTTCGTCCTCCGATGCGGATTCGGGGAGCGTGAGGACCGCGGTGGGTGGCTGGTTCGGTGCGAGGACGTCGATCGTGGTCGACTCGGTCTGGGTCTGGCCAGCGTCGTCGGTCACGACGACCGTCGGGGTGTAGGTTCCGGCGGTGGTGTAGGTGTGGTTGAGCGTCGGGGTCTGGGTCGTCTGGTCGTCGGTCCCGTCGCCGTCCACGTCCCACGTGTAGGACGTGATGTTACCGTCATCGGTCGATCCGCTGGCGTCGAGGGTGACCGACTGGTTGACGTCGGTGGTGTCCGGCGCCTCCAGGACGACGGTGGGTGGGTCGTCCCGTTCCTGGACGCTGACGTTCGTCGATGCGGTGTCGCCGTTGCCGTAGGTGTCGAAGGCAGTCACCGTCACCGTGTAGTCTCCGGCTTCCGGGAATGCGTAGGACACCGTCGGGTCCGTGGTGACGGCCTCGGATGTGCCGTCCGCGTCGAAATCCCATTCGTAGCCACCGAAGCGACCATCATCGACGGAGTCGCTCGCGTCGAACGTCTCGGTCGTTCCCGCTTCGGTGGACGCAGGGCCAGTCACAGCCGCCTCCGGCGGAGTGACCTCGCAGCTCCCGCTGTGGATGAACAGCCGCCGGTCCATGGCGAGCGACCCGACCGGGGTCCCGTCACCGCCGGTCAGCCGCCACTCCGTGAGCAGGTCCTCGGACGAGCCCGAGTACCCCCAGTCCCCCCACTGGTCCGCGTTCTCGTTGAATCGAGCGTCGACCACGATGGTGCCCTGGAGGTTCTGCAGGCCGCGGTAGGCGCCGCCATCCGTCCGGTTCGGCGCCCACTTCCAGTCGATCGATGCCGTCGAGCCGCCCGTATCCCAGTTGTCGTCCCGGCCCGGGTACTCGTCGTCCTCGACCGCCCACTCACCGCTCGGGAGCCCCGAGAAGTCCATCGAGAGGGTGCTCCCGCCCGACTCGTCGCCGAGCTGGTCGTGGACGAGCACCAGGCTGGTTCCGTTCGGGCCGGTGTAGAACAGCAGCGTGCTCCCCTGCTGGACCTGGTAGGGCGTGGTGCCGTACGAACTATAGGTTAGCGCGCTCGGCGTGGTGTACGGGTTCCGGTAGTCGTAGAACGCGGAGACTGTGTCGGCCCCGGCGATCGGTGAGACGACGCGACACGTCGTCCCCTGCGCGACCGCGTACGAGGAGTTCCCTGCAGCTGACTGGACCGGGAGTGCGACCACCGCGATGAACGGGGCGCATAGGACCAGTGCCGTGAGTGCGACGGCGACGAGCGAGTCGGTCGACGATCGACGGGTCATTACCAGAAACCCACCCGTGTTCCGGCCTTTGTTATAGGTCGATTTCTCCCGAACCGCCCCGCACATAGCCGGCGTTCACGGACGCTATTCGACGAATGCAGGCGATACGTGTCTATTCGGTGACCGCGGGTTCGTCGCGGGGCAGTGACTGAGGCTCACCTGTGACAGGTGACGGGTAACAATACGGATCTTCGGCCAAGGGTCGGACAAGTCGGACCGACCGACAGCACGCTATGTATCGGAACCACACTGTCGGGGTCGTCATCCCGGCCTACAACGAGGAAGGACTGGTCGGGCCGACCATCCGGTCGGTTCCGAAGTACGTCGACAGGATATACGTCATCGACGACGGGTCGACGGACGACACCTGGAACGAGATCACCGAGACGGCGACCCGAGAGAACGAGCGTCGACGCTCGGAGCCGGACGTCCACCCGTTCTTCGACGACCAGGTCGTACCCATCCAGCACGACGAGAACCGCGGGGTCGGTGGCGCCATCAAGACCGGATACCTGCGAGCACGCGACGAAGCGCTCGACGTCACCGCCGTCATGGGAGGGGACGGACAGATGGAGCCCGAGATCTTCGAATCGCTCTGTGACCCGATCGTGGATGGCCGGGCGGAGTACGTCAAGGGTAACCGGTTCGCCGACCGCACCGAACGCGGGTCGATGCCGGCGTTCCGGTACGTCGGGAACGCCATCCTCGCGAGTCTCACGAAGGTCGCGAGTGGCTACTGGCGCATCGGCGACCCCCAGAGCGGGTTCACCACCATCTCCCTGCACGCACTCGAATCCGCCGCCATCGAGGACATGTACGAGTTCTACGGCTACTGTAACGACCTCCTCGTGAAGCTGAACGTCGCCGGGCTTCGCGTCGTGGACATCCCCCGCCCCATCACGTACGGCGACGAGGAGAGCAGCATCCGGTACCGGACGTACATCCCCCGCGTCTCCGGGATGCTGTTCCGGAACTTCCTCTGGCGTCTCCGGGTGAACTACCTGACGTTCGACTTCCACCCGCTCGTGATCGCCTATCTCGCTGGCGGGCTGGCGTCGGGGGCTGGCCTGCTCGGACTGGCGTCGTCGCTACCCGGATTCGGCGCGCCGAGCTCGGCGGTCGTCCGGGGACTGCTCGGACTGCTGCTCGTGCTCGTCGGGATGCTCTCGTTCGTCGCGGCGATGGTCCTCGACAAACGAGAGAACGACCACCTGAACGCCGTCATCGATCCATCGATCACCGCAACCCCCACGCCACCCGCGGGCGAGCGGGAACACAGCTGGGTCGGTGACGGTGACCGCCCGACGTCCGGGCCACCACCGTCGACGCGTGGGATGCCGACCATGCACGAAGCGTCCGGGCCGTACTCCGGGGGCGCTGGCCCGAATGGGGCTGCGAGCCACGGCGTCCTCGGCCACACCGGGGAGAAACACCACAACACCGATGAGTGGTGGGCGAGCGAGCGGACGGATTTCGAGTCGTCGGATGGGCCTGCGACCTGAGGACTGCCGTCGTCCGGCTAGTCGTCGGGTAACAAGGACGCACCGTGTCGTCTCGACGGCCATGCAGACAGTCATCCTCGCGGCCGGACGGAGCGAACGCATGCGGCCGTTATCGAGCATCGCACCGAAACCGATGCTCCCGGTTCTCGACCGCCCGATCGTGTCCCACGTCGCAGACTCCGCCATCGCCGCGGGGACCGACGAGCTGGTGCTCGTGGTCGGTACCGACGCGGCCCAGATCCGGTCGTTCTTCGGTGACCGCTACGGCGGCGTTCCGGTCACCTACGCCGAGCAGTCGAACCCGGACGGGACGGCGGACGCGCTTCGGAGCGCGCGCGAGCTCATCGATGGGCGGTTCGCCGTCCTGAACGGGAACAGCCTCTTCGACCCCGAGAGCATCGTCGCGCTCTTCGCCCATAACTGCGCGATCGCAACCCACGAGATCGAGGACCCCCGGGAGTACGGGGTGGTGTCCGCCGAGGGTCGAACCGCGACAGGAATCGTCGAGAAGCCGTCGAGGCCGGCCTCGAGGATGGTGAACGCAGGCGCCTACGTCTTCCCGGCATGGGTACGGGATGCCCTGGACGTGGAACGAAGCGACCGTGGTGAGCGGGAACTCACCGATGTTCTCGCCCAAGTGATCGACTGCGAGACGGTGACGGTCGTTCCGAGTCAGCGATGGATGGACGTCGTGCGACCGGCCGACCTCCTGGCGGCGAACCAGGTCATGATGCAAGAGCGTCCAGCCACGGTGGCGGGCACCACGGACGGGACGGTCTCCATCGACGGCGACGTCCAGATCGGGGTCGATGCCACCATCGGCAGGGACGTCACTGTCGATGGACCGGTGTACGTTGGGCAGGCCGCGACCATCGAACGTGACGTGGTGCTCGGGGATCGAACGGTCGTCGGCGCGGACGTCACGGTCTCTGCCGGCGCTTCCCTCGACAATTGCCTCGTGTTCCCTGGCGCATCGGTCGGTGCTGGTGTCATCCTCAGGAACGCTGTCGTCGGTCCGAACTGCTCGATCTCCGAGGGGGCGTCGATCGCTGGGGTGACGGATGCGGGTGGGAGTGGTGTGGCGACTCTGGTCGCGGGGACAACGCACGGGGAGCGCAGCACGTACTGACGGGAGTCCCCGGGATCGAAGCGTACCGGAAGTGGTATCACCAAGCAGTAATATCGAGTGGTACACGATAACCGGGGGATTCGAGGACGGCGGACATCCATGACTGACTCAGGACCGAGGGACGACCAGCCAGAACCAACTCGTTGTGTCAGTGTCGAGACAGCCAACTTCGGCACGGTGAGCACCACCATCGTATCACTGCTCGAGGAAGTCACGGGGCAGAGTGCAGACGAACTATCGGAACTGAACAACGTCGTCGATACGGACGCGCTCGACGAGATCTTCGAGGATCGCGCGGATGGGTCCCCGCGGCGAGGCGGCATCTTGATCTTCGAATCGAACGGGTGTCGAGTGGTCGTCAATGGAGACGGCTCGATAACCGTCGAGGAACACGAGAACGCGGGTTAGTCGACGTCGAACGCCCGACTCGTTTGATACAGCACCGTGGCGAGGAACGCCAAGACGACGAGCGACGCAACCAGGTACAGTCCGGCGAACTGTGCGACAACGAACCCCGCGCCCGTCGCGATCGTCAGCGCGAACGTCCGGTGTGCCGTGTCCGGTTCGGGAGTCACGTCACTGGTGTCGAGATACTCGTAGAGCGGCCCGGCCATCTCGGTCGACGAGACCAGGCCACGACTCTGGTTGAACTCGACGACGTTCGCGTCGTCCATCTTCGGGAGGTGGCACTGGTAGAGCCCGATGTACACTCGCTTGCGTTGCTGGGCGTTCAGCTGATGGACGGTCGTATCGTTCTCGATGGCGGCGATATGTTCGGCGAGCTCCCCGATCGTGACTGTCCCCTCCGCCTCCCGGAGATACTCGAGGACCGTGCGCCGACGGCTGTTCTTCAGGATCTCGAAGGTGACGTCGAGTGGCAGGTCGGACACCGGCTCCCCGATCACCGGAGTGTCCGTCGGCGCGTCAGCCACCGATTCCTCGGTGCTAGACGTCGACACCGGATTCGCCGTCTCCGGTGGCCCGGTCTCCTGCGTGTCCGTCGTGGTCGCCGCCCCGTTCGCCGAGTCGCTGTGTGAACTGTCTTGAATCATGGGTACCCCATTGTGTACGCGTTCGTCCGGCCGCCTGTCATGCTTGCCCACCCGCTCGTTCGTCCGCGTGGATTCGAGTCACGACCGTGGGCCGCCCGACCCACCGACCCGATTCGAAGTGCACGTGTCATTCCTGGTGCCCCCCTCGATTCCGCGTGAGGACTGCCCCCGGTCCGGTCCGTTCCCCAGGTTCGATCGTGACCCCGGCATCGACCATCGTCCCGGCGCCGAGGTTCGCGTTCGCGCCGACGACAGTCCCGAACTTCCGCCTGCCCGTTGAGACGCGGTCTTCGTCGTGCCTGACCCGGACCGGCTTGCCGTCGTGGCGCAGGTTCGCAACCTGGGTTCCCGCGCCAAGGGCCGAGTCCGGCCCCAGGACACTATCGCCGACGTACGACGCGTGTGGGATGCTCGCCCCCCGGAAGAGCACCGTGTTCTCCACTTCTACACCGTGTCCAATGGTAACGTCGGACAATAGTGTCGACGATTGACACACATAAGCGTTAGGGCCGATTTCGACGTTCGGTCCGACGTACGCCGGCCCCTCGACGACCGCACCGGCCTCGATTCGCGCGCTCGGCTCGACGACGACCCGGCCGCGGCAGTTGGCCGCCGGATGGATATCCCCCGCGATCGACTGGGTCTGGGTGCCGAGCCATCGTTCGTTCGCACGGAGGAGTTCCCAGGGTCGACGCACGTCGAAGATGGCATTCTCCGTCCGGTACCCCGTTACCGTGTCCAGCTCGCTCGACGTGTCCAGCTCCAGGTGCGACTCGATATCGCAACCCCGCCCCAGCGTCCCGACTGGGAGCCGGTGAACCGCGGGAAGTGGTCGTAGTCCGCTCGCGTCGTCCGCTCGGGCGACGACGGCTGGCGCCTCGTGTTCGAGGAGCGCACCGATGGTGTCCGGATCGACCACCGTGGACGTGTACGTTAGGACGACGGTATCGTGTGCCGCCTGTATCGCGTCACGTTCGGTGTCGAATCCAGCTCGCGGTATCGCACGAACGCGATCGTCGGGAAACGTGTCGTGGACGATGCGCCTGACCGTCGGGTCGTCGGTGACGACGAGGACGCCGTCCAGATCGTTCCGATCCATCGAATCGATCGTCCGTGCGATGGCCGCGTCCGTCCCCACCGGGTAGGACGCGGCCGGAACTGTCGGTGCGAACCATCCGTCGGCAGCAACCGGTTCCCAGAGTATGCCTAACATGAGTAACTTGGACGGCACAATCCACGCCCATTGTTATACCGCCACTATCGGCGGTAAGACCCCCGAAACGCCCCCAATAGCCACAGGCTCCACACGTACCCCCGAACACGGCGGTATCGGGCCGCCTAACCGTCGGCATCGGACCTGCCAAGTGACGTATAACAATGCCCGGGAGGCGTGACTGATGGACGTTACCACGCGGTAATCACCGCAAACCGACCATGATCTGGAATCCATCCGATAGCCGTTCACGACGCCGGTTCGACCGAATCGGTATCACGCGTCCACTGCCCCGCGACCAACTGCCTGGCGCAGGGGGACGACGATGTGTGGAATAACTGCCTGTGCAGCGAACGAAGACGTGGTCGAGACGCTCAGCGTCGGCCTCCGGAATCTCGAATACCGGGGGTACGACTCCGCCGGGATCGCCACCCGGTCCACCGATGGACTGACGGTCGTGAAGCGCTCGGGCGGCATCGACGACCTGGTGGCGACCCTGGACGTCGTGCAACCAACGGGGACCATCGGGATCGGCCACACCCGCTGGAGCACGCACGGCGAGCCGACGGACGCCAACGCACACCCGCACACGGACTGTACCGATCGGGTCGCCATCGTCCACAATGGGATCATCGAGAACCACGCCGAGCTCCGCGACTCACTCGAGCAGGCCGGGCACCGGTTCACGAGTGAGACCGACACGGAGGTCGTCCCACATCTCGTCGAGGACCGACTCGACGCCGGCGATACCCCCGAAGAAGCGTTCCGCGACGTCGTCGACCAGCTAGCGGGGAGTTACGCACTCGCGATGGTCACCGCGGACAGCGACACCATCCTCGCGACCAGGAACGGCTCACCACTCGTCCTCGGTGTCGATGATGACCGTCGGTTCCTCGCGAGTGACGTGCCGTCCTTCCTCGAGTACACGTCCCGGGTCTGCTATCTCCAGGACGGCGACATCGTCCGACTGGAGAGCACAGACCACGAGGTCACCACGATCGAGGGGCAGCCCGTGGACCGGCCGATCGAGATCGTCGACTGGCAGCCCGAGGAGGCCGAACGCAAGGGGTACGACCACTACATGCTCAAGGAGATCAACGAACAGCCGACCTCCCTCGAACAGACGCTCGACGGCCGCATCACACCAGACCAGGACGTCGCGCTTTCGGAGTTCCCCCCGGGCTACTTCGCCGACTACAGCGACATCCAGCTCGTCGCGTGCGGGACGTCCTATCACGCGGCCCTCTACGCGAGACAGCTACTCGTGGAACGGGACATCCCCGCGCACGTGTACAGCGCGGGGGAGTACGCGACCACCCCCGCGCCCGTCACCGAGGACACGCTCGTCATCGGTGTCACGCAGAGCGGGGAGACCGCGGACACGCTGGCGTCACTCCGAAACGCGGCGGATCGGGGTGCCCAGACGCTCGCCGTCACGAACGTCATCGGCAGTACGGCCGCTCGCGAGTGCGACGACGTCCTCTTCATCCGCGCCGGCCCCGAGATCGGTGTCGCCGCGACGAAGACGTTCTCGTCGCAGGTCGCCACACTGACCATGCTCGTCCACCGACTCGCCGCCGACCGATACGGCACGACCGCCGAGGGAGACGTCGAGGTCGTGCGAGCGCTGGAACGCCTCCCGGCCGACGTCGGCCACATCCTCGACACCGCGTCGGTCGACACCATCATGGACCGGTACCGTGACGCGACCGGACACTTCTTCATCGGGCGAGGGGTCGCCTACCCCGTCGCGCTCGAGGGCGCACTCAAGTTCAAGGAGATCACGTACGAGCACGCCGAGGGGTTCGCCGCCGGCGAACTCAAACACGGCCCACTCGCACTCGTCACGGAGAACACCCCCGTCTTCGCGGTGTTCTCCGGCGCACACGACGAGAAGACCCTGAACAACGTCCAGGAGGTCCAATCGCGGGGCGCACCCGTCATCGGCATCGCGAGCGAGACGTCGACGGCCGTCCAGAACACGGTCGACGAGTTCATCCCCATCCCGGACGCCCCACCCGCAGTCGCCGGCATTCTCGCAAACGTCCAGCTTCAGCTCGTCGCGTACCACGTCGCCGACGCCCTCGACCGCGCAATCGATAAACCCCGGAACCTCGCAAAGAGCGTGACCGTCGAGTGACAGCACCACCGATACCCCTCAGGCCGTCCCCGACGCGCCCGAGTATCGGCAACCGAGCACGGTAACCGAACTCAGATGTCCCAGTCATCCACCGCCGAGATATCGCAGGACCTCGCCTACGACCTACTGAGCAGTTCGCGTCGTCGGTTCGTGATCTCGACGCTCCGTTCGGAGAACGGCTCCATGGAGCTCAACGAACTCTCCGAACGGCTTGCCGCCTGGGAGAACGACACGCCGGTCGAAGACCTCACCGACCAACAGATCAAACGCATCTACGTCTCCCTCTACCAGACACACATCCCGAAACTCTCAGAAGCCGGCGTGGTCTCGTACGACCAGGACACCGGCCAGATCAGCCTCGAGCACACCGTCCAGCACCTCAACCTCTACATCCCAAGTGAGGGGCGTTCGACGGTCCCGTGGCTGCACCTCTACCTGGGGCTCGCCGTCGTCGGCCTGGTGTTCTTCACCGGGTCGATCCTCGTCGGTGACCCGGTCCTCGGGATCGATACGACGATGGTCGGGGTTGCGATCCTCATCACCTACGGCGTGCTCAGTGCAGCCCAGTACATGAGCGCGCGATCACCATGAGTCCGAACTGGGACACCGTCGGCTACGTCATCAGCTCGAACTATCGAACGGTCGTACTGGCACGACTGGCGAAGGGGCCGGCGACACCGACGAAGATTGCGCGCGACGTCGACCTTCCGACGACGCACGTCTCGCGCGCCCTCCAGTCACTCCGGGACCACGACCTGGTCGAACTCCTCGTCCCCGAGGAGCGCCGGAAAGGCCGGGTCTATGCGATAACCGCGGAGGGGACCGACGTCTGGGACGTGATCCAGAACAAGGACCTCGCCGAATAGTTCGGCGGGGCGTGCCGGGTCGACAGGGGAATGGGATTCGAGTGGGTGTAGCGACCCGGACGCCCCGGGTTCCACCATCTGTCGCGGCTCGGTTTGTTATAGTTCCTGTACTGGACGGTACGGCCCCCCTACGGCGCCCTCCGCGATGCTTCGTCGCTGCCGTAGCATACCGAGTACCGGGGGAAGCCGACGGCTAACAATACAGGATTCACCGAAACGTGGGGGAAGAACGGGATCACGATCCCGGCCCCTATGGCAGAATACGACGTCACCATCCACGATAGCATCGAACAGATCGACGAGAATCAGTGGAACAACCTGGTCACTCAGTCCGACGTCGGGAGCATCTTCCATCGGAGTGAGTGGCTGCGACTGGTCGAGGACACCCTCGATCGCACCGCTCGGCACCTCGTGGTCGCGAAGGACGAGAACCCGGTCGCCCTCCTCCCGAACTTCCGCACCGACATCTACGTGCCGGGGTACGAGGACGTCGCGAGACGGCTCCCGCTCGCCGAACTCGTCTCCGCGCAACCCGGCTACGGCGGCCCGATCGTGGGCAGTAATGAGGCGACGTACCTCGACCTCCTGTTGGAGACGGTCCCGGATGTCGACGGCTGGAACCTCTTCCACACGATCCGGACGAACGACCTCGAGTTCACGCGGTACGGGAAGACCATGGCGAAACACGACTACTCGCCGGTCGCCGTGAACTGCCGGTTCCGGATCGACCTCCTGCAGGACTGGGAGACGATCCGCGACCGGATGCACAAGGAGCGGCGTCGCGTCCTGCGAAAGCTCGAGGACCGCGATACCGAGGTCGTCCACCAGTCACTCGACGACGAGTTCGACACGACGTACGAGATGTACGAGAACAACCTGGACCGCGTGGACGGCATGATCTATCCGAGAGCCTTCTTCGAGCGGCTCGCCACGGATCTCGGCGATCGCATCACGGTCTGCGTCGCCTTCGTCGACGACGAGGAGGTCGGCCGATACATCTACCTCCACGACGACGAACAGGACACCCTCCACCACTACTTCGCGGCGGTCGGCGACGACTCGAACTTCGAACACCACCCATCGGAGCTCCTGCACGCACACGCGATCCAGTGGGCCAAGGATGCGGGCTACCGGTACTACGACTTCGGCGGTACCGGCGCCCACTTCAGCGATGGTGGGTTCCGCCACAAAGAGCGGTACGGAGGGGAGCTCGTCCCGACACTGCAGTGGCAGCGGGGCCTCTCGACGCTCTGGCCCGCGTTCACGTTCGCCCGCCGGCAGTACCAGAAACGAGTCTACTAACCCCCTTATGCCGCCCCAGCGCCCGTCAACCGGCCAGCCGCTACCGCCGGTCGTCGCAACCCGCCCCGTCCCGCCTCAGCCGCCCGTGATCAGGATGAGGTTGTAGGTCGCGATGCCGACGTGATAGAGCGATGGGGTGCCGTAGCCGACGAGCCGAACCGTCGCCGGCTCGATCGATGGGTCCGGCTGACCTGCCGCCAGTCGTCGGCCGGCCTCCGTCGAGAGGGTGATTCCAGCGATCGTCAGGACACTGATGACGACGAGCGCAACGTCGACGCCCAGCACAGCCATCGTTCTCGCAACGAGCTCGTTCCCCTCCTCGAGATGATCGACGGCGGTCAGGCCAACCACCGTCGTGACGGCATCGAGTGCCTTCGTAGCACTCAGAACGGCGACTCCGAGGCCGAACGAGAGTTCACCGCGACCGTCGGCCATCCACCGGGTGCCCGTGTACCCACGCATCGCTGCATCTGGTCTCGACGAGCGGTTTGTTATGCCCACAGTACCCCAGACCGGGACCCCCACGATGCACGTGGTAGCCGAAACACCGCCGGAAGCCACAGCATAACGAATTGCTCCGCCGAGAGAACCGGGACCACGAATGCACGCACAGACAGCCACTGGCCGGTGCCCGAACTGTTCGCAGTCGGTGCCTGCGCAGACCGTGCTGATTCGCTACCAGCGGAACGGCCACCCCGCCAGCTACGCCAGATGCCCGGCGTGCAGGGAGATCGTGCGACCTGCCTGACCGACACGACGGAAGCATCGACCGGGGGAGCACGCCCGATGGCCGGCTGGGCGAGGGATACGCGACTCATAACGAAGGGTATCGTCGGCCAATCCACGGATACCGATGAAGCGAACACTCATCGTCGCAACGGTCCTGCTCGGCGTACTGCTCGCAGCGTTCCGGTTCGCTGAACGAAGCACCAGACCGGACCTCGTGGACGAGTACAGCGACTGACAGCGACCGCACGACTGGAACCGACGACGCGACCGACCCCAACCCACCAACTCCGTCTTTTGCCGGACGATGCAGCCACCCAGTCACGACGCTGCCAACCGACCCCCCGATTCGCTGCTGGCCTGGCAACAAGGAGACTGCTGGGCGTAGCCCCGCCCTACCGGTAGTAGCTCGAGTATTACAATGCCACGTCACTGCCTGGAATGTGGTGATGCCACGTCACATCACCGAAGCCGATGAGCAACGAATCAAGAACTTCCTGAGCGCACCGAAGTACGCACGCGGCCCGCATCTTCTGGAGCCGGAGTCTGACGACGGCGAATCATAATCACAGACTACTCCGGTCGAGATCGCTTCCCGTCCCCAACGGGCGGCCCGATCCCGACCGACCCACTCGGACAGCCGCCACAGACCAAACGGCAGCCACACCCGGTAGCCGCTCGCGTTCACGGCGACCTATCCAGCTATCAGGTGTGGTAGCACGTGACTACTCTTCTGCCCACCATTCGTTGTCCAGGTGATGCCGACACCGAACATCACCGCGAACGTCGACTACACCGATGGCGAAGGCGAGACGGCGACCGACTACCCGAGTACCGAACACAAAATCGAGAAGGCCATCCAGGTCACCAGGACGGCACTCGAGGAGTACGAGAACCCCGCGATCATGTGGACCGGTGGGAAGGACTCCACGCTCGTCCTCTACGTCGTGACGGCAGTCGCAGACCGCCACGGGCTATCGGTCCCGCCAGCCATCTTCATCGACCACTACCAGCACTTCCCGGAGGTCCTCGACTTCGCCGAACGCTGGGCGAAAGAGTGGGATGTCGAACTCGTCTACGCGCGCAACGACGACCTGGGCGCGCTGGTCACCGAACGCGATATCTGGCCAGGCGACGACATCCCCGTCGACGCCCTCAGTGAACGCAACCAGCACCACGTCCGCAACATCCTCGAATACGAAGAAGACACCTTCCCCTTCCTCCTCGATACGTTCGCCGGCAACCACCTATTGAAGACGGTCGCACTCAACGACGCCCTCGAAGAGCACGAGATCGACGGCATCCTCAGCGGCATTCGCTGGGACGAACAGGAAGCCCGCGCCGACGAGACCTTCTTCAGCCCCCGCCACGACCCCGACATCTACCCACCACACGACAGAATGCACCCCATCCTCCAGTTCGACGAGGCCGACGTCTGGGACGCCTTCTGGAACTACGTCGTCCCCGACACCGTCGACGCCTTCCCCCCAGAAGGCTACGTCCCACAATCCGACACCGACCTCCCGAACGGCCTCACCCCCCAGGACATCCCCATCTCCCCCAAGTACTTCGAAGGCTTCCGCAGCCTCGGCAGCGAAGTCTCCACGAAGAAGTCGGACACCGAACCCGCGTGGCTCCAGGACCTCGAGAACACCACCGAACGCGCCGGCCGCGCCCAGGACAAAGAAGACCTCATGGAACGCCTCCGCGATCTCGGCTACATGTAGCACCCGACAGCACAACCCATACTGCCAGATAGCGCCGGTCGCCCCCACGACCGGCTCCACAGCCACCGCGCTGTTCCTCGCAGAAATGCACCGACCGGGAGTTGAACCCGATTGCGAGACTCGCCATGCTCGTCTCGCGTGTTTCAACTCCTTGGGAGATTCCGCTCTTCGCGTTCGCTCACCACAGCAATGCACCGACCGGGAGTTGAACCCGGGCTATGAGCTTGGGAAGCTCATGTCCTGCCACTAGACCACCGGTGCTCGTTCACTTCGTTCACTCGCACCGAGCATCGACGAACCTCGTTCGTCTCAACACCGGTGCACACCCATTGCATTCGTGTGCACCGAGGTTCGCGAAACTTCGTTTCGCTCACCACCGGTGCTCACGTCGGTCACTCACACCGAGCCCGCCGTCGCGCGCCTCCGGCGGACACCGGTGCTCGTTCACGAGTGCTTTCGAGTGCACGCGTTCGTATCCACCGGTCGCACTTGAACGTAGCGCTTCCCGGGGTGGACGCACGTCCACTATTGGAGGGGAGGCGAGTGGGTTCAAGTCTGTGCCCGACGAACCCCCGGTATGACCGATTCCGGGACCATCGAGCCACTCGACCTTCGCTTCTCCGACGACGAACTCGCCGCACGGGCGACACACATCCGGTCGTTCATCAGTGAGACCGTGGACGCCGCTGGCGCCGACGGCGCCGTTCTCGGGCTCTCCGGCGGCATCGACTCCACGACCACGGCCTACCTCGCCGCCGACGAACTCGGCACCGACAAGCTCCACGCGCTCGTCCTGCCCGCTACAGTGAGCAGCGGCGAGAACATGAGCGACGCCGAGCTCGTCGCCGAGAACCTCGGGATCCCCTACGACCGCATCGAGATCAATCCGCTCGTCGACCAGGTCGTCGACGCCTTCCCCGAAGCCGAAGACGACCACGTCGCCGTCGGGAACGCCCGCGCCCGCGTACGCGGCGTCCTCAACTACTTTGTCGCGAACCACGAGAACCGCGTCGTCCTCGGCACCGGCAACCGCACCGAAGCCATGATCGGGTACTTCACTAAATATGGCGACCAGGCCGTCGACTGCAACCCCATCGGGAACCTCTACAAACAGCAGGTCCGCCAGCTCGCCCGCCACCTCGACGTCCCCGAACCCCTCGTCACCAAGACCCCCACCGCCGAGCTCTGGGCCGACCAGACAGATGAAGCAGAGCTCGGCATCGACTACGACACCCTCGACGCCATCCTCGCCCTCCACGTCGACGGCCCGCTCTCCACCACGGCGACCGCCCGACAGCTCGACGTCGATTCCGGCGTTGTGGAGAAGGTGGCCGGGATGGTCGCACGGAGCGCGCACAAGCGCGCGATGCCACCGGCGCCCAGCCCGCTCTGACCGCATCCGCCATCGTCGTCACACGAGACAGTCCGTCTCGACAGAGACAGTCAATCGTCGTACTGGTCCAGCTCCGCTCCTGCCTGCCGACGGGCTCGATTCTCCGCGTTTTTGCGAAGCTCCTCGATCGATACGTCGTCGAACGCCGTGCCAACAGCGTCCCGAGCTGCCGATAGTGCGTCGTCTGCAATCGGGAGGAGTTCGAGCCTGCCCTCGTGCTCCACGATGTGGAACCGCTCGCCGTACCGCTCCCGGAGCCGCTTCTCCAGATAGATTCGGCCTTGGTCGTCGGCCTCGAGAGCCATACTGCAACATGGGACGGGGCAACGGTGATTCTTTCCCCGGCGCTGGGGACTGATGGCAAACGCAAAAAGCACGGGGAACTGACGAACTGCTCGTCACTTCCTGTTCTCGATCAGGTCCGCGAACGCCGCGGCTTCCCGGTCGTCCTGCTGCTGGCGCGTCTTCGAACGGTTCGTCAGGAGGCGTTTGAGCTCGCAGAGCGCGGCCGGATCGTTCGCGGCAATTTCGTCCGCGACCCGACGCGGGTCCCCGACGACCCTCGACACGAGCCCCATCCGGTGCGCCGCCTCGGCGTCGACGACTCGCCCGGAGAGCGAGACGTCCGCCGCGTCTGCCGCGCCAACGGTACGGGGGAGCCGGCGGGTACCGCCCCACGCACCGAACAATCCGATGGTGACCCCCGTCTCCGCGAAGGTCGCGGCAGGCGTCGCGATACGGACGTCGCACGCGAGCGCGAGTTCGACGCCGCCACCGCGTGCCGCACCGTCGATGCCCGCAACCACGACCGTCTCCGCATCCTCGATGGCGTTCATCGTCCGCTGGCCCTGCTGTGCGAAGTCGCGGGCCGCGTCCTCGTCGAGTTCGTTCACGACCCCGAGGTCAGCGCCGGCACAGAACGCCGGGCCCGCACCCGAGAGGTAGACGACCGGCTGCTCGGCCTCCCGGACCGAATCCCGGAGGACGTCCAGATCACGGGGCCGGAGGGCGTTCCGCTGGTCCGGTCGGTCCAGCCGGACCACGCGGACGTCGGGCTCGTCGATGACCGAAACCATACAGGAGTGCTCGGGGGTGGTTTCCAAAGGTCTTTGCCGTTCCCGCCGCTACCCTCGCGATGATGGACGAGTCCCTGCAGGCACGCGACGCCGCCAGTGAGGCCGTCGCCGACATCACGCCCCAGGCCCTCCACGCCGCCATCGACGACCACATCGCGAGCGCGTCGATGATCCCCGGCGTCCTCACGATACTCAGCGCACGCGTCATGGACGACACCGCCGACCCCGACGCCGTCCACACCCGCGCCGCCGGCGTCCAGCTCATCTACGAGGGACTCAGCGTCACCCGCGACCTCGTCGCCAGCGAACCCTGGCGCCACAACCCAGAACCCGACACCGACGACGACCTCGACATCCTCGCCGCCGACGTCATGGTCTCCCGCGGCTTCCGGATACTGGCCCGAACGGAGGCCGCCGACCGGGCGGTCGAGACGGTACGAGAGTTCGGCCGTGAACAGACCGAGAGCGTCGACCGCGGCCCCGTCCGAAGCCTCGAAGCCAACGTCTTCGAACTCGCCGCGATCGCCGGCGCGACCGCCACAGGAAAGGACACCCCACTCGCGCTACAGCAGTACGTGGTTGGGTTGGCGCGGTCTCGCGGTGAGCCCCCACTGCCTCGAGCCACGGATGGCCTCCCCGAAACCATCGAGGACGTCATGACCAGAGTGTCCGAACCGCAAGACGGCAGGGTCAGAACCTCGTCCGCCGGCGACCACTAAATCGAAACCGCTTTACAGCACTCACGACCACAGTTCAAATGCCTGCCTGGGTAGCTTAGCGGTAAAGCGCGTCCTTGGTAAGGACGAGACCGCGGGTTCAATTCCCGCCCTAGGCTTTTTCCCCGATTCAAGCACTCTAGCGACTGTTTTCGGGGTTTTTCGGGAAATAGAGAGGTGTTGGTTCGCCCCCTCAATCCAAAGGTCTGTCTCACGCTGGACTTCAAATACCATTCCGACTAAGGCGGGTTTGTGGCGGAGGACTATCTGCGGCGAACCGCGATTACGCGCCCCGTCCTTAGCGACGAACAACAGCAGTTGCTCGATGCGACAATCAGCGAGTGGCAGACGGCGTGCAACATCAGTAGTCGAATCGGCTGGCAGTCGAACGAGACGCGTCGAACGTCGCTCCAGTCCCTCGCCTACGACAAGATTCGAGACGAGACGTCGCTCGGGAGTCAGCACGCGATACTCGCCACCCACCAGGCCGCGGCCGCCCTCTCGGGCATCGACGAAATCGAAGCCCTGGAGGAGGACTACAAGGTCTCCCGACCTGAGTTCACAGCGGAGACTGTGAAGTTCGACACGCGGTCGATGACGCTGTTCGACGACGAAACCGTGTCACTATCTACGGTAGAGGACCGCATTCACTGTAATCTTGCACTTCCCGATGAGGAGGATGGCTACCAGTACCAGTATCTCGAGTCCGATGCCTGGGAGCTGACCGAATCGACGCTCTCGAAGCGCAACGGCGAGTATTATCTGCATCTCGGATTCCGGAAACCCAAGCCCGTGAAACAGGTGGACCAGCAGACCGACGACGAGGACAGGACAGTTCTCGGCGTCGACCTCGGCATCGTGAACATCGCCACCACCAGTACCGCCTACTTCGCCTCCGGGAGAGAACTCCGGCATCGTCATCGAGAGTTCGAACGCGTCCGCGGGAGCCTGCAACAGACCGGGACGCAATCCGCCCACCGCACGATCCAGCAGCTAAGTGGTCGTGAATCCCGATACGTCCGCGACGTCCTGCACCAGGTCGCGAACAACATCATCGACGAGGCATGCAGTCACGACTGCGAGTACATCGCCTTCGAGAACCTAAGACACATCCAGAAACGAGCCCCGCCCGTCAAGGAGTTCCACGAGTGGGCACACCGCCAACTCGTCGACCTCGTCGAATACAAAGCAGACGCAGAGGGTATCTGCGTGGAATTCGTCGACCCTGAATACACCTCACAACGATGTCCGGACTGCGGTCACACGAGCAGCAGCAACCGTCACTCGCAGACCGTATTCGAGTGTGAATCGTGCGGGACGACCGGGAACGCCGACTACATCGCAGCGAAGAACGTCGGCTGGAAGTTTGTCCGTCGCGGGCCACAGTCCTCGCGGCGGACGGGCGACCGTCAACTCGCCCTCAAGTCAGGAACCATGACGCCAACACAGGGATTCACCCCCACCGACCACCACGGTCGATAGCAGCCGAGTTCACTGACAAGCCACGAACCACAACCTCCCTGGCAGTTGATATCCCGGCTTAGGCGCCTACCCAATGAACGCGTCATTTGTAGCCTACTCCCAGTAGTTCCTTAGCAACGGGCATTCCCACACGTAGGATTCAACGCCACCACAAAAACACAGAGAAAAACACCCGCTCACACACCTCAAACCGCAATGTTTCTCCAAGCCACGCCCCCTACCGCGAAACACAACACCAGAATCCATCCGCAAGAATAGCCGACCAGTCGCAGGGTAGCTACTCTGGGTGGCTGTGTGTTCCCGATCCCCAAAATCCGAATTCAGTACCCTGAACGCGTCTTGGACCCCGATTCCGGAAGAACGACAACAGCAGTGCGCGATGCGTGGTGGTTGTCGGGGGTAGAGTACCCACTTCACGCCCAGGTCAGGGGTGCTGTTCGGTGGGTCCATTCGGGGTTTTTCGAGGCACAGCTCCGAGCGATACACAGAGAATTCTGCGGGGAGAGGTGTTCTTGCGGATGTGTGTCGGGGATGTGTCCGGGGTTTGCGTTGGTTTCCGTAGGCGAGAGGGAAGCTGGAGGGATTTGATGGTGTTTCGGAGGGTGTTTTGGAAAGGGCGTCTGTGAATGCCGTCGGTGGCCGACATCTTGAATATCGTTCAGTGAACCGGAGTATTCAGCTACGAGTGGCGTTGTGCGGGTTCGACAGTGGCTGGAGAGTGCTCCGGTCCCGCAGGGTCCTTGGTGTATGGAGGACGTGCCTTTGAGGACGTCCTCGGTGCAATCTCGGTAGGATCTTCTGGGTTGCTACTGAAGACGGCCCGGTGATGGCGATCACGCCCCTACATCTGTCGGTACGCTTGAAACGCCTTGAGGACGCCGTAAACATACGCTCGACGATTCTCAGTCGGCCGACAGTCAGTGCTCAGGTCCGAAAGAACACTGCGGAGGCTCCGTTGTGCGGGAAATGGCGACGTGGTGCTGTCGTGGCTTGTGGGTTGTGTCTGGTGTCCTGGATATTTGATTTCGGTGGTAGTAGCCCGCAGTGGGTTCGATACTGGTCGATGTAGGTTCGGCGAGAGTCATCGAGTTGAGTTGCGGTCCTGGAGAAACAGCCGATGTGGGAAGGGAAATCCGACAATCGGTTTCGGCCGGTAGTCGGCCTGAGATCGAGGTGTCGGGGGGTTTGAGAAATTGAGACCCCGTTTTTCGTGAGGGAGTGGAACGATGGGCTGATCAGCGTTATCTCCAGTATTTGTGGTAGAGCGTTTCTAAGAGGTGGTTTCGGCGGTTTAGCTGGGGTGTTACTCGGTGGGTAATCTCGACAATCGGGTCCCGGTATGGGTGGTTCTTGCGGGTCGGACTAGTATTGCGGACGGTGTGGCTGAGTGTCGGTTTGTGTGGAACTATCGAGACGGTTTCTCGTGGGGTTTGTGGTCGTGATTGGGATCGGATATGGATGTGCGTGTTTTTGGTGGGGCGAGGATGTTGCTGTAGTGGGGGATCGGGTGTGGTCGTATTCGTGGGTGGTGTTCGTTCCCCGGGTGGCCTTCCGAGTTGTGTGGTGGGGTTCGGGAACCCGGAGATCTATGATCGAGTGATTCGTCGGCCGTGGTATGGACACCGCCCTCGGTCCGGGTGTTGCTGAGGGGGACACGTCGAAGTCTCAGCGGAGTCGGGTGATCACGGAGTCGTGGGCGGCGGCGAATCTGTACTGTGTGAACTGTGAGGCGAACGAGGTCGAGGCGCATCGGCCGGGAAAACGGGTAGAGGGTTTCCTGTGTCCGGTCTGTGTTCGACGGATCCAGTTGAAGGCGGGCCGTGGTGGGCATGGAACCAAGGTGGCGAATTCGGCGTATGGGGCGAAGATGGCGGTGATCGACGCGAACGCGGCGCCTGATTACGCGTTCATGGGGTTCGATCCGGAGGCGTGGCGGGTAACCGACCTGTTCGTGGTGCCGGGTCACGATTTGACGCCGTCGGTGGTGGAGAAGCGGAAGCCCTGAGTTCGGATGCGCAGTGGTCGGGGTGGGCGGGGTCGAATATTCTGCTGGATCGCAGCCCGAACTCGGGGACGTGTTTGGGTTCGAGGACCGGCTCGCTGAGCAGTATCCGGGGAACGATCACGTGCGGGCGAAGATCCGCCAGCAGCTCCAGGTGTTGCGGGACGAGGGGCTGGTGGAGTTCCTGGGCGGTGGGGCGTATCGGTTGCGGTGGTACGACGACCGCTCGTCGTAACGACTCGAGTCCCGTGTGGGTCCGCATGCGGAGGCCCCGTCGGAGTCTGCGTGCAGTGGCCCTGGGTAGGTCCCGTTCGGGCTGTGGCACTGGGAGGGTGTGTCGAGTGGGCTGGAACGAAAAATGTGCGTCCGAGTCGGCTTTCGCGTGGTGCTAGGTCGTGCGTTTGGTTGTCTTCTTGGTGCGGACTTCGCGGGCGGCGTAGAGCTGGTACGCGAAGTACAGCTCGTAGAGGCCAGCGAGGCCTACGACCACGTACACGAGCGCCTCGAGTGCGGGGACCGACCCGAAGATGAGGGTGACGAGATTCCAGTTCATGCCGGCGCCCAACCACATCCCGAGTCCGACGAGGCCCCAGTTGATGGCGCCGACGATGACGAGGACGAGCGAGAGCCAGTCGAGCGTGCTGACGCGAAGGTTTCCGTTGATTCGTTTCATGGGTTCTCCGATGAGTACCAGGTTCCGCGGCGTCCTTAGTATATGGCCTGTACTCGCCGTATGATGGGATTACTCGGGTTCAGGGGGGACGTGGAAAACCAGGGTTCGGGGGTCCGGTATCGGTGGCCGACGGGTGCAAGCGACGTCGGAAGCCACTCGAGGGGGGAGTCGGGGCTGACGGGGCGTCGCGGGAGTCGAGTATCTCGTCGCCGGCCGTGGGTCGGGAGGGCTTGTCCTCCACGACGATGTCGGCCTGGATGTCGCTGGCGTTCTCGCCGGTGATGCGTCGCCGATGGCGGCCTGGACGAGGTTGTTTCTCGTGGCGTCCCGCCCGAGAACGTCGAATACGGCCGTGCCGGCACAGTTCTCGCTCACGGCTCCGGGTGTAGAGGTGCGCGGCCGCCGGTATTTACTATTACGGGCGAACGGGACAGATACTGTACGGGTCTGTCTGTCGGGGTTCCCCGGACTCTCGAGCGTGGGGTGCCGGCGGGCGGAGCATTGTTCACACGACGGGAGTCGCGTCCACGCCCTGGTTTTCTAGCATATCTCCACGGTTTTCGAGGGGGTGGCTCGAACTGTGGCTACAGGGATGAGCGACACCGGCAGCGGAATCGGTCCACGCGAGAAACCGCTGGACGAACGCCCGGACACGTATGGACCGCTCGATCGACTCCACGCGGCGGTCGAGACGTCCCAGCTCGATCGCGCGATGGAGTACGTGACGTTCGGCCGGCGTCCCCGGATGATCCTCCGCGTCTGGCTGATCCAGGTCATCTTCGTCTTCGCGGACGTCGGGGTCTTCGGGATGGTGCATCCGTTCTTCGAGGCGCTCTTCCACGACGGCATGATCCAGGAGGCGTACCTCGTCATGGCCCTCGTCTTCGGGTACGTCCTCTGGTCGTACCTGTCGAAGATGGGGCAGCTCACGTACGCCACGAGGTTCCATCGGCGACGGTACCAGGTCGTCAGCGCCACCTGCTACCTGGTGTTGGGCGCGAGTATCGTCGCGATCACGCGCCACATCATGGATCTGACGCCCGGCGTCACCGGCCCCCATCTCGCACTGGACCTCGCCATGAGCGCGATGCTGACCACGGGGCTCGCGGCGATGCTCGCCATCGCGTTCTATCTCCAGTTCGACGCGACGAAGTTCACGCCGCGGCGGCGCTCCAGGCAAACGATCGCGGACTGGCTCACCGCCCAGGACTGGGCGGAACTCCCCGAGGGCTCCTCCGAGAAGGACCGCCGCTACATCGAGTTCGAGAAGCACACCGAGGACGTCGCCGAGTGCCTCGAGGACGCCATGACCGACGACGGCGTGGCGCTCCGTGAGGATTTCGACGAGTGGCGCCAGCAGTTCCAGCGGTACAGCCTTCTCACCAAGGAACGCATCGTCGCCGGTGACGTGCGAAACAGCGAACTACAGGCGCAGAACGAACTCCTGGAGTCGTTGAACGCCCGGCTCGCGCTCCTGACCGACAACCCCCGCTCCGACCCGGACAACCCCCGGTACGACGAATGATCGAACGCTACCAATCCAGCGACGACGCGATCCCCCACGAAGCGACCGTCCTCGTCATCGACGAGAGCGACACCTGCTTTGGAACCGAGTACGAATCGCTCTTCGACGACATCGAGTCACGCATCGCTTGCGACTCGATCGAGCTGGTCGAGCACTACGTCTCGCCCGCAGAGCTCCCCGATTTCGACACGCTCATCCAGTACAACGTCTGGCTCATCAAGCACGACAACCTCCTCGTCGACGGCGCCTCCACCATCCTCTCGTATCTCTGCACGGAGACCTTCCCGGACGAGACCCAGGTCGTTGTCGTCGTCGACGCCGAGGACGACGAGATGGCGGAGAACCTCCAGTCCGAGATCAGTGACGACATCACCACGCTCTCGTCCCGGACCGGCGTCGAGGCGTACCTCCTCGGCTACCTGAACACCGCGAACCCGTGCTCGGTCGCCGGGATGGAGCACATCCTCGCGTGGAACAACGAGATCGCGGACCGCGTCGGCAGACAGCGAGAACTCGACTAGTCGCCCGCGTCAATGACGGTGGCCGTCAGTGCCGAGCGGACGGTCCAGGGGAGAGGGGTTACTCCCGCCGGTAGAGGAGAAGCGCGGCAGCGAGCACAGCGACGAGTGACGCGATAACCCCGAAGCCCGGGGAGTCGGCGGCAGTCGTCGTGGTCGAGGTCGTGGCGGGGGTTGTTTCGGCGGCATCGTTCGACTCGAAGGCAGCAACCTCCTCGGTCGCCGTGCTGGTCGTCGTGGACGTCGTGGACGTTTGCGCCGAGTTCGAATCGTCGCTGTCGTCACTGTCGTCGACGTCCGCACCGCCGTCATCGGTGTCAGCACTACCACCACCGCCGCCAGTGTCTGCACTGCCACCACCGCCACCACTGTCACCGCCACCACCGCCACTGCCGCCAGTGTCTGCACTGCCACCACCGCCACCACTGTCACCGCCACCACCGCCACCGCCGTCGTTTGTTGGCGCCTCGGTGGTCGTGGTCGTCGTGCTGCCGGAGCCGGAGCCCGCGTCGTCCGAGTCGTCGCCGCTGCCACCACTCGAGCCCCCGATGGTCAGTGCTCCATCGGTTTCGAAGCGCGCAGTGTCCTCCTCGGAGCTGAATGCAGCGTGGAGGGTCGTGGACTCGGATGGGTTCGTGGCGTCTGAGATCCCGAGCCGGACGGTGTCGGCGTGTTCCATCACTTGGTCGCTGTTGAGGGTGATGGTCAGCTGGTCGCCGTTCGAGGAGACGGACGAGATCTGGTCGGCGACCTCCGTGCTTCCGACGGTGAAGTACGTGATGTCGTCCGCCGTCACGCTATCGTAGTTCGCCCCCGGGGTCTCGACGACGAGCTGGTGGGCGTCCATCGTCCCGGTCATCTCGAACGTGAGGTTGTGGCTGACCGGGGCGGCGCCACCGGTGGCCGACGAGGTGTTGACGACGGTGTCGGTGCCGCCGTAGAGCTGGAACTGCGGGTTCGTCGACCCCTTCCACGACGTCGAGTCTGCGGTGTCGTACTGTTTGACGGCGGTGTACTGCATCTGGCGCTTCGGGGTCGCGTCCCGCGTGTCGTACGTGATCTCGACCGCGAACGAGAGCTTCTTGTCGCCGTCGTTCGCGCCTTCCGACACGGTGAGCGAGATGCGGTTGGTCGTGGCGTTGTACGTGGGCCCGGATTCGAGCGTGTCCCCGTCCTCGTCCACCTCGACGAACGTCGCGTCCTCGTAGGTCGCGCCGCGCTCGACCATGTTGGAGACGTTGATCCGGTAGACGTCGGTGCCGCCGTCCTCGTTCGGGGACTGGGCGTCGATCGTCACGGTCTGCGTCGTGGATGCAAGCCCGGCACCGATATCTGTGGCCGAGGCACCCTGGAAGCTCGCGGTCGCCGTGTTCACGAATCCGATCGATCCGACGGCGACGGCGAGCGACACGGTCATTGCGAGGAGGATTGCTCGTGTTGCAGCCGGTCCGGTGCTGTCGCTCGGTTGTCTGCTCATCGTGTCCTAGACTCCGGGTAGCCCGTGGAAAGGCGTAGTGGCCACCAGGTTACTAATCACGGCGCTAACTGGTACGAGCGGCGTCATACCGGGCGCAGAACGTGCGACAGTGACCCCTCGTTTCGTCTCGGGCCGCGGTCGCCGCCGGCGGTGTTCAGAACGTGTCGGCTGTGAAGAACTGCACCCCGGGGCGCTCGTTGGAGTCCGGTGTCGACCGTGAAGTGCCCGGCACGTGCCGCTCGGTGGGACGAACCGCCGGTCGTCTACCCGTGATTCGTGGCGCGGTCGACGGACAGGACGGGCAGGAAGGGGTCGAGTGGTGGCCTCCCTCGCATGCCGGCCGCTACAGCGCCTCGCTGCTCGCCCGAGCCGCCTAGTCGCCCCCGCCAGCGGAGTTGGCGAGGTACAGCCAGGCGAGGGCGACGACCGTACAGCCCGCCATGCCGATGAGGAAGATGAGCTCCCAGGAGATAGTGGAACCACTCGTCTGGAGGACCATGCTACCGAGGTTGGCGGGCAGAATGGGCATCATTGCCGCATCGAAGTGTTCGTTCCCGGACCGGATAAACCGGGAGAACAACTTCGGGAAGTTGAACGAACGGGACGCTCCGGTCCACCCCGCTTCCTGAATCGGGTTTCGCTGTTGCTGTCGAGACGCGACCGCAAGAAGGAGGGGTCGCTAATCTGAGCTGCTGCCGGAGTTGGCGAGGTACAGCCAGACCAGCGCGACGACCGTACAGCCCGCCATGCCGATGAGGAAGATGAGCTCCCAGGAGATCTCAGTACCGCTTGTCTGGAGAACCATGCTACCGAGGGTTCCGGATAGTTCTGGCATCATTGCCGCATCGATTCCTTCGCCGTGAAACCGTGTAAACCCAGAAAACAGCGTAGCTGCGTAACACGAAATCGCGGCAGTACGCCGGGGTAGTTGCCTGGGGCGGAGAACGAAGGGGCCGGGGACGCTGCGTGGTGCGCTGTATCGAGAAAACGGGGCGGGGGCCGAGTTAGTCGGAACCCCCTGAGGAGTTGCTGACGTAGAGCCACGCGAGCGCGATGGCGACACAGGCAGCGATACCCATCAGCATCACGAGCTGCCAGGAGATCTCGCTACCGCTTGTCTGGAGGACCGTCAGGTCGATCTGAGTGGCGATGGTGGATAGCACGACGCTAGGTGGTGCTCGGAGGCGCACCGACCTAAAGCGTGAACACCTGATAGCGAGGTTACGTGATGGCGCCCGCAGGCGTGAGTCCGCCGTGCAGCCCGACGTCGATCATGGAGCTGGCGGGCGAACTTCTATGCGTGTCCGTGGCGAACGGTAAGCTATCGAGAATGTACGACCAGATCTTGCTCCCGTACGATGGCAGTGACGGTGCAGCTGCGGTCCTCCAGCACGTCGGCACCCTGGCCGAGTGGGCGGACGCCACAGTCGACGTGCTCTACGTCGCGGACACGAACCGTGATAGTGTGACGGTCCTCGAGGACCGGGTCGTCGACGCACTCGTTCGGGAGGGGAAGGAGGTCGTCTCGGAGGCAACCGACATCCTGGCCGCGATGGGTGTCGACGCCGACGCACACGTCGTCCAGGGGGACCCCGCGCCAGGGATCGTCGAGTTCGCGGACGCACACGACTACGATCTCCTCGTCATGCCGACCCACGGCCGGACGGGCGTCTCCCGGTATCTGCTCGGGAGCGTCACCGAGAAGGTCGTCCGGCTCGCATCCACCCCCGTCCTCACCGCACACATCGACGTGGCCGAGGACTGGTCGTTCCCCTACGACGCCGTCCTCATCCCGACCGACGGCAGTGCGGCTGCGACTGCCGCGGCCGACCACGGCCTCCGACTCGCCGCCGACCTCGACGCCACCGCCCACCTCCTCACCGTCGTGGAGGCGGACACGCTCGGTCTCGACGTTCGGTCGAGCATCGACAGCCAGGACCGGGAGGCGGCCGCGGCAGACGCCCTCGACGAGCTTCGAGACCGGGCGGCCGAACTCGGCGTCGCCGACACGACGACCGCGGTCGAACAGGGGAAGCCGGCACGCGCCATCCAGGCGTACGTCGACAGCCAGGCGATCGACGCGGTCGTCATGGGGACGACGGGGCGCCGTGGCACCGACCGCATCCTCCTGGGGAGCGTCGCCGAGAAGACCGTCCGAACCGCCAGCGTCCCGGTCATCACCCTCCAGGGGCCCTGACGGCGGACGGACGGCTCTCGCCTCGATTCGGGTTTCCGTGGTTATTTGGGGGCGGCCCCGGAGACTAGGCGTGTGACCCCGCTTGAGTTGAGCGTTCGGCTCGGCGCCGGACTCGCCCTCATCCTGACGAACGGGTTCTTCGTCGCGATCGAGTTCGCGCTCACGCGAGCCCGCCAGTTCAGCAAACAGGAGTTCATCGACGACACCCCCGCCCTGGAGCGGGCGTGGGAGATGACCGACAACCTCGAGATCTATCTCACCACGTGCCAGGTGGGGATCACGGCGTCCAGCATCGCCGTCGGGATCGTCGCCGAACCCGCGCTCGCCGCCCTCTTCGAACCCTACTTTGTGGGGACGCCCCTCGCCACCATCGGCGCGGGGGCGCTCATCGGGTTCGGCCTCATCAACCTCCTGCATCTCACGCACGGCGAGCAGACGCCGACGTATCTCGGCGTGGAGCGCTCGCGGTTCGTCTGCCGGTACGGCGCGACCCCGCTCTACTGGTTCAACCGCCTCATCTCGCCACTCATCACGCTCGGTGACTGGGTCGCCAAGGGCACGCTCGGGCTGTTCGGCATCGAGATGACCGGCGCCTGGCTGGAGACCGAGGAGGACGTCCTCGAATCTCGCGCGCAGCTCCGCAACCGCCTCCACTCGCTCCTCCAGGAGGGCGAACTCTCGGAGGAACGACGGGACGAGGTGCTGAACGCGCTCGACGTCGACGAGCTCTCGATCAGCGAGATCATGGTGCCCGCGGACGAGATCATCGCCCTCTCGACGACCGCCGCCGTCGAGGCGAACTTCGAGCGCATCCGGGACACGCCACACACGCGATTCCCCCTCGTCGGCGACGACCCCGCGGACCTCCACGGCATCGTGTACGCGCCCTCGATCATCGACAACTACGAGGCCCTCCAGGCGGGCGACACCACGTTCGCGGACATCGCGGCGCCACCGATGACGCTCGCCGCCGACACGAACGTGAGCGACGCGTTCGACCAGTTCCAGGCGCAGGACCAGGAGCTCGGGCTCGTCCTCGAGGACGGGAACGTCGTCGGCCTCCTCACCGCCACCGACACCCTCGAAGCCGTCATGGGCGAACTCGAGGACCCGCTCGACTGATCCCGGACGATTCGGTTCAGGGGTCGGTGGGCAATTCGTCTGGTCGGAATTCGTTCTCGTGGTCCTCGACGAACGTCCGCAGTGTCCGTGGCGGACGCCCGAGTACTCGCCGGGTGTCGTCGGTGACGCGGGCGGCGAATCCGAGGCGTGCCGTCGTGTAGATCCCGCACATGAGCACGATGAACCCGAGCGGGGTGCCGCGTCGATGCAGCCGGCTGGCGAACGCGAACAGTGACGGCCGAGGGTACGTGATCTCCCGGTCGAGGACGTCGCTGAAGATCGCGGCCACGGCGTGGTAGTCGAGGGCGTCGGGACCCGTGAGGTCGTAGGCGGTGTTGGCGTGGCCGGACTCGGTCAGCACGACGGCTGCCGCCTCGGCGATATCGCGGGCGTCGACGAAACTGGTGGCGCCATCCCCGGCGGGGACGAAGATCTCGTCGTGCTCGACGATATCCTCGCGGTGGACCTCGAGGAGGTTCTGCATGAAGAACGACGCGCGGAGCAGCGTATACTCGACGTCGGTCGCCGTGATTCGGTGCTCGATCCAGTGGTGGGGGACGAGCGGGTTCTTCTCAGCGCCGAGCGTGGAGAGGTACGCGAGGCGAGCGACTCCGACGCGGGCTACTGCGTCGACGAAGGACTCGATCGCCGACCGGTCCACTGTCGGCGGTCGGACGAGGAAGAGACCGTCGACGTCCGCCAGTGCGCGCCCCCAGGTCTCGGGCTTCGCGAAATCGAACCGGACCACGTCGCCAGCGGCGACAATCTCATCCGGGACGGAGGCCGGGTCCCGGACCCCGATCTTGAGCGGGGCAGCTCGGTCTGCGAGGGCGGCGACCACGTGTCGGCCGACAGTTCCGGTCGCCCCAGTGACGAGTATCCGGGCTGTCACTCGCCTGCCCGCCAGTAGACGAGCAGCCCGACCGCCACGGCGGCGACGACCACGTGCATCGCCATGAGCAGGACGACGGCGAGCGGGGTGGCGCTGGGGTCGACCGCGAGGAGGGCGACGTCGGGGAGGAAGGAGAGTAGCAGCACGCCACCGGCGAGCCGGACGAACGTCCGATCGGTCACACCGACGTACCGACGGAGGAGCCAGTAGACGAGCGTCGCGCCACCGGCCCCGAGCGCCGAGAGGAATGCGACGGGCGGGATGGTCAACGCGCGGAATCCGGGGGCGACGCCGATGGCGTTCGCACCGAGGACGAGTACGACGTTGAGGACGATGGCGAGTGCGACGGCGAGCAGGCCGCGAACCGGTACTGACGGCGATGTGTGGGAGTGTGTGTTCGTCATGTGTCTGTGAATTTTGGGAGGTCGTCGATGTACAGGTCGTCCTCGAAGCAGTCGAGGATGAACTCGGCGGCGTTCGCTCGTGCGGCGGCGTCCCGCACGCCGAGCGCGAGGTCGGTGCCGTGGCGGAACTGCCCCGTGTGAGGGCCTTCGGTGAGTCGCGGGGCGCGCACAACCGTCCAGCGGGTGTCACTCGCTTTGACGAGGTCGACCTGGTCGCGGGCGTCCTCGAGGACGGCGATTCGCATACGGCTACGTGGCGCTCCAGATGGATATACGTGCGACTTCGAATGTTCGAAGTATCGACCCTGACGGTGCGACGGCCAAAGATACAACTCGACAAGTGCCGTTGCACAGCCCGATGACCGGACAACGTGACCTGCCGGACGTACCCGCCATAGACCCGGAGCGCTCCCGCGAGGACGCAGTCGCCCTCCGCGAATCGTTCGACCCGGCGGAACAACGACGCATCCAGGAGACGGTCGCGGACCTCCTCGACCTCCTCGGGAAAACCCACACGATGGCGGTCCTGAGTGAGTTCGCGTTCGCGGAGGGGTCGCTTCGATTCAGCGACCTGGATGCCAAACTCGATATCGCGCCGAACACGCTCTCGACGCGACTCCGGGACCTGACGGATGCGGGGTTGCTCGACCGGCAGGCCTACGACGAGGTTCCGCCCCGGGTAGAGTACACGCCAACGGAGCGGGCGGAGTCGCTGTTCCCGGTGTTCGCGCACCTCCACCACTGGGCGATCGAGTACGAACTGTAAGGAGCGGTTCGCCGGTGTTGTGGGGGTTAGTCGTCGAGTTCGTGGCTGGTGTCGGTGTCCTCGCCGAAGACACGCCGGGAGATGACGGTGCCGCCGGAGGTCGCGGTGGTGGGTTCCTCTCGGCGGACGAAGCGTTTCTTGAGGACGTCCGTGCAGAAGAGGGCGGCGCCGAGGATGATGAGGATGTCGCCGGGGAGGCGCGCCCAGAAGAGGAGTTGGATGACGTCCCGGTTGTAGAAGGCGAGGCTGCGGGCGGCGTCGTAGCCCTGCGTGAAGACGGTCTCGAGCTGGAGGAAGCCGACGGGGATGTCGCCGACGAACACCATCCAGGCGAGGCCGGCGTTGAGGAGCCAGAAGGCGCGCCGGATGTTCGTGGGGTTCCAGTGACCGGGTTTCGTGGTGAACTGGAGGGCGTAGACGGCCATCCCGAGCGCGAGGAAGCCGAAGGCGCCGAACATGGCGCCGTGGGCGTGGCCGACGGTGAGGAAGGTGCCGTGTTCGTAGTAGTTGACGAGCGGGAGGTTGATGAAGAACCCGAGGACGCCGCCGCCGACGAAGTTCCAGAGGCCGGAGGCGATGATGAACATGAAGGGGAGTGTGTAGGGGAAGTCCTCGCCGGCGGCCATCATGGCGCGGTACTCGCCGAGGGCCTCGTAGAGGATGAAGATGAGGGGGATGAACTCGAGGGTGGAGAACACGCTCCCGATCGGGATCCAGTACTCGGGGAGGCCGATCCACCAGTAGTGGTGGGAGACGCCGATGACGCCGGCACCCATGACGAAGAGCGCGGAGAACATGACGGCTTTCTCGGCGCTGCGGCGGGTGAGGAGGTTCATGGAGACGAGGGAGATGCCGATGATGGCGACGACGAAGAACTCGAAGGCGCCCTCGACCCACATGTGGACGACCCACCACCGCCAGAACTCGGTGACGACCATCGACGTTCGGGGCGTGTATAGCATGCTCGCGGAGAACAGGAGGCCGATGGAGCCGCCGGCGTAGATGATCATGTGGGCGAGTCCGTATCGCTCCTCGCGCTCGAGGAGTGGTTTGAAGCCGCGGGCGACGAGCGCGGTCCAGAGGACGAAGCCGACGAGGAGGCCGACCTGCCAGAGGCGGCCGACCTCGAGGTATTCGAGGCCTTCGTTGCCGAGGATCCACCAGAGCGCGCCGTCGATGTAGCCCTGGGCGCCGAGCCAGATGCCGACGAGGCCGCCGACGACCACGACGAGAAGGGCGCCGAGGAGGACGTGGATGTAGCGGCGCTGGTTCTTCGGTTCCTGGCCGGTGAGGAGTGGTGGGAGGAAGAGCCCGATGCCGAGCCAGAGCGTGGCGATCCAGAGGACGGCGAGGTCGATGTGCCAGGCCTTCGTGATGGCGAACGGGAGGGTGGCCATGGCGTCGACGCCGAGGGCGTCGGCGATGCCGTAGAAGCCCTCGCGTTCGATGTAGTAGTGCGCCATCAATCCCCCAAGAAGGGTCTGGACGAGGAAGAGGAGGGCGGCGACGGGGACGAAGCGGATGGCGGCGAATTGGCTGGGGAAGAGCTCGATCTCGCTGGGGTGTGGGACGTCGACGCCGTCGGCGTCGGGTTCGGGGAGTTCAGCCGAGCTGTAGAGCCAGATGCCGGCGCCGCCACCGCCGACGAGGAGGACCATCGCGACGACGCTCCACGTCATCGACGTGACGGGTGGGCTGTTGCCGGCGCCGGGGTTGTAGGGCCACTCGTTGGTCCAGGAGACGTCGCTGTTCGGGCGGTCGATGGTGGAGAAGAGCGCCGTCCAGAGCGCGAAGTCGGCGAACCGCCGGGCGTCCGTCTCCGAGTCGATGAAGCCAGCGGGGATGCCGTGCTCGGGGGCGCCGCCGTGGTAGCGCTCGACGTAGGACTGGCGGACCGCCTGGTAGGCGTGGGCTTCGGCGGGCGTGAGTTCGATGGTTCGGCCGAGCGAGCCGTCCTCGAGCTGCTGGGTGACGATGGAGTCGACGGCGGCCTGCTCGGGCCCTGCAAGCTCGCTGTACGGGGTGCTGTAGCGGTCCTCGGCGACGTACTCGCGCATGTTCGTGACGAGGCGTTCCTGGGCGTCGGCGGTGTAGTCGGGGCCGAAGTAGGCGCCGTTCCCGAGGATGGAACCGTGGTTCATCAGGCCGTTCTGCTGGAAGCTGGCCTTCCCGGCGACGATGTCCTCGTTCGTTGCCAGGACCTGGCCGTCCGGGCCGACGATCTGCTGGGGTCGTTCCGGTGACTGCTGGTACGCGAAGTAGGCACCAGCGCCCATGACGACGAGGTTGACGATGAACGCGACCACGAGCGCTTTCGCGAGCGTCTTGCGGCGGACCTCCATAATTGCACGCGCACTCAGCCCGAGCATAAAACCGTACCGCCTCCACAGACCTCGGCTGCCGGGCCCGAGTCAGCGGTGCCGACATACGAACGAGTATCCCCCACCGGCCCCTGGAGACTGCTATCCAATGCCGCGCACACAACTCCTCCCCGACGAGCTGGACGCCCGCACGGTCCGCCTGCTACTCCTGCTCGTCGGCATCATCGTCGGCGTCGTCCTCTTCGCGGTCGTCCTGACCGAGCTGCTGGGCTGATTCGCCTCGGCGTGCCTGGCCGCTTCGACGGCCCGAGTCCGACAGGTGCTGGACGAAGAGTAATGAGTGGGGCTGTCGAACGCTCCCGGTATGACGGAGTCTCTTACCGAGCGGTTCCAGGATGCGCTTTCGGCGCACAACGCGACGGCGAGCGTCGTGGGGACCGACGACTTCGGGGCGGTGCTGGCAGAGCGCCTCACCGGGCCGGCCGTCGGCTCGCCGCTCCCGTTCGATGGCGTGTCGCTCGACGACCTGCCGGTGGTGCTGGACCCGACGCCGGCCGACCTCGAGGCAGCCACGTTCGGCGTGACGCCCGCGGAGCTCGCGCTCGCGGACTACGGGTCGGTCGTCGTTCGGGCCGACGGACACGGGTCGGAAGCGGTGAGTCTCTTTCCGGAGACGCACGTCGCCGTGGTCGCGCAGAGTAGCATCGAGCCGGATGCGCGGTCGGCGTTCGAACAGCTCGACGAGACAGCACGCGAGGATCGGTCGAGCGCCGTCGTCGAGACGGGGCCGAGCGCAACTGCAGACATGGGCGGGCTCGTGTATGGGGCGCATGGGCCGACGGACGTCCACGTCCTCATCCTGTGCGACCGATGAGCACGAGTCGTGCCGAGAAGGCGGCGCGGATCCGGCACCTCCTCGAGACCGAGGGCGACGCCGTGGCAGCGAGCACGAAGGGGTTCAATGCGGGGCGCTACGAATCCGTCGCCCGCCTCGAGGACTACGAAGCGTTGAAGGCCGAGGCCCGGGCGATCAAGGAAGACGCCATCGAACGCCTCCCCGAACTCGTCGAGCAGGTCGAGACGGCCGTCGAGGAAAATGGGGGGACGGTCTACGTCGCCGACGACGCCGCGGACGCGAACCGCTACATCCGGGCGGTCTGCGAGGACGTGGACGCGGAGTCGGTGGTGAAGTCGAAGTCGATGACGACCGAGGAGCTCGAGGTCAACGAGGCACTCGACGCGGTGGGTGTTCGGCCGGTGGAGACCGACCTCGGTGAGTGGGTCCTCCAGGTGGCCGACGAAGCCCCCTCACACCTCGTCGCGCCCGCCATCCACAAGTCCCGGGACGATATCGCCACCCTCCTGAACGAGACCTTCGAGCCCGACGACCCACTGGAAACGGCCGAGGAGCTCACGCGGTTCGCCCGCGAACAGCTCTGGGCGGATATCCGGACGGCGGATGTCGGGATGACGGGCGCGAACTTCATCGCCGCTGATTCGGGGACGCTCATGCTCGTCACCAGTGAGGGGAACGCCCGGAAATCCGCGCTCGTCCCCGACACGCACGTCGCCGTCGCCGGCGTCGAGAAGCTGGTGCCCTCTGTTAGTGAGTTCCAGCCGTTCGTGGAGCTCATCGGCCGGTCGGGGACGGGTCAGGACATCACGTCATACATCTCGCTCCTCACCCCACCCAGCGACGCCCCGACGATGGACTTCGAGCACGCCCAGGACGTCCCGCTCTCCGAACAGTCAGGTACGCGAGACTTCCATCTCGTGCTCGTGGATAACGGTCGCATGGGGATGCGGGAAGACGACCAGCTCCGCGAGACGTTGTACTGTATCCGGTGTTCGGCCTGTGCGAACTCGTGTGCGAACTTCCAGCACGTCGGCGGGCACGCCTTCGGTGGCGACACCTACACCGGTGGCATCGCGACCGGCTGGGAGGCCGGCATCGGCGGCGAGGAGTCGACCGCGGAGTTCAACGACCTCTGCACGGGCTGCAGCCGGTGCGTGAACGCCTGCCCCGTCGAAATCGACATCCCCTGGATCAACACCGTCGTCCGCGACCGACTGAATCGGGGCCAGGACCCCGGCTCGCTCGAGTTCCTCGTCGACGGACTGACGCCCGACGAGGAACCCGGCGGGCTCGACCTGCAGAAACGCCTCTTCGGGAACTTCGAGACGCTCGCGAAGCTGGGGTCCGCGACCGCGCCAGTCTCGAACTGGCTCGCCTCGAGCCGCCCGGTTCGAGCCCTCCTGGAACGCGTCGCGGGCGTCGATTCCCGACGGGAACTCCCCGCGTTCGAGCGCGAAACCCTGGTGGACTGGTTCGAGGCGCGAGGCGGCTCGCGCGTCGACCGGGACGACGCCGTCCGTTCGGCGGTCCTCTACGCCGACCGCTACACGAACCACGTCCTCACGGACCGGGGGAAGGCGGCCGTTCGCGCGCTCGAGGCCCTCGACGTCCACGTCCTCGTGCCCGAGGTTCCGGGGAGTGGGCGGGCGCCGCTCTCGCAGGGGATGGTGGCGACGGCCGAGGCGAAGGCCGAACGCGTCCACGACCGCCTCCGGCCGTGCATCGAAGATGGCGACGACGTGGTGGTCATCGAGCCGTCCGACCTCGCGATGTTCGCCAACGAATACGCGAAACTCATCCCAGCGGACGCAGCCAGCCTGTTGGCCGAGCATAGCTACGAGGTCATGGAGTACGTCTACGGGCGCCTCGAGAACGACGGCGACTCCGACGAGCTTCGGTCGGGCGACGGAGCGGCCGTCGACTACCATAGTCACTGCCAGCAGCGAACGCTCGGGCTGGAAGCCCATACCGTCGCCGTCCTCGAGCATCTCGACTATTCGGTGCGAACGTCGGACGTGGAGTGCTGTGGGATGGCGGGGAGCTTCGGGTACAAACAGGAGTACTACGAGCTCTCGATGGACGTCGGGGGCGACCTCGACGCCCAATTCGGCGGCTCGGACGCCATCCTGGCGGCGAGCGGGACGTCCTGCGTCGAACAGCTCGGTGACCTCCTCCCCCGTGACGCCACCCATCCCATCGAGCTCGTGGGAATCGCTGGCGCGAGGCAGGCTGAGTAGGTCGGGGAGCGACCGGGGTGGGTGGCGAGTGGGCAGTCCTGCGGACGGTATGCGACGTGTCGGTGATACACAACGTCGGTGTGGCGCCACAGACCGCGCCATTGCGTCGCCCAGGTTCGGCGGACGCGCTGTTCTCGGCGTCCCCTGACCAGACAGGAGTCAGAACAGATCCAGACCGGCCGAGACGATGGTGGAGGCGGATTCGATGAGCGAGCGATCGGACGCGCCCGCTGCTACGGGGAGCTCTTCGGGTGGGAGGTAGTGGGTGACGTGGTCGAAGGTCGGACCGCGTTCGATGACACCACGGGGTCTGTTGTAGTCGATCACGCCGACGTCGGCCAGTTTCGGCAGGTGGCACTGGTAGAGTCCGATGTAGACGCGTTTTCGTTCCTGTGAATCGAGCTGGGACACCGGCTTCCCGCATTCACGTGCAGCGATCTGCTCGGCGAGGCTGCCGAGGTCGGCCTCGGAAGTGTGTTCGAGCAGGTGTCGGAGGACGTCGCGTCGCCGCCGATTCTGCAGTATCCCGAACACCTCGTCCAGTCCGAGCCCCGGTGGTGGACTCGTCGCCCCCTGGGAGTTCTCCACCATCGACGTGTCGTCCCGTTCCGAACCAGCGCGGTCAGTGGGAGACGGCGACTGCAGGTCGCCTGTCGCTCCGTGGTCGGCCGTCTCACCCTCGTCGGTCACCCGTGATTTGAATAGGTCCAGCATTAGCTACTGCCTGCACCCGGTCGTGGATTCCGTGATGATACCTGGTGCGTGACCCAACAGAGAGAGAATCGCATACACTACTGGAGGACGCCAGACGGCGTAAAGACTCGACATTTTCCGAATCGGTTCTTGTTATGATTAATCGAGTGACTGGCCCGCGGTCTCGGCGGGGTGAATGGGTTCGTTCAGGTTTCTGGCGAACCCGTGAGACGACCTCGTGCAGGAACGGTGCCGTCGCCGCGTTCCGGACCGCGGGCTACTAGCCAGTAGACGTATCTCGGAAACCAAGAAATGGGCGTGTATGACCGGATCCTACACCGATACCGGCCTCGCCACGACCCTCGATTCGGGCGGTGTCGCGCTCGGAGTTCTCGACAATACGTACAGTCCGACGCTGGTGGAGTTCTACGGCGACCTCGGCGTGGATTTCGTCTGGCTGGATCTCGAACACGGCGGCCCAGATCCCTGGGATGCGAGTCGGATGGAGGACCTGCTTCGCGCGGCCGAGCGTTCGGGCGTGGAGCTACTCGTTCGACTGCCCGCGAAGGACCCCACACTCGTCCGGAAATCCCTGGACCTCGGGGTTCGAAACGTGTTCCTGCCCCGGGTGGAGACTGCCGACGAAGTCCGAACGGCGGTGCGATCCGCCCGGTTCAGCTACGACGGTGGCCCGGGCCACCGCGGGCTCGGGTCGCCACGCGCTCGGCGCTGGGGGCTCGCGGAGGACTACGTCGAGACCGAGGACCGCGAGACGCTCGTCGGCGCAACCATCGAGACCAAGGCAGCGATAGCGAACCTGGACGAGCTCCTCGGTGTCCCGGAGCTCGGGTTCGTCTTCATCGGTCCGCTCGACCTCTCTGTCTCACTGGGGCACCCCGGTGAGATCGACCACCCGGCGGTGCAGGAGGCCGTCGAAACGGTTCGATCGGCGGCAATCGATGCGGGAGTCCCCGTCGGCGGTCTCGGGTTCGGGATCGACGACGTCGACGAGAAGGCCGCGAATGGCTACCAGATCCTCAACCTCGGGAGCACGACCGGTGCCCTCGAACAAACCGTCACGAACTGGCTTGCGTCAGCCGAGACCGAACGACCCGACCCGTAGACTCTGACTCGGGGTGCCCCCGAGTCAGTGACAGGTTCCGCGTGCACCCAGTGTGCACCGGTCGACCGCTGACACGCCACAGCCCTGCATGTGGCGGGCCGAGACCCCAGTAGGTGGGTGTTACTCGTTCCACGCTTCGATACAGCGTATATAACAATCCATCCGAGCGCCCTCCCTGCGTATGCGATGGACCGAACCAAGATATCTGCGGACGACGAAGGGAAGCGCGTAGTCAACTCCAAGGGGAAGAAGATCGGGATGGTCACCCAGGTGAAGAACGGTGCGGCGTACGTCGACCCGGACCCGGGAATCGCGGACTCCATCCGCTCGAAACTCGGCTGGGGTGACGCAGATGCCGACGATTATCGGCTCGAATCACGACGCATCGCCAAGATCACCGACGACGAGGTCCGGGTCAAGGACTAGCAGTTCCGCCCCCAGACCGTCTCGTAGCCGGAAGTATTCTGGACGCGCCCCTACACAACGAGCCGCCAGTCGGGTACGGAGGCGTGGAATAGCATCGGTTGGCCCGTCGAAGCACAGCGGTGTTCCAGTAGTCGTCACGTAACTAACTGCCACGACCTGCAACGCCGACCATGAAGCTCTCGTCGCTCCGGGCCTATCTCGCACAGGAGTTCACGTACCCAGTCGACACCAAGACCGTCCTCGAGGAAGCTGGAGCCGTTCAGATCGATGCGCCGAACAGCACCGACACCCAGACCATCCGGACGATCCTCACCCCCCTGGGTGCCGTATCGTTCGAGTCCCCAGACGTCCTGTTCGAGACGATATTCGGGAACGTCAGCGACGAATACATCGGACGGAAGTACTACGACGACCGTGGTGGGAACCAGCTCGAAGGCCACCCTGGGCCGGTCGACGAGCTGAATAGATCCTTCTGACCGGACGTCGAACCGAACCGACCCCGTGCAGTGACGCGTGGCGGACATCGCCCAGGCGTCCGGTCCAGTCCGACGATAGCCCTGGTCAACCAACCGGCGTCAGCTGTTTTGATTATTCGGGTGAAAAACCAGATAGTTTTGTTGGGTCACCGCATCAGGGACCGTGTGGAGTACGACATTGGCCCGGGGGAGCCGGTGAGCACGGCCGTGGTGCGCGCGGTCAGCACCATCAGGGACTGCGAACCGAGCGAACTCGGCGACCTGTCACGCTGCGTCGACCCGAACGCACTGGATTCGTTGTTCGGTACCCTCGACGATGGGACGCCACGCACCGGGGGCACGGTCTCGTTCGTCTACAGTGACTGCCGAATCAGGATCGACAACGACGAGTATCTGACCGTCGAACCACTCGACGACCGACCCTTCGACGCCCCATAAGCAGCGCGAACGCGGCGGGCAACGACGGAGGCATCCCCGGGTGCGGCGTCTCGTTACGCCGCTGGGTCGCGGCCGGTCAGTAGGCCCTGGGACATGAGGCGTCGGGCGATGACGACGAGGCCATTCCCGAACCCCTCTCCGAATATCGCCTGTTCCTGCCCGGACGCTGGAACGATCGTGCTCACGAGTATGGTCGATCTGTCGACGAGCAGCAGTCGACCGATCGCTGTCTCTCCGGTTGCTGCATTCGCGCCGTGCAGCCATTCCAGTCCGGAGACGAACGTCTTCGCTTCTGGGACGTTCTCCTGGACGGTTTCTTGCAGGGAGCTGGTCAAGGCACCGACGAGCAGGTCGACGTCGGACGAGATATCGTTCAGGGTTGCGACCAGTGGTTCGGTGAGCAGGGATTCGTCGCCGAGGACGAAGACGACCTCATCGGTCGCCCCGCCGATCAGTTGGGTCGTGCGGTTCTCGATCGCCTCCTGACCGGTCATCGCCCACACTTCCTGCACCGGGGCTTCGTCCCCGGACTCCTCGATCTCGATCGGTTCCAGTGCGTCGTGCAGTCGCTCGACCCGCGCCTCGTACTGATCGCGGAGCGTCTCGGTCGCTTCGCCGATGGAGACGGCGCGGAACTTCTGCGGGCTCGTGTGCTGGATCTCGACCAGCCCCTGGGCTTCGAGCACGCGAATCGCATCGTAGACGCGTGTTCGGGGAACCTCCGTCATCTCGCTCAGTTGTTTGGCGGTTCCCGTCGAGACGCGCGCCAGTCCAACGAAACATCTCGCCTCGTACTCCTTCAAACCGAGTTGCTGGAGGACCTCTATCGCTTCCTCCAGATGTGCAGGTGTATCCATTGTGTCCCAACCATCCCGGCCGTCCGGGGTTGACCGTAGATTGAGTCGGCCGACAGATAGGCGTTACCACCGAGAACAAATCGGCGGTCGAGACCAGGGTAGCCCCCGCCGCAGCCCCAGGTATCGCGCCCAGCTAGACTGCGGGACGGTCGTGCACTATCCAGTGACGGGCGTGTGTCAGCCTACACCGCCGTCCGCCCACAATTCCCCGTGTCCCGGTTTGTTACTCAGTTTATCACAACAACTATATCAGCGTGGGTCGCTGGTGTTTGACCTGCACGCACCACAGTTCTGTGTCCCAACCACATGGCTGCCGCGTGCTGGCTCGGCCACCCTGCGTGGCCCGAGTTGGAGCACTGGCAGGAGTACCGACGTTTATTTGGCGGGCATCGAATTCCCCGACGTAGTCACTGGCAGCGGTAGCCTCAGACTGGCACCGGCCCCATCAGTGTCGCTGCTGTAGCCGGATGGCACGCCAGGGCGGAGACTGGTTACCACGTGCGCGTGTCCCGAACGCTACGCTACCCCTACCCGACTCGTACGGTGCCCATATCGGGCCCGCCGACCGCCACAGACCGCTTCGAGACGACGTACGTGGCTGAGACGAGAGTGGCGACTGTAGCGATGGCTACTGGCCTGTAGTAGCCCTATTACAATACTGTCGCTCTTCGTTCCACACAATCGGACGTGTCCCAACGGCCACGTCCAGAGATACCAATGGTACGAAAATTCAAGGCAGGCGACAAGGGAATGACAGTCCGAACGTCAGGCGGCGACGAAGTCGGCACCATCGACGACGTCTCGGGTGACGTGGCGCAGGTGAAACCGAATACCAGCCTCTCACAGAGCGTCCGAAACCGCATCGGCTGGACCGAGGACGACCAGGAGACCTACGAACTCCGCCACTCGAAGGTCGAGAAGATCGAGAAGCGCGAAGTCCACCTCAAGGACTAACAGGCCCCTCCCCGGTCTGATTCTGGAGTGCTGTGGCGATTCCGTCGAGATGACTGTAGCCGACGACCGCGACCACCGGGTTCTCGTCGCTCACCGATCGGAGGCGGTCGGCCATGTGCGCCTCCCGAATCGCATCCATGAGTCGCGTCGCAGGCGGCGGCTCGAAGGCTCGCAGCAGCGTCGTGCTCCGGCCGAGGTGTGCTGCCTCGTGGGCCGCCTGTGCCCGTGGTGGCGCGTCCGCCGGGAGATCGTACTCCTGGCTGTGTTCGAGATCGCGGATCGTCGGCAGCCCGGGGATACCACGGGACGCCAATCGGCCGAGCGCGGTGTGGGCGACCATCCGACCGACGGATCGCAGCGTCCGGGCGACCGTGGATAGGTCTGGGTCGTGCGTCGAGATCGCTGCGAGAACGGCGGACCCGAGCCCCCAGCTCGGGACGTCGATCCCGACGACGGGCGTGCCCCCGGCAGCCCGGATTGCTGCGGACATCTCCCCGCCGACGCGGTCTCCGGTCTCGATGGCGGCAGTTACCGACGGAATCAGGAGGTTTGGGAGCTCCACGGCCACGACGCCCGGGTCGAGTGCGTCGATGATGGTCTCGACCCGCTGGATACTCGCGGGGTGATCGTGCACCACGCCGACCAGGACGATCGGTGTGTTCGTCGTGGTGACGTGGCGGAGGTACGTCTCGCTCACCCGGGGGTCGGTGTCGCAGACGGTAGCGAGCCGTTCGTCGATGTCGCGCGGAGAGGTGGACACGATGGGAGCGTGGAAGCCGGTCCGTGATCGGTCTTCACCTGTCCATTAGGCTGTGGCTACTTACGTCACGCGCTCACCTGAACTGTCGCAGCGACCACGAGTTCGGGGGTGTTCGCGACGCCGGTCGATGCACCGACGCGACGAGTTTCGTGCCGGGACGGCTGCATGGCAGTTCGCCCCCGTGGGTGTGGTACGCCGCTCATAACTATCGACGTGGTGTTCGTACCGGGACTAGTCACGATGCAAACCTCGAACCGGAACCTGCTCACTGAGTTCTGTACGGACTGCGATGAAGAGACCCCACACCTCGTGAGTTTGGAACTCGTCGCCGAGGGGGCGGCCGAGAAAAACCGCTCGTATTCGCGAGAACCGTACCGGACCGCGACCTGCCGTCACTGTGGCTACGGGACCACACAGCGGATGAACAACTCCTGAACCGACGCGCGTTCCGGATCCGACTGGGCAGTGCCACGTCTCGAACGTGACACCGAGTGCCCGGTGGCCGACAGGAACAGCGTCTACGTGCCTTCGGGGAGCGACGCGTCGACTACGGGCCTCAACGAGAAACTGGATGGACAGCCGCTACGGACTGGTCCTGGAAGGCGTTCGGTCGACCGGTACGCAGTCCCCGGTAGGTGATGGTGGGGCTGGAAACGGTGTGTTGCTGTGGTTCAGTTGAATCGAACGACTCGCCGGGTGCTCACGTTCCTGGCAGGGGTGCTCGTCGTCGGTCTCGTTCTCGCCGTGGTCGATCGCGAGATCGGGTTCCGCCGCGTGCTCGAGACCCTCCAGCGTGCGGACCCGACCGCAATCGTCCTCGTGCTGGGTCTCGGCCTCATCTGGGTGGGCGTCTGGGGGTACACCTTCCATCTGGTCCTCGGTATCCTGGGTGACCGGCGCCGCTACCGAGAGTCACTCCTGCTGTACTCGACGCTGTTGTTGTGGAACATCATCGCGCCGTTCTCCTTCGGTGGGGGCGAACCGATCGCCGCGTACGTCATCGCTCGAGCCACTGGCCAGGAGTACGAGCCCACGCTCCTGGCAGTCATCGCTACGGATGGGCTGAACTACAGTCCAGCACCAGTGCTCGCCGTGGTCGGCCTGCTGCTCGCCGCGTCGATGACGGCAGTCGGGAGCACGCTTCGCAGCGTCGCGGTGACGACCGCTGGTATCGTCGTCGCCGTCGTCACCATCGGAGTCCTTGGTTGGCGAAGACGAGCGCAGATATCGGGGGTGTTCGGGCGGGGCGCACGTGTCCTGCGCGAAGACCCGCGGTGGCCGCCCCACCGTGCACTCGAACCGGTGGCGGCCGCCGTGGAGCGACGTGTCAGCCTGGCCACGGTCACCCTGAGTCGCCTCACGGCGGACCCCCACGTGCTCCGTCTCGGGTTCGCGACAGCGACCCTCGGGTGGGTCCTGCAGTCAGCGATGCTGTGGCTCTCACTCACTGCAGTCGGCGCCCACGTCCCGGTCTGGGCGCCGGTGGTCGTCGTCACCGTCGTCGCGGTAACGGATGTCTTCCCCGTCCCGGGCGGTATCGGGGCGGTCGATGCAGCGCTCGTCCTCGTCCTCGTCACGCTGACCAGTGTTCAGCCCGTGCTCGCGGTGTCGGGCACGCTCGTGTTCCGGATTGCGACGTTCGGCTTCCCCATCCTGCTGGGACTGGTCGGACTCGGTCTCCAGTCCGTGTACCCGCTCCAGCACGACTGAGCCCCGGACGCCGGGCAGAAAGTTGGGCACGTGGTGGCACGCAGCGCTCGATGCCCGCGATGGCACGGGCACCAGCCACACGCACACTTACCACGGGTCCCGTGCTACAGTGAGACATGCCCCCGGACGACGAGCAGACGGAAGCCGAGCTCGTCTCACACCTGAAGGAGCTCGGATTGAACCAGTACGAGGCGCAGACGTTGATCAATCTCTACCGGCTCGGGTCGGGGACGGCGAAGGACGTCGCCCGCGTGAACGACGTCCCGCGGACGCGGGTCTACGACGCGGCGGAGACCCTCCACGAGCTCGGCCTCTTGGACATCCAGTACACGACGCCACAGAAGTTCACGGTGGTGTCGCGGGAGACCCTCGTGCGGAAGCTCAACCTGGAGCGGGAGAACACGATCTCGGCGGTGGACGACCTACTTCAGGAGCTCGGGCCGACCGAGCCGCAGCGCGAGGAGATGGGGGTGTGGACGGTGACCGGTCAGGAGGCGATCGCCCAGCGCACCAGGGAGTTCATCGACGACGCCGAGGAGCGCATCATCCTGATGACGGTCGACGACCTGCTGGGGGACGGCCAGATCGAGGCGCTCAGGGAGGCGGCGGAGGACCGCGACGTGGACGTCTACATCGCGGGAATCAGCGAGGAATCGGCCGACCGGATCCAGGAGGAAGTCCCGTCCGCCGAGCTGTTCGAGTCGCTGTGGGCGTGGTCGGAGACGCCAGCGGGACGGCTGCTCGTCACGGACGAGGAGACCGCGCTCGTGAGCGTGCTGATGAACGGCCACGACACCGAGGCGATCGAGGAGATCGCGATCTGGGGGAAGGGCGAACGGAACAGCCTCGTCGTCGTGCTGCGCGCCATCTTCACGTGGCGGCTGGAGTCCTACGAACGCGCCTCGGAGGGGTAGCGGGGCCCTCCCGGGCGCAGCCAGGAGCTGCCAGACTGGCGAGCAGGGAGGGGCACGATGACACCCACTATCCGCCCGTTGCTGTCTGCCGCTGGCCACCGGTCGAGCCACACTCGGGGACACAGTCTTTTATGTCCGCACAGCCAACCGTTGTGCGAATGTCAGACGAAATCCGCGTGCTCCACGTGGATGACGAACCGGACCTCGCGGCGCTCGTGGCGACGTTCCTCGCCAGGGCGGACGACCGGATCGTCGTCCACACCGAGACGTCCGTCGCAGACGGGCTCGCGTACCTCGACGGGCACGCGGTGGACTGCATCGTCTCCGACTACGACATGCCAAATGCGACCGGGCTCGACTTCCTCGAAGCCGTCCGGGACCGCGACCCCGACCTGCCGTTCATCCTCTACACCGGCAAGGGCTCGGAGGAGGTGGCGAGCGACGCGATCTCGGCGGGCGTGACCGACTACCTCCAGAAGGAAGCCGGCACCGACCACTACTCGCTGCTCGCGAACCGGCTCGTGAACGCCGTCGAACACCACCGAACCGAGCGCACCGCCGCCGAGATGCGGGCCCAGCTCGCCGCCATCACGGCGCACTCCGCGGACGCGATCCTCGTGATCGACGACACGAACACGATCCGGTTCGCGAACCCCGCGGTCGAGGACCACCTCGGCTACACACCGGCAACCCTCGAGGGGTCGTCGGTCACGCGCATCATCCCGGACCGCTTCGTGGACGCCCACACCGATGGTGTGGCGTCGTACCTCGAATCGGCGGACCGGACCTTCGACTGGTCGAACGTCGCGTTCACCGGCCGCCACCGGGACGGCCACGAACTCGAGCTCTCGGTCTCGATCAGTGAGTTCGCACAGGACGGCGAGCACCGATTCCTCGGCATCATTCGCGACGTCACCGAGCAGGCCGAGGAGCGGCGTCGCCTCGAGACCCTCATCAGCAACCTTCCGGGTGTCGTGTACCGGTGCCGGAACGAACGCGGCTGGCCGATGTCGTTCTGTCGCGGGGAGTGCGAGGCCATCACGGGATATTCGGCGTCGAGCCTCGAATCGGGCGCCGTCGCCTGGGGGACGGACGTCATCCACCCGGACGACCGCGACTCGGTCTGGGAGGCCGTGCAGTCAGCCCTGGCCGACGACGAGCACTTCGAGGTCCGATACCGCATCCGGACGACGACCGGGAGGATTCGCTGGGTGTGGGAGCGGGGCCAGGCGGTCGACACCACCGAGGACGGCACCACGGTCCTTGAGGGGTTCATCACGGACATCACCCCGCTGAAGGCTCGCGAACAGGAGGTCGAGGCCGTGAACGCGGTGCTCTCCACCCTGATCGAGACGCTCCCCGTCGGGGTGCTCGCCGAGGACACCGACCGGACCGTGCTCGCGGTGAACGACCAGCTCCTCGACCTGTTCGAACTCGACCGCGAGGCCGACGCGGTCCGGGGCTCGGACTGCAGCCGGCTCGCCAGCGAGGTGGCGGCGCAGTTCGCGGACGGCGCCCGGTTCACGGACCGTATCGCCGAGATCGTTTCGGCCGGCGAACCCGTCTCGAACGAGATCCTCACCAGGGCCGACGGGCAGGTCTTCGAACGGAGCTATCGCCCACTCGACCTCCAGGACCGCTCGGGCCACCTCTGGGTCTACCGGGACGTGACGGCGCGGACGCAACGCGAGCGCGACCTCGAGGCACTCACGGACCGCCTCGAGTCCCTGCATCGGGCGTCGACGGCGCTCCTCGACGCGGAGTCCCGGACTGAGGTCGCCGCCATCGGGGTCAATGTCGCGAAGGAGGTGCTCGGGCTCGAGTTGAACGCGATCCACCTCGAGACCGATGGTGGCGACGCGCTGGCGCCGGTCGCCGCGACCGACGCCGTCGAGGACCTGATCGGGGAGCCCCCCACGTTCAGACCAGGGAACAGCATCGCGTGGCGTGTCTTCGAGGCGGGGACGACCGTCGCCGTCCCGGACACCCGAACGGACCCCGATATCTACAACCCCGACTCGCCGGTGTTGAGCGAGCTCCTGGTGCCGATCGGATCGACCGGGCTCCTGATGGCGGGGTCGACGGAGCCCGCGGCGTTCGACGAGCAGGACCGCCTCCTCGGCGAGCTCCTCGCGGGAACCATCGCGACCGCCCTGGCGTCCGTCGACCGCCTCACCGCACTCGAGGACCGCGAACGCGAGCTCCGCCAGCAGAACGCCCGGCTCGAGGAGTTCGCGGGCGTCGTCAGCCACGACCTCCGCAACCCCCTCAACATCGCGTCCGGCCACCTCGACCTCCTGAACGAATCGGTCGAGAACGAGCACGTGGACGCGATAGCGCGCGCCCACACCCGGATGCGCGACCTGATCGAGGACCTCCTCGAACTCGCACGGAGCGAACGCCGGGTCCGGGAACCGGCCGACCTCGACCTGGAGGCGGTCGCACGCTCGAGCTGGGAGACGGTGGACACCCCCAATGCGACGCTCGTCCTCGACACCGAGCAGACTGTCCGTGCCAACGAGAGCCAGCTCAGGCAGCTCCTCGAGAACCTCTTCCGGAACGCGGTCGAGCACGGGTCCACAGACGGCGGAGCCGAACCGCGTCGCGACGACCCAGCTGTGACGGTTCGCGTCGGCCGCCTCGCCGACGGCTTCTTCGTCGAGGATACGGGCCCGGGGATTCCCGAGACGGACCGTGGCCGTGTCTTCGAACCGGGGTTCTCGACCAGTCCGGAGGGAACCGGGTTCGGGCTCAGCATCGTCAAACAGATCGTCGACACGCACGGATGGCGCATCGACGTCACCGCCGGGACCGACGGCGGCGCACGGTTCGAGGTCCACACCGAGAACGCGGACTGACCGCGCCCCGTGGTGGGTGCAGTTCGCCGGGTCGGCGTGCTGGCGGGTGAATCCGCACAACGCTTTATGCACGGGATGGCTCCACGTTGGTATGCCTACGCTCGACGTCGTGCTCGCGGCCGCCGTCGTCCTCCTCGCGCTCGCGGTGCTCGTCCTGCTCTTCGTGGTCCCGGGGAGCAGCCAGCAACAGCAGCTCCACCCCGAGCAGCTCCGCGCGCAGTTCGGGGACGCCATCCGAGAACTGAATCTCGACAGCACGGCGGGCCAGATCGAGAACCACGCGCGGGAGATGCGGGCGGTGCACGGCGACATCGAGCGCATGCTCCGCACGCCACAGCACCGTGGCGGGTTCGGGGAGGAGCAGCTCGAGGTCATCCTCGAGGACCAGCTGCCGCCCGATATGTTCGGCGTGCGGGAGGCGGTGGTCGGGAACAAGGTCCCGGACGCGTACATCGAGACGTCGGAGGGCCGGATCTGTATCGATTCCAAGTTCCCGCTCGACCAGTACGAGACCTACCTCGAGGCGGAGCCAGAGACCGACGACGCGCGGGCGGCGAAGCGCGAGTTCCGGAACGCCGTCGAAGGCCAACTCGAGAAGATCCAGCAGGACTACGTCCGGCCCGAGAACGGGACGGCAGCATTCGCGTTCGCGTTCATCCCCTCCGAGAGCGTGTACTACCACCTCGTGACGGAGGAGTACGACCTCCTTCGCGACTTCTCGAAGCGGGGCGTGCAGGTCGTGTCGCCGTTGACGTTCGGCCACAAGCTCGAACTCATCAAGGCTGGCGTGCACGCGCGACGACTCTCCCAGCAGGCCGAGCAGGTGCAGTCGCGGCTCCAGCAGCTCCGCCGTCGCTTCACGGACTTCGAGGACGACTGGTCGACGTTCATGCGCCACATCTCGAACGCGAAGAACAAGGCGGACGACGTCGACGACGAGTTCGACCGACTCGTCGCGGAGTTCGACCGGATCGAGGACCTCGCCCCCCACGACGAGGCGCTCGACGGGAGCGACCGCGAGTGAGGGGCTGGCGGGGCGCCTGCCGGCTCAGGATTCCGGGGCGACCCAGGCGAGCACGACGCCGAGGACGCCGAGGACGCCGGCAAACGCGAAGGCAGCCTGGTAGGAGGCCGTGACGTCGATGAGCCACCCCGTGATGGCGGGGCCGGCGAGCGCGCCGGTCATCGAGGCGGTGACGAGGACGGAGAGCGCGGTGCCGTGTCGGGCGGGGTCGACGACCTCGCGGACGTAGCTGTAGAGGATGCCGATGGAGAGCTGGATGGCGAACCCGGCGACGACGAGCAGGGCGACGAGCAGGACGACGCGGTTGGTGAGGGCGATGGCGGCGACGAGTGGGGTGCTGGCCAGGAAGGACACGCGAACGATGGGGCGGCGCTGGCTGCCGAGGAAACGGTCGGAGACGATGCCACCGCCCGCCCGGGAGAGAACGCCGATGGCGGGAAAGAGCGCGACGAAGACGCTGCTGAGGCCCAATGGGAGCGCGAACTCGTTCGTGAGGTAGGTCGGCATCCAGCTGTTGAAGAAGAGGAAGAGCGCGTACGCGAGGAAGCCGAGGGCGGAGCCGTAGGCGACCGCGGGTTCGCGGATGACGCCGACGAGGTCGGTGAGGCCCGGGACGGAGCGCTCGACGTCGGCGAAGTCGGTGCGGCGGTGGGCGACGAGGAAGAGCGCGAAGCCGGCGAGGGACACCGAGCCGAGGGCGAGGTAGTTCGCGGGCCAGCCCCAGGCGGCGGCGATGAGCGGACCGGTCGACTGGCCGAGCGCGAGGCCGACGGGGGCGCTCGTGGTGTACAGCCCGAGCGCGCTCCCTTGCTGTTCGTGGGAGAACGCGCGGCCGACGAGGTTCGCGCCGGTGGTCCAGACGGCGCCGATGGCGACGCCGGCGACGGCGCGGGAGGCGAGGAGCGACCAGAAGGCGCCGGCGAGGCCCGCCTGCCAGCCCCAGACGCCCGTCGCGACGAGCAGGAGTGTCGCGAGCGTGGCGACGGTGCGGTCGCTGGTACGATCGATGAGCACGCCGACGCCGATGTTCGAGACCGCCCAGCCGGCGAACGTCGCGCTGACGGTCCAGACGGTGAGCCCGGGGCTGGTGCCGAACGTCTCCATCATCGGCGGCATGATGCTCGCCGGGACGATGAGGTAGCTGTTCGCGACGACGCTGAGGAGCCAGGTGCCGCCCAGGCAGCCCCACCGGCCGCTCGTCTCGCTCGACGCCACGGTGCCGGCCATCGGTTACCGGGGGTTCGGTGAACGGCCTGATAAACGGATGGGTGGCTGCAATCGACGGCGGTGGCTCCTGGGGTGTCTCGTCAGTTGGGGGGTAGAACGGAAGTCCCGCCAGTGGGAGCGTGCGAAAGCGGGAGTGGGGAGTGCCGGGCGCGCGGTTGGGGAGGATGGGAACGTATGGGAGTGCCGCAGCGCCCAGTCGTCTCATTTCCCCGAGGTACCATAAAATTGCGTCAGACGCCGGACGGACGGGGATAAAGCACTACACGGGGGCCGGGCGTTGGGGTCGATATGCATGGAACCGGTGTGCCGCTGGTGACGCCGTTCACCGACGGTGGCGACGTGGACGAAGCCGCGCTCCAGGCGCTCGCGGAGTGGCTGGTCGAGCAGGGTGTCGACTTCCTCGTCCCCTGCGGGTCGACCAGTGAGGCCGAACTCCTGACTGTCGACGAACGCGCCCGCGTCACGGCGCTCGTGGTGGACGCCGTTCCCGACGACCGCCCCGTCATCGCCGGCACGGGCCATCCCGGGTTCAGGGAGACGATGACGCAGACCGAGCGTGCCGCGGACGCGGGCGCCGATGGGGCGCTCGTCGTGACACCCCACTACTATCCCCACGACCAGCCAACGCTCGAAGCGTACTTTCAGGACCTCGCCGAGGAATCCCCGATTCCGATCTATCTCTACAGCATGCCGAAGCTCGCCGGGGTGCGCCTCGAACCCGACACCGTCGAGCGACTCGCGGGCCACGAGAACGTCCACGGGATGAAGGACTCCTCGGGCGATCTGGAGCTCGTCCAGCGCTATCGGGCCTCGACGGCCGACCACGACTTCGACCTGTTCGTCGGCCACGGCGGCATCTACGCCGCCGCGTTGAACGTCGGTGCGGACGGCGGTATCCTCGCCGTCGCGAACGCCGTCCCCGAGCGCGCGAGCGAGATCTATCGTCTCCACCAGGGCAGCAAGGACGACGCCGCCCGCGAGGTCAACCAGCGACTCATCGCCCTGAATCACGCGACCACGTCCGAGTACGGTATCCCCGGCATGAAGGCGGTGATGCGGGCGCGGGGGCAGCCCGCTGGCACGGTGCGCTCGCCGTTCCAGCCGGTCGACGAGGCGGCGGCCCAGGCGCTACAGGAGCTCGTCGAGGACGCGCTACCCTGACCCCGGTCCGGGCGCCTGCCCGCCTACGGTCCGGTGTCGTCCAGCGCGAGCGCCATGCCCCGAGCGAACGAGACGAACGCGAGCGTCGCGCCGACGAGGAACATCACCGCGACGCTCAGTCGGAGCAGCGGCGAGGTCGACACCGCACCGACCGCCGGGTTCGCCTGCATGTAGCCGTACCAGTGGTAGGTCTCGTACGCGAACCCGGCGACCAGCAGTCCGAGTGCGACACCCACGCCATACCCCACGAGTTTCCGTGACGACGCTGTCATACACATCCCTTTCTCCTCCACCACCAACGACATTTCCCTGACCGGCGGCCGCCGAAGCCGTCGGCACGGCGGTGCGAGGCTGGGCGGTCGCCGCGCCTCCGTGGCGCGGCCCGGCGGTCGCGGTGCTGCGGCGGTCGCGGTGCTGCGGCGGTAGCGGAGGGCGGTAGGAGGACTGAAAGGGGGGGCTCTCGTGAGCCGAAGTCGTTCGAAACGGCTTCGCCGTTTCGTGATGACGAGAGAGCGAAGCTCTCTCGAACCACGAAGTACGCACCACAGGTGAGCGCCAGCGAACCGAGGAGCGTAACGAGCTGCAGGCCACGAGTTGAGCGGGACCGAAGGTGGTTCGAAAGGCACTGCCGCGCCTTTCGTCATCACGAAAGACCTCCGGTCTTTCGGACGATCCCGCATACCGTACGGGCGACTCACGGGTCGCCCGTACAAAGCCCCGGCGGGCTTTCCAACGGAAGCGGAACGCAACCGAACAAAATCCCAATATCTCCTGAAATGATCTATTTCGGCACGAAATCGCCTATTTCAGAAAATATACTCCGATTTTGATGACTATTTTCCGATTTCAGAAAATATGGGGCGGTTTCAGAAAATATCTAGAGGCAGTCCGTGATACGCCAGCCCTCGGTTCTCCGCTAGTAGGTTTCGACGCGGAGGCCGGGGATGCGGTCGAAGTGTTCGACGTTCCTGGTGAGGACAGGTTCGTCGTGGACGATACCGGTTGCAGCGATGAGTTCGTCGCCAGGGTCGTTCAGCGGGGTGCCGTCGCGGGTGAGCTGACCGGCGATGCGGCCGGCTTTGCGGGCGATGGGTGCCGTGATGTCGTAGGTCTCCTTGGTCTCGAGGACGGCGTCGAGTCGGTCCACCTCGTCCGTTGGCGTGTCGACGTAGCCGACACCCCAGTAGAGCTCGTAGAGCGTCATCACCGACAGTCGTTCGGGAACGTCCTGTGTCGAGAGCCGTTCGGCAGTCACCACGGCGTCCGTGTCGCCCCGGCTGACGTCCTCGACGAACGACGTGTCCAGGATCACTCCTCCCACCGCCGGGCACGGTCATCCGAATACTGGCCGTAGCTCTTCTCGCGGGCCGCTCGGATGGCCTCGACGTCTTCGTCGCTGAAGACACCGGCGAGGTCGGCGATTGGGCGTTCGGACGCCAGTCGGTCCACGGTCTCGGAGAACGACTCCTCCGGGCGCTTGCGTCGACGGAGCGTCTCGTAGGCGTCCTCGGTGAGTCGGACGGACTTGTACTCCGTCATGTGTATACAGTTGTATACACGTCTGCTTGAATCTTCTCCCATGCGAGATCAGTTCGATGAGTCGACGTGGAACAATCGTTTCGCGGTCACACCAGGTCTTGTGCCGGCATCGGATTTGAAGTCTCGCCGGTCGACCAGTTGATTCCGGGCGAGACGGGAACTCGAGGAAGTCTGCCTCAACGTCCGGCCGGAACTCCGCCGAACGAAGCAGGTGGCTACCGCATCGACCCAATCGGAAAATTCACGGCGGGCCATCGTGTTAGCCGTCGTATGGATGGCGAGACGAAGACCGCGTTCTTCGGTCTGCAGGTGAGTCTCATCGGGCTGTTCCTCGTGGCGGCGTTCGGCGGGAGCTTCTGGGTGTGGCTGGCCGGTGTGCTCGGCTTCCTCGTTGGCTCCATCATCACCATCGGTATCGTCTGGTAGCCAGCCGGTCGAACAGGGGATTCGTGGCGCCGATCACTCGGCGGTGTCCCTCGCTTCGGGGGTTGCCTGCGTAGCGTGTGTCGCGGTCGCCTTGAACGTCGCGACGACAGCACTCCCGGATTCGAGCGCGAGTCGGTCCAGGCTCTCCTGTGTGAGCCGTGCGTAGAGCCGGGTCGACGTCCCGTCGAGTTCGACGGAGACGAGCGCGACGACCTCGCCGTGGTCGATCTCGACGACGGTCCCGGAGAAACGGTTGCGGGCGCTCGTCGACGATGGACCGGGGACGTCGCTGGGGTCGTGGATGGTGACGGTGTCGGCGCGGATGCTCACCTGCACACGGTCACCGGTTGGGGGGACGAGCGCGCGGAAACGGCCGGCGTCGGTCTCGACGGTGCCGAGTTCGCCGTCCCGGTCGACGACCCGGCCCGGGAGGACGGCTTCGCGGGTATCGGCGATGCTGGTGTAGCCGGTCGTGAGGCGGTCGAAGCGTGCGAGGAGGGTGCGGGCGTTCTCGGTGAGCTGACTGCCGCCGCCGCCCGAGCCACCGCGCTGCCGGTCGACGAGCCCCCCGAACTCGGTCTCCAGTGCTTTCAGTCGCTGGTGGGCGCGGGAGTACGACCGCCCGAGGTCCTCGGCGGCGCGATTGAGCGACCCGGTGTCGTCCACGGTCCGGAGGAGCGTCGCGTCGTCGACTGTGAAGGCGACGTCGTCGCCCTGGAGTCTCGCCTCGAAGCCGGCGTCCATACCCAGGTCCAGGGGACGAGCGAGCAATAGTGTTATGTCGATGCGGGAAGAACGACGTTGTATCCATGTCGGAACAACGCACGCGGCGGGCGTTCCTCGCGTCTGCCGGCGCCGCAGCGTCGCTCGGACTCGCCGGCTGCACGGGACTGACTGGCGGTAGTGGCGGCGGTGACAGCGGGAGTATGCTCGCCTTCCACGCGGGCAGTCTCGCACCGCCGTTCTCCGCGGCTGAGCCGACGTTCGAGGAGGAGACGGGGATCGACGTGACCCGTGAGGCGAAGGGGTCTGTCGCATCGACGAAGAAGATCACCGACCAGGGCCGGAAGGCCGACGTGCTCGGTGTCTCTGATTTCCGCCTCATCCGCGACCGCGTCGTACCGGACTTCGGCGAGTGGTACGCCGTCTTCACGACGAACGCGATGTCCATCCAGTACCGCGAGGACTCGCCCGGCGCGGACGAGATCTCGAAGGACAACTGGTGGGAGATCCTGGCCCGTGACGACGTCACCATCGGCCACTCCGACCCCGCCGTCGACCCCGGCGGCTACCGTGCCGTGATGTCCCAGCAGCTCGGCGCGACCGAGTTCAAGGGCTCGAAGCTCTACGACGACGCCACGTACGAGAAGCTCCGCGAGAACTCGACGGTGCCGACGGGGACCGAGACGAACCTCGAGGGCCAGCTCGAGTCCGGCGAGCTCGACTACGTCTTCTACTACCAGTCCATCAGCGCGAGCTCGGGGCTCCCCTGGATCGACCTCCAGCCCGAGGTCGACCTCTCGAAGGCCACGAGCGAGTACGCCAAACACTACGGGACTGCCGAAGTGGAGACCAGCTCGGGGACGTTCGTCGGCGCGCCAATCGCGTACGGTATGACCGTGCCGTCCAACGCGCCGGCGCCGGAAAACGGCGCACGCTGGGTCGAGTACTTCGCCAGCGAGCCCGGCCGCCAGATCCTGCGGGACCAGGGCCTCCAGCCCGTCTCCCCGATCGTCGTTCCGGCGTCCGGCGAGGACGCGGTCCCCGACCGCGTCATGGAGCACGCCGAGGCGAACCAGTCGATGGGTCCGCTGGAACTATAACGCCGACGCGACCACCCTCCGTCAGTCACCCGCCTCAATGAGCCACTCGTCCAGCGCCGGTCGCCGTCGCCTCCCGCTCCTGCTCGCAGTCGCGACGGTCCAGGTCGTCGCGTTCGCACTCGCCTACGTCGCCGACCAGCCGACGCTCTACGCCGCCTTCATGCTGCTCTCCGCCGTGGCGCTCGCCTACGGCGCCAGGGGCGGACTCGCCGGCGCCGCGGCCGCCCTTCTCGGGACCGTCCTCCTCATCGCGCTCGCCTTCCCCCTCCTCCTCTTCGCCGCCCGCCAGGACCCCGCGCTCGTCCTCGAGAAGCTCGGCGATCCCGGCGTCCACCGCATGCTCTATCTCTCCATCTACGCCCCACTCCTCGCCGCCGTCTTCGCCCTCCTCACCGGCGTCCCGCTCGCGTACCTGCTCTCGAAGGGGTTCCCCGGCAGCGAGCTCGTGCAGAGCCTCGTCGACCTCCCGCTCGTCGTTCCCCACTCCGTCGCCGGCATCATCATCCTCTTCGGCTTCGGGCCGCGTGGCGCCTTCCCGCAGCTCTCCATCCTCGGCACCATGGTCGGCGCCGTGCTCGCCATGACGTTCGTCTCCGCCCCCTTCGCCGTCAACAGCACCCGTGAGGCGTTCGAATCCCTCGACCGGCGCGTCGAACACGCCGCCCGCATCCACGGCGCCACGTCCTTCGAGACGTTCCGCCGCATCTCCTTCCCGCTCGCCGCCCGCGGCATCCTCACCGGCGGCGTCCTCGCGTGGGCGCGCGCCGTCAGCGAGTTCGGCGCCGTCGCCGTCGTCGCGTACACCATCCGGTTCTTCTACCCGCCCGCCGGCCAGACCGTCCGCGCCGCCCACGCCCCCGTCTTCATCTTCCAGGAGTACCTCACGGGCTCGCTCGAATCCAGCGGCGCCGTCGCGTTCATCCTGCTCGTCGTCAGCATCGCCATCTTCCTCGTCATCCGGAGCGTCGCCCAGGACGGAGGGCGAGTGCTATGACCCGCGACGACGCCATCGGCACGACCGAGCCCAATCTCGCCGCGCACGTCGACGCTACGTTCACCGCCGACGGCGCCGACCCGTTCGACGTCGACGCCGAACTCTCCGTCTCGCCCGGCGAGACCCTCGTCATCCTCGGCCCCAGCGGCAGCGGGAAGACGCTCCTCCTCGAGTCCATCGCGGGCTTCTATCCCCACGATGGCCACGTCACGCTCGGCGACCGCGACATCACCGACGCCCCACCGGAGGACCGGACCTTCGGCTTCGTCTTCCAGGACTACGCGCTCTTCCCGCACATGACCGTCCGGGAGAACGTCGCGTTCGGCCAGCGCTACCGCGACAGCAGCAGGGACCCGGCCGACCTCCTCCGCGACCTCCGCGTCGCCGACCTTGCCGCCCGCTCCCCGCCGACGCTCTCTGGGGGTGAACGCCAGCGCGTCGCCCTCGCCCGCGCGCTCGCCGTCGACCCCGACGCCATCCTGCTCGACGAACCGCTCTCCGCGCTCGACGTCCCGACGCGGGAGTCGCTCCGCGAGGACCTCACGGACGTGCTCGCGGACGTGACGGCGGTCTACGTCACGCACAACCGGACGACGGCGAGAGCACTCGGCGACCGCATCGCCGTCATGCGTGATGGCCGTATCGTCCAGACCGGGACGCCCGACGAGATCTTCGACGACCCCGCCTCCGCGTTCGTCGCGCGATTCACGGGCGCGAACGTCTTCGAACTCACCGACCTCCCCGACGACGTCGCGATTCCGGCCGACGCCGTGCTCGGCGACCACGACGGACTCGTCGCGATTCGGCCGGAGTACGTCGTCTTCGACCCCGAGGAACCGGTGGCGACCGGTGAGATCGTGCGTGTCGTCCGCGAGGACGCCGGCTACCGCGCCACCATCCGGGTCGGCGACGCCGCCATCGACGCCCACTCCCGAGGCCCGCCCCGGGGTGAGACGATCGGCATCGGCTTCCATCCCGGCCGTCTCCGCCCGGTGGAACGCTGAATCCACGGGGCGACAGCGAATCCGGTCGCACGGGGACCGACGGAATCCTCAAAAGGCTCGGTACCCGACACAGCAGTATGGATCGACGACGATTCCTCGCCGCGTCGGGCCTCGCCGGTGTGGTGGGGCTCGCCGGCTGCAATCAGGTGTCGAGCACGGCGCTCGGCTCCGTGGCCCCGCCGGAGGTCCCGCAGGACCAGCTCGAATCCGGTGGCTGGACGCTCGACGAGGAGGATACCCGAACCGTCTTCGAAGAAGCCTATGGCCCCGTCACGGTCATCGCCAAGGCCCACTCGCTCGTCTACACGGACAGCGAACTCGCGGACCGTGTGCAGACGGACACACTCGGCAGCGTCTCCGGCACGCTCGCGACGTTCGCCGCGACGCGCGTCCGGTTCTCCCCCGACCTGACACAGCTCCCGAACTCCGCCCGGGGAGAGCTCATCGATCGGGTCGAATCGAACTCGCGAGACCGGTTCGTCCAGCGCATGCAGGAGGCTGGACTCACGAACGTCCAACAGTCCGAGACGGGCGACCTCCAGGTCGACACCGGCGAGACCGCGCGATACACGGGCTATACGGCCGAGTACGAGGTTGGCGAGTCTTCCTTCGCGCTTCCGGACGGCGAACAGATGACCATCGACGTCGACCCGATCGCGGTGTCCGGCGACCTCGCGGTCTGGGTGCACGGCGACAGCGTGCTCGTCGCGGGTGGCGCCTACCCCGCCGAGAACTTCGCCACGGCGCTCGACCGGGACGTCACGGACGCCGTGAGCGTGACCCTCTCCGTCGACCTCGGCCTGCAGCCAGCCGAGTACGAGACCGAAGCCCGGAGCCTCATCACCGCCACCCGATGACGGGGACACGAGGCGCAGACGACACTCCGTCGTGGGCGGCGCTCTTCGACCGGGCACCCGAGCACATCAGCGAGGCCACCATCCGCGAACTCCTCGCGGACCATCGCGCCGAGGAACCCGATAGATGACGGGCCACGACCCGGACCCGACGCGCGTCGTCGCGGACGCCGACGTCCTCGCCGCGGACCTTCTCGTCGGGGGCGACTCGCGGGAAGCGATCGACCACATCCGTCGCCACTCCTGGATGACGCTCGTCGCCAGCGACCCGCTCCTCGACGACGCCCAGACGGTCATCTCGCGGCTCGCGGACGACGACCTCGCCGCCGACTGGCGCCGGAAGATCGAGACGCTCGTCGAGCGCGTCGAACACCCCGAGGGCGACCACCCCGGGCTCGCCGCCGCCTACCACGGCCACGCCGCCCACGTCCTCACCTACGACGAGTCACTCCTCACGACGCGCGCGAACTCATCCACGAAGCGCTTCGTCGAGACGAGCTTCAAGCCACCCGGCGGCTTCGCCCGGCTCTTCGACCCCGAACGCCTCTACCCCGAGGTCAGCGACGACCCCTACCCCGGGCCGGACCGCGATCCCCGCGCCTGAGCCCCGCTACTGGCTGCGGCACGATCACTGGACGCGGCGGTGTGCGGCGTAGAGCGCCGGGAGGCCGAGCGGGAACGCGAGCACCCCGAACGCGACGAGGCTCACGGTCGTCATCCCCGTTCGTCGAATCGCCGCTGCCGCGGCGACCACGAGACCGAAGCCCGCGATTGCGAGTGCCAGGTTGCTCCAGACCGGGTCGTACGTCGAGCAGTAGAGCCAGCAGACGACGGTGTAGGAGGGCGCGTTCCAGGTTGCGGGGTGGAGCTTCGGCCAGAACCACCGGCAGTACGACGACCACGCGAGCATCGCGACCGCGGGGAGGCCGACGAGCCACAGTGCCGTGCTCCGGGTCGTCGACCGGGCGTACCGCCGGTAGCCGGCGAAGAATAGCGCGGGGAACCCGAGGATCCAGAGCCAGACGCCGACCGTGTAGGTGACGGGCCAGTGCTCGATCCGTGGCTGCGTGACCGGGAGTCGGAGCCCGGGCGGCAGGGTCGCCCACGGGAACGACGGGTCGGGGACCGGATTCGTCAGGAACGCACCGAGCGCGAGGACGGTCCCGGCGACGAGCCCCGACAACGCCAGGTCGGTGTAGGTGTCGAGAGACCGCGGGAGTCTGGGTGGAGCGGCTTCCGGCTGGCGGGTCGGCGCGTCGGCGAACTGCGACATACCAGACTGTTCTCACGCCCCACCTACGGCAGTTTCCCTTAGGAATATTCAGTCCTCGGCGGCCCAGAGGTTGGAATCCGAACCTACTGATCGCGGTCGGCCAGCCAGTCCGCGAGCTTCGCGAGCGCCCGGCCCCGATGGCTGAGGGCGTTCTTCTTCTCAGTACTCATCTCGGCGAACGTCTCGCCGGCGTGCTCGAAGATGGGGTCGTAGCCGAAGCCGCCCGTGCCGCGGGGGGCGACGAGTTCGCCCTGCACGCTCCCCTCGAAGGTCTCCGTGGTCTCGCCGTCGGTGTACGCGACGCAGCCCCGGAATGCGGCGCGGCGGTCGTCGAGCGTCTTCACGAGCGCCCACACCTGTTGTACACCGAGGGTGTCCTGCACGTACGCGGAGTACGGCCCCGGGAACCCGTCGAAGCCACCGATGAAGAGCCCCGAGTCGTCGACGATGACGGGCTCCTCGCCACCCGCCGCCTCGAACGCTGCCTCCGCGCCGTAGGCCGCGATGTCGGCGAGGCTGTCGCTCTGGATCTCGACGTAGTCGTAGTCGAACTGCTCGACCGTGGTCAGTTCGGCGAGATACTCGCGGGCCTCCTCGACCTTCCCCTCGTTCGTCGTGACGAACTTCACGCTACGAGGTCGGGGTGGTCGGTACGTAGAAATGTCGGTTACCGCCTCGGCGCGTGGGTCGAGATCAGTCCGTTCAGTCGTCGACGAGCACTTCGACGGACTCGGCGTCCTCCGCCTCGCTCGCCCCGGAGTCGGACTGTCGCTCGTGCCAGACCATCGCGGCGGCGGTCGCGACGACGATCCAGGACCGCCAGTTCGCGAGGTTCAGCGTGTAGCCGATGCCGAACGGCTTCTCGACGAGCACGCCCTCGCCGGGCTGCCAGTACGAGGAGAGCAGGTTGGAGATGCTCGGGCGCTCGAAGTTGTACGGGACGCCGAACAGCTCGCCGGACGTGGGCTTCTCGGGCATACCACGCTATTGGTCGCCCGTGTTGAAGACCCTTTGGGGACGTTTCACCAGCCAGAACGACACCGAGTGCCGGACTAACGTACCGAGCGCCGAGTAGTCTGGAGCCCTGAATCCTTTAAGTCGTTCTCGTCACAAGGGTTCGTATTGAGGAAGTTTTCCTGGCGACTGCATTGGCGAGCCGTGGCTGTACGTCGCCAGATCACTCGTTCACTCAGGCATTCGTCGTCGGGACCGCGTCCACGAGTTCGTCGTAGTCCGGTTCGTTCGTGGGATCGTCGGCCTCCCACGCGTACGTCACGACGCCATCGTCGTCGAGCACGTAGACGGCGCGGTTCGCGACGCCGAAGAGGCCGAGGTCGGGGAGGTCGATGGCGAGGTCGTAGGCGTCGATGGCGTCGCGCGCCATGTCGCTGACGAGCGTGAACTCGAGTCCGTGCTCGTCCCGGAACGCGCCCTGCGAGAACGGTGAGTCCGCGCTGACGCCGAGCACTGTCGCGCCCGCGTCCTCGAACGCGTCGAGGCGGTCCTGCAGCGCCACCAGCTCGTTCGCACAGGGCGGCGTGAACGCGCCCGGGAAGAACGCGAGGACGACGGGCCCGTCGCCCAGTGCGTCGTCGAGGTCGAAGTCCTCGTGGTCGCTCGTCCCGATCGTCGCTGCGAACCGCGGTGCCGAATCATCGGTTGAAACCATACCGGAGGAACGGCCCGGAGCGACGAAGTTCGACCCCCGAACATGTCTCGCCGTCGAACGGACCGGCCCGCCATCCGAACTTCCTTTAAGTCATTCTCGTCACAAGGGTTCATTGATGAGGAAGTTCTGCGGGACCCGAACTGGTGAGCGACAGGTCTCTCGCCTCCGGTACTCGATACCACCTGCTGGGCTCCTGACCGAGTCCGGCGTGGTTCTTTAAGTCGTTCTCGTCACAAGGGTTCGTAGTGAAGGAGTTCTGCGGGTGTCTGTGCTTTCGAGCTCCGGCTGTGTCTCCCCGAGCGAGAAGACGTCGAGGTAGTGCCCAAACTAGTCGATGTCGAGGTAGTGGCCGGGCTGTTCCTCCTCGTCCTTGCTGAGGGTGACGGTGAGGACGCCGTCCGTGTAGTCGGCCGACGACTCGGTTTCGTCGACCTCCTGTGGGAGCGCAATTCGTCTCGAAGCGGGCTGGCGGTCGCGTTCCCGGCGGAGGTAGTCGGCGGACGCGTCCTCGAGGTCGGTGCCGTACTTCGGCTGGGCGGCGACGTGGAGGACGTTGTCGGTGACGCGGGCGTCGACCGTCGCCGGGTCGTACCCCGGGAGGTCGAGGACGACCACGAACGTCGTCGGCGTCTCGACGACGTCGGCGGGCGGGACACGATGCTCGCGAGCATCGTGCGGCGACGACTCGGTAAGTCGGGCGGTGACGCGGTCGGTGAGCCGGTCGAGCTCCTCGTGTAGCGGGTCGGACTCGGACATCGTGAACAGGCTGAATGGGGGACTGCAGCCCGAAGAAGTGGCTGACGCTACAGGAATCTAAGCAAACCCGTGGAGCAGTCGACCGAGCGATTATTCGGGGGTGCTGCCGCCCTGGTATCGGCCCCGGCCCTCGATCTCGCGGAGCTGTTCGAGGACGCGTGCTTCGCCCGCTTCGCGGTAGGCCGCCTCGAATGCGTCGATGAGCGGGACGGGGTCGTCGGCGGTGCCGTGGATGCTCTGCTCGAAGACGTGGCAGTCCATCGCGTAGTCCTCGATGTCGTCGGTGTGATAGCCGAGGCCGAAGTCGATGACGAACGTCCGGTCGGCTTCATTCGTTTCGACTCTCACATTCCGCACCGTTGGGTCGCCGTGGACGAACCCGGCATCGTGGATCTTCGCGAGATGCCCGCCGACGGCTGCGACCCGTTCCTCGGTGAGGGCGTCGCGGAGGTCGCTGTCGCCGACGTGCTGGAGCTCGATGGTGCTCGCGGGGACGTCGACGTCCCAGACGGCCGGCGTGGGGACGCCGTGGCGGCGGGCTTCGCTCGTCAGGCGGGCTTCGAGGACGGTGCGGTCTCGGCGGAGGCGCGAGTCGAGGGCGGGGTGCCGGTAGGCCTTCGGCCGGCGGGTCTTGGTGATGGTGTCGCCGTGTTCCTCGATGATGGCCTCCGCGCCACGCAGGGCACCATCCTCGGTGCGGGGGACGACAACGCTTCCCGAGTCTTCGCGCCACGTGACGTCGACCTGGTCGGGGCGGAAGTCAGAGTCCACGTGGGAGGACGCGACGTCGAGGGTGTCGCCGGCGTCGAGCATCATCGCGCCCGTGACGGCGATCATCCCGGCGTTGTCCCGCAAGAATCGGGTTTCGGGCGCGAAGAACTTCGCGCCTCGCTCCTCGCACATCGATTCGAGCATCTCGTGGAGGCGGGCGTTCTGCCCCACGCCGCCCCCGAGGACGAGTTCGTCGCGGCCGGTGAGGCTCAGGGCTCGCTCTGAGACCTCGGTGAGCATCGCGAAGATGGTCTCCTGGAGACCGCAGCAGACGTCGTCGACGGGCGTTCCGTCGTCCACCTCGGCCTTGGCGGCGCTCATGATCCCGGAGAAGGAGAAATCCATGCCCTTCACGACATAGGGGAGGTCGACGTACTCGCCCGCTTTCGCGTGCGCTTCGACCTTCGGGCCGCCAGGGTGCTGCCAGCCGACGTGCCGGGTGAACTTGTCGAGGGCGTTGCCGACGCCGGTGTCCATCGTCTCGCCGAGGACGCGGTAGCGGCCGTTGTGGTACCCGAGGACGTGGGCGTTCGCGCCGCTGGCGTTGAGGCAGATGGGGTTCTCGAACCCGGACTCGTGGCGCCCGATCTCGAGGTGGGCGACCATGTGGTTCACGCCGACGAGTGGGACGCCGAGGCTGAGGCTGAGCGCGCGGGCGGCAGAGCCGACGATGCGGAGGCACGGCCCCAGGCCGGGTCCACGGGAGAAGGCGACGCCATCGATGGGTTTCTCGTCTCCGGGTCCGCCTGAGGGCGTCGCATCGTGGTCGTAGGTTTCCGCCGCGTGGTCGTACGCCTGTTCGACCACGTCGGGGATGGCATTGCTCATGTGCTCGGCGGCTTCGCTCGGGTTGATGCCGCCGCTCTCGGGCTGGTAGGCGTCCGAAAAAATCGTGGTTTCGTCGGTCTCGGTATCGTGGAGCGCGGCGCTAGCGCACCACGCGGTGCCCTCGATGCCGAGGACGCGCATGACCTACTCCCACTCGGTGTAGCCGCACTTCCCGCAGTGCTTCCGGTCGTCGTGCTCTGCGAGGTAGGTGTCGCCACAGCGCGGGCACTCCTCCTTCGTCAGGTTGCCCTCGTCGTCGTAGTACTCGTTCCGAGCCATTATTCTGCGGCCGCCTCCTCGGCCTCTTCCTCGTCTTCCTGGCCGATGTGGTTGCGCTCGAGCATGTGCTCCTGTTCGATGTCCATCGCGACGTCGGCGCTCTCGTACACCTTCGCGCTCCCGATCGTCTTGCGCATCCCGAACTTCGTGTCCAGGGCCTGCACGACGACCTCGTCGCTATCCTTGTCGAGCTTCGCGGCGAGACTGTCGCGCACACTCAATCGCGATGGCGTGGCCTCGTCGTGCACGATCTCGAACGACACCTCCGTACGGTGGAGGAGCGGGTTCTCCTCCTGATCCAGAATCTCGATGTCCATGGTCAGTTGTCTAGGGTAACGACCCGAACGCAGTAAAAGGATTTCGAACGACCCGCGAGACGACGGGGTTCGGCTGGGCCGTAGATTCGTCCCGCGCGACCCGATAGCTCACTTTGCGAGGTCGAGTCGACGCCAGAAGGCTGGTGTCGTCTCCAGCAGCGCACAGAGCTCCTGCACTTGCTCCTTCACGCCGGAGGATACGTCGACGCGGACCATCCCCTGGCCGGGCTGACCGTAGACGATGGTGGCGTCGATCGGTGCCGCGAGAACCGCTGGCAGTGTCGCCAGGTCTTCTTCGCCGTCGACCTCGATGAGCGTGGACCGGTCGGGGGCGGCGTGGATGGCGTCGACGAGCGCGTCGAGGAGTTGCCGGCTGACGGTCGCCGGGTCGCTCTCGACGTGGACGGTGGAATCGAGAACGGGGCGACCATCCAGGACGTCCTGCGCGACTTGCTCGCGTTCGCTGATGCCGTCGACGACGGCGACGTCGGGGTTCACGCCGGCCTGCGTGAGGTGGTGGGTGACGACGTCGCCGACGGCGATCAAGGGGGTGCCGGCGCCGTCGAGCAGGCTGTCGGCGTCGGTGTAGATGGGGCCGAGTGGGTCCTTGAAGTCGGCGCGCGCGTCCGAGGGAAGGGTCGCGACGGTGGTTGGCACGAACTTAGCGGACCTTGAGGACGTACTCGCCGGCCTCGTGGACCTCCATCTTCTCCGCGATCTCGGAGCGCTCGGGGTGGGTGATGACGACGTAGCCCGCCCAGTCCTCGGTCAGGGAGTTCGAGCCACAGTACGGACACACCTCGATGTCGGGCTCACAGATGCGGTGGCAGTCGCGGCACGCCAGCCGGTTGGAGGCCATTATTCGTCCTCCTGCTGGCGTTCGGCCTCGAGCCAGCCGTGCTTGCCGAGTCCGGGCTGCTTCGCCGTCAATCCGATCTTGGACTCGCGGGGGTTGCGCTCGTCGATGCTCTTCGTGACGATGCGGGCGCGGACGGAGTCCCCGACGCCGAGCGTCTGGTTGGATTCGCGGCTGGCGAGCTGCTGGCCCTCCTCGTCGAACGCCAGGTACTCATCAGAGATCTGGCTGACGTGGAGCAGGCCGTCGACGGGGCCGATACCGACGAAGGCGCCGAAGGAGACCACTTCGACGACCTCGCCGTCGATGACCTCCTGCATCTCGGGGTCGAAGGTGAGGGCGTCGAAGTCGGCCTCGTAGTAGACGCCGGGGCGGTTCGGGAGGACGGCGCCCTCGCCGATGTCGTGTACTTCGGTTACCGTGACGATACTGCCGACGTTCTCGTCCATCCGGCCCTCGAGCTTGTCCTGCAGGAGTCGCTTGACGAGGTCTGGGGAGACGTCAGCGAGGTGCTCGGGTGGCACCTCGACCGTGTCCTTGAGGCGTGCGCGCTTGTACATCTATGGTTGAGTGCGTGTGAGTTGATTCCGACCCCGTAAATGAATTACTGGAACGCCGGCCGCGAGCAGCCGGTCCTTGAGGGGTCGGTCGTTCGTGACGACGACGTCCACGTCGCCGGCCGTGGCGAGCGCGTGGATGGCGTCGTCGGCGTACGATTCTTCGGTAGTGACGTGTTCGCAGCGGTCGGCCAGGTCGCGGCCAACGGACGCCGCCGTCCCCGCCGCGCCGCCGGACTCCGACAGTTTGTCGAGTTCGGCGACGACGGCGTCGGGGACGACGCAGTCATAATTTCCGACGATGCGGTCGAGTTCGTCGAAGACGCGGACTCCGACTTCGACCGGCATCATGAGTGCGTTGGCGTCCATGGCGACCCTCGTGGCCATCTCTACCCGCGGAGCGTCCCCACGCCGATGAGGCGCCAGCGGGCGCCGACGCGGCGGTTGATGGCGATCTTCGCGCCGTCGGGCGCGCAGACGGGACGCTTGAGTTTGACCTCGCACTCCCCGTCGCGGGCGCTGGTGACGGCGCCGACGGTGGTCGCGGTGCCGACCGTCAGCATGAGCGGTTCGCCCGTGGAGATGGGGTCGATGGTCTCGCCTTCCTCCGCGCCGACGAGGCGCTCCAGGAGGTCGACGGACATCTCGAAGTCGTCCCACACCGGGGGCAGGTCGCCCGGGTGGCCAGCGACCTGCCCGGCGAGTGCGTCGCCCTTCGCGAGGCTCGGGTCGAGACCCGTCCCCACGCCGAGCAGGCCGCCGGGGCTCACTTCGTCCGCCATCTCGCCGCCCGCCTGGAGGCTGCGGATGTTGGTGGTGACGGGGCGCCACTCGGTCTGGCCCTCCTCGTCGACCTCGCGGCCGGGACGGAGTTCGAGTTCGTCGCCGACCTCGAGGACGCCCTCGACGAGACTGCCGCCGACGACGCCGCCCTTGAGGCCCTCCCAGGTGGTGCCGGGGCGGTTGATGTCGAACGAGCGCGCCGCGTACATGCGGGCGGGCGCGTCGGGGTCGCGCTCGGGCGTCGGGATGACGTCCTCGATCGTCTGGATGAGGAGGTCGACGTTGATCTCCTGCTCCGCGCTGATCGGGACGACAGGTGCGCCTTCGGCGACGGTGCCTTCGACGAAGTCCTGGATCTGTTCGTAGTTCTCGCGTGCCGCCGCCTCGTCGACGAGGTCGACCTTGTTCTGCGCGATGACGATGTTCTCGATGCCGATGATGTCGAGCGCCATGAGGTGCTCCTCGGTCTGGGGCTGGGGGACGGGCTCGTTCGCCGAAACGACGAGCACGGCGCCGTCCATCAGGGATGCCCCGGACAGCATCGTCGCCATCAGCGTCTCGTGGCCTGGCGCGTCGACGAACGAGACGGTGCGCAGGACGTCGGTCTCGACGTCGTGCTCGCCGCACGTCTCGTCGACCGTGTACCGCGCCGGTTCCTCGCAGTCGGGGCACGTGCGGAACGTCGCGTCCGCGTACCCGAGTCGGATGGAGATGCCGCGTTTCATCTCCTCGGAGTGCTGGTCGGTCCACTCGCCGGACAGGGCTCGCACCAGTGTCGTCTTCCCGTGGTCCACGTGCCCGACGAGGCCGATGTTCACCTCCGGTTGCGTATTGTTGCCTGCCATGTTCAGAGAGTAATCTTGGGTAGATTTTCGCCCCGAACAACTGATAAACCCACCGTTATCCCGGCGTCGTGGCGGCGAATCCCGGGCCACTGGCACGCCGCGTGATTCCGCATCTGTCACGACGAACCCGCCGCCGACGTGCTCCTGAGAGACCAATCCAACTACCTGCGGTCGACGAGCCCTCCCTGGCGCGGTCCGGCGGGTTCGGTGCGGTCGTGGTGGCGGTCGCGGGGCGGTTGCCGATGCGGTGCGGTCGCGAGGCGGAGGGCAGTGGGAGGACTGAAAGGGGGTTGACGTGAACGGCCGCAGGCCGTGAACGTCCTGCAGCGAGACGCTACGCGTCTCGCCAGCCGGGGCTCTCGTGAGCCGAGATCGTTCGAGCACCACAGCGAACGCAGTGAGCGAGGCGCGCAGTGCGGTCGCAGGCCACGACCGGGCCGGCGGGCTTTCTAACGAAACCGATAGCGAACGAACCACCCCCGATATTTTCTAAAATATGCTATCTCGCTGTGAATTCAGCTATCTCGAGACGTGCACACCGGTTTCAAAAGATGTGGGGCGATTTCGGGAGATACGCGGTGAGTTCAACAGATATCCGAGAATCATCGAGCGCGCCGTAGGTTCCCGGGCAGTCAGTATTAGTCACTGGGTTGCGTCGGTCGGGCTATGGAGTTCGGGGTCGTGCCACATTCGTGGGGGCGGTGGTGGTGAATCGGTTCGGGGCGCTCCTGCCGTCGTGGCCAGAGGTTCGAGCAGCGGTGAGACGCCTTTGGGTCCCCGGCAATCCGCCGCCCGCCCAGCGCCCGGAGCCACCTGACGAGGACCTCGTCGACCTCCTCAGCGACCCATTCGAGTCCACCGGCGATGCACTCGACCGCCTCGCGACGGCGGAGCTGCGCCTTCGGTCACTGGACGACCGTCGGGCGGTCTTCCTCACCGTCTACACCCGGATGACGGAGCAGGTGCAGGCCGAGATCGATTCGGGCGGCTTCGAGAATCCAGCGTGGATCGCAGACTATCTCGTGTCGTTCGCGAACGCGTACCGGCGGGCGTTCGTAGCGTACGAGCGCGGCGACTACGACGCCGTCCCGGCACCGTGGCGGGTTGCGTTCGACGCATCGCTCACTGGTGACACGCTCGTGCTGCAGGACGCCCTGCTCGGGGTGAACGCGCACATCAACTACGACCTCGCGTACACGCTCGACGAGGTCGGCATCGACCCCGACCGGGAAACGAGACACACCGACCACGACCACGTTGACGCCATCCTCGCCGACCTCATCGACGTCGTGCAGGAGACCCTCGTCGACGTCTACGACGCTATCGGCGTCCCGAGCGCCGACGCCATCCTGGGGGACCTCGACGAACAGGGGATGCTCCTCGGCCTGACAGAGGGCCGGGCGTTCGCGTGGGCGAACGCCGTCGTGCTCGCGGACATCCCCGCGCCGTTCACGCGTCGATTCGTCGACTGGCGGCTCCGCACCGTCTCGCTCGGCGTCGCGCAGCTCGTCCGGAGTGCCAGCCTCGACGAGTACACCCGGAGCCAGATCCGGTCGCTGGAGCAGGATTCGAACGCCGCATCGACGGTTGCGACACAGCTCGACGCGACCATCTCACGCCCCACCACAGTCGGTAGTGGACCGAGCGTTCCCGACGCGGATAGCTAGCCCAGGGGCGAACCCGACCAGTGTCGGCGAACCCTTAAATCCGAAGACGGGACAACGAGCGGGCTATGGGCGATGCATTCGGCCGGGCGATACTCGACACGCTCCGGGACGACCGTCGGGGGCCGGTCGAGTACCGGCCGGCCGTCGAACCTGGGAAGAGGCGGTCGGAGGACGGCCAGACTGCGGCGCAGGATGACGAGCGCGAAGCTGCGTTCGTCGAACGGTACTTCGCCGAGCCGGAAGCGTGGCCGGACCGCGAGCACGCCCTCCTCGAGGGTCTCGGAGGGCGAATCCTCGATCTCGGCTGCGGTGCGGGGCGGCACGCGCTTCATCTCCAGGACCGACCAGACGTCACCGAGGTCGTCGCGACGGACGTCAGTCCCCGGTCCGTCGTCGCGACGTGGGAGCAGGGCGTCGAACGGAGCGTCGTCTCCCACATGGCGTTCCTGCCGTTCAGCGACGAGGCGTTCGACCACGTCGTCTGTCTCGGGAGCCAGCTCTGCAGCGGCACGACACTGGACGACGTCGCCGCGAACCTCGACGAGGCCGCCCGGGTCACGGCGCCGGGCGGAACCCTCGTCGCCGACTGCTTCGACCCCCGCGACAGCGACGACTGGGACTGGTTCGGGTACGAGGACGACCCCCGGACGGGTGTCGGCCGGCGACGATTCGATGTCACGTACGCGGGCGACCGAACCAGGATCGAGCTGACGCTGCTGTCGCCGGCACGGCTCGAATCGCTGGCCGAGGACGCCGGTTGGCTGGTCGAGTTCGTGGACCGGGACGGTGCGATCTACTCGATGCGGTTCGAGCGGGCAGTTGATTCGACGCGCCGTGACACCGAGGATTCGACCACCTGAACGCCCCGTGCGCGAGGTTTATCCGCGCCGCCGGCTATCCCTCCCGTGTGTCCGAGTTCGCGTTCGAACTGCAGCTCTGCGCCCACCTGGAGCGGGAGTACCCGCTGGTGAGCCGGCAGCTCGGCGCGGGCGTCCACGACCCCGGCGGCCGCGTCATCGACGTCCTCTGCGTCACCGAGGGCCCGCGCTTCGAGGACCGGACGCGACTCACGCCGAAGTCCATCCCCGCGGGCGTCGTCGAGGCCGACATCGGTGTCGGTGAGTGGCAGCGCGTCGGGACGGCGTTCGATGGCCCGCCGGAGCGCGCCCACCGCCTGGCCGAGGCTGGTGCAGAGGCTGGATTCCTCGAACGCGAACGCCGGGGCGGCCAGACGGTCGTCCGGCAGGCCGCCCGCTATCCCAACGACTGGTTCGGAAGCCTGGTCGGTATCGAGAACAAGCCCGACCTCGGGGAGCCGGGCGCACTTGAGACCCAGCTCCGCACCGACGTGAGTCTCGGCGTCCTCGACGAGGTCTGGCTCGCGACCGAATCCTACGTCACGGGCGCCCACCTCAACCGCATCCCCGAGGCGGTCGGCGTCTGGCGGGTGGACCCCGAGGGAGCGACTGGCGGGGCGGAACCGGCAGTCACGGTCGTTCGGGAGGCCACACCGCTCGAGACGGCGCGGCCGGGTATCGAGCTACTGGACGAGCAGCCCGGCCGGACGGAGATCGCGGTCGCAACCGGCCGGGAGATCGAGCGACAGCGTCGTCGGATGGCCGAACGCGCGTACGGGAAGGGGTGGCGGACGTACGCGATGCCGTCGTGCGTGAACGCGACAGCGGGCGACTACGCCGAGACGACGGGGCTGCCGTACTGCGCGTTCAAGGACCGTTTGGTCGACGCCGCGAGTGAGTGCGGCCCCGACTGTCCGGGGTACGAGCTCCAGCCGGCGCCGGACGTTGACCACGAGCGGGAGCGCGCCCGGCGGTCGGCCTGGAACCAGGAGCCCGAACAGGTCGCGCGGACGCAGGTCGGGCTGGACCGGTTCTGACAGTCCTCGGTCGATTCCTACTCGAGGACGGAGCCGTGCGTGGTCGTGCCGATGGCGAGGACGACGGCGCCGGCGACGAGGAAGCCGGCGACGAGTGGGGCGAGGGCGACGACGTAGCCGGCGCTGACGAGGCTGCCGGCGAGGATGGGGCCGAGGATGCCGGCGCCACGGCCGACGCCTTCGGCGACGCCACCCCCGGTGCTGCGGACGTCTGTCGGGAACAGCGACGGTGTGTACGCCCTGAGTGCGCCGAACGCGCCGACGGAGAAGAAGCTCACGGCGAGGAGGCCGAGGAGGAACGGCCAGAACCCGGAGAGGACGCCAGGGGAGACGCCGGGGAGTGCGGCGGCGAAGACGTAGGTGGCGAGGCCCGCTCCGACGAGGTAGGTGCCGAGCGTCCGTCTGGGACCGATGCGGTCGACGAGCGCGGCGGCGCTGAGATAGCCCGGAATCTGGACGAGGCCAGCGAGCAGCAGATACTGGTAGGTGCCGCCGACGAGGGTGGCCGCGCCGACGGTCTCGGGGAGCCAGATGAAGACGCCGTAGAACCCGAGGTTGGCACCGAACCACGCGAGCACGACGACGGCCGTTCGGCGGCGGAGCGCCGGGGCGACGAGCCGTTTGAGACCACCTCCGTCTCCGGATTCGTCGCTGGGGCGCGAGGAGACGACGAGCGTTGCATCCTCGATGCCGAGGTCGAAGCCAGACTGGCTGAGTGTCGGGCTGGCGTCGGCGAGTGCCTGGATACGACGGCGTGCGCCATCCAGGTCGCCCTGCTGGACGAGATAGTAGGGGGATTCCTCGAAGGTCCGGAGGACGGGGACGAGGAGGATGGGGAGGGCGCCGATGGCGAAGAGGAGGCGCCAGTCGGCGACGCCGCCTGGGCTGGCGATGGTGACGAGGTCACCGAGGAGTGCCCAGGCGGCGAGGACTGATGCGATGGTGCCGACGGCCCAGAAGGCGTCGAGGTAGGTGAGGTAGCTGCCGCGGGTGGCGGTCGGGAGGTGTTCGCTGAGGTAGACGGTGGCGGTGGTGGCGGTTCCCCCGACGCCGATTCCGGTGAGGACGCGGAGCGCGAGCGTGGTCTCGTAGCCGCCGGCGAGGGCGGTGAGGCCGGACGCGATGGCGTAGCCGGCCACCATGCCCTGGAGCGTCGTGAGGCGGCCGTATCGGTCGGCGAGTGTGCCGCCGAGCCAGCTACCGAGGACCATGCCGGCGAGGCTGGCGCTGCCGAGGAAGCCCGCGGCAGCCCCGGACAGCGCCCAGCGGACGGTCATCGCGGGGAGCGTGAAGGAGATGAGGAGGACCTCCATCGCCGCGAACCCCCAGGCGACGCCCGTGACGAGGAGGATGGCGCGGTGTGCGGGACCGGCTGGGATGCGGTCGAGGGCGTCGCCGACGGTGAGGGCGTCGCCCATCCTAGTCGGTGACGACGGCGTCGGCCTCGATCTCGACGCAGAGGTCGGGGTCGAGGAGGTCGTCGACGCCGATGATGCTCGTGGCGGGACGGACGTCCCCGAACAGCTCGGCGTGGGCGCGGCCGACGGCCTGCCAGTCGTCGATGTCCGTGAGGAAGATCCGGGTTCGGACGACGTCGGTCGGGTCGGCGTCGGCCTCGGCGAGCGAGTCCTCGATGATGCCGAGGACGTGGGCTGCCTGCTCGTAGGCGTCACCGGGGGCCACCACGTCGCCGCCCTCGTCGGTCGCGGTCGTCCCCGAGACGTGGACCTGGTCGCCGACGCGGACCGCCCGCGAGTACCCGAGCTTCGGTTCCCACTTTGTGCCGGTCGAGACGTTTCGTCGCTCCATGTGAGACGATGGGCGCCCTGGATTGTAAATTCGATGGGATTCGTTCCCGAAAGCGAGACGTAAGCTAAGGTGATACAGGTATTTCGGACACAATACATATATGGCGGGATGTTCTCGTCTCTGCTGGTTGAGTAGCCGCCGAAGGGTGGCGCTCACTGGATGTTGCCGATAGAACGCGTTATTCCCCACCGAACCGGCGTTCCAGGGTCTTTTGGCGGGTTTCGTGCAGCCCGCCACGAATCTCGTAAACCAAATACTTGATATCGGTTGACGAGAACGGAGATAGCATGAGTGTCGAAGCAGACTCCGTCGAACTCGTCGGTGACGAGACCGTCGAGAACGTCGCCCGCGCAGCGGTCTTCGCGGCGCTCGTGGGCGCGTGCGCGTACGTCTCGTTCCCCAACCCCCTCGCGCCACAGATCCCCGTTACGCTCCAGGTGCTCGCGCTGTTCCTCGCGGGCATCTTCCTCGGCCCCGTCTGGGGCGGCGTGTCGATGGTCCTCTACCTCGTCGCTGGGGCAGCGGGCGTCCCGGTCTGGTCGGGTGGCGGGGCCGGCGTCGGCACCCTCGTCGGCCCGACCGCCGGCTACCTCTGGTCGTACCCGTTCGCGGCGTTCGTTATCGGGTTCGTCGTCCACCGCGGCTTCACGCTGACCGACCCGAAGGACGCCGGGCTCCTGCGTCTCGTGGGCGGTATGACGGCGGGGACGGTCGTCGTCTACGCCTTCGGCTCCCTCGGCATCTACCTCCTCACCCCGGCCGGCATCGTCACCGCCATCATCACCGGCAGTGCGGCGTTCGTCCCGTTCGAACTCGTGAAGATGGCCGCCGCCGTCGGTGTGGTTCGCAGCGACGCCATCACCGCGTCGTGAGGCGGCCCCGATGATCGCCGTCACGGACCTCGTCCACGACTACGACGGAGCGACAGCCGTCGACGGCGTCTCCCTCGACATCGCTGACGGCGAGTTCGTCGTGGTCGCCGGGCCGAACGGCTCCGGGAAGTCGACACTGGTCCGCCACTTCAACGGCCTCCTCGAACCCGATTCGGGCTCGGTCACGGTCAACGGCACGTCGGTACAGGACGACCTCCTGGCCGCGCGAACGACGGTCGCGATGGTGTTCCAGCACCCCCGCGACCAGTTCGTCGCCGCGACCGTCGGCGAGGACGTCGCGTTCGGCCCCCGGAACCTCGGGCTCTCGAACGACGCCATCGACGAGCGCGTCTCGGACGCCCTCGACGCGGTGGGGCTCGACGGGCGGCACGACGACCGCATCGACAGCCTCTCCGGCGGCGAGCAGGAGCGCCTCGCCATCGCCGGCGCCCTCGCGATGCACCCCGACCACCTCGTGCTCGACGAACCGTTCACGGGCCTCGACGACCCCGCGAGGACGGGCGTCCGCGACCGTCTCGCCCAGCTCAAGGCCGACGGCACGAGCGTCATCGTCGTCACGCACGACCTCTCAGACGTCGCCGAGCTCGCCGACCGCGTCGTCGTCCTCGACAACGGCCGGATCGCCGTCGAAGGCTCGCTCGACGCAGTTCGTGACGACCTCCCCGGACTCGGTGTGCGCCAACCATGACCGACGTCGGCCTCTCCTTCGTTCCCGGCGACACCGCCGTCCATCGGCTCGACGCGCGGGCGAAACTCCTCGTCCAGTTCGTCGTCGCCCTGCTGGCCTTCGCCTGGACCAGCCAGTACTCCCTCCCCGTGGTCTGGGCCATCGTCCTCGTCGGCGCACTCGCCGCCCGCCTCCAGCCCGCGGCCGTCCTCCGGGGGTACTCGCTCCCGTTCATCTTGCTCGGCATCGCCACCGTGGTTCGGGCGTTCACCTGGGGGGCGCCATGGGTCGACGTCACGGCCGGCCTCACCGCCCTCGAGCACAGCCTCCACGTCGCCGCGGTTCTCGTCGCCAGCGCGGTGTACGTCCGGACCACGCCCGTGTTCGAGACGCAGGCCGCAATCTCGCGACTCATCCCCGGACGGGTTGGTCGCCTCCTCGCCGCCGGGACGTCGTTCATCCTTCGATTCCTCCCGGTACTCCTCGACGACCTCCGCGCCGCCCGGACGGCCCAGTGGGCGCGCCTCGGCGACACCCGGCCCCTCCATGAGCGCATGCAGACCGTCGCGATCGCCGGGCTGACCAGGGCGTTCGGTCGCGCTGACCGCTTCTCCCTCGCACTCAAGGCGCGATGCTTCGCCTGGAATCCGACACCGCCCCGGATGTCCTACTCCCGGGCCGACTGGGCGGTCACCACGGCCGCACTCGTCATCCTCGTTGGTGCCGCACTCAGCTGAGTTCCGGATTCGGTGGGGCATCCAGAGTTCCGTATCGTTCGGCCACCTGCAGAATTTCTCGGATTGAGGATGAAACGTCACGGTATTGCTGTGGTGTGTTGGATTCTCTCGGGTTGGTTTGGTGTGTCATCCCAAAATTGATTATCGCGCACGCGAAGTGGACGGTATGGTACAGATAGACATCAACTGCGACATGGGTGAGAGCTTCGGGAACTGGACCATGGGGCAGGACGAGGCCGTGATGCCCTACATCACGTCCGCGAACATCGCGGGCGGCTACCACGCCGGCGACCCCCACGTCATGCGGGAGACCGTCCAGCTCGCCGCCGAGCACGACGTCGGTGTCGGCGTCCACCCCGGCCTCCCGGACAAGATGGGTTTCGGCCGCCGAAAGATCGACGCCAGCCCCGAGGAGGTTAAGGACTACGTCGTCTACCAGCTCGGCGCCCTCCGTGCGTTCGCCGACGCGCACGGCGTCACGTTCCAGCATGTGAAACCCCACGGCGCCATGTACTCGATGCTCTCGGACAGCGCCGACCACGCCCGCGCCGTGATGGAGGGCATCCTCGAGGTCGACGACGACCTCATCTACCTCGCGACGGACATGAACATCTACGAGGTCACCCAGGAGTACCCCGACCTCGACGCCGTCTTCGAGGGCTACATCGACCTCGACTACCGGGCCGACCGGAGCCTCATCGTCGAACAGCAGAAGGAGGCCCGCGACCCCGAGGGCGTCGCCGACCGGTTCGTCAGCATCGCCACCGAGGGCGAGTGCGAGACCGTCGACGGCGACGTCATCGACGTCCCCGCCGACAGCATCTGCATTCACGGCGACAACCCGAACGCGACCGACCTCCTCGAAGCCATCCACGACCGCCTCGACGAACACGACATCGAGCTCGCGCCACTCCACGAGATCGTCTGAGAGCGACGGACCTTCCCAACGAGGTAGAGCAAACGAGGCACTGCACACCCGTGCCGTTCACCAACGGCACGCACGACGAACCCCCGACGGGCACCTACCATGTGCCCAACTGCTGCCCGTCGCCGGATCCGATCGACACGGAACAGAAACTCGAGAGCCCGTTATCACGTAGTTTCTGATAGTTCTACGAGGCCGTGCTGAATACATCGCGCAAATTCAGCACGGAATGGTCGGTTACGATCAGGAGACCGATCGGTAGATGTATGGCTCATTTCGGTCACGGAGTGAGCTGCTTCGGTCTTCCTCAGCTACGGCTCGAGACTATGCGGAGATGTAGTTGATCGCCTGGTTCACCACATCCTCGGTGCGGTCGTCGACGAGCGATGTGAGGTGGTGGTCAACGTCGGCAACACTGTTGAGCGTCGCAAGCGACCACGGGAGAACGTGAGATCGTTCTCCCAGTGGGTCGCCCTCGTAGTCGTCGTCTCTGAGGGTGAGTGACGCTTCGTGATAGGTCTTCGTGGAAATCAGGACCGTGATCAGTTGCACGCCGTGAGTCGGGAATCGGGGCGCCCCCAGTACGAGCATCGGGCGGCCTTTCTCCGAAAGCGGGTCACTCGCCCAGACGATGTCACCGCGTTCCAGCGCTTCGAATTCGGTCACTGTACTGCTTCCGTGTCCTCAGTTCGGAGGTCTTCGAGACGCTCTTCACCGTACTGGTCGTCTGCCGTTTCGTGGTGTCGATGGAGCCGGTAGGCCGACTGGAGCCGCTCTTTGTCGTCCGTGATCGCCCAGTACGGGCGCTTATGCCGGACGAGATCGCGCTCTTTCAACCGTGAGAGGATGGCACTGACAGCGTCCGTTTCCAACCCGAGTCGTTCGGCGATCGTCGCCGCCTTCCACGCCCGGTCGTCATTTCTGTCGAGGAACAAAACGATTCGCTCGGTGTCGTTCCGTTCCTCAAATTCGTCGGCGTCAGCGTTCTCGAACTCGTCGATATCGATAGTGCCGCTCGACATAGACGGATGTTGGTACTGTTGGAACATAGTTATTTGGAATGTTGGCTGCGTAGAAATGTTGATTTAGGCTTACTGCTGCATACACCCTCTATCGGTCACGACCGCTGTGACGAGGAACGAGTAGATCTCGCAGGCGCTGCTGCATAGATGGCGCATAGTCAGCAGTGTGCGTTATTCAGTTGGAGGGGGTATTCGTCAGAAAGTATTCAGGGGGTTCGGTTCCAGTTGAGGTATGAATCGGCGGGCATTCGGTGGGCTGGTGGTGTCGTGTTTGCTCGCTGGGTGCAGTCAGGAAGATCCCGACGATACGAAGACTGAGCGATTCGTGATCGAGAACCGCACACAATCACCGGCCTCCGCAGAGATTGAAGTTCTGGAGGAAGGGTCGGTAGTGCTTACTGGGTGTTATTCCTGTCCGCCGGATGCCGAGTTGAAATTCCCCCACGCGTTCCCGTGGGGCGAATATACGATACGGGGACGCCTCGACGGGGCGACTGGTTGGAGCGACCGTGGAACCCACGGAGCTGCGCGCCAACACCCCACGAAGACGGAAACATGCACGCCGGACTCGTCATCACCGACGCCGGCACGCCGGAACTCGTGATTAACGGGTGTGACTACAGCAAACTCGGCGGCCACTACATCGAGCAGTATCACTCACCGAGCGAGTACAAACAATCCTGCTGAATACTCGCTCTACAGTCAGCACGCGAATTCTGTCGACGTTCGATGAGTAGTTCAAACAGAGCCAGACGCCACCCACCGTCTTCAACACGAATCCCCCCAATAACCATTTTCCTAGAGCTATCACGCGCGGTGCGCTGGACTCGAAAGACGGAGCGAACGAAGAAAGAGGGAGTGGAGCGTCGGTTAGTGTTCCTCGGGGGTGGACTGGCCCGACTGGTAGAGGAACGCGATGGCGATGCCGATGAGGATGAACGACACGACGACGGTGAGGCCGGCGATGGCGAACACCTCGGGTGAGAGCTCGACCTGGAGCTTCGCGAAGACGTAGGTCGGGATCGTGTTCTCGCCGAACTGGAGGTAGACGGTGCGGGAGAACTCGTTGAACGACAGCACGAAGCTGAAGATGATGGCGCTCACGACCCCGGGCTGGATCTGGGGGAGGATGACGTGGCGGAACGTCTCGAACTCGTTCGCGCCGAGGTCGCTGCTCGCGAGCAGGACGTCCTCGCGGACGGTGGACATGCTCGTGAGGATGACGAGGAACGCGAAGGGGAACGCCCAGATGACGTGTCCGATGGCGGTGGCGACGAAGGGGTTCGTGTACCCGAGCTGCTTGAACAGCATGAGCAGGCTGAAGCCCTGGACGACGCCCGGCACGAACAGCGGCAGGATCATCGCGCCCACGAAGAGCGCCTTGTAGGACGTCTTCCGGTAGGACAGCACGGCCAGCAGGGAGAGGAACGGCGCGACGATCATCGTCACGACGCCGAGCTTCAGCGACCGGAACATCGCGGTGATGAGCGGCTCGCTCTGCAGCATCAGCTCGTACTTCTCGAACGTGATGCCCTGCGGGACGCGCACGTAGGGTGCGGTGTCGAGCGAGATGAACACGAGCATCACGGGGGGTGCGAGGATGTACAGGATCCAGAACCCCATGAACGCCTTCCAGAGGCGTTCCTTCGTGGCGTTCGAGAGCCACGCGGACGGGTCGATGCGGGCCGCCCGGCCGAGTGCGTTGGTCGTGCTCATCAGATCTCACCCACGGTCTTGAGGCCGAACACGTACTCCCAGAGGAGCAGCAGGCTGATCGCGAACAGCAACACGATGGCGCTGATCGCGCTCGCAAGTGGGAGGCGCGCGGAGTTCACGGCGTTGTCGATGATCGTCGCGATGAGCGAGATGTTGCCGCCGCCGAGGATGACGGGGACGACGCTCTCGCCGAGCACGCCGACGAACACGAACACCGACCCGATCAGGAGTCCGGGGATCGAGAGCGGGAGGACGATGTGCCGGATGGTGGCGAGTGGCGACCCGCCGAGGTCGGCGCTGGCGTGCAGGATCTCGTCCTCGATGCGGCTCATCGCGAGCCACGCCGGGAAGATCATGAACGGGAGGTAGCTGGCGAGCATCCCGACGCGGACGGCGAACTTCGAGTACAGGAGCCAGCCGACGGGTTCGGCGACGAGGCCGGTCGTCAGCAGGATCGTGTTGAAGACGCCGTCGCTCCCGAGGAACGAGATCCACGAGAGCGTCCTGAGGATGTAGCTGGTCAGGAACGGGATCGCGAACAGCAGCATCACCGGGAACGTGTACTGGGAGTGGCGTTTCCGGACGCCGGCGTAGTACGCGATCGGGAAGCCGAAGAGGAGGGAGAGCCCTACCTGGAGGACGGCCTCCTGGATGGTCGTCCAGAAGATGCCGAGTCGGTACGAGTCGACGAACGCCTGGTAGTTCTCGAGGGTGAACCCGAGCTCGAACCCGAACGGGAGCGGGATCGCGACACTCCACACGAAGATGGAGGCGAGCGGCAGGAACACGAACAGCGTGAGGAGGCCGAGCCAGGGCGCGACCTGGAGCCCGAACCGGAGGCGGTCGTTGTCGATGAGTGGGCGGAGGACGGCCGGGAGCCGTTCCTGGGCCGAGAAGTCGACCCCACGGCTCTCCGAGCGTTCGTTCGCCGCGTGCGGGTTATCGTAGGCCATCGAGTAGGGTGTCTATGAGGTCAGGCGGTTCCACTGCTCGTTCATGTAGCTGAACGTCTCGGGGTAGCGGTTCCCGAAGACACTGACGTCGTCGCTCAGTCGACTGCGGACCTCTTCGTGGCGGCTCTGGACGAAGTCGGCGTCGAAGTCGTCGGACTCCTCGGCGTACTGGATGCCGAGTTCGCTGGAGGACATGTAGCCACGGATGGTGGTGATCTGGGCGCCGTACCAGCCGCCCATCATCCAGTTCACGAGCTTCTCGGAGGTGGCGCGGTTCTCGGCGCCCTTCTGGGTGAGCCACGGGCCGATCGCCCACAGCGAGTAGCCCTCCTTCGGTTCGAGGTACTCGGCGTTCATGTCCTGGTCGCGGAGCGCGAACACGACGGGCTCCCAGGTGTCCATGGCGACGACCTCCTTCTTGGAGAGGAGGTTGACGGCGGTCTGCCAGCCGCTCCAGAACGTCCGGAACTGGCCGGCGTTCTTCTGGTCGAGGAGGAAGCCGACGACCTTGTCGATGTCCGCTTCGGTGGGTTCGGCGAGGTTCTCGATGTCCTCGAGGTTGTTGCGTTCGAGGTAGAGTGCGACCTTGTGGTAGGCGGTCGCCCAGCCGGCCTCGAGTGAGGTCTTGCCCTTGAACTCCTCGTCGAAGAGGATGCCGTAGGAGTTGATGCTGCCGGGGTCGCCGACCTCGTCGGGGAGGTAGGCGACGGAGTCGCCGTTCTGGACGCTGGAGAGGCTGTGCTGTTCGCCGTCGACCTCGGTCGGGCCGCTGTTCTTGACCTCGTCGTAGACGTGCGCCCAGTTCTCCATGTCCTGGAGGTTCGTGGGTTCGATGGCGCCCTGTTCGGAGAGGATGCCCGTGAGGGTGGTGTCGTTCCCTGCGAGGTCGAAGTCGTTCGAGGCCGTGCCCTGGATGAGCTTCGTGACGGTCTCGCCGGGGCTCCACGCTGCAGCGGAGTAGTTCACGTCGATGCCGGTTTCGCTCGTGAAGTCACCCCACTCCTCGGGGTTGGTGGTGCCGACCGCCCAGTAGGAGAGCTCGCTGACGTCGTTCCCGCCGTCGTCCTGGGTCGTGGTCGTGTCGCCGCCACCACCGTCGCTGCTGGTGGTCGTGGTACTGTCGGAGCCGCTGTCGCCGGCACAGCCTGCGAGGCCGCCGACGGTGGCGGCACCCGCGAGCCCACCGGAGAGTTTCAGGAAGTTCCGCCGGGTCTCGCCGTCTTGGTCTATGTTGTCACTTCTACGCGCCATGGGATGTAGTTCGGTGGGACGGATATGAATGTTGCTATTAATACTGGATTGAAACCAGAGGAATCAAGTTAAATTCGTATATTTCCCGGCATATAATGGCAAACTAAGACCGCATCCAACATCAGTGCTGCAGGTAGGATGGGCTGCAATCGGTCCTGTCTGCCAGCCGAAGGGAACCAACGAAATTTATTACCAATGACTGGATGATATCCGAGTATGGACGAACGTGACGTGGAGATCTTAAAAGCAATCGCCGATCTCGGTGAACCAAGTCCGAAGGTCATCGAGGAGGCGACGGGCATCCCGAAGTCCACTGTGCACTACCGCCTCGAGAACCTGCGGGAGCAGGGCGTCATCAAGGACGATCTGTTCAACCTCGACCTCACCGCACTCGGCCTCGACCTCACCGTCATCTCCGAGGTCAACGCCGAGTACAAGGAGGGCTACCACGAGGAGGTCGGCCGGAAACTCAGCGAGATCGAGTCCGTCAACCAGGTGTACTTCACCATGGGCGACACCGACTTCATCGTCATCGCGAACCTCGCCGACCGGAAGATGGTCGAGGACCTCATCTCCGACTACGAGCGCATCGAGGAGGTCAAACGAACCAGCACGAGCTTCGTCATCTCCACGATCAAGAACGAGAACACGCCACTCCGCGACTTCGAACTCGGCACCCTCAAGGCCCTCGTGAACGGCGAAGAGGCCTGAAAACGCGCCCTGTCGCGACTGATTGCTCGTTGGCTATTCGATCTCGAGCTCCTCGTCCACGTACTTGGTCGTGTGCTCGGCAGCGACGAACGTCTCGTCGGAGAGCACCTGCTCGTGGAACGGGATGGTGGTCGGGACGCCCTCGATGACAGCCTCCGCGAGGGCGCGCTTCCCGCGCTCGATGGCCTCCGTCCGGTCCTCACCGTGGACGGTGAACTTCGCGAACATCGAGTCGTAGAAGGGCGCGATGCGGTCGCCCTCGTCGATGGCGTCGTCGACACGAACCCCGATGCCGCGGGGTGGCCGGTACGTCGTCACCTCGCCCGGCATCGGCGCGAAGTCGTTGGCGGGCTCCTCGGCGTTGATGCGGAATTCGATGGCGGAGCCCCGGGGCACGACGGCCTCCTGGGGGAAGGTGAGCTCGTCGCCGGCGGCGATCCGGAGCTGCCACTTGACCACGTCGATGCCCGTCACGACCTCCGTGATGGCGTGCTCGACCTGGATGCGAGCATTCACCTCGAGGAAGAAGAACTCGCCGTCCTCGTACAGGAATTCGACGGTGCCCGCGTTGACGTATCCGGCCTCCATCGCGCCGCGGCGGGCGGCGTCCCAGACCTCGTTCCGGGTCGCCTCGTCGAGGACGGGACTCGGCGTCTCCTCGATGAGTTTCTGCTGTCGGCGCTGGGTCGAGCAGTCGCGCTCGCCGAGGTGGCGGACGTTCCCATGCTGGTCCGCGAGGATCTGGACCTCGATGTGGCGAGGGTTCTCGAGGAAGCGCTCGACGTAGACGCGGGGGTTGTCGAAGTACGCCTCTCCCTCGCGTTTGGCGTTCTCGAGCTGCTCCTCGACCTCGTCCGGATGGTCGACGACCTTCAGCCCGCGACCACCGCCGCCGCCGTCAGCCTTGATGGCGAGCGGGTAGCCGTGCTCGTCGCCGAACGCGCGAACCTCGTCGGGGTCAGTCACGGGGTCGGTGGTGCCGGGAACGATGGGGACGTCTGCACGCCGCATGATCTTCCGCGCCTTCGTCTTCTCCCCGAAGTCGGCCATGATGTCGCTGGGTGGGCCGACCCACGCGAAGTCGGAGTCTTCGACGTTCGCGGCGAACTCGGTGCTCTCCGCGAGGAACCCGTAGCCTGGATGGATGGCGTCGACGTCGGCCTCGCGGGCGGCATCGAGGATGGCGTCCTGGTCCAGGTAGCTCTCGCGCGCCACCGACGGTCCGATGTGGACGGCGTGATCTGCGAGTCGGACGTGCTTCGCGGATTCGTCGGTGTCGCTGTAGACGGCGACCGATTCGACGCCGAGTTCGCGGCACGCCTGGATGACCCGGATTGCGATCTCGCCTCGGTTTGCGATCAGGACCCTTTCGAACACACTGCAGCAGTAGACGCCAAATCCAATATTAGTCTTTGGGTACCACGTGTCACTGAACGTGGTTCGAAAATAGATGGAGAAGTGGAACGTGATGGGGGCGGTCGCGTCAGGAGATCCGGGTGACCGCGTCGGGTGCGAAGCCGACCGTCACCGCGGAGTCCTCCTCGAGGAGCGTCTCGCCGGTGGTTTCGTGGGCACGGAGCTCGCGGCCGTTCTCGAGTTCGAGGGCGTACTCCGTGTGTGAGCCCTTGAAGATGGTGTCGGCGACGACGGCCGGGAACTGATTCTCGTGATCGCCGTCGATCGTGAGGCGCTCGTTCGGGACGAGGAACGTTACTTCGTCGCCCTCGGTGGCTCCGTCGAACCGGGATGCGTCGAGACTGAAGGAGAGCCCGTCGCTCTCGACGGTGACTCGGTCCGCGACGGCGGTCGTCACCTCGCCGGTGATGAGGTTCGGCATCTGGAGGAAGTCGGCGACGAACTCGCTCGCGGGGTTCTTGTAGATCTCGAGGGGCGTGCCGACCTGCTCGACGTTCCCGTTGTTCATCACCGCGATGCGGTCGCTCATGGAGAACGCCTCCTCCTGGCTGTGCGTGACGAAGATGAAGGTCTTCTCGACCTCCTCCTGGATGCGCTTCAGTTCGACCTGCATCTCCTTCGCGAGCTTCTCGTCGAGGGCGCCGAGCACCTCGTCGAGCAGCAGGACGTCGGGTTCGACGACGAGGCTGCGGGCGGTGGCGACGCGCTGGCGCTCCCCGCCGGAGAGGTCGCCGATGTTACGGTCCTCCTTCCCGACGAGGTCCATCAGTTCGAACATCTCGTCGGCGCGCTGGTGGCGTTCGGCCTCCGGGATGCCCCGAAGCATCAGCCCGTACTCGACGTTCTCCCGGGCAGACATGTGGGGGAAGAGCGCGTACTCCTGGAAGACGAGGCTCGTGTTCCGGTTGTATGGTTTGACGTCGTTCACGAGCACGCCGTCGAGTCGGATCTCCCCGTCGGTCGGCGTCTCGATGCCCGTGATCATCTGGAGCAGCGTGGACTTCCCGCTCCCCGACGGCCCGAGGATCGTGAAGAACTCGCCCTCCTGCACGTCGAGGTCGACGTCGTCCACCGCGACGACGGTGCCGCCGTATACCTTGCGCAGATTCCGGATCTCGATGACGCTGTCCGCGTCGGCATCGGGCGTCGATGGCTGATTGGTTCCTGCCTCCATGCTCATTGGTGTCATCAACCTCTTCGTGCCGGCCGCCATATAAATCCATCCGTAATACCCCAACTGTGTTTGGAAATTCATCCTGCTGCTGGACTGCATATGAGGAAAGGCTTAGATGTGAGAAGCCATCCTATTAGGGTAGATGCAACGCAGCGACACACGCCAGGCGGCCGACCTGGACGACACCGACGTACTGGACGGCGTCGGCCACCTCGGCGACCTCGTCGAGGGCCTCTACGGGCCGGACGGCCGCTACAAGCTCGTGGAGACCGCAGACGGTGCCGTCGTCGCCAGCGATCTCCACCGGCTCCTGGACACGTTGGACGTCGAACACCCGGGCGCGTTCATCACCGCGCACGCCGCCGTCCAGCAGAAGGAATCCGCGGGCGATGGCTCCTCGACGCTCGTGCTGCTCGCCCGGGGACTCGCCGAACGTGCCCAACAACTCCTCGAGGAGGGGTTCCACCGGGCGACCGTGGCCCAGGGTTACGACCAGGCGCGACGGATCGTACTCGACGCCCTCGCCGACCTCGGGACCACCGTCCCGGACCTCGCTGACCCACGGGGCCGGGCGGCGGTCCGGAGCGTTCTCGGTGGTGATGGACGCACGGACGCAGTCGTCGACGCGGCGATCGAGGCGGCCGAACTCGTCGCGAGCGAGCGCCACGCGATCGACGGTGGCCTCGAGCTCGACCAGATCGAGTTCCGCCAGGTGGCCACGTCGGCCGCGCCGAGCGTCGAACTCCTCCGGGGCGTCTTCCTCGAGAAGGAGCCGTTGACGGAGAACACACCCACCGAGATCGACACACCGCGAATCGCGGTCGTCGGCGGCGGGAAGAAGGCCGGCACGGGGATCGAGGAGCGCGAACTCCGGCGCCTCGGCGGCAGCAAGGGGAAGGGCCGGACCGAGGTCCAGATGGACCCCAAGACGCCCGAGGACCTCGAGGCGTTCCGCCAGTACGAGGCGGACGACGTCCGCGAGCAGGTCCAGCGGCTCGTCGACGTCGACGTCGACGCCGTCTTCACGACGATGGGCATCAGCGACCGCGCGATCGCCGCGCTCGACGACGCGGGCATCGTCGCGTTCCGGAACCTCATGCCGGACGTCGCCCGGCGGCTCGCCCGCGCGACGGGTGGGACGATGGTCATGCACCTCGACGACCTCGGCCCCGACGACGTCGGGACGGCCGGCCGACTCGTCGTCGAGACGCACGAGGACGAGCCCTTCGTCCGGGTCGACGGCTGCCAGTCGGGCAACGTCGGCACCCTGCTGGTCTCCGGTACCGTCGAAGCCGGGACCGCGGCGTTCCAGCGGGACGTCATGACCGCGGCCGTCACCGGTCTCGCCATACTCGACGGTGAACGGCTGGTGCCGGGCGGTGGCGGCACCCTGACGCACCTCGCGATGGTCGTCCGCGACGCGGCGACCGGTGTCCCCGACCGGTCGGCCATCGTGATGGAGGCGTACGCTGACGCGCTCGAGGACGTTCCGCGAACGCTCGCCCGGAACGCCGCCGGTGACGCCCTGGACGTCGTCACGTCGCTCCGTGCGGGCGGCGTAGACGCCGTCTTCGACGGTGACGCACGGACGGTACGACCGGCGGGGACCGACGGACCCTTCGACCGGGCGTCGGTCGTCGAGCGCGCCATCGACTCGGCGACGAGCGTGACACGCCAGATCGTCCGCATCGACGAGGTGCTGCCGGCGAACACGGAGACGGACGAGGTCACCGAGTACGACCTTCAGCCCGACCCGGAGCGCGATGCCATCTAGCCGGCCGGTCGGGTCAGACGGGACCGAGGGACCGCCAACCGCCGCCGGCGCTGGTTGCTAGTCCAGTCACGCCCCGCGACCGGAACCACCACGATTACGGACTGAATACCAGTATGTTCGTTCTGGTCGAATCCTGTTCTGGTATACCCACCGAATCTGGATTGTTACCCGCTTTTGTTGGTTTGAAGATATTAAATTACCGGTATCTATAACTCCGTGAGCGGGGAATCAGTAGTACCGCAATGACATCGACCGGCATCGAACGTCAGGAACTCGCCGACCCCCGCTACGAGCACGGCGCCGACGACTACGTGTTCGTCGAGCTCTCGGAGGAGATGAGTTTCGACGCCAACTTCGAGGCACAGGCCATCACCCAGGAGATCCGGCAACGCGACATCGAGGGCATCATCGAGATCGCGCCGTCGAACGCGTCCTACATGCTCCACTTCGACCCCGACGTGGTCGACCCGGACGAGCTCATCGACGACCTCCGCGAGCTCGAGGCCGAGATCGACATCACGGACTACACGTGGGAGGCACGCGTCATCGACATCCCCGTCCTCTACGACGACCCGTGGACCCACGAGACCCTGATGCAGTTCCGGGAGCGCCACCAGGACCCCGACTCGACGGACCTGGAGTACTCCGCCCGCATCAACGACTTCGACAGCGTCCAGGACTTCATCGACGCCCACTCCGGCGCCCCGCACATGGTGACGATGGTCGGATTCGTCCCCGGGCTCCCGTGGACGTTCCAGATGGTCCCCCGCGACGAACAGATCGAGGTCCCCAAATACGTCCAGCCGCGGACCGCGACCCCGAGTCGCGCCGTCGGCTACGGCGGCGCGTTCACCGCCATCTACCCGGTGAAGGGCGCCGGCGGCTACCAGCTCTACGGCCGGACCCCGGTGGAGGTGCTCGACGTGGAGCAGGAGCTCGCGGACTTCGAGGACTCCATGGTGCTCCCGAACCCCGGCGACATCCTGAACTTCCGGCAGATCGACCGCGACGAGTACGACGCCATCCGGAGCGAGGTCGAGGACGGCACCTACCGGTACAACATGGGGACCGTCGACTTCCGACCGGAGGAGTTCTTCGCGGACCCACAGGGGTACAACGAACGCATCCTGGAGGTGCTCGAATGATCCAGATCCTCGAACCCGGCCTGCAGACGACCGTCCAGGACACCGGCCGCTACGGCCACTACCACATCGGGATGCCACCCGCGGGCGCGATGGACCAGTACGCCCACAAGGTCGCGAACCTCCTCGTCGGGAACAGCGAGGACGCCGCGACCCTCGAGATGACGTACGCCGGTCCCGACCTCGCATTCGAGGAGAACGCGGTAATCGCCGTCACCGGCGCGGACATGGAACCGAAGCTCGACGGCGACGACGTCCCGCCGTGGACCGCCGTCCAGGTCGAGGCGGGCCAGACACTCTCCTTCGAGTTCGCGATGGAGGGGGTCCGTTCGTACCTCGCCGTCGCCGGCGGCATCGACGTCCCACAGGTGATGGCGAGTCGCGCGACCTACACCCTCATCGGCATCGGCGGCCACGAGGGCCGCGCACTCGAGGAAGGCGACGAACTCCCCCTCGGCGACCACGGCGACGGCGCCGCGATGGCCGGTGCGACCGTCGACGACGAGTACGTTCCGGACTACGGCGACAACGACACCATCCGCGTCGTCATGGGGCTCTGTGACTACCGGCTCACCGACGAGGGCAAGGCGGAGTTCCTCGGTACCGAGTGGAAGGTGAGCGACGAGGCCGACCGCGTCGGCTGCCGGCTCACCGGCCCCGACATCGAGGGGATGTTCGAGAAGCGCGAGCAGCCATTCGGTGCCGGTACGGACCTCACGAACGTCGTGGACCTCGGCTACCCGGTCGGCTCCATCCAGATGGCCGGCCAGCCCATCATCCTCATGCGTGACGCCGTGACCGGCGGCGGGTACGCGACAGTCGGCACCGTCATCAGCGTCGACCGCGGGATGCTCGCCCAGGCCCGAACCCACCGCACCATCACGTTCGAAGGCGTCGACGTCGACGACGCGCTCGCCGCCCGCAAACACCAGGACACCCAGCTGGACGACCTTCGCGCCACGCTCTCGCCCTAGCCTGGCCGGCGACCGGACAGCGCCCCGGCTCGCCGTTCGGACACGGACGCCCCGTGTATGGACGAGAGCCGAGTAATCATGGACTACAATCGAGTAATATTCGATTTATCGTACGAGCAGCAGCATCGTTACCGCTTGTCGGTTGTTGTTCAGCACATGAGCAAGCTATATGTGAGTTCGCGTGCCTATCGGAGGTACAGATGGCCGAGACAATCACGATCACTGCACCGATGCCCGGGGTGTTCTACCGGCGCCCGAACCCCGACGACCCACCGTTCGCCGAGGAGGGTGATGCGGTCGAGGCCGACCAGGTCGTCGGCCTCATCGGCGTCATGAAGAACTTCCACGACATCACGGCCGAATCCGCGGGCACCGTGACCGCCGTCTTCGCCGAGAACGAGACCGAGGTCGACGCGGGCGACGAACTCCTCGAGATCACCGTCGACTGAACACGGCCGCCCCACCGACTGAACACGCCCATTCCGTTTTCCCTGCGCAGGTACGCTGCGTAGCCTTAGCACCTCGAACCGCCCGCTACCGCCCTGTCGAACTCCGTCGCTAACTATAGACACAATCCAACTATTGGGCATAATCAATGGATTCAATCCATAAAGTTGAGATAGAGTTATCTATCATCCGGCCCAACGCGTTCGTATGACCGGTCCAGGCATCCACGAACTCCACTACGAGGACGCGCCGAACGTGGGACGCGTCCCCGGACCGCGGTCGACCGAACTCCTCGAACGCCAGCGCGAGATCGACAGCAACGCCGTCGCCTACCCCAACAACATCCCCATCGCACTCGAATCCGCGAAAGGGTCGACCGTGCGGGACGTCGACGGGAACACGTTCCTGGACTTCTTCGCGGGCATCGGCGTCCTCAACGTCGGCCACTCGAACCCCTACGTCATGGAGGGGATGTACGAACAGGCCGACAAGTTCGTCCACACCGTCGACTTCCCCACCGAGGCCCGCCTCGACCTCATCGAGAAACTCGAGGCCATCGCCCCCGGCGACCTCGCCGGGAACTCGAAGGTCGTGTTCGGCGGCCCCACCGGCAGCGACGCCATCGAGGCGTCCATCAAGCTCGCGAAGTACAACACCGGCGGCAGCGGCCTGGTCTCCTTCAGGAACGCCTACCACGGAACGACGTCCGGCGCGATGAGCCTCACCGCGAACAAGAAGCTGAAGGGCCACTATACGCCCCTCCTCCCGGACGTCGTTCACGCACCCTACCCGTACCCATTCCAGGAGGGGCGAGACCCCGACGCGGCCGTCGAGAACGCCCTGGAGGAGGTTCGCTCCATCCTCCTCGACCCCTACGGCGGCCTCGCGAACCCCGCCGGCATCTTCGTCGAACCCATCCAGGGTGAGGGCGGCGTCGTCGTCCCCCCTACGGGCTTCCTGCAGGGGCTCCGCGAGATCGCCGACGAAGCCGAGATCCCCCTCATCGTCGACGAGATCCAGGCCGGCATCGGCCGCACCGGCGAGTGGTGGGCGAGCGACCACTACGACGTCACCCCCGACATCGTGACCACCGCGAAGGCACTCGGCGGGAACGGCCTCCCGCTCTCAGCCACCATCTATCACGAGGATCTCGACACCTGGGGTCCGGGCGACCACGCCGGCACCTACCGCGGGAACGTCCCGGCGATGCGCGCCGGCCTCCGCGCCATCGAGTACATCGAGGCTCACGACCTCCTCGACCACGGCACCCGGCTCGGCGAACGAATCCGTGGTCGGCTCCGTGAGGTCGCCGACGAGAACCCATACCTCGCCGAGGTCCGCGGGAAGGGGCTCTTCATCGGTGCCGAATTCGTCGACGGTGACGGCCGCGTCGAGAACGCCGGGGACATCGTCGCCGACATCCAGCAGCGCTGCTACGAGAACGGCGCGCTCGTCTGGAAGGCGGGGCAGTACAACAACGTCCTCCGCCTCCTCCCCGCCCTCGTCATGACCGAGGACCAGGCCGACATCGGCCTCGATATCATCGCCGACGCCATCGACGCCGCGACCGCGAACGTAGCGTAACCGACGCCCCGGACGACAGCTTCGATTCCTCGACAGATGGCGCATGGAATTATCTGGCCCCGCCGTGACCAGTCGGTATGCAGCTTCCATCCGGGCTATCGTTCGGTGGGGACGCCCAGCTCCTCGCGATATACGCGGTCGCCGTCGTGCTCGCCCTGCTCGTCCTCCGATGGCTCTGGCGTCGGCGCTCCGCCGGGAGACGGCGGTCGAAAGAAGCACACGAACACGCACAGGAACGCGAGCCACCGGTCGAACTCGGCGACGAGGTCGAGTTCGGGATCACCGAGTTCTCCGACCACCACTCCGGCGAGCGGGTCGCGGTCGGGAAGGTCGAGGGGTTCGTCATCTTCACCGAGGGCGTCCCCGCGTCCGTCGACGTCGGCGACGTCATCCGGGCGACGGTCACGTCCTTCAATCGGGGCCGGACGTCGGCCGACGCGACGTTCGTCGACTCGCGCTGATTCTCACTGCCCGACAGAGACCGTCCGCGTCGTGGTCCAGTCGGGGTGGTTACGGCACCGGGAGCGTGAGCGTGACGGTCGTCCCGGGCGAATCGCTGTCGAACGTGACGTCGCCGCCGAGGAGGGTCGTGACCCAGTAGACGTGCCAGAGGCCGAGACCGTCCCCGTGGTTGAGTTGTGACTCCTCGCCGCGGTAGAGGCGTTCGGTGACCGTGGTCGGAAGCCCGGGACCGTCGTCCGCGACGGTCAGGGCGACGGTGTCCCCGTCGGCGGGCGACACCGTGACCTCGACGTGGGGCGTGTCGCCCCCCGCATGCTCGACAGCGTTCTCGACGAGTTCGGTGAGGACGCCGCGGAGGCCTCGGCCGGAGACGGTCCAGGGGCCACCCTGCACGTCGACCACGAGGTCGAGGGCCGGGTGTTCGTCGCGGCGGTCGGCACAGACGTCCCGCACGGTCTCGCCGAGGTCGATGTCGAGTGGGTACGCGCGGACCTCCTCGAGTCGGCGCCCGATCGCGCCGGCATCCCGGCCGAGCGCTTCGAGGTCGGTCACCGACGATTTGATCTGGGAGAGGTACGCGCGCTGGGTCTCGTCGGTGGCCCCATCGAGCAGCAGGTCGGCGTAGCCCCCGATGACGTTCAGTTCGTTGGAGAGGTTGTGCCGCATCAGTCGATTCAGGACGCTAAGTCGCTGTTCGCGGATCTTCTCGTCCGTGACGTCGGTCTGGAAGCCGACGAAGTGCGCGGCGTCGTCGCCGTTCTCGGCGACCGGTGCGACGTCGACCCGGTTCCAGAACTGGGAGCCGTCGGCCCGGTAGTTGAGGAGTGAGGTGGAGACACACTCGCCCGCGTCGATGGCCGAGCGCATCGCTCGGACGGCGTCCCGGTCGGACGTCGGGCCCTGGAGGAACCGCATGTTCCGGCCGATGGCATCCGCCCGGTCGTAGCCGGTGATGCGCTCGAAGGCCTCGTTCGCGTAGACGGTCGGGTTGTCCGGCTGTCGGGGGTCCGTGATGGTGACGCCGATGGGGGCGGCGTCCATGGCGCGTTCCTTCAGTTCGAGGTCCTCGATGGTCGCGGCGAGTTCGCGTTCGCGTCGCACCAGTTCCGTGGAGAGGGTGCGTTGTCGGAGGAGACTCGAAAGGCGGGCGCCGAGGACCGCCCGGCGGACCGGCGCGCGGATGACGTCGTCGACGGTCGTCCAGACGTCGGGCGCGACGGTGCTCGCGGTGTCCGGGGTCAGGAGGAGGACGGGGAAGAACGCGGGTTCCGCAGCGGCCTTCGCGTCGTCGATGGCGTCCGCCGCCTCAGGGTAGCTCGCCGCGTCCACGATGCAGAGGTCGGCGTCCGTGAGCCCGGGACCAGGCGTTGGGCTCGTCGTGACAGTGTGGTCGCTCGAGAGCCACTTGGCGAGCATCCGCCGATTCGACCCGTCGCTCATCAGGAGGTGGACGCGGGGCTCGTCGACACCGGACCCGTCGCCCTCGACACCGGTACCGACCTCGTCGACATCGTTTCCGGCGTCGGCGACATCGATTCCGGCGTCGGCGGTGTCGTCCCGGTTCTGCGGGGTCACGATGTTGTCACTGGCTCCGAGTGGCATCGTCGGTGTCGCGCCCGACGAACTCGGGCGTCCCGCTCAGGATGCCCCGGAGTTCGGTGAGGGGGTCCCCGACCTTGATCCCGTGCGGGGTGATCTCGAACTCGCGGAGGGCGCGCTCGAAGTCGCTGGAGCGTTTCTTCAGGATGCCGATGGCCTTCCGGAGTTCGCCCTGTATCTCGAGGTAGCGGAGGAACACGATGTTATCCGCGAGATAGCTGACGCCGCCATTCGTCGGCTGGAACGACCCCGTGATGGCGTCGACGGAGTCCACGAGGACGACGGCGACCCCCATGTTCTTCAGGTAGCGACAGAGGCTGTTGAGTTCCCGTTCGAGGTCCTGCTCCTCGCCCTGGATGGAGAGCCGGTAGCCGTCGATCCCATCGATCATGACGATGCGGGCGTCGCGCTCCTCGACCTCTTCACGGACGATCGACGCGAACTCGGCGGGCGACCGTTCGAGCGCTTCGACCGGTTCGATGCCGAGCGTCCCGCGTTCGACCATGGCCGTCGCGGGGATGTTGACGTTCTCGCAGCGGTCGAGCAGTGTGTCGACGTTCTCCTCGAACATGTAGATGACGCTGCGTTCTCCGCGGCCGGCCGCCTCCTTCATGAACTGGGTACCGAGCGTCGTCTTGCCGACGCCGGTCGGGCCGGAGAGAATCGTGACGGAGCCGCGTTCGAGGCCGCCGTGGAGGAGTTCGTCGACCTCCGGGACGCCCGATGAAAGCTGGTCGGGCGTGTAGGGCTGCTGGTGGGTTCCGGGTGCGAGGACGGGGTAGACGTGGAGACCGTGGTCGGTGATGCGCAGTGAGTGGACGCCTGAGCGGGTGTCCGAACCCCGGAACTTCGTCACCTCGACGGTTCGGCCGGCCGAGGGACGGTCGAGTTCGACCGTACCGTCGGCGAGGAACTGGAGGTCGTCGTCCGGGTCGGTCGGCGTCGACTGGGAGGTGAAGACGACGGTGGCGTCCTGCTTGGCGAGGAGCTGCATGAGTCCCAGGACCTGCGTCCGGAAGGACTGCTCGCTCGCCGCCAACCGACGGAGCTGCGTGAGCGGGTCGATGAAGACGCGGTCAGGGGCGACGTCGTCGATCCGGGCCGCGAGCGTCCCCCGGACCTCGGCACCGTCGGTCTCGCCCGGGGCGAACACGTCGTAGCCGTCGCCGACGAAGACGTCCGCGTCGGGCCGGAGGTCGAGGAACTCGACGCCGTCGAGGTCGACGTCGATGGTGTCGGCGTTCGACCGGATGGCTGCCTCGCTCTCCTCGAGGTGGACGTAGAGGCACGTTTCGCCATTCTCGGCTCCCGATTCGAGGTACTGCATCCCGAGGATGGTCTTCCCGGTCCCGGGCTTCCCGGTGACCATGTAGGTTCGCCCCCGGAGGAAGCCCCCGGCGAGCACTTCGTCGAGGCCGGCGATCCCGGTGTCGACGCGGGCGTTACTCACGCTCGGCCTCCGTGCGCTGGCCGGTGACGTCGCGGAGGACGGCGGCGGCCTCGGTTCCGTCCATGCTGAGAGCGAGCGTCTGGGTCTCGCGCTCCAGGGTCTCGATGCGGTCTTCGAGCGCCTGGTACGCCTCGTTCTCCGCGAGGGCGGCGTCCGGTTTGTGCGCCTGGAGGTGGGCGCGCTTGGAGATAGCGCCGAAGAGTTCGACGACGCGCTCGCCGTACCGGTCGCGTTTCGCGAGGGAGTCGACGACCCCCAGGAGGTCGGCGCGACTCGCGGGTTTCAGCAGGTAGTCGTCGAAGCCGAGGTCGATGATGTCGAAGTCGGGTTCGACGGCGGTGACCATGACGACGTGACCGTCGTAGCCGCGCTCGGTGAGTGTCGACAGCACCTCGTCGCCGTCCGGGGTCGGCATCCGTCGGTCGAGGAGGACGATATCGATGGTGTCGTCGCATCGTTCGAGTGCCTCGGTGCCGCCGTGGACGACGTGGACCTCGTACTCGTCGGTGAGCCACTCCGCGAACAGCTCGGCGATATCGGGCTCGTCGTCGACGATCAAGATCGTCTCGATGCGAGCGTCGCCACCGGAACGGTCGTCGGGCGGAGAGGCGCCGGTCATGACTACTACTAGGCGGATTCCGGGAAAGGGGCTGACCCATACTCTGGTACCCACGGCCAGCCGCCGACTCTAGTACTGTCTAGTCGCGGTCGGTCTGGGGGTCGGTCTCGTCGAGCAGCGCCTCGACGACCTTTCGTTCTGCGGCACGCAGATGGTACTGAAAGGTCGACGACGCGATGTCCAGCATGTCGCCGAGGTCGGCCGTGGAGGACTGTCGCGGCCAGTCGTAGAAGCCACCGTAGTGGGCGGTCGCGAGCGCTTCGAACTGCCGGTCGGTCAACGCCCCCCGGATCTGGTCGCGGAACGTCTCTCGTGTGTCGAGGGGGACGGTTCGTGCTCGGCGAGCGACGAGGACGGTCTCGGGGTACTGCTCCTGGATCGTCTCGACGAACGTCCGGACGTCGACGGACGGCGGGAGGTCGACGTGGGCGAGCGTCTCTCCGTCCCGGGCCTGCATGGAGCGAACGACAGCCCCGGTGGCCTGACAGCGGTCGATGACTGTCGGGGTGGCCAGGTCGAGCTGGTAGAGGCCCCCGCCGTCGGTGGCGGCCAGGGGGCGAACGTCTGTCACACTCTCCCAGTCGGACACGACCGCGACGACAGCGCCCTCGTCGGGGTTCTCGAAGCGAAGGAACGCGCGGAGGGCGCCGTTGGACGCCGGCACCCCACCGACGAACTCGACTGTCGTCTCCGTCGCGTCGGCGAGTCGATTCAGGAAGAAGTGGTCGCTCACGATGGAGAGCTCGAGCTCGGTTCGCTCGTCGGATTCGATCGCGACGTTCCGTTCCACGGACCGGAGCGCGTACCCGACGGTGCGACCGAGTTCCGACAGGACCGTCTGCTCTTCGTCGTCGAAGACGCCGTCGTTGGCGGCGTGGATGACGAACACGCCGGTCGTTCGGGTGTCCCGGACGATCGGGACCGCGGCGACCGCCCGGAAGCCGTACGTGAGGGCGTCGCGGCGGATGGCCTCCCACGCCGGGTCGGTGCGGACGTTCTGCTGGACCTGCACGGAGTCCGTCTCCAGGGCCGAGGCCGCCAGGTCCTCGAGTGGTGTGCCAGGCCCGTCGGCGAGCTTGTCGGCGTACTCGGCGGAACGCCCCGCCCACCGCCGCATCGTCAGCCCGTCACCGCCGGGGTCGCGTTCCGCGTGCCAGACGAACTCGTAGTGGCCCGGCTCCGCGAACTCCTCGCAGACGTTCGTCAGCACCTCGTCCCGGGTCGTGGACCGGGCGATGGCCTGCGTCGACTGCCGGACGATCGCGTTCAGTCGGTCGAGCCGGGTGAGGGATTCGTTCTTGGCGGCGAGCCGTTCGTCGCGTTCGCGGAGCGCTTCTGTCCGTTCGGCCACGTCGAACGCGGCTTCGAGGTTCTGGGCGAGGAGGCGAGCGGCCTCTGCCTGGATGGGGCGCGACTCGGCGTCCGACGCAGGTCCTCGGTCGGGCGCATCGGTCCGACCGACGACGAGGACGCCGTGGTTCCCGAGCGGGAGGGTCGAGCCCGACGTGAGCCCGGTGCGTGCGACGATGCTCGTGTCTTCGGCGGTCCAGTGGTGTGCCGTCTGGTCGACGAAGGCGTCCCAGAGGACGCCCTCGGTCTGTGACGCCTCGAGGCCGTCCGGGACCGACGCGTCCGCGTCCGACGCCGCGTCGAGGAGCTGGAGTGCGTTCTGTGCGTCCTCGAACCCGAAGACGCCCGCGACGTCGACGTCGAGGAGGTCGACGGCGGCCTCGGGGGCGATGGTCGCGATCTCCGCCCTGGTGTCGGCGGCCATCATCGTCCGGGTGAGTTCGTGTAGCGCCGTCAGCGTCTGGTGGTGTTCGCGGCGCTCGGTGACGTCCTGTCCGACCGTGAGGACCGCCGGTTCCCCCTCGAAGGTGATCCGACGGGACGTGGTCTCGACGTGCCGCACGTCACCCGCTTCCGTCTCGAGCTCCCGGACGGAGTGCTGGCTGCGGGCGGGTCCCGCCTGGGTCCGCCGCATCCGCGCCGCCGCCTCGTCGTGTTCGTCCGTCCGGAGGTAGTCGACGACGCGCGTCCCGTGGACGGCCTCGGGGTCGTCGACGCCGATCAGTTCCAGCATCGCATCGTTCGCGTAGAGGATGTGGCCGTCGCGGTGGACGAGGATAGGGTTCGGAGATAGCTCGACGAGCGTCCGGTAGCGCTGCTCGTTCTCCCGGAGTGTGCGCTCCATGCGGCGTTGCTCGGTGACGTCGCGGCCGATGCCGACGATGCCCCTGATGGTCCCGTCCGGGGCGTCGAGCCGGTCGCTCCGGAACTCGAATCGTCTCGTCGCACCCGATTTCGCCTGGACGGTGACCTCGGTGTACGACGCGCCGTCCTCGATCGCGGTCTGGATGGCGTCCCGGACCGCCTGTTCGTCGTCGGGATGGATGAGGTCGGTCGCGGTCATCTCCGCGAGTTCGTCGTCCGAGTATCCGGTGACCTCGCAGATGCGGTGGTTCCAGCGTTCGAACTCGCCCTCGGGCGAGAGGAGGTAGAAGGCGTCCTGGAGGGTGTCGAGCGTGTTCGTGAGGAGGTCCCGCTGGGTTCGGAGTTCGTCGATCGCGGTCTCGAGCTCCGTCACGTCGAGGATGATGGCCTGTGCGACACGACGGCCGGCGAAGTCGGCGGGGGACGTGGTCACCTGGATCTGCCTGATGGCCCCGGTCTCGCTCCGAACGATGAACTCTGTAGGCCCGACTGGCGTCTCGTCCTCGAAGACGCCGGCCAGTTCGCTCCGGGCCGTCGCGTCGTTCTGGGATTCGATGAACTCGAAGATGGACCGGCCGACGAGCGTGGCGCGGTCATCGACGTCGAGGAGGTCGAGGAGCGCGTCGTTCCCCCAGACGATGGTGCCGTCCCGATCGAAGAGATTGATCGGGACGGGCGCAGACCGTACGAGGTTCCGGTAGCGGTCCGTGTGTTCGGTTGGGCGGCCAGTCTGCAGGCCGAGGGACGACTCGAGCGTCCTGGCAGCCTGTTCGGCGTCGTCGGTTCCGGGAACGTACCCGGTTGCGCCTGCGTCGAACGCCCGTGCGGCGAGTTGCTCGGAACCCGTCGACGGGTACACGACGATGGGGAGCGTGGGTCGGTTCGACCGGATGGTCGCGACCAGGTCGATGCAGCCGGTCGTCGGGAGTTCGTCGCCGACGACGACCCCCCGCACGCCGTTCGACTCCAGTCGGTCCAGGCAGTCCGCTTCGGTCTCGACGCTCGTGAGGGTGGCGTCATCGAGTGCCGACTCCACGGTGTCGCGAGCGTCCGAGGGGAGGGCGACGGCGAGGATTCGTCGGCGGTCGCCGACGTCGCTGGGCATACACGTGGTGTATGTTGTCGAGACAGTAACGCCTTTCTCTCAAGAGTCACTCCCCTATAAACCTGTATCGCACCCCGACGCATCGTGTCGGTTCATACCCCGAGTCTGCCCCCTGACCAGCGCCGGGTCGGTCACGACCGGCATCTAGGTGAGTGGAGTCACGGGTCGGTAGATACGTGCCAGATACCGGTCAGTCGTATCCGGGGGTGTCGCGAACTTCGGCTGTGCCCACCGTACTCGCGGCCGGGACGTTGGTTGCCGTCGTGCCCGTCGGCCGAGCCGTGGGCACACCCCGCGGACGCACAGCACAGCCGGTGTCCGGTCCCGGACGGTGGTCCCGATGACGGCCGACGCACCGGTCGTTCTCGTGGTCGACGACGAGCCGAACGTCGCCGACCTCTACACGGCATACCTGGAGGATACGTACACCGTTCGAACCGCCTACTCGGGCGATAGCGCGCTCGAACTCCTCACACCCGAGGTCGATGTCGCGCTCCTGGATCGCCACCTCATCGAGTGGTCCGGCGACGAACTCGTCACCGTCATCACCGACCGACAGATCGACTGCCAGATCGCGATGGTCACCGCCGTCGAACCCGACTTCGACATCATCGACCTGGCGATCGATAGCTACCTCCGGAAACCGGTCAGCCGAACCGCCCTCCGGGAGACCGTCGAGGAGCTCCTCCTCTGGAAGAACTCCCCGGTAACCGCCCAGGAGCTCCTCGCGCTCATCTCCCGGAAACAGGTCCTCGAACACCAGAAGACGCACGCCGAACTCGAGGAGAGCGCCCAGTACACGAAACTCCAGAAGCGGATCGCGTACGCCGAATCCCGACTCGAGCTCCAGCCGGGCGATGCATCGTCGAAGTACCGACCCGCGAAATGTGGGTCGTGCGGGATGCGCTGGGACATCTCGGTGGGCGGCACGGTCGGGTTCGTCAGACTCAGCTCGTACATCTGGAAATGCACCCAGTGTGGGAACACGGAGAAGCGGACGGACCCCCACGACCGACGCATCGCGAGACGCTGACCGGGGACCGTTTTCGGGGCGAGCCGTCGCGAGACGACTATTCTGCATGGCGGTGGTGTCAAACGGAACGACCGTGCTGTACCGCGCACCCGACAGCTACATATCCGCCGTATCTCGTGCGTACCAGCACTGAGTAATCGTGACACGGGAGGGCATCGAAGACGAGCGACTCGCCGCGTACTTCGACGAGAGCCCGGACGCAATTGTCGTCGTCGATACCGCGGGCCGGATCGTGCAAGCGAACGCTCGAACCCGGGCTATCTTCGGCTACGACCCGGACGACCTCGTCGGGTCGCCCATCGAACGGCTCGTACCCGAACGATACCGCCCCGACCACCCCGAGAAGGTCGAACAGTTCTTCACCAAACCGACGGCTCGCTCGATGGGCGCCGGCCTCGAACTGGAAGGCCAGCACGCCGACGGGTCGACGTTCCCCGTCGACGTCAGCCTGAGCCCGATCATCGTGGCAGGCGAACTGGAGGTCGTTGCAGCCGTCCGCGACATCACCTACCAACGGTCACTCCAGCGGCGCTACCGTAGTCTCCTCGAGACGGCCCCGGACGCGGCCGTCGTCGCAGACGTGGAGACGGGTGAGATACTCGACGTGAACGAGAAGGCGACCGAGCTCTTCGAACGGCCAGAAGCCGAACTCGTCGGCGGGACGACGCTGGACCTCCACCCGTCGGAGGACGCCGACCGGTATCGCGCGCTCTTCGAGTCGCACGTCGCCTCCGGCGGCGTTGCCGCGACGAGCGAGTACGAAGGCGAGCCGCTCTGCGCACTCACGGCATCCGGCGACCGCGTCCCGATAGAGATCAGCGCCAACGTAACCACGATCAACGGGCGGCGGGTCATCACCGGTATCTTCCGCGACATCTCGCTCCGTCGCGCCCACGAACGAGCGCTCGAATCCCAGCTCGACCGCGTCGAAACCCTCACGCACGTCCTCGCCCACGACATCCGCAACCCCCTGAACGTCGCGAGTGGCCGCGTCGCGCTCGCCCGGCAGACAGCGGACCTCGACCATCTCGACGCCGTGGCGGACGCGCACACCCGCATCGAGAACATCGTCAGCGACGCACTCACCCTGATCCGGGACGGGTTCGACGTCGAGCACGTCGAACCCCTGGAACTCGAAGCGGTCGCGACTGACTGCTGGCAGGCCGTCGAGACGATCGAGGGAGCCCTCGTCGTGGAGACCCCTGGAACGATCGAGGCCGACCCCCGGCGCATCCGCCACCTCTTCGAGAACCTCTTCCGGAACAGCGTGGAGCACGGAGGCGCCGACGTGACGGTGACCGTGTCCGTCACCGACGAGGGGTTCGCCGTCGAGGACGACGGCCCCGGGATTCCATCGACGATCCGCGAACAGATCTTCGACCCGGGCTGGAGTACGAACACCGGCGGCACCGGGCTCGGCCTGACCATCGTCACGAACGTCGTGGCCGCCCACGGCTGGTCGGTCGCCGTCACCGAGGCCACGGAAGGCGGCGCACGATTCGAGTTCTCCGGCGCTCGGCCTGACGTCGACACAAACCGACCAGCGAAGGCGGACTGAGCTCGACGTCCGGCGTCGACACCGAACTACGCCCACTCGACTCGTTATTCGGCGGGCTGGCGGTCCTGCACGTCGACGTCGATGCGGCCCTCGAGTTCTCGCTTCGAGGCCGGGCTGAGCGTGAGGCCGGCGGCGTCGAATCGGCGTTTGACGTCGCGGGCGAACCCGGACCGCGCGGCGAAGAGGTCCGCACGATTCGGGTCGGGGACCCAGTAGTGGACGCGCACGACGACCGCGTCCGCGGCGAACTCCTCGACGTAGACGCGCGGCGACGGCGCTTCGGCGATGTCCACCCGGCCGGCGAGCACCTCGCGGAGGAGGTCCATCGCCGCGTCGACGTCCTCGTCGTACGCGAGCCCGATCCGGTCCACGATCCGGTACCGTGACCGGCCGTACGGCCGGGTGACGACCTGGCTCGTGAGGTTCTCGTTCGGCACGGTCAGGAGCTCGCCGTTCGGCGTGAGGACGCGCGTGACCCGGAGCGTGATCGCCTGGATCGTACCCTCGTTCTCCCCCCAGCGGATGTAGTCGCCGACGTTGAACTCGGGGTCGAGCACGAGCACCATCCCGCTGACGAGCGACCCAATGACGGCCTGCGCGGCGACGCCGAGCGCGAGGGTGCCCGCGGCGAGGAGGAGCGCGGAGTCCGCGACGACGTGCCCGTAGCCGCCGGTGGCGACGCCGACGAAGAACCCGAGGACCACGAAGACGACACGGAGGTACCGGACGATGGCGTCGTCGATGGTCTGGTTCCGGCGGTTCCGGTGGCGGACGACGCGGGACACGACGGGGCTGACGAGGAACCAGCCGACCGCGACGGTCGCCAGCCAGCCGACGGTGAACCACCCCAGTCTGACGACGACTGGCCACTGCTCGAGGAGCTCCCGGAGGCCGACGTCCACGCCTGCTGCGACCACGCCATCCATCTCTGCCGGACGGTCACGGGGCAGGGCCAAAAGTCGTTCGTCACCTCGATCAGGGCATCCGGGCGGTAGCCGGCGGTACGACACCGTTACCGACGGTAAAAACGAGTTTGAAGCTATCAGTAGAGCCTTTGTCCGTGGGGCCGAAGCAGGAAGTACACCATCCATTCGCGGATGGTGTCCGGAGTTAGACAACCCTCCGTCCCGCTGGTTCGCGGCTCTCGAACGCCCTCCCTCCCGCTCCCCATTTCGTTCCTCCTTCCACGCCCCAGTCCGTCAGAGTTCGTAGGTCTCGCCGTCGACAGCCAATGGGTTCTCGAACGCCTCGTCGGCCGGGTAGAAGTGCGCGACGTGAACGAGACGCGTCCGGTCGGCGTTAAGTTCGTCCGCGAGCGCGAGCGCGCCCTCACGCGTAGCGTGCTTCGAGCCGAACGTGTACGGGGTGCCATCGGGGCCGTGGTGGGCGCCACCGTGCGGGTGGTGCGCACAGAGGCTCGCCGGAACGATCCCGTCCGCGAGCAGTAAGTCGGCGTTGCTCAGGACGCCCCGGGAGGACTCGGGGACGTCGTAGCTCGTGTCACCGGTGAGCGCGAGCTTCGACTCTCCTTCCTCGATGACGACGCCGTAGCACAGCAGCGGCGGGTGATCGACGGGCACGAGCGTCACGTCGAACCCGCACGCCTCGAACGACTCGAAGGGCGTCTGCGGGGCGACGGTGACGGGGTCGAGGTAGTCGTACTTCCGGTCGACGGTCTCCGCGACGCTCTCCCCCGTCCGGGGGTCGGTCTCGTCGGCGGCGTGAACGGTGAGGTCGCGGAGGAGGCGATACGCGTTCCCGAGGCCGTCGAGGTGGTCGAAGTGGATGTGCGTGACGATAGCCTCGTCGGGGAGCGACACACCCTCGCGGAGGAACTGGTGGCGGAAGTCCGGGCTCAGGTCGACGAGCAGCGACTCGCCGGTGGTCTCGTTCTCCACGTGCACCGAGAAGCGGGTGCGCTCGATACCGCGCTCGCGGGCGGTCGTACAGGTGTCGCAGTCACAGCCGACGGTCGGTGTGCCCGTGGTGTCGCCCGTGCCGAGGAGCGTGACGCGCATACCCTACTCGGGTGTCGCTTCGGGGGCGTGGTCGGGCGGGTCGTCCGCCTCGGCGTGCGCGTCCCCATCGTGGTCGTGTCCGTCGTGGTCGTGTCCGTCGTGGTCGTGGTCCGCGTGGTCGTCCCCATCACCGTGGGCGTGCCCGTCACCGTGGGCGTGGCCGTCGCCGGAGTGCCCGTCGTCGTCCGATTCGAGGGCGTCCTCGAGGGTGTCGAGGTTTCGGAGGTGGTCGCGCTCCTCGAAGGACTTGATCGCGTCTTCGAGGTCCTCCTGGGTGAGCTCCATGCGGTCGTAGAGGAGGGCGTCCAGGACGGCCTCGCGGAGGACGAGGCGGAGGTCGCTCCCGGTGAGACCCTCCGTGAGCTTCGCGAGTTCGGCGGGTTCGAAGTCCGCGACCTCGACGTGCTGGCAGACGATCTCGAAGATCTGGCGCCGCATGTCCTCGTCGGGACGCGGGAAGCTCAGGATCTCGTCGAAGCGCCGCCAGACCGCGGCGTCGAGCTCGTCCGGGTGGTTCGTCGCCCCGATGAGAAGGACGTCGTCCCGCACGAGACTGATCTCGTCGATGCTCTTCAGGAGGGTGTTGACGGCGCGCTTGATGGCGGCGTGCTCGTCCGACGTCCGAGTCTTCGCGACGAAGTCGAACTCGTCGATGAAGAGGATACACGGACTCAGGCGCTTCGCGACCTCGAACACCTTCTCGACGTTCTTCGCGGTCTCGCCGAGGTACTGGCTCGTGATCATCGAGAGCTTCACCTCGACGAAGGGCAGGTCAAGCTCGTGCGCGAGTCCCCGTGCCGTGGTCGTCTTCCCTGTCCCCGGCGGGCCGACGAAGAGCAGCTTCCCGATCTCGCGGAGCCCGACGGTCGCGAGGTAGTCGCGATGCTCGATGGCCTTCATCACCTTCGCGACCTCCTGCTCCTGCTCCTCGGTGAGGACCATGTCGTCGAGCGTGACCTCGATCTCCGCCGGGGCGCGGACGTCCACGAGGTCCAGCATCTCCTCGTCGTCCTCGTCGAACATCTCGGTGAGGAGGCCCTGGATCCAGTGGGGGTCGGCCTGCACGGGCCGGTTCTGCTCTCGGGCGAGCTCGTAGTCGACGTCCGGGTCGACCTCGATGTCGTCCTGTTGCTCGTAGTGGAAGGCGAGGACGGGGACCGAGTTGATGTCCTCGGCCGAGGCGTTGTTCGCGTACCACTCGAACGCCATGTCCTCGTCAGCGAGCTTCAGGCGCCCCGAGAACGCGTCCCGGTCGGTGAACATCAGGCCCGAGATCGCATCCCAGGGGTCGTCGAGCCCAGTTGCCTCCTGTGCCGTCTCCTCGTTGGTCGTGACGGGTCGCCCGACGCCGTCCCCCGCCCAGACCGCCCCTCGGAACGCCGGGGGCAGGTCACCCTCGTCGAGGTCCCGATGCGCCTCGTACGCACGGGCCGTCAACAGGAACTCGATAACCGCGAGCGCGTCATCAGTCATTCTCCTAATCTACCCGGCCCGGCCGCATAAGCGCGTCGCACTCGGAAGACGCCAACGCCACCGACGGCCCCGAACCAGGACCCCGGTGGCAACGATAGGGGAACCGCACGGCGGGTATTGCAGAACCAATGCAGCGGGTACATCGAGACCGTAGCGGTGGGGGCTCCGGGACGCAAGCCGGCCAGGAGACGCAATCGATTTGTACGGTGGCCGCATCGTTTCGGGTATATTCTCGGGTCGGAGCGGCAGCGCCGTACTGGCTTCGACCGATTGTCGCTCGTCACGCGACGACTCCCCATGACACACCACAGCTTCCCATCCCGGATCGAGACCGACCGACTCGTCTTCGAGCGACTGAGCCGCGACGCCACTGATGTCGTCGAGTTCTACGAGTTCGTCAGCGACCCAGACTGGCAGGGCGACGCGACGGACCCGATGCCGTGGTTCCGCTTCCAGTCCATCGACGACGTCTCGGGCTTCGTCGACCACGCCGAAACCCAGTGGCAGGAGTGCGAGAGCGCCCGGTACCTCCTCTACGCGAAAAACGGGGCGGAATCGAACGACGGCACCGACCCCGAACTCGTCGGCACCGCCGCCTACAGTCCCGACTGGGACAAACGCAGCGCCGGGTCCGACGTCGTCCTCGCGAAACGCTACTGGGGCAACGGGTACGGCACCGAACGCGGCCGCGTGTTCGTCGAACTCGCCTTCCAGCACCACGACCTCGACGCCTACGTCACGTCCTGCGCCGACGGAAACGACCCATCGAGACGCATGATCGAGAAACTCGTCGAGACGTACGGTGGCCGGTACGACGGACTCATGCGCCAGCACGGCTCACCCCGGCCCGACGGCACCGTGACGGACCAGCACCGGTACTCCATCGTCCGCGAGGAGTACGAGGGAGCTACTGAAGCGGGGGCGATGGTGGAATGCGACATGGAATGGTGAAAGCGGCAGGAAGGCGCCAGACGAGCAGCCGGTCTGTGACGACCAGTACAACCGCCCGCGGTTCGCCGCGCCCTCTGTGGGCGCGGCCTGGGGTATTGGTGCGGTTGGCGGTGCTGTGGCGGTGCGGCGCGGTTGCGGACGGTAGTGGGATGACTGAAAGGGGCGGGGCTCTCGTGAGCCGAGCGCGTGCAAGCACCACAACGAGCGCCAGCGAGTCGGAGCGACTGACGCCTCGATAGCCGACGCATACCCAATCAGGACGTTGTTCGGGCAAGTGTCTTCGGGCGACTACCCGGTCCACGTCCAGCAGAAGCCCGGACCGTATTGGAAGGCTCGACGCGTCTGGCGATGTCGAACTAGTCTCGAATGTAGAACACGACTGGGCGGCCCCAGAGGTAGCCCTGGTGTTCGTAGCGCTGGTAGCCCTGGAGGTCGTCCTTGATGTCGCCCTCGGCGGAGGCGAGCGTGATGACGACGGGCGCGTCGAACTGGCCGAGTTGGCTGGCCTGCGTGGTGCTCGTGACGTTCGCGTCGTACAGTTCGAGGTACCAGGGGAGTGGGAGGCGGGCGAACCAACCGGCGTAGCCGCCACCGGTGTCGTTCTGGTCGGCGTAGTCGTCGATGTCGAGTTGGGCGTCACCTCGCGTCTCGTTCGGGGTGTAGAACTCCTCGCCGTAGAACACGACGTCGACGCCGTCGTTGGTCGCCGCGATGCGCTCGATCTTGGCGAGCGTGGGTTTCATGTCGCCGGCGGGCTGGGCGTACTGCGCCATCGGGTTGTCCGGGGACTGGGGCGTTCGGTAGCTGTAGTCGGCGGCGAGTCCGCCGACGAGTGCGGTGGAGACAACGAGGACGGCCACGCCGACGCGGGCAGCGGTCGGGCGGTCGTTGGCGACAGCAGCGCGGGTACGACGGGCGAGCATCGCGACCGCGACGCCCGCAGGGATGGCCATCGGGACGATGGCGTGGATGGTCGCCCACGCGGCCATGATGTCGGTGACGATGGGGTAGCCGAGGAGGCTGAAGCCCGCACAGTACGAGAAGAACGAGACGAGCGGCCGAGACCGGTCGGCGGCGTATCGGTTCGCGACGAAGCCGACGACGCCGGCGATGAGGAGCGCGGGGGCGCCCTTCGCGACGAGTTCGAGGTACTGGCCGAGGAAGGAGACGTATGAGTGTTCCTGCATCGAGGTCGTCCCCCACATCCCGAGGAACTCGTTCCACGAGCCGAGGGTGGCGACGCGGACGACCTCCGGCACGAGCGCTGGACGCGTGAACATCCGGTAGAACTCGGGTTTCGGGGCGTAGAACGCGGTGACGACCGCGAACCCGAAACCCATCGCGGCGACGACGTGCGGCAGCCACGGTCGGAGCGACCGACCGGTCGCGAAGATGGTGCCCCGGAGGACGGCGACCCAGTCCTGGTCTCGGTATCGTGAAAGGACGAGCCGAGCGTCGAGCAGGAGGGCGAGTGAACCAGCCCACGTGACGGGGTAGAGGAGGGCGTTCTCCTTCGTCGTGAGCGCGACGGCGAAGGTGATGGCCGCGGCGTAGACGTACCAGCGCTTCCGGGTGTCGATGGCGCGAACGACGAACCCGACCGTCGCGAGCGCGAGCGTGGCGAGGATGAGGTCGTTCCGCATGAAGCGCGAGTAGTAGAGGAGGACAGGGGAGATAGCGAGCAGGACGCCAGCGGCGACGACCTCGCCGTCCTCGAGCCGGGTGCGGTAGAGGAGCGGAACCAGGGGCAGGATAGCGCCGAAGATGGCGGGGACGAGGCGCATCGTGAAGTCCGAGGCGCCGAGGAGGCTGAACACGACGCCGTTGACGTGCGGGAGGAAGGGGCCGTGGATGATCGGACGGTACTGCCAGGCGTCGACGGCCATGTAGTGGAGGATCCAGTGGGCGACGCGCGCCTCGTCCTGGTGCGCGACACGAACGTCGAGCGCGTAGAGCCGGGCGAGAAACGCGAGCACGGCGACGACCGCGAGCACGTGCACGGGGGACCAGTCCCGGGAGAGACGGCGCATTCGTGCTCCGGCTTCGGTGCGGGGTCAATAAACGCTTTCTGGAGTTGCAGCGCGAGCACGAGCAGAACAGGTGGTTCGACTGACTGGCTCGCGAAAATCGGGTGCTTCGTGGGGGGATGCGATTGGAGTAGTTGGTTCGATACAGCGTGGGGAAGACCGCGGGTGGGGAGCGTCCCCGCGTGGGGGAGCGGGCGCGTTCGTGCCGAGGGCGATTAGAACATCGCCTGGATCGTGGTCGTGAACTGCGTCACGATGTCGGTCTCGGCGTTCGTCGAGCCCTCGGTGCTGGCGTCGGCGTCGACGTCCGTGTTGGCGGACGCGTTCGCGTCGACGTCGGCGTCGGTGCTGGACGTCGCGTCACCGGACGCATCACCGGAGCTGTCGGTCGATGCGTCACTCTCGGCGTCGGCAGACGCGTCGACGTCGGCGTCGACGCTCACGGACGTGTCGGTGTCAGTACTGGCGGACGCATCGGCGTCACCGGACGCATCGGCGTTCGCGTTCGCCGTCTCGGCGTCCGTCACGGCCGTCACGGAGACGCTGACGGAGCCGTGCGGGGCGGTCTCGGCGTTCGCATCGGCGTCGGCGCTGGCGGTAGCACTCGCGTCGGCGTCGGCGTCGGCGTCAGCCTGCCCGCTGGCCTCGGCGTCAGCACCGGCGTCGGCATCGGCCTGCCCGTTCGCGTGGGCGTCGGCCTGAGCCTGGCCGAAGAGCTGGCCGACCCAGGACTGGACCTGGGCGACGAACCAGACGTCACCGCTGATGCGGGCGTTGTCGTTCGCGTGTTCGGCGCCGGGACGGGCGGTCACGCCGAAGGTCGCCGTCTTGTCGCCCGCGTGCGCCTCGATCTGGATGGTGCGGGGCTGGTCGGGCGCCTCGACGCGGATCGTCTTCGAGCCGTCGACCGTGTACGAGCCCTCGCCCTCGAGCTGGGCGTCGGGCACGTCCACGGTCACGTCGGCGGTGCCGTCGACGGACTCCGTGACGGTGAGCACGACACTGCCGTTGTCGTACGTCGCGTCCACGGCCACGTTCGCGTCCGCCGCTGTCGCGCTACTTGTCGAACTGTTCGCGGGGCTCGCAGCGACCACCGAGCCGGTGGCGCTCACGAGCAGCAGGGCGGCCACGAGGGCCGCGCGGAGTTGGTTGACGCGCATCGCAACCGGGCCTGGTGCCTCGCGGGACATATAAAGTAGCGACCGTAAAGCCGGTTTATCGCCAATAAAATCCGGATTAACTCGGCTTTGTCTGGCGATTCCAGGAATCGAGGGGTAGCTCCAGTCGAAACAGTGGTTAGGCGGGGTGGTGGGCCGGTGCGCGACGAGTCGGGGGCGACTCGCGGCGTGACCGACTACGACCCGCCGCGTCGGTAGAGGGCGAGGAGGACGACCACGAGGAGGACCTGAATGGCCTTGTCGGCGTAGCCGAGCAGGGTGAACTGGCCGGCGTTGGCGACGTACCAGAGCGGGATCTGGACGGCGGTGTACGGGATCGCGAGGAGCACGAGGAGCCGGCGGCGGTAGTCGAGCAGGTAGAGGATCGTCGCGGCGAGGAATCCGACGCCGGCGAGGCCGACCGGAATGCGGCCCTCGGTGACGCCCGCGTACAGGTGGAGGACGCCCGTGAGGAACACGAGTGCGACGGCGAGCCATCCCAGACCCGAGAGAGACGCGGTGTCGAACGAGAGTCCGGATCTCGAGGCCTGCTGTGATTGCGACATGCACACTATACTACCCGCACTAGCATAAGGTGTGCTGGTATTCCCGGCGGCCAGGAATCGTCCAGCGACTCCAGTGTTGGGCGCCACCCGAACTGGTTCAGCAATCCCGCACGTCTGGTTGGGCCGCTGTCTGGCGTCGTCGAACGGCCGACGTCAAACGGCCCCGTCCTTGGGTGTCGTCGGGCGCCCGCCGGGGTTCGAAGGGACGAGCCAGGAGTAAACCCCGAGCACTCTCCTGCCCGGTTCTGTGACCTTTATGCGGCCGGGGCCGTCAATGGTGGGTATGGCGAGCGACACCACACCCGTTATCGCGGCCGCGTACCGGACCCCGCAGGGGAAGGACGGCGGCGTGTACGCGGACACCCGAAGCGAGGACCTCTCGGTCGCGCTCATCGACCACATCCTCGACGAGACCGGACTCACTGGCGAGGACGTCGACGACCTCCAGTGGGGCTGCGCCCAGCAGCGTGGCGAACAGGACAACAACGTCGCGCGCGTCATCGCGCTCCTCAGCGAACTCGGGGAGAGCGTGCCCGCGGCGACCATCAACCGCTGGTGTGCGTCCTCGATGGAGGCCGTGATGCGCTCCGCGGACTCAATCCGTGCCGGGCAGCGCGACTGCATCATCGCGGGCGGCGTCGAGAACATGAGCCGGGTGCCCATGGACGGCACCGCCTACGAGGGCATCCACGACGGCATCGCGGACCTCTACAACGTCCCGGAGCTCCAGATGGGGATGACCGCGGAGAAGGTCGCGGAGCGCTACGACGTCTCCCGGGAAGCCCAGGACGAGTACGCCGCGCGCAGCCAGCAGGGCGCCTGCGAGGCGACCGAGGAGGGGCGCTTCGACGACGAGATCGTGTCCATCGAGACCGACGAAGGGACGATCACGGAGGACGAGGGGCTGCGACCGGGCACGACAGCGGAGAAGCTCTCCCAGCTCCCGCCCGTCTTCAAGGGCGACGGCACGGTGACGGCCGGGAACGCCAGCCAGATCAGTGACGGCGCCGCCGCGCTCCTCATCACGAGCGAGGCGTTCGCCGAGGACAACGACCTCGACGTGCTCGCGCACGTGGGCGACCACAACGTCGCCGGCGTCGACCCCGAGGTCATGGGCATCGGCCCGGTCCCCGCCACTCGGGGCCTCCTCGAGCGCACCGGCGAGGACATCTCGGAGTTCGACCTCGTCGAACTGAACGAGGCGTTCGCGAGCCAGTGCGAGTACTCGCGGCGCGAACTCGGCATCGACGAGGACAAGTTCAACGTGAACGGCGGCGCCATCGCCATCGGCCACCCGCTCGGCGCCTCCGGCGCCCGGCTCCCCGTGACGCTCATCCACGAGATGATCAAGCGAGACGCCGACAAGGGCCTCGCGACGCTCTGTGTCGGCTTCGGGCAGGGCGCAGCAGTGACGTTCGAACGGCGCTAAGTAGCCGGACCGGCCGGGCTATCTGTTCTCGAGGTTACTCCGTGAGCGGCAGGATGACCGCGAAGACCCACGGGGAGACGAACGCGACGAGGAGGCCGAGGATCTCGGCGTCGTAGAGCAGCGAGGACTCCCAGGACGGAATCGTCAGCTCGAGGGCGTGCACGAGGAGTTCGCCGCCCGCACCGAGCGCGAACAGGCCGAGGCCCAGGAGGAAGGAGCGTTTCGCGAGCGACGCGTAGTTCAGATTGCCGTATCGTCCCATATCAGTCGGGAGGACCGAGGGACTATTACGCGTTCTGGGTCGTGGCGAAAGGCCCATGACAGCGACCAACCTACGGGCTATCGATGAAAGAGACGCTCGTCGACAGCATCGTCGAACTCCTGACGCTCGTCGTCACCGGTGCCGGCGCCCTCGCACTCACCGCGCTCGGCTTTCTCGCAGAACAGGCCGGCCTCCAGAATCTCGCGCTCGGGAACATCCCCGTCGGCATCTGGGAGGCCGGCATGGGTGCCGTCATCCTCTTCGCCGGCATCTACCTGATCGGCTACAACCAGTTCTGGAAACGCATCCAGCTCCTGCTCTTCGCGTAACCCGAGCAGCAGACCGACACCCTGAGCAGTTCTGCGAACCGGCATTGAACGGGTCGCTGTCGCGTCGTCGAGTCACAACTGTTGTGCCAACCGGTGTCGGGTAGGGTATACTGAGAGCCGACGAAGTTCCGCAGGCCGTCGACCCGGCGCGAATCGCGGCCGCCGACCCCGAGGCAGCGTCACCCGGATCACGCGTCGCTGCGGTCGGCGTCGTGCCCGGGAATCTTGACTACTTGACGCCTGGCGGGCGGTCTGCCATCGAGGCCACCGACGTCGTGGTTGGATTCGAGGTGGATCGGGGACAGCTAGAACGTAATTTGGGCCGGGTCAGCTCAGTCGTGCGGGTGGCAGAGATCGAGGGCCTCCCGAACGGCCTCCTTCCGGCCGAGGAAGGTGAGGTGGTCGCCGCGCTGGATGGTGAAGTCGGGGTCGGGCACCTGGTTGTTGCCCTCGCGGCCCACGAGCGCGATGATGACGCCCGCCGGGAGTTCGCCGTCGAACTCGTCGATGGTCTTCCCGACGTGCTGTTCACTCGTCACCTCGACCTCCTGGACGTCGCCGCTGCGCCCGATCTCCGTCATCCAGTTCGCGAGCGCGGGGCGCTCGATGATGTTGTCGATCCCCCAGGCCGTCGCGATACTGGAGGAGACGGTCTTGACGCCGAGGTCCTCGAACGCGTCGACGTTGTCGGGGTTGTTCGCGCGGGCGATGATAGTGTCCACGCTGAACTTCGACTCCGCGAGCTGCGCGACGAGGAGGTTCACGTCGTCGTCACCGGTCGCGGCGACGATGATCTTGCAGTTCTCGACGCCGGCTTTCCGGAGGACGTCCGTGTCCGTGCCGTCGCCCTTGTGGACGGTGTAGCCCTGCTCCCGGCAGCGTTCGATCATCTGTTCGTCCTGCTCGATGATGACGACGTTCTCACCGCGGTCCTCGAGGCGCTCCGCGAGCGCCCGACCGACGGTGCCGCCGCCGACGATGAGTACACGCATTGGTATGACGTCCAGTGATTCCGCGATGTGGCGGGCGAATCCGCCCTCCACCACGACGGTGAAGAGGATGGTGAGGAAGACGACGCCCACGAGGACGTTCGCCACCTCGGTCTGTCCGGCGGCCTGGAGTTCCACCGCGAACAGGGTCGCGACCGATGCGGGGATGATACCCCGCGGACCGACGCCGCTGATGAAGAACCGCTCCGCGGTCGTGAGGCGACCCCCGGTCGTCGAGAGGAGGACGCCGATGGGGCGAACGATGCCGGCGACGACGACCGCGACCGCGAGCCCCGGGAGTCCGAGCCGCAGCAGGTCCTCGAAGCTCAGGAGGGCGGCGAGAGCGATGAAGACGAAGGAGAGCACGATGAGCGTCACGTCGCCCTTGAAGGACTCGATGTCCTGCTCGTAGGGCAGGTCGAGGTTCCCGAGCAGCATCCCCGACGTCGCCACGGCCGCGATGCCCGCTTCGCTCGCGAGCGAGTCCGCCAGCCCGTAGGACACGAGCGCGCTCGCGAGGACGATGAGCCGCGCGTTCTGCACCGCCGACCGCGCGGACAGGTCGATGTGCCGGAGGAGGTACCACACGATCACGGCGACGAGCACGCCGACCGCGACCCCGATGCCGAGCCGCGCGGAGAAGTCCTGCACGAGCACCCCGATGGGGTCGCCAGGATGCAGCACGGCCTCGAACACGACGACGGCCATGATGGCGGCGCTCACGTCGTTCACGACGCCCTCCGTCTCCAGCGCCGCAGCCACGCGGTCCCGAACCGGCACGACCTCGAGGATCGGTGAGATGACCGTCGGGCCCGTCGCGACCAGGAGCGACCCCACGAGCAGGGAGACGGGCCACGACTGCCCGAGCAGGAACCGCACCGCAATCGCGGTCCCGATCAGGCTGATCGCCGCCCCCACCGTCACCAGCTGGATCACCGCCCCCGGCGCCGACCGGAGCTTCTCCAGCTTCAGGTGGAACGCGCCCTCGAAGACGATGATCGCGACGGAGAGCCCCACGATCGCCGACAACGCGTCACCGAACGCGTTCGGATCGAGGAGTCCGAGAATCTCCGGCCCAACGATGATCCCGGCCGCCAGCAGGAAGATCACGCTCGGCACCTGGAAGCGATCCGCGAGCACCTGGGCCGCCACCCCGAGCGCGATGATAGCCGCAACTATCGGGATCAGCACCGAACTCACGCGCAATCACCCGACGTGGAAGCCATTCAATCGTGACCACACAGTCGAGTGTATAAAAGCCGGCGGTTGTGGAGAGAAACGCAGTTCTTGAGGGACGATGATGGAGGATTCGGTGGTTCCGGACTCACAGTCTCGCGAGTTCCGCCCGGAGTGCCCGGCGCTTCAACAGCACGAAGCCGAGCAGGATCAGTCCGAAGCCGGCGACCGTCCACTGGGTGACGGGTTCGTCGAGGTACGCCCAGCCGACGACGGTTGCGACGACCGGGACGAGGTAGGAGACGAGGTTCGTCTCGAGGGCGCCGTACGCGCCGAGGAGGTGGAAGTAGATGAGGAAGGCGATGGCGGTGGCGAAGATGCCGATGTAGGTGAGGACGAGGATGGCGGGGAGGGCGAGCTGGACGTCGCTGGGGGTTTCGCCGGTGGCGAGGCTGAAGGCGTGGAGGATGACGCTGCCGACGACCATCGACCACGCGACGAAGGGGACGTCGGGGAGGGTGCTGGGGCTGCGGCGGATGAGGACGCTGCCGAGGGCGACGCTGATGGCGGCGAGGACGACGAGTCCCTTCCCGACGATGCCGGGGGCGAGGAGGTTCGAGGGGCTGGGTTGGGCGATGACGGCGACGCCGACGAAGCCCGCGAGGACGCCGACGAAGCCGATGGGGGTGTGGCGTTCGCCGGGGAGGAGACCCCAGGCGAGTCCCGTGGTGAGGATGGGGATGAGGCTGTAGATGATGGCGGCGACGCCGCCCGTGGTGTACTGCTGGCCGACGAAGAGGAGGCTGTTCCCGGCGATGAGGAACGTCCCGCTCGCGAGGACGGCGATGACGTCGGCGCGGGATTCGGGCCGCCAGCGGCCCGGTCGAACCACGGCGAACGCGAGGAGCAGGACGGCTGCGACGTCGTACCTCGCGGCCGCGAAGAGGACGGGCGGGATGTACTCGAGCCCGACCTCGACAGCGGGGAACGTGCCGCCCCAGAGGACGCCGAGGCCGACGAAGAGCGCGAGCGAACGATACCGTGACACGACCGAAGGGTGGGTCCTGCGCGTGATGAAGGTGCTGTTTCCGGCGGCCTAGAATCGGGCAACGGGACGGGGTCTAGGGGACGGTCGTGGCTGATACCGACTCCGGCACGTCGCGCTGCGATGGGCGTCGGCAGTGCGAACAGCTTCGAGACAACGGGAACCGCCACCACTGCGAACAACTCCGTGACGACGTGACCGCCCGGACCCTGAGGCGCCCCTACCGCGGTGGTCTCCAGTGACACGAGGGTGGTTACGACGAGTCGGCTCTGTGCTCGACGGCCTGCATGACGGTATGGGCGTCGGCACCGCTGCCACCGCTCGCGGGGTCGAGGGTGACGGTGACCTCGTTGTGGGCGATGTAGCAGATGGCGTCGAAGGGCAGCATCGCGACGACCACGTCGTCGCCGTTCACGCGACCCTCGCACTGAAGGAAGCGGTTCCCGACGGAGACGGACTTCGCATCGACTTCCTTCACGGTGCCGTTGACGTCGAACGCGACGGTGTAGCGGGACATCTACTCGTAGGTAGGGACCAGGCAGGGGTGTATCGCGAGGATTCCCGAGGAATCTAGAATACTCGTGCTGGCCGGAGTCGCCGGCGCCGAGCCCTCGCGCGAGACGGGCGACCACACACCGCTTGCGAACGCCCCTCGCTCCGAGCACGATGCCGACATGCCGACCCCAAGGAGACCAGTCCTCGGGACGGACAGCATGGGGTCCGGTCGAGCATCATCCGGGCTCACCGCACACCACGCAACCCACAGAGCACCGACCCCAGCGAACACCCCAGCGAACACCACCAATCGAGATTCGAGGAGAATTGGGTTCTCCCAAGGTGTTCATTCGTCGTCGGGGACGTCCTGCACGGCGACGCCGTTGTGCACGACGTACTCGACCGACTCGAACGGGAACACGCCGACGAGTTCGTCGTCCCCGGAGAGCCGGCTCTGACACCGGATGTAGCCCTTGGAGGGTTTGATCTCGTCGACCTCGATCTGCTTGAGGGTGCCGTCCGCGACGAACGCGACCGTGTAGTTCGACATACCAGTGGCTCGGCGGTAGAACGGCCTAAGGCCCCGAGACGTTCCAGCGGGCCACCACGTCCAGACCGACCCCGCCAGGAGAACACCATCAAGCAGACACCGTCGAGGGGAACACAATCAGACCGAACGTCGAACTCGGTTGGCTATCGACGACAGCGTGCGGTCGGCCGGCTAGGACTCCTCGTAGATGAGTTCGATCTCGTCAGCGAACCGGTCGAGGATGTTGCGGCGTTTCTTCTTCATCGTCGGCGTCATCAGGTCGTTCTCCTCGGTGAACTCCTCGGGGACGAGGCGGAACTTCTTGATCTGTTCGTAGTGCTCGAAGTTCTCGTTCACGCGCTCGACCTCGCCCTGGATCTGTTCGCGTACCCACTCGTCGCGACAGACGGCGCGGCGGTCGCCGGGGAGGTCCACGGCCTGCTCGTCGGCGAGCTTCCGGAGGTTCTCGAAGGCGGGGACGACGATCGCGGAGACGAACTTCTGGCCGTCACCGAGCACCATCGCCTGCTCGACGAGCGCGCTCGACGCGAACGCGTCCTCGATGGGGCCGGGTGGGACGTTCTTCCCGGTGGAGAGGGTGAGGATCTGTTTCGCGCGCTCGAGGAACTGGACGTAGCCATCACTCCGGAGGTCGACGACGTCCCCCGTGCGGAACCACTCCACGCCGTCCACTTCGGTGAACGCTTCCTCGGTGCGCTCGGGGAGGCCGTAGTAGCCACGGAAGACCTGTGGCCCTCGTACGAGGAGTTCGCCGGCGGTGCCGTCGGCGTGGTCGCGCTGCTCGGGGCTCGCGACGTTCTCGTCCACCCGGATCTCGGTGTCGGGGAGGGCGGGGCCGATGGTGCCGACCTTCGGGTCCTCGGGCGGGTTCACGCACACGACGGGGCTGGTCTCGGTGAGGCCGTACCCCTCGAGGATAGGGAGGCCCATGCCGTGGTAGAGCGCGCAAAGGTCGGCGGAGAGGCTGCCACCGCCGCTGATGAAGAACTCGATCTCGCCGCCGATGGCGTCCCGGACCTGGGAGAACACGAGCTTGTCCGCCACCGCTCGCTTGGCCGAGAGCGCGAGGCCGGGGTCGTCGGCGTCGTGGTAGTCGCGGCCGACGTCGGTCGCCCAGTTGAAGATCTTCTCCTTCACGGGGGACTCGGTCGCCTGGGTGCGGATGGCGTCGTAGAGCTTCTCGTACACGCGCGGGACGCTCGTCGCCGTCGTCGGTTTCACGAGCTGGAAGTCCTCGCGGAGGGTGTCCGGGCTCTCCGCGTAGCAGACGTGCGCGCCGGCCGCGAACATCAGGAAATGCCCGGAGAGGCGCTCGAAGACGTGCGCGAGCGGGAGGTAGGAGAGGAGCCGGCTCTCCTCGTTCGTGACGGGGAGACTGGGGTCCTTGTCGGGGCGGGGGCCGAACCGTCGGAAGCACTGGTCGACGTTCGCCCGGAAGTTCCGGTGCGTGAGTTCGACGCCCTTCGGCTTCCCGGTCGTGCCGGAGGTGTAGATGAGGCTCGCGAGGTCGCCGACGGACTGGTCCTCGATCCAGCCGTCGTACGCGTCGCGGTCGAACGCGTCGCGTCCCCGGTCGTGGACGTCGCCGAGCGAGAGGATGTCGTCCCGGTCCCGCTGTGGAGGGACGTGGTCGATCGTGACGATGAACTCGAGGTCGAGCTCGTCCTCGACCGCGAGCACGTCCGCCAGTGCGTCCTCGCCCTCCACGACGACACCGATGGAGCCCGAGTCGCCGAGGAGGTGTGCGACCTGCCGGGGGCTGCTCGACGCGTAGACGGTGGTGACCGTCGCGCCGGCGGCGAGGAGTGCGAAGTCGCTCTGCGCCCACTCCATCCGGGTGTTCGCGAAGATGCCGACGCGGTCGCCACCCTCGACGCCGAGGTCGCGGAACCCGGCCGCGAGGTTCCGGACGATGCCCCGAAACTCCCCGTAGGAGAGGTGGGCGTAGTCGCCGTTCGGTGCTGCCGGCACGACCTCGTTCTCGACGAGCGAGCGGTCGTAGATGCCGCCCTTGTAGCCCTGCGCCGGTCGGTCCGTGTACCGGGCGGCGGTGTCCTCGAAGAGCTCCGGGAGGGTCGACTCCCCCAGCACCTCGTGCTCGAACGCCTGCTCCGCGGTCCGCCAGTCCCCTGTCATGGCTCCTTAGTCGTCCTCCCTCGTCTTAAGGTAACGCAGAACCCCACGGACGTTCATCGCAGTTTCCGCGGACGCCTTCTGTTCGCCCCAGACGCCCTCCATCGGTGCGCGTTCGGCGAAGTGTTCGACGACGGCGGTGTCGTCCGCGTTCTCCCGCCAGACGGCCTCGATATCGTCGACCCACGCCTGGATGACGTCGATGTACTCGTCGAGGTAGACCTGCGCGTCGGCCCGGGCGTCGGGACCGCCAACGCCCCCGCTCTCGCCGCCAGCAGGACCATAGTGGGCGTAACAGAGGACCTCGGGGTCGAGGGACTTGATGCGTTCGGCGTCCGCGACGACCTGCTCGAGGTCGAAGTTCGACGGTGGGCTCGTGGGCTCGACCTGGTCGACCTGCGGGACGTAGATGCCGGCGGCGTCAGCGGCGTACACCGCCTCATCCTCCGGATCGTGGAAGATGACCTGGTGTGGGGCGTGTCCGGGTGCGTGGTGGACGTCGAGTTCGCGGTCGCCCAGGTCCAGGGTCTCACCCCCCGAGAGCTCGACGATGCGGTCCTCGGGCACGGGTTTCGGGTCGACGTAGTACTCCCACTGCTCGCCGACCGCGTTCTTCGTGCCCTTCACCAGCCGGGACGGGTCTGCGAGGTGAGGTGCGCCGATCTCGTGGACGTAGACGTCCGCGTTCGGATAGTCCTCGGCCAGGAAACCGGCGCCCCCGGCGTGGTCGAGGTGGACGTGCGTCGCGAGGATGTGGAGCGGAGCCTCGCGGTCGACGCCCACCTCGTCGAGCAGCCCCTCGATGTACTCGTAGTTCGTGCCGATGCCGGTGTCGACCAGCGCCGGTTCGGCGGCGTCGATGCAGTACACCGCGCCGTACTTCGGCGTGCCGTACATCCCCGTGTCCACGTAGTAGACGTCGGTCAGGTCCGTGGCCTCGTAGACGTCGCCAGGTGCCATTAGGGTGAACCGCGTCGGCCGACAGGAAAAGCGTTCGCCTCGGGGAGATGCGCGACGAGGCCGTTGCGACACGGCCGTGACGTCGTGGCAGGGATGCGAAGCGGTTTTGCGGTGGGCGGGAGAACCCTCGCGTAATGATTAGCAGGCAGTTCCTCCGCGAACACACCGACGAGGTGCGGGCGGCGCTCGAGCAGAAGGGCGTCACCGACGTGGACCTCGACGCGGTGCTGGAGATCGACGAGGAGTGGCGCGACCTGAAGGCGACCGGCGACGACCTCCGGCACGAGCGCAACGAGGTCAGCCGGAAGATCGGCGAGCTCAAACGCGAGGGGGAGGACGAGGAAGCCCAGGAAGCGATCGACCGCTCGCAGGAGCTCAAGTCGAAGCTGGAGACGGTGGAGGAGCGTGCCGACGAACTCGAGGCAGAACTCGAGACGGCGCTGATGCGCATCCCCCAGATCCCCCACGAGGACGTCCCCGTCGGGGCCGACGAGTCGGAGAACGTCGAGCGACGCCGCGAGGGCTTCGACGACCTCCGCGACTACCCGGACGACGTGGTCCCGCACTACGACCTCGGCGAGGACCTCGACATCCTCGACTTCACGCGCGGTGCGAAGGTCTCGGGCGGTGGGTTCTACTTCCTGAAGGGCGACGGCGCCCGCCTCGAGCACGCGCTCATCCAGTTCTTCCTCGACGTCCACCGCGAGCAGGACTACGTCGACGTCTTCCCGCCGATCCCCGTGAACAGCCGGTCGATGGAGGGCACGGGCCAGTTCCCGAAGTTCACTGAGGACGCCTACCGCCTCGAGGGCTCGAACGAAGCGGACTACGACGAGGACGACCTCTGGCTCCTCCCGACCGCCGAGGTCCCCGTCACCAACCTGTACCGGGACGAGATCCTGCTCGACGACGACCTCCCACTCAAGCACCAGGCCTACTCCCCGAACTTCCGCCAGGAGGCCGGCGAGCACGGCACCGAGACCCGTGGCATCGTCCGCGTCCACCAGTTCAACAAGGTCGAGCTCGTGAACTTCGTGCGACCCGAGGAGAGCTACGACCGCTTCGAGGGGCTCGTCGACGAGGCCGAGGAGGTCCTCCGGCGTCTCGACCTCCCCTACCGCATCCTCGAGATGTGCACGGGCGACCTCGGGTTCACGCAGGCGAAGAAGTACGACATCGAGGTCTGGGCGCCCGGCGACGACATGCCCGAGGGCCCCGACATTGGCGGGCGCTGGCTCGAGGTCTCGTCTGTCTCGAACTTCGAGGACTTCCAGGCCCGCCGCGCCGGCATCCAGTACCGGCCCGAACGCCACGAGTCGGCGGAGTACCTCCACACCCTCAACGGGTCGGGCGTCGCGGTCCCCCGCGTGATGGTCGCCATCCTCGAGTACTACCAGAACGACGACGGCACCGTCACCGTCCCCGAGGCCCTCCGCCCCTACATGGGCGGTCAGGAGGTCATCGAGGGCCACGAGAAGGTCGGGGAGAGCGCGGTGGGAGCGGGCGAGAAGGAGTAGCTAGACGGGCTCGTTGGTTTTTCGGTTCCAGGAATCCGCCTCACAGACCGTCGACGAACGTCCGCAATCCGACGATGCTCCCGTGCTGGATCTCGAAGACGTCCAGGAACGCGAACAGTACCGCCCCGGCGTCCTCGGCGCCAGCGTCGTCGGTCGCGACCAGGGTTCCAGCAACCGCTTGGCCCTCGTTCGGGCCGTCGTAGACCGTCTCGACGTCGTGTCGGGTGTCGTGCCGGGGCCGGTCATCGCGCATGAACGAGACGAACTCGTCGCGAGATGCGAAGGTTCGATCGCCGCGTTCCTGCGTGAAGTCGGGATGTAGCAGGTCCCGGAGGGCGTCGTAGTCGCCGTCGTCGATGGCCGCGTAGTACTCGCGAACGAGCCCCTCGGGCGTCATGCGTGGTGAGAGGGACCGTGGGGTTGTCAGTCCACCGGACCCGGAGGCGTTCATGGCTTGCTGCCCCGACGCCTCGATGCCGAACAGACACCCTCCATCAGCAACTACACACCTATGCATAGGTTATAGAGAGGTGTGCTATCCTGTATCCATATGGTATTATATACTTACCGCGCATACTGGTGAGTGAGGATATACATATGGCTACTACCACTACCTCCGGCCCGGTCGCGAACAGCTTCGAGAGCACCATCGGCGGCTACACCGTGTCCGCACGAGCCCACAGCCTGAGCGCGTGGTTCGTGCTCGCGCTCCGCCTCATGATGGGTGGGGCGTTCTTCTGGGCGGGCTGGTCGAAGCTCTCCTTCGTCGCCGGCGAGGCGTTCGACGCCACGGGCTACCTGCGCTTCGCGACCGTCGCGAACGGCAGCCCCGTCGCCGACCTGTTCGTCGCCATGAGCAACGTCCCGTGGCTCATGAGTCTCGCGAACGTCCTCGTCCCCTGGGGCGAACTCCTGATCGGTGTCGCCCTCATCCTGGGCGCAGTCGTCCGCCTCGCGGCGTTCTTCGGCGCGCTCCTCATGGGGATGTTCTACCTCGGGAACTGGGACATCGCCCACGGCGTGATCAACGGTGACTTCGCCTACATGCTGGTGTTCCTCGCGGTCGCCGCGTTCGCCGCCGGCCGCATCATCGGCCTCGACCAGCTCATCGAGCGCTACGAGGTCGGCGGCCAGGCGCTCATCGAGCGCTTCCCCCGCCTCGACTACATCCTCGGCTAAGCGGACAATTTCGCTGCACTATGCCTTGGACCTGACTATCGACTACTTCCGCTTCCACCGCTCGTTTCCGAGTCACCACACCGACCTGCAGTCAGCAGCACGCTCGACAGGCCTCCTGTTCGGTACCCCCAACAGTGTTAATCAGTGTCAGTCCCTCGTCCCCCCATGGGTATCGCGCGCCACGAACGTAGTGCCAGTAGGGATTTCCGGGCACTGCTCTCCCAGGTCCACCCCGTATTCATGCTGCCGCCGCTTGCGGCCTCCTGGTTCGGCGCTGCGATCGCTGGCGAGTTCTCGATCCCGATCGGCGCACTCCACGCGGCCGCGATATTCTTCGCCGTGTACACGGCCCACGTCAAGGACGGCTACGTCGACTTCTATCGACGAGGCGAGGACGACGACCACCCCATGTCGATCCGTGGGTGTCGACTCGCACTCGTGGGTGCAGCCCTCGGCTTTGCAGCCTGTAGCCTCTCGCTCTGGGTGGTCGTGGGGCCAGGAGCGACACTGATCACCCTCCCGGCCTGGGTCATCGGCTATCTCCACGCCCCACAGTTGGACACGAACCCGGTCACGACGACGCTCGGCTATCCGACCGGGATCGCCATCGCGATCCTCGGTGGGTTCTACGTCCAGACCACGACGCTCACTCCGACAGCGATCGGGTTCGCCCTGGTCTTCCTGATCACGCTGGCCGGTATCAAGATCATCGACGACGAGCAGGATTACGAGTACGATCGGTCGATCGATAAGCACACGGTCTCCGTACTACTGGGTCCCTGGCCGGCACGTCGACTGGCGGCCACGCTCGTTGGGTTCGGCCTCGTGGGAGTGCTCTGGGGCGCCGTCGGTGGAGTCTTTCCCCCAGCCGCACCGCTTGCCGCACTCGCGTTCGTCCCGATAGTCCTGATCGCGGTCCGAGCGGGGCCGTCGATCGCGACGATGCTACTCATCAGGGGTGCGTACGTCTTTCTGGCGCTCCTGTTCGTGGCCGTCTGGTTCCGCCCGCTCTCCGGGATCACCCTTCCGGATATTACCGTGCTCGGGCCGTACACCTACCTCACAACCGAGCTGTTCTTCGGCGGGGTTGCGCTCGGCCTGCTGTACAACGCGGACGCACTTCGTCGTGCAGCCTACACTATCGCCGCGCTGTATCCCATCGGGTACGTCTGGGACTGGTACACGCTGGAGGTTGGCATCTTCGAGATACCGATCCGGACGGGGTACGAGCTGGCCGGCATCCCGATCGAGGAACACCTGTTCTTGCTCGTCGTTCCGGCCCTCGTACTCGGGATACACGAGACGATTCGAACGGTGTCTGCGGACTCGATGGGGCAAGCCACCGGCTCCCCAACGGACGCTCCAGACGAGGAATCCTAGACGGCATCTGTCGCCGACTGGTAGCTGACGGCCAGCGTTCTGCGACGGCGGTCCGGCGCTCTGTCGGCCACTCGGGATGCGTCGTGCTTTTCCCGACCTCCCCCGTACAGCGCGTGTGGACCTGCACGTCCGGTACGAGGGCGACGACGACCCCGAGAAGTGCACGGCCCGGACGCTCGCGCGCTTCGACATGGCGGAACTGCACCGCAGCAATCGCGCGACGCCTCGCGGGGTCGTGCTCAATCCGCACGCCGAGCAGGCGCTCTCGCCCGCGGACGCCGGACACGACAATCTGATCGCCCTGGACTGCTCCTGGGAGACCGCCGAGCGCGCGATGTTCCAGGTTCGGGGCGACCACCGCGCCCTCCCGTTCCTCGTCGCCGGCAACCCCGTGAACTACGGGAACCCGTTCAAGCTCAACACCGCGGAGGCGTTCGCCGCCGCACTCCACATCCTCGGCCACCCCGAACACGCCGAGGAGGTCATGAGCAAGTTCCGCTGGGGGCACACCTTCCTCGAACTCAACGAGGAACCCCTCCGACGGTACGCCGACGCCGAGGACTCAAGCGAGGTCGTCGCGATCCAGCAAGAATACCTGGATATGGCCGAGAACGACGACTGACCACCCAGCGACGGTTTTTCATCACCGGCGAGTTCCGGATATCAGCAACCGGCGAGTGCCGGGACCGAGCCAGATACGGGCGGGAAATCGAATGGGGCGGGCCGGTCGCGTTTCGCTCGGTCGGCCCTATCGCGACGAGCGAGCGCGAGGAGCGATATCCGAGCGAGCGGGCGCGAGCGGGCCGGGGCATTCGCAGGCGGAAGAAGCCCAGATGAGCCATGATAGACTCGATGTCCCCGTATCTGCAAGTCGAACATCTTAAACGCACGCCGAGCAAATCAGCGTTCATGAGCGAAACCGTCGAGGACCGTCTGCTCGGGAAGCAGATCTGTATGAAGTGTAACGCGCGGAACCCGGAGCGCGCGGATGCGTGCCGGAAGTGTGGCTACCAGCACCTGCGGCCGAAGGCGAAGGAGCGACGCAGCACGTAAGCGCTGGTCGACGGGTTCTCGTGGTTCGTAGCTTCTGTTCGGTAGCGTTCGGTCTGGCCGATGGTCGTCGATAGTTGGGGTTTCTTGTGCGTGGCGGCCTGCGGATAGGGTATGTCTTCGAGTGGCCGGGTGCCGGTGTTGACGCCGATCGCTGACGCGCTCGAACGCCTGGTGTTCGCGGGGTGGTACCAGTGGCTCGTCCGGGGGATCCTCGTGGTCGTTGGTGTGCTGGCGGTCGCGCAGATCCTCCGGTATGCTGGTGTGCTGGCGCTCGGGGCGGGGGCGCTGCAGTTGTTGGATTTCGTGACGAGTATCGCGGTCACGGCGTTCCTGCTGACGGCGGCCATCCAACTCGTGGTTTTCGCGCGTGGCGTGGAACGGCGGACGGAGCAGGTCGCGGAGTCCGCGGCGGTCATCGAGCAGACCGCCGAGGAAGTCGAGCAGACGGTGAAGGAGGTCGAACAGTCGGCGGACGAGGTCGAACAATCGGCGGTGGAAGTCGAGCAGACCGCCGACGAGGTCGAACGATCTGCTGACGATGTCGAACGGTCCGCCGACGAGGTCGAGAAGACCGCGGCGGAAGTCGAGCAGACGGCTGAAGCGGTCGACCCGGAGACGGCGGACGACGTGAAGGCGAAGACTGACGAGGTCAAGCACAAGGCCGACGACGCGAAACAGACCGCGGACACGGTCAAGCAGACGGCCGAGGACGTCAAGCACAAAGCCGACGACGCGAAACAGACCGCCGACAAGGTCAAGCAGACCGCGGACGAGGCGAAGGCGAACGTCGACGAAGCGAAGGAGACGGCTGACAAGGTGAAGAAGGAGCTAAACCCCGACGCAGACGAAGACGCAGACGAGGAATCGTAGGAGAGCATTCGATTCCGGACTGCCGCGTTCGCCCCGCCGTTCCTATTGCTAGAAGTTCGTGACCTTGGACTGGATGCGGCCGTCGTCGATCTCGTCGGCGGCATCGGTGTTCCGGAGGTAGCGGGCGAGCTCGTCCATGTTGACGTCGTCGCGCTGGTGCAGATAAGCGAGTTCGGTGAGGGAGAGCGACTCGCCGCGTTCGAGTTTGTGGCGAAGCTGTTCGGCTGAGAGCGACTGGTAGGTGACGTCGAAGTCGACGGTTGCGGCGCGTTCGTTCGTCGCTTCGGCGACGTTGATGCCCTCGGCGAGCACGGTGGCGAAGTCGAGGTCGGTCTCGTCGACGGCCTGGTAGGTGAAGGCGAGCAGCGAGACGAGAGCGTCGAACGCGTCCGCGCCGTCGAGGGCGTCGAAGCGCTTCCCGTACACGAGTTCGCGGTCGCGGGCCGAGAGCTGTTCGACGAGGAGTTCGAAGTCGAGCGTCGCGTCGAAGAGGCGGTCTCGGATGCGGGCCCGGGCGTTTCGTTCGGACTGGACGCTCCCGAGGTCCGCGCGCCCCCGGAGGTAGTCGCGGTCCGCCGAACTCAACACGCCCCGGTCGCGTTCACCATCACCACTCATACTCGATATCAGATTATGCTACTCGATATAGGCATATAAGAATACTCCATTTCGGAGTATCTCTCTGTTTTCGGGCCGAGGACTTATGGTGGCGGGCGTTGGGCGATTGGGTACACCATGAGCCGATCGAGTTCGACGGGGCGGGCCGACCGCACCTCCGAACGGGCAGACAGCACAGGTGACCGGACGACATTCGAGGCCATCGTCGACGGTGAGACCATCCAGACGACGGTCGCACAGCTCGACGCGCTCGTCGACGAGTGCCACGTCCAGCTCCGGCAGGAGGGGCTCCGGCTGCCGGCGACCGACCCGGCCGCAGTCGCGTCCGTGGACGTCACGCTCGGCAGCGACGCCTTCGAGTCGTACACCGCCAGCGAGGGAACGCTCGGTGTCGACCTCTCGCGCTTCGGCGAGATCGTCGGCATGGCCGACGCAGACCAGCTCGTCCATCTCGAGTACGACCCCGAATCCCGGAAACTCCACCTCACCATCGACGAGCTCGAGTACACGCTCGCGCTCATCGACCCTGACAGCATCCGCGCGCCTCCAGACCTCTCAGACCCCGGCTTCGAGTTCTCGGGCGGCGCGACGCTCACCGCCGCCGACTTCGCCAACGCCATCACGGCGGCGTCGATGGTCTCCGACCACGTCGGCTTCGGCATCGACGCAGGCACGAACGAGTTCTACGCCGAGGCGACCGGAGACACGGACGACGTCGACGTCACACTCCCCGAGGACGACCTCGTCGACCTACTCCCGGGTGAGGCACACTCGCTCTACTCGCTCGACTACCTCGCGGACATCGACCGCGCGATTCCACGAGAGAGCGCCGTCGAGCTGCAGCTCGGGACGGACGTCCCGCTCGGCATCAGCTACGACTATGCCGAGGGTGCGGGCGAGGTCGAGTTCCTGCTCGGGCCGCGAATCGCGCGGCACTGACGCCTAGTTCTCAGGCGAGTCAGACAGTGCGCCGGCTTCCATGGCGTCGGCGATGCGTTCGTGTGCCCGGACGAACCGCCACAGGAGGTAGAGTGCGACGAGTGGGACGATGACGCTGAGGCCGGCGAGCGGCGCGGCCATGACGAGGACGCTGTACACGAGTACGGCGCCGGCGACGATGACGACGAGCGCGACGGCGCTGGAGGACAGGCCGGACGTGTCGGCGGACATACGAGCGTCGTCTCGACGCGAGGGGAAAAGCGCTTAGGTGCGGTCGAGCCACTCGTTCTCGAGGACGCTGTAGTAGTGGACGTCGACGTACTCGCCGTCCATGAACTGTTCGTCGCGGTGGACGGCTTCGTGCTCGTAGCCGAGTTTCTCCCAGATACGCTGACTGCCGACGTTCCCGTCGAAGACGCGGGCGACGACGCGGTGCTTGCGGAGGTCGCGGAACGCGTAGTTCGTGATGAGGCGGGCGGCTTCGGTGCCGTACCCGTGGCCCCAGAAGGGTTCGGCGACCGAGATCCCGATCTCGGCCTTGCCGTCGAGGTCGTTCATCGGGCCGAGACCGATGCTGCCGACGCGAACGTGCTCGTTCTCGTCGTCCGCCGGTTCGATGGCGTCCGGGACGTCGTCGTGGGGGATGCAGATGACGAGGTCGACGCGTTCGTCGCTACTCGCGTGTTCTTCGTACCACTCCTGCTCCTGCTTCAGCGTGAAGGGCTGTCGGATGCCCAGGGTCTGACGCACGTTCGGGTCCATCACGGTATCGAGGAGGAACTCGAGGTCGTCCTCGGCGACCGGATGGAGGGACACGCCGTCACCCTGGAGGAAGACGGGGCCGGGCATACCCGGACCGAGGTAGCACGGCGGCTTAAGGATTCCATCGCCATGGGAAACCAGCACACACGTATCCGGTCGCGGCCAACACCCGGTATGGACGCTGCGGACACCCTCGCCGAATCGACCGTCACCGTCTCGGCCGGCACGTACGCCGTGGTGAAGACCGACCAGCCGGACCACGACGCGTTCGCCACCATCAGTGATGGTCGCGAGATAACCGTCGTCGCAGACTCGGACGCTTACGACGACGACCACGCTATCGAGGTCGAGGACGGCTGGCGACGCCTGACCTTCGACGTCGTGCTCCCGTTCGAACTCGTCGGATTTCTCGCACGCGTCGCGACCGCACTGGCCGACGCCGACGTCTCCATCTTCGCGCTCTCGGCCTACTCGACCGACCACGTGTTCGTGAAGGACGCTGACATGGAGCGGGCTCGCGCGACGTTGACGGCCCTCGGCTGCACCGTCGACGAGAACCACCGACCCTGACGCGACCCCAGCAGGACTCCACGACGGTCACCATCACGCCTCACCAGCGAACGCACCGACAGTTCGTCTCAACGAGCCTATTCGACTCGGCGAACAGGACAAACACGTCGAGAATCCGGGCGGGGATACCCGGACACCGCGATCGAAGGGCGGAGAATCCGGTGACGGCGACGGGGCGGCCGGTCCTTCTGGAGCGAACCTAATTCGGGATTAGTCGCGCTATCCGGGTCTTTGCCGTGGAACGATTCCAGTAATACGGGCATAGTTCGAACGCCTGCAGGGCGGCAATTCTTACCAGCTGCATAGCAAACTGGGCTGGCAGCGAGGGACGGCGTGGAGCGACAGGCATGACACGACGACAGACACTGGCAGTCGTACTGACCGCCTTCCTCGGCGTGTCGGTCCTGGCTGGCGCTGGCCTCGCGACGGGCAGCCAGCAGGCCACCGGCATCGCCGAGTGCACCACCATCACCGAATCGGGCACCTACGAACTCACACAGGATATCACGTACCAGGACGAGGAGGGTGGCTGCATCCGCATCGCCGCGGACGACGTCACCCTCGACGGCAACGGCCACACCATCCGGTACGAACAGGTCGACCCCCACAACGTGCTGGGGGCCGGCATCCAGGTACAGAACGCGTCGAACGTCGTGGTGAAGAACGTCACGCTGGGTGTCGAAGCCCAACTTCGCATCGAGGACGCGACCGACGTCACCGTCCGCGATAGCACCAGCACCTACGGCGTCGACGTCTACGACAGCCAGGACGTCACCCTCACCCAGAACGAGATCGGTGGGAACGGGCTCGCAATCGTCGAGACACAGGGCGTCCAACTGACCGGTAATCAGATCGCGGCGGACGCGACACTCGACACGGGGTCGGGGGTCGAGAACGCCACGGTCAGTGACAATAGCGGCGACGGCACCATCGACCTCCTCGTTCAGGGTGGCGACGCCGTCGTCCACGGCAATTCGGTGACCGCGCTCACGGTCGTCGGCTACCAGGGGACGGACGTCACCGTCGCCCGGAACGACATCACGGGCGGTGACCTCCACGTCCGCTCGAACACCGCGGCGTGGGTCGAGAACAACACCGTGACGAACGGGCAGGCGAAGATCGGTGGCAGCGCCGACACGTTCGTCTTCGCCCACAACACCGTCACCGGAAGCGAGTTCACTGGCCTCAGCATCCACGGTGACTACGAGGAGGGCCCAAGCGCCACGGTCCACCACAACGTCATCACCGGCCACAACAACGCGATAGAGAGCCACACTGACCTCGCGACGATCCACCAGAACGATCTCTCCGGGAACGCGAACTACGGCGTCGAATACACCCGCGACTACGGTGTCGTGAACGCCACCTCGAACTACTGGGGCGACCGGCCGTCCAGCGTGGACGACCCAGACGCGCCCTTCGAGGACCCACAGACCGGCGCGCTCGCGAACGGTAGCGGCACCGCCGTCTCCGAGGGTTCGGCCCCCGCCGGCGCCGAACCCGGCGTCTCGAACGTCCACTTCGACCCGTGGCTCGACACGGCACCGAGTGACGCGGGCGTCGTCGAGCAGACAGACGACGGCAGCGACAGCGGCGACGGAGACAGCACCACGACCCCGACCACGACAGACGAACCAACCACCACCACGACAGACGAACCAACCACCACCACGACAGACGAACCAACCACCACCACAACCACCACGACCGAGGACGGGAGCGACGGGAGCGACGGTACCGTCGACGACGACTGTGATGGGTTGACGAACGCCGAGGAGCAGGAACTCGGCACCGACCCGCACAGCTACGACACCGACGGGGACGGTGTCGGCGACGGCGACGACGAGGAACCGCTCGACGCCTCCGTCGCGTAACCCGACCTCCCCCGCACCGAGCCGTATTCTTTCACCCGTAACTCGGAGCGTCACGGCCAGCGGTCAGGGCGGTCCAGGCGCTGTCGACGATTCCAGTGCCGCGAGATGCCCGAATGCGTTCCGCCCGGCGTTAGTCGTACTTCGGTTCGTGGCGTTCCGCCCGGGCAAGCGCGGTCTCGACGATCTTCTGTACGTCGCCCTCGAAGACGGGGCCGTGGCCGCTGTAGAGGGCGTCGATGCCGTCGGGCATCCGGTCGAGGAGGCGCTGGATGCTCCTGATCTCGACGTCCCGGGACTGACCGGCCATGTCGGTGCGGCCGAAACTCCCGCCCGAGAAGGCGTCGTCCTCGTAGACGACGACGTCGCCGGAGAAGAGGGCGCCGGAGTCGTCGGAGACGAAGGAGACGTGGTCGTCGGCGTGGCCGGGGGTGTGGACGACGTCGTAGTCGTCGTCCCCGATCTGGACCGTGTCGCCGTCCCGGAGTTCGTCCGTTCGGTGTTCGTGGTCGGCGTACGCGTAGACCTCGGGTTGGAACTCGTCGACGATGTCGTCCATGGTGGCGACGTGGTCGGCGTGCTGGTGCGTGAGGACGACCCGGTCCACGGTGTCGACGGCGTCCAGGACGACCCCGAGAACGCCCTCCCAGGACCCAACGTCGACGAGCGTCGTCACGTCGCCGGGCACGAGGTAGGCGTTCGCGGTGAAGACGTCCGCAGATTCGGTGACGTGTTCGACCTGCATACCCGAACATCACGCCCCATAGCCAAAAATCCTGCAGCGGCGTTCGATTAAAGTGCCAGAAACCCATACATTCGGGTGGCTATGGGTTTCGGGAGCTACGACGAATCCGAACAGGAACGCCAGCAGTTCGATTCGGACGACGTCGACGCTGAAGCGGGCGTCGACACGAGTCAGGTGGCACACGAGGGGAGCGTCCAGTACGAGATCGACGCCTCGAACGACGAACTCCTCGACACGCTCGAGCAGATCAAGGACTGAGTTTCGCCCCCGTCTTTTTGCCGCGAGCACCCGTCGCGTAGTGCGTGCCATCCCTGAAGCCAGGCACCCGTGCGCTCGGCGTCGCGGAATCCTACACCGGGACTGCCGGTGCCCGGTCCACGCTTGCCGGCGTCGTCACCAGGGCCGACCGCACGACCGACGGGTTCGCGTTCGCGGACTGCACCGTCGGCGGCCTCGACGGCACCGACGCCATCATCGACCTCTACGATATGCTCGATCGCGAGGACGTCCGGTACGTCCTGCTGGCCGGCGTGGCGCCGGCCTGGTACAACGTCCTCGACCTCCACGCCATCCACGAGCACGTCGACCGCCCCGTCATCGCCGTCACGTTCGAGGCGAGTTCCGGGCTCGAGACTGCGCTCCGGACCGAGTTCGACGGTGACGAACTGCGGGAACGACTCGACCGGTACGACACGCTCCCCGCCCGCGAGGCCGTCGAGGTGAACGACCAGACGGTGTACGTCCGCGCGGTTGGTCTGCACGCCGACGATGCAGCCGCCGTCGTTCGCCGGTTCACACCCGAGGGTGGTCGGCCGGAGCCGCTACGGGTGGCCCGGCTGGCGGCTCGGGCCGCGGACGAGTTCGTCAGAGAGTGACAGCGCCCGGCATCGACGAATTAGTGTTCGCTCCCGCAGCCAGACGCGAACTCGGACAGTGTCGCCGCGTTGCTCCCGTCCGTGGTCTCTATCAGGTAGAGGAGGTCGACACACGACGTATCGACGCGCTCCGGGGGCGAGCGTTGTCTTCCAGTCGCCAGCGTCGAGTTTCGCCTCGACCTGGTAGGGTCGGTTGGAGTCGGGAAGGTCCGTATCGACGACGAAGCCACCGCTGCCCGAGTCCTCCGAGTCCGGCCCGATGCGATGGATCTTCTCGTACACCGTCTCGTCTCCGACGGAGATACGGATTCCGACATCGTGGGGATTCGTCGTTCGGTTCACGCCCTCGAGACGGCCGATTCGGTACGCTTCGTTAGGTCGCTGCTCGAAGCATCCAGCGAGTGCACCACCGAGGGCTAGTCCTGCGAGGCCGCGTATAACGCCGCGACGGTTGGGTAGACGGACCCCGCTCATAGTATCGAAATCGAGTCCCGTCGTAAAATGTCTTCTCTGTTAGACGATACGTCGGTACGCGCTGGTGCGTAGCACGTTCTGTCGCGTGGTTCATTCGTGAACGCTTAACCGAGGCGCCGTCGTCCACCAGCGCATGGAAGACATGGACGGACTCGACGTGGTCGAGTGCACGAAGTGCCCCGGCCTCGTCGAGTCCCGGTCCCGCATCGTGAACGGGACGGGGCCCGAGGACGCCGACGTCCTGTTCGTCGGCGAGGCGCCCGGACAGTACGAGGACGAGCAGGGCGAACCGTTCGTCGGGCGGAGCGGCGACGTGCTCGACGAGGTGCTCGGTCACCACGGCCTCGCCCGCGGGACCGTCCGCATCACGAACTGCGTCCGGTGTCGACCCCCAGACAATCGCGACCCGAAGACCGACGAGCTCGCGAACTGCCGGGGCTACCTCGACCAGGAAATCGGCCTCGTCGACCCAGAGGTCATCGTCACCCTCGGGAAGGTCCCGAGCCAGCACCTCCTCCAGCGCGATGTCGCCATCACGAGCGAAGCCGGCAACGTCGAGAGCATCGAGATCGACGGAACACGGTGGGACGTCCTGCTGAACGTCCACCCAGCCGCGACGCTCTACGACCGGAGCCAACGGGACACGTTCGAGCACGCCATCGAGAAGGCCGCAACCATCGCGGGCGTCGAGGGCGGACAGTCGACGTTCGAGGACTACTAACGAGGCCATCGCCGCCCCACGGTCCGTAACGAGCCAGTTTTCGTGGCCGTCGCCTCGACAATGCGACCCACGGCTTTCCCGTCCAGAGGCCAAACCAGCGGGCGTGGTCGACCACTGTCACAACTGCGGCACGGCGCTCTCGGAGGAACAGGCACGCCACCGAACGTACCGTGTCGAGACGCCCGAGGACGACCGGGACGCCCTGACGGGTCGATTGTGCTCCGACTGCGTCGTGGCGTTCGAGGAGTGGCTGAACCGCGAGCGACTCGTCGAACAGGAGGCCACGTGACGAGCGCCGGGGTTTACGTCGACCGGTAGCGTTCGAGCACGAGTCGGGCCGTGACGAGTAGCCCGCCGACGGCGCTGAGGGCGACGATACCGGCGTTGAGCTGGGGGAAGACGCCGTCCGCCAGGCCGTCGGCGGTGAGGAACGTCCCCGGGGCGACGACAGCGTTCGCGAGGGTGAGCGCGTACACGGTGACGCCGCCGAGGATGGCGGCGAGAGCGTATCGGAGGAGGAATCGGGAGCCGGATTCGCGGGCGAGGTGGGCGCCGACGCCACTGAAGAACGTGACGACGCCCGTCAGGAAGAAGACGTCGAGCCCGACGCTCGGTACCACCGACGCGGTATCGATGGGGAGCCAGACCGGGAGGAGGCCGACGAGCGCCGGGAGGAAGTGGGCGCCAGTCACCAGCGTCAGACCGAGTGGCCCGTAGCGGTCGGTGAGGTCCTCCGTACGGTGGAACCGCAGGAGCTCGTCGTCGAGGTCGGTGTAGTCGTCGGGCGACAGGTCGACGGCGTCCGGCGTCGGGTCGTCGGGGGCGAGGAGGTCCTCGTCGACGTCGGTGAGGTAGTCCTCGGTCGAATCGTCGTCCCCCGACCCGATGCGCGGCATACACCGTCCGGTACGTGATACGAGGACTTGTAGGTCGGGGTCGGAGGCCGCGAAAAGACGTGTCCGAATCCGGTTATGCGAAGGTCGGTGCCGATCTCGTGGGCAGTCCGCTGGTCACTCCTCCGCCGGAATCGTGGTTCGGTGCTCCGTGGTCGCGTCGGTCGTGTTGAACGCCTTGTAGGCGCCGTAGAGGGCGAACACGACGAGGCCGAGGAGCACGAGCGTCGCCCGCAGGTTGGGTGCGAACAGTGGGGCGTTCACGATCTCGGCGCCGGCCGGAATCGCGGGGCCCACGCCGGTCTTCGTGACCGCTTCGCCGCCCTCCATCACCGTGTAGGTGTAGAAGGCGCTCATCGAACCGGTGATGGTCGTGAGGAAGCCCATCACCGGGATCGCGAGGATGATGAGGCCGCCGCCGATTCCCATTGCGAGCTTGTCGACGATGTCGAGGTTGTTGTTGGTCATATCGTATCACCCCATGAGGTACCGCATCCACGGTCGTTGCTGGACGAATCGCAGTTTCTCGAGGATCTGGTCGACGCCCCAGATCCGGCCAGCGCCGAAGATGGCGATGGTGATGAACAGGAGCATGCCGGCCAGTTCACCGGTCCAGAGGCCGTGCCCCCAGGCGTGGTTCCCGAAGTAGAAGAACGCCGCGAGGATGGCGCCGTTGAACGCGGCGAGTCGCGTGAGACACCCCAGTATGACCCCGAGGCCGACGAGGAACTCACCGACCGGGATCATGAACTGCACGATGGGGAGCAGGCTGCCCGAGAAGGCGTCCATCAATGGGTAGAGGATGGACGTCTGGTCCTGCATGAACCAGGTCACCCCGCTGGCGGGCATCATGAGGCCGTTCTCCATGATCTTCGTCAGCCCCGCGTGCATCATCCACCACCCGGTCAGCACGCGAATGAAGAACATCCAGTACGCCGCCCACGGCTTGTCGAAACTGAGCGACACGTCCGTCCCCAGGACGTTCGTGTCGACGTGTTGAGTACTCATGGCCGTTTCACCACACTTCGAACTCGTTCGGTGCCCTCCTTTTATACCCGCCGCGATTCCCGGGGTCCGGGAAGCGGGACGAGTTCATATGCCGCACCATCGAGAAGCAGCGGTTAATGGGGCGGGAAACTCGGTCGGAACCCCGAAGCTCGCTGTTTCTGCCGCTGTCCAACGCGCTCGGGGGCTGACCGGGAACAGGAGAAAACGGAGGCGAGCGCGCGGGCCGGTCAGTCGCTGCTCGCTGGCTCGCTCGGCACCGTCTCGGCGTCCTGCGCGGGAACGTATGTCGCGACCTGCCGGCGGTTGACCTCGCCGATGCGGTCGGCGACGCGCTCGGTGAGCGCCTGGAGGTCGTCGCGCATCGCGTTCTGTTCGTCGCGGATGGCGGGGCCGTCGACGCGTTCGCTGTCGAAGCCCGGGTGGACGGGGAGCCGCGAGAGGAGGTCGACATCGTAGTCCTCGCAGATGGTCTGGGCGGTGCCGCTCCCGAAGACGTCGTGGTGGTCGTCGCAGCTCGGACAGACGAACCCGCTCATGTTCTCGACGAGCCCCAGGATTGGGGTGTCGTGTTTCTCGAAGAGACGGAGGCCCCTCCGGGCGTCGGCGACGGCCATCTCCTGTGGCGTGGTCACGATGACGACGCCGGTGACGGGGAGCGTCTGGAGGAGGTTCAGGGAGGCGTCCCCGGTCCCGGGTGGGAGGTCGACGAGGAGGAAGTCGAGGCGCCCCCACTCGACGTCCTCGATGAAGTTCATCATGACCTGATTGACCATCAGGCCGCGGAGGATGGCGGGGTCGTCGGACTGCTTCGTGAGCATGTCCATGCTCATGACGCGGACGCCAGCCGGGACGGCAGCCCACCCGAGGCCGACGAGGACGTCCTTCACGAAGCGGCGACGCTGGAGGCCCCGGAGCGAGTACACCGCGCCCGCCACAGGCGGCATCCAGAGGAGTTCGGCCATCGGGACGCCACGGAGAACGGCCACCCCCATCGCGAGCAGGTAGAGCGCGACACCTGACGCGAACAACGGGACGCCGTATCGTCGAATGAACTCGGCACGGCCGGGGACGTTCTGCTCGTCGAGCGCGAGGTCGGAGAGGCGGTCCACGCCGTAGACGACCATCGTCGCGCCGAACACGAGCACCGGCGGGAGTGGGGTCGAGCGGGCGATCCAGGAGACACATCGTGGTGACGGCGAGACTCGCCGCGCCGACCGAGACCCAGACGGCGCTGTGGACGAGCGCGAGGACGACGTCGCGAACCACGTGCCAGAGCCGGTCGCGAGGCCGGGGCATCGAACGCGACGCAGTTCCACCCTGTCGTGCCGCGTCCGTCGGCATACCGAACTCCTTCGATGGGCTACAGAAAAGGCGACGCGATGATTCCAGCGACGCGAAAGCGGGACGGTGCGTGGTCTAGTCTCGCTTCCCGCTGCCCGTACCGAGCCACTTCGAGGTCGTGAGGAGGTCCTTGAGGTGGTCGAAGAACGTCATCTGCTCGTGCTCGCTGGGGCGGAGGCGCGCCCGCAGCCGGCTCGAGACCATCTCGACGCTGAGGACGATGACGATGACCATGAGGATGCCCGCCATCCCGCGGCTGAACTCTAGAAATCCGAAGAACCGATTGTTGATGTACTGACCGATGCCGCCGGCGCCGACGACGCCGAGACTGACGGCGATGCGGACGTTGATCTCGAGGATGTAGAGCGTCCACGCGATGAAGGACGTGAAGACCTGACTGAGCATCCCGAAGAAGACGCGCTGGCTGCCGGAGGCGCCGGTTGAGCCGACGGCCTCGATGGGGCCGTCGTCGATCTCCTCGAGTTCGTCCGTGAAGAGGCGGCCGAGGTTCCCGACGGTGTCCGTGGCGACCGCCATGAGTGCGCCGACGGGTCCGAGCCCCGTGAGCGGGATGTAGACGAGCACCCAGACGAGCGCGGGGATGGCGCGGATGGTGGACATCGCGCCACGGAAGAGGAAGTTGAAGGGGAACGGCGTCACGCGCTCGCTCCCGAGCACGCCGAAGATGAGGGCGAGCGGGAAGCCGAGCACGGTCCCACAGAACCCGATGGCGATGGTGATGACGCTGAGTCCGATGAGCCCCTCCTGTTCGACGATGCTCGTCCAGAACGTCGAGGGGTTGCTGAAGCTCATCAGGATGGGCTGGTAGAAGTCCTCGAGCTTCGCGACCTGGCCGTACTGGTAGTGTTCCTTCGAGTACAGGGTGAAGTCCACGAAGTTCGGGGGCATGAAGTCCCAGATGGACTCGATGAAGCCGGGGAACTCGCGGACGAGGTTGGCGAGCCGGAACCCGATGAACGTCATTCCGGCCGCGGTGACGAGCGCGAGGACGAGGAGGCCGACCGCGATCAGGATGCGGCGGACGCGCTGGTGGTGCTCGATCCGTTCGAGCATCCGGTCGACGTGTGATTCCTCGGTGCTCACGCCTCCAGCACCCCCTCGGCGTCCTCCTCGGACTCGTAGTAGATCTCGTCGACGGCGTCCATCGTGAGGTCGTCGTGGTCGCCGTCGAACACGACTTCGCCGTCACGGATTCCGATGAAGCGGTCGCCGAACTCGCGGGCGATGTTCACCTGGTGGAGGCTCGCGATGGTGGTGAGGTCGCGCTCCTTCGCCGCCGAGCGCATGTACCCCATCACCTGGTTCGCGGCCTTCGGGTCCAGGCTCGCGACGGGTTCGTCGGCGAGCAGGAGGTTCGGGTCCTGGACGAGCGCGCGGGCGATACCGACGCGCTGCTTCTGGCCGCCCGACATGGAGCCGGTTCGCTGTTCCGCCGCCTCGAGCAGGCCGACGGTGTCGAGCGCGCGGAGCGCCATCCGTTTGTCCGGTTCGTCGTACCACGTGAGGAGGCTCTCGAGGAGGCTTGCGCGGGAGAGGGCGCCCGTGAGGGCGTTCCGGTAGGCGCTGAGGCTCTCGATGACGTAGTGCAACTGGAAGACCATCGCGATGTCGCTCCGGCGGCCCGTGATCTCCTCGTCGCCGACCTCGACGCGGCCCTCGGTGGGCGTCGTGAGGCCGTTGAGGATGCGCAGGAGCGTCGATTTCCCCGCGCCGGAGGGCCCGAGGACGACGAGGAACTCTCCGTCCTCGACCTCGAAGGACACGTCGTCGAGTGCGACGGTGTCCTCACCGTAGACCTTGGTCAGATTCTCGACTGAGACGGCGGGCATTGATTGGATTGGTGGCAGGAAGTTGTTTCAGGCTTGTGGAGTTGTCCGCTCAGGCCTGGTCGAGCAGGTCGCTCTCGATACCGAGGTCGTTCGCGACGTCGATGACGGGCTGGTAGGTGTCGAGGCTCGCCTTCCGGACGTCGCTGAACCAGAGGTCGTCGTCGACGACGCCGTCCTTCGACTCGTCCGTCTGGTCGTTCGGCTTGCCGTTCGCACCGAGGTACATCGAGTCGGGGGCGTCGACGAACGCCTGGGTGAGCATCTCCTGCTTGTCGTCGGAGAGCTCGGGGGACATGATCATCGGCGCGCGCGGGATGCCCTCGACCCGGTCGACGAGCTTCACGCCCTCCTTGTACTTGTCGTCCTCCGGGTTGTAGGCGATGAACCGACCGACGCCGGCGGCGTCGGCCTGCCCGTTCATCATCGACTCGAAGGCGGCGGCGTGGTTGGACCACGTCGCGTCGAAGTCGGCGCCCTCGTCGCTCCGAGGCGCCTGGCCGATGCTGAGGCCGGCTTGCTTCAGCATGTAGAGCGGGTAGAGGCTGCCGGACGCGGACGTCATGTCCGCGAACGCGATCTTCTTGCCCTTCAGGTCGCTGAGGCTCTCGATGCCGGAGTCGGGTTTCGTGACGATGACGCTGTAGTAGTCCCAGGTGCCGTACGCCTTCCGCTGGAGCGCGATCTCGCACTGGTCGCCCTTGACGCCGAGGGCGGCGGCGAACGGACCGGTCTCCGCGATCTCGGCGTTCCCGGAGCCCAGCGCCCGGAGCACGGCGGAGTAGTTCTTCGCGTACTGGAGTTCGACGCTGGCGTCGCCAGAGACTTTCTCCGAGAGGTAGTTCTTCACCGGCTGATACTGCTTCTGCATGTACTCCTGTGGCTCGGACGGGCTCATCACGAACGTGAGCGTGCCGTCGCCATAGGGTTGCGAGCCGAACTGCCCGATACATCCCGCGGTGAGGCCAACCGCCCCAGCCGCGCCAGCCGTCTTGAGGAAGTCGCGTCGTCGAACCATGGTGTAGTCCGGTTAGAGCTACGACAGTAGCCCCAAAAACGTTGCTATTCCACCTACCGATACCACAGTACCACTACCGAGCACACAGCAAGTGTAAAACAGGATACTGCGCGCTGATTCACTGGACGTTCGTCAATATCTCCAGCGTCTCGTCGATGGTAAACCCTGCCGGTATCGGTAGTTCGGAATCGGCGTCGCGACGCCTGCCCGGACGGAAAGGGCCAAACCGTCACGGCCCATCGATCTACGCATGAGCCAGGAGCAGGTCGCGGCGGACGTGGCCGTGGTGGACTACGGCCTCGGGAACCTCCGGAGTGCGACCCGGGGACTCGAACGCGCCGGGGCGAGCGTCGAGGTGACCGACGACCCGGACGCACTCCACGACGCCGACGGCATCGTCCTCCCCGGCGTCGGTGCGTTCGGCGAGGGGATGGAGAACGCGGCACCGTTCCGCGACGCCATCACCGACGCCGCCGACGCCGGCCGCCCCGTCTTCGGGATCTGTCTCGGGATGCAGATGCTGCTCACGACGAGCGAGGAGGCCGACCGAACCGGACAGGGCGAGGCCGAGGGGCTCGACCTCATCCCGGGTCGGAACGTCCGGTTCCACGGCGACGTGAAGGTCCCGCACATGGGCTGGAACGAGCTCGACGTCCAGCGCGACCACCCGCTCGTCGACGGTGTCGACGGCGAGTACGCGTACTTCGTGCACTCCTACTACGCTGAGCCCGAGGACGAGCACGCCGTCGTCGCGACGACGGACTACGACGTCGCGTTCCCGAGCATCGTCGCGAACGAGGCCGGGAACGTCTTCGGCACCCAGTTCCACCCCGAGAAGTCCGGGGAGACGGGGCTCCGGATCCTCCGGAACTTCGTCGACATCTGCGCGACCGAACGATAGCTCTTGTTGCGGGCGGCGCGTAACCACCGGGGCGTTGCTGCCGGCGGCCGGCTACGCTTCGAGCCGGACGTTGTCGACGTACCGCGTGACCTCGGTCTCCCAGACGACGCTGATGCCGACGGCGACGAGCCCGGTCGAGCCGTGACGAACCGGATAGCCGTGGGTCTTCCAGCCGGCGTGATCCTCGACAGGACGCTGCGTGTCGAAGTCATCCTCCGCGAGCGGTTTCGACGGGTTCGGCCCGGCGTACGCAGCGACCTTCGTGATCGTGTTGAACGATTCCTCGGGGCTATAGACGTCGAACACGAGCGACCCGACGTCGGAGAGGTCGGCCTGTTGCTGGACCCAGATGGTACCGTCGTCCTGGCGGCCGTCGATGAATAGCTCCACGGACCACGCGCCGTCGCTCGCGCGTGCTGGACTCCCCGAGATGCTGTGCGCGACGGGGTTCCCGGTGTTCGGGTCCTCGGGGACGTCACCTCTGGGGACCCACTCCGCGAGTCCGTTCTCGAAGCTCCCGTTCCGGAACTCGACGCCATCGCCGTGCTGCGAGGACGAGCAGCCGCTGCCGAGGGCTACAGCGGTGGTGCCGAGGGCGGCGAGATACCGTCGGCGGTGCATATCGGATGTCGAGTCCAGACGTGCGTAAGGCTACTGGCGAGCATGGCGGACATGTGGTGCCCGCGGTCGGCTGTTCACGAGGTGTTGCACCACGCATTCACCGGGACCACCTCGTGCGACGGTTACGTCACACGCCTTCTGGTCCCGGTATCGGATATAAACTTGCGCGTGAATCGCCCGACTAACCAGCCGCAGTATCGGCTGCCTTCATCCGGGTTGCCAGCATCCGCCGGCCGAGTGGCTTGGAAAGCCCGAAGCCGGCGGTTCTCGCCGCGCGCAGCGCGGCGGCCCGAGCACCCCGAATGGGGGTGCGACAGGCTTTTGGTGGAGATTTTTATCGAGTGGGTCGCCACGCGACCCACTCGCGATAAAAAGGTCCTAGATGAAGTCACGGACGTCGCTGTACCACATGTCGTGGTGGTCGACGGCGTCGATCCGGGTAGCGATGGCGACGGCGAGTGCGTGCCAGCACTGCTGTGTGGGGTCCTCGGGGTCGAGATTATATTGGGCGTCCTCGCACTGGCAGGCGTCGTCTTCGATGACGTATTCGTCGCTGTGGCCGACGACGACGGTGAAGTCGTTGTACTGTTTGACGCGGCGTTCGGTGACGGCTTCGATGGCGCGCTGGCCGCGGTCGCCATGCTGGTCGAGGATGGTTTTGACGATGGGGGCGCTGAGCTCGCCGGTGTCGGCGAGTTGGGGACGCCAGTCGGTGCCGTCGCCGCTGGTGGTCACTGGGTGTGAGTAGGCGGCGGGGTGGTTTAGGCGTGTGGTGTACCCGAGCCATACGCCATGGTCCTTAATGACATACAGCCACCTTTTACATTATCATTCATTACATTTATGGGGTCGGCGGTCCCTCGTGGATGTATGCAGGTAGCAGTACCCCATCTCAAATGCGCCACGACCGACCGCACCGCCTCCCAGCCACCAACCCCACCCAATCCGACACGATGACACGAAACCCCACCACCCAGACCGAGACCGACCAGCCCCGCACCGAACAGCGCTACACCGACACCGAGAACACCGGTACTGCCGCCGTCCCCGACCTCCGACCCAACCGCGACGAGCGCGACGAACGCGACGACATGGACGAACTCGTCTGGAGCCACCGCCTCTAGTTTCCGACGAACGGACTCCGCGCCGCTTTTTGTCCCCCGCCGTCGAGTAGTCCCATGGACGTGCACGAGGGCCGAGTGACCGTCTCGGTCCCGGAACAGGCCGACGCGGGCCGGGGCGAGGGCGTGTTCTTCAATCCGGACATGGAGCTGAACCGCGACCTCACCGTCGCGACGCTCCGCGCCTACCGCAGCCGCGAAGCCCGGGCCGAGTCCTACCTGGATGCCACCGCCGCGTCCGGCATCCGGGGCGTCCGGGCCGCCCACGACGGGTGGGACGTCACGATGGCCGACGTCGACCCGGACGCGGTCGCCCTCTGCCGCGAGAACCGCGACCGGAACGACCTCGAGGCGGACGTCGTCCACCGCGACGCGAACAGCCTCCTCCACGACCACCGGAAGACCTGGGACGTCGTCGACCTCGACCCCTTCGGCACCCCGATCCCGTTCGCGGACGCCGCGTTCTCGAACACCCGCGACCTCGTCTGCGTCACCGCCACCGACACCGCCCCGCTCTGTGGGGCGCACTTCGAGAGCGGCGTGCGGAAATATTCGGCCGTCCCCCGAAATACGGAATACCATGCCGAGATGGGGCTTCGCGTGCTGCTCTCCGCCCTCGCCCGCACCGCGGCGCGGTACGACGTCGGGGTCACCCCGATACTCAGCCACGTCACCGACCACTACGTCCGCACCTACCTCGAACTCGACCACACCGCGACGGACGCGAACGCGGCTATCGACGAGCTCGGCTACGTCCACCACTGCCAACAGTGCCTCCACCGCGACCACGAATCTGGACTCCTGAGCCATCCCCCGGATGCGTGTCCGAACTGCGAGGGAACCCAGCTCCTGACCGCAGGCCCGCTCTGGACCGGCCCCACCTACGACAGTGCGTTCGTCGACGCGGTCCGGGGCGAACTGGTCGAACGCGTGACCGAGGACGACGCGTCCTGGGAGGAGCCCCGGGACGAGTTCGGCACCGCCAAACGGGCAATCCGAACGCTCGACCGGCTCACCGCCGAGCTCCACACGCCCGCCCACTACGACCAACACAAGCTCTACAAGCGCTGGAACGAGCCCGCGATCGGGATGGACGACTTCCTCGAACAGCTCCGTGACGCCGGATTCTCGGCCTCCCGGACGCACTACGGCGGCACGACGTTCAAATCGGACGCGAACGTCGCCGAGATCCGGGACGCCGTCCAGTGATTGGCGGCGTTCGGGTGGCGGCAATCGGCCGGCTGTCCTGTGCCTATTTGTAGGGCGCGACCCAACCCGCGGCCGTGCAGCGAATCCGTCGCGACGAGATCGTCGACGTCGTTCGAAGCGTGGTGCGGGAGGCGCGCGAGGACCGCATCACGCTCCTCGCGGCCGCCGTCGCCTACTACGGGTTCGTCTCCATCGTCCCGCTCCTCCTGCTCGCCGTCGCCGCCGGCAGCGCCATCGCTGGCCAGGAGCTGACCGAGGCCACCCTCACGCTCGTCGGCGGCTTCCTCACCTCGAGTGGCGAGGCGCTCGTGCGTGACATCCTCTCCGATGCGAGCGGCCGGACGCCCGCGACGATCGCCGGCCTCCTCCTGCTCGCGTGGTCCGGCTCGAAGCTCTTCCGCGGGATGGACACCGCGTTCTCGGAGGTCTACGGCGTCTCCTCCAGCGACCCGATCCACACCCAGCTGCTGGACGCCGCGTTCGTCCTCTCCATCATCGTCCTCGCGACGGCCGCCGTCGCCGCTATCGGCCTCTACTTCCCGACGGTGAACCGCATCCCGTTCGCGGGCGCGTTCTCCACCATCGGCCTTCTCGTCGCGCTCGTCGTCGCGTTCTTCCCCATCTACTCCGTCTTCCCGGACGTCGACGTCCCCTTCGACGAAGCCCTCCCCGGCGCCATCTTCGCCGCGACGGGCTGGACGCTCCTCGTCGAGGTGTTCCGCATCTACACGCAGTCCGTCAACGACTTCCGGCTGTACGGCGTCCTCGGCGCCGCCGTCCTCCTCGGGACCTTCCTGTACCTGGGCGCCACGATTATCATGGTGGGTGCGGTATGCAACGCCGTGCTTGCCGGCCGAACCGACGACGAACCCGCGCCCGAAGAGGAAGTCAGCAGCCCATCGGCTGCGCCCGACGTGACCGAACTCGCCCGCCAGGTCCGCGCCCTCCAGCTCGAGGTCGACGCGAAGACCGTGAGCCGCCAGGACGTCGAGACGGAGCTGAAGGGCTACGTCCGCCGGCGGCTCCGCCGCGGCCAGGCCCGGGGCTGGGGGCCCTACCTCGTCCTCCTCTACGGGACGCTCATGACCGTCGGCGCCTTCCGCTACCTGGATGGCGGCTGGGCGATCGGCGCGATGCTCGTCGTCTGGCTCTCCACGCTCGGCCTCTACGTCCTGATGCTCATCGTCGGCGTCGGCATCAAGGGCGCCGGCATCCCGGGTGCCGTCTACGACCGGCTCCGACGCGACCGGCCATGAGAGGCGTCGGCGTCACCGAGTGGCTCGCCGGTGGCGTCCCGCAGGCGGTCGTCCCGGTGCTCGTCGCCCTCACCTTCCTCGGTGACCCCGTCTTCCTCGTCGGTCTCGCACCACTCGGCTACTGGCTCGGCCCCCGGATTGGTGTCATCAGCCGGGAGAACGGCGCCCGACTCCTCGCGGTCACGCTCGGTGCACTCGCGCTCTCCGTCCTCCTCAAGTACGGCTTCGCGCTCCCCCGACCACCCAGCACGATACAGCTGATTCCCGAGGACGGCTTCGGGTTCCCCAGCGGTCACGCGACCGGGAGCGCCGCCGTCTACGGGGCGTTCGCTGCCCTCGCCCACTGGCGGACCCGCGTGACCCGATACGGGCTCGCCACGGGTATGATCGGGCTGATCGCGCTCACCAGAGTGCTCCTCGGCGTCCACTACGTCGTCGACGTCGCCACCGGAGCCCTCGCGGGCCTTCTCCTCGCACTCGTCGTCATCCGCAGCACCGAGCATCGCGTCCAAAATGGGTTCCGCCTGGCGGCCCTCCTCGGCATCGCGACCCCCCTCGTCGCGTGGCCCACCTTCGACGCCGCCGCAGCACTCGGCGGCGCGGTCGGTGCAGTCGTTGCGTGGGAACTGTGGGGCGAGCGAATCCTCGCCGCATCGACCCCAGTGTCACTCCCGCTCGCGGCGGTGGCGTTCGTCGGCTTCGGTGGCATCGCGGGCGTCACGTACGTCCTGGAGCCAGCGGCACTGCTCGTCGTGGTCGTGAACGCCGCCACGGGCGCCGGGTTCGTGGGGCTCCCAGTACTGCAGGAGCGACTGGCGATGCCACTTCGCGGAGAGGGGTAGAAGAAAAACTCCAGTGGTGCCGTTAGAACTTCTCGAGGTAGCGGTCGATCTCCCACTCGGAGACGTCGACGAGGTACTCCTTGAACTCGGCACGCTTTGCCTCCACGAACTTCTCGTAAACGTGCTCGCCAAGGGCCGCCTGGATGGCCTCGTCCTCCTCGAGGGCGTCGACGGCTTCCCCAAGGTTCGCGGGGAGCGTGTCGATTCCGTACTCCTCGCGCTTCTGCTCGTCGAACTCGTAGATGTTCTCGCGCACGGGCTCGGGGCAGTCTATGCCCTCTTCGATACCGTCGAGACCAGCATGAAGGATGGCCGCGATCGCGAGATAGGGGTTACAGGACGGGTCGGGTGAACGGAGCTCGATGCGACTCGCGGACGGCGTGCGGGCTGCGGGCTTCCGGATGAGCGCGGAGCGGTTCCGGTCGGACCACGCGACGTAGACCGGGGCCTCGTAGCCGGGAACGAGACGCTTGTAGGAGTTCACGGTCGGGTTCGCGACGGCCGTGATGGCGGGGGCATGCTTCAGAATGCCGGCGGTGAACTGCTTTGCTTCCTCACTGAGGTTGAACTCGTCGGCTTCGTCGTGGAACGCGTTCTCGCCGCCCTCGGTGAAGAGGGAGATGTGCGTGTGCATCCCGGACCCATTGATCCTCGGGATGGGCTTCGGCATGAAGGTCGCGTGGAGGTCGTGCTCGGCGGCGATGGCGCGCACGACGGCCCGGAAGGTGGCGACGTTGTCGGCCGTGGTGAGGGCGTCGTCGTACGTGAAGTTGATCTCGTGCTGGCCTTCGGCGACCTCGTGGTGGCTCGCCTCGATGTCGAAGCCCATGACCTCGAGGCCGAAGATGATGTCGCGGCGCACGTCGCTCGCGAGGTCCTTTGGCGCGAGGTCGAAGTAACCGCCGGCGTCGTTCGTATTCGTCGTCGCACGGCCGTCCTCGTCCTCCTCGAACAGGAAGAACTCCGGTTCGGGTGCGGCGTTGACCTCGTAGCCCATGTCCTCGGCGCGCGCGATGGCGCGCTTCAGGACGCCACGCGGGTCGCCGCTGAAGGGCTTCCCGGTCGACGTGTTGAAGACGTCGCAGATGAGGCGTGCGGCGCCGCCGTCCGCCCGCTCGCGCCACGGGAGCACGGCGAACGTGTCGGGGTCGGGTTCGAGCCGCATGTCGGACTCCTGGATGCGGACGAAGCCGTCGATCGAGGAGCCGTCGAAGTAGATCCCCTCCTCGAACGCCTTCTCTGCCTGACTCGCCGGGATGGAGACGTTCTTCACGGTGCCGAGGATGTCCGTGAACTGGAGCCGGAGGAAGTCGATGTTCTTCTCGTCGATCTCTTCGATGACGGCCTGTTCCGCCGGGGTGAGCCCCCCATCGGGTAGCGCCTTGTCGTTCGTCATTGGTTTCGTCATTATACCCGTACAGTCCCAGTACTAAAGCCCTGTGCTTCCGTGCAAATCTGGACCGATTCGGCGAGAAATGGACGTTCGTAAAATTCTATAAGGGGGTAGTGTATATGGGGATATAATGACGTACGAGAACCTCGACGCGAAGCTCATCAACGCACTCCTCGGCGACGGCCGTGCCAGCCTCCGCAGTCTCGCGGAGGACCTCGACGTCTCCGTGACCACCGTCTCCAACCACCTCAAGGACCTCGAGAACGAGGGGATCATACGGGGGTACTCGCCCCGGGTCGACTACGACAAGCTCGGGTACGACGTCACGGCTATCGTCCAGCTGAAGGTCGAAGGCGGTGCGCTTCCGGACATCACCGACCGGCTCCGCGGCCACAAGCAGATGATCTCCGTCTACGAGGTCACGGGTGACTACGACGTGATCGCCGTGGGGAAGTTCACGGACACGGACGACATGAACACGCTCATCAAACAGCTCCTCAGCGACGTCGACATCAAGGAGTCCAACACGAGCGTCGTCCTGTCCGCGCCGGTGGAGAACGAACAGTTCGAACTGGACCTGAACGAGGAGTGAGTCCGCCGGTCACGCCAGCCGGGAGACGTCACGGAACTCGAATCGGGCACCACCGGACTCGCTCTCCGTGGCCGTCACCGTCCAGCCGTGGGCATCCGCGATCTCCCGGACGATCGCGAGACCGAACCCGGTCCCGTCTGCGTTCGTCGACACACCCACGCTGAACACGTCGCCGTCGTCCGGCATTCCGACCCCGTCGTCCGCGACGTAGAATCCGTCCGCGAGGGCGCCGATCGTCACCGTCACGTCCCGGCCGCCGTGCTCGACACTATTTCGAAAGAGGTTCTCGAGGAGTTGCTGGAGGCGGTCTGGGTCAGCCGACACGGTCGGGAGGTCGTCGAGGACGAGGTTCGCGTCCGCCGTGTCCACGTGCGCCCAGCAGCGGTCGGCGAGCGCTGACAGGTCGACAGGGTCGGTGTCGCCGATGACGCGGCCGCTTCGCGCGAGCATCAGCGTCTGCTCGACGAGGGCGTCCATTCGTTCGAGGGCGGCCTCGGCCGTCGCCAACCGTGGGTCGTCGTGGTCTGCGTTCGCGAGTTCGACGTTGCCTGCCGCGACGTTCAAGGGGTTCCGGAGGTCGTGGGAGAGGATGCCCGCGAATTCCTCGAGGCGGTCCTTCTGAGCGGCGAGCTCCTGGTTCCGGACACGTTCGCGTTCGGCCGTGAGCTCCCGGTCGATCGCGCGGGCCTCGAACAGCCCGATGAAGACGCCGACGCCGCCACCGAGCGCTGCCGCCCAACGCGCCCAGCCGAGGTAGGAGAAGAGGGAGCGCGGTGGAAAGATCGTCATCAGCAGGAGGTTGATGGACAGGAAGGCCCCGATCCCGCCGAAGAGCCAGCCAGCGATCCGGCGGTGACGGTGGGCCGGGATGCCGCTCCCATCGAGCCAGACGCCCGCGTACCCGATGGCGAGGATGAACGGGAGGCCGGTGAGAGCGCCGACGTAGAACTCGACGCCCAGCGGCCCGCCAGTTACCAGGTCCCAGCCCGCGTTCAGCAGGAACAGCCCGAGCAGGACGCCGGACACCCCGACGATAACCCGGGGCCAGCGTTGTGCTGGAACGAAAGCCCGGTAGTTCATATGTGAGCTGCGGGCCTGTCGATGTTTAACCTTCCCGTACAGCTATCAACGCTGAGTTTCTCGCAGCCGGAGACGTTTCTGGAAGTCAACCGGATTCGTGGGTGGAGCTGTCAGTCCACCAGCACGGCCAGCGGGACCCGTGGACGAACGCGCAGAACGTGCCACCGGAGACCGCTCACTGCAGACGACTGCATCGAGGATGGAGGAGCAGTTCGGCGAGCGGGATGGAATAGCAGTATCGAGCCACAAGGCTCCGGCCAGAAATACGAAGACCCGGAGGAGATACGAAGCAGTTTCGGCACGACACAGCGGCGGGACAAGCATCCGCCGACCGAGTGGCTCGAATGCGCTTGCGGTCCGCGGTTCACGCCACGCGGAGCGCGGCGGCCCACGGACCATCTCCGGTGGTCCAGTGGGCGTTTAGTGCAGGTTGTACCAGGCGCGCGAAGGGCGCGCAGGAAAACGTGCGTAGACTCACGGCGACTGCGTCGTTGTTCGTCTTCCCGAGGCAGTTTGCCACTCGCCGGTGGCTCGTGTTTTCCTGCCTCGCCTACATCATCCTCACTGAGCGAAGCTCAGTGGTCTGCTGTAAAGTCGGGCGGTGCCCGATTCTACATCATGCCGCCCATGCCGCCCATGCCGCCCATGCCGCCTGCACCGCCGGGTGCGCCGCCTTCGTCGTCGCCCTTGTCCGTCGACAGGTCGCCGGCGGAGATGATGTCGTCGATCTTGAGGACGAGGTTCGCGGCCTCGGTGGCGCTGGAGAGCGCCTGTTCCTTGGCGTGTGCGGGCTCGACGATGCCGGCGTCGTAGGTGTCGACGATCTCGTTGGTGAGGACGTTGAGGCCGGCGTTCTGGTCGCCGCTCTCGTGGGCGGCGCGGAGGTCGACGAGCGTGTCGATGGAGTCGAGGCCGGCGTTCTCGGCGAGGACGCGCGGGACGAGTTCGAGCGCGTCGGCGAACGCTTCGACGGCGAGCTGCTCGCGGCCTTCGACGCTGTCCGCGTAGGAGCGGAGGCGGTCAGCGATCTCGACTTCGATGGCGCCGCCGCCGGGGAGGACGCGGCCGTCGCTGAGTGTCTGGGCGGAGACGTCGAGGGCGTCCGTGACGCCGCGCTCGATCTCGTCGACGACGTGGTCGGTGGCGCCGCGGATGAGGAGCGTCACGCCGTGTGCGTACTCGCCGTCACCTTCGACGTAGAACAGGTCGTCGGCCGCGTCGCGGCGGACGGACCCGGTGCCGATGTCGGCCTCGCTCGCGGAGTCGAGGTCCGTGACGATGGTGGTGTCGAGGACGTTCTTGAGGAACTGGATGTCGCTCTTCTTGGTGCGGCGGACGGCGAGGATGCCCTCCTTCGCGAGGTAGTGCTGGGCCATGTCGTCGATGCCCTTCTGGCAGAAGACGACGTTGGCGCCGGTGTCGACGATCTGCTGGACCTTCTCCTTGAGCTGTTTCTCCTCCTGGTCGAGGAACTGCTGGAGCTGGTCGGGGTTGTCGATGGAGACCTGGGTGTCGGCTTCCGTCTCCTCGACCTCGACGGCCTCGTTGAGGAGGAGGACGCGGGCGTCCTCGACCTCCTTCGGCATGTTGTCGTTGACGGGGTCCTTGTCGATGACGGCGCCCTTGAGGAGTTCGGACTCGGAGACGCCGCGTCCGGTCTGGGTCTCGAGATTGATGTTCTCGGCGTCGACGACGATGCTGCCGTCGTCGGCCTCGATGGCGACCTGGTTGACCGCTTCGTAGATGAGGCCGGAGAGGAGCTCCTTGTCGACCTCGGTGCCCTTCCCGGTCATGGACGTCTCCGCGACGGCACGGATGAGGTCCTCGTCGTTGGGGTCGACGTCGATCGAGACCTCGTCGACCTGGCTGCGGGCGTACTCGCTCGCGAGGTTGTAGCCCTTGATGATGGCCGTCGGGTGGATGTCGCGTTCGAGGAGGTCCTCGGCGTTCTTGAGGAGCTCGCCGGCGATGGCGACGGCGGTCGTGGTGCCGTCACCCGCTTCGTCCTCCTGGGTCTCGGCGACCTCGACGATCATCTCGGCCGTCGGGTTGTCGATGTCCATCTCCTGGAGGATGGTGACGCCGTCGTTCGTGATGGTGACGTC